>JAESGJ010000018.1_pt1 | contig 452674 bp, 451 predicted proteins | sample 9266241 | NCBI WGS metagenome assembly JAESGJ01 (sample SAMN14514841, study PRJNA621669) | algae metagenome | isolation source: Brasilonema octagenarum HA4186-MV1 and co-occurring heterotrophs from wet... | place: USA: Manoa Valley, Hawaii | collected 2009-07-20
TCTCACATAAGGTGCCAGAAACAAAGCGTCATTCTCACATTAACTGCCGATTATCAAATTACCTGCCGGCGCAACATGTTGAAAATGCTGAACTGCGGTTCCGGGATTTAAATGGAAAGTGACACGGGATTTCCGACGTCGCGGCTCATCTCGACATTTCGGTCAGGGCGCTGCAGTACACCTTCAAGCGCCTGCGCGGCACAACTCCGCTGGCGGCGCTGCTGCAATGTCGCCTGGACGGCGCTCGCGCGGAGTTGGCGTCGGGCGCCTCCATCAGCGTCGCCGGCGTCGCCGCGAAATGGGGCTTCACCCATCTTGGACGCTTCTCGCGGCAGTATCAGGCCGCCTTCGGCGAGAAGGCTTCGGAGACTTTGCTGCGGGCCCGGGCGCGGGCATAGATCCGGCGGCGATAGCCGCCGACCCGATCAACGAAGCGAGCGCTCAGCTCATCGGGCCGGCGACGCAGCTCTGGCCGCCATCGACCGGCAGGCAGACGCCGGTGATGAACTTCGCCTCGTCCGAGGCGAGGAAGACCGCGGCGTTGGCGATGTCCCAGGCGGTGCCCATCTTGCCGGTCGGCACCAGCGCGTCGCGGGCGGCGACCATCGCCTCGACCGAAGCGTATTGCCCGGAGATCTGCTTGTAGATCATCGGCGTGTCGATCAGGCCGGGCACGATGCAATTGGCGCGGATGCCCTGCCTGGCATATTGGATCGCGAGCGCGACCGTCGCCTGGTTCACGGCCGCCTTGGTGGCGTAATAGGCGAAATAGGGGTAGCCGACCCAGCGCAGCGCGGCCAGCGAGGAGATGTTGATGATGGCGCCGCCGCCATTCTTCAGCATCTGCGGGATCACCGCCTTGGAGCAGCGATAGACCGGGCCGAGATTGAGGTCGACCGCAGCCTGGAAATTCTCCTCGGAGAGCTCGACCGGGCCGCCCATATGGGTCACGCCGACATTGTTGTGCAGGATGTCGATGCGGCCGAAGCGGGTCATGCAGGCGGCGACGGCTGCGTCGATCGAGGCCTGCTTGGTGACGTCTGCGGCGAGCGCCACCGCGATGCCGCCCTCGCTCTCGATGATGCCGGCGGTCTCGTCGGCCGCCGCCTGGCTGATGTCGATGCAGGCGACGCGCGCCCCCTCGCGGGCGAAGGCCACCGCGGTCGCCTTGCCGTTGCCCCAGCCCTCGCCAGAGGAGCCGGCGCCGAAGACGAGAGCGATCTTCTTCTTCAGACGGTCGGCCATCACAGGAATCCGATCGAGAACCAGGGCACCGCCGCGACGACGAGCAGGGCCAGGAAGAGCGCCAGCATGTAGCCCCAGATCGGGCCGATGCCCTCGTCGGGATTGACCTTGCCGATGGCGCAGGCCGCGTAATAGCCGACGCCGAAGGGCGGCGCGAACAGGCCGAGACCCATCGCCAGCACCACGACCATCGAATAATGCACCTCGTGGATGCCGACAGAGCGCGCGATCGGGAAGAGCAGAGGCCCGAACAGCACGATCGCCGGAATGCCCTCGAGCACGCTGCCGAGCACGATGAAGGCGACGATCGAGACCGCCATGAAGCCGATCGCGCCGCCGGGCAGCGTCGTCATCGCCTGCGCCAGCGTGCGCGAGAAGCCCGATTGCGTCAGGCCCCAGGCCATGGCCGAGGCCGCGCCGATGATGATCAGGATCGCGCCCGAGAGGGCGGCCGTGTCGACCAGGATCGGGCCGAGCCGCGACCAGTCGAACTGGCGGTAGACGAGCAGGCCGACGACGATCGCGTAGACGATGCCGATGGTCGAGACCTCGGTCGCGGTGGCGACGCCCTCGACGACGGCGGCGCGGATCAAGAAAGGCAGGGCCAGCGCCGGCAGCGCGATGACGAAGGTCTTGCCGATCTGGCCCCAGCTGGCCTTGGCGACATGGCTGAGATCGTCGTTCCGGTAGCGATAGCCGACGACGACGCAGAGCCCGATCGCCAGCACGAGGCCGGGCACGAGGCCGCCGGTGAAGAGCGCGGCGATCGAGACACCGGTGACCGAGCCGATGGTGATGAGAACGATCGAGGGTGGGATCGTCTCGGTCTGGGCGCCGGTCGCAGACAGGAGTGCGACGAGATCGCCGGGCTTGGCGCCGCGCTCCTTCATCTCCGGGAAGAGCGCCGGGGCGACGGCGGCCATGTCTGCGGCCTTGGAGCCCGAGATGCCCGAGACCAGGTACATCGCGCCGATCAGCACATAGGAGAGGCCGCCACGGATATGGCCGAGCAGGCTGGCGAGGAAGCGCACCATGGCGCGGGCCATGCCGGTCATCTCGATCAGCAGGCCGAGGAAGACGAAGAGCGGTACGGCGAGCAGGATGAGATGGCTCATGCCCTCATCCATGCGTCCGACCAGAACCATGGTTGTCACCCTCGTCGTCAGGCCGAGATAGCCGAAGGTGGCGAGGGCGAAGGAGAACACGATCGGCACGCCGGAAAAGACGCAGACGCCGACGATGCCGACGAAGAAAATGATCAGATTGAGGTTGCCGAGCCCGCGCAGCGAGGGACCGAGCATCCAGAAGGCGAAGACCGCCACGCCGACCAGGACGAGCGCCAGCAGCGCCTGCGGCACGCCGGACCGCATCACCAGTCGCAGCAGCGAGAAGGCGATCATCAGGACGACGCCGACCGGGAAGGCCGCGGCACGCCAGACATTCGAGATTTCCATCGCCGGTGTGGTGATGAACAGCTCCTCATGAGCCCAGCGCCAGGCCGGCACGATGATCAGCAGCAGGAAGGCGAGGCCGGCGGCGACGCCGAGCGCATCGAAGAAATTGCGCCATGAAGGCGAGCAGCGCGCCACCAGCGCGGTCATGCGCATGTGCTCGCCGCGCCGGAGCGCGATCGCCGAGCCAAGCATGGCGAGCCAAAGGAACAGGATCGAGGCGAGCTCGTCCGACCAGGTCAGCGGCGTGTGCAGCAGATAGCGGGCGACGATGCCTGAGAACAGCACCATGACCTCGGCGACGACCAGGATCGCCGCCGGGATCTCGAGCAGCCTGCCAAGGACATGGTCGATCTTGGCCGCGAAGGAGCGCAGGGGCGTGGCCGCCGGCGGCGCTGCGATGGCGGAAACCGTGTCCATGGCGGCGATGTCAGCTCAGGCCGCCGACCGACGCTTCGAGCGTCGCCCAGGCATCCTTGCCGAACTTGCCCTCCCACTCCTTGTAGAAGCCGGCGCTCTTCAGCTTGTCGCGGAAGAGGGCGGCATCGACGGCGTTGAACTTCATGCCCTTGGCGGTCAGTTCGGCCTGGAGATTGGTGGTGAGCGAGGCGACGTCGGCTCGCTCGGCGAGGCCGGCTGCGTTGATGTTCTTGGTGACGATCGCCTGGATATCCTTGGGCAGCGCGTCCCAGTTCGCCTTGTTGGCAAGGAAATGGAAGCCGTCCCACATGTGGTTGGTGAGCGAGCAGTATTGCTGCACCTCGTAGAGCTTGGCGGTCTCGATGATCGCCAGCGGATTCTCCTGCGCGTCGACGATCTTCGACTGCAGGGCGCTGTAGACCTCATTGAAGTTGATCGTCGTCGGCGCCGCGCCGAAGCCCTTGTACATCGAGGTCCAGAGCGGGGCGGGCGGGACACGGATCTTGAGGTTGTTCAGGTCGGCCGGTGTCACGATCGGCTTGCCCGAAGTCGTGGTCTGGCGGAATCCGTTGTCCCAGACGGTGTCGAAGGCGAAGATCGAGCGGCTCTTGGCGATCTCGGCGCGGACATAGTCGCCGAGCTTGCCGTCCATCGCCTTCCAGACCGTGTCGTAGTCCTTGAAGGCGAAGCCGACGCCGTTGATCGCGGCGGCCGGCACGAAGGTCGAGAGGATCAGGCCAGACAGCGTGAAGAAATCGACCGCGCCGTTGCGGATCTGGCCGAGCGTGTCGGTGTCGGAGCCGAGCTGGCTCGACGGGAAGACCTGGAGCTCGAAGCGCCCGTTGGTCTCCTCCTTGATCTTGTTGGATGCCTCCTGCGCACGCTTGTTCAGAGGGTGCGTCAGCGCGAGGTTGTTGGCGAATTTGTAGGTGAACTCGGCGGCGCTGGCGCGGCCGATCGAAAAGCTCGTGACGGCGAGCGCCGCGGTGCCGACGGAAAAGCCGCGGCGGGTCAATCTGGTCATGACGTTACCTCCCTGTTCGACACCCGGACCCCGTGCGGGTTCTCCCGCATCAAGGCTTGAACCTGTCGGCATCGCTCTCGCTCCGGTTCGGAGAGCGGCCGTGCACGATGCTGCGCGAGATTCCGCAGCGCCCCGCTCGAACGATCCATATTGCGGACCATCTCGCGACGAAATTCTTTAGCCTTGACGAAATACTAGAGATGCAAGACTTGTCAACGCAATATGGACACCCAAGGGGTCCACGATATGGATCAATCATTGGTGGCCGCACGGGAGGCGGCCTCCGAGCCCACTGGCACCCAGAGCATCGCACGCGCGGCGTCGCTGCTGCGACTCGTCGCGTCGCGTCCGGCGCGCGGGGCTTCGCTCAGCGAACTCGTCGAGGAATCCGGCCTGCAGAAGCCGACCTGCCGCCGTATCCTGGTGGCATTGATCGAAGCGGGCCTGGTCGAACAGGAGACGGTCACGCGGCGCTATTTCCTCGGCCCTGAATCCTTCATTCTCGGCACTGTCGCAGCGGAGCGCTTCGGAATCCATCGTCTTGCGCAGGATGCGGTCGTGCGGCTGGCGCAGGCGACTGGCGACGCCGCCTTCCTGCAGATCCGGCGCGACTGGTCCTGCGTCTGCCTGCAACGGGAGGACGGCGATTATCCGATCCGCTCGCATGTGCTGGCGCCGAGCGACCGGCATCCGCTCGGAGCCGGGGTCGGCGGTATCGTGCTGCTGGCGGCGCTCGACGACGAAGATGTCGAACGGGCGCTCTCGGCCAATGCCGATCTGCTGGCGAAGCGCTATCCGATGCTGAACAGGACGATCATCGACAGGTTGGTGCAGGAGACCCGCGAGCGCGGCTATGCGATGAATCGCGGGCTGCTCTTCCCCGGGTCGTGGGGCATGGCGGTCGCGGTGCGCGATGCGCAGGGACGGGCCGATGCCTGCCTGTCGCTGGCCTCTATCGAGAGCCGGATGCAGCCCGACCGCGAGCCCTATCTCGCCGGGCTGCTGAAAGACGAAGTCGCCAAGCTGGAGGCGAGGTTGCAGAGCTTCCGGGTCGAGGCGGCGACGATGCCCGGCCAGCCGGACGCGGCGCCGATGCCGCGGCGGCGGGCGGCACATCGTTGAGAGATGCGCCGGCAGGCGGCGAGAGGATGGAGACGATGACGAAAGCCGATCCCAAGGGCGGCGTCGTGCCGATGACGCGGCGGGTGATGAACCTCGCCCATATCGTGACGCAGAATGCGCGCCGGCTCGGCTCGCACCCCGCCTTCATCTGGGGCGAGCGGCAGTGGAACTGGGCCGAGATCGACGCGCAGGTCTCGGCGCTCGCGGCGGGGCTGGCCGAACGCGGCATCGGCAAGGGCGATCGCGTCCTGGTCCATTCCAAGAATTGCGACGCGATGTTCGTCTCGATGTTCGCGACCTTCCGGCTCGGCGCGGTCTGGGTCCCGACGAATTTCCGGCTGCTGCCCGACGAGGTCGGCTATCTCTCGACTTCGTCGGGCGCCAAGGCCTTCCTCTGCCATGGCGATTTTCCCGAGCATGCGGCAGCGGTCGCGGCGGCGGCGCCTGCGCCCGAATTCACCTGGCGGATCGGGCCGGGTGCCTTCGGCGAGGACGAGGTCGGCGCGGTGATCGCGCGCCACCGGGGCGAGAGCGTCGCCAACGCCGCCGTCGAGCATGACGATCCCTGCTGGTTCTTCTTCACCTCGGGCACGACCGGGCGCTCCAAGGCTGCCGTGCTGACCCATGGCCAGATGGCCTTCGTCATCACCAACCATCTCTGCGATCTCGTGCCCGGCACGACGGAGGCCGACGCCTCGCTCGTGGTCGCGCCGCTGTCGCATGGCGCCGGCGTGCACCAGTTGATGATCTCGGCGCGCGGTGCGCCCTCGATCCTGCTGCCGACCGAACGCTTCGACATCGACGAAGCCTACCGGCTGATCGAAAAATACAGGATCACCAACATCTTCACCGTGCCGACGATCCTGAAGATGCTGGTCGAGCACCCCGCCGTCGAGGGGCACGATCATTCGAGCCTGCGCTACATCATCTATGCGGGCGCGCCGATGTATCGCGAGGATCAGAAGGCGGCGCTGGGCAAGCTCGGCAAGGTGCTGGTGCAGTATTTCGGGCTGGGCGAGGTCACCGGCAACATCACCGTGCTGCCGGCTCGATTGCATGAGGCCGAAGACGGGCCGCAGGCCCGGATCGGCACCTGCGGCTATGAGCGCACCGGCATGGAGGTCCAGATCCAGGACGATGACGGCGCGCCCGTCGCGCCCGGCGTCCAGGGCGAGATCTGCGTGATCGGACCGGCCGTCTTCGCCGGCTATTACGACAACCCCGAGGCCAACGCGAAGTCGTTCCGCAAGGGCTGGTTCCGCACCGGCGATCTCGGCCATATGGACGAGGAGGGCTTCGTCTACATCACCGGCCGGCAGTCGGACATGTACATCTCCGGCGGCTCGAACATCTATCCGCGCGAGATCGAGGAGAAGATCCTGACCCACCCGGCGATCGCCGAGGTCGCGGTGCTCGGTCTGCCCGATCCGGTCTGGGGCGAGATCGGCGTCGCGGTCTGCGTGGCTCGCGCCGGAAGCCAGGCGAGCGAGGCTGAGATCGCCGACTACCTCGCGCCCAAGATCGCCCGCTACAAGATGCCCAAGCGCTTCTTCTTCTGGGAGGCGCTGCCGAAATCGGGCTACGGCAAGGTGCCCAAACGGCTCGTCAGGGACGAGTTGGAGGCGCGCGGCGAACTGGATTGGCTGCGGTGACGAGGGCTTGGCTCGAAAGCTTGCCACCGAACGGGGACGGCTCTGCGGTTCACCGATTTCGGAGCGCCGCGGAGCCGCCTTCCTGGTCGATCAGGCTCAGCGCTGTGAACCGGGCCGGGCCCGACGGTCCATCCGGCGCATGCGGCGCATGTTCATGCGGCGGCGGTGCATCATACGATGATGGCCGCGATGCCCGCGGCGATGACGCGTGAACTCGGCGTCGGTCTCGTCGATCGCGCTGGCCTTCGCCAGATCGACCGGCATCGGCTCAGGCATCGGGACCGGCGTTGCGGAGGCCGCGTTGGCCATCGCGACAGCGCCGACGCTGGCGGCGGCAACGCCGCCGATCAGGCTCAGAATGAAAGAACGCCTATCCATCGGGGTCTCCTCTTATGGTTTTCTGTCCCCCAAGCCGGATGGCCTGATCGGATGAGCCGGCAACCTGCGATCGGGCCGATGGTTCCGCCCTACCCATTCCACCGCCACGTCACGAAAGGTGTCCCCTTGCACGCTGTCCCGCTTTCGATGCCGTTCCCGGACGCCCTGTCATGAGGCGCATCCATCAGCCGGGCCCGGAGACCGAGGCGCGCGTGCAGTGGGCTCCGTGCCATGGCCTGCGCTTCCCGATGACGCTGCGACCCGGTCTGACGCTGGTCGAGGCGGTCCGGCGCAGTTTCGCGGCGGCGGGCTTCACCTCCGGCGTGGTCAAGGTCGACGGGGTGGCGCTGCAGCCCTTCGCCTATGTGATGCCGGCGCTGTCGACGACCACGGGCCATGCCGCCTTCTATAGCGACATCCATCGTCCCGCCGGAATCGCGCGGGTACAGGTCGGCGCGATGACCTTCGGCGAGCGTGACGGCGCGCCGTTCTTCCACTGTCACGGTCTCTGGACCGAAGGCGACGGCACGGTGACCGGTGGCCACATCCTGCCCGACGAGACGGTCGTCGCCGAGCAGATCACGCTCGAGGCGGTCGGGATCGACGGCGCGGTCTTCGGCGCCTATCAGGACGACGAGACGCTGTTCAAGCTGTTCGGGCCGAAGCCGGCCGAGCCGCACGGCGCGACGCGGGAGGGGCGCTTCTTCGCGATCCGGGTCAGGCCGAACGTCGAGCTGTTCGCGGCGCTGGAGGAGTTCTGCGCCGAGCGCGGCGTCGCGCGGGCCGTCATCCATGGCGGCGTCGGCTCGACCATCGGCGCGCACTTCGAGGACGGCCGGACCGTCACGAACTTCGCCACCGAAGTCGCGATCACGCAAGGCACGATCGACGCCGACGGGGCGGGCTCGGCGATCGACGTCGCGCTCGTCGACTACACCGGCGCGATGGCGAGCGGCCGGCTGAAGCGCGGCGACAATCCGGTGCTGATGACCTTCGAGCTGGTGCTGGAGGTGGTCTGATCCTGCAGGCTCACCCGCTTTTCCGCGCCACCTCCCTATCCCGCAGATCCTTGCGCCGGATCTTCCCGGTCGCGGTCATCGGCAATTCCGTCACGAACTCGATCTCGCGGGGATATTGGTAGGCCGCGAGCCGCTGCCTGACGAAGGCCTGGATCTCCTCGGCCAGCGGTTCGGACGGCGCGAAGCCCGGCCGTGGCAGCACGAAGGCCTTGACCACTTCGGTGCGCACCGGATCGGGCGAGCCGACCACCGCGACCATCAGCACGGCCGGGTGGCGGATGATGCAGTCTTCGATGTCGCCGGGCCCGATCCGGTACGAGCCCGAGGAGATGATGTCGTCGTCCCGGCCCTGGAACCAGAAATGGCCGTCGGCATCGCAAGCGCCGGTGTCGCCGGTCACGAGCCAGTCCCCAACGAACTTCGCCGCCGTCGCCTCGGGCTGGCGCCAGTATTCCAGCATCATCACCGGATCGGGCCGCGCCACTGCGATCAGGCCCTGCTCGCCCGGTGGCAGCTCCTCGCCCTCGGGAGAGATCACCGCGACGCGGTGGCCGGGCACGGCCCGGCCCATCGAGCCGGGCACCACCGGAAACAGGCTGGCGCAATTGGAGACGATCAGGTTGGCCTCGGTCTGCCCGTAGAACTCGTTGAGGTCGAGGCCGAAGGTGTCGCGGCCCCAGCCGAGCATGTCGGCGCCGAGCGTCTCGCCGCCGGTGCCGATCGAGCGCATGCGAAAGCCGAAGCGGTGCGGGTTCTCGACCTGGCGCATCAGCTTCAGCGCCGTCGGCGGCAGGAAGGCATTGCGGACCCGGTGCCGCGCCATCAGCGCGAAGGCGGCCTCTGGGTCGAATTTCCTGGTGCGCGAGGCCAAGACGGGCACGCCGAAATACAGGCTCGGCAGCAGCACGTCGAGCAAGCCGCCGGCCCAGGCCCAGTCGGCCGGCGTCCAGAACAGGTCATAGGGCTGCGGGAAGAATTCCTGCGGCATCTGCACGCCGGGCAGGTGCCCGAGGAGGACGCGGTGGGCGTGGAGCGCGCCCTTCGGCTTCCCGGTCGTACCGGAGGTATAGATGATCAGCGCGGGGTCTTCGGCCTTCGTCGCGGCCGGTGTGAAGGTGTCCGACGCCTTGGCCATCCCGGCCGCGAAATCGACCTCCCCCGGTGCCGAGGCCTCGCCGTCGATGACGAAGATGCACGCGAGCTCCGGCAGCGCGTCGCGGATGGCGGCGATCTTGGGCAGGTTCTCGCCATCGGTGATGAGGGCCGCCGCGCCGGAGTGCTGGAGCCGGTGCTCGAGCGCGTCGGGGCCGAACTGGGTGAAGAGCGGCAGCGCGATCGCACCCATCTTGTAGATCGCCATATGCGCCATCGCCGTCTCGGGCCGCTGCGGCAGCAGGATGCCGACGCGGTCGCCGGGCCAGATGCCGTGGCCGGCCAGCATGTTGGCGATACGGTTCGACGCCTGTTTCAGCGCCTCGAAACTGGTCGTCGCGACGCCCCCGCCGTCGTCATGGATCAGCGCCGGTCTGCCGCTGCCGTCGGCATGGGCGTCGCAGCAGGCGATCCCGATGTTGAAGTGTTCGGGGATGCGCCAGCGGAAACCGTCGACGGTCTCGCGATAGGTGGCGCGCCGCTCCAGCATCAGCCGAGCTCCGGCCGGCGCATCATCAGCAGCTTCAGATGGCCGGTCTGGACCTGCTCGCCATGCTGGTTGAAGACATCGAGCCGGAAGGTGACGACGCCGCGATCGGGCTTGCGCGACGGCTTGCGCTCGGGCGCCGTGACCACGGCATGGACGGTGTCGCCGATCCTGACCGGCCCGGCGAAGGACCAGTGCAGGTCGAGCAGGCCGATCGTGGTGCCGTCGACCAGGTTCTGCTGCGACAACAGGCCGATCGCCATCGCCAGCGTCAACGGGCCATGGGCGATGCGCTCGCCGAACTGCGTGCCGGCGCAATATTCGGCATCGACATGGAGCGGGTTGAAATCGCCGGAGAGGCCGGAGAACAGCGTGATGTCACCCTCGCCGACGGTACGCCCGCGGGTGACGACACGCAGATCGTCGGTGAAATCCTCGAGATAAAGGCCCATCCGCGGCGTCCGTTCCTTGCGCTCGTCTTTGCCGCATTAGGCCCGGGGCGGGCTGTGGCTGGCAAGCAGTGCGTGATGGCGCTTTGCGATTGCCGGTCAAGCGGCTCTATCGTCTGCGCCCCGGCGAGCTCTGAATGCATCCCATCGGTGGCTGGCAGAGCATTCCGAAGCACGTTATACTACTTGTACAACGTCGACGAGGAGGTTGCCATGAACGAGAGCGTCAAGCCCCCCGAAACCGAAGGCGATGTCGTCCAGCTTCGTAAGATCGGGAATTCCGTCGGTATCATCCTGCCGAAGGAGATGCTGACGCGCCTCGGTCTGGCGGAGGGCGACAGGTTTACCGTCATTCGGCAGCCGGATCGCGAGGTGAAGCTCGTGCCCCATGACGATCTTCACGCGCGCACGATGGCGATCGCACGCGAAGCGATGAAGCAATATGCCGGCGCGCTACGCGAGCTGGCCAAGTGAGCGAGCCGATCTGGCTTCTGACAAAGGCCGTGATCGACATTCACACCGAACAACTTGTGCGGTTCGGTGGCCCCGACGGGGTGCGCGACATGGGTTTGCTCGAATCGGCTTTAGCGCGGCCGATCAATCGCCATGCCTATGGTGAGACCGATCTGGCGGCCTTGGCCGCGAGCTACGCTTTCGGCATCGCCCGCAATCATCCTTTCATTGACGGCAACAAGCGGGTCGCGCTTCTGGCCATGGTCACATTCTTGGGTCTCAACGGCGTCGCGCTCGCCGTCTCGAACGCAGAGATCGCCGCCGCCATCCTCGCGCTCGCGGCCGGTGAGGTCGACGAGGACGGGCTGACCCGCTGGATCCGCGACAACTGGCCAAAGGATTGAACCTGCGTGACGACCCCGATCTGGATCGAGGCCGCGATCAACGGTCCCTGGGGCGTCGAGCGCCAGCCCGGCATCCCGATCAGCATTTCCGACATCGTCGCCGACGGCATCGCGGCGGTCGAGGCAGGTGCGGCGATCGTGCATCTGCACGTCTACGACGTCGAGACCGGCCGCCAGCGCGACGACTGGCAGCTCTATGCGCAGGCGATCGAAGGCATCCGCGCCAAGGTCGACGCCATCGTCTACCCGACCATCCCGATCCTGGGCTCAGGCTATGCCGGCGACATGATCGGGTCGGGCCGCTACACCCATCTGGAGGAACTCGCCAGGCGCGGGCTGGTCGAATGGGGCGTGCTCGATCCCGGCTCGTGCAACTGGACGACCTTTCCCGGCATCCCCGAGGGCGAGCCAGGCTTCATCTATCAGAATCCCGGTGAGCATATCCGTGAGGGAATGGCGGTGGCCCAGGCCCACAAGATTCATCCGAGCTATGCGATCTACGAGCCGGGCTTCACGCGGCTCGGCGCGGCGCTGGCCAAGGCCTATCCCGGCATGCCCTGCCCGATCTACCGGCTGATGTTCTCCGACCATTTCGCCTGGGGCTTTCCGCCGCGCGATTGGGCGCTGGATGCGCATCTCAAGCTGCTGGCCGAGGATGCGCCCGGCGCACCCGTCATGATCGCCGGGCTCGGCGTCGACTTGTCCAAGTTGATCGGCCCGGCGGTGGCGCGGGGCATCCATGTCCGGGCCGGGCTGGAGGATGCGGCGTTCGGCTGCGGCAAGACGAATGCGGCGCTGGTGGCGGAGACGGTGCGGATGGTCGAGGCGGCAGGCGGCAGGCCTGCGAGCGTGGTTGAGGTGAGGGCGGATCTGGCGGGACGGCGCTGAGCCATCCGCCACACTGGCGTTCCGTCCGCGCCGGCCTACATCTGGAGGGCCGGCACATCCGCAAACCTGTGAGCCCGATGCCCGAATACGACGCCGAAGCCAACCGCTTTTCCGCCCGTGCCGCGCGCTATGCCCGGGTCGGGGCCAATGTCGGCGGGGTCGCTGCGCGCATCGCGGCGACGCGGCTGTTCAACGTCGACAACCGCAACCTCTCCAATGCCGAGGCGCTGGCCAAGGCGCTGGGCGGGCTGAAGGGCCCGATCATGAAGGTGGCGCAGCTCGTCGCCACCATCCCCGACGTCGTGCCGCCGGAATATGCCGAGGAATTGCAGAAACTGCAGTCGCAGGCGCCGCCGATGGGAGCCGCCTTCGTCAAGCGCCGGATGATGGCCGAGCTCGGCGCGAACTGGCGTGAGCGGTTCGGCGAGTTCGACCTCAAGCCGGCGGCGGCGGCGTCGTTGGGGCAGGTGCATCGCGCGACCACGATCGAGGGCGTGCCGCTCGCCTGCAAGCTGCAATACCCGGACATGGAATCGGCCGTGGAGGCCGACATCTCGCAGCTCGACATCCTGTTCGCGCTGCACCGGCGCATGGATCCGGTGATCGACACCACCGAGATCGCCAAGGAGATCGGCGCCCGCGTCCGTGAGGAACTCGACTATGTCCGCGAGGCGAAGCACATCGTGCTCTATCAGGGCATCCTCAAGGACACACCCGAAGTCCGCGTGCCGGCGCTGGAGGCCGGCCTCTCGACGAAGCGCCTGCTCACCATGCACTGGCTCGAAGGCGCTCCGATCCTCAGTCACAAGCAGGACGGGCAGGAGAGCCGCGACCGGATCTCGACCGCTATGTTCAAGGCCTGGTGGCGCCCCTTCAGCCATCACGGCGTCATCCACGGCGATCCGCATCTCGGGAACTACACCGTCTTCTCGGAGGGCGGCGCGCCGCAGGGGATCAACCTGCTCGATTATGGCTGCATCCGCATCTTCCCGCCGAGCTTCGTCGGCGGCGTCGTCGATCTGTATCGCGGCATCCTCGACGGCGACGAGGCCCGCATCGTCCACGCCTACGAGACCTGGGGCTTCAAGGGGCTGACCAAGGATCTCGTCGACACGCTGAACATCTGGGCGAAGTTCATCTACGGGCCGCTGCTTGAGGACCGCGTCCGGCGCATCGCCGAGGATGTCAGCCCGGCGGAATACGGCCGCAAGCAGGCCTTCCAGGTCCATCAGGCGCTGAAGAAGCGCGGGCCTGTCACCGTGCCGCGCGAATTCGTCTTCATGGACCGGGCGGCGATCGGGCTCGGCGGGGTGTTCCTGCATCTCGACGCGGAGCTGAACTTCCACAGGCTGTTCGAGCAGGAGATCGAGAATTTCGCGACGGAAACCGTCGCGCAGCGGCAATCGCGCGCGTTGGTCGAGGCCGGGTTGTCGCCTTCCTGAGACTGGACCGATCGTTGCATGACGTTTGCGCCCGCACTATCGCGAAGCCGCTCCGTTGCCGACCCGTCGCGGGTGCGCTACAGGGCGAATGGAGCAGTTTTTTCAGGACAAGATCATGGCCGACCACGCCCACGATGCCGACATCCCGCAGATGGATTATGCCGAGCACGAGCGCACCTATAAGGGCTTCGTCCATTTCGCCGAGGTCGGCACCGTCACCTGCCTCGCCATCGTCGCCGCGCTCGCCGTCGGCGGCGCCAAGCATGCCTGGGGCTTCGCCATCGTCGGCACGCTGCTGACGATCGTCGCCACCGCGATCGGCATCGCCTCGAAGTCGATCGGGCCGAAGGCGCCGGCGGTGCCCTTCGTGCTGCTGCTGCTGGCGCTGCTGCTCCTGCCCGCGGCCCACTGAGCCGACGCCCGATAGACACGCCTAGTCCGAGAGGTCTGCCCGCCATGCGCATCGCCGTACCAGCCGAAACGCAAGGGGCTGAGACCCGGGTCGCCGCGACCCCGGAAACCGTCCGCAAGTTCATCGGCCTCGGGGCCGAGGTCGCGGTCGAGGCCGGGGCGGGCCTGAGTTCGGGCATCACCGATGCGGACTACCAGGCCGCCGGCGCGACGATCGCGCCCTCCGCGGCCGAGGCGCTGGCCGGGGCCGCGATCGTGCTCAAGGTGCGCCGTCCGGGCGAGAGCGAGCTGGCCGGCCTGCCCAGGGGCGCGCTCGTCTTCGGCATCATGGACCCCTATGGCAACGAGGCGGCGGTCGAGGGCCTCGCCAAGGCCGGCGTCGCCGCCTTCGCGATGGAGTTCATGCCGCGCATCACCCGCGCGCAGGTGATGGACGTGCTGTCCTCGCAGGCCAACCTCGCCGGCTACCGCGCCGTTGTCGACGGCGCCGCCGAATATGGCCGGGCGCTGCCGATGATGATGACGGCGGCCGGCACCGTGCCGGCGGCGCGCATCTTCATCATGGGCGTCGGCGTCGCCGGCCTCCAGGCGATCGCGACCGCGCGGCGCATGGGCGCGATCGTGACCGCGACCGATGTCCGCCCCGCCACCAAGGAGCAGGTCGAGTCGCTCGGTGCGAAGTTCCTGGCCGTCGAGGACGACGAGTTCAAGCAGGCGCAGACGGCTGGCGGCTACGCCAAGGAAATGTCGAAAGAGTATCAGGCGAAGCAGGCCGAGCTGACCGCGAGCCACATCGCCAAGCAGGACATCGTCATCACCACGGCGCTGATCCCCGGCCGGCCGGCGCCGAAGCTGATCTCGGCCGCCATGGTCGAGAGCATGAAGCCGGGCTCCGTCATCGTCGATCTCGCGGTCGAGCGCGGCGGCAATTGCGAACTCGCCAAGCCCGGCGAGATCGCGGTGACGCCGAATGGGGTCAAGATCGTCGGCCATCTCAACGTGCCGGGCCGGCTGCCGGCGACCTCGTCGGCCCTCTACGCCAAGAACCTCTTCGCCTTCGTCGAGACGCTGATCGACAAGAAGGAGAAGACGCTCGCGGTCGATTGGGCGGACGAACTGGTCAAGGCGACGGCCCTGACCAGGGACGGCACCGTGATCCATCCGAATTTCGCGCCGAAGCCTGCGCCGGTCGAGCCCGCGCCTGCCGTCGAGGGGAGCGTCTAACATGGCCAATCCGACACCCGAAATGGCGCTCGAACAGGCCCGCGCTGCCGCGGCGCTGGCCAAGCAGGCGGCCGAGATGGCGGAGAAATACGCCGAGCAGGCGGCCGCGCTGGCAGGCGCTGCGACCGGCGTCGACCCGACGGTCTATCGGCTTGCCATCTTCGTCCTCGCCGTCTTCGTCGGCTATTACGTCGTCTGGTCGGTGACGCCGGCGCTGCACACGCCGCTGATGTCCGTCACCAACGCGATCTCCTCGGTCATCGTCGTCGGTGCGCTGCTCGCGGTCGGCGTCCAGGCCGCGCCGGCGATGGGCGACGGGCCGCTCTGGGCGAAGATCTTCGGCTTCGTCGCGCTGGTGCTGGCTTCGGTGAACATCTTCGGCGGCTTCCTCGTCACCGAGCGCATGCTCTCGATGTACAAGAAGAAGGGCTGAGCGCCGATGGCCGCGAACATCTCAGCCCTGCTCTACGTCGTCGCCGGCGTTCTCTTCATCATGGCCCTCAGGGGCCTGTCGCACCCGACGACGTCGCGCCAGGGCAACCTCTACGGGATGGTCGGCATGGCCATCGCCATCCTGACGACGGTGCTGTTCTATCCGCCGGCCGGCTTCTCCGGCTGGTTCCTGGTCATCCTCGGAATCGCCATCGGCGGCGGCATCGGCGCATTCATGGCCAAGCGCGTGCAGATGACGCAGATGCCGCAGCTCGTGGCCTTCTTCCATTCGCTCGTCGGCCTCGCGGCCGTGCTTGTGGCGGCGGCCGCGCTCTACGCGCCGGAGGCCTTCGGCATCGGCCAGGTCGGCAAGATCCACGGCTCCAGCCTGTTCGAGATGGGGCTCGGCGTCGCCATCGGCGCGATCACCTTCACCGGCTCGATCATCGCCTTCCTCAAGCTCGACGGGCGGATGAGCGGCAAGCCGATCATGCTGCCGCAGCGCCACGGCATCAATATCGGGCTCGGCATCGCGCTCCTCGTGCTGCTGCTGATCTTCCTGAAGAGCGAGAGCCACGCCGTCTTCTGGCTGATCGTGCTGGTCTCCTTCGCGCTGGGCGTGCTGCTGATCATTCCGATCGGCGGGGCGGACATGCCGGTCGTCGTCTCGATGCTCAACTCCTATTCCGGCTGGGCCGCCGCCGGCATCGGCTTCACGCTCGGCAACATGGCGCTGATCATCACCGGCTCGCTGGTCGGCTCGTCCGGCGCGATCCTGTCCTACATCATGTGCAAGGCGATGAACCGGAGCTTCATCTCCGTCATCCTCGGTGGCTTCGGCGGCGACGACGCCGCGGCCGGCGCGGGTGGGGCGGTCGAGGCGCGGCCCGTCAAGCAGGGCTCGTCGGACGACGCCGCCTACATCATGAAGAACGCCGGCAAGGTCATCATCGTGCCGGGCTACGGCATGGCGGTGGCGCAGGCCCAGCATACTTTGCGCGAAATGGCCGACCTGCTGAAGAAGGAAGGCGTCGAGGTCAAATACGCCATCCATCCGGTGGCGGGCCGCATGCCCGGCCACATGAACGTGCTGCTCGCCGAGGCCAACGTTCCCTATGACGAGGTCTTCGAGCTCGAGGACATCAACTCGGAATTCGGCCAGGCCGACGTCGCCTTCGTCATCGGCGCCAACGACGTGACCAATCCGGCCGCCAAAACCGACAAGGCCTCGCCGATCTATGGCATGCCGATCCTCGACGTCGAGAAGGCCAAGACCGTGCTCTTCATCAAGCGCGGCATGGCGGCGGGCTATGCCGGCGTCGAGAATGAGCTGTTCTTCCGGCCCAACACGATGATGCTGTTCGGCGACGCCAAGAAGGTGACCGACGAGATCGTCAAGGCGATGGCGCACTGACGCGAGGTCCCGCGGCGGCTCGTCGCTGCAGCGGCCTCTGTGGCGCGGGCTCAGGCCGGCAGGATCAGGCAGCCGAAGCGCCAGCCCTCCGACCAGCGCACCTCGGCCCGGACGGTGCCGCGATCCGGCAGCGCGACGTCGACGATCGAGCCGGCGCGGACCGGCTCCTCGGCCTCGGCCATGAAGCCCTTCTCGGAGATGTTGGCGAGCTTGGCGAACAGTTCGCGCCCGCCATGGTCGATGATCGTGATGTCGGCGCTGCAGACCCAGCGCGCCGGGCGGTTGACGTGCTTGCGCTCGGTCGCGGCCATCATCGGAGGATTGTCCCGTAAAATCGAGCGGCCAGACTGCAGGACAGACATTGCCGGCCCTCTAAGAACATCGCGACAATCGTCCGGATGCGCCGTCTCGGCTATGATCACGTGCATGCAGGGCGCCGCCCATGTCGAAACGGCTCGACAGTCCGGCACGGGCGCGCCACGATCGCGCCGCATGGCAATGCTTTGACGCCGCTTCCAGAACGAGCCGGACATCCCGAACATGAGCACCGAAATCCTCGACGCCTGGTTGGCGAAGAACCACGCCGATCTGACCGCGATCCGTCGCGACATCCATGCCCATCCGGAGCTCGGCCTGGAGGAATACCGCACGGCAGCGGTTGTTGCCGCCAAGCTGCGTGAATACGGCGTCGAGGTCACCGAAGGCGTCGGCGGGACGGGCGTCGTCGGGGTGATCCGCGGCAAGCGGGCCGGCCAGCGCGCCATAGGCCTCAGGGCCGACATGGACTGCCTGGCGCTCGAGGAGCAGACTGGCCTGCCCTACGCCTCGACCTATCCCGGCAAGATGCACGCCTGCGGTCATGACGGCCACACCACCATGCTGCTGGGTGCGGCCGGCTATCTCGCCGCCAACCCCGATTTCGGCGGCACCGCGATCCTGATCTTCCAGCCGGCCGAGGAGGGGCGCGGCGGCGCGCTCGCCATGCTCGCCGACAAGCTGTTCGAGCGCTTCCCCTGCGACGCGATCTATGGCTTGCACAATACGCCGGGCATGGCGCCTTCGAGCTTCGGCACCTGCGTCGGGCCGATGCTGGCCTCGGCCGATTCCTGGGCGGTGACCTTTCGCGGCGTCGGCGGCCATGGCGGCTCGCAGCCGCATCTCTCGACCGACATCACCTATGCCCAGGCGCATTTCGTGCTCGGCCTGCAGGGCATCGTCGGGCGCAACGTACCCCCGCTCGACACGGCGGTGATCAGCGTCGGCTATGTCCATGCCGGCTCGACCGAGGCCTCGAATGTGATCCCGTCGGAGCTGCGCATCGGCGGCACGGCGCGGACCTATTCGGCAGCGGTGCGCGACACCGTCGAGAAGCGGATCGCCGAGCTCGCCGAAGGCACGGCGCGGAATTGGGGCTGCAAGGCCGAAGCGAGCTATCACCGCGGCACCAGCCCGCTGATCAACCGGCCCGAGCAGGTCGCGGTTGCGGTCGCGGCGGCGACGAACACGGTCGGGGCGGCCCATGTCAACGGCGCGATCCGGCCCGGTACGGGCGGCGAGGACTTCGCCGAGATGATGCTGGTCAAACCCGGCGCCTTCATGCGCATCGGCAACGGCGTCGAGGCGGATGGCAGCTTCAAGGGGCTGCACACGCCACTCTACGACTTCAACGACGCGATCATCCCTGACGGCGTGCGCTACTGGGTCAATATCGTCCGCGAGGAACTGGGGACCGGCTGGCAGGCGCAGGCGGCCTGAGCCCGATTCTCAGCTCTTGAACAGCCCAAAGCCGCTACCGCCGCCGAGGCGCGACTGGCCGGCGCGGGCGGTCTGGTTGCTGCCGTCGAGGCTGATCGCGCGGTTGTAGGCCTCGCTCGCCTCCGAGCGCTTGCCCAGCTTCTCATAGGCGAGGCCGCGGCCGGCCCAAGCCTCGGCATTGCGGTTGTCGACATTGAGCGAGGCTGTGAAGTCCTCGAGCGCGGCGTCGAACTTGCCGACGGCGATCAGGCTCTGGCCGCGCGCGGTGTAGGGCGGGGCGGTGTAGGGGTTGCGGTCGATCACCGAGTCGAAATCCGAGATCGCGTACTGGTGCTGGCCTTCCTTCTGGTAGACCAGCCCGCGCGCGTGGAAGGCCTCGGCCGATTCCGGGTTGAGGCGGATCGCGGTGTTGAGGTCGGCCAGCGCCTGCTGGCTGTTGTTCTGGGCGCGCAGCAGGTTGGCGCGCGCGATATAGGCCGGCGCGTAGTTCGGATTGGCGGCGGTGGCCTTGTTGAAATCGGCGAGCGCCGCATCGTTGCGGCCGCTCTGGCGCAAGGCGAGGCCGCGATTGGTGTAGGCCGAGGCGAGGTTCGGGTCGAGCTGCACCGCCTTGGTGAAGTCGCCGATGGCGTCGGAGAAGCGCCCGACCCGGGCATAGGCCGCGCCGCGGGTGTTGTAGGCGTTGGGGTCGTTCGGGTTGCGGCTGATGACGTCGCTGAGCGAGCCGATGTTGACGCTGGCGTTCTCGGCGCCGGAGGTGTCGATCTCGGCGACGGCAGGTCCGGAGCTCAGACCGGAAACGGTGTCGCAACCCGCGAGTACGAGGGCGATGCCTGTGACGGCAAGCCAGTTCCGGCCTCGATTCATGCTCTGCCTCATCGGTCCTGGTCCGGAGCGCCGATCTCGCGCCCCCAAGTGCTGTGTCTGCCGCGGCATCTTCGCCCCGGCGCGATCGCGCTTCCCAACCGACAGCGCCCTACAACAGAACGCCTGAATTATGAAAAGACTTGGTTAAAGCGCCGGAAAAATGACCGCGCCCGGAGCAGGCTCCAGGCGCGCGATCGTCTCGTCGGAAAACGTGGAGCCGAAGCGAGCATGCCCGCTCCGGAGCCGCGAATCAGGGCCGCTTCGGCTTCACCGGCGCGGGCAGAAGACCCTCGCGCTGGAGCTTCTTGCGGGCGAGCTTGCGGGCGCGGCGGACGGCCTCCGCCTTCTCGCGGGCCTTCTTCTCGGAGGGCTTCTCGTAATGGCCGCGGAGCTTCATCTCGCGGAAGACGCCCTCGCGCTGCAGCTTCTTCTTGAGGGCGCGGAGAGCCTGGTCGACATTGTTGTCGCGAACGAGAACCTGCACGTGGAAAGTCCGTGTTTTGCGGTTGGTCTTAGGAGTTCGGTCGACGACCCGAAGCAGGGCGCCGGAAAGACGGTGCGGATAACAGAATTCGGCATGGCTGTCCACGCCTGCACCGCAGCAAAAATGCGGCTTCGGCGCGGTTTTCAGCCCGTCTCGGGACGCATGCGGGTGACATGGCCCATCTTGCGGCCGGGTCTGGCGTCGCGCTTGCCGTAGAGATGCAGATGCGCGCCGGGCTCGGCCAGGATCTCGCGCCAGCGCAAGGCCGCCTCGCCGATCAGGTTCTCCATCTCGACGGTTCCGCGTCGGGCGGCCGAACCAAGCGGCAGGCCGCAGACGGCGCGGACATGCTGGTGGAACTGCGAGGTCTCGGCCCCCTCGCTGGTCCAGTGCCCGGAATTGTGCACGCGGGGCGCGATCTCATTGACGATCACCCGCTCGTCCGCCCCCTCGCCGACGACGAAGAGCTCGACCGCGAAGACGCCGACATAGCCCAGCGCCTCGCCGATCCTGCCGGCGGCCTCGATCGCGCTCTTGCTCGCGGCTTCCGCCAGCCTGGCAGGCACGCGGGTGAAGGCGAGGATATGGTCGCGATGCTCGTTCTCGCAGACGTCGAAGGCGGCGAAGGCGCCGTCGGCATCGCGCGCGGCGACGACCGAGACCTCGCGGGTGAAGGGGACGAAGCCTTCGAGGATCGCGGGGAAATGTCCGATCGTCTCGTAGGCCTCCGCGAGATCGGCCTCGGCCGTGATCTTCACCTGGCCCTTGCCGTCATAGCCGAAGCGGCGGGTCTTCAGGATCGCGGGCCGGCCTAGCGCGGCCACAGCCTGTTCGAGATCGGCGAGCGAATCGACGGCGCGGAAGGGCGCGACGGCAAGGCCGAGTTCGGCGACGAAGCGCTTCTCGGTCAGCCGGTCCTGAGTCACTGTGAGCGCGCGGGCGCCCGGATGCAGCGGCGTGCGAGCGGCCAGGAAAGCGGCGGTCGCGGCCGGTACGTTCTCGAATTCGTAGGTCACCACGTCGACCGCGTCGGCGAAGCGCGCGAGCGCGGCCTCGTCCTCATATTCGCCGATGCTGTGGCGCGCCGCGACGTCGAAGGCGGGGCTGTCGGCCTCGGGCGCGAAGACATGGGCGCGGATGCCGAGATCGGCGGCTGCGAGCGCGATCATGCGGGCGAGCTGACCGCCGCCGAGAATGCCGAGCGTCGCGCCGGGGCCGAGCCCGGCGGTGGAGGGTGCGCTCATGGCGCGTCGCTCGGGCGCTCGGCGATCGCCGCGCTCTGGTGGGCGCGATAGGCGTCGAGCCTGCCGGCCAGCGCCTCGTCCGACAAGGCCAGCACGGCTGCGGCGAGCAAAGCGGCGTTGACGGCGCCGGCGCGGCCGATCGCCAGCGTGCCGACGGGGATGCCGGCCGGCATCTGGACGATCGAGAGCAAGCTGTCCTGGCCCGACAGCGCCTTCGATTCGACCGGCACGCCGAAGACCGGTAGCGGCGTCAGCGAGGCGGTCATGCCCGGCAGGTGCGCGGCGCCGCCGGCGCCGGCGATCACCACCTTGAAGCCTTCGGCCTTCGCTCCTTTGGCAAACGAAAACATCCGCTCCGGCGTGCGATGGGCCGACATGATGCGGGCATCGTAGGGGACATCGAGCGCCTGGAGCGTTTCGGCGGCATGGCGCATCGTCGCCCAATCGGACTGGCTGCCCATGATGATGGCGACGGGCCGGGAGGTCTTTCCGTCGGTCTTGCCGCTGGTCTTGGCCATGAAACGGTGCGCTTCCGCGAGCTCGGGTCAGGAAGCGCGCGATCTAGACCGGGCAACGCAACGGAAGCAAGCGTGGAATAAGGCTGCCGTGCTCGTCACGCGATGATGTCCGGCGTCAATGCGTCCTCGATCTGGGCGATGCGGTCCTTGAGGTAGAGCTTGCGCTTCTTCAGGCGCTGGACTTGGATCTGGTTGATCGCGCCGACGCGTTCAAGCGCATCGATGGCGCTGTCGAGGTCGCGATGCTCCTCGCGCAGCCGCGCCAGTTCCGCTGTGAAGGTCTCGACCTCTTCCGGGCTGAGCTCGAATCCCATCGCCATCCCATCATCGCCTTGATCGGGCGCGACTATGCTGAGACGCCGGGCGCGCCGCAAGAGCGCGTCGCCTACGGCGTCGACGAGGGCGCCTGACATTCGCGCCTTCCGGGACATGGAGCGTTCACGATCACAGAAACTCATGCTGCGGCGCGAGACTGCCCCGCAGACGTGAAGCCGGCTCTGTGTCACAGTCAGTCCGTCAACCGCTCATCAGGAGGATCCAGATGTCGTTGCAGACCCGTCTCGCAGAACTCGAGCGCAAACACCGTCAGCTCGAGGACAGCATCGCCCAGGCCGTGGCGAGTCCGTCCTCGGACGATCTCAGCGTCGCCGAGCTCAAGCGGAAGAAATTGCAACTGAAAGACGAGATCGAGCGTGTGCGTATGACGATGCCGGAGCGAACGTTGCATTGAGGCGTCGCGGGCCGCGGCGGCCCGCTTTTCGAGTGATGCTATTTGCGATCCACCGGCCCCGAAAGGGGCCGGTTTTTTGTCGCCGGCGCCGAATCGGCGGCGCGGCGCGGAGGGACGACACGAGCCGTCTTGGTCACGGTCGGCGACGAATTCCGACTGGACACGGAACAAGCGAGCCGCCCGGCGGTCTCCATGCATGAGCCACGGTGCCGCAGGGAGAGACGATGCGTTTTCATTGGTCCTTTCCGACACTGCTTTGCCTGCTGGCCCTGGGGTGGGGGCCGGCGCGCGCCCTGACCGCCGATGAGGTGAACCGCTCTGTCCTGCCGGCCGAGTCGCCGTCGGAGGAGGACGGTCCCGACCCCTTCATCGTCAAGGCCCAGATTCTGCTCAGCCGCCGCAACATCTCGCCCGGCGTCATCGACGGCTTCGCCGGCCAGAATTATCGCAAGGCCGTGGCCCAGTTCCGCCGCCAGGCTGGGCTGCCGGCCGGCGAGGCGATCGATGCGGCGACATTCGAGGCGCTCGGCGGCAACGCGGCCGGCGCGATGATCGCGGACTACGCGCTGTCCGATGCGGATGTCGACTACGATTTCGCCGAGGCGATCCCGCGCGATTACGCCAAGCAGGCCCGGATGAAGCGGCTGTCCTATACCAGCCCCGAGGAAATGCTCTCGGAGCGCTTCCACATGGGCGAGAAGCTGCTCAATGCGCTGAACCCCAAGGCGGACTACGACAAGGCCGGGACGGCGATCGCCGTCGTCGCGCTCGCCCGGACGACGCCCGCGGGCGTCGTGACGCGGGTCGATGCCGTCAAGAGTACCGGCATGGTCGTGGCCTATGGCGCAGGCGAGGCGATCCTCGCGAGCTATCCGGCCACGATCGGCAGTGGCGACACGCCTTCGCCCGAGGGCGAATACACGATCAAGCGCATCGCGAAGAACCCGATCTATGAATACGATCCCGAGAAGAATTTCCAGCAGGGGCGCAACAAGAAGCGGCTGACGCTGCCGCGCGGCCCGAACAACCCGGTCGGCACGGTCTGGATCGCCTTGTCGAAACCGACCTTCGGCATCCACGGCACGCCCGAGCCCTCGCTCGTCAGCAAGACCTCCTCGCATGGCTGCGTGCGCCTGACGAACTGGGACGCGGAGGAACTGGCCGCGATGGTGAAGCCGGGCGTCGTGGTCCGCTTCGTCGACTAGACGGATGCAGGGAGAAGCCGCCAGGCGCCGCCTTCGTCGCCGATGCGGGATCGTCGGCGCGATCGTGCCGATCGCGCTCCTGTCGGGCATCGCCGATGCCGCGCCGGCGCGCGATGCCAGGCCACGCGGCGGGGCGTCGATGACGGCGCCCTTGCCGCCGAAGCGGCCGGCCGATCTCGGCACCGGCCTGAGGCGTGAGCAACCTCCGGTACCCGATGCTGCCGCCGGGCCTGCCGGTCCGCAGGGCTGCCTCAAGGCCTTTGAGGCGCTCGGTGGCACGGTCCTGCCGACCGAAACGTCCCAGACGAGCGGAGATTGCGCGATTCCCGAGCCCGTCACCTTCAGGCAGGTGAAATTGCCGGATGGCGCGGTGGTCGCCCTGGAGAGCGCCGTCACCATCCGCTGTTCGCTGGCGCTCGAGCTTGCGCGCTGGATCAGCGACGATCTCGCTCCGATCGCAGTCGGGCAGGGCACCATGCTGGTCCGGCTGAACGGCGTCGGCGGCCAGGCCTGCCGGATGCGCAACGGCCAGCCGGGTGGCCAGGTCAGCGAGCATGCCAGCGGCAACGCCTTCGACCTGCAGGCGCTGACGCTGGCCGACCGGCGAGTGATCCGGCTGGGGAGCGACGATGTCGGGACGAAAGGCCTCAGGGAGCAGATCAAGGCGACCGCCTGCACGCGCTTCAGGACGGTGCTGGGGCCGGGCTCCGACAGCTTCCATGCCGATCACCTGCATGTCGACATGCGCCAGCGCAAGGGCGACTTCAAGCTCTGCCAATGGGACGTGAAATAGCGGGCGCTCTCAAAGCGCCTTCGCCATCTCGCGCAGCTTGAACTTCTGGATCTTGCCCGTCGAGGTCTTGGGCACCTCGGTGAAGACGACGGTCCGCGGGCATTTGAACGAGGCGAGCAGGCCCTTGCACCAGGCCACGATCTCGGCCTCGGTCGCGCTCTGGCCGGGCTTGAGCTCGACGAAGGCGCAGGGCGTCTCGCCCCATTTCTCGTCGGGCCGGGCGACGACGGCCGCCGCCTGCACGGCCGGATGCTTGTAGAGCGCGTCCTCGACCTCGATCGAGGAGATGTTCTCACCGCCGGAGATGATGATGTCCTTGGAGCGGTCCTTGAGCTGGATGTAGCCGTCGGGATGCATCACGCCGAGATCGCCGGTGTGGAACCAGCCGCCCTCGAAGGCGGCCCTGGTCGATTTCGGGTTCCGGAGATAGCCCTTCATCACGACGTTGCCGCGCATCATCACCTCGCCCAGCGTCGCGCCGTCGCGCGGCACCGGCGCCAGCGTCTCGGGATCGCGCACGTCGAGCCCTTCCAGCGCCGGATAGCGCACGCCCTGGCGCGCCTTGAGCGCGGCCTGGTCGGCGCCGGGCAGGGCGTCCCAGTCGCGGTTCCACTCGTTGACCACGGCGGGGCCGTAGCATTCGGTCAGGCCGTAGAGATGCGTCACCGCGAAACCGGCCTGCTGCATCGCGCCGAGCACGGCCTCCGGCGGCGGGGCGGCGGCGGTGAAGAAGGCGACTTTCTGGGAGAACTCGCGGCGCTCATCGGGCGCAGCGTTCAGCAGCGTCGACATCACGATCGGCGCGCCGCACATATGGGTCACGCCATGGTCGGCCAGCGCATCGTACATCGCCTTCGCGCGGACCTGGCGCAGGCAGACATGGGTGCCCGCCAGCAGCGAGATCGTCCAGGGGAAGCACCAGCCGTTGCAGTGGAACATCGGCAGCGTCCACAGATAGACCGGATGGCGGCCCATGCCGCCGGTCAGGACGTTCGAGGTCGCCAGAAGGTTGGCGCCGCGATGGTGGTAGACCACGCCCTTGGGATCGCCGGTCGTTCCGGAGGTGTAGTTCAGCGAGATCGCGTCCCACTCGTCGCCGGGCATGACCCAGGCGAAATCAGGATCGCCTCCCCTGAGGAAATCCTCGTATTCGACGCTGCCGAGGCGCTCGCCCGGGCCGTCATGGACCGGGTCGTCATAGTCAATGACGAGCGGTTTCGCCTGGCACAATGCCAGCGCCTCCCGGATCGTCTTCGAGAACTCCCGGTCGGTGATGACGGCCTTCGCCTGCCCGTGGTCGAGCGAGAAGGCGATGATCGCGGCATCGAGGCGCGTGTTCAGCGTGTTCAGCACCGCGCCGCACATCGGCACTCCGTAGTGGCATTCGAGCATGGCCGGCGTGTTCGGGAGCATCACTGCTACCGTGTCGTTCTTGCCGATGCCGTGCTTTTGCAAGGCCGAGGCGAGGCGGCGGGCGCGGGCATAGAACTCGGCATAGGTCCGGCGCAGCGGACCGTGGATCACCGCGACCTGATCGGGGAAGACGCTCGCGGCGCGCTCGAGGAAGGGCAGCGGCGACAAGGGCTGGAAGTTCGCCGGGTTGCGGTCGAGATCGGTGTCGTAGGCGCTGGTCGTCACGGCGGTGTCCCCTCGGGCGGCATATCGGTCCGGCCTCTGCGGGCCTTGGGCCTAGTCCAGCCCTTTTTCGCAGAGGGCGCAATCAGCCGAGAAGATGGAGGCCGCGCCAGCCGTCGAAGACGAGCTTGGCCCCGACGGCGAGCAGCAGCCAGTAGATGATCGTGTAGAAGCGTTCAGGCGGCACGCGCCGCACCATCCAGACGCCCGCGACGGTCGCGACGATCGCGACGGGGAAGAGCGCGGCGGAGGCCGTCAGGTTGGCCGGGGTGAACTGGCCGAGCGCGAGATAGGGCGCCACCTTGATAAGGTTGATCGCGGCGAAGAAGATCGCGTTGGTGCCGACATAGACGGCCGGTGGCAGCCGCTGCGGCATGACGTAGATTTGGAAGGGCGGCCCGCCCGCATGGGCGATCATGCTGGTGAAGCCGGCGAGCCAGCCCCAGACCGTGCCGGCCGTGAAGTTCGCGGGCTTGACCGGTTGGGGCGTCTTGCCGTCCGCCAGCAGGCGGCGCAACGCGAAGCCGATCGAGATCAGTCCGACCGCGAGGCCGACCGCCGAATCCGAGACCTTCGCGGCCAGCAGGTAGCCGGCGACGATGCCGATCAGGGCACCCGGCAGCATCGTCGCCAGGGTGAACCGGTCGAATTCGCGGCGATAGGACCAGACGGTGACGACGTCCTGCGAGATCAGCAGCGGCAGCATGATCGCCGCCGCCTGCACCGGCGAGACGACCAGCGCCATCAGCGGCAAGGCGAGCAGGCCGAGCCCCGAAAAGCCGCCCTTCGACAGGCCCATCAGGACGACGGCCGGCACCATGGCGGCGAAGAAGGCTGGGTCGAGGATCATGGAATCCCTGCACGGCGGCTCTGCGAAAGTCTGACATGGCAGGCGCTTGCACCGATCGGCGGTTGCTGCGCACGATCCCGCGCAAAATCAGCCGCCATCGCCACCGGATCCATCGGCGCGATGTAGGCCAGAACGCTGCGAAGAGGAACGCGCCCGATGAATGCCCCGCATGCAGGAGGATATCGCGAGACCTATGCGCGCTGGCAAACCGACGCCGAGGGCTTCTGGCGCGAGGTCGCGGGCGCGATCGACTGGATCAAGCCGCCGGAAGCGATCTTCGACGCAGGCTCCGGTCCCTATGGCCGCTGGTTCCCGGACGCGACCTGCAACACCTGCTTCAACGCGCTCGACCGGCACGTCCGCGACGGCAGGGGCGAGCAGACCGCGCTGATCCATGACAGCCCGGTCACCGGGACCAAGGCGAGCTATAGCTATGCGCAGATGCTCGACGAGGTCGCGACGCTCGCGGCCGTGCTGCAGGATCTCGGCGTCGCCAAGGGCGACCGCGTCATCCTCTATATGCCGATGGTGCCGGAGGCGGCCTTCGCCATGCTGGCCTGCGCCCGGATCGGGGCGGTGCATTCGGTGGTGTTCGGCGGTTTCGCCGCCAAGGAACTGGCGACTCGCATCGACGACGCCCGGCCGAAGGTGATCCTGACCGCGACCTGCGGTGTCGAGCCGACGCGGATCGTCGAATACAAGCCGCTGCTCGACGCGGCGATCGATCTCGCCAGCCACAAGCCGCAGACCTGCGTCGTGCTGCAGAGGCCCCAAGTCGACGCCTCGATGCAGGTCTCGCGCGACAGGAACTGGCGCACGCTGACCGCGGCGGCCCGCGCCGCCGGCCGCAAGGCCGATTGCGTCGAGGTCGCGGCGACCGACCCGCTCTACATCCTCTACACCTCCGGCACGACGGGGAGGCCCAAGGGCGTGGTGCGCGACAATGGCGGGCACATGGCCGCGCTGAAGTGGACGATGGACAACCTCTACGGCGTCAGGGCCGGCGAGGTGATGTTCACGGCGTCCGACGTCGGCTGGGTCGTCGGCCACAGCTACATCGTCTACGGGCCGCTGCTGCAGGGTGCGACCTCGGTGCTCTACGAGGGCAAGCCGGTCGGCACGCCCGACCCGGGTGCGTTCTGGCGCGTCATCGCCGAGCACAAGGCGGTGGTGATGTTCACCGCTCCGACCGCTTTCCGCGCGATCCGCAAGGAGGACCCGCAGGCGAAGCTCCTCGCCGGGCACGACCTGTCGCGCTTCCGGGCGCTGTTCCTGGCCGGCGAGCGGGCCGATCCCGACACGCTGAAATGGGCCGAGGAGGTGCTGAAGGTGCCGGTCATCGACCATTGGTGGCAGACCGAGACCGGCTACTGCATCGCCGGCAATCCGATGGGGCTGGAGCTCTTGCCGATCAAGCACGGCTCGCCGACGGTGCCGCTGCCGGGCTTCGACGTGCGCTGCCTCGACGAGGGCGGCAGGCCGGTGCCGGCCGGCACGATGGGCGCGATCGTGGTCAAGCTGCCGCTGCCGCCGGGTGCCCTGCCGACCTTGTGGCAGGACGATGCGCGCTTCCGCGAGGCCTATCTCGCGGCCTTTCCCGGCTACTACAACACCTCGGATGCCGGCTTCATCGACGCCGACGGCTACGTCTTCATCATGGGGCGCACCGACGACATCATCAACGTCGCGGGACACCGGCTCTCGACCGGCGGCATGGAGGAGGTGCTGGCCTCGCATCCGGCGGTGGCGGAATGCGCCGTAGTCGGCATCCGCGACGCGCTCAAGGGCGAGCAGCCCTGCGGCTTCGTCGTGCTGAAATCGGGCGTGACGCAGGACGCCGCCGAGGTCGAGCGCGAGCTGGTCGCGCTGGTGCGCGACAAGATCGGGCCGGTCGCGGCCTTCAAGCTGGCGCTGACGGTCTCCCGGCTGCCGAAGACGCGCTCCGGCAAGATCCTGCGCGCGACGATGAAGAAGATCGCCGACGGCGAGGAGTATGCGATGCCGGCGACGATCGAGGACCCGGCGGTGCTGGGCGAGATCGGGATCGCGCTGCGGGGCAGGGGGATCGGGTAGGGCGTGTCATTCCGGGGCGGCCGCAGGCCGAACCCGGAATCCACGACCGGGTACAGCCCTCAATTCAGCGTCATTCTCGCCCTTGTGGCGAGAATCCACGTCTTGAACACAGGTCTCGTCGAAGGAAGACGCGGATGGCCGGGACAAGCCCGACCATGACGGGGTGTTTCGTGCACCCGGTCGTAGGTTCCGGGTTCTTCGCTGCGCGAAGCCCCGGAATGACAGATCAGAATCCGATCGTCGCGCCGTTCCAGTTCAGCAGACGCTCCGGCAGCTCGACCCGCATCAGATCCTCGCCGACGATCAGCGGGCCGCCATAGCCTGCCGCCCGGATCTCGTGGGCCAGCGCGGCGGTGTCGGCGGCCGGCGGCACGAGATGGGTCAGCGCCAGCGCCTTGGCGCCGGAGCCGATGGCGAGACCTGCGACGATCGCCGGCGTCATGTGATAGCTCTTGACCTGGGCGACGGTCTCGGCCGAGCGCACACCGGCGACGACCGGCATCTGGGCGTCGACATAGACCTCGCTGACGAGGAGGTCGCAGCCTTGCGCCGCCTGTTCGAGCGCCGGACAAAGGCGCGTGTCGCCGGAGAAGACGATGCGGGCGCCGCCATGCGCGAGGCTCAGGCCAAAGGCGGGCTCGACCGGCCGATGATCGACCAGGAAAGCCTCGACCGCGAGATCGCCTAGGCCTTCGATCGAACCTTCGCCCAACTCCTCGAAGACGACATCGAGCCCGGTCGCGTCGGGGCGCTTCTCGAAGGCGATGCGCAAGGCGCGCTCGCGGGCGAAGGCCTCGTATTGCCCGCGCATGTTGGCGAGCGCCGGCGCCGGGGCCAGCACGCGCCAGGGCTTTGCGCGGCCCTGATGCCAGGACGAGACGACGAGCTGGTAGAAATCGACCAGATGGTCGGAGTGCTCGTGGGTGACGATCAGCAGGTCGACGTCGGCGCCGCGCGTGCCGGCCGCGACCAGGCGCTGGCCGACGCCGGAGCCGCAATCGATCAGCACCTTGCGGCCGGCGGCCTCGACGAGATGCGAGGGGCCGGCGCGACGCAAGCTCACCGGCGGGGCGCCGGTGCCGAGGAAGGTGAAGGCGAGGCCGTTGTCGCTCATGGCACGAGGCCGGCGGGCAGAGCCGGGCTCAGTCCTCGTCGTGGTCGGCGGGCCGCTTCATCTGCTTCAGCTTGGCGAAGACCGAATCGACGTCGATCGCGGCCTCTTCCTCGCGCTTGGGCCGGCTCATATCGGCGAAGGGCTGGCTCGCCTGCGCCGGCGCCGGGGCCGTGGTCTCCTCGGCCGGCATCAGCGTCGCGCCGATCTCGGCGACCACGGCCGGGCGGTCCTTGGCGGCGCGGCCGACCTCGAAGTCGAGGTCGATCTGCGAGCACAGGCCGAGGCTGACCGGGTCGATCGGCTGCAGCGTCTGGGCGTTCCAGTGGGTGCGGTCGCGGATCTGGGCGATGGTCGACTTGGTCGTGCCGATCAGGCGGATGACCTGCGCGTCCTTGAGCTCGGGATGGTTGCGCAGCAGCCAGAGGATGGCGTTGGGGCGGTCCTGGCGCTTGGAGACCGGGGTGTAGCGCGGGCCCTTGGTCTTCTTGATCTCGGGCACCTTGACCTTGCGCTCGGCGAGCTTGAGGTGATGGGCCGGGTTGGCGGCCGCCTTCTCCAGTTCCTCGCGGGTGAGCTGGCCGGAGGTGATCGGGTCGAGGCCCTTGATGCCGGCGGCGACCTCGCCATCGGCGATGCCGCGCACCTCCAGCGGGTGCAGCTTGCAGAACTCGGCGATCTGCTCGAAGGTCAGCGACGTGTTCTCGACGAGCCAGACGGCGGTGGCCTTCGGCATCAGCGGGGATTGTGACACGGGGCGTCTCCTCAGATCTCGATACCCGGCGTCAAGGCCGGATCAGCGTCGCGGACATAAGCTCTCATGCGCCGACCGGCCTCCCCGGCCGGCCATCCAAATCATCGACGATGAGTGGGATGGCGCGCCTTATAGGCGAGGGCGTGGCGGCTGTCCATGAAAACGCGCGGCGCTTCACAGCGTCAGCACGATCTTGCCGATATGGGCGTTGCTCTCCATCAGCGCGTGCGCCGCTGCGGCCTCGGCCAGCAGGAAGGTCCTGAACATCACCGGCTTGCAGGAGCCGGCCTCCAGCAACGGCCAGACCTTTGCGTGCAGCTCGGCGGCGATCGCTGCCTTCTCGGCGATGGTGCGGGGGCGCAGGGTCGAGCCGGTATGGGTCAGCCGCTTCATCATCAGCTTGCGGAAATCGACCTCGGCCTTCGGGCCTTCCAGGAAGGCGATCTGGATGATGCGGCCGCTCTCGGCCGCCATGTCGTAGTTCCGGTTGATGTAGCTGCCGCCCACCATGTCGAGGATCAGGTCGACGCCGCGCCCGCCCGTCGCCTCCTTCGCCGCAGTGACGAAATCCTCCTTGCGGTAGTCGATCGCGTGGTCGGCACCGAGCTCCCGGCAGGCCCGGCACTTCTCGGGCGAGCCGGCGGTCGCCAGCACGGCCGCGCCGAAAGCCTTTGCGAGCTGGATCGCCGTCGTACCGATGCCCGAGGTGCCGCCATGGACGAGGAAGCTCTCTCCGGCCTGCAGCCGCCCGCGCTGGAAGACGTTGGTCCAGACGGTGAAGTAGGTCTCCGGGATCGTCGCCGCCTCGACCAGCGACAGGCCGGCCGGGACGGGCAGGGCGTTGCTCTCGTGCACGACGGCGTATTCGGCATAGCCGCCTCCGGCGACGAGCCCGCAGATCTTCGCGCCGAGGGCATGGCGCGTCACACCTTCACCCAGGGCGACGACCGTGCCCGCGATCTCGAGGCCGGGGATGTCGGAGGCGCCGGGCGGCGGGGCATAGCCGCCCATGCGCTGCAGCACGTCGGGGCGGTTGATGCCGGCGGCCGCGACCTTGACCAGCACCTCGCCCGGTCCGGGCTTCGGGACGGGGCGCGAGCGCGGCGTCAGCACCTCGGGAGCGCCCGGCGCGTCGAAGCCGATCGCGGTCATGGTCTGCGGCAGGTCTGTCATGGGATACTCGGCAGGAGTGGAGTTGCAGGCGGCAGGCGGCTAGGTTGCGCCGCCCGTGTCGGCAGCGAATGTGAGGCAGCCATGTCGATCTTTCCAGAGGACGACCGCCCGAAGAAGAAGACCGTGCACGAGATCGGCCAGGATCTCTCGCCGCTGTCGCTCGACGAGATCGACCTGCGCGTCGCGGCTTTGAAGCAGGAGATCGAGCGGCTGATGGAGGCGCGGGCGAAGAAGGACGCCTCGCGCTCGGCAGCGGACGCCTTTTTCCGCAAGCCGGCCTGAAAAAGACGCAAGGCGAAGCGGCCCGTTAACTCCGCCTTAACGATTCCAAACTATGAATCGGATCATCCAGTTTCTCTGGATGTCGAGTGGCTCCTGCCCACTCTGTTTGACGCCTCCCTGTTGACCTTCGAGCCGCCTCCGGGCGGCTCTTTTTTTCGTCGGCGTCCCGCATCGGCCGTTCCAAAGGCTGCATTTCGCTTTTCGGACCGACGCCTTGCAGCCGTTAAGGTTAACCCAACCTTACTGCGGCCCCACCGCCGCATCGGCGCTATCCTTGCTGCATCGGGGGTATGGACCGTGCGACCGTCCCGGATGCGCACGGCCTTGTGCCGATGGGGAACATGACGATGAACGACGCCGCGATGCTGGACCGGGTTGATGACGGCGCGATCTCCTTCGCGCGCGGCTTCGTCAAGTCGGAAGCCTTCATGCTGCTCTTCCGCGAGGGCATGGGCCTGGTCGAGCACACCGCCGCCTATCTCGACGGCGACGGTCGGGCTGAATCCGCCAAGCTGCCGCGTTTCGTCTCGCTGAGCTATGCCACCGAGAGCATGCGCCTGACCACGCGGCTTATGCAGATCGCCTCCTGGCTTCTGGTGCAGCGGGCAGTCGCCGAGGGCGAGATGAGCGCCGAACAGGCGCGCGCCGAGAACGACAAGGTCCGCCTTTCCGATGCGACGATCGGGCCGCCGGCCGCCGAGGCCGCGCTGCTGCCCGAGACCCTGCGCGAGCTGATGGCGCATTCGCTGCGCCTGCAGGAGCGCATCCGCCATCTCGAGAGCCAGATGTCGGGCAACGTCGCGAAACGGGACAAGCCGAACCCGGTCCAAGACCAGCTCGCGAGCCTCGAAGCCCGGCTGGGCATAGATCTGCGCCGCTGAGCGCCCGCGACCGATCGCCTCAGAATGCGAAAAGGCCCGGCCGATGCGGCCGGGCCTTTTCTATTTCGAGTGCGCAAACCGCGCCGGGATTACTTCTTGCCGAGGGCGCCGATGCCGCCGAAACGCGACGAGAAGCGCGAAACGCGGCCGCCGCGGTCGAGCAATTGCTGCGAGCCGCCGGTCCAGGCCGGGTGCGTCTTCGGGTCGATGTCGAGATTGAGGGTGTCCCCCTCCTTGCCGAGCGTCGAACGGGTGAAGTATTCGGTGCCATCGGTCATGACGACCTTGATGGTGTGGTAGTCGGGATGGATGCCGGTCTTCATGGCGAAATCCTTGGGGAACGTGGACGGGCCTTCGTTGAGCGGCGTGAGCCGCCGGCCCGTCGAAGAATTCGGATGAGCCTGTCTGTGAAGTCGCCAGCGCCATAGCGCAGACGAGCCGGCAGCGCAAGCAGGACAGGACCAAAGCGCGTGGCGCAAGCAGACCCGACCGAGCAGAAGACCCGGCCCGATTTCCGTTCGCTGACGACGTTCTGGCCCTATGCCTTGCGGCAGAAAGGGCGGATAGCGCTCGCGCTGCTGGCGCTCCTCGTCGCTTCGGTGGCGACGCTGGTGCTGCCGCTGGCGGTGCGCAGGGTCATCGATGTCGGCTTCTCCGGCGGCGAAAGGCAGCTCGCCAACAGCTATTTCGTCGTGCTGATCGGCATCGTCGCGATCCTGGCGCTGGCGAGTTCGGCGCGGTTCTATCTGGTCATGACCGTCGGCGAGCGCATCGTCGCCGATCTTCGCGCCGCGGTCTTCGCCCATCTGACGAAGCTGGAGCCGGCCTTCTTCGATTCGAGCCGTGCCGGTGACCTCGTCTCGCGGCTGACCGCCGACACCACGCAGATCAAGTCGACCTTCGGCTCGACCGCCTCGATCGCGCTGCGCAACGGCATCATGGTGATCGGCGCGATCGCCCTGATGATCGCCACCAGTCCGCAGCTCTCGGCCATCGTCATCGGCGTCATCCCGGTGATCGTGTTGCCGCTGGTCTTGTCGGGACGCTCGGTCCGGCGCCGGGCGCGGGCGGCGCAGGACCGCCTCGCCGACGCCTCGGCCTTCGCGGCGGAGGCGGTCGGCGCGATCCGGACGATGCAGTCCTTCGGCGCCTCAGCGCAGACGGCGGAGCGCTTCGCTACGGCCTCGGACGATGCCTACGGCGCCTCACGCGCCGCCACGGCGTCGCGGGCGCTGCTCTCGGGCGTCGCGATCTTCCTGGTCAGCGCCAGCGTGGTCTGGGTGCTCTGGACCGGCGCGACCGAGGTGTTCGAGGGCCGCATGACCGGCGGGCGGCTGTCGCAGTTCATCCTCTATGCGGTGATGGCGGCGAGCTCGCTCGGCCAGCTCTCGGAGGTCTATGGCGAGATTTCGGCCGCCGCCGGGGCCGCTTCGCGGCTCGGCGAGATCCTGGCGACGAAGCCCGCCATCGCCGCTCCGCCCAACCCGAAGCCGCTGCCGGCGCCCTCGCGGGGCGAACTCGGCTTCGAGGATGTCTCCTTCAGCTATCCCGGCCGCAGCACCTCGGCGCTGCGCCATCTGACGTTACGCATCCGGCCGGGCGAGCGGGTCGCGCTGGTCGGTCCGTCCGGCGCCGGCAAGAGCACCGTCCTGCAACTGGCCCTGCGCTTCTACGATCCGGCCTCGGGCCGCGTCGTGGTCGACGGCATAGCGGGACCCGAGGCCGACCCGGAAGCCTGGCGCGAGCGCTTCGCGCTGGTGCCGCAGGAGCCGACCGTGTTCGGCGTCTCCGTCGCCGACAACATCGCCTATGGCCGTCCGGGCGCCACGCGCGGGCAGATCGAGGAGGCGGCTCGGCTCGCCGCCGCCGACGGCTTCATCCGGGCGCTGCCCGACGGCTACGACACGGTCGTCGGCGAGCGCGGCGTGACGCTGTCGGGCGGCCAGCGCCAGCGCCTCGCGATCGCGCGCGCCGTGCTGAAGGATGCGCCGATCCTGCTGCTCGACGAGGCGACGAGTGCGCTCGATTCCGAGAGCGAGCGGCTGGTGCAGGACGCGCTCGACCGGCTGATGCAGGGCCGCACCACGCTGGTCGTGGCACACCGGCTCGCCACCATCCTCTCGGCCGACCGCATCCTGGTGATGGATGACGGCCGCGTCGTCGAGGAAGGCACCCATGCCGAACTCAAGGCGCGCGGCGGCCTCTATGCCAGGCTGGCGGCGCTGCAGTTCGGGCTGGAGGCGGCGTAGACGTCAGCCCTCCAGCCAGGACTTCATCACCCGCCAGAAATCGAAGCGCTGTTTGCTCGAGACGAGCGTATGTGCCGCGCCGGGGATGATGGTGAGCTGCTTGTCGCCGTTCGGCAGTTTCTTGAAGAAGTCGCAGATGTCGTCCATCGAGGCGATGCCGTCATATTGCCCGCTGATCAGCAGCACCGGCGCCTTGACCCGGTCCGGATGGACGACCGGCAGGTTGACGGTCATGTCGAGATAGGTGCCGGCCGGGACGCTGTCGCCGAAGGGCAGCTCAGCCTTGATGAAGGCGTCGATGACATCCTGGTCGGTGGTGTCGGGCTTGTCGCGGGTGAAGATGCTGCCCAGCATGCCGGCATCGCGCGGCCTGCGATTATGCGTACGATAATATTCCGCCTGTTCGGCGCGCTTGCTCAGCGTGCCCGAGCCCTGGCCGGTATAGGTGAAGGCCTGCAGGACGAGCCGGCCGACGCGGTCAGGGCGTTCCATCGCATAGGCGCCGACGCGCAGCGCGCCCGAACTCTCGCCCATCATGTGCATGCGCGCCTGCCCGGTCTCGCGCTGGATCAGGTCGGCCGCGACCTTGAGGTCGGCGACGCCGCTGGCGATGTCGGAATTGCCCGATGTCCGCGAGGAGTTGCCATAGCCCTCATGGTCCATGGTCCAGACGTCGTAGCCCCAGCGCGCGGCGACATTCATCATCGAGACGTCGTCGCGGCCGGGAATCGTCAGGTCGTAGGTCGGGCGTCCGGAGGCCGAAGAGCCGTGGACGAAGAACAGCACCGGCAACGGCTTGCCGTCCGGCGGGCCGACGCGCTTGCGATAGATCGCGAGCTCGACGCCGGGCGCTTTCGTCGCTTTATAGTCGGCGCTCCAGATCGCGCCGTCGACCGCTCCGGCCTCCCGGCTGGTGACGGTCGTGGCGATGCCGGCTAGGGCTGCGGTCTGCAGCAATTCGCGGCGCTGGAACATCGAACCTCCCCATGCTCTTGATCTCGTTGGATCGAGCATAAAGGGGGAGCGAGGGGCCGGCCGCTCACCGTTGCGTGATCGCCGTCAGCCGCCGACGCCGTGGCTGCGCGGATAGGCGCTCGTTTCCGGCGAACTCCAGCCTTCGAGCAGCTCCGGCTCGGTCCTGAAGATCTCGACCTTGAGCGGAAAGCAGGCGGCTTCGTCGCTCGAATGCGTCGTGCTGCAGTCGCCGCCGGGACAGGCCGAGAGCGCGCCGAGCAGGTCGATCTCGGCGAAGAGCTCGAGGAAATCGCCCGGCCGGACCGGGCTCGCCTTCATGAAATACTGGTTCGTGTCGCGAGTGAAACCGGTGCACATGAAGACGTTGAGAACGTCGTGGACATGGTGCTCGACCTCGCGGGGCTTGACCCCCTTGGCCGTCGCCAATGCGCGCGACAGGTTGGAATGGCAGCACTGGTGGTAGTCGCCGCCGCCGAGCAGGCGGTTGGTGTAGGGGTCGCAGCGCGTGCCGATGACGTCGTGGATGCCGCCGCCATCGGCGTCGATGCCGTACCACCCGAGCGTGTCGTGGGTGACCGTCGCCATCGGGCGCAGGTAAGGCATGCAGCTCCAGAGTCGGTCGCCGGTCGAGACATGGGTCGCGTGGAGCTGGCGCGTCTTGCCGCTGAAGAAGCGTTCGGTGAGGTCGTTGGCGTTCCACAGGTTGAGATCGCCGACCTGCGGGCCTTCGATGCTGACGATCCGGACGAAATGGCCCTTCGGCACGGTGAAGGCGCGCCCGTCACGCGGCGGCACGATCACTTCGTCGATCTTGGTCAGCCGCTCGCGGGCGCGACCGAGCAGTGCCTTGTCGACGCGGGGCAGGTTGGCGACGGGATAGCAGACGACGGCCGGTTTCGCGCGGCGCTCGGCGGCGTCTGCGGGGGCTGCGACTGTATCCGCGGCCGTCGATAGCGGGCTGGTCTGATCCATTCTCAAATCTGTCAACGCTCGGTGATCTTGAACTCGATGCGGCGGTTGCGCCGGTAGGCCTCGTCGTTGTTGGCGACATCGAGCGGCTGGAATTCGCCGAAGCCGGTCGCGGCGATGCGGTCGCTGGGCAGGCCCTTGGTGATCAGGTACTCGACCACGGCGATTGCGCGGGCGGCCGACAGGCTCCAATTCGACGGATAGAGCGGGGAACGCAGGATCGGGCGGTTGTCGGTGTGGCCGTCGACGCGCAGGATCCAGGGCAGGTCGGGCGGCATCTCGCGGCCTAGATCGACCAAGATCGCCGCCAGCTTGTCGAGCTCGCCACGGCCATCGGGCTTCAGCACGGCCTGACCGGCGTCGAAGAAGACCTCGGACTGGAAGACGAAGCGGTCGCCGACGACGCGGATGTCGGGGCGCGTGCCGAGCACCTGGCGCAGGCGGCCGAAGAAGTCGGAGCGATAGCGCGCCAGTTCCTGGACGCGCTGGGCCAGCGCCACGTTCAGCCTGGAGCCAAGTTCGGAGATGCGCGCCTGCGCCTCCTTGTCCTTGGCCTCGGAGGCGCCGAGCGCTTCTTCCAGTGCAGTGAGCTGGCGGCGCATCGCGACGATCTGCTGGTTGACGAGATCGACCGTCGCCTGGGCGCGGGCCGAGAGCTGCTTTTCGGTCTCCAGCGCCTTCTGGGTCTCGGCGAGCTGGACCGGAGCGCTGCCGGCCTGGGCGGCCTTAAGCAGATCCTGGATCTTGCCGCGCTCGCCTTGCTCGCGGGTCAGGGTCGACTGCATGAGCTGCAAGCTCTCCTGCGCCTGGCGGTTGGAGGAGCGCTCCAGGGCGAGCAAGTCCGTGAGTTCCGATATCTGGCGGTTCAGCCGGTCGAGCACCGTGTCCTTGCCGGTCAGCTCCTGCGACAGGAAGAACTGGCCGAGGACGAAGACCGAGAGCAGGAAGACGATGCCGATCAGCATCGTCGAGAGCGCATCGACGAAGCCCGGCCAGAAATTGGTCTCTTCGCGGCGGTGGGCGCGGGACAGGGCCATCACGGATCTCGCGGTTGCGGCTGCGGCTGCGGCGGCGTCAGTTCAGTAGGGCGATGCGGCAGGGTCATGGCCTGGTCCGTCACGGCTCGGTGACGTGGTCGGCGGTCAGCCGGTCGATCAGGCGCTTGAGCTCCTTCTCGCGGCTGGCCTGGGCCTCGACCCAGTCCCGGATCATCTGCTGCTCTGTGCGCATGTGCTGGACCAGGCCCTGGATGCCTTCGGCGAGGTTGGCGAGAGCCTGGGTGGCGGCGCGGTTGTTGGCGCTGCCTTCCGACATGGCGGCGCTGAGCTTGTCGAAACGCTCGTCCAGCCCGCTGCCGACCGCCGGCATCGCCATGGTCATGCCGCCGATCTGCGTCGTCAGCAGGCTGCGGCTGCCGAGCCAGCTCTCCATCTCGTTGCGGAAGCGGCGCTGCGCCTGGCCGAGCTGGAGATCGAGGAAACCGAGGATCAGCGAGCCAGCGATGCCGAAGAGCGATGAGGAGAAAGACAGGCCCATGCCGGCGAGCGGCCGCGACAGGCCGGCCTTGAGCTCGTCGAAGAGGACGCCGGCCTCGCCGCCGGTGCGCAGCGACTTGATGACGTCGCCGACCGACGAGACGGTGTCGAGCAGGCCCCAGAAGGTGCCGAGCAGGCCGAGGAAGACGAGCAGCCCTGCGAGATAGCGCAGCACCTCGCGGCCGTCGTCGAGCCTGACCGCGATCGATTCGAGCAGCGTCGCGGCCTGAGCCGGCGCGAGGCTGCCCGCCTCCAGCGCCGGCAGGACGGGACGCAGCGGCGCGATGACGCGGTTACGCCTGATCTCGGTGTCGAGCGGGGCGGCGGCGAGCCTGGTCGCGGCGCGCGCCTCGCTATGGATGCGCCAGAGCTCACGCAGCGCGATCAGCACGCCGACCACGAGCGAGCCGCCGATCAGACCGTTCAGGGGCGGGTTGGTCATGAAGGCGGTGATCAGCCCCGCCTGCATGATGAAGCCGACCAGCCCGATCAGCGCCAGGAACAGCAGGGAGCGCACGACATAGCGCAAGGGGCGCGAAAAGCGGGTCTGCTCGCGCGGCCTCGCGCCGGAATCCGGCTCGGCCGCCAGGTCCTCATTCGCCATTATGTCGTCCGTTCGCCACTCATCGCGTGGGGACTGTCGCCTTCCCCGCCGCTATGATCAAGCGTGAAAGATCAAGGGCGTATGTCAGGCGGTGGCCTTAAGCGCCTTTCGCAGCGCCTCTTCGCCGGCTTCGTTGCCGCAGATGATGTCCTTCGCCTGGGTCGGCTGCTTGCCGTCCAGCGTGCCGAAGGTGCCGCCCGCCTCACGGATCAAGACGGCGCCGGCGGCGAAGTCCCAGGTGTTGAGGCCGCGTTCCCAATAGGCGTCCATGCGGCCGGCCGCGACATAAGCGATGTCGAGCGCGGCCGAGCCCATGCGTCGCACATTGGCGAAGCGCGGCATCACCGCGGCGAGCTCTCGCAGGAAGAGCGGGTGGCCGCCCTTGCCGATATGGGGCACGCCCATGCCGATCAGCATGTCGGCCGGCTCGCGCCGGCCGGAGACGCGCAGGCGCTTGTTGTTGACATAGGCGCCCTTGCCCTTCTCGGCCATGAACAGCTCGTCCTTGGCGGCGTCGTAGACGATGCCGGCGACGAACTGGTTGTCGCGCTCGAGCGCGACCGAGATGTTCCAGTGCGGAATGCCGCGCAGGAAGTTGTGGGTGCCGTCGAGCGGGTCGATATGCCAGCGGTTGCTCTCGTCGGTGCCGTGGACGACGCCGCTCTCCTCCAGCACGAAGCCATAGCCGGGCCGCGCCTTCTCGAGCGATTCGCGCAGGATCTGCTCCGCCTTGTGGTCGGCCTTGGAGACGAAGTCGCCAGGCCCCTTGGCCAGCACCTGCAGGTTCTCGATCTCGCCGAAGTCGCGCTTCAGCGAGCGGGACGCCTTCATCACGGCGTCCGTCATCACGGTCATCAGTGGCGAGCGAATCATGGATGTCCTCGTGGCGCGTGCGCGCCCGGTACGGAATTAGTTGGCGGAGGGCCGCAGGCCCGTGGCCGACGCGTTCTGCGGGTCAATGCTCGCGGGAATCTGCGACGTCAAGGCCGCGCTTTCGATCCGGGTCGCGGCGAGCGCCGCCGCGCGGCTCTGCTGCTCGGGGTTGAGGCGGGCGAGCAATTCGTCGAGCTGCGGGTCGGCGAGGCCCTGGGCGCGGGCCGCGAGGTGCCAGGCGGCGGCCTCGATTGAGTCCTTGCCGATGCCGCGGCCGACTTCGTAGAGCCGGGCGATGCGGTTCTGCGCGATCGGATTGCCCTGACCGGCGGCGCGCAGGAAGAGCCTTGCCGCGGCATCCTCGTCCTTGGCGACGCCGGTGCCGTTGAACAGCATGATCGCATACTCGACCTCGCCGGCGGCATGGCCGGCGGCGGCGGCCTTCGCCATCCATTCGGCCGCGACGGTGTCGCTCTGCGACAGGCCGCGTCCCTGCTTCGCCAGGATGCCGAGCGCGTGCAGGGCATCGCCGATATTGGCCTTGGCCGCGATCTCGAGGCAGGCGAGTGCCCGTTTCGCGTCCTCGTCCCGGCCCGTCGCGAGTAGCGCGAGCGCGAGGTTGTAGTTGGCGGCGCCGTGCCCGGCGGCGGCGGCCTTGCGCAGGAGTTCGCCGCCGCGGCCAGTGTCGCGCTTCGGGTTCCGCTCGTCGAGCAGGGCCATGGCGAGCGCATAGTCGGCGTTGACGTCGCCGCGCAGCGCGGCGCGCTCGTACCAGTCCGTCGCGATCGCCTGGTTCGCCGGCACGCCGAGGCCCTGGCGATAGATCTCGGCGATCAGGGTCATCGCGGCGGCGTCCTGGCTGTTGGCCTCGACCCGCTTGAGCGCCTCGTCGAGCGCGCGCCGATAGTGCCCGGTCTGATAGGCGCCATAGGCCAGGTCCCTGCCTTTGTCCTGGTCCTGGGCCCGCGCTGCGCCGTGCCAGGACAGCAAGGCGCAGGCGACGAGCCAGGATCGGCCGCGCGCCGTCATCGCGCCGTCTTCCGGGCCGCATGCGCGGCGATCGCCTCGTTGGCTCGCGCCACCAGCGCGCGGACATCGCTGTCCTCGGCGAAGGCCCAGGCGCCGAGCGCGACGAATTCGGCGCCGGTCTCGACCAACGCCGCGATGGAACCGGCGTCTGGGGCATAGGCGACGCAGGGTGTTTCGAAGATCTCGGCCCACCAGGCGGCGCGCTCGACCACGGCCGGCAGCGGCGGCATCGAGCCGTCGGGCCGCGGCTCGCCGAACATCACATAGTCGACGCCGGCCTCGCCGATATCCATGGCGTCGTGGCGGGCGCGCAGGCCGCCCGCGCCGATGATGCGTTCCGTCTTGAGGCTGGAGCGCGCCTCGGCGATGGCCTCGATGCCGGCCGTCAGATGCACGCCGTCGGCGCCGCCGCGCGTCGCTACGACGGCCGGACCCTCGACGACGAGCGCGACATTGGCGCCTTGCACCGGGCCGGCGAGGCGCTTGACGCGTTCGATCTTGCTGCGCTCGTCACCTTCGCCCAGGCGCAGCAGCACGGCAGCGACGTCACCGCCGGCGAACGCCTGCATCAGGCGGAAGGACATCGCCTCGGCATCCGCGACCGGCGGGGTGACGAGCATCAGGCGAGTGGCGGTGGGGGCTGATTTGGTCATGATCGGTTGCGCAGACGCCCCATCACGCCGTCCAATGTCAAGACGACGAGCCCGGCGACCAGACTCCAGAAGGCCGAGCCGACGCCGAAGAGCGACAGGCTGGAGGCCGCGACCGCGAAGGCGATCACCGCCGCGAAGCGTTCCCTCTCGGAGGCGACCGCCTGGCCGAGAGCCCCCGTCAGCGAGCCGACGAGACCGAGTCCCGCGACCGCGACGACCAGTGCCTTGGGCATGGCGACGATCAGCGCGAGCAGGAGCCCCATGCAGGCGGCGATGACGAGGTAGGCGAGCCCATAGACGATGCCGGCCTTCCAGCGCTGGGCCGGATCGGGATGGGTGTCGGGCCCGGTGCAGATCGAGGCGCTGATCGCGGCCATGTTGACCATGTGCGCGCCGAGCGGGGCGGTGACGAAGGAGGCCAGGCCGGTGACGAAGAGGCTGCTCGTCGTCGGCGGCTGGTAGCCGGCCGCACGCAGCACGGCGAAACCAGGCAGGTTCTGCGCCGCCATGGTGACGAGATAGAGCGGGACGCCGACGCCGAGCATGGCGGCGGTATCGAAGCGCGGAGTGACGATCTCGAGGCTGGTCAACGCGATCGCTCCGGCGGGCCAGCTCGCCAACCCGGTGATGAAGCTCAGCAGGAGTCCGGCCGCCAGCGCGGCGATGACGCCGAGGAACGGATTGATCAGCCGGGCCAGCAGGAAGATCGCGAGCGGCGGCAGCACCAGCCCCGGGCTGAGCTTCATCTCGTCGAAGACCGCGACGACGAAGCGGAAGATCACGCCGGCCAGCATCGCCGAGGCGATCGGCATCGGGATGCGCTCGATCAGCGCACCCAGCGGCCGGAAGGCAGCCGTCGCCATCATCAGCACGGCCGAGAGCAGGAAGGCCCCGACGGCGGCGGCGATGTCGAGCCCGCTCGTCGCGGCGATCAGCGCCGCGCCTGGCGTCGACCAGGCGCAGATCATCGGCATGCGGTGGCGCCAGGACAGCCAGATGCCGGCCGCAGCCTGGGCGATGGCGAGGCCGGCGATCCAGGACACGGCCTGGCCCGGCGTCGCGCCGACGGCCTGCGTCGCCGACAGCACCACCGCGACGGAGGCGGCGAAGCCGACGAAGGCCGCGACGAGGGCGGAGAAGACGATCGACATGGCGCTCGGGTCGCGGGGGTTGGCTTGATCTCCCTGGCCCGCCTTCAACCAGAAATGGCGCTGCGACGGAAGCCGGCGGCGCGGCCGGGCGCCATGCATGTCACGAAGGTATGGAGCACGGGTGCCGGAATCGGCGCAACCGGGCGTGCCTGGGCTAGCCGCTGCGGTCGTAGCGCGCCTGCGCCGCCTCGACCGCGGCGATGTTGGCCTCGGCCCAGAGCCGCAGCCCGTCGACGGTCTCGGCCAGGGTGCGGCCGAGATCGGTCAGCGCATATTCGACCGTGACCGGGACGGTCGGATAAGCGGTGCGCGAGATCAGCCCGTCGCGCTCCAGGCTCTTCAGGGTCTGCGACAGCATCTTCTGCGAGACGCTCTCGATCCTGCGTCGGAGTTCGTTGAAGCGCAGCGTGCCGCGCCCGAGCAGGATCAGGATCAGCACGGCCCATTTGTCGCCGACGCGGTCGAGAACGCGCCGGGTCGGGCATTGCGCCTGATAGGGATCGGGGCGCTGCAGCATCGTCGCGGTTTCCTGCGGGTGACCATGTGACGGAGAAGTGCCTTCTTTACCGCCCGGTCGAGCTCCTCCATCTAGTCGCCATCGGTGCTCAAGTCACCATTGGATACCAGAAGGAACGTTTCGATGAAGATCGCCCTCATCGGCGCCACCGGCCATATCGGCTCGCGCCTTCTCGCCGAACTGACCGGTCGCGGCCATGACGTCACCGCCATCGTGCGCAATCCGGAGAAGGCGCCGGCCGGGCCGAAGGTCACGGCCGTCAAGGGCGACGTCTTCGATGGGCCGGGGCTCGCGGCGCTGCTGAGAGGGCACGATGCCGCGATCAGCGCCGTGCATTTCTCCGCCAGCGATCCGGCGATGCTGCTGTCGGCCGTCAAGGCATCGGGCGTGCCGCGCTATCTCGTCGTCGGCGGGGCCGGCAGCCTCGAGGTGGCGCCGGGCGTGAAACTCTTCGACACCGCGGAATTCCCCGCGATCTATCTCGACGAGGCCAGGAAGGGCGGCGCGTTCCTCGATCTGCTCAAGGCCGAGACGGTGCTGGACTGGACCTTCCTGTCGCCCTCGGCGCTGATCCAGCCGGGCGAGCGGACGGGCGCATTCCGCCTCGGCACGGACCAGCTCCTGGTCGACGCCGCCGGCAAGAGCGCGATCTCGACCGAGGACTACGCGGTCGCGCTGGCCGACGAGGTCGGGACGCCGCGCCATTCGCGCCGACGCTTCACCGTCGGTTACTGAACCGGACGAAGTGCTCGCGGCATGAGAAAGGCCGCCCGATCGCTCGGGCGGCCTCGTCTCGCAAAAGGATGCCAGATTGGGTCAAGCCGCCTTCTTGCCCGCGAAGGTCGGGTCGAGTTCGCCCTTGGCGTAGCGCTTGGCCATCTCGGCGGTGGTCAGGACGCGCTTGATCTTGCTGGCCTGGCCGGCGGTGTTGAACTCCTTCAGGCGAAGCGAGCAGAGCTTGGTCATCGCCTCCATGGCGGGCTTGAGATATTTGCGCGGATCGAACTCGCCCGGGTGTTCGGCGAAGATCTTCCGGATCTGGCCGGTCATCGCCATGCGGTTGTCGGTGTCGATATTGATCTTGCGCACGCCGTGCTTGATGCCGCGCTGGATCTCCTCGACCGGCACGCCCCAGGTCTGAGGCATCTTGCCGCCGTACTGGTTGATGATGTCCTGCAGGTCCTGCGGCACCGAGGACGAGCCGTGCATGACCAGATGCATGTTCGGCAGCTTGGCGTGGATCTCCTCGATGACGTGCATCGCCAGGATCGCGCCGTCGGGCTTGCGGGTGAACTTGTAGGCGCCGTGCGAGGTGCCCATGGCGATGGCGAGCGCATCGACCTTGGTCTCGGCGACGAACTTCACCGCCTCCTCCGGATTGGTCAGAAGCTGGTCGTGGGAGAGCTTGCCCTCGAAGCCGTGACCGTCCTCCTTCTCGCCCTCGCCGCTCTCGAGCGAGCCGAGCACGCCGAGCTCGCCCTCGACCGAGATGCCGCCGAGATGGGCCATCTCCGTCACCGTCCTGGTGACGCCGACATTGTAGTCCCAGTCGCCGGGCGTCTTGCCGTCGGCCTTGAGCGAACCGTCCATCATCACCGAGGTGAAGCCGGACTGGATCGCGGTCATGCAGGTCGCGGGCTCGTTGCCATGGTCGAGATGCACGCAGACCGGGATGTGCGGGTAGATCTCGGTGACGGCATCCATCATGTGCTTGAGCATGATGTCGTTGGCGTAGGAACGCGCACCGCGCGAGGCCTGGATGATGACGGGTGCGTCGGTCGCGTCCGCCGCGGCCATGATCGCCAGCGCCTGCTCCATGTTGTTGATGTTGAAGGCGGGCACGCCGTAGTCGTTTTCGGCGGCATGGTCGAGCAATTGGCGGAGCGTGATGCGGGCCACGGAGGTCCTCCCTTGGGCGATTTTCAGACTGTGCCGAAGGATTTAGTGCGGAAGGCCGGCCGACGCAAAGCCAAAGCGCCGATGTCGTGAACGGCCGGCGCGGCAGGCGGCGGCATCGTGACGCGCCGGGCGGCGGAGCGGGCTCAGTTGGTCGTGCCCACTGTCGCGGCAGGATTGCGCTGTCGCGCCTTCATCAGGCCGTGAACCCTCTGGATCGGTGCGTTGCTGATGATCGAGCCGCCGACGAAGGGCGCGTCCTCGATGATCAGAAGGCAGAGGATGAGCGACACCGCGGCGGTGATGCCGCCGATGGTGAGGATGCGTTCTCGGGTCGGCGTGATGAAAGAAGCGAGCACGACGAGGATCGCGACGATCGCGGCGATGGTGTTCCAGAACAGGATCGGCGTCGCGCTGTCGGCGTTCTGGATCAGCTCCTCGCGCTTGTCGGTGAACTCGTCGAGCTTGGCGATCAGTTCGTTGAGGAGCGACTGCTGCCTTGGCGTCGTCGCTTCGGCCGAGCGGATCCGGCGCGAGAGGGTGTCGACGATCGCTTCGGCCCGCGCGCTTCGCTGGGCGTTCGCCAGCGAGCGCCATTCATCCTCGATGATCAGGCCGGTCAGTTCATGCAGGGATTGACGGAGATCGGTGAAATCTGCGCTGTCGTAGCGCAACAGCGATCGGTCGATCGTGTTGAGCGCGGCCGCCTGCTGCGACACCAACGTCTCGGTGGTCCGCAGGGCGGCCTGGGCCTGGGCCAGCGTGAAGGCCAGCAGGAAGGCGAGCGAGGCGACGATCGCCTTGTAGGCTTCGAGGGCTCCGCGCGAGCGGTCGTCGTTGCTGCGGATGCCGAACAGCGACCGACCGAGATAGGGCATCATCACGACGCCTATGGTGATGAACAGTACCACCCAGGCGTATACGGCCCATTCGGGCAAGCGATGCAGCCAGTGAACCAGCGAAGCCATCGAGAGGCTGCCTTCCTACGAACCCCCCCGAGTTGCTGAGATCGGCGATCGATGGCCGGCTATGCGAGCGCCTTCACGCCCGGCAGCACCTTGCCCTCCATCCATTCCAGGAAGGCGCCGCCCGCGGTCGAGACATAGGTCAGGTCATCCACGACGCCGGCATGGTTCATCGCCGCGACAGTGTCGCCGCCACCGGCGACCGCGACCAGCTTGCCGGCCTTGACGCGCTGCGCCGCGGCCTTCGCCACCGTCACCGTCGCGGTGTCGAAGGGCGGCAGCTCGAAGGCGCCGAACGGCCCGTTCCAGACCAGCGTCCTAACGGCGTCGAGCTTCAGTACCACCTCGGCGACGCTGAGCGGCCCGGCGTCGAGGATCATCTCGTCCGCAGCGACCTCGCCGACGGGCACGACGCGATGGCCCGGATGGGCCTTGAACTCGCGGGCGACCAGGGCGTCGACCGGCAGCATGATCTCGCAGCCTGCGGCTTTCGCCTTCGCTTCGATTTCGCGGGCGGTGGCAACCAGGTCGTGCTCGCAGAGCGACTTGCCGACTTTGAGCCCGCGCGCGGCCAGGAAGGTGTTGGCCATGCCGCCGCCGATGGCGAGGACGTCGACCTTGCTGACCAGATTGCCGAGCAGATCGAGCTTGGTCGAGACTTTTGCGCCCCCGACGATCGCCATCACCGGCCGGGCGGGCGCGTCGAGGCCTGCCGAAAGGGCCTCCAGCTCGGCCTGCATGGTGCGGCCGGCATAGGCCGGCAGGACATGGGCGAGGCCCTCGGTCGAGGCATGGGCGCGATGCGCGGCCGAGAAGGCGTCGTTGACGAAGAGATCGCCATTGCCGGCGAGCGCCTTGACGAAATCGGGGTCGTTTGTCTCGTCGCCGGCGTGGAAGCGGGTGTTCTCGAGCAGGATGACGTCGCCGTTCCTCGCGGCCGCCACCGCCTTCGCGACATCCTCGCCGATGCAGTCCGGCACGAACGTCACGGGCTGGCCGAGCGCATGCGCCAGCGCCGGCACGACCTGCTTCAAGCTGTTCTTTTCGTCGCGGCCCTTGGGCCGGCCGAAATGCGCCAGCAGGACGACCTTGGCGCCCTTGGCGGAGAGCTCGCGCAGCGTCGGCAGGATGCGGTCGATGCGGGTCGTGTCGGTGACCTCGCCATTCTCCATCGGCACGTTGAGATCGACCCGGACGAGCGCGCGCTTGCCCGCGAGGTCGGCCTCGTTCAGCGTCTTGAAGCTCATCGCGGCAGCAGCCCCGGAATGACGCCGGGCACGCCGTATTTCAGCACGAGCACGGTCAGCACGACCGTGACGACGGCGGTGACGAGGCCGGTGAAGAACAGCGCACCAAAGCGCGGCGTCGCATCGACGCGGCGGCGCAGGGCGTGGACCTCGTCGCGGATCGAGGCGAAGTCCATCGTAGAGGCGGCGGCGTCGACCTTGTGGGCGCTGCGCTCCAGCGAGGCCTCGGCGCGGGTCAGCACGGCCTCGTAGCGGGCGAACTTCTCCTCGATCCGGGCGGTCTTGTCCTCGATGCGGGCGAGCTGGTCGAGGCCGCGGGGATCACGCGCGGGAGCCGACTCGGTCGCAGGCGTCGCGCTGCCGACGGTGAGGGGCGTTGGGGCGACGGGGGCGGCCGCCGGGATGAAGACGGTCTTGTTGTCGTCGCCGTCGACGGGCGTCGCGACGGTCGGCTCGATCTTGGCCATGGTTGGCTCCGGGGCTCGCTGAAGGTTGAGCGGAGAGCGCAAGCGCGAGGCTGCGCCCTCCGGCTGACGGGTCAGATCAGGGCGGCCATGGCGACGGCGGTGTCGCTCATGCGGTTCGAGAAGCCCCATTCGTTGTCGTACCAGGAGAGCACCCGCACGAACTTCTCGTCCATGACCTTGGTCTGGTCGAGCGCGAAGGTCGAGGAGTGCGGATCGTGATTGAAGTCGATCGAGACGTTGGGCTGGTCGGTGACGCCGAGGATGCCCTTCAGCGGGCCGCGCTTGCCGGCCTTGATGATGGCGGCGTTGATCTTCTCGACCGAGGTCTTGCGCTTGGCCAGGAACTTGAAGTCGACCACCGAGACGTTCGGCGTCGGCACGCGGATCGAGGTGCCGTCGAGCCGGCCCTTGAGTTCGGGGATGACGAGGCCGATCGCCTTGGCGGCGCCGGTCGAGGTCGGGATCATCGACATCGCGGCGGCGCGGCCGCGATAAAGGTCCTTGTGCATGGTGTCCAGCGTCGGTTGGTCGCCGGTATAGGCGTGGATCGTGGTCATGAAGCCCTTGTCGATCCCGACCGTGTCGTGGAGCACCTTGACCACCGGTGCGAGGCAGTTGGTCGTGCAGGAGGCGTTCGAAACGACGAGATGCTCCTTGCTCAGGGCGCCGTGGTTGACTCCGTAGACGACCGTGAGGTCGGCGCCGTCGCAGGGGGCGGAGACGAGCACGCGCTTCGCACCGGCGGCGAGATGGGCCGCGGCCTTGTCGCGGGTGGTGAAGATGCCGGTGCATTCGAGCGCGATGTCGACGCCGAGCGCCTTGTGCGGCAGGTCCTTGGGATCGCGGATCGCGGTGACCTTGATCGGGCCGCGGCCGACGTCGATCGTGTCGCCGGAGACCGTCACCGTGCCGGGGAAGCGGCCATGGACGGAGTCGAAGCGGAAGAGATGGGCGTTGGTCTCGACCGGGCCGAGATCGTTGATCGCGACGACCTCGATGTCCTTGCGCTTCGACTCGATGATCGCGCGCAGCACGTTGCGCCCGATACGGCCGAAGCCGTTGATCGCCACCTTGACCGTCATCTCAATCCTCTCCTTCGCCGTCGAACGGGCAGTGATCGATTGGCTGCGCCGTGTTTCAGGGCGCAAATCGGCCAAAGCGTGGCCAAACGCAAGGCCCTCTCGCGAATATCAGCCGTTGTGACGCTTCATGGCGGCCTCGACCACCGCCTCCGGTGTGATGCCGAAATGCTTGTAGACCTCCTTGTAGGGGCCGCTCGCGCCGAAGGAGGACATGCCGACGAAGCCGCCGTCATGGCCGATGACGGCGTCCCAGCCGAAGCGGACGCCGGCCTCGATGGCGACCTTAATCGGCGCCGTGCCGACGATCGCGGCCTGTGTCGCCTCGTCCTGCGCGAGCAGGAGTTCGAGTGAGGGCACCGAGACGACACGGGCGCGGATGCCCTTCTCGGCCAGAAGCTTGTGCGCAGCGACCGCGATCTCGACTTCGGAGCCGGTCGCGAACAGCGAAACCTGCGCCCTGCCACCCTCGGCTGCGAGCAATTCGTAGCCGCCGGTGGCGCTGCGATTCCTGGCGGTCGCGTCGGTGCGCAGCTGGGCCAGGTTCTGGCGCGAGAGCGCGAGCACGGTCGGCCCGTCGAGCCGCTCCAGCGCGAGCTGCCAGGCTTCCGCCGTCTCGATCGCGTCAGCCGGGCGGAAGACGTGCATCTTCGGCATGGCGCGCAGGCTGGCGATCTGCTCGACCGGCTGATGCGTCGGGCCGTCCTCGCCGAGCCCGATCGAATCATGGGTCATGACGTAGACGACCGGCAGGCCCATCAGGGCAGCCAGCCGCATCGAGGGGCGGGCATAGTCGGTGAAGACCAGGAAGGTGCCGCCGGCGGTGCGAAAGCCGCCATGCAGCGTGATGCCGTTCATCGCGGCGGCCATGCCGTGCTCGCGGATGCCGTAGCGCATGTAGCGGCCCTTGGGCGTCTTCGGCGTGAAGTCCAGCGCCGCCTTGGTGCGGGTGTTGTTGGAGGGCGTGAGGTCGGCCGAACCCATCACAAGTTCCGGCATCACCGGGATGATCGCTTCCAGTGCGAGTTCGGAGGCCTTGCGGGTCGCGACTGCCTGCGGGCTCGCGATCAGCGCCTTCTTGTGGGCGAGGATCGCCTTGTCGAGCTTGGCCGGCACGGTATGGGCGAGACGGCGCCCGAATTCGGCGCGCTTGCGCTCGGAGAGCGCGTCGAAGCGGCCCTGCCAGTCCTTGTGGGCGCCGGCACCGGCCGCGCCATAGCCACGCCAGGCCTTGAGCAGGTCGGCCGCGACCTCGAACGGGCCGCCGGGGATGCCGAGCGCCTTCTTGGCGCCGGCCAGCTCCTCCGCGCCCAGCGCCTCGCCATGGGCCTTGGAAGTGCCGGCCTTCTTTGGCGCGCCGAAGCCGATCACGGTCTTGCAGGCGATCATGGTCGGCTTGCTCGACTTCTGGGCGCGGCGGATCGCGGCCTCGATGGCGTCGGGGTCATGGCCGTCGACCCGCTCGGAGCGCCAGCCGCAGGCCTTGAAGCGCGCGACCTGGTCGACATTGTCGGTGATCGTCAGCGGGCCGTCGATCGAGATGCCGTTGTCGTCCCAGAACACGATCAGCTTGTTGAGCTTATGGTGACCGGCGAGCGCGATCGCCTCCTGGCTGAGGCCTTCCATGAGGTCGCCGTCGGATGCGAGCACATAGGTGTGGTGGTCGACGACCGCCTTGCCGAATTCGGCGGCGAGCATGCGCTCGGCTATCGCCATGCCGACGGCGGTGGCCAGCCCCTGGCCGAGCGGGCCGGTGGTGGTCTCGACGCCGGCGGTCTCGAAATTCTCGGGGTGCCCGGGCGTGATCGAGCCGAGTTGACGGAACTTCTTGAGGTCGTCGAGCCCCATGCCGGGCACGCCGGTCAGATAGAGAAGCGCATAGAGCAGCATCGAGCCATGGCCGGCCGAGAGCACGAAGCGGTCGCGGTCGGGCCAGCGCGGATCAGCGGCGTCGTATTTCATCACGCGGGTGAAAAGCACGGTCGCGACGTCGGCGGCGCCCATCGGCAGGCCGGGATGACCGGACTTGGCCTGCTCGACGCCGTCCATGGCGAGGCCGCGGATGGCATTGGCGAGCTTGTCGTGCTGGGCGCGATCGATCGAGGTCATGTCAGTCTCTGGCTCCCGCCGGCGGATGGGGCAAGGCCGCGAAACCAGCCCCGCAACAAGGCGGAGTGATGGCGGCTCGTGAAGCTGTTTCGTCCGGCGGATCGCCGTCGCGGCCCGGATTAGGCCGCCGGCTCTGCCCGAGTCAATTCGGTGCCGCCGGTCGATCTTCCCGTCGGCCGAAGCACGGGCTGAGCTTCCTGGTGCAAGCATTTGGGATCCGGCGCTTCCTTGTGGATGGCGAGGTGGCGCGATTCACGTTTTGCGACGCACTGGGCTAAGCTTGCTGGAATCAAGAAGCCGGCTCTGGTTCCGAAGGGGGAGGACGGTGGCGAGTCTGATGCTGGAGAACGCGCTCTCGCGCCTCGACGGCGCCCTGACGCAGCTCGAAGCCGCAGCCCGCCGCCGCGTCGAGGCGGAGCGCGGCCGCGGCAATCTCGAAACCGAACTGACTCTGATGCAGGACGACCGGGCGAGGCTCGCAGCCGAGCTCGACGGGGCGATGGCGCGGCTCGCTCAAGTCGAGCGCGCCGCGGCCGATGTCGACCAGCGCCTGGAGCGGGCGATCACCGTCGTCGGCGCCGTGGTGGCGCGGGCGACGCCGCAGGATCACTGAGGGACGAGAGGGCGGATGCCGCAGGTCAACGTCACCATCGCCGGCAAGGCCTACCGCATGGCCTGCGGGGAAGGCGAGGAGCCGCATCTGGAAGGGCTCGCCCGACTTTACGACGGCAAGATCGAGGAGATGCGCCAGGCTTTCGGCGAGATCGGCGACATGCGGCTGCACGTCATGGCGGCGCTGATGGTCGCCGACGAGGTCTCGGAACTGCGCCAGCGCCTGATGCGGCTGGAGACCGAGATCGCGGCGCTCCAGGGCGATGCCGGCGCGTCGGACCGACGTCTCGGCGAGGTCGAGGATCGCGCGGCGGAAGCGCTGATCGCGGCGGCCGAGCGGATCGAGGGCGTGGCGAAAAGTCTGGTTCCGGCGCCGGCGGGCTGACGGTCTACTGTTCGTTGGTCGCGGCTTTCGCCACTGGCGCTTTGCCGGCGCATTCCCTACATTGGCCGGGCGGGGCTGCCTGGTGCGTGAGAGTACTGTATTCCCGGGCCCATACGACTCCCTAGGGAGCTGTCCCTGACCTGGTCCCTGGACCCGGACACACGGCGCCCACCTACTTTAGTAGGTGTCCCGGGATCGAAATCTCCACGGCCAAGGTGGCTCCGCACTGTCGCCCATGACGATTGCTCCTCCCGACAGCCCAAATCTCCGCAAGGCCGCCCTGCGCGAGGCCGCGCTCGCGCGCCGCGACGGGCTTGAGCTCGACGATCGCCTGATCTGGGACGAAGCCATCGCCGAGCGGGCGCTGGCCCTGCCGGCGCTTTCCGGCGACGGCCCGGTCTCGGCTTACTGGCCGATGCGCTCGGAGGCCGATCCGCGCCCGATCCTCGAAGGCCTTCACGCGCGCGGCGCTCAGCTCTGCCTGCCGGCGATCGTCGCGGGGCGCATGCTGTTCCGGCGCTGGGCGCCCTATGAGCCGATCGTGCCCGGCGGCTTCGGGACGCTGGTGCCGGCCCCGGACCAACCCGAGATTTCGCCGACGATCCTGCTGGTGCCGCTCGCCGCCTTCGACCGGCGCGGCTACCGCATCGGCTATGGCAAGGGCTACTACGACGTCAAGTTGGCCGAGCTCGGAGCGGTCACCGCCATCGGCATCGCCTATGCCGCGCAGGAAATCGCCGCGGTGCCCGACGAGGCGCACGACCGGCGGCTCGACTGGGTGATGACGGAGCGCGATACGATCCGCTGCGGTTGATTTGACGGCTCATTCGCGCCACGGAAGCGCTTTGCGGTTTGCGGATCTCCCATGCGCTTCCTCTTCCTCGGCGATGTCGTCGGCCGCCCCGGCCGGATCGTGGTGCAGGAGCGCCTGCCCGCTTTGCGCGAGCGCTGGCGGCTCGACTGCGTCGTGATCAACGGGGAGAACGCGGCCGGCGGCTTCGGCATCACCGAGACGATCTGCGACGAGCTGCTGGCGGCGGGCGCCGACGCGGTGACGCTCGGCAATCATTCCTGGGACCAGCGCGAGGCGCTCGTCTTCATCGAGCGGCAGGACAGGCTGGTGCGCCCGGCGAATTATCCGAAGGGCACGCCGGGGCGCGGCGCCACCGTGGTCGAGGCGCGGAACGGCGCCCGCGTGCTCGTCGTCAACGTGATGGGCCGGATCTTCATGGATGCGCTCGACGATCCCTTCGCCGCGGTCGAGCGCGAATTGTCGGCCTGCCCGCTCGGCGAGGTCGCCGACGCGGTCATCGTCGACGTCCATGCCGAAGCGACGAGCGAGAAACAGGCGATGGGGCATTTCCTCGATGGGCGCGCCAGCCTCGTCGTCGGCACCCACACCCATGCGCCGACCGCCGACACGCGTATCCTGCCGGCCGGCACCGCCTATCAATCGGATGCCGGGATGTGCGGCGACTATGATTCCGTGCTCGGCATGCACAAGGACGAGCCGGTCCGGCGGTTCCTGCAGAAGACGCCGGGCGCGCGACTGGAGCCGGCGTCGGGCGAGGGGGCGCTGTCGGGCGTCGCGGTCGAGATCGACGATGCGACCGGGCTGGCCAAGGCGGTCTGGCCGGTGCGGATCGGACCGCATCTGCAGGAGGCGCTGCCGCTGGGCTGGGAGCACGCCTGACGGTTCAGGCGGCGCGGCTCTGTTCGATCAGATGCTCGAAGGCCTGGGCCAGGGACGAGGCCTTCGACGAAAGCGTGCTGGCAAGGTCGAGCACCTCGCCGACGCTGGCGCCGGCCTCCTGGGCCATGGCGCTGACGCCGCTGATGCTGTGGGCGACTTCCTGGGTGCTCTGGGCCGCGAGATTGACGGCGCGCGCGATCTCCTGCGTCGCTGCGCGCTGCTCTTCGACGCCGCTCGCCACGGCGGTGGTGGTGTGGTCCATCTGCCGGACGAAGGAGACGATGCGCTCGATCGCGGCGACCGCCTCGTGCGTCGCCCGCTGCATCGTGGGCACCTGGGCCGCGATCTCGTCGGTCGCCTGCGCGGTCCGGGCGGAAAGCTGCTTCACCTCGGTCGCGACCACGGCGAAGCCGCGCCCCGCCTCGCCTGCGCGCGCGGCCTCGATCGTCGCGTTGAGCGCCAGGAGGTTGGTCTGCGCCGCGATGGTGCGGATCATTTCGACGATCGAGCCGATCGTCTTCGCCGAACGCGCCAGGCTCTTGACGATGGTCTCGGTCTCGAGCGCGGCCTGGTTTGCGTCATGGGCCATGGACGCGGCGCTGGCGACCTCGGAGGCGACGCTGTCGAGCGAGATCGAGAGTTCCTCGGCGGCGCCGGCGACGCTGTGCACGTTCATCGAGGCCTGGTCGGAGGCCTGCGACACCACGATCGCCTGGGTGCCGGTGTCCTGGACGATGCCGTTCATGGCGCTGGCGAGATGCTCGACCTTGGCCGCGCCGAGGCCGACCGTGCCGACGACCTCTCGCACGGTGACCTCGAAGGCGGCGATCTCGGAGCGGACCTGCTCGCGGCGTTCGCGCTGGACTTCCGCATAGGTTTCGAGCAGCAGCTCGAGATCGAGCGCCACCGCCTTGTTCAGCGCGGCGCGCACAGCGATCCGGCGAACGAATTCCTTGCGCTGCCAGAATCCGTTGACCTGCTGCAGGGCGTCGCGGTCGAGATTGAGGACGGTCCCGATCCTGTTGCCGACGATGGTGTGGCAGATCGCGACGGCGTAGACCGGCAGGCCATGGGCATGAAAGGCGGTGGCGAGCTTGCGCGCCGAGTCCATGAAACCGGCGTCGAGCTCTCCCGAGATCAGCCTGATCCAGTGCGCCAGCCGCAGCTCGTGGACCTCGGGAATCTGGAGGACGCGCATGGTTTCGGGCCACGCCGCGAATTGCGGATGAAGTTCGACCAGCAGCGCCGGAAGCTTCTCTCGCGCCAAACCGGCGTACTTGCGCAACAGCGCGACGTCGCCGGGACCGACTTGGAAGGCGCGGAATCGCGCCTCCTGCTCGGCGATGGCATTGCGGGTGGAATCGGTCATCGGGCCTGACGTGATCGCGCCGGCGGCGCAGATGTCGCCTGCGCACTGTGAAAGCCGATCGCAAATAATGACTTAACGCAGTCGCACATCCGCGTGAGGCGGGCATGCTTGCCTGCCATGGAGAGCGGCGCCTATAAGGCCGCTTCGACCGTCCGGCACCGCGCAAACGCCGCCCGGACCCGTATCGCGACGCGAATAGAGGCTGACGCCCCATGGCCGGTCATTCCCAGTTCAAGAACATCATGCACCGCAAGGGCAAGCAGGACGCAGTGCGCTCCAAGCTGTTTTCGAAACTGGGTCGTGAAATCACCGTCGCCGCCAAGATGGGCATGCCGGACCCGGCGATGAACCCGCGCCTGCGTATGGCAGTGCTCGCCGCCCGCGCCGAGAACATGCCCAAGGACAATATCCAGCGCGCCATCAACAAGGCGGCCGGCGGCGAGGGCGACAACTATGACGAGGTCCGCTACGAGGGCTACGGGCCGGGCGGGGCAGCCGTCATCGTCGAGGCCCTGACCGACAACCGCAACCGCACCGCATCCGCCGTACGCTCCTATTTCACCAAGTCGGGCGGGGCGCTGGGCGAGAGCAACTCGGTCTCCTTCATGTTCAACCGCGTCGGCGAGATCAGCTATCCGCCCGAGGCGGGCGACGCCGACACGCTGATGGAGGCGGCGATCGAGGCCGGCGCCGACGACGTCATCTCCGACGAGAACGGCCATGTCATCCTGTGCGCCTTCGACAGCCTGAACGAGGTCTCGAAGGCGTTGGAGGCTGCGCTCGGCGCGCCGGCCGCGGCCAAGCCGGTCTGGCGCCCGACGACGAGCGCACCGCTCGACGAGGAGAAGGCCGCCTCGATGATGCGGTTGATGGAAGCGCTCGACAATGACGACGACGTCCAAAACGTCTTCGCCAATTTCGAGATCACCGAGGAGGTGATGGCGAAGCTCGGGGCGGCGTGAGGGCTCTCGCCTAGCGCCCGACCAGCGCGTCCCAGAGGGGCAGGCTGACCAGCGCACTGGCGAAGATCACGACATAGGCGACGCGGCGGAAGGTCACTTCGCTCGCCAGCCCGAAAGCATGCGTGCCGGCCCACATGCCCGCGCCATAGACGGCGAAGAGCGGCACCGCCATCAGCCCAGAGGCGAGCGTCAGGATGCCGTTCAGCCAGAGGATCGTGCCGCTGACTACGGTCGAGAGGCCGAAGAAGGTCTGCAGGTTGGCGCGGGTCTTGTGGCGGTCGTTGCGCTGGGCGCCGAGCCAGAACACCGCGAGCGGCATGCCGCCGATCGAGGCCATGCCGTTGCACAGGCCCGACAGCGCGCCGACGCCGAGCGAGAGCGGCACGCCCGGCCGGCCGTGATAGCGCCAGCCCGAGGCCATCAGCGCGACCGCAGCCATGACCAGCGCGGCGAGCAGCCAGCGCATGGTCTGCCGGTCGAGCCAGATCAGCAGCCAGATGCCGAGCGGCAAGGTGACGGTCGCCGCGATCAGGAGAGGCAGCACCTCGGGCCATTCGGCCTGCTTGGCCGAGCGGGCGGCCAGCGGCAGCGCGAAGGGCAGGTCGATGCAGAAGATCAGGCCGAGCGCCGCGACCGGGCCGAGCACGATCGAGGCCAGCGGCATGAACACCATGGCGAAGCCGAAGCCGGTGAAACCGCGCACCAGCCCGCCGAGCAGGGTCGCGGCGAAGAGGACGGCGAGCCCGGAGGCGGGGACTCCGGGAAAAAGGCTGGAGACGAAGCCGGACGGATCGATCATCGGTGCGTGGTCTGGAGCTTGGCTTCTGGCAGGTCGATAATGTCGCCTACGCACCAACACGCAGGCGGCAGGAGCAGCAACCCCCGATGCGGTGATGCGACCGATGCAGGTCAGTCATCGATCGTTAGCGCAAAGATGGAACAAAGCGTGTCCACACGCTAGGCTCCATGCAGCATGAACCCTCCGATTCGCATCCTCGGCATCGATCCCGGCCTTCGCAACACCGGCTGGGGGCTGATCGTCAGCGAAGGCAGCAAGCTCTCCTTCCTGGCCTGCGGCCGGATCGAGAGCGATTCGGGCGATGATCTCGCGATGCGACTGCGGCAGGTGCATGAGGGGCTGGCGGGTGTGATTGCCAGTTGGAGCCCGGACGAGGCGGCGGTCGAAGAGACCTTCGTCAATCGCGATCCGCAATCGGCGCTGAAGCTCGGCCAGGCGCGCGGCATCGCACTGGTGGTGCCGGCCTTGGCCGGCCTGAGCGTCGCCGAATATGCCGCCAACCTCGTCAAGAAGACGGTGGTCGGCGTCGGCCATGCCGACAAGCGTCAGGTCCAGGCGATGATCCGTGTGCTGCTGCCCAAGGCCGAGGCGAACTCGGCCGACGCCGCGGACGCGCTCGCGGTCGCGATCTGCCATGCCCAGCATCGCGGGGTGCGCACGCTCGCGGCGCAGATGCGTTGATCCTCGGCACACGCTACAGCGTATCGATGATGATCCAGCGGGGGCGGCGATGATCGGCAAGCTCAAGGGGCTGATCGACAGCTATGGCGAAGACCACGTCATCCTCGATGTCCAGGGCGTCGGCTATGTCGTGCAATGCTCGGCGCGTACCCTGCAGCGGCTGCCGAAGCCCGGCGAGGCCGCGGCGCTGTCGATCGAGACGCATGTCCGCGAGGACGCGATCAGGCTCTACGGCTTCCAATCCGACACCGAACGCGACTGGTTCCGGCTGATGCAGATGGTCCAGGGCGTCGGCGCCAAGGTGGCGCTCGCCATCCTCTCGACGCTGGAACCCGGCGCGCTGGCGACTGCGATCGCCACCAACGACAAGGCCTCGGTCGCGCGCGCGCCAGGCGTCGGCCCCAAGCTCGCCCAGCGCATCTGCGCCGAGCTCAAGGACAAGGCGCCGGCCTTCGGCCATGTCGATCCGGGCGTGGCCCAGCTCGCCGGCGCGCTAGAGGATCGCAAGCTGCCGCAGCCGGTGGCGGACGCCGTCTCGGCGCTGGCCAATCTCGGCTATCCGCAGGCCCAGGCCGTGGCGGCGGTCGCGGCGGCGGCGCGCATGGCAGGCGAGGGCGCCGGGACCGCGCAACTCATCAAGCTCGGCCTGAAGGAGCTGGCGAAGTGAACCCGGCCGAGCCCGAGACCATCAGCGAGATCGCCGACAAGTCGGTCTTCCTGGCGCTGATGATGCAGCATTGGGGCTCGCACCGGATGATGATCGGCGTGAAGGTCTATGACTGCGCCGAGCTGCCGCTGACCGGGCTGTTAGCCGCCTCGGGCGAACTCCTGGCCGTGGCGAGCTGGACGGTCGACGGCGAGATTGCGGTCCTCTGCGCCTTGCATGCGCTTGCCGAGGGTCAGGGCTCTGCGGTGAAGCTGCTGCGCGCCGTGCAGGCGCAGGCGAAGGCGAGGGGCGCGGTCAAGCTGCGCGCGATGCTGACCAACGACAACATGCCGGGCCTGGCCTTCTACCAGAAATGCGGCTTCCGCTTCTCCGGTCTCTATGTCGAGGCGATCGATCACTACCGCTCGGTGATCCCGACGATCATCAGGACGGGCTATCAGGGCCTGCCGGTGCGCGACGCGCTCGAACTGGAGATCGATCTGTGAGCGAGCCGCGCCGTCCCGGCCTAATGACCGCCGACCGCCGCGACGACGATGCGGAAACCTCGCTCAGGCCGCTCTCGCTGTCGGATTTCACCGGACAGGCGGCGGCACGCGCCAATCTCCAGGTCTTCATCAACGCCGCCAAGTCGCGCGGCGACGCGCTCGACCATGTCCTCTTCGTCGGGCCGCCGGGCTTGGGCAAGACGACGCTGGCGCAGATCGTGGCGCGCGAACTCGGCGTCAATTTCCGCTCGACCTCGGGGCCGGTGATCGCCAAGGCCGGCGATCTCGCGGCGCAGCTCACCAATCTCGAAGAGCGCGACGTGCTCTTCATCGACGAGATCCATCGGCTCAACCCGGCGGTCGAGGAAATCCTCTATCCGGCGATGGAGGACTACCAGCTCGACCTGATCATCGGCGAGGGACCGGCCGCGCGCTCGGTCAAGATCGACCTGCCGAAGTTCACGCTTGTCGGCGCGACGACGCGGGCCGGCCTGCTGACGACGCCTTTGCGCGACCGCTTCGGCATCCCGATCCGGCTGCAGTTCTATACGGTCGAGGAGTTGCAGGGCATCGTCGCGCGCGGCGCCCGCGTGCTCGGCATCGGCATGAGCGAGGACGGGGCCAACGAGATCGCCAGGCGGTCCCGGGGGACGCCGCGGATCGCCGGGCGGCTACTCAGGCGCGTGCGCGACTTCGCCATCGTCGACGGCGATCCGCAGATAACGCGCAGCGTCGCCGACAAGGCGCTGTCCCTGCTCGACGTCGACGGCATCGGCCTCGACGTCATGGACAAGCGCTATTTGACCACGGTCGCGATCAATTTCGGCGGCGGCCCGGTCGGGATCGAGACCATCGCCGCCTCCTTGTCGGAGCCGCGCGACGCGATCGAGGAGATCATCGAGCCCTTCCTGCTGCAGCAGGGCTTCATCCAGCGCACTCCGCGCGGGCGCCTGCTGACCCCGCACGCCTTCCGCCATCTCGGCATGCCCGAGCCCAACCGCGAGTCGGCCCAGTTCGGGCTGTTCGGGGATGGGGAGGAGGGGTAACCCTGTTTCAGGGCAGCTCGTCCGCCCGTGAGATCACCTTGCCGAGCAGGCCGTAGTCGATCGCTTCGCGGGTGGTGAGCCAGAAATCGCGCTGCGTGTCGTGCCTGATCCGCTCGGGGGTCTGGCCGGTCGCCTCGGCGAAGAGCAAGTCGAAGCGCTGGCGCATCAGCTCGAGCTGGCGGGCCTGGATGCCGATGTCGGAGACCATGCCGCCGACGCCGCCGCTCGGCTGATGCAGCAGGAAGCGGGTGTTGGGCAGGCAGAAGCGGTTCTTCTTCTCGGCGCCGACAAAGATCAGCGCGCCGGCGCTCGCCACCCAGCCGCTGCCGATGGTGCGGACCTCCGGCTTGATGAACTTGATCACGTCATGAACCATGTCGCCGGATTCGACATGGCCGCCCGGCGAGCTGATGAAGACGTTGATCGGAGCGTCGCCATCCTCCGCCAGCGCGAGCAGATGCGAGACGGTGTTGCGGGCAAGCTTGTCATCGATCGTGCCGGTGATCAGGACGTTGCGGCTCTTGAACAGAAGCTCGGCGATGTTGCTTTGGATCGGATCGCCAGATTCCGGTTTCTTTTCGAGCATCTGTGCCATGGCTTCATCCTCGCGGTTCGATGGCGATGCTAGGATGATTCGTTGCTTACGCAAGGCGCATGGCTGTTCCCCCAGGATGAGGGCTGGATAAAGCCAAATGTGATAGCCTCGGGCTTACGCGGCGGAGTTTCGGCATTGATGGAACGAACGATTAAAAACAGGCTGATCGCGGTCGCCTACACGCTGCTCGCCGCTTCTCTCGCGAGCATAGCGGTCGCAGCCGAGAGCTCGCCAGAGGCCACGGTGCGTGACGCCTACGCGGTCACGATCCGGCAACTGGCCTCAATCGGCAAGGCGCGGGTGCAGCCTCCGTTCCGGCCGCCGCATCGTCAGCGGCTGATGACGAAGAGCCTTTCGGCGCTTTTCGCACGCGACGAACTGTATCAGAAGGAGAGCGGCGACCAGGGCCATGTCGATGCCGATCCCTTCATCAGCGGGCAGGACGGCGAGGTGAAGAACCTGCGCGTCACGGTTCCCGAGCGTTCGGTGGAGCGCGCCACCGTCTTCGCCGATTTCATGAGCGTCTCGCCCGTCCGCGTCACCTTCCGGATGAAGCTGGAGGATGGGCTCTGGCGCATCGACGACATCGTCAACCGGATCGACGGCAAGGACTACACGGTGCGCGAGGGCCTCTCGCAGCCCTATGATTGCGGCTCCTTCATGCAGAAGCCCTGCAAGCGCTGAGCCCATGAGTTTCGTCCACAGCATTCCCGTCCGCGTCTATTACGAGGACACCGATTTCTCCGGCGTGGTCTACCACGCCTCCTATCTGCGCTTCATGGAACGCGGGCGCACCGAGCTGATCCGGGCGCTCGGGGTTGAGCAGCGCGAGCTGTTCGACGGCGACACTGCGCTCGGCTTCGCGGTCAGGCGCATGACGATCGACTTCATCAGGCCTGCCGTGATGGATGATCTCCTGACCGTCGAGACGCGCTCTGTCGCGGCGCGCGGCGCGACGATGGATGTCGAGCAGCGCGTGCTGCGCGGGCAGGACGAACTCGTCACGGCGAAAGTGCTCGTCGCCTGCGTCGGCGGTGGTCGGGCGCGGCGGATTCCCGACGGGCTGCGCCAGCGGCTGATGCTGCCGGAGTGAGGTGTCGACGCCGGCATCCCGTCATGTTAGCGCTCGTTACATGAGCTGGAAGCGCAACAATCCCGATCCGCCACGAGGCTATCACCACGGCAACCTCAAGGAGGAGCTGGTCCGCGCCGCGCTCGGGCTGATCGGCGAGAAGGGCCCCAACGGCTTCACCTTCGCTGAGGCCGCGCGCATGGCCGGCGTCAGTCCGGCGGCGCCCTACCGGCATTACCGCGACAAGGATGCACTGCTCGCCGATGTCGCGGCGCGCGGCTTCCAGGTCTTCGAGGCAGCGCTGGCGCGAGCCTGGGACCAGGGCAGGCCCGATCCCGAGACGGCGTTCCACCGGCTCGGGCGCGCCTATCTCGCCTTCGCCCATGACGAGCCGGCCTATTACTCGGCGATGTTCGAGGCCGGGGTGCCGCTCGATGCCAGCCCCGAACTGCGCGCCGCCGCCGACCGGGCCTTCCAGGGGCTGCGCTCTGCGTCGGAAGCGCTGATCGCGCTGCTGCCGGCGGCCAAGCGCCCGCCGGCGCTGATGATGGCGCTGCATGTCTGGTCGATGTCGCATGGCGTCGCGGCGCTGTTCGGGCGGGCCGATGGCGGGCGCCGTCCGTTGCCGATGTCGGCGGCGGAACTGCTCGAATCTGGCATGCTGATCTACCTCCAGGGCCTCGGACTCGGACCGGCGCATAGCGGCCCCGCAAAAAGCTGAGCCGGCCGTCTTGACAGAAAGCGGCCCGACATCCATCTATGTAAATGTGATTTACATTCACAGGGAGATGGCGATGCCGATCGTGGCGAAGCTTGACGAGTTTGGGAGAGGGGCCTGGATCGCCTTCACGGTGCTGGGCTTCATGGTCTGGTGGCCTTTGGGTCTGGCGACCCTGGCCTTCACAATCGGGAGTGGACGGATGGGTTGCGGATTTGCAGGGCGCTACGAGCACCGGATGAACCGCCTTCAGGAGAAGATGGAGCGGCTGCGCGGCCGCATGGGCGAGCAGGGCGAGCGCGGCCCGCATCGCGGCTTCGGTGGCGGCTGGGGGCGCGGCCCGTCGAGCGGCAACGCCGCCTTCGACGAGTACCGGATGGAAACTCTGCGCCGGCTCGAGGACGAGCAGCGCGAGTTCCAGGACTTCCTGGGCAAGCTGCGCATGGCCCGCGACAAGGCCGAGTTCGACCAGTTCATGGCCGACCGGCGCAGCCAGCCGCAGACGCCGCCGAACGCGGCCTGAACGCAGCACCGCGACACGCATCGAAACGACGCCCGCCCCGGGAAACCGGAGCGGGCGTTTTCGCATGGCGGGCCTGCGCAGGCGCTCCGGCCTCCGGTCGTATACCCGGCATTAACCTTGCTGGAGGCTTAACTCGATCGCAGGGATTGCGATCCGCGTGAAACCCCGTTTGCGCCCATCTTTCGCCGGATTCCCCAGCGATTGACGGGTCTGGCAACTTCCCGGGATCGCTGATCGGGCGGCGGCGCGGGTTTTTCCCGCGACGCGTGCGGCGGGGCCGTGCCGGAGCGCCGGCAGCCACGCCCCGGACAGAAGGATGACAGGATGAACCCGGCCGAGATCGCGCAGGCCGCGCCGCAGATCGACATGTCGTTCTGGACGCTGTTCTGGCATGCGCACATCGTCGTCAAGCTGGTGATGCTGGGACTGATCGGCGCCTCGATCTGGTGCTGGTCGATCATCATCGACAAGACGCTGCTCTATCGCCGCACGCGCCGCGACATGGACGCGTTCGAGGAGGGCTTCTGGTCCGGCCGCTCGCTGGAGGAGCTCTACCGCGATCTCTCCGCCGGCCCAGCCAACGACATGGCCGCCGTCTTCGTCGCGGCGATGCGCGAATGGAAGCGCTCCTTCGAGAATGGCGGGCGCTCGGTCGCCAGCCTGTCGCAGCGCATCGACAAGGTGCTCGACGTCACCATCCAGCGCGAGACCGAGCGGCTCGAATCGAAGCTTCTCGTGCTCTCGACCATCGCCTCGGCCGCGCCCTTCATCGGCCTGTTCGGCACGGTCTGGGGCATCATGCACTCGTTCACCGCGATCGCGGTGTCGAAGAACTCCTCGCTCGCCGTCGTGGCGCCGGGCATCGCCGAGGCGCTGTTTGCCACCGCGATCGGCCTGTTCGCCGCGATTCCCGCGCTGATGGCTTACAACAAGCTGCAATCCGAGGTCGCCAAGGCCCAGAGCCGGCTCGAATCCTTCGCCGACGAGTTCTCCGCGATCCTGTCGCGGCAGATCGACGAGCGGCTGGCGGCGTAAGGAGAGGCGACGATGGGAATGTCCGCAGCGGCGGGTGGCAAGGCGGCGGGCCGGCGTGGCCGGCGCAGGCGTCACGCCGCGATCGCCGAGATCAACATGACGCCGTTCATCGACGTGATGCTGGTGCTCCTGATCATCTTCATGGTCGCGGCGCCGCTGATCGCGACCGGCGTGCCGCTCGACCTGCCGCAGACCGGTGCCAAGCCGATCAATGTCGACCAGAAGCCGGTGACGATCGCGATCGACGCCAAGGGCCAGATCTTCCTACAGGACCAGCCGACGCTGGAGCCCGATCTCGTGACGAAGCTACAGGGCCTGGCCAAGCAGGGTTTCGACGAGCGCATCTATGTCCGCGGCGACAAGCAGGTCGATTACGGGCGCGTCGCTTCGGTGATGTCGACGATCACGGCGGCCGGCTACAAGCGCGTCGCGCTGGTCACCGAACCGGCGACGCGGTGAGCGCCGGCTGAAGGCTGAGGGTGTTGCAGGCGTGAAGCTGAAGACCTCCGAACCGGGCATGGTGGTGTCGGCGCTCGGCCACGCGACGTTCCTCGTCGCGGGGCTGCTCGCGTTCGCCTCGCCTACGCCGCTGCCGGAGAACGAGGAGGCCATCGCCGTCGAGGTGATCGATCCGAGCGCGCTGAACCAGGTCACGCGCGGCGAGCGCAAGGCCGAGAAGGTCGAGGCGCAGCCGATCCAGCGGGCCGAGCGTCAATCCGAGATCGTCGAGAAGAAGGAGGCGGGCGAGGCCAAGCAGGACACCCCGGCGCCGCCGACGCGTCCGCCCGAACTCAAGACCGCCGACGACAACGCCTCGGCGCCGCTGCCGCCCTCGCGCGCCGCACTGCTGCCCAAGACCGAGCCGCAGGTGAAGCCGCCCGAGCCGGTGAAGCAGCCGCCGCAGAAGACCGAGGCGCAAGCCAAGGCCGAGGCGCAGCAGCGCCGCGAAGAACTCGCCAGGCTGGCGGAGGAGGCCGAACTCGCCTCCAAGGCGAAGAAGGCCGAGGAGGATGCCAAGGCTGCCGCCAAGGCGAAGACCGAGGCGGAAGCCCAGGCCCGCGCCGAAGCGCAGGCCAAGGCGAAAGCGGAAGCGCAGGCCAAGGCGGAGGCCGCCGAGGCGGCGAAGGAGAAGGCGGAGCTCGCGGCCAAGGCCAAGGCCGAAGCCGAGCAGAAGGCCAAGATCGCAGCCGCCGCCAAGGCCAAGCAAGAGGCCGAGGCCAAGGCCAAGCGCGAAGCCGAGATCGCCAAGAACTTCAACGCCACCGACATCGCCAAGCTGCTGCAGTCGAAGGAGCAGGCGCAGTCCTCGGGCTCGGCCGCGCCGCAGGTCAACCGCACGGCCTCGCTCGGCACCGAGCGCGGCGCCTCGCAGAAGCTCAGCCCGTCGCTCCGGGCCCAGCTCATCGGCATCATCCAGGACCAGCTCCTGAAATGCTGGAACGTGCCGATCGCGCTTGCCAACGCCAAGGGCCAGGTCGTGCCGCAGGTGCGCATGAAGCTCGGCACGGACGGCTCGCTGATGGGCCAGCCCGGCGTCGTCAACTCCTCGTCGGATCCGCTGTTCAGGGTCGCCGCCGATTCGGCGTTGACCGCCACCCGCCGCTGCGCGCCTTTGCGCATCCCGGCTCAATTCGCCTCCTATTATGACGACTGGCGCGATGTCGTCGTCAATTTCGACGCAAGGGACGTGCTGTGACCATGCTCCGCACAACGACGCTCACCCGCCGCCGCGCGCTGACGCTGGCCGGCGCCGCTCTCCTCATGCCGGCCGCGGCGAAAGCCGAGCTCGTGATCGATCTGCGCGGCGGCCAGTTCCAGCCGCTGCCGATCGCGATCGCCGATTTCGGTGGCGAGGGCGGCGTGCTGGTCTCCGGCGTCATCGCCAACAACCTGAAGCGCTCGGGCTATTTCACGCCGATCGACAAGAGCCGCCATCCCGACAAGAACCCGCCCTTCGACACCGCGCCGCAATTCGAGGCCTGGAAGGCGGCGGGTGTCCAGGCGCTGGTGACGGGGCGCGTCTCGCGCGACGGTTCGGGCCGGATCAAGGCCGAGTTCCGGCTCTGGGACGTCTCGACCGGAACGCAAACCGACGGCCAGCAGTATTTCACCGACCCCAACAATGCGCGCCGCGTCGGCCACATCATCTCGGACGCGATCTACAGCAAGGTCACCGGCGTCGGCGGCTTCTTCGACACCCGCGTCGTCTTCGTCGATGAATCCGGGCCGAAGGAGAACCGTCGCAAGCGCCTGGCCATCATGGACCAGGACGGCGCCAATGTGCGCTACCTCACCGACGGCTCGGTCTCGGTGGTGACGCCGCGCTACTCGCCGGTGGCGCAGGAGGTCACCTACATGTCGCAGCGCATGGGGGAGCAGCCACGCGTCCATGTCCTCAACATCGAGACCGGCCAGCGCCAGATCGTCGGCAATTTTCCCGACATGACCTCGAGCCCGCGCTTCTCGCCGAACGGTGCGCGTATCGCGCTCTCGCTGCAGCAGGGCGGCAACGCCAATCTCTACGCGATGGACATCGGCTCGCGGACGACGACGCGGCTGACCTCGACGGGCGCGATCGACACCTCACCGTCCTATTCGCCGGATGGCACGCAGATCGTCTTTGAAAGCGACCGCGGTGGCTCGCAGCAACTCTATGTGATGCCGTCGAGCGGAGGGGAGGGCCGGCGGCTCTCCTTCGCTGCGGGCTCCTATTCGCAGCCGTCCTGGTCGCCGCGCGGCGACCTGATCGCCTTCACCAAGCGCGGCGCCGGCGGCTTCGCGATTGGCGTGATGCGGCCGGACGGCTCGGGCGAACGCATCCTGACCGAGGGCTTCCACAACGAGGCCCCGAACTGGGCGCCGAATGGCCAGTACATCATGTTCTTCCGCGATCCCGGCGGACAATCCGGCGGGAAGCTGTATATGGTGGACATCACCGGGCGCGTCGAACTGCCCGTGCCGACGCCGGCCTTCGCCTCCGATCCGACTTGGTCGCCACTGCTGACCGCCGGGCGTTGATCCGCGCGACCCACCTCACGATGCCGTGACGCCCCGGAACGGCGGCGCATTTGCGCCGTAGACCCGGCATAGCCGTTGACGGGACTGCGTCCGCACGGACGCCGGAGGAGGTAGAATGGCCGATCACGCGATCGACGACAGGCTCGATTATGTCGAGCAGCCAAAGCGACGGTTTGGGCTCTACGCGCTGCTGGTGCTGGCGATGCTGGCCTTCGGCTACTGGCTCTCGCCCTATGTCGCGGCGGTGCGCTTCGCTCTGGCCGTGCAGTCGGGATCGAGTGAGGCGGTGACGTCGCGGATCGACCTGCCGTCGCTACGGAACGCCTTCGCCCGGCAGATCGTGCGAGCCTATATGGCGCGCAATCCGCAGGCCAAGGCACTCGACGGTCTGGCGCGGCAGGCGGTCGGCAGCGTCGCCGCAGGCTATGTCAGCGGCATCATCTCCGAATATCTGACGCCGGAGGCGATCGCCGAATTGCTGCGGCAGGGTCGTTCCTCTTCGCGGGCCGGCGAACTGTTGGGTGAAGGAGCGCCGCTGCCGCGCATCGAGGGCCTGCGCCACGCCTGGCAGCTTTACGGCGCCTCGGGCTTCATCACGCCGACGAGCTTTGCCGTCGAGCCGGCGGCAGCGACCGGCGGCAAGGGCTATCGGCTGATCTTCGGCCTGGATGGGGTGGGCTGGCCGCTGAAGGCCGTCGACTTGCCGGAAGAGACGCTCGGCCGGTTCGCCGGCGAACTCGCGGCGCGGATCGACCGCAAATCCTGAGCGCTGAAACTGGTGCGCGATTGCCACGATCGGCGAAAAGGCGCATGCGATCATCGATCGTTAACCATACGCCGCAATGCCGCCACTTCGCCTTGTTCTGGCAAGGTCTCGTTTAGGTTGACGCTTCATTGCTAGGCGCCTGTGTGATGCCGCCGTGACGCGTTCTTTCGAAGACCAAGATTGCCCGGAGTGACCCCGATGCTCACCACCTTCCTCGCCGGCGGCCGCGCCGTCCGCTTCGCCGCCGCGATCGCCGCCTCGCTCGCGCTCGGCGCCTGCGCCAACAACCAGAACGCCGACGGCTTCGGTGCCGGCGGCGCCGCGACGCCGGGCAGTGCCCAGGATTTCGTCGTCAATGTCGGCGACCGCGTCTTCTTCGAGACCGATTCCACCGACCTGACGCCGACCGCGACGGCAACGCTCGACAAGCAGTCGGCCTGGCTGCAGCGCTATCCGCGCTACACCTTCGTGGTCGAGGGCCATGCCGACGAGCGCGGTACTCGCGAATACAACTTCTCGCTCTCGGCGCGCCGTGCCCAGACCGTGCGAGACTACCTCGCCTCGCGCGGCATTCAGGGTAACCGCATGCGCATCGTCTCCTATGGCAAGGAGCGCCCGGTCGCCGTCTGCAACGACATCTCCTGCTGGTCGCAGAACCGCCGCTCGGTGACGGTGCTCGACGGCGCCGGCGGCGTCTGAGCCGGACCGATCCAGGACCATCCGAGAGCCGGCGTTTCCCGAGAGGAAACGCCGGCTCTTTCATATTTTGGCCGTGGTGCGCGTGTGTTATAGGCTCCGCGTCCAACCCAAGCCGGTTTTTTCCAAGATGTTTCGCGCCTTCGTTTCCGCTCGCATTCTCTCTCCGGCTCTCGCTGCGGTCGCGATGATCTTCATCGCCATGTCCGCCGCCCCCGTGTACGCTCAGGACGCGGCCGATCTCCTGGTGCGGACCAACCGCCTCGAGAACCAGTTGCGCACGCTATCGGGGCAGATCGAACAGCTCCAGTTCGAGAACCGGCGGCTGAGTGAGCAGCTCCGCAAGTTCCAGGAGGATGTCGATTTCCGCCTGAACGAGCGCGGCGGCAGCCGTTCCGGCGCGCAGCCTGCTCCGACCAACGCCGCTCCGCCCGCGGCGGGGCAACCGCGCCAGCGCCGCGGCGACGCCTTCGATCCGAGCCAGCAGCAGGGCGCGGCCGGCGTGCCACGCCCACTCGGCGGCGGGGGCGGCATTGGCGGGATCATCGAGGACGATGTCGCCCAGGCGCCGGGCCAGGGTCCGCTCGATCTCCAGGGCGTCGGCCGGCCGGTACCGCAGGGCGCGCTGCCGCAGGCCGCGCCGCGCGGCCCCAGCGTCGCGGCAACGGGTGGGGCGGCGACGCCCAAGGACGCCTACGACGTCGCTTACGCTTCTGTGCTACGCAAGGAATACGAGCAGGCCGAAATGGGCTTCCGCCAGTTCCTCCAGAGTTTCCCGCGAGACCGGCTGGCGCCCGATGCGACCTATTGGCTTGGCGAGAGCTATCTCCAGCGCCAGCGCTATCGCGAGGCGGCCGAGCAGTTCCTGAAGATTTCGCGCGAGTATCCGCGCGCCAACAAGGCGCCCGACAGCCTGCTCAGGCTCGGCATGGCACTGAACGGGCTCGGCGCGCGCGATCAGGCCTGCGCGACCTATGCCAAAGTCGGCGTCGACTATCCCGCCGCCTCCAATGCGGTGCGCCAGGGCGTCGAGCGCGAGCGGCGGAAGTCGGGCTGCGCTTGAACGCGGCCTCGCCCGGCCGCGACGATCGGCCGGTCTCGGCCGAGGAGGCGGAGGCGCTTTTCGCGGGGCTGTCGGACGATGGCGGACTTCTCGTCGCGGTCTCCGGCGGTCCGGATTCGGTCGCGCTCCTCGCCCTGCTGGCCGAGTGGGCCGGGGGCATCCCTTGTCGACCTGCACTGGCCGCAGCCACTGTAGACCATCGTTTGCGCGCGGCGTCGCGAGGTGAGGCCGAAGCTGTCGCCGGCCTGTGCGGACGCCTCGGCGTCCCGCATCTGATCCTCGACTGGGATGGACCCAAGCCGCGGACCGGTATCCAGCAAGCGGCGCGCACGGCGCGCTATCGCCTGCTGTCCGAGGAGGCCGGGCGGCTCGGCGGCGCAACCCTCGTCACCGCACATACGCTCGACGACCAGGCCGAGACGCTGCTGATGCGGATGGCGCATGGCTCCGGCCCGGCGGGCCTCGGCGGCATGCGGGCCCGAACGCAGCGCGACGGCGTCGTGCTGGCCCGTCCGCTGCTCGGCATCGCCAAGACGAGGCTGATCGCGACCGTACGGGCACGTGGTTTGCCGGCCATCGACGACCCCAGCAACGCCGATCCCCGCTTCGAGCGGGTGCGCTGGCGCAGGCTGATGCCGGAACTGGCGCAGGCCGGCTTGAGCGCGCCGCGGCTCGGCACGCTCGCGGCGCGGCTGCGGCGCATGGACGAGGCGCTGTCGCAGCGCGCGAATCAGCTTGCGGCCGAGCTGATCGTGCCGGCCGCGTCGGGTGCGCTCGGTCTCGACTTCGGACGCCTCGTCCGGGAGCCCGACGAGATCGGGATGCGCCTGCTGGCACGCGCGGTCGCGAGCGTCGCGCCGGACGACGATGGCTGGCTGCGGTTGGAACGGCTCGAAGCCTGTTTTCAGGCGTTGCGCGCGGCCACGGTGGCGCAGACCGCCATGACGCGGACATTATCCGGTTGCCTGATCGTACTCTCGCGTCGCGGCGTTGCGGTCGTGCGGCGCGAGCAGCCACGCAGGCGTGGTGTTCACCCTGCAACATGACGTTTCCGGTCGATCGGCCGTTTCCCTTGGCAAGGGCGCGCGCCGCACCTAGATTAGCGCAGCAAACCCTCGGCCTCATCCGGTGTCGCCGGCCGGCCTGATCGGACTGGTGATGAATCCGAACTTCCGAAATTTCGCCCTCTGGGTGGTGATCTTCCTGTTGGTTCTGGCGCTCGTCACGCTGTTCCAAAGCCCGAGCCAGCGCGCCAGCACGAACGAGATCCCCTACAGCCAGTTGGTGAACGAGGCGGAAGCCGGCCGGATCTCGAACATCGTCGTCTCCGGGCAGGAGTGGACCGGCACCTTCTCGGATGGCCGCAGCTTCGTCAGCTATCCGCCCTATGGCGATCCGCAACTGATCCGCAACCTCGCCCAGAAGGGCGTGCAGGTCTCGGCCCGCGCTCCGTCCGAGGGCACGCCATGGTTCATGGCGCTCTTGGTCAACTCTCTGCCCTTCGTCATCTTCATCGGCCTGTGGATCTTCATGTCCCGCCAGATGCAGAACGGCGCGGGGCGGGCGATGGGCTTCGGCAAATCCAAGGCCAAGCTGCTGACCGAGGCGCATGGTCGGGTGACGTTCGAAGACGTCGCCGGCATCGACGAGGCCAAGGAAGATCTCCAGGAGATCGTCGAGTTCCTGCGCGATCCGCAGAAGTTCCAGCGGCTCGGCGGTCGCATCCCGCGCGGTGTGCTGCTGGTCGGCCCTCCGGGCACGGGCAAGACGCTGACGGCGCGCGCCGTCGCAGGCGAAGCCAACGTGCCGTTCTTCACCATCTCGGGCTCGGACTTCGTCGAGATGTTCGTCGGCGTCGGTGCGAGCCGCGTGCGCGACATGTTCGAGCAGGCCAAGAAGAACGCGCCCTGCATCATCTTCATCGACGAGATCGACGCGGTCGGCCGCCATCGCGGCGCTGGCCTCGGCGGCGGCAACGACGAGCGCGAGCAGACGCTGAACCAGCTCCTCGTCGAGATGGACGGCTTCGAGGCGAACGAGGGCGTCATCATCATCGCCGCGACCAACCGCCCCGACGTGCTCGATCCGGCGCTGCTGCGTCCCGGCCGTTTCGACCGCCAGATCGTCGTGCCGAACCCCGACGTCGCTGGCCGCGAGAAGATCCTGCGCGTCCATGTCCGCAAGGTGCCGATGGCACCGGACGTCGACCTCAAGATCCTCGCCCGCGGAACGCCCGGCTTTTCCGGCGCCGACTTGATGAACCTCGTCAACGAGGCGGCGCTGCTGGCGGCGCGCCGCGGCAAGCGCATGGTCACGCATGGCGAGTTCGAGGACGCCAAGGACAAGGTCATGATGGGCGCCGAGCGCAAATCCATGGCGATGTCCGAGGAGGAGAAGAAGCTGACCGCCTATCACGAGGCCGGCCACGCCATTGTCGGTCTCTACGTTCCCGCAGGCATCCCCGTGCACAAGGCGACGATCATTCCGCGCGGCCGGGCGCTCGGTATGGTCAAGTTCCTGCCGGAGGGCGACCGCTACTCGATGAAGTTCAAGGAGTTCACCTCGCAGCTCGCGGTCGCCATGGGCGGGCGCGTCGCGGAGGAAATCACCTTCGGCAAGGAGAACATCACCTCGGGCGCGACCGGCGACATCCAGCAGGCGACCAAGATGGCCAAGGCCATGGTCACCCAGATGGGTTATTCGGACGAGCTTGGCCTCGTCGCCTATGGCGACAACCAGGAGGAGGTCTTCCTCGGCATGTCGATGGGCCGGACCCAGAGCCTGTCGGAGGCGACCGCCCAGAAGATCGACAGCGAAGTGCGCAAGCTGGTCCACCAGGGCTATGTCGATGCCAAGGCGATCCTCGAGAAACATCACGAGCAGTTCGTCGAGGTGGCCGAGGCGCTGCTTGAATTCGAGACCCTGACGGGCGACGAGATCCGCGACCTGATCGCCGGCAAGCGCCCCTCGCGCGATGTCGACGACACGCCGCATGCACCGCGCGGCTCGGCCGTCCCGAGCGCCGGGCGCGGCCGCAAGCGCGGCGAGCCCGATGCCGGCATGGAGCCGCAGCCGCAGGCGTGATATCCCGAACCGACATGACGAAAAGGCGGCCTCTCCGGGCCGCCTTTTTTCATGCCGGTCGTCGCCTCAGCGGCATTGCTTCACCGACATCTTCGTCAGCCGGAACAGGTTGTCGTCCTCGCCGCGGTTGAGGTTTCGATCCGGCCCGCCGCCGCAGCCGCCGGAGACGGTGAAGCGCCCACCCGGCTCCTTGCTGCCGAGCCAGAGCGTGTCAGTGCCTTCGATGCGCATGCGGAAGCCGCCGCCATCGCAGCTATCCGATCCGCAATAGATTTCGCCGGCGGCACCGATCATGCAGTTCGCGCCGCCGGTGAAGCGCCGCGCGCCGCTGTCGCGATAGGTGACGATGACGTTGCCATAGGCGCGGCGACCCTCCTTCGTCTCGCGCTCGCTCTCCATGCCACGTTCGAGCCGGATCGTCGGGAAATCGCGCAGGAAGCGGACCGAGGTCACCGCTTGCTTCGGCCGGGCCTTGAGATGGGCGGCGTCGTAGAAGCGGCCATAGCAGACCGCTTCGAGCTTCGGCAGGGCTGTGTCGAGCGCGGCGGCGGCCGCGCGCCGCGCCAGCCGCTGCGCCTCGTCGACCGGCGCAGCCTGGGTCTGGGCCGCCGCGGAGCCGGCGGCGGACAGCATGGCGGCGACCATGATCGCGTATTGCCTCATCGCCGGCACCCCTGCAACGAAACCCGGTCGAGGACAAAGGTGCGGTCGCCCGGCTCGTCGCCGAGCCAGACGAGGCCGGCATCGCTCGCGCAGCTCCGGCCAAGCCCGATCGCGTCGGCGATGAAGCGGCCCTGCACGGTGCCGCCGATCATGACGATGATGCGGTCGGCGCCTTCGGTGCGAAGGTCGAAATGGCCCCTGCCGCAGGCGGAGGCGCATTGCAGGAAACGCTTTCCACCATGCTCGCCCTCATCGGCCTGGCGCGTGTCGCAGCCGAGCGGTTCCGGGCCGGCCGCGACGCCGTTGCGCAGCGCCAGCGAGAGCCGGAAGGCATAGGACGGCGCCTCCGGTCCCTCGATCGCCTCCAGTTTCAATTCGGCCGGACCCCGCGACAGCGCGATCATCGCGACGCTCTGGCCGGGATTGCGGGCGAGATGGGCCGCGTCGTAGACGCGCTTGAAACAGCCTTGGACCTTCTTCGGGAAGGTCGCGCGCGGGTCGCCGTCCTGCGCGGTCGCGCCGGTCGCCGTGATCGCGAGCATGGCCATCGGGAGCAGGGCGAAACCGGGGAGGCTGCGCATGAGCGGCGACTTTCCTGTTCACCATCTGCGCAGGCTGCTGGCTGCCGCGACAGGTTCGGTCATAAATCGTGAGAAGGCGAAAACCATTCGCGGCTATAGAAGAGGGCTGAATCAAGCCTCATCGGGGCGCCCGGACGCAAGAGCATGACACGCAAATATTTCGGAACCGACGGCATTCGCGGCCGCGCCAACGGCGTCATCACGCCCGACCTCGCGCTCAAGGTCGGCCAGGCCGCGGGCCTCGCCTTCCGCCGCGGCGACCACCGCCATCGCGTGGTGATCGGCAAGGACACCCGGCTCTCGGGCTACATGATCGAATACGCCATGGTCGCGGGTTTCGCCTCGGTCGGCATGGACCCGCTGATCCTCGGCCCGATGCCGACCCCGGCGGTGGCGATGCTGACCCGCTCGATGCGGGCCGATCTCGGCGTGATGATCTCGGCCTCGCACAACCCCTATGAGGACAATGGCATCAAGCTGTTCGGGCCGGACGGCTACAAGCTCAACGACGAGGTCGAGGCCGAGATCGCCGAGCTGATCGATTCCGACCTGACCCAACGCCTGTCGCCCTCGCCGATGCTGGGCCGCGCCAAGCGCGTCGATTCGGTTCATGCCCGCTATATCGAGTTCGCCAAGCGTACACTGCCGCGCAATATGAGCCTGGAGGGCCTGCGCATCGTCGTCGACTGCGCCAACGGCGCCGCCTACAAGGTTGCGCCCGAAGCCCTTTGGGAGCTCGGAGCCGAGGTGATCGCGATCGGCGTCGAGCCGGACGGCCTCAACATCAACCGCGACGTCGGCTCGACCCATCCCGCCGCGCTGAGCCAGAAGGTGCGGGAGCTGCGCGCCGATGTCGGCATCGCGCTCGACGGCGACGCCGACCGGGTGCTGATCGTCGACGAGCAGGGCCAGAGCGTCGATGGCGACCAGCTCATGGCCGTGATCGCGCGCTCATGGCAGGAGGATGGCCGGCTCTCGGCACCCGGCATCGTCGCGACGGTGATGTCCAATCTCGGCCTCGAGCGCTATCTCGCTGGCCTCGGCCTGTCGCTGGCGCGGACCGCGGTCGGCGACCGCTACGTGCTCGAGCATATGCGCGCCCATGGCTTCAATCTCGGCGGCGAGCAGTCCGGCCACATCATCCTGTCGGACTATACGACGACGGGCGACGGGCTGGTGGCGGCGCTGCAGTTGCTGGCCGTGGTCAAGCGGCTTGACCGGCCGGTCTCGGAAGTCTGCCACTGCTTCGAGCCGCTGCCGCAGATCCTCAAGAACGTCCGCTACAAGCAGGGCCGGCCGCTTGACGAGCAACCCGTCGTCAGCGCGATCGAGGCCGCCAAGGAAATGCTCGGCACGAGCGGGCGGCTGGTGATCCGGCCCTCGGGCACCGAGCCGGTGATCCGCGTCATGGCCGAGGGCGACGACCGCGACCTGGTCGAACGCGCGGTCGACGACGTCGTCGATGCGGTGACGAAGGCTGCGGCTTGACTGAGCGCTGGACGGCGGCTTCGGCTTTCGACCAAAGCCGCCATTTTTACGTTTCGGTAAGGATATCGGCCGTTTTCAGAGTTTTTTGAGGTTAATTGCTAAGGTTAAGCCTCGTTTAAGAAATCACTGGCATCGTCCTCTCGTTGGTAACTCGCGCGGGCTTGCGTCTTTCGCCTGCGCAAACGCGAAGGACACTGCCATGGGCAGCCTGAAAACTCTTGCGCTGGCAGGCGTCATGGCGATCGGCGCCTCCGCCATCGCTCATGCCGCCGATTTCGCCCCTGCGCCCATGCCCATGCCGCCGGCTCCCGAGCCGCTCGGCCTGCGCGGTTCCGTCAGCGGCATCTACATCCGGGGCGATGTCGGCGTCGGCGAACTCAAGGTCAAGAAATACAGCCAGCAGGACGTGATCGCCGCCGGCGGCACCTTCACTGGCGAGACGGAGAACCATTCGGTCTTCGCCGGAGCCGGTATCGGCTACCGCCTCAACAACTGGCTACGCTTCGACGTCACCGGCGAATATCGCGGCGCCTCCTCGATCGGCGTCAACGACAACCTGAGCTACAGCTACAGCAATGCGCTCGGCGTAGTGAACGCGCAGCAGACCAACACCTACAAGGGCAACCTCTCCTCGATGGTCGCCCTGTTCAACGCCTATGTCGATCTCGGCACCTGGAACTGCCTGACACCCTATATCGGCGCCGGCATCGGTGTCGCCTCGAACAAGGTCTCGGGCCTGACCGACCAGGGCATCGTGTCGAACACCCAGTCCTACACCGCGTTCCCCGGCGTCACCGCCAGCGCGATCGTTCCGACGCTCGGCACCTCCGGCTCCGGCACCAAGACCAACGTCGCCTGGGCCCTGATGGCCGGCGTCGGCTACGAGGTGAACAAGAACCTCACCCTCGAAGTCGGCTACCGCTACCTCAATCTCGGCGAGGCCCAGTCGGGCGTGATCCGCAACGCCTTCCTGCCGCAGAGCTATGCGCCGCTGAAGTCGAAGGAGATCGAGAGCCACGACATCAAGGTCGGCATGCGCTGGAACTTCGGCGAGCCCGATTGCTGCGGGCCGGTCGAGCGTCAGCCGGTCGCCTATGCGCCGCAGCCGGTCATCCGCAAATACTGATCGCGACGGCCTTCGCAGAAACGCCAGACGGCGCGGACCCCGGTCCGCGCCGTCTTTCCTTGTCCGTCAGCGCAGCAGCGAGACGCCGGTCATCTCGGCCGGCTGCGGCAGCCCGATCAGGGCGAGCAAGGTCGGAGCGATGTCGCCGAGGCGGCCCTCGGCCAAGGCCGCAGCGCCGCCGCCGACCAGCATGATCGGCACGGGGTTGGTGGTGTGGGCGGTGTGCGGCTCGCCGGTCACGGGGTCGACCATCAGTTCGCAATTGCCGTGGTCCGCGGTGACGAGGAGCGCGCCGCCGGCCCGCCCGATCGCAGTCGAGATCCGGCCGAGGCCTGCATCGACCGTCTCGACCGCCTTGATCGCCGCCGAGAGCACGCCGGTATGGCCGACCATGTCGGGATTGGCGAAATTCAGCACGACGAGGTCGTAGCGGCCGGACGCGATCGCCTCGACCGCCTTGTCGGTCAGCTCGGGTGCCGACATCTGCGGCTGCAGGTCATAGGTCGCGACCTTCGGGGAGGGCACCATGATGCGGTCCTCGCCGGGGAAGGGCGTCTCCTCGCCGCCGTTGAAGAAATAGGTGACGTGCGGGTATTTCTCCGTTTCCGCCATCCGGACCTGTTTCAGCCCGGCCTTGGCGACCGTCTCGCCGAGGCCGGCGGCCAGCGTCTGCGGCGCAAACAGCGCCGGCATCAGCCGGTCGAGGGTCGCGCTGTAGGAGATCATGCTGACGGCCCGGGCGAGCTTCGGCAGGCGCGGCCGTGCGAAGCCGGCGAAATCAGGCTCGAGCACGGCGTCGAGGATTTCGCGGATGCGGTCGGAGCGGAAGTTGAATGAGAGCAGGCCGTCGCCATCGCGCATGCCGGCATAACCCGCGATCACCGCCGGCTCGACAAACTCGTCGGTGACGCCCTTGGCGTAGGCGGCGGCGATCGCGGCCTGCGCGTCGGCGAAGGCGGCGCCTTCGCCCAGCACCATGGCACGCCAGGCCCGTTCGACGCGCTCCCAGCGGTTGTCGCGGTCCATAGCGAAATAGCGGCCCGACAGGCTTGCGATCGTCGCGCCTGCCGGCAGGGCTGACTGGAACATCGCGAGATAGTCGGCCGCCGATTGCGGCGGCGTATCGCGGCCGTCGGTGAAGACATGGACGGCGACCGGGATGCCATGCCCGGTCACAACCTTGGCCAGCGCCACCGCATGGTCCTGATGCGCATGGACGCCGCCCGGCGAGACCAGGCCGGTGAGATGGCAGGTGCCGCGGCTCGCCTCAAGCGCCGCGATCAGGCCGGTCGCCTCGAGCGCGCCGGCGATCGAGCCGTCCGCGATCGCCTGGTTGATGCGCGGCAAATCCTGCATCACGACGCGGCCGGCGCCGAGATTGAGATGGCCGACCTCGGAATTGCCCATCTGGCCATCCGGCAGGCCGACGGCGAGCCCGGAGGTATGCAGGAAGGCATGCGGGCAGCTCGCCCAAAGCCGGTCGAAATTCGGAGTATCGGCGAGACGGACGGCGTTGTTCTTGGTCTCTTCGCGCCAGCCCCAGCCGTCGAGGATCATCAGCATCACGGGGCGCGGCGACATGGGCGGTCCTTCGAGGCGAATGCGAGGTCGAGGGGCCGATAGCATGCCGACCGATGGGGCGCGAGAGAGACGCCGTCGCGCGCGGCACTCATGGCCGCCAACGCATTCTTGATGGGCGGCATGCCGCGCCGCCGCCTATGTTGCGCGTCGTCGCCGCGAGAGAGCGACATCCGGGAGACACCGATGATCACATTCTACTACCACCCCTCGCCGAACCCGGCGAAGATCGCGCTCTTCCTCGAGGAGGCGGGCTTGCCTTACGAGCTCGTGCCGGTCGACACCCGCAAGGGCGACCAGTTCAAGCCGGAGTTCCTGGCGATCAACCCCAACGCCAAGACGCCGGCGCTGACCGATGGCGACGCCGCGATCTTCGACAGCAACGCGATCCTGCTCTATCTCGCCGAGAAGACGGGCAAGTTCCTTCCCGAGGACACGCCGAAGGCACGCGGCGAGATGCTGTCCTGGCTGATGTTCGTCGCAACCGGCATCGGCCCCTATTGCGGCCAGGCCGTGCATTTCTCCCGCTTCGCGCCGGAGAAGCTGCCTTATGCGATCAACCGCTACGCCCGCGAGGCCGAGCGCCACTGGGGCATCATCGACGCGCAGCTCGGCAAGCACCGCTACATGCTGGGTGACGCCTATACGCTGATCGACATGTCGGTCTGGGGCTGGGCGACGCGGCTCGCCTTCGCCGTCGGCGAGGACTGGGCGGCGATGTTTCCGAACGTCAAACGCCATCTCGACGAGATCTCAGCGCGGCCGGCGGCGCAGCGCGCCGTGGCCCTGAAAGACCAGTTCACCTTCAAGACCGAGATGGACGAGGCGGCGCGGAAGATCCTATTCCCGCAAAACGCGCATCTCGTCGCCTGATCGCAGCGGAAAGCGCCTGCCGGCCACGACCTGGACGCCAGCGTCGAACATGGCAAAATCGTGACGACAATTGCGGCAGCCAGCGTGATGGCTGCCGCGACGGGCGCCAACGTTAATCGATCATAAGGCATGTCACGAGGATTTGATGTTTTCCCGGTGGCGATTTCTCGATGAGATCGTGGTGTTGCAATCGGGTCATATCGTCATGACGCGGGTTGGCGCATGGATGGTGTCAGCGACGTCACGCCGCTGCGCGGCAATTCTGCCTACTGGAGTTTGAACTATGAACAAGGGTATCCTCTCGGCTCTCGCGCTCGTCGCGCTGACCGGCACCGCCTTCGGTGCAGACCTGCCGTCGCGCAAGGGCGCCGTCTACGCTCCCGTCGCCCCGATCTTCACCTGGACCGGCTTCTATGTCGGCGTGAACGCCGGCGCGGTCTTCTCGACGATCGACACCACTGTTTCGGGCACTGCCGCCAACACGATCGCCAACGTCGCCGCGCTGCGTCGTCCGGCGTCGTTCTCGCAGGACAAGACCGGCTTCATCGGTGGCGCCCAGGTCGGCTACAACTACCAGATCGGCCAGATCGTCCTCGGCGCCGAGGCCGACTTCCAGTACACCGACACGAAGAAGACCTCGTCCTTCCTCGGCACCAGCGGCGCCACCTCGGTGTTCCGCAGCGAGATGGACTATCTCGGCACGGTCCGCGCCCGCGTCGGCTACGCCTTCGATCGGTTTATGGTCTATGGCACCGGCGGTCTCGCCTATGCCGACGTCAAGAACCGCGCCACCTTCTTCAGCGCTGCGATCCCGGCCCAGATCGACTATCTCGGCAACCGCAGCGACACGCAGGTCGGCTACACGGTCGGTGGCGGCCTCGAATACGCCTTCACCAACAACCTCTCGGCCAAAGTCGAATATCTCTATTACGACCTCGGCAAGAAGAACAACCCGGTCAACCTCACGGCTGCCGGCCCGGCTGGCGGCTCCTATGTCGCGCGCAACGAGACCACCGGTCACATCGTTCGCGCCGGCCTGAACTACCGCTTCAGCACCTACTGAGAACAGCGCTCCTTCCGGAGCGTCGAACGCCCCCGCCTCCGGCGGGGGCGTTTTTCGTTCGTCGATCAGCCGGCGACGACGAAGTCGAAGCGGCCGAGCTTGCCGCCATCGGCATCGCTCAGCCGCATCAGCAGCGCGCGATCATAGATGCCGTCGCGCGCATTGCCCGGCTCGCCGGGAAAATAGAGCTGGGTCGTCAGCACAGGTCGCGTGCCGGCGCGCAGCTTGACGTGGAAATGCCGGGTCCGGCCGGGATAGAGGCCTGGCATGCGGGTGATGAACTGAAAGCGCCCTTGTGCGTCGCTGAACTGATGGCCGCGGAAACGGAAGCCGGCCTCGTCATACTCGCCACCGCCGTTGGCATGCCAGAGATCGACCAGCGCGCCGGCGACCGGCTCGCAGCGCCGCGTCAGCACGAAGCCGGAGAGAACGAGCGTGGCGCCGGGCCCGTCGCCGCGCAGATCGCGCTTTTCAGGCGATGACGGCAGGAAATACGGTCCTTCGGTCTGAGCTCTGGTCGGCACCACTGGTGCGCCGCAGGCTGGGGTCAAGGGCAGTTCGCCGGCCTGGGCGAGCGCCGCGCGCGGCAGCGACAAGGCCGCGAAGCCTGCGGCCGACAGGCTGGCGGTGACGAGATCGCGTCTGCTGAGCATAAGTCTCTCCGAACGATCCATCCACTTTGAACCGACATCGCGGCCAAAAGCCGGCCGCGTCCTGCCCGGTCATGCCGGCTGCAATCTCCTGTGCGATGAGCGCGAAAGCGGTGGCAGAGTGGCGGGTTTTTCGGCAGTGTCGCGCCGGATCGTTTCAGCGTCCGCGCCCAGGCGGCCCGGCCGCAATCATGGGGATGGGATGCCGACCGACATCGAAATCGCGCGCGCGGCGATGCTGCAGCCGATCGCCGCCATCGCCGACAAGGCCGGAATCCCCGACGCGGCGCTCAACCCCTACGGCAAGCACATCGCCAAGGTCGACACCATGGCGATTCCCGGCTTCGCCGCAAAGCCCGACGGCAAGCTGATTCTCGTCACCGCGATCAACCCGACGCCGGCCGGCGAGGGCAAGACCACGACGACGGTCGGCCTCGGCGACGGGCTGTCGCGCATCGGCAAGAACGTGATGATCGCACTGCGCGAGCCGTCGCTCGGTCCCTGCTTCGGCGTCAAGGGCGGGGCTGCCGGCGGTGGTTATGCCCAGATCGTGCCGATGGAGCAGATCAACCTGCATTTCACCGGCGATTTCCACGCCGTCACCAGTGCGCACAACCTGCTCGCGGCGCTGGTCGACAACCATGTCTATTGGGGCAACGGGCTCGGGCTCGACACCCGCCACATCGCCTGGCGCCGCGTCATGGACATGAACGATCGGGCCCTGCGCTCGACCGTGTCCTCACTCGGCGGCGCCAGCAACGGCTTTCCGCGCGAGGACGGCTTCGACATCACCGTCGCCTCGGAGGTGATGGCGATCTTCTGCCTGGCCAAGGACCTCACCGATTTGGAGGAGCGGCTCGGCAAGATCGTCGTCGGCCGCACCCGCGACAAGAAACCGGTGACGGCCGCCGACCTCAAGGCGACCGGCGCGATGAGCGTGCTGCTCAAGGACGCGGTGATGCCGAACCTCGTGCAGACGCTGGAGGGTACGCCGGCCTTCGTCCATGGCGGACCCTTCGCCAACATCGCCCATGGCTGCAATTCGGTGATCGCCACGAAGGCGGCGCTGAAGCTCGCCGACTATGTCGTGACCGAAGCCGGCTTCGGCGCCGATCTCGGGGCCGAGAAATTCTTCGATATCAAGTGCCGCAAGGCGGGCCTGAAGCCGGCGGCGGCCGTCATCGTTGCGACCGTCCGCGCCCTCAAGATGCATGGCGGGCTCGCCAAGGACGCGCTCGGCGCCGAGAACCTGCCGGCGCTGGAGGCGGGGCTCGCCAACCTCGCCCGCCATGTCGAGAACATCCGCAAGTTCGGCGTGCCGCCGATCGTGGCGATCAACAATTTCACCAGCGACACCGCGGCCGAGCACGCGCTGATCGCGAGCTACTGCCGCAACCATCTCGGCGTCGAGGCGGTGATCTGCCGGCACTGGGCCGATGGCGGCGCAGGCACCGAGGAACTGGCGCAGAAGGTCGTGGCGCTGGCCGAGGGCGGCGAAGCCGATTTCGCGCCGCTCTATCCCGACGCAATGCCGCTCTGGGACAAGCTTGGCACCGTGGCGCGCGAAATCTACGGCGCGGCCGGGCTCTCTGCCGACGCAAAAGTCCGCGCCCGCTTCACCGAGCTGGAGGCCGCCGGCCATGGTGATCTGCCGGTCTGCGTGGCGAAGACGCAATACTCCTTCTCGGCCGATCCGAGCTTGCGCGGTGCGCCGTCGGGCCACAGCGTCAATGTCCGGGAGCTCAGGCTCTCGGCTGGCGCGGGCTTCGTTGTGGCGATCTGCGGGGACATCATGACGATGCCCGGCCTGCCGCGGGAGCCGGCGGCGGAGCGCATCCATATCGATGCGCAAGGGCGGATCGAGGGGCTGTTCTGACGTCTGTCATTCCGGGCGCGACGAAGCCGCCCCCCCGGAATGACAGCGACATTCACGCGAAGGCCAGTTGCACCTTCATCGCCTTGCTCTTGTCCGCGGCGAGATCGAAGGCCTCGACCGCGCGCTCGACCGGGATCGAGGCCGTCAGCAGCGGCGTGAGGTCGATGTCGCCTGAGCCGATCATCGCCACCGCCCAGTCGAACTCCTCGTGGAAGCGGAACGAGCCGCGCAGGTCGAACTCCTTGGCGACGAGCACGTTCATTGGCAGGGTGACATTGCCACCATTGCCGATCTGGACGATCGTGCCGCCCGAACGCACCACGTCGAACGCGCCGGTCAGCGCGTGCTGGTTGCCCGAGGCCTCGAACATCACGTCGAAGGCGCCCTTGTCCGCGCCGTGGTCGGCCTTGAGCCGCTCCGGTTCCGCCATCACGTTGATCGCGGCGCTCGCCCCCATCTTGAGCGCCGTCGGCAGCGGCCCGTCGACCACGTCGGTCGCGAAGATCTCGGCGGCGCCCGCAGCCTTGGCCGCGACGACGGCGAGCACGCCGATCGGGCCCGAGCCCGTGACGAGCACGCGCTTGCCAAGCAGCGGTCCGGCGCGCTTGGCGGCGTGGAGGCAGACCGAGAGCGGCTCTGCGAAGGCCGCCATAGCCGCGCTGACGCCCTTCGCCACCTTCACCGCCTGCCGCTCCTCGACGACGAGGATGTCGCGGAAGCCGCCCTGGACATGGGGGAAGCGCATCGCCGAGCCGTAGAACAGCATGTTGGTGCAGTGCTGCTGCTCGCCCATCTGGCAATAGCGGCAACGCCCGCAGGAGCGACTCGGATTGACCGCGACCCGGTCGCCCGGTTTGACGCGCGAGACCTCGCCGCCGACCGCCTCGACGGTGCCCGCGATCTCATGGCCGAGGATCATCGGCTCCTTGACGCGGATCGTACCGAAGCCGCCATGCAGGTAATAATGCAGGTCGGAGCCGCAGATGCCGCCGGCCTCGATCCGGACGCGGACATCGAGCGGGCCGAGGTCCGGCGCGGTCGTCTCCTCGACGCGCAGATCCTTCTCGGCATGGATGACGACGGCGCGCATGAGACCCTCCCGGTCGCGAAGGTCTGGCGGGGTCTCCGCTGCCTCGCGGTTGTCTAATCGATTGAAAGGTGCTTACCCAGATCGGCAGGCCGGGCGCAATTCCAAAGATGCCGGCCGACCATCGCTGAGGATACGCCATGTCGCTGTCGTTGTTCAGTCTCGAAGGCAGGGTCGCCCTGGTCACGGGCGCGGGGCAGGGGATCGGGCTCGCGATCGCCGAGGGTCTGTCGGAAGCCGGCGCGCATGTCGTGCTGAACGGACGCGACCGCGGCAAGCTCGAACGGGCGCGCGATACGCTGGCGGCCGCCGGTCGTAAGGTCTCGATCGCGCCCTTCGACGTCACCGACCATGTCGCGGTCGAGGCTGGCGTCGCGGCGGCCGAGCAGGAGGCCGGCGGCATCGACATTCTCGTCAACAATGCCGGCATGCAGAAGCGCGGCCCCTTCACCGAGTTCCCGATCGAGGGCTGGCACGAGGTGGTCGCGACCAATCTGCACTCGGTGTTCTACGTCACGCGGGCCGTCGCCAAGGGCATGGTCGAACGCAAGCGCGGCAAGATCATCAGCATCGGCTCCGTGATGAGCGAGCTCGGCCGGCCGACGATCGTGCCCTACACCGCGACCAAGGGCGCGGTGAAGATGATGACGCGGGGCCTCGCCGCCGAGCTCGGGAAGCACAACATCCAGGCCAATGCGATCGGCCCGGGCTATTTCGTCACCGAGATCAACAAGGCGCTGCTGGCCGACGAGGCCTTCTCGGGCTGGGTCAGGAGCCGGACGCCGGCCGGGCGCTGGGGCGAGACCAGGGAGCTGATCGGTGCGGCGATCTTCCTGGCCTCGGCGGCGTCCGATTACGTCAACGGCCATTTGCTGATGGTCGATGGCGGGCTGACCACCGTCGTCTGAGGCGGTTCATCGACGGCCCGGCGGGTTCATCGACGGCGTCGTCTCGCCGCCGTCGAGTTTCCTGCGGGCCTTTCCGGCGCGCTCCTCGAACTCCTTGCGGATCGCCTCGATCTTCTCCTCATCGAGCTCCTCCAGGTCGAGCAGTTCCTCGCGCGCGCCCTCCAGCCTCACGATCAGCTCGTCGAGCTTGATCTGCATCGCGGCGGTGTCGCGGTTCTGGCTGTTCTGGATGATGAACACCATCAGGAAGGTGACGATCGTCGTCGAGGTATTGATGACGAGTTGCCAGGTGTCGTTGAAGCCGAAGATGGGGCCCGACAGCGCCCAGATGACGATGATCGCGACGGCCGCGAAGAAGGTCTGCGGTTTGCCGGCCCAGCGCGAGGTCGCCTGCGACAGGCGCGTGAACAGGGACCGGTCGGTCAGCGGTTCGGTGTGCGATGCCATGGCGCTTCCCCCCGGGGCGCCGCACGGATGTGCCCGGCGACCCGCGGGAACAACGCGTCAGCCCGGCGCCCGGTTGCGCCGCCGCAGCAGAAAGGCGCGCACCGCCGGATCGTCGCTGAGGCCGATGGCGCGGTCGAAGGCGGCGTGTGCAGCAGCCGCATCGCCGGTTCGGGCGAGCAGATGGGCACGCAGGGTCCAATAAGGCTGATAGGCCCTGATCTCGTCTATCGGCAGCGCGTCGAGTTGGGCGAGCCCGTGATCAGGGCCGATGGCCTCGGCGCAGGCGGCGGCGCGGCTGACCAGCACGCCGATGGTCGGCGCCAGCCGGGCCAGCGCCTCGTAGAGCTGCGCGAGTGCCGCCCAGTCGGTCCGGCCGGTCGCGGCGCGGCCGTGATGCACCGACTGGATCGCCGCCTCGATCTGGAACGGGCCGAGCCGGCCGAGGCGGGCCGCGTCGCCGAGCGTGCGCTCGGCTTCCGCCGCCAGCGCCTTCGACCACAGCGCCGTGTCCTGCTCGCCGAGCGGGACGAAGCCGCCATCACTGTTGCGGCGGGCGTCGCGTCGCGCCTCGCAATGCAGCATCAGCGCCAGCAGCCCATGCGCCTCGGCCTCGCCCGGCAGCAGGCGCGTCACCAGCCGCGCCAGCCAGATCGCCTCCCGCGCCAGATCGCGCCGCTTCGGATCGGCGCCGGCGACATCCTCCCAGCCGCTGCCATAGGCTGCGTAGATCGCCTGCAGAACGGCGTCGAGACGCTCTGCGAGCTCGCTGTGTTCGGGCACGATGAAGGCGATGCCGGCATCGCGGATCTTGGCCTTGGCGCGGACCAGCCGCTGGCCGAGCGCGGCGGGCGAGGTCAGGAAGGCGCCGGCGATGCGCGCCGCGTCGAGGCCGAGCACCGTCTGCAGCATCAGCGGCGTGCGCGCGGCCGGATCGATCGCCGGATGGGCGCAGACGAAGAGCAGCTTCAGGCGCTCGTCGGGAAAAAGCGCAGGCTCGGTCATGGCGAATTCGTCCGAAAGCAGCGCCAGCGTCGGCTCGGCATCGGTGCGGACCTTGCTGGCTCTAGCCCAGTCGAGCAGGACGCGCCGCGCCGCGGTCAGCAGCCAGGCTTCCGGCCGGGTCGGGATGCCGGCCTGAGGCCAGGTTTCGAGGGCGGCGCGAAAGGCGTCGGCGAGCGCGTCCTCGGCGGCTGCGAGATCGCGCCATTGCCGCGCCAGCAGCGCGACGAGCCGGCCATAGGAGGCGCGGGCGGCGAGTTCGGCCGCCGCCTGCGCCTCCGCCGTGCCGGCCGCCGGCTGCATCAGGCGGGAGGCATCGGCGGCGGCGGCAGGACCGGGCGGACCTCGGTCGAGGCATAGGCCGAGGACGGGCTGCGCGCCGCCCAATCGAGCGCCTCGTCGAGACCCGGCACCTCGATGACGAAATAGCCGCCGAGCTGCTCCTTGGTGTCGGCATAGGGGCCGTCCTGGACCTGCCGCTTGCCGTCGCGCAGGCGCACCGTGGTCGCAGTCGCGGGCGGCTGCAGTCCGGCCCCGCTGACGACGATGCCGGCCTGGTTGATGGCGCCGACATAGGCCATCCACGAGCCCCAATAGGCCTGCTGCTTGTCGGGGTCGTCGCGCAGGTCGAACTCGGCCGCGCTCTCGCGGAAGATCAGCATGTACTGCATGGAATGGACTCCTCGTCACGGGTCACCGGGGAACCATCCTCCGGCTGCCATGATGACGTCCAGTCCAAGCCGATTTCGACAGCCGTCCGAAAAAAAGTTTCAGGCCGCCAGCCGCTGCGCATGCCAGGCGATGTGCTGGGCCATGAAGGTCGAGACGAAGTTATAGGAGTGGTCGTAGCCCTCGCGCATCGTCAGCTCGAGCGGGATGCCGGCCGTCGCGCAGGCGAGCTCGAGCAATTGCGGGCGAAGGCCCTCTTCGAGAAAGCCGTCGGCCGTGCCCTGGTCGACCAGCAGGTCCGTGACGCGGTGACCGTCGGCGATCAGCAGGGTCGAATCGTAAGCGCGCCAGTTGGCTTCGTCCGGGCCGAGATATTTCTCCAGCGCCGGCCGCGACCAGCCGGCGGTCGAGGGCTGGCTGATCGGCGCGAAGGCCGAGACGGATCTGTAGCGCTGCGGGTTCTTCAGCGCGAGCGTGATCGCGCCATGGCCACCCATGGAATGGCCGAAGATACCCTGCCGGCCCATGTCGAGCGGGAAGGCTTGCGAGACCAGATCGGGCAGTTCGTCGCGGATGTAGCTCTCCATCCGGTAGTTCTTCGCATAGGGCGCCTGCGTCGCGTCGAGATAAAAGCCGGCGCCCATTCCGAACTGCCAGTTGTCGGGCTCGTCGGGCACGCCGTCGCCGCGGGGAGAGGTGTCCGGGCAGATGATGGCGACGCCGTTGGCGGCCGCGGCGGCGCGGTACTCGCCCTTGTCCATGACGTTCTGGTGCGAGCAGGTCAGGCCTGAGAGATACCACAGCACCGGAACCGGCCGCTCCTCGGCCTGATGCGGCAGGAAAATCGCGAAGGTCATCGGACAGGCGCAGGCGGCGCTGTCATGGCGATAGACCCGCTGCTGGCCGCCGAAGGCTTTCGAGGAGGAGAGGAGGTCCATGAGGGGTGTCCTTCTTGATCCTGCGCGACGTCTGTCATTCCGGGGCTTCGCGAAGCGAAGAACCCGGAACCCACGACTTGGTGCAACCTGCTGGCGAGAACAAGGCGAAGGGATTTGGCACTCGCCTTAGCTGCGTTGTGATGGCTCGCCCGGTCGTGGGTTCCGGGTTCGACGCTGTGCGTCGCCCCGGAATGACAGAGTGCTCAATAGACCACCACGCTCCGGATCGACTTGCCCTCATGCATCAGGTCGAAGCCGTGGTTGATCTCGTCGAGCGAGAGCTTGTGGGTGATCAGGTCGTCGATGTTGATCTTGCCCTCCATGTACCAGTCGACGATCTTCGGCACGTCGGTGCGTCCGCGCGCGCCGCCGAAGGCGGTGCCCTTCCAGACGCGGCCGGTGACGAGCTGGAACGGCCGCGTCGCGATCTCCTTGCCGGCCTCTGCGACGCCGATGATGATCGATTCACCCCAGCCGCGATGGCAGCATTCCAGCGCCTGGCGCATCACGTTGGTGTTGCCGGTGGCGTCGAAGGAGAAGTCGGCGCCGCCGCCGGTCAGGTCGACGATCGCCTGCACGACCTTGTCGTTGCCGACCTCCTTCGGGTTGATGAAGTCGGTCATGCCGAACTTGCGCGCCATCTCCTGCTTGGCCGGATTGATGTCGACGCCGATGATCTTGTCGGCGCCGACCATGCGCGCGCCCTGGATGACGTTGAGCCCGATGCCGCCGAGCCCGAAGACGACGACATTGGCGCCCGGCCAGACTTTCGCGGTGTAGATCACCGCGCCGATGCCGGTCGTCACGCCGCAGCCGATATAGCAAATCTTGTCGAAGGGCGCGTCCTCGCGGACCTTCGCCAGCGCGATCTCGGGCAGCACGGTGAAGTTCGCGAAGGTCGAGCAGCCCATGTAGTGGAACACCTCTCCGCTGTCGCAGGAGAAGCGGCTCGTGCCATCGGGCATCACGCCCTGGCCCTGCGTCGAGCGGATCGCGGTGCACAGGTTGGTGCGCCGCGACAGGCAGCTTTTGCAGGAGCGGCATTCAGGCGTGTAGAGCGGGATGACATGGTCGCCGGGCTTCAGCGTGGTCACGCCGGCGCCGATTTCGCGGACGATGCCGGCGCCCTCATGGCCCAGGATCGCCGGGAATTTCCCTTCCGAATCCATGCCCGACAGCGTGTAGGCGTCGGTGTGGCAGATGCCCGTCGCCATGACCTCGACCAGAACCTCGCCGGCCTTCGGTCCGCCGATCTCGATGGTCTCGATGGTGAGCGGCTTGCCGGCTTCCCAGGCGACGGCGGCGCGTGTCTTCATCGGGTGGTTCCTTCTTTTGGCGGTGTCGGGGTCATTTGAGGTAGGGCCGGATGGCGCGCATGATCCCGGCGATCTCGGTCTCGCCGCCTGTGGATGCGCCGAGCATGGTCTCGCGCAGATGGCTTTCGAGCACCTCGGCCATCAGTCCGGTCGCTGCGCCGCGCAAGGCTGCGAGCTGCTGGAGCAGCGCGCCGCATTCGTCGCCGCGCTCGACGGCGAGCACGAGCGCATCGGCCTGCCCCCTTATCCGGCGCAGCCGCGTGATCGCGCGCTTCTTGTCCTCGGGCGTATGTGGCATCGTGCCAATGATACTGGGGTGGAGTATGACGGGCGGACGCTAGCCCGCCCTGGCCGCCCCTGTCAACGCGGGGCCGGCTCGCAACGAAAACGGCGGCCGCGTCGCCGCGGCCGCCGTTCTCATCCTGTCATTCCGGGGCAGGCCGAAGGGCTGAGCCCGGAACCCACGACCGGGTGAGCCCTTCAAAACCCCGCCGAGAACGCGCGCCCGGTCGTGGGCTCCGGGGTTCCTCGCTGCGCGAGACCCCGGAATGACGGCGCGTTCAGAAGCTGTAGGCGGCCTTCACCTTGACGAGGTGCTGGCTGAAATTGGTCAGGTCGAGATCGCCGGGCTGGCCCTTGGCCTTGCCGGCGAGCTGGACGTTGTAGGCGGCGGAGAGCGCGAGCTGCTTGGTCGCCTGCCAGTAGACGCCCGGACCCGCGAAGGTGGCGTAGCCCGCCTCGGTGCCGAAGCCGAGATCGGCATAGCGGCGCTGATGGCGCACCTCGCCGGAGAGATAGACGCCCTCAAGCGCCTGCCAGGCCAGCGAGCCGCCGACCGTGAAGGTCGAGGAGCGGCCATAGGGTGTCGGGCCGGTCCAGGTCAGGTCGTGCGAGAGGTTGAGCGCCGCATAGAGCTTGCCGGGAACAAGGGTCTTGTCGGCGAAGAGGCGGATGCCGGTATTGTAGGTGGTGAAGCGGCCGGCGCCGTCGGGATCGGTGCGGTTGGCGCTGGGATCGAGCACCACGGTCAGGCCGACGCCGTGCAGGTCGCGCCCGAGCAGGCGGTACTTCATCTCGACGCCGGCGCCGTAGCTGGTCGAATCGGCGCTGACGCCGCCGAAGGACGCATTGGTGACGCCGCCGAGCAGATAGGGGCCGACCTCGAGGCAGGGCGCCAGGCCGTAGGAGCCCTGGAGCTGGGCAGAATGGCTGTTCAGCGAGCCGCCGCGGGCGCCGAAGCCGCCGAAATAGCTCAGGCTCGGACCGAAGGCGCCCTTCTCGGCGACGTCCGAACCGGTGGTGAAGCCGAAGGCGTCGGTCGGGATGCCTTCGCTCTCGGTGCAGGCCGAGACCACCGGCGGCGCGACGGGCGCGCCCTTGCGCGAGGGCAGGTCGGCGGCGGAGACGGTCGCCGAGGCGATCAGGGTCGAGAAAAGGGCGAGGGCGGCGGATTTCGACGTCATGGTTCGGTTCCGTTGCGGTTCGTCGAATTTATGCAAATGCAAACGATTTGCAATAGAGAATATCCGGGTCGAGAAGCTGGGTCCCGGCCGTCGGGCGATCGTGAACAAAGATGGTTAACAGAATGTTGGGTTTGCGGTGCACAACGGGATATTGCGCCAGCACAGGCCGTTGGTCGAGGTCTCCTGCGGGACCTAAGGCCGTCATCCGGACGGATGTTGCGTCGCAGCCACAAAAGCTCATGGGGGAGGGACGTTCCGTAGCCGGGCCAGGACGCGCGGGGCGATCCCGGACAGTTCCGCGACCGGCTTCCAGGCGGCGGCATGGACCTCCTCGGTCTGGGCGATCAGCGGCGAGGCGGGATCGGCGACGAAGAGATATTGCAGGTCGTGGTGGATGTGGTCGGGCTCGCCGCGCGCCGCTTTGCCGGGCACGTCGTGGCTGTCGATCGCGAAGGGCAGATCGGCGCCGGCATGCCAGGGATGGAGCATGAGATGCTGCACGCCGGTCTCCTCGACGGCCTCGCGCGCCGCCGAGAGGTGAAAGGCCGCGGCCGCCTCCCAATGTCCGCCGGGCTGGAGCCAGCGGCCGATCGCGACATGGTCGATCAGCAGCACGCGGGCATGGTCTGGCGAGAGCACGATCGCGCTGGTGGTGTGGTGGCCGGGCAGCGTCTCGCGCCGGTCGAGCGCATGGCCTTGGCCGATCTGCCAGCGCAGCAGCGCCAGATGCTCGCGCGGGCCCGCGACCTCGCTGCGGTAGCGCGCGACCGTCTCGCTCAGGCGCGGCAGGACATCCTTCACGGCAGGCGCAGCCGGTAGCGTTCGAAATGCCCGTTCTTGCGGCCGTCGTAGCCGATCAGGATCTCGAGCCGGCCTGGCGCCTCCGACAGCACGGTCAGCGCCTCGGCCTTGCCGTCGCGGACCTCGCGGAGCGTGCCGAGCGAGGTCGCGGCATCCGGCCGGGTCGGGTCGAGCAGCAGGATCTCGTAGGGCAGGTCCTGCTCCTGCGCCGGGCCGACCAGCGCGAGCAGGCGGCCATCCGCGAGAGCGGCGAGATCGCGGATGCCGCGCTAGCCGCCGACCGGAACGGCGATGAGGCGCGGCGGGACGCCGGCGGGCTCGTGGCCGGGCGCGAACAGGGCGGACAAGCTCGCGGCCAGGATGAAGGCGCGGCCACCGAGCGAGGGCGCGCGCAGGCCGGCCCAGAGCGTCTCGCCGGTGACGGCGATGCCCTCGATGTTGAGGCCGTCCTCCTGCATCAGCGATCTGCCGAAATAGGGCGCGGCCGCGCCGGCGAGCTTGAGCATGTCGCTCAGCCGATAGCTCAGCTCGACGCCGCCGGACGGACTGCCGGCGGCGTCGACCCTGATCCGGGCGAGATGGAAGGAGGAGAGCCGGAACTCGCCCTTCTTGCGCGAGCAGCCATGCGAGCCGGCGACATAGAAGGCACCATCGGCATAGGCGACCGCCTCGCCGTCGAGCTCGGCGAAGGCGCCGGGCGCCTTGCAGAGCGGCCCCGGCGGCCGGCCGAGCGTGGCGGCCGCGGGGGCCTCGCCGATGATCGGCAGGGTCGCGCCCGGCGTGATCCGGTTCTCGGCGATCAGCGCGAACTGGGCGAAGCCGCCCTCGTCGTTGATCAGCAGGCAGCGCCGCGCCCCGCTCGGGCCCGGCATGCAGGCGAGCCCGCTGACATCCTCGGCCGTCCTGCCCTTCTTGCCGGCGAAATCGCCATCGGCATTCAGCCGGCCTACAGGGACGAGGGTCTCGGCGACGGCGGGGACGGCTGCGAGCCAGAGGGCGGCGGCGAGGGCGCGAAGCGATGGATGGCGCATGGTCGCGATTCCCCGATGAGGGGCGATTGAGCGCGGACGGGCGGGGGATGTCAAAGGTGCGTCTTCCTTCTCCTCTCGGGGGAGAAGGTGGCAGCGCAGCCGGCGGATGAGGCGCGGAACCGCGGGGAACCCTCTCCCGGAGGGAGAGGGAGAGGGCAGGGTGAAGGGTCGGCCGTTCGACACCGTAGCCGCGGCCTCACCGCCGCTGCCGTGGGGTTTCGTCTCACTGGTCCAGGGGCCGACCCCTCACCGCTGCCCCTCTCCCTCCGGGAGAGGGGTTCTTCCAGAGCCTCACCGTCATGGTCGGGCTTGTTGTTTGTTCGTGAGAGATAGCCGACGGGCGGTCGGGGAGATAGCCGACACGTTCTGATGGTTTGGACGAAGCTCGAAGGAGGGCGTCCATGCCGCGGCGGACCGCGACGCGTTTATCCCCGCCCCCTTCCGCCGACCGCATGCTTGCCTCGCGCCGCGTCGGGAGGGGCGCTGGCGATGACGGCACTGAGCTTTGCGGATGAGTGCGCCGATCTATCTCTGACGTTGCTGCGACTGAAGGTCGGGCTGCTCGAACTTCGCCGCAATCTTGCCCGGAGGCAGGTTCGCGGGATTTCGGCCAAATATCGCCCCGACCAGCCGCGCGTGCCTGCCGGCAATCCCGAAGGCGGGCAATGGACCGACGGCAGTGGCGGCTCCGGCCCGATGAGCTTCGAGGAATGGCTGGCGGGTGGCTGGGCCAGCGGGCTCGGCGCGTTCGATGCCGATCTGACGACCGGAGACGGATCGAGCGATTGGAAGCTGCCAAACGACGATACCGAGGTCGACTGGGCCAACGGCCGCATGCGGGGCGGCGGAAGCAACTGGTCCAATGCGACGCCCGGGCAACACGCACGCTGGGCCGCCTCGGAGCTGGAGGCACAGGCGGCGATCAGGCGCGTGCAGGAGATAGATCCGCGCTGGCGGCCACCGGCGAGCATGTCGGAAGGTATCGAGGGTGCGATCCTCAGCAATCAGGCGGTGGTTCGGCAGGCTGAGGCGCGGCTACGGGAATTTCAAGGCATGGGGTTTTTGAACGGCCCGTTCGCCCACGGATCGATACCCGCCCCGATCAGGAGGCGTTTGAATGACGAGGAGCAATCTGAGATCAATCATCTCGGCAGGGTCTTTGGGTGCCACACATGCGGCAGCACAGAGCCGCGCACCAGAAATGGAAACTTCATTGGCGATCATCAAAAGCCGACATCAATCAATCCGCCAGGAGCAAATCAGCAGCTTTACCCTCACTGCGGGAGCTGCAGTGCAAAACAAGGCGGATTTTTAAGCAATTTTCTGAGGAAACGTTAAATGAAGCAGATACTTACAATACAGCCGAGCAATTCCATCATTTTTATTTCGGGAGGCGGTGAGGTTGAATTTCCGGCGGATCAAATCGATCCCGAAAGGAGCCTCGTCGCCGCGTCACGCGACGGTTGGATTGTTTGTGTGCTGCCGGTTGTTGACGGGGAAACGGAACTGACCTTCGGGCGCAGCGCCGAGGTCGATCCAGGCTGGCCGCCTGGCTATGTCGGGTCCGTCACAACGCCGACCGGCGAACTCATCATCGATACCGTTGAACAAGAGGTTCTGGTGCGTCACGCGGTCGGCGCCACAATGGCATCGCTGCACATTTGGTTCAGCCATCCACGTTGGCCCGATCGTGTGCTGATCGGGCTCGACTAGCGTAAACTGCGCCGCGATGTGCGGCGCAGTTTCGATCTCTCACCGTAACTTCCCATAAGCCGGCACGGTCAAGAACTCCTCGAACTGCGGTGCGAGCGAGAGTTTCGAGAACAGCTCGATCGCCTCGGGGAAGCGGCCCTTGTCATAGGTCTCCGCGCCGAGCTCGCCCTTCACGCGTTCCATCTCCTCGGCGAGGCAGCGCTTGAACAGCTCGGCGTCGACCCTGGTGCCGCCGTCGACCTCGACGCCATAGGCGACGAACTGCCAGATCTGGGCGCGGCTGATCTCGGCGGTCGCGGCGTCTTCCATCATGTTGTAGATCGGCACCGCGCCGCGGCCGCGCAGCCAGGCTTCGAGATATTGCACGCCGACGCGGATGTTCTCGCGGAAGCCGTCCTCCGAGCGCGTGCCCTGGTGGACTTCGAGCAGGTCCCTGGCGCTGACCGAGACGTCTTCGCGGGCCTTGTCGAGCTGGTTGGCCTGCGGCATCAGCCGGTCGAACACCTCCATCGCGACGGGGACGAGGTCGGGGTGGGCGACCCAGGTGCCGTCATGGCCGTCGCCGGCCTCGCGCTCCTTGTCGGCCTTGACCTTGGCGAAGGCCGCCGCATTGGCCTCCGGATTGTTCTTGACCGGGATCTGCGCGGCCATGCCGCCCATGGCGAAGGCGCCGCGGCGATGGCAGGTCTTGATCAGCAGCAGCGAATAGGCGCGCAGGAAGGCCTTCGTCATCACGACCTGCGAACGGTCGGGCAGGACATAGTCCGCATTGCGGGCGAGCTTCTTGATGAAGGAGAAGATGTAGTCCCAGCGGCCGCAATTGAGGCCGGCGATGTGGTCCTTCAGTTCGTAAAGGATCTCGTCCATCTCGAAGGCGGCCGGCAGGGTCTCGATCAGCACGGTCGCCTTGATGGTGCCGACCTTGAGGCCGAGCGCGTTCTGTGCGGCGACGAAGACGTCGTTCCAGAGCCTGGCCTCGAGATGGCTCTCGAGCTTGGGCAGGTAGAAATACGGGCCCGAGCCCTGGGCCAGCGCCGCCTTGGCGTTGTGGAACATGTAGAGGCCGAAATCGACCAGCGCGCCCGAGGCGATCTCGCCGTCGATCTCGATGTGCGCTTCGGGCAGGTGCCAGCCGCGCGGGCGGATGATCAGGACGGCGGGCTTCGGGCCGAGCTTGTAGGCCTTGCCGGTGTTGGCGTCCGTGAAGTCGATCGCGTTGGCCCAGCGGTCTTTCAGGTTGAGCTGGCCCTCGATCATGTTGGCCCAGACCGGCGAGGAGGCGTCCTCGAAATCGGCCATGAAGACCTTTGCGCCGCAGTTCAGCGCATTGACGATCATCTTGCGGTCGACCGGGCCGGTGATCTCGACGCGGCGGTCCTGAAGATCGGTCGGGATCGGGGCGACCTTCCAGTCGCCTTCGCGGATATGGCGGGTCTCTGCCAGGAAGTCGGGGGTCTCGCCGGCATCGAAGCGCTTCTGGCGCTCGGCGCGGAGCGCGAGCAGGCGCTTCCTGGTCTCGTTGAAGCGGCGCTGCAGGTCGGCGACGAAGGCGAGCGCGTCGCTCGTCAGGATCTCGTCGAAGCGCGGGCCGAGAGCGCCCTTTACGACGACGCCCTTGGGCAGGCTGAGGCTGGACTGGGACATCGGATGCGACCGCTTTCTGGAGACGATGCAGGATTGTGTCGCCTCCGCAGTCTTTGCGAAATCCAGAAAAGCGGCGGAGAACCTTTCACGATTTCGAACGAATGTACCGGCCGACGATCGCCGTCGCGAAGAGCCGGGCCTCGGCGCTCGCAGCGCGCCGTTGCGTCATCCGGGCCTGGCGCGCGCATTCGGTGAGGTTTCCTTAGCGAATTCATACGATAGGGCCGAGTTCTCCGAGTCGATTTTATGGATTCGTAAGGTCCGGCGCCCAAGGCTCTCGTCATGCTCGGCGGCATTTCGGGATATCGGACCATGCGCAACCTCAGGACTTGGTGTCAGAACGCCACTTGGCGTCGGCTCGTTTCGGATTTCCGCGCGGACCGGCGCGGCAACGTCATCATCATGTTCGCGCTGTCGCTGATCCCGCTCCTCGGCGTGATCGGTGTCGCGATCGACTATTCCCGTGCCAGCACGGCCAACCGGCTGCTCAGCGACGCGATCGATTCCGCCGCGCTGATGGCGGCGCGCGACGCCAGCAAGCTCACCGACGCGCAGGTCAGGTCGCGGGTCGACGGCTGGATCCGCGCCAACCTGCACGGCGATGCGGCCGCAAGCTTCAGCGGCGCGACCACGACGATAGACCGCACCGCGCGCACCATCGGCGTCTCGGCCAGCCTCAACGTCGCCATGGGGCTGACGACGCTGATCGGCCAGTCGAGCGTGCCGGTCAGCGCCACCAGCCAGTCGACCTGGGGCACCAACAAGATCGAGCTCGCGCTGGCGCTGGACAACACCGGCTCGATGGCCTCATCCGGCAAGATGACGGCGCTGAAACAGGCCTCGCTCGACCTGATCCAGATCATGAAGGACGCGACGACCGAAACCGGCCAGATCAAGATCTCGATCGTGCCCTTCGCGACGCAGATCCGCCTGCCGACGAGCTACAAGAACGAGACCTGGCTGCGCTGGGATCAGACCCAGACGACCTGCAGCGGTTATGGCTGGTCGCAGACCTGCACGACCACGACGATCAGCAAGACCAACTGGCAGGGCTGCGTCGCCGATCGCGACAAGAACTACGACACGCAGGATGGCGGCTCGCTGTCGTCCTCGGCGCAGCTCTACCCGGCCGATTTCTGCGACTCGTCCTCGCTGACGCAGCTTCGGCCGCTGACCGACGACTGGACCGCGCTGAACAGCACGGTCAACGCGATGACGCCGTCGGGCAACACCAACGTCGCGATCGGCGCGATCTGGGGCATGGCCTCCGTCAGCCCGGCGCTGCCGCTCAACGAGGCGCAGGCCTATGGCACGCCGCGGCTGAACAAATACATGATCCTGCTGACCGACGGCGACAACACCGCCAACCGCTTCGGCGACAATCAGTCGACCATCGACACGCGGACCTCGATGGCCTGCACGACGGCCAAGACCGCCGGCATCAAGGTCTATACGATCCGCGTCATCGACGGGAACTCGACGCTGCTCAGGAACTGCGCCACCGATCCGAGTATGTATTTCGAGGTCACCAGCGCCTCGCAGCTGAGCCCGATCTTCAAGCAGATCGCCAGCGAGATCAGCCAGGTGCGCCTGACGCAGTGAACGGCGTCACCCGGCGAGTTCAGCGAAGCGGTCCAGGAAATCCGCCTGGACCATTTCCGTCTGACGCGGTTCGAGCCAGGCGGTGACCGCGCGCGGCAGGGCCTGGGGCCGGCCGAAATAGCGCAGCGCCTCCTCCCGCTCGAAACCGGCGAGCTCGGTCGCCTCGAGGAAGGCTGAGATCATGTCGGCCTGCTTGATCTTGCGCTTCAACGAGGCAGGCGTCGCGGCGGGCAGGCCGAAGCGCAGATGGATCGCGCCGAGCAGCCGCGCCTCGACCGCCTTGTAGGCGTCGCCCATCACCGCCTTGAACGGCGAGATCATGTCGCCGATGACGTATTCGGGCGCATCGTGCAGCAGCGCTATCAGCCGCCAGGCATCGGGCCAATCGGGGTTGAGGTGGCCCGCAATCGCCTCGACCAGCAGCGAATGCTGCGCCACCGAGAAGGAATGCGCGCCATGGGTCTGGCCGTTCCAGCGCGCGACGCGGGCGAGGCCGTGCGCGATGTCGGCGATCTCGATGTCGAGCGGCGACGGATCGAGCAGGTCGAGCCGCCGCCCCGAGAGCATGCGCTGCCAGGCGCGCGGCGGGGCGGGCGGTTTCGTCATGGTCAGGATCCGGCCATGCTCAGGCGGCCGGCCGGACGTCGCGCGCCAGCGCGGCGCATTCCGCGCGGCGGAAGCAGCCGGTGAGGTGGTCGTTGACCAGGCCGCACGCCTCCATGAAGGCGTAGACGATGGTCGGACCGCAGAAGGTGAAGCCGGCCGCCTTCAACTCCTTGCCCATCGCTATGGAGACGGCAGTCTGCGCCGGCACCTCCTCATGCGTGCGGAAGGCGTTCTGGGTGACACGGCCGTCGAGATGCTTCCAGAGGAAGTCGGCGAAGGGCTCGCGCTCGCTGATGGCGAGATAAGCCCGGGCACTCTTGATCGCGCCCTCGATCTTGCCGCGATGGCGGATGATTCCGGCGTCTGCCAGCAGACGCTGCACGTCGGCCTCGCCGAAGCGCGCCATCGCCTCCGGCTCGAAGCCGGCGAAGCCGGCGCGGAAGGCGTCGCGCTTGCGCAGGATCGTGATCCAAGAGAGCCCGGCCTGGAAGCCGTCGAGGATCAGCTTCTCGAACAGGGCGCGGCTGTCATATTCCGGCACGCCCCATTCGGTGTCGTGATAGGTGAGATAGAGCGGGTCGGTCCCCGGCCAGACGCAGCGGAACTTTCCGTCAGGCCCCTCGACGGCGGCGCGGCCGGTCATGGTCGCAGCGGTCATGCAGCGGCTCCGAAACCCGGCTCGCCGGGGAAGGGGAAGCGGATGAAGTCCGGCTTGGCGAGGGTGAAGGCGAGGCCGCCCGCCTCCAGCGTCCGGCCCTCGGCAAGTGCGTCGGCGACGCGGTCGAGCCGGAGCATGGCGAGGCCGCGGCCCTGCGCGCAGGTGCCGACGCGCCCGAGCGGCTTGTCGCCGGCGGAGGCGGGCGTGCCTTCCTCGGGAACGATCCCGTCGTCGAACGCGATCGGCACGATGCGGGTGCGGGCGGTGCCGCGGTGCTGCATGCGCGAGACCACCTCCTGGCCGATATAGCAGCCCTTCCGGAACGAGACGCCGCCGATCTGGTCGAGCAAGGCCTCGTGCGGGAAGGCGTCGCCGAACAGGACGTCGCGGCCGCCCAGGGGGATGCCGAGCGCGATGCGACGTGCGTGATAGGGGCTGGCATCGTCGCCGGCGAGGCTGTCGACCCCGGCCCGGTCGGTGATGGCGCGCTGGCCGAGCGCGGGCAGGCGCGGATCGTCGTAGACGAGGCCGGCATCCTCCGGCAGGGCTGAGCCATCGCCCGAGGCGATGACGGTGCAGGCCTCGCTCAGATCGTCGAGCGCGACCTTCGCGCGCAGCTTGTAGAGTTTCAGGCGCTTCATCAGATCGGCCACGAAGAGGAGGGGAGCGTCGAGATAGTAGCCGCCACCATCCGCCTCGCCGGCCGCGACGATGAGGAAATCGCAAATGATCTTGCCTTGCGGTGTCAGCAGCGCGCCATAGCCGGCCTGACCTGATGCGAGTGCATCCATGTCGTTGGTGACGAGGTTCTGCAGGAAGTCACGGGCATCCTCGCCGCTGACGCGGAGAACGCCGCGGTCGACCAGTTGGACTGGGGGCATGATTCGCCTTTCGTGCCTGCGACTTCCGACCTTTAGCCCTCATCCTGAGGACCACGCCGCTGGCGGCTTGCGTCCCGAAGGATACTCCAGTTCTCTCCTGAGCCTGCTGGAGTATCCTTGGAGATGCGCCCTGCGGAGGCTCCTCAGGATGAGGACTGGAGGTAGGCAATGCTTCTTCGACCCGATAGTTAGGCGCTCTCAGCCTGCCGCTCAACTGCCCGGAGACGCCCCATGCCGCAGACCTACGATCTCATCCTCAAGGGCGGCACGGTGGTGAACCAGGACGGCCGCCTCGCGCGCGACCTCGGCGTCAGCGGCGGCAAGATCGTCGCGCTCGGCGACCTCTCGCGGGCCTCGGCCGGCGAAACGATCGACTGCTCCGGGCTGCACATCTTGCCCGGCGTGATCGACTCGCAGGTCCATTTCCGCGAGCCCGGGCTCGACCACAAGGAAGACCTCGAATCGGGCTCGCGCGCGGCGGTGATGGGCGGCGTCACTTGCGTCTTCGAGATGCCCAACACCAACCCGCTGACGACCAGCGCTGAGGCGCTCGCCGACAAGATCAGGCGCGGGCGGCACCGGATGCACAGCGACTTCGCTTTTTGGGTCGGCGGCACGCATGAGAACGCCAGGGACGTGCCTGAGCTGGAGCGGCTGCCGGGCGCGGCCGGGATCAAGGTGTTTATGGGCTCCTCGACCGGCGACCTGCTGGTCGAGGACGATGCCGGCGTCGCCGAGATCTTGAAGCGCACGCGCCGGCGCGCCGCCTTCCATTCCGAGGACGAGGGCATGCTGCGCGAGCGCATGGGCCTGCGCGTCACCGGCGATCCGTCGAGCCATCCGGTCTGGCGCTCGCCCGACGTGGCGCTGACCTGCACGAAGCGGCTGGTCAGGATCGCCCGCGAGACCGGCGCGCGCGTGCATATCCTGCACATCTCGACCGGCGACGAGATGGAGTTCCTGCGCGACCACAAGGATGTCGCGACCGTCGAGGTGCTGCCGAACCATCTGACGCTGGTCGCGCCCGACTGCTACGATCGCCTTGGCACCTACGCGCAAATGAACCCGCCGATCCGAGACGACAGCCATCGCCAGCGCATCTGGTGGGGCGTTGAGCAGGGCATCGTCGACGTGCTCGGCTCCGACCATGCGCCCCATACGCATGAGGAGAAGCACCACGCCTATCCCGCCAGCCATTCCGGCATGCCCGGCGTGCAGACGCTGGTGCCGATCATGCTCGACCATGTGAATGCCGGCCGGCTGACGCTGGAGCGCTTCGTCGACCTCACGAGCCACGGCCCGCAGCGCATCTTCGGGCTTGAAGGCAAGGGCCGGATCGCGGCCGGCTACGACGCGGACTTCACCATCGTCGACCTGAAGCGGCGTGAGACCATCACCAACGCCTGGGGCGCCTCGAAATGCGGCTGGACGCCTTATGACGGCGTGAGCGTCACGGGCTGGCCGGTCGGCACCTTCGTGCGAGGTCGGAAGGTGATGTGGGAGGGCGAGCTGACCGCGCCGTCGCAGGGCGAGCCGGCGCGCTTCGTCGCGGCGCTACCGCGAGGCTGAGCGCGCGCGCCGGTCGCCGTGAAAAAAGAATCAAAAAATTCCGGGAGCCTGTCGAATCCGGGACATGCCGTTCGACGTGAGGTCAGAGAGCGGGTTCGAGAGGCGACGATCGCCGCCAAACCGGTCTCCAGAAGCGAAACCCAAGGAGAAGACCGATGCGTGTGATGGTTCTGGTCAAGGCGGACGCCAACAGCGAGGCCGGCGTGATGCCGGACGAGGCGCTGCTCAGCAAGATGGGCGCCTACAACGAAGAACTGGTGAAGGCCGGCGTGATGCTGGCGGGCGAGGGGCTGCATCCGAGTTCCAAGGGCGTGCGGATGCGGTTCTCGGGCGCCGAGCGCACGATCACCGACGGCCCCTTCGCCGAGACCAAGGAGCTGCTCGCCGGCTTCTGGCTTTGGCAGGTCCGGTCCTTCGACGAGGCGGTCGAATGGCTGAAGCGTGCGCCTTTCGACGGCGGCACCGAAATCGAGGTCCGGCCCGTCTTCGAGATGGAGGATTTCGGTGAGGCGCTGACCCCGGAGCTGTGCGAGCAGGACAGGCGTCTGCGCGCCGAATCCGCCGCCAGGCAGGGAGGCTGAACCGATGCGTTTCATGATTTTTGTCAAGGCGACCGCCGACAGCGAGGCCGGCGCGATGCCGACGCGCGAACTGCTCGAGGCGATGATGGCCTATAATCAGGAGCTGGTGAAAGCCGGCATCATGAAGGATGGCGACGGGCTGAAGCCGAGCGCGAACGGCGCGCGCGTGCAGTTCGACGGCACCAAGCGCTCCGTCGTCGACGGCCCCTTCGCCGAGACCAAGGAACTCGTCGCCGGATACTGGATCTGGGAATGCGCCTCGCTCGAGGAGGCGATCGCCTGGGTCAAGCGCTGCCCGAACCCGATGCCCGGCCCCTCCGAGATCGAGATCCGGCCGTTCTACGAGCTCTCCGATTTCGGCGAAATCGTCTCGGCCGAAGACACGGCGGCATGGGACCGTCTCAAGGGTGAGGCAGCCGGCAAGGGCTGAACGGCTCCGCGTGCGGCCTCTTGCCAAGGGCGTGCCGTCGATGATGTGTATCGTTCCCCATGTCGGCGAGCGATGCACACCGCGCCATCGAGACGGTCTGGCGCATGGAGGCGCCCAGGCTGATCGCGGGGCTGGCGCGCCTGACCCGCGACGTCGGCCGGGCCGAAGAGCTGGCTCAGGACGCGCTCGTCGCGGCGCTGGCGCAATGGCCGGGCGACGGCGTGCCGCATAATCCAGCCGCCTGGCTGATGCAGGTCGCCAAGCACCGCGCGCTCGACGCGATCCGCCGCGACGCGCTCGCCCGGCGCAAGCTCGAGGAGGTCGGTCATGCGATCGAGAGCGGGATGGTGGACGAGCCCGATCCTGACGCCGCGCTCGACGACGCCCTCGGCGACGACCTGCTCAAGCTGATCTTCACCGCCTGCCATCCGGTTCTGGCGACCGAGGCGCGGCTCGCTTTGACGCTGAAACTCATCGGCGGGCTGACGACGGAGGAGGTCGCGCGCGCCTTCCTGGTCTCGGAACCGACGATGGCCCAGCGCCTGGTGCGGGCCAAGAAGACGCTGAGCGACGCCCGCGTGCCGTTCGAGGTTCCGGCCGGCACCGAGCTCGGCCAGCGCCTCGCCTCGGTGCTGGAGGTGGTCTACCTGATCTTCAACGAAGGCTACGCCGCGACCGCAGGCGACGATTGGGTCCGGCCGGCCCTGTGCGAGGAGGCCATGCGGCTCGGCCGCATCCTCGCTGGCCTCGCGCCGCAGGAGCCGGAGGTGCATGGCCTGCTGGCACTGATGGAGCTTCAGGCCTCGCGGCTGCGGGCGCGGATCGGCCCCGACGGCGAGCCGGTCCTGCTGCTCGACCAGAACCGGGCCCGCTGGGACCGCCTCCTGATCCGGCGCGGTCTCGGCGGTCTGGAGCGGGCGCAGCGCCTCGCGGGGTCGCAGCCCGGCCCCTATCTGCTGCAGGCGGCGCTCGCGGCCTGCCATGCCCGCGCATCGACGGCCGACGAGACGGATTGGGAGCGGATCGCCGCGCTCTATGCCGTGCTGGCCCGGGTGACGCCGTCGCCGATCGTCGAGCTCAACCGGGCGGTCGCGGTCTCGATGGCGCAAGGGCCGGCGGCAGGGCTCGCTCTGGTCGAGGCGCTGGCGGAGGAGCCGGCGCTGAGACGCTACCATCTGCTGCCGAGCGTGCGCGGCGACCTGCTCGCCAAGCTCGGCCGCAACCGCGAGGCGGCCGAGGCCTTCGAGCAGGCGGTGACGCTGACCGGCAACGTCAAGGAGAAGGCGCTGATGTCGGCACGGGCCGAGACGGCGCGGAAGGCGGTGGAGCCGGCCTAGTGCCGCGTGCCGCTGCTGAACGAGCCGGCCCGGACCTTGTCGGGCAGGGCCTCGGCGAAGACGGCTGTTGCCTCCTCGCCATAGGTTTCGACCAGTGTGCGGAAGGCGGCGAAGAGCGCGGCATGGGCGAGCGCGTCGGAATCGAGCCCGTCGGCCTGAGCCTCGGTGAAGGCGTCCTCGACATAGCCGTAGGCGACGCGGCGGGCGTCGCCGGTGTCCTCGGCCTGGGCGGCGTCGAGCGGCAGATCGTCTCGAATGATCGACATCGCGGCGAGGAACTCTGCAGGCTTGGACTTCAGACGGGCGTGGCATCGACGCGCACTGGTGCGCCGCCGATCGATAGCCGTTCATCCATACGCAAAGGCCGGCCGGCCGGCCACTCCCCCCTTTAAGAAAGGTTAACGCCGAAACGACAGTTTTGGCGAAAAGCGGGTACGATCATGACGGATCAGCCGCCGTAGCGTCCGGCCAGGATGCGGGCGAGGCGCTCGCCTTCGCCGGCAAGACGGGTCGAAGCCTCCTGGCTGCCCTCTCCGCAAGCGCGATGCGTCACCGCATAGGCGCGGAAGCCGCGGTTGTAGGCGCTGGTCAGGCGCTCGCGGCGCTGCGTGGTGCGGCCCTCGGCCTCCAGCAGCGCCGCCATGCGTGCGCGCCATTGCTGCGCCTCCTTGCCGGCGCAGATCGTACGCAGATAAGCGAGCGAGCCCATGATCTCGGCGAGCTTGAGCAATTGCGGCTCATAGGGCGGGGCGGGCTCCACCGGCGGAGCGGGCTCGGGCTTCTGCGCCGGAGCGGGCGTGCGCTGCGCCTGCGCGCCGGCCAGCGGCGACAGGCCGAGCGCCGCGGCCAGCAGCAGCGCGCCGGGCATCCGCAGGCTCACGGCGCCCGCTCCTTCTCGGTCATCAGCGCCTGCGCCCGGCGCAGCACTGCGCCGAGTTCGCGCGTCGTCGGCAAGCCGCCGAGCTTTAGTGGATCGGCCCACATCACCGCGCCGGCCTCGGGTCCCGTCCTCGGCTCGCCCGAGAGCCATTCGCCGACGAAGGAGGCGATGACGAAATGATGGGTGATCGCGCCCTTGGTGTCGCGGCCGAAAATCTCGACATGGCGGTTGAAGCCGAGGATGCGGGCGGTCACGCCGACCTCCTCCTCGAGTTCGCGCAAAGCCGCCTGTTCCAGCGTTTCGCCGGGCTCGACCTTGCCGCCGGGCAGCGACCAGAGCCGGTCGGCCGGCGGCTTCGTCCGGGTCGCGAGCAGCACCTTGCCGTCGCGGAAGACCGCGATCGAAGCCGCCAGGACCGGCCGCGCCGGGGCCTTCGCCGCGGAGGGGAACCGGATGACCTGGCCGCCGTCGTTGCCCATGAGCCCCTCAGACGTGCTGGCCGCCATTGATGTGCAGCTCCGAGCCGGTGACGTAGCTCGAGGCGTCGGTGCAGAGGAAATAGATCGCCTTGGCGACCTCGTCGGTCCGGCCGAGGCGGCCGAGCGGCAGGGTCGCGACGATCTTCTCCGTGCCGGGCGACAGGATGGCCGTGTCGATCTCGCCCGGCGAGATCGAGTTCACGCGGATACCGAGCGGGCCGAAATCGGCCGCCATCTCGCGGGTCAGGCTGGCGAGCGCCGCCTTCGAGGTGGCATAGGCCGCGCCCGCGAAGGGGTGGACGCTGGAGCCTGCGATCGAGGTCACGTTGACGATCGCGCCCTTGGCGGTCGTCAATTCGTCGAGCAGGCCGCGCGCGAGCATGATCGGCGCAAAGAAATTGACCTGGAAGACCTTGTGCCAGTCGTTGAAGGAAGTGGTGGCGGCGCCCAGCCGCGCGCCCTTCGGTCCCTTCGGCGAGATGCCGGCATTGTTGACCAGCGCGTTCAGCTTGCCGCCCTCGACCGCCAGCCGCTTCTTGATCTCGGCGATGCCGCGCATCGTGTCCTCGGGATCGCCGAGATCGATCTGGACATGGTCGTCGGCTCCCGAAGGCCAAGGGCATTTGTCGGAAAACGCCTGGCGCGAGCAGGACAGGATGCGCCAGCCCGCCATGGCGAACTGCATCACCGTCGCATGGCCGATGCCGCGGCTGGCGCCAGTCAGCAGCATGACCGGGCGCTTGCCCGGCTCGGTCTTGGGGAAATCGAATTTCGGCATGGCCATGGTCTTACATCCTCACGGGTAGAGCCGCTGGCGCGACCAGGCTTGATCGGGGGAAGCGCGCCGGAAGACGACGCGGTCATGCAGGCGGAAGGCGCCGTCGCGCCAGAATTCCAGATAGACCGGCTTTATGCGGAAGCCCGTCCAATAGTCGGGACGCGGAATCTCGCCGAATCCGAACTTGGCGGCATAGCTCGCGACCGCTTTCTCCAAAGCAAACCGGCTCTCCAGGGGCCGCGACTGCTGCGAGGCCCAGGCGCCGATGCGGCTGTCGCGCGGTCGCGACTGGAAATAGGCGTCGGCCATCGCGTCGTCGACCAGCGAGACATGGCCGCGGATGCGGATCTGGCGGCGCAGGCTCTTCCAGTGGAACAGGGCCGCCGCTTTCGGCTGGCCCAGCAGTTCCTGGCCCTTCTGGCTCTGGGTGTTGGTGTAGAACACGAAGTCTTCGCCGTCGCGCCCGTTCAGCAGGACCATGCGGCTGTCTGGCATTCCGTCGGCGTCGACGGTCGAGAGCGCCATGGCGTGGGGGTCGTTGGGCTCGCTCTTCTTGGCCTCGTCGAACCACTCCTGAAACAGCGCGAAGGGCTCGTCGGCTTGCGTGAAGTCACCACTCGTTAACCGGTCCACGTGTCTAATCCTTGCTTGTTCAAGTCGGCGTCGGGCGAGCGCGATTTACGTGATCTGTGGTGTGACTGCACGTCTGTATAGGGCAGCGACGGGGGGCGACCATAGCCTTTCGACGCGCCGCCCGCCCATGCGCGCAGCTGCGCCCGCCATCGCCGTCATTCTCGCCGTCGCCAGCGCCGGATGCTCGGTCTCCTTCCCGATCATGGGGCTGTCCTCCAAGGCCGAGGACGAGATCGTCACGACATCCTCGATCGCGCCTGCCCCGGCTTCGTCGAAGCCGGTCGCGCTGGCCTCGCTCGCGCATGAACTCGGGCCGGAGGATCTGCGCCGGGCCGACGGCGCGATGACGGTCGCGCTCGATCCGCAGGGCAATGGTGCGCCCGTGTCCTGGGACAATCCCCAGAGCGGCGCCAAGGGCTCTTTCACCCCGGTCGGCGGTCCGTTCGTTCGGTCCGACGAGATCTGCCGCGCCTTCATCGCGCATGTGCAGACACAGACGAAGCCCGCCCGCCTGCAAGGCACAGCCTGCCGGCCGTCGGGTGGCGAGTGGGCGGTGAAGGACATGCAGCCGTTCAAGAGCGCCGTCTGAGGCGCCGGCCTCTCGGCAAAACCATCGCGAACCGCTGTTGTATTCAGGCCACACCGTTCCCAGATAGGATCGAGGTGGGCCGGGGCCGCGCGGAGATGCGGTTTCGGCTGGCCAAATCGCATGGGAACGGGGTTTTTCGAGGATGCGCGATCCCTATCAGGTTCTGGGCGTCGCCCGCTCGGCCAGCGAGGACGAGCTTAAGAAAGCCTATCGCAAGCGCGCCAAGGAGCTGCATCCCGATCGCAACCGGGACGATCCGAAGGCGCAGGACCGCTTCGCCGAGCTCAACAGCGCCTATGAGATCGTCGGTGACGAGACCAAGCGCAAGCAGTTCGACACAGGCCAGATCGACGCCGAGGGCAAGCCGAAATTCCAGGGCTTCGAGGGCATGGGCGCCGGACGCGGAGGGCGCAGCGGCGGCTTCGAGTTCAATTTCGGGCATGGTGGCGCCGGCTTCGGCCGCGGCGGCGCGGAGGCCGGCTTCGACCCCGCCGACATCTTCGGCTCGCTCTTCGGCGACGCGGCGCGGCGGGGCGGCCGGGCGAAGCCCGAGCCGCACAAGCCGCCGGAGCACGCCTTCACGCTCGAGGTTGGGCTGGCCGAAGCCGCGACCGGCGCGAGCAAGCGCATCCGCGTGCCGGGCGGCCGCGAGGTCGAGATCACGATCCCCGAGGGCGTCGCCGACGGCAAGGTGATGCGCCTTCGCGGTCTCGGGCCCGTCGATCCGTTCTTAGGCGAGGCCGGCGACGTGATGATGACGGTGAAGATCAAGCCCGATCCGCGCTTCGTCGTGGAGGGCAATGACCTGCGCACGCGCGTCGCGGTGCCGCTGGCGCTCGCCGTGCTCGGCGGGCCGATCCATGTGCCGACGCTGACCGGCGCGGTCGAGATGACCATCCCGCCGCTGACCGGGACGGCAAAGTCCTTCCGCCTGCGCGGCAAGGGGCTGAAGACCGAGAAAGGCGAGAAGGGCGATCTGTTCGTGGCGATCGACATCGAGATGCCGGCAGGCGATGCGGAGCTGACGGCGCTGATGAAGGCGCGGGCGGGGTAGGTATAGAAAATGGCTTGTCGCAGGCTGAGGTCGCGGCAAGATTTGGCCAGGCTCGACTATTGTTTTATGCTTCCTAGCGCCGTCTGGCCGCTTTAGGAGCGCATTTGATGAATAATCTAAATATTTTAGTGGGCTTTCTGACGCTCGCGGCGCAGCTATTTGTAAGCTACCTCCTAGTGTATATTTTTACTGACATCCCTGTATGGTCGACGCCAATTATAATTATATTTTCAGGCGTGTTTGTATATTATGGGACAATTGGGGCGCTGAGATTGAAGCGGGCCCGCTAGCTTCCGCGCTCGACATACCACGAAATCCGGTTTCCCCTTTCCGACGCGATGCTCTAAGAGACGCCTCCACTTCGTCCAATTCGCAGGTTCGAGATGCCTGAAGCCATCGCTGCCGCCCCGACCGCCAATCTGCTCAAGGGCAAGCGCGGGCTCGTGATGGGCGTCGCCAACAACCGTTCGATCGCCTGGGGCATCGCCAAGGCCGCGGCCGATGCCGGCGCCGAGCTCGCCTTCACCTATCAGGGCGACGCGCTGAAGAAGCGGGTCGAGCCGCTGGCGAGCCAGCTCGGCGGCCATGTCGTCGGCCATTGCGACGTCACCGATGCGGCCTCGATCGACGCCGTCTTCGCCGAGATCGAGAGGCTCTGGGGCAAGCTCGACTTCGTCGTCCACTGCATCGCCTTCTCCGACAAGGACGAGCTGACCGGGCGCTATGTCGAGACCAGCGAGGCGAACTTCACCAAATCGCTGCTGATCTCCTGCTACTCCTTCACCGCCGTGACCCAGCGCGCCGAGAAGCTCATGACGGATGGCGGCGCCATGCTGACGCTGACCTATTACGGCGCCGAGAAATGGATGCCGCACTACAACGTCATGGGGGTCGCCAAGGCCGCGCTGGAAGCCAGCGTGCAGTATCTCGCCGCCGATCTCGGGCCCTCGAAGATCCGCGTCAACGCGATTTCGGCCGGGCCGATCAAGACGCTGGCGGCGTCGGGCATCGGCGATTTCCGCTACATCCTGCGCTGGAACGAATACAACTCGCCCTTGCGCCGCACGGTGACGATCGAGGAGGTCGGCGAGACCGCGGTGTTCCTGGTCTCCGACATGTCGCGCGGCATCACCGGCGAGATCCTGCATGTCGATGCCGGCTACCATGTCGTCGGGATGAAGGTGCCGACCGCGCCCGACATCACGCTCGACAAGGGTGAGTGAGGAACTGCGTCAGCTGCGGCTGCTTATCAGACGATCGGTGGCCTCGGCGTCTCGTTTGATCGTCTCGTCGCCGAGCGCCGCCAGCAGTTCGCCGACCCTGCGCCCGTCGACCAGCAGCTCCGGCGCGATCTCGGCCAGCGGCGCCAGGGCGAAGGCGCGCTCGGGCAGGCGCGGATGGGGCACCTGCAGGCCGGGCTCGTCGATCGTCTCTCCGCCATAACTCAATATGTCGATGTCGAGGGTGCGCGGGCCCCAGCGCTCGGTGCGCTCGCGGCCCTGGCCCTTCTCGATCGCGAGCGCGAGCGCCAGCAGCGCACGCGCCGTCAGCCCGGTCTCGACCAGCACGGCCATGTTGAGGAATTCGGGCTGGTCGAGCCGGCCCCAGGGCGGCGTGCGCCAGACCGAGGAGACCGCCTTAAGCGTGACCTCGGAATGGGCGGCCAGTGCTGCCAGCGCCGCCGCGAAGGCCGCGACGGGGTCGCCGAGATTGCCGCCGAGGCCGAGTGCGGCCTCAATCCTCACGACGGTAGTCCAGCCTGATGCCGACCGAGGACAAGGTCGCCGGGATCGGCGGAGCGGGCTTGCGCAGCGTGATCTCGATGCGGTCGACTGGCGAGAAGCGCTCCAGCACGGCGATCGCCACGGCCCGCGCTGCCGCCTCCAGCAGGTTGAAGCGCCGCGCCGTGAAGGCCTCGATCACCACCGCGACGACCTTGCCGTAATCGACGGTGTCGTGAAGCGAATCGCTGATCGCCGAGGCGCGGATATCGGTCGCCAGCGCGATGTCGAGGGTGAAACGCTGGCCGAGCCGCTCCTCCTCGGCGAAGAAGCCGTGATAGGCGTAGATGTCGAGCTTCTCGATCAGGATGACGCCGGTCTCGCTCATGAGGCGCGCTCCGCCGGCAGGGTCAGCGCGGACCAGACCTTCAGCGCCTGCGCATGCTCGGCGACGTCATGGACGCGGATGATCGCGACACCTTGCGCGACGCCGTGGAGATGGGCAGCGATGCTGCCGGCGACGCGCTCGGCCGGAACCTCCTGTCCGGTCAGCACGCCGATCACCGATTTGCGCGAGGCGCCGAGCAGGATCGGGCAGCCGAGCTCGGCGAGCCGCGGCAGCTCGCGCAGCAGCGTCAGCGACTGCTCCGCCGTCTTGCCGAAGCGGCCGATGCCGGGATCGACGACAATCTGCTCTAGCGGCACGCCTGCGGCGCGCGCGATGGCGATGGAGCGTTCGAGGAAGCGCATCACCTCGGACAGGATGTCGAGGCCGGGATCGACGGTGTTGCGGTTGTGCATCAGGATGATCGGCGCGCCGCGACGGGCCGCGACCTCGGCGATCGCCGGGTCGCGCTGGGCGCCCCAGACGTCGTTGACGATCGAGGCGCCGGCTGCGAGCGCGGCGTCGGCGACCTCGGCCTTCCAGCTGTCGATCGAGACCGGCGTCGCGCCGGCCGCCGCCAACGCCTCGATCACCGGCAGGACGCGGGCCTGCTCCGTCGCCGCATCGAGCGGGGCGTGGTCCGGCCTGGTCGATTCGCCGCCGACATCGAGGATCGCCGCGCCCTCGGCTGCGAGCCGCAGGCCGTGGGCGACCGCATCGCCGCCGGCCGCCAGCAGGCCGTCGCCGGAGAAGGAATCGGGCGTGACGTTGACGATGCCCATGATCAGCGGGGTCGGCCCGAGAGCGAGCCTGCGACCGTCGGGCAGGGAGAGAGCCGGGACCATGGAGCGCTTCGTTGCGGCGGAGTGCCGCCTATAGACCGTGGCGGCGGCCGGGCCAACCGAAAGCGCGTCGGCGGGGCGCATGACGCGCCCGCCATGGCGGGCTTTGACGGCGCGGCCCGCAGCGTGCATGAGCCCGCCATGATCCCGCTTGTCCTGCCGCACCGCCTGATCCTGATCCGCCATGGCGAGACCGACTGGAATCGCGAGGGCCGGCTGCAGGGGGCGCAGGACATCCCGCTGAACGCACTCGGGCGCCGGCAGGCGGTGGAGGCAGCCCTGCGGCTCAAGGAATTGGCGCCGGATTTCGCCGTGCTGCCCTATCTTGCCTCGCCGATGCAGCGCGCTCGCGAGACGATGGAGATCCTGCGCGGCGAACTCGGGCTCGACCCGTCCGCCTATACGGTCGACCAGCGCCTGCGCGAGCTGACCTTCGGCACCTGGGAGGGCTTCACCTGGCGCGACATCCGCAAGGCCGAGCGCGAGCAGGCGCAATTGCGCGAGCGCAACAAATGGAGCTTCGTGCCGCCCGATGGTGAAAGCTATGCCATGCTGGCCGAGCGGATCAGGCCGGTGCTGGCAGAGCTGATCACCGAGACCGTCATCGTCAGCCATGGCGGTGTCGCGCGGGCCGTGCTGGCGCTGATCGGCGCCGTCTCGCCGCAGAAGGCCTCGATGGCCGAGATATGGCAGGGCAAGATCCTGGTCGTGTCCGGCAATCGCGCCGACTGGCTGTGATGGCTCCTGCGCCATCCTTCCGACATTCATCGAAGGTTCAGTCGTGCTGGGCGAAGCTGTCATGCTAGCAACCTGCCGCGCGCGCGACAGGTTCGAAGCCGGGGGTTTCATCGGGACGGGCGCATCGGGGGGTGGCCTGTCCGCGATCTTTTTTGAAGGTGCGTCGCGGAACGCGTTCGGACCGAGCCGGGTTGATCCCGGACGGAAAGACGGTCTTTCCGTGCGCAGCGGGGCACGATGAACGACATCAGCATCCGGTCGGCGACGACGGCCATGGCGGGCGCGAGCCCACTTTGCGCGCTCGCGGGCGATAAGCGGCCGGACCTAGTTCGCGACGAGGTGCTGGGCGAGATCCTGGCGGCGACCGTCGCCGAGCGCGGCGAGCATCCGGCGCTGGTCGATGCCTCGCGCCGGTTGAGCTATTCCGAGATCTGGGCGCAGGCCGGCAAGCAGGCGCGGGCGCTGGGGCTGGCCGGCATCGGCCCGGGCGACATGGTGGGCCTGTGGATGCCGCGCGGCATCGACCTGCTGATCGCGCAGATCGCGATCACGCGCGCGGGTGCGGCCTGGGTGCCGTTCGACGCCGAGGCGCCGGTCGAGCGCATCGCGACCTGCCTGAAGGATGCCGACGCCAAGGGCATCGTCACAGCGCCGGACTGGCAGGCGCGTGCCGCCGGCACCGAGCGCCCGGTCTGGTCGCCGCAGGCGCTCGCCGCGCTCGACGACGGCATCGCTATGCCGGCGCGCGCGACCGGGCTGACCAAGGACCACCCGGCCTATCTGATCTACACCTCCGGCTCGACGGGGACGCCGAAGGCGATCGTCATCAGCCACCGCAACATCTGCCATTTCCTGCGCTCGGGTAACGCCTTCTATGGCATCGGCCCCGACGACGTCGTCTTCCAGGGCGCCTCCGTCGCCTTCGATCTGTCGATGGAGGAGATCTGGACGCCCTATCTCGTCGGCGCGACGCTCTATGTCGCCTCGCCGGAGACGATGGGCGATGCCGAGAAGCTGCCGTCGTTGCTGAGCGAGGCCGGCGTCACCGTGATCGACACCGTGCCGACCCTGCTCGGCATCCTGCCCGCGGACGTGCCGTCGCTGAAGTTGATCCTGCTCGGCGGCGAGGCGCTGCCGCCGGCGATCGTGCAGAAGTGGTCGAAGCCCGGCCGGCGCATCCTCAACACCTACGGCCCGACCGAGGCGACCGTGGTCGCGACCGCAGCCGAGGTCGTGCCCGGCGAGACCGTCACGATCGGCCGACCGATCGCCAACTACACCGCCTATGTCGTCGACGAGCAGATGCAGCTTTGCCGTCCGGGCGAGCAGGGCGAGCTGCTGATCGGCGGCCCCGGCGTCGCCAAGGGCTATCACGGCCGGCCTGAACTGACGGCTGAGAAGTTCGTCGCCAACCCGTTCGGCGGCATCGACGATCCCGTGCTCTACCGCTCGGGCGACGCGGTCAGCCTAGACGGCGACGGCAACATCGTCTTCCACGGTCGCATCGACGACCAGATCAAGATCCGCGGCTTCCGCGTTGAACTCGGCGAGATCGAATCGAAGCTCGCTGACGAGCCCGGCGTCAGCCAGGCCGCGGTGGTGATGCGGACCGATGACGAGATCGAACGCCTCGTCGCCTTCGTTGTGGCCGAGCCCGGAATCGCGGTCGACGGCGCGGCGCTGAAGGCGGCGCTGCGCGAGAAGCTGCCGCCCTATATGGTGCCGGGGCATTTCGAGGCGGTCGGCTCGCTGCCGCGCATGGTCTCCGGCAAGGTCGACCGCAAGATGCTCAAGGCCGCGCCGCTGACGGCGCCGGCAGCCGAGGGCGAGCAGGAGCCCCCGCGCAATGCGACGGAGGCTGCCCTGCTCGACGCGGCCAAGCGCGTGCTCGGCGCCTCGACCCTGCCGCTGGAGGCGGATTTCTTCGTCGATCTCGGCGGCCATTCGCTGCTGGCGGCGCGCTTCATCTCGATCGTGCGTGAGACGCAGGCCTATGCCGGCATCACCCTGCAGGACGTCTATGGCGCGCGGACCTTGCGGGCGATGGCGGCGCTGCTCGATTCGCGCGGCATCGCCGAGGCGCAGGACCTCTCCTTCACGCCGCCGCCACTGCTGCGCCGCTTCCTCTGCGGCTGCGCGCAGGCGCTGGTGCTGCCGGTGATCATCGGTCTCTCGACCGCGCAATGGCTCGGCGTCTTCGTCACCTACATGATCATGTCGGGTGAGGACCTTTCGCTCGCAGGCCAGATCGCGGCGCTGCTTGGCGTCTACATGTCGATCATCATCGTCACCGGCTTCCTGGCGATCGCGCTGAAATGGATCGTGCTGGGCCGGACGAAGCCCGGCAGCTACCCGCTCTGGGGCGTGTATTATTTCCGCTGGTGGTTCGCCTCGCGCGTCGCGGGGCTCGTCCACATCAAATGGCTGCAGGGCACGCCGGTGATGCGGTTCTACTGGCGCCTGCTCGGCGCAAAGGTCGGGCGCGACGTCATCATCTCCGATTACGAGGCCGGCGCCGTCGACCTGATCGAGATCGGCGACGGCACGACGCTCGGCTCCAAGACCACCTTCGCCAATGGCGAGGCGATCGGCGACAGGCTGATCCTCGGCAAGATCACGCTCGGGAAGGACGTCTATGGCGGCTCGTCGGTCGTGTTCGGCCATGGCTGCATCGTCGGCGACCATGCCGAGATCGGCGATCTCTCGGCGGTGCCACCGGGCAGTCATGTCGGCGAGGCGGAGATCTGGGACGGCACGCCCGCACGCAAGACCGGCATGGTCGACGTCGCGGCGCTGCCCGAGCAGGCGCAGGCGAGCCCGCGTCGCCGCGCCGCGATGACCGCCTTCTACGTCTTCATGCTGTTCGTCCTGCCGCCGGTCAGCCTGCTGCCGATCTTCCCGGCCTTCTGGCTGTTCGACCAGATCGACGATTGGATCGCGACCTGGTCGGAGGTCAGCTATCTCTGGTACCTGCCGATCCTGACCTGGCCGACCGCGATCGGCCTGATCGCGATCACCGTCTTCCTGATGGCGGGGCTGCGCTGGGCGATCCTGCCGCGCGTGACCTCCGGCTCCTGGTCGATCCATTCCGGCTTCTACGCCCGGAAATGGACGGTGGCGCTGGCGACCGAGGTCACGCTCGAGACGCTGTCCTCGCTGTTCGCGACGATCTACATGCGGGCCTGGTACCGGATCATGGGCGCGCGCATCGGGAAGGGCGCGGAAATCTCGACCAATCTGTCGGGCCGCTACGATCTCACCGGCATCGGCGCCGGCAATTTCATCGCCGACGAAGTCGTCTTCGGCGACGAGGACATGCGGCGCGGCTATATGCGGCTCGACATGACCCGGACCGGCGACCAGGTCTTCGTCGGCAACGACGCGGTGGTGCCGCCGGGCGCCGTGATCCCCGACCGGGTGCTGATCGGCATCAAGTCCAAGCCGCCGGCCAACGAGCTGATGTCGCCCGGCGACACCTGGTTCGGCTCGCCGCCGATCAAGCTGCCGACGCGCCAGAAGGTCGATCTCGGGGCCGACTGGACCTACAAGCCCTCCTTCGGCAAGCAGCTCGCGCGGGCGCTGTTCGAGGCCCTGCACACCTCCTTCCCGGCGATGCTGTTCATCACCTTCGGCACGATCGCGGTCGACATGGTGCTGCAGCACAAGATCAACCGCGGCGACTGGGTCGGTCTCGTCGTCTCCTTCACCTGCGTCGCGATGATCATCGCGATCATCCAGGCCCTGATCTGCGCCGGGGTGAAATGGCTGATGATGGGCGTCTACAAGCCGGTGATGAAGCCGATGTGGTCGTTCTGGGCGATGCGCACCGAGGCGGTCGCTGTGCTCTACTGGGGACTCGGCGGCAAGGTGCTGTTCGACTATCTCCGCGGCACGCCGTTCCTGCCCTGGTTCCTGCGGCTGTTCGGGGCGAAGTTCGGGCAGGGCGTCTGGCTCGATTCCACCGACATCACCGAATTCGACTGCGTCAGTGTCGGGGATTTCTGCACGGTCAACGCCCATTCGGCGCTGCAGACCCATCTCTACGAGGACCGGGTGATGAAGGTCGGGCGGGTCACACTGGGCAAGGGGGTCAGCGTCGGCGCCGGCTCGACCGTGCTCTACGACACCCATGTCGGCGACTACGTCCAGATCGGCCTCCTGACCGTGATCATGAAGGGCGAGAACCTGCCGGCGCATACGCGCTGGGAAGGGGCGCCCGCGGTGCCGGCGAAGGCCGCGGCGCATTGAGCGGCGCGGGACAGGCGGGCCGCCCGGACGTTGCGCCGTAGGCTGCTTTTCCGCCAACAGGCAGCGCCCGGGGATTGCGCCGGCCGTCCGCTCGCGCATAACGTGTCTCGCGGCGTTTGGGCGGGGCGGACTATGCGTAGGTCGGTTTTTGCGGCGGGCGCATGCGCCATACTGCTGGCAGGGTGCAACGCGACGACCGTTTCGGTCCCTGCCAATGGCAGCGCCGTCGTCAGCCAAATGGGGATGTTCCAGTTGCACGCCTGCACGGCCTGGGAGCCGCCGGCTGGACGGGTGACGCAACCGCCACGTAACGGGCAGGCCGTGGTGACGACGTCGCAAGGTGTGATCAACACGCCCGGCCATCCCTGCCAGGGCAAGCCGATCTCGGGCACGATCGTGCGCTATACGCCCCGGCCGGGATTCGCCGGCACCGACCAGCTCACGGTCGACTACGACTACATCGAAACCGATGGCGGCCGGCGCGCATCGCGCAGCGAGACGGTGACGATACAGGTGCGGTGAGCCGAGCGTCGGTTTGACCGGATAGGGGCGATGACATAAGCCGACCCCGGTTTCCGGCAGGCTTTCCATGTCCCACAACAGCTTCGGCCATCTTTTCCGCGTCACCACCTTCGGCGAGAGCCACGGGCCGGCGATCGGCTGCGTCGTCGATGGCTGCCCGCCGCTGCTGCCGCTGAGCGAAGCCGACATCCAGGTCGAGCTCGACCGGCGCCGGCCGGGCCAGTCGCGCTTCACGACGCAGCGCCAGGAGCCGGACCAGGTCCGCATCGTCTCGGGCGTGTTCGCGCGCGAGAGCGACGGCGTGCAGGTCACGACAGGGACCTCGATCGGGCTCTTGATCGACAATGTCGACCAGCGCTCGAAGGACTATTCCGAGATCAAGGACAAATACCGGCCGGGCCATGCCGACTTCACCTATGACGTGAAATACGGCATCCGCGACTATCGCGGCGGCGGGCGCTCCTCGGCGCGCGAGACGGCGATGCGGGTCGCGGCCGGCGCGATCGCGCGCAAGGTCGTGCCGGGCATGGTGGTGCGCGGTGCGCTGGTGCAGATGGGGCCGCACAAGATCGATCGCGCCAACTGGAACTGGGACGAGGTCGGCCGCAACCCGTTCTTCTGCCCCGATGCGAAGGCCGCGGTTCTGTTCGAGGGCTATCTCGACGGCATCCGCAAATCTGGCTCATCGATTGGTGCGGTGCTGGAGATCGTCGCCGAGGGCGTGCCGGCGGGGTTAGGGGCGCCGATCTACGGCAAGCTCGACGCCGAGATCGCGTCTGCCCTGATGAGCATCAACGCGGTCAAGGGCGTCGAGATCGGCGACGGTTTCGGCGCAGCCGAACTCTCCGGCGAGCAGAACGCTGACGAGATGCGCGCCGGAAACGACGGCGCACCGCTGTTCCTCTCGAACCATGCCGGCGGCATCCTCGGGGGGATTTCGACCGGGCAGCCGATCGTGGCGCGCTTCGCGGTCAAGCCGACCTCCTCGATCTTGGCAACGCGTGCGACCGTGACGCGGACCGGCGGCGAGGCTGAGATGTTCACCAAGGGCCGCCACGACCCCTGCGTCGGCATCCGCGCTGTCCCGGTCGGTGAGGCGATGGTGGCCTGCGTGCTGGCGGACCAGTATCTGCGCCACCGGGCGCAGGTCGGGGTTGTGGAGCCGCGTTGGCCGTTTCAGGAATAGGGGCTTCATACTCGAATCAAGCCCGAGCATGAGGCTGGGAATCGCGAATTTCAGTATGACTGAAAATATTTCTTCGCTTCATTGCAACTGAAGCGCTGCCGCATTAGCTTGTCGGCATGAAGCTCGACGCCTGGCTCCGACAGACCAAGACCGGCCGCAGCGCCTTTGCGCGTCAGGTCGGGCTGTCGCCCGCCAGCGTCACCGCGCTCTGCAACGACGAGACCGCCTGGATCTCGCGGGAGAGCGCCGAGCGCATCGCCGCCGCCACCCGCGGCGCCGTCACTCCCAATGATTTCCTCGGCCTCGTCGGGCCGCGTGAGGCCGCCATGTCCAACAATGTCACGAAAACCATCGAAGCCTTCGCCCGTGGCGAGATCGTGATCGTCACCGATGACGACGACCGCGAGAACGAGGGCGACCTGATCGTCGCGGCCTCGCTCTGCACGCCGGAGAAGATGGCCTTCATCATCCGCAACACCTGCGGCATCGTCTGCGCGCCGCTGACCTCGGCCGAGGCGCGGCGGCTGCGGCTCGACCCGATGGTGTCGAGCAACGACGCGCCGCTCGGCACCGCCTTCACGGTGACGGTCGACGTCAAGCACGGGCTGACCACCGGCATCTCGGCCGAGCAGCGCTGCAACACGGTGCGCGCGCTCGCCAACGGCAATATGGGCGCGACCGATTTCGTGCGGCCGGGCCATGTCTTCCCGCTGATCGCCAAGGATGGCGGCGTGCTGATGCGCTCGGGCCATACCGAGGCTGCGGTCGATCTCTGCAAGCTTGCCGAGTTGCCGCAGGTCGGCGTGATCTGCGAGCTCGCCAATGACGACGGCACCGTGATGAAGGGGCCGCAGATCGCGGCTTTCGCCCAGAAGCACAACCTGCGACAGATCACCGTCGCCGACCTGATCGCCTATCGCCAGGCGCGCGAGAAGCTGGTCGAGCGGGTGCATTCCTTCCCGGTCAAGACCGCCTTCGGCGAGATGACCGGCCATGTCTACGTCACGCCCTTCGAGGACACGCAGCATTTCGCCTTCGTCATGGGCAAGCTCGGCGATGGCGAGAAGGTGCCGGCGCGGCTGCACCGGGCCGATGTGGTGTCCGACGTGCTCGGCGGCGGCGCCTCGATCCAGTGCGCGCTGAAGCGCTTCCAGAAGGACGGCAAGGGCGTGTTGATCTATCTGCGCGACGGCACCGCCGGCGTGCCGATCAAGAGCGTCGAGGACGGGTCTGACGCGCAGCGCACGCAGCAATGGCGCGAGGTGGGCCTCGGCGCCCAGATCCTGCGCGATCTCGGCGTGGCCTCGATCGTCAACCTCGCCTCCTCGGCGCGGGCTTTCGTCGGCTTGAGCGGCTTCGGGATCGAGATCGCCGGGAGCGAGCCGCTGGAGTGAGGTTCACTGGAGCGGCGAGAAGAAGGTCGGCTTGATGATCCGGTTCTCCATCTTCTCGATATAGGCGCGCGTCTTGGGGATGAAGGTGAGCCAGGCGGGATCGGCATAGAGCCGCTCGCGCCGGTCCTCGCGATCCTGCGGGCTGTCGTAGCGCCAGATCATGATGACCTGGTTGAGCTCGCCGATCTCGGACTGGAACCAGGCGGTGCAGGGGCCGAGAAAGCGGCAGTGCAGCGCATAGCCCTCGTCATGGTAGAGCCGCAGATAATCCTGAACCAGCCCGACCCTGATCGTGTAGGTCCGCATCTCGAAGATCGCCATGGTGCCGTTCCGTATCGTCTCGTGAGTGTGCCGGCGTTCAGCCCCGCATCAGCGCCTGCACGTGCGCGGCGGTCGATTTGGCCAGCCCTTCCAGATCGTAGCCGCCCTCCAGCACCGAGACGATGCGGCCCTGGCAGCGTTTGTCGGCGATCACCATCAGCTTCTGCGTCGCCCAGGCGAAGTCGATCTCTTTCAGATTGATGTTGGCGAGCGGGTCGCGCCAATGCGCGTCGAAGCCGGCCGAGATCACGATCAGATCGGGCGCGAAAGCCTCGATCCGGGGCAGGATCGCCGTCTCGAAGGCCTCGCGGAATTCGGCTGAGGCGTCGCCGGCGCGCAAGGGTGCGTTGACGATCGTGCCGTGGACGCCGCGTTCGGAGGGCGCGCCGGTGCCGGGATAGAGCGGCATCTCGTGGCTCGAGGCATAGAGCACGCTGGCGTCGTCCCAGAAGATCTCCTGCGTGCCGTTGCCGTGATGGACGTCCCAGTCGATCACGACGACACGCTCGGCGCCGTGGGCCTTTTGTGCGTGGCGGGCGGCGATGGCGGCGCTGTTGAAGAAGCAGAAGCCCATCGCCTTGACGCTCTCGGCGTGGTGGCCGGGCGGGCGCGTGGCGCAGAAGGCGTTGGCGACCTTGCCGGTCATGACCTCGTCGACCGCCGCGACCGCCGCGCCGACGCCGCGCAGGGCGGCCTCGATCGTGTCGGGCGACATCAGCGTGTCGTCGTCGATCTGGACCAGGCCGGTCTGCGGGCCGGCGGCGATCAAGGCGTCGGCGAAGCGGCGGGGGTGGCAGAGCGCGACCTGCTCCAGCGTGCCGAGCGGGGCCTGGGCACGGACCAGCCCGGCGAAGCGCTCGTCCTCCAGCGCCTGTTCGATCGCGCGCAGGCGGTCGGCGCGCTCGGGGTGGCCGGCCGGGGTCTCGTGGCGCAGGCTCGACGGATGGGTGATCAGCAGGGTGGTCACGGGTTATGTGTCTCTCGGTCAGGGGCCGCCGTGGCGTGGCGGCTTTGCCACGCCACGGGCAGAATTCCGCAAATCGGGCGCCATGCCAGGAACCCGATTGCGCCATCTTGGTTTCGGGCTTAGACCTGCGGCGGTCCCGTGGCGTCGCAGTGCGGCCCGGCCGTCACAAAGCGTTAACCCCTGATTCATCATAAAAGCGGCTGACGCGCCGCTTGGGTGGAGAACATGAAACAGACGACTTTGATCGCGCTCGCGCTGTCGGCGCTGCTCGGAGCCTGCCAGTACAAGGCGGTGACGGCCCCGGAACTCTCGGCTCGCGACGCCGAATATATCGCGCTGGTTCCGAAGTTCGACACCTATCTGCCCTATCTGCCCTATGAGATCGCCGATCCGACCGGACAGGCGCCGGGCACGATCTACATCGATACCAAGGAGAAGTTCCTCTATTACGTTCTGCCGAACAAGAAGGCGATCCGCTATGGCGTCGCGACGGGCGACGAGGCCTTCGGCTGGACCGGCGAGGCCGTGATCCAGCGCAAGGCGGAATGGCCGCGCTGGACGCCGCCTGCCGAAATGATCAAGCGCTGGCCACATCTGGCGCCGCGGGCCGGCGGCATGGAAGGCGGCCCCGAGAACCCGCTCGGCGCACGCGCGCTCTATCTCTACCAAAACGGCCAGGACACGCTCTATCGCATCCACGGCACCAACGAGCCCGAGACGATCGGCCGCTCGGCTTCGTCCGGCTGCATCCGGATGCGCAACATCGACGTGATCGAGCTGTTCAACCGAGTGCCGGTCGGCACGAAGGTCGTCGTCGTCTGAAATCGCGACGTCCGTGAATTCTACCAGCGCGGCCGTCTGACGCGGCGGCCTCCGCTTCCGGTGCTCACGGACATAAGTCCCTTCCGCTCCGGTTCTCGCCCGCCCCGCCAACCGACTCGCGCTGGCGAATTCCCGAACACCGCGCCAGCGGCTGGGATGATGCTTGGCAGCGTCAGCCGAGTTCGATGAGCACGATTTCGGGCGGCATGCCGAGCCTGATCGGCAGCTTGCTCGTGCCCATGCCGCCATGGACGACGAGATCGCGGCCATCTTCCCGGACATGGCCGTAGGCGTAGCGGTTGCCGTAGCGCGACGGCACCACCGGCGACCAACCGAACAGTCTGACTTGGCCACCATGGGTGTGGCCGGACAAGGTCAGTCCAACCCGCTCGGGCATGCGCCTGAACGCATCCGGCTCATGCGCCATCATGATCACAGGCGAGCCGTCATCGGCGATCTGGGCCAGGGTTGCGGGCAGGTCGTCGGTTCCCCAGGGGCGGCCGCGCCGCAAGGTCTCGAAGGCGATCTGGTCGCCGAGGCCGGCGAGCCAGACCGGACCCGCGACGGTGTCGAGCCTAAGAGCCCGGTTTTCGAGGAGCACTAATCCCGCGGCCTCGAGCGCGCGTCCGACTTCGGTCGGCCCATGGCCGGCGGCGAGCGCGGCGGCGTCATGCCACCAGTCGTGGTTGCCGAGAATCGCGAAGACGCCGTGGCGAGAGCGCAGCCTGGCCAGTTCGCCGGCCCATTCCGCCATCGCCGGATCGCCGTTGCGGCGGTGGCGGCTGGCGACGAAATCGCCCAGCAGCAGCGTCAGGTCGGGGTCCAGCGCGTTCGTCGCCGCGACGATCCCAGGCAGGCGCGAGACCGGCATATGCGGGCCGCCAATATGGAGATCGCTGAGCACGGCGAGCCTGAGCTTGCGGCCTGCCGACCAGAGGCGCGGGGTGAAAGCGTAGCGGGTGATGCGTTGTTCGGCGGGCTCGACGATGCCGGCATAGCCCGCGCCCGCCCCCGTCGCGGCCAAAAAAAGACCGGCGAGAGCCTTTAGGACTCTGCGCCGGTCAAGCATGGAGGGTCTCGAAATAAAAGCTCAGCCGTCTAGTCGTGGTGGCCGTCGCGGAGAACCGCGGGAAGCTCCCGCCGATCTGCCGCACTCTCCTCAAACGTTCCGTCGGCCTTTCTGGTTCCGGCCCTGACGGCACGAATGCCGATAGGACGGTAGCGCGAGGCGTAGAGCTCCCGGGCCTGGGCATCATGGAAACTCGCGGTGCGAAGCGTCTGCTGACGCTGTGAGAGGGGAATCATGGCTCCTGACTTCTCTGGCTGCAATCGCCCGGCGATTCCTGGTCGCCGAGCAAAGCGAGATTGCCAGCCGATCGCGCCGGCCAGACGGCACGAAAACGACGTCTTCGTGACGTCTTGTCAGCGTTCGCAAGCGCCTGCCACAATCATGAAGGCCGCGTTCAGGCCGCGAGTAGGCCTTCCGCCTTGGCCCAGTCGAGCGTCTTGTTCAGCGCGCGCTCGTAGCGGGCGAACATCTCCTCGATCTCGGCTTCCTTGATGATCAGCGGCGGGCAGAAGGCGACGCGGTCGCCCATCGCCCGCGTGATCAGGCCCTCGCCCTGCGCGAAAGCGACAGATTTGGCGCCGACGCCCTTCTTGATCTCGAACGGGGCCTTGGTCAGCTTGTCCTTGACCAGCTCGATGCCGCCGATCAGGCCGACGCCGCGCGCCTCGCCGACGAGCGGGTGCTCGCCCAGCTTGTTGAGGCAGCGCAGGAACGTCGGCGCCATAGCGCGGGTGTGCTCGACGATCTTGTCGCGCTTGTAGATCTCCAGCGTCTTGACCGCGACGGCGCAGCCCACGGGATGGCCGGCATAGGTGTTTCCGTGGCCGAAGACGCCGATCTTGCGGCTCTGGTCGACCAGGACCTCGTAGACGGCCTCGTTGATCATCACGGCGCTGAGCGGGAAGTAGGCCGAGGTGATCGCCTTGGCGCAGGAGATCGTGTCGGCGTTCAGCCCGTAGGTCGTGGTGCCGAACATCTCGCCGGTGCGACCGAAGCCGGTGATGACCTCGTCGGCGATGAAGAGGATGTCGTATTTCGCCAGGACCGCATTGATCTTCTCGAAATAGCCGTCGGGCGGGGTGATCGCGCCGCCGGCGCCCATCACCGGCTCGGCGATGAAGGCGGCGACGGTGTCGGGACCCTCGCGCAGGATCATCTCCTCCAGCTCGGCGGCCATGCGCGAGGAGAAGTCCTGCTCGCTCTCGCCGGGCTCGGCGAAGCGATAATGGTGCGGGCAGGAGGTGTGCAGGATGCCGGGCAGCGGCAGGTCGAAGTCGATATGGTTGTTGGGCAGGCCGGTCAGCGAGGCCGAGGCGACAGTGACGCCGTGATAGCCCTTCAGCCGCGAGATGATCTTCTTCTTCTGCGGCCGGCCGAGCGCGTTGTTCATATACCAGACCAGCTTGATCTGGGTGTCGTTGGCGTCCGAGCCCGAGGCGCCGTAGAACACCTTCGAGATCGGTACGGGCGCGATCTCCTTCAGCTTCTCGGCCAGCTCGATCGCCGGATCGTGGCTGCGGCCGGAGAAGATGTGGGTGAAGGGCAGCTTCTTCATCTGCTCGTAGGCGGTGTCGACCAGCTCCTGGTTGGAGTAGCCGAGCGAGGTGCACCAGAGCCCCGCCATCGCCTCGATGTAATCCTTGCCGGTGCTGTCGTAGACGGTGATGCCTTCGCCGCGCTCGAGCACGAGCGGGCCGACCTCGCGATGGGTCGCGAGATTTGTGTAGGGATGGACCAGCGTCTCGATGTCGCGGACGGCGAGATTTGTCAGCATCGTTGCGGCTCCCGATCTTTATGGAATTCTTATGCGACCATAACCCGCATCCGGCGCAAGCGCTGAGCGATTTTCCTGCAAGGGGCGGCAGACTCTGGCGCGGGGCGTGCTCGTGGCGCCAGTTCGTTCGCGTCGCTCAGATCCGCTCGATCCGGCGCAGGAAATCCTCGCCGTCGCGGACCCCGAGCTCATAGGCAAAACGCATGCCCTGCCAGTCGCGGATGCTGAATTGCGTCACCGGGATCACCTGCGACGGGCAGGCATAAATCCGGCTCGGCAGTTCCGGCAGGCGGGCGACGGGGCGCGTCAGCAGCACCAGCGTGCGCAAGCCTTGCGTCTCCAGATCGGCCAGCGCCCAGGCCGGGGCATTGTCGTAGAGCCCGCCATCGAGCGCGGCCTGCGCGCCAACGCGGCCGGCCGGCATGAAGGGCGGAACGGCGGCGCTCGCCATCAGCGCCGCCGTGAGGTCGTCGGGCGTGGCGCAATCGGCGAGGCGGATCAGCCCGGGCCGGAAGCCGAGGCGCCGCCCGGCCGTGGCGTGGACCGGCTTCCGCAGCCGCTTCTCGATCTGATAGGCGCCGATGCCGATGAGCGCCGCCAGCGGCAGCGGCCAGAAGCGCGGGGGCAGCGAGACGGCGATGCGGAAATCCGCCTGTGCCCTCAGGATCGCGAGCCGCTCGACCGTGAAGAGCTGCGCCAGCAGTTCGCGATACATCTCACCGACCGGAAACAGCCGTCCGCCAGCGCGGAAGCCCCGCCAGTCGATCTCGGAGGTCCGGCCGGTGCAGGCTGACCAGACCGTCGCGCGGACCCAGGGACCGAGGCCGAGCGCGGTATAGAGCATGACGAAGGCGCCGGCACTGACGCCGACGACGCGCTGCGGTTTCAGGTCGAGGCGCGGCGCGACCGTCTCGTAGAAGCCGCCCTGCCAATAGCAGCGGTTGCCGCCGCCGGCGAAGGCGAGGCCGGCGAACATGGAGCCTTCAATCCGCGTCGACGGCACGCGCCAGGTCGCGCCAGGCCAGCACCAACCGGTCGAGCTCGGCGAGATCGTCGCCCGCGAGCTTGCCCAGCGTCTGCGCCACGAAATCGCGCTGGGCGGCGATGCCGGCCTCGGCCAGCCGGCGGCCTTCCGGCGTCAAATGCATGGCGTAGGAACGGCGGTCGCCGGCGATGGCGCGGCGTTCGATCAGCCCGGCCTGGACGAGCCGGTCGGCGAGGCCGGAGACATTGCCCTTGGTGACGTAGAGCCGCTCGGCGAGCTCGCTCTGGCTGATGCCCTCGCGCTCGGTCAGGGTCGAGAGCAGGTCGAATTGCGGGATCGAGAGGCCGAGCGACCGGATCCGGTTGGTCATCTGGCCGAGCATGCGTTGGTGGAGCCGCATGAAGCGGAACCAGACCCGGTCGGGCTCGGCGGATTCGGGGCGCGAAGCGTCGTTGGCGGTCAAGAGCCGTCTCCAGGCGAATAGATCGGACCTAAACCATTATGGCGCGAGGGGCGAGCCTCTTTCGACGGCAGGTGTCGCACAGTACTTGGTCCAAGCCTTGGTCCAGGACTTGGTCCAGGACTTGGCCAATGTGATGCTTTCGCCGGGCGCCGAACCGGGCCTATGCTCCGGCCAAGACAAAAAGCATGTCAGGGAGAGACGCCTATGCTCGGCTTGATGCAGGACTGGCCGCTGCTGCTGCACAAGATCATCGACCATGCCGCGATCCAGCACGGCACGCGCGAGATCGTCAGCCGCGCGGTGGAGGACGGAGCGCTGAGGCGCACGACCTATCGGGCATTGCGCCAGGACGCGCTGAGGGTCGCCAAGCGGCTGCAGCGCGACGGCGTCAAGCTGGGCGACCGGATCGCGACGCTGGCCTGGAACAGCGACCGGCATCTGGCGCTGTGGTACGGCATCAGTGGCATCGGCGCGATCACCCACACCGTCAATCCGCGGCTTTTCCCCGAGCAAATCGCCTGGATCATCGAGCATGCCGGCGACCACATATTGTTCCTCGACCTGACCTTCGTGAAGCTGGTCGAGAGCATCCAGGACAGGCTGCCGAGCATCGAGCGCTATGTCGTGATGACCGATGCGATGCACATGCCGGACACCTCGCTCAAGGGCGCGACCGCCTATGGCGAATGGCTGGCGGAGGCCGACGACGATTTCGCGTGGCCGAGCTTCGACGAGAACACCGCCGCCGGCCTGTGCTACACCTCCGGGACGACCGGCGGTCCCAAGGGCGTGCTCTATTCGCACCGCTCCAACCTGCTGCATGCGATGGCCTGCGCCGCGCCCGACTTCCTGGCGCTGTCCTCGCGCGACACGGTGCTGCCGGTGGTGCCGCAATTCCACGCCAACAGCTGGTCGCTGGCCTATTCGGCGCCGATGACGGGCGCCAAGCTGGTCATGCCCGGCGCCAAGCTCGACGGGCCGTCGCTGATGGAGCTGCTGGAAGGGGAGGGCGTCACCATCACCGCCGCGGTGCCGACGGTCTGGCTCGGATTGCTGCAGCATCTCGAGGCGACCGGGGCGCCGCTGACCACGCTGAAGCGCGTCATGATCGGCGGCTCGGCCTGCCCGCGGGCGATGACCGAGACCTTCGAGCGCAAATACGGCGTCACCGTCTCGCATGCCTGGGGCATGACCGAGATGAGCCCGGTCGGCTCGTTCTGCTCGGTCAAGCCTGTTTATGCCGATCTCGAAGGCGAGGCGCTGCTCGACCTCAAGATGAAGCAGGGCCACCCGCCCTTCACCGTCGAGTTCCGGCTGACCGACGATGAGGGTCGCGACCAGCCTTGGGACGGCAAGACCTTCGGCCGGCTCAAGGTCAAGGGGCCGGCGGTTTCGAAAGCCTATTTCCGGCGCGAGGACGAAGCCATCCTCGACGACCGGGGCTTCTTCGACACCGGCGATGTCGGCACCATCGACGAGGCCGGCTATTTCCAGGTCACCGACCGCTCCAAGGACGTGATCAAGTCCGGCGGCGAATGGATCTCCTCGATCGACCTCGAGAACCTCGCCGTTGGCCATCCCGATGTCGCCGAGGCTGCCGTGATCGGCGTCGCCCATCCAAAATGGGACGAGCGGCCGCTGCTGGTGATCGTGCCCAAGCCCGGCAAGACGCCGGGCAAGGACGAGATGCTCGCCTTCATGACCGGGCGGATCGCGAAATGGTGGCTGCCCGACGATGTCGTGCTGGTCGAGTCGATCCCGCACACGGCGACCGGGAAGATTCAGAAGACGGCGCTGCGCGAGATGTTTCGGGAATACCGGCTGCCGGGCGCCTGATGCCGTTCCCGATCGACCTCAGGGGCAGGCGCCCTTGCGCTGGCCCTTGATGGTCATGACCTGCTTCATTCCGTCCTCGACGGCGACGGTCATCGTGCCCTCGTAGGTCGTGCCGCCATAGGTCATGTCGGAGACGAGATTGGTGTCGTCGCAAGCCGTCATGATGGTGACGTGCGAGCCGGCGACCTTGAGATCCTTCAGGGTGCATTTGTTCTTGGTGTTCTCGGCATCGAGATAGGCCTTGATCTCGGCGAGCGCGCCGTTGGCGCTGCGCGTGTCCTGCGCCGTCAAGCATTTATCGACGGCCGGACCCATCGGCTTGCCGCCCATGCTCGTCGTGGTCGCCCACAGGCCGGGCTGAAGGCGCTCCTGCGCCGTCGCGCCGCCGCAGCAGAGCAGGAACAAGCCGACCGTCGTCACCGCCGCATGTCTCATGGTTCGCCATCCCCGCCACATCCGAGCTGCTACGCTACGCCGTGGTTCCGCTCTTGGCGAGACCGGCCTTAAGCCCGGTTCTTCTGTCGCGATTCCTGGGCTGCTGTCGTGATTCCTGGGCTGCGAACGCGCGCGATCAGGCGGCGAGGGCGCGTCTGCGGGTGTGGGCGGTCTCGCCGGCCGGGCCGCCATCGACCCGGAAGGCGGTCACGAGGCTGTTGAGGCGCTGGATCTGGTCGGTCAGGGCGGAGGCGCTGGCGGCGCTCTCCTCGGCCAGCGCCGCGTTCTGCTGGGTCATCTCGTCCATATGGGCGACGGTCTGGCTCATCTCGTCGATGCCGTTGGCCTGCTCGGCCGAGGCCGAGGAGATGTCGGCGACGGTCGCCGCGACGCGCTGCGAGGCTTCGACGATCTTGGCCAGGGCTTCGCCGGCCTCGCGCACCAGGGTGACGCCGCGCGAGACCTCCCGGCCGGAGGTGGCGATCAGGCCGGTGATGTTCCGGGCGGCATCCCCCGAGCGCTGGGCCAGCGCGCGGACCTCGGACGCGACGACGGCGAAGCCGCGTCCGGAGTCGCCGGCGCGCGCCGCCTCGACAGCCGCATTCAGCGCCAGAAGATTGGTCTGGAAGGCGATCTCGTCGATCACGGCGTTGATCTTCGAGATTTCCAGCGAGGCCGTCTCGATGCCGGCCATCGCAGCGATGGCCTGGGTGACGATCGCGCCGCCCTCCTCGGCCACGGTCCGGGCGCCCTCGGCGAGGCCGACGGCCTGGCGGGATGCGTGAGCCGAGGCCTTGACCGAGGCCGCGAGCTCTTCGGTGGTGGCGGCGGTCTCCTCGAGCGAGGAGGCCTGCTCCTCGGTGCGCTTCGACAGGTCATCGGCGCCGGCGTTGATTTCCCGGGCGGCGTTGCCGGTGTCGATGGCGGTGCGCTGGATGGTCGAGACGGTCGCGGAGAGGTGTTCGACGGTGTCGTTGAAGGCGTCCTTGAGGGCGCCGAAGCGGCCGTCATAGGCGGTGTGGACGCGCTGCGTCAGGTCGCCCTGCGCCAAGGCCTCGAGCGCTCCGACGAATTCGCCGGTGGCGCCATTGACGATGCGGTTGATCTCGTTGACACCTTCGACCAGCGTCCGCATCGGCCCCTGGACGCTGCCGGTCTCGGCGCGTCCGGAGAAATCGCCGGCGCGGGCGGCCGCGACGATCGCGGCGATCTCGCCGACCAGCGCCTGCAGGCGCGCGGCCTGCGCAGCTTCCTCGCGCAGAGCGTCATCGCGTTCGCGGCGGCCGGTTTCGAGCGCCAGCGCGTTCTCGCGATAGGTTTCGAGCGCGCCGCTCAGCGCCCCGATCTCGTCGGCGCAAGGCGGCCTCGGCACGGATTGCGAGAAGTCTCCGGCCTGCATGCCGTCGAGCGAATCCTTCAACGAGGTCAGAGGCACGGCGATCCGGCGTCGGACGCCACGCCAGCTCAGTGCGATGATGGCGAGAAGCATCGCCAGCAGGCCGCCGACCGCGATCACCCGCGTCCAGGCCTCGTCGAGATGCAGCTTCGTGACGGTGGCCATGTCGTCGAGGGATTGCGTGACCGCCGCCAGGATCGCCGTGAAGGGCGCGCTGCACTGCGCCTGCCAGGCGTCGGCGCCGATGACGGGTCCTGCGCCGAGCTTGCCGATCAGCTCGTCGGCTTTCAGGCTGGCCGTCGTGACGTCGGCGACCATGGTGCGGACCGCGCCGGCCAGTTGCGGCCCGATATTGGGCCGCTCGGCGAGCTGCTTCGAGCGGCCGAGTGCGATCGCGGCCGAACCGCGGAGCTCGCCCAGCGTCCGCTGCCGCGATGGGTCCAAGACTTTGCCCGACAGGAGGATGGGGCGCAGCGTCGAGCACTGCGAGCCATAGGAGGCGCGGATTTGCCAGGCCTCGGCCTTGAACGCCTGGAGGTCGGCCAGAACGGGGTCGGCGAGCTTGGCCGCGTCGGCGGTCGCGTCCGACGCCTTCAGCATGTCGTCGAGCAGGCCGCCGACCGCGTTGTACCAGGGCAGCGTCGCGGCGATGCTGCGCTGCGCCTTCGGCTTTGCCGCTTCGGCGTAGATGCCCGCGATGTCGGCGTCGATCTTCTGCGGCCGCTTGGCGATGGCGTCCGCCATGGCGTTGCGCTCGGGCAGATCGGCCTGGCGGATCTTGTCGAGCGCGTTGGCGAGTTCGGCGCGGTTGTCCTGCTCGATCTTCTTGATCGCCAGGCCCGGCTCGTCGTCCTGCATGATGTTGGTCTGGGTCTGGCCCCGCGTGGTGCGGATCGTGTTGACCGAGAGCAGTAGCGCACGATCCGCCGCGACGAGACCCGACAACCGCGCATGTGTGCGCACATCCGAGATCGCGTCCTGCGCGAGATAGCCGAGCGCCCCGATCGCGGGGACGCAGAGGCCGACCATCGTCGCCAGGAGATAGTGTTTGATCGAAGTGGAGAACATCGTCGCGAACGCCCGTCGGATCATCGCCGGACCAGCTCCCGGCGCATCCGGCAACGTCGAACCCGCCGATTTCGGCCTGCGACGAGCATTCCATCCCATCGTTAAGAATGTTCGAATGCAGTGCACAATTGCATACTGCATGCCGTGCGGGCGTTGCGTCGCCGCTTGCCTTCCGGCGGCCTTGCGCGTCAGCTAGACACGTCATGCATCGCCGCCTCGTCTTTCAAGAGCCCGTGTCGCGCGCCGCGCTGTGGAGCCGGCGGCTGGCCTGGTTCTCGGTCGCGGTGCTCGGGCTGACGATCGTGATCTTCCGCATGGGCGAGCCGAGCCTGCAGGGGCTCGCACCGATCGGTGCGGCCTATGGGCTCGTGATCGCGGCGCTCGGACTCGCGGTGCTCGCTTTCCTGCGGATCTGGAACTCCGGCCATCGCGGCGTCGGCATGGCGGCGCAGGCCTTCGCGTTGTGCCTGCTGCTGCTCGCGCCGGCGGCCTGGTTCGGCTTCAAATTCGCGACGCTGCCGGCGCTGGCCGATGTCTCGACCGACATCGACGATCCGCCGGCCTTCAGCCGTTCGCGCGCGGCGCTCGACGCACGCGGCGGGCGGGTGCCGCCGGACGTGCCGGCGGCGAGCCGGCGGTCGCAGCGGCAGGCCTATCCCAAGGCGCTACCGATCATACTCGAACTCCCGGCCGAGCAGGCCTTCGAGATCGCGCGCAAAGCTGCGCTGGCCCGCGGCTGGCAGGTGCTCGAATCGGCACGGCCGGGCGGCCGGACCGGGGCAGGGCGGATCGAGGCGGTGGCACGCTCGCGCGTGCTGAAGCTCGCCGAGGACATCACCATCCGCATCCGCCCGCGCGTCGACGGAAGCCGGATCGACATCCGCTCGGCCTCGCGCATCGGCCCGCACGATCTCGGCGGCAACGCCGCCCGGATCGCGAGCTTCGCGGAAGAGGTCGAATTGCTCGTGGAAGCGCGATAGCGCATCCTGATCGTGTGCGAATTCCCGTGGGTCCGCCGGAAAGCGCGCTCAGGCGCGCCGAAAGCGGCTGTCGAGCTGCGGCGGAGCCTCGTCGCAGGTCACGAGCCTCCGCAGCACCAGATCCTCGAGCTGCGCCAGCACCGAGAGCGCGGCAGCGCCGTGCAGCGCCGGTGCGAGGCCCTGATAGATCGCCGGCACCATCTCGGCGATGCGTTCGTCGCCCTGGGCCAGCCGGTTCAGCACTGCCACCTCGCGCTGGCGGCGGTGCTGCACGAGCCCGCGCAGGAAGCGCTGCGGCTCCCTGACAGGGCCGCCATGGCCCGGCCAGTACAGCGCATGCTCCATCCCGCGCAGCTTCTCGATCGAGGCCATGAAGGCCGCCATCGAGCCGTCGGGCGGGGCGACGATCGAGGTCGACCAAGCCATGACATGGTCGCCGGAGAACAGGCTCTGCTCCTGCGGCAAGGCGAAGGCGACATGGTTGGCGGTGTGGCCGGGCGTCTCGATCGCCTGAAGCGTCCAGCCCCGGCCGGAGACGGCGTCGCCCTCCTGCATGACGATGTCGGGCGCGTAGGTGCGGTCGGCTGCGGCGTCGAGCGGATTGACCTCGCCGGTCGCGAGCGCGCGGGCGGCGCGGTGGGGGCCGCAGCCGACGATGCGCGCGCCGGTCGCCGCCTTGAGCGCGGCGGCCGCCGGCGAATGGTCGCGATGGGTGTGCGTGATCACGATGTCGGAGACCGTCTCGCCGGCCACCGCCGCGAGCAGCCGCGCGACATGGGCGGGATCGTCGGGGCCGGGATCGATGACGGCGACGCGGCCGCGCCCGATGATGTAGCTGCAGGTGCCGGTGAAGGTCATCGGGCCGGCATTGCCGGCGATCAGCCGGCGCACCAGCGGCGAAAGCTCGCTCACCTCGCCGGCGGGAGGCGTCGCGCTGCGGTCGAACTCGATCTCGTCGCTCATGCCGTGTCTGCTCGCCTGATTCTGCTCGCGGGAGGCCCGACCGGCGCGGAGGAGGCGCGCTTGTCGGGTCCGGTCGCACCTCCTATAGACGGCCGCGGCGGCCGCACCAGTGCCGCGAAGACAAAGCGGATGGCCGACATGCTCACCTCTCACGCTCCCTCGCTGGTCGATGCGGCGCTGCCCTCGGCCACCTCCGCCCGCGGCGCGGCGCTGCGCAATCTCGGTCTCGCCGTCGCCGGCAGCCTGCTGCTGGTCGTCGCCGCCAAGGTCAAGGTGCCGTTCTGGCCGGTACCGATGACACTGCAGACCTTCGCGGTGCTGGCGCTGGGAGCAGCCTTCGGCGCGAGGCTCGGCGCCGCCACCGTCGCGCTCTATCTCGCTTATGGCCTCGTCGGCTTGCCGGTCTTCACCAACACGCCGCCGCTCGTCGCCGGACCGCTCTATTTCGCCGGGCCGACCGGCGGCTTCCTCCTCGGCTTCGTGCTGGCGGCCGCGGTCGCCGGCTGGGCCGCGGCCCGCGGCGCCTCCTGGTTCAGGCTGGTCGCAGGCTTCGCCCTTGCCGAGGTGCTGATCCTCGCCCTTGGGACCGCCTGGCTCGCGCTCGGCGCGCAGATGGCCGGCGGCGCCACCGGCATCGGCTTCGCCAAGGCCTTCGCCTTCGGCGTCCAGCCCTTCCTGCTGGGGGATCTACTCAAGCTCGCGCTCGCGGCCTGCCTCACTGGCGCTGGCTGGTCGCTGATCGAGCGTCGCGGCTGAGCCCTGCAGACGCGCGCGAATCGAAAAGGCCGGGGGCGACCCCCGGCCTTTTTCATGTCGTGAGAGCTGGGCTGCGGCTCAGCCGGTCGGCTTGGTGTCGGTGCAGCTCTTGGGCAGGCCGAAGGGGCGCAGCGTGTCGCCGCATTTGTCGCAGGCCGACAGGAGGGTCGCGAAACCGAGGACGGCGAGGAGGGTGATGGCGCGCTTCATGGCCCGTGGATTCGTTGCGGCAGGGACGGTCAGCCTACAGGGCGCGCAGATGGGGCGCCACGGGCAATTTCCGGATCGGGGCATCGGCCTGAGCGGGTGAGGATCGATCCCCATCGCCGCCGAAACTGTCGGCATCCCTATCGGCCAAAGAAAAAGGCCCGTCCGGGCCTGTTTTCGAAGTCCATGATGTTCAGCGGGAAATTTTGGTCGGAGTGGCAGGATTTGAACCTGCGACCCCCTCGTCCCGAACGAGGTGCTCTACCAGGCTGAGCCACACTCCGATTGACTGGTGGCCGGCTTATAGCCAGCGCGCGCCGGCTGCGCAACCGTCGACATCGCCGTGCCGCGCCGAATTCTCGCAGCCGCGACGCGGCCGCCCAAATGCGCCCTGTGCCGATGGTTGCGCCGGACCGCGCCGCGTTCTAGAAGGCCGGCGCATTGGGGCGTCGCCAAGTGGTAAGGCAGCGGTTTTTGGTACCGCCATTCGGAGGTTCGAATCCTCCCGCCCCAGCCAGCCATCTCGCACCAAACCGAATATCGATCGCGTTGGAATCTCGACGACGAGATCGAGGATTCCGTCGGCCGAACAGATCTTGGGAGCATTATCGTTCTTACAGACTCCGGCCTGGTGAAGACGAGGATGAGAGAATGGATATTTCATCTTGGCTTAAAACAGTATTTAAGCGGCCTACTATAGCATAATGCACTAAAATTAAATCTAAATATCAAAAGCGCTTGCTCGACAGCACATCAAAAGTCTTGCCGATCGTCGCCAGCGCCTTGTCGTAGTCGGCGAGCGACAGGCAGGCGATCAGCGCGTCGATGACCGCGAGCTGCGCGATGCGGCTGGTCATCGCCTCCGTGCGGAAATGGGTCTCACGCGCCATGGTGTGAAGTACGATGTCGGCATGGGCAAGGAGCGGCGACTTGCCGAAATTGGTGATGCAGATCGTGGTCGCGCCGGCTTCCCTGGCGAGCTTTGTCGCCGTGACCGTCTCATGCGTGCTGCCCGAATGCGAGATGGTGATGGCGGCGACCTCCGGACCGGTCAGCGAGGCACTGATCGCCTGGACGTGCGAGTCGACCACCACCTTCGCCTCGACGCCGATGCGTAGCAGCCTATAGTTGGCGTCCTCGGCGATCGGGGCGGCGCTGCCGATGCCGTAGAGCTCGACCCGGCGCGCCTTACGGATCGCGGCGACGGCCGCCTCCATCGCCTTGATATCCAGCGCCTTCATCGTGTCGTGCAGCGCCTGCAGGTCGCTGCGGAAGATCTTCTCGATCACCGTGCCGGTGTCGTCGCTGCGGACGAGGTCCTCGTGGATGAACTGCACGGGCTGCACCAGGTCGCGCGCCAGCGCGATCTTGACCTGCTGGAAGCCGCGCGCGCCGAGTTGCTGGCACAGCGAGATCACGCTGCCCTCGCTGGCCCCGGCGCGCTCGGCGACCTCCGTCACCGACATGTGCACGACCTCGTCGGCATGGGTGACGAGGAAATCCGCGATGCGCGCCGCCGTCGGCGGCAGCCCGGCACGCAGTGCCCTCAACCGGTCGAGCGCGCCCTCGAGGCCGGATGCGCCATTGCCCCTGCGCCGCTCGGGCACGCCCTCCGTCGTGGCCGAAGGGGCGATTGAATCGGGCTTTTGCGACGTCATGTCGTGAAGGCTAGCACGCCGTTTGCCGCCCCATATGACGGAGAGAGGCGGATGCGGGGGAAGACGCCATCGTCGACCCCGGCATAGCGCAGGCCGAAGCGCCGCGCCCCGGCGCCATCGGTCGCCGGATTGTCGCCGACCATCAGGACGGCCCGCTTGGGCAGGCCGAGCAATTTCAGCCCCGCCTCGAACAAGGCAGGCCCCGGCTTGCCGACGACACGGTGCGGTATCGGCCCGGTGCAGGCGATGAGCGCGGCCAGCAGCGCTCCGGTCTCGGGCACCACGGCGCCGTCCTCGCCGGGGTGGACGAGATCGGGGTTCGCCGCGACGAGCTCCGCGCCATCACGCACCGCATTGGCCGCTGCCGTCAGCCGTTCGTAAGAAAAATGCCGATCGCGACCGATGAAGACGATGTCGGGACGCGCCTGCACCGGCACGAGGCCCTGGTCGCGGGCATGGATCATCAGGCTCTTGCTCGCCAGCATGAGGATGCGGGCGCGCGGCCGCAGGCGTGCGATGTCGTCGAGCGCCGCCGTGCCGGCCAGCACGATCCGGCGAGGCGCGACCTGGAACCCCATCCGTTTCAAGCCGCGCGACAATTCGAGCGGCGTGTGTTCGGCGTCGTTGGAGACGATGACGAAGCGCCCTTCCAGCCCTTCGAGGAAGGCCTGAGCGCCGGGCAGCGCCCGCCCACTGCGCACCAGCGTGCCGTCGAGGTCGACCAGGCAGCCCCTTACGTCGTCAAACGACTCCATAGCGCGAATCTTGAGCCTCCAGAAAAACATCGATTCCATGAACTGAGATTATCTCAGTGTCAAACTCGCGCTTCCCTGACCTAAGTTCATCGTGCTGTCATGAAGCCCTGTTCTGTTGGTGTCGTCGCCACCATCGGCTCGCCGGCCAGATGGACTGTCGCGACGGCGCGGCCATGGACAGGGAGGAATGTCGTGCTCGAATTCCTCGGTAGCCGCATGCTGCGGATGGCGGTCACGCTCTGGGCCATCGTCACCATCGTCTTCCTCGCCACGCGGCTGACCGGCAACCCGATCGACTTCCTGATGCCGGAGGGGCTCGATGCCGTCTCGCGGCGCGAGATGATCGCCTATTGGGGGCTCGACCGCTCGGTCGCCGAGCAATATGCGCGGTTCTGGCGCTCGCTGCTCTCGGGCGATTTCGGCCTCGGGCTGATGGAGCGCCGCCCCGTCTCGACGATCTTCCTCGAACGGCTCTGGCAGAGCGCATCGCTGCTTGCCGCGACGCTTGCCTTGACCATTGCGGTCGGCGTTCCCGGCGGCATCCTGGCAGCGATCTGGCGCGGCCAAGCGCGCGGCGGCGGCGTGCTCTTCGCCGCCTTCCTCGGCTACGCCATCCCGAATTTCGTCCTCGCCATCCTGCTGCTGCTGGTCTTCTCCTACACGCTGCACTGGCTGCCGAGCGCCGGCTCCGGCACGCTTTTGCATTACGTCATGCCGACGGTGGCGCTCTCGGCCTATTTCGTCGCCTCATTGGTTCGCTACACGCGCAACGCCATGCTCGACGTCCTTTCGCAGGACTATATGCGCACCGCCCGCGCCAAGGGCCTGGCCGAGCACACGATCATCCTGAATCATGGCCTGCGCAACGCGCTGATCCCGGTCATCACCGTGCTCGGCCTGCAGGTCACCACGCTGGTCTCAGGCGCTGTCGTGGTCGAGACCGTCTTCGCCTGGAACGGCGTCGGCGACCTCTTGGTCGGCGCGACGCTCAGGCGCGACTATCCGGTGCTGCAATTCGGCGTGCTCGTCGTCGCCTGCGCCGTCATCGTCGTGAACCTGCTGGTCGATCTGACCTATGCGCTGGTCGATCCGCGCGTGCGGCTGGCGGGGGCCTGAGCGGCGATGACCGACACGCTCGACGCCAAGCTCGTCTTCGCCCCGGCGCGCAAGCGGATCCGGTCCCTGCGCTGGCCGCAGGGGCTGAGCGTCCTTGTCGCCGCCGCTGCCTGTCTCGGTCTCGTGCTGATCGTCCTGGCGATCTTCGCACCCGCGCTTTCGCCCTTCGAGCCCGATCAGCAGAAGCTGCTGGCGCGGCTGCGGCCGCCCATCGGCTTCGAGCGCGCTAATCCGGCGCATTGGTTCGGCACCGACCAGCTCGGCCGCGACCTGCTCTCGCGCTGTCTCCACGGCCTCAGGCTGACCCTGGCGCTGGCTTTGTTCGGCACGCTGATCGGGCTCGCGCTCGGCGTCGCGCTCGGGCTCGCCTCCGGCCTCATCGGCGGCTGGGTCGACGCCGTGATCATGGGCCTCGTCGACATCAAGCTGTCGCTGCCCTTCACGCTGGTCGCCCTTCTCGTCATCGCGCTCGCGGGCACCGACGTCGCGGTGCTGATCTGCGTGCTCGGGATCGCCTACTGGGCGCATTTCGCGCGACTCGTGCGGGCCCAGGTACTGAGCCTGCGCGAGATGCCCTTCGTCGAGGCGGCGCGCGCCGCCGGTGCCTCGCGCCTCCATGTCGCCACCGTCCACATGATCCCCAACATCGTCTCGCCCGTCGTCGTCATGGCGAGCCTGAATTTCTCCAATCTGATCCTGCTCGAATCGGCGCTCTCCTTCCTCGGATTGGGCGTCCAGCCGCCGACGGCGACCTTGGGCTCCATGGTCGGCCAGGGCCGCGACTACATGGCCTCGGCGCCATGGATCGTGGCCGTGCCGGCGCTGCTGATCGTGCTCGTCAGCCTCGCCGCCATGCTGCTCGGCGATTTCCTTCGCGACCATCTCGACGTGCGCCTGCGCGAACGTTGAGACCCTCGTTCCCGACCGATCATGCCTTCCCTCGAACCGAAAGGGCCGACACCATGCTCAAGACCCTGCTGAAGACGGCGTTCGCCGCCGCGCTCGCCACGACCGCTCTGACCGGGCTCGCCGCCGCCCAGGAGCTCAAGGTCGGCGTCCAGAACATGGCGCCCTGGCTCGATCCCGGCCGCGACTTCTCCAATGTCGGCTCGCAGTTCTATTTCAACGCCTTCGACCCGCTGATCGGCAAGGACGCCGCCCGCGCCGAAAGCGTCTGGCAGCCGGGCATCGCCACGAGCTGGAAGCAGACCTCGCCGACGGAGATCGAACTCAAGATCCGCCAGGGCGTGACCTTCCACAACGGCGACCCGATGACGGCCGAGGACGTGGTCTTCTCCTTCGACCGCATCATCAACGCGACCTTCCCGCCCTATACGGTGCGCAAGCGCGACACGCTGCCGAACATGGCACGCGTCGAGGCCATCGACGCGGAGACGATCCGCATCACCGCCACGAAACCGGAGCCGCTGTTCGAGACCCTGCTCAACGTCCAGCAGGGCATGATCGTGCCGAAGAAATACATCATGGGCCTGACCGGCGATCCCAATGTCGCCGAACCCGCCGATTTCGAGGCCTTCGCTCTGAAGCCGATCGGAACCGGGCCCTACAAGATCGCTGAATTCATCCCGAACCAGCGCCTCGTCTATGAGCGCTTCGACGGCTTCTGGGGTGAGAAGGCGCCGTTTCAGAAGGTCATCGTCACGCGCATTCCCGAGCTCTCCGGCCGCCTGACCGCGCTGAAGAACGCCGAGGTCGACCTCATCACCAACGTCCCACCCGACCAGCTCGACCCGATCGCGTCGGACCCCAAGCTCAAGGTCGAGGGGATGCAGACGCCGCTCTTCCACGTCGTCATCTTCAATACCCAGAACCCGAAGATGGCCAATCCGAAGCTGCGCCAGGCGTTGTCCTACGCGATCGACCGCAAGACGCTGAACGAGGCGCTCTGGTTCGGCAAGGCGAAGGTGCCGACCTCGCATACGTTCGCCCAGTTCGGCCCGCTCTACATGCCGGAACTGAACACCTTCGAATACGACCCGGCCAAGGCCAAGGCGTTGCTGAAGGAAGCCGGTTATGACGGCTCGCCCATCCGCTACGACATCCAGGCGGCCTATTATACCAACGGCTTGCTGGCCGCGCAGGCGATCCAGGAGATGTGGGGCGCCGTCGGCGTCAAGACGCAGCTCAACGTCACCGAGCAATGGACCGGTGGCGAGCCTTCGATGATGGCGCGTGGCTGGTCGAACCCGATGTATTTCCCCGATCCCGCCGGCGCCTTCGGCATCATGTGGGCTCCGACCGGCAACTCCGCTTCGGAAGGCCGCTTCAAGGCGAGCGACGAATACGTCGCGACCTGGGAGAAATTCCGCTTCTCGACCGACCTCGCCGAGCGCAAGAGCGCCTATGCCGCCCTGATGACGATGATCAAGAACGACCCGCCGGTGCTGCCGCTCTACCAGCCCTACGAATCCTACGGGATGAAGCGCTCGCTCGCCTGGCGCCCGCTGTCCGGCCACATCCCCTATGTGCTCGATTTCCGCGCCGGCCGCGTGACGCTGGCGGCACGCTGAGCCGTGGCCGGAGGGGGCCGTGCCGGTTCCCTCCGCTTCTTCTGCCCCACCTCGTCGTGAGCCCCGCCATGAACAGAGCGCTTCGCCTCGCCTTTATCGCCGACATCCACCACGGCGAGAACAGCTTCACCAAAGTCGGCGCGCAGGCCATGCCGCTGATGGCGGAGTTCCGCCGCTTCGTTGATGAGACGAAGCCTGACGCCGTGATCGACCTCGGCGACCGCATCTCCGATCGCGACCATGCCACCGATCTCGCTCTCGAGCGGGAGGTCGCGGAGGCGTTCTCGGCCATCGCCGCGCCGCGCTTCCATCTTTGCGGCAACCACGATCGCGACCATCTGACGGTCGCCGAGAACGAGACGATCCTTGGGCAGCCGCTCGGCCACCGCACCGTCGACCTCGAAGACTGGCGTCTCGTACTCTGGGCCGCGGATTCCAAGATCCATCGGCCGGGCGGCTTCGTGCTGCAGGAGGCCGACCTGCTCTGGCTCGCCGCGACGGTCGCCGCGGCGGACCGTCCGCTAGCGATCATGAGCCATGTCCCGATCTCCGGCCACGCCCAGACCGGCAACTATTATTTCGAGCGGAACCCGGACTTCTCGACCTATCCCGGCGCCGAGCGCGCCCGCGCCGTGCTGCGTGATGCGAGCGTGCCGGTGGTGTGCCTGGCCGGCCATGTCCACTGGAACACCCTGACCACAGTCGACGGCATCCCGCATCTGACGCTGCAGTCGTTGACCGAGAGCTTCACGACCTTGCCGGAACCGGCAGGTGCCTGGGGTTTGCTCGAACTCGGCGAGACGATCGCATGGACGGTGTTCGGCAAGGATCCCTTCAGCGCCCGGATCGAGGCGGCGCAGACGACGCGGCGCTGGATGACACCGCTGCAGCCCTTTCACGAGCATCCGGAATTGCGTCAGCGCCGCCTCGTCCTCGCGGCCGAATGAAGCCGGCCCTGCGCGGGTTCATCCGAACGTCATCGACCCTCGATAGCAACCGCCGACCCACAGAGGCCGCACGATATGCGTCGCAACGTTCTGCTCATCGTCGTCGACCAGTGGCGCGCCGATTTCGTGCCGCATCTGCTGCGGGCGAAGGGCCAGGAGCCGTTCCTGAAGACGCCGAACCTCGACCGGCTCTGCACTGAGGGCGTCACCTTCGCCAACCATGTCACGGCCTGCGTGCCCTGCGGGCCGGCCCGCGCCAGCCTGCTGACCGGCCTCTATCTGATGAACCACCGCGCCGTGCAGAACACGGTGCCGCTCGACCAGCGCCATTTCAACCTCGGCAAGGCGCTGCGCGAGATCGGCTACGACCCGGCCCTGATCGGCTACACCACGACGACGCCCGATCCGCGTTCGACGGCAAGGCAGGATCCGCGCTTCCTCGTGCTCGGCGACCTGATGGACGGGTTCCGCTCGGTCGGCGCCTTCGAGCCCAACATGGACGGCTATTTCGGCTGGGTCGCACAGAACGGCTTCCCGCTGCCGCAAAAGCGCGAGGACATCTGGCTTCCCGAAGGCGAGGATGCGGTCCCCGGCGCGACCGAGCGGCCGGCGCGCATCCCCAAGGAGCTCTCCGACTCCTCCTTCTTCACCGAGCGGGCGCTGACCTATCTCAAGGGTCGCGCCGGAAAGCCTTTCTTCCTGCATCTCGGCTATTATCGGCCGCATCCGCCCTTCGTCGCGCCGGCGCCCTATCACGAGATGTACCGGCCAGACGCCATGCCGCCGGTCGTCCGTGCGGCGTCGCCCGAGGCCGAGGGCGCTCAGCATCCGCTGATCAAATATTATGTCGACGCGATCCGCCGCGGCTCGTTCTTCCATGGCGCGGAGGGCTCCGGCGCGACGCTGGATGCCGCCGAGATCGCGCAGATGCGCGCGACCTATTGCGGGCTGATCAGCGAGATCGACGACTGCCTCGGCCAGGTTTTCGCTTTTCTCGACGAGACCGGGCAATGGGACGACACGTTGGTCGTCTTCACCTCGGACCATGGCGAACAGCTCGGTGACCATCACCTGCTCGGCAAGATCGGCTTCCACGACGAAAGCTTCCGCATCCCGCTGGTGATCAAGGACCCGCGGGGCGCCGAAGGCCGGCGCGGCGCGATCGAGGAGGCCTTCACCGAGAGCGTCGACGTGATGCCGACGATCCTCGACTGGCTCGGCGGCACGGCGCCGCGCGCCTGCGACGGGCGCTCGGTGATGCCGTTCACGCAAGGGGTGCGCCCGCCCGATTGGCGCACCGAACTGCACTACGAATACGATTTCCGCGACGTGCATTATTCCGAGCCGGAGACCGTCCTCGGCCTCGGCATGGACGAGTCCAGCCTCTGCGTGGTTCAGGACGAGCGCTACAAATACGTCCATTTCGCCGCGCTGCCGCCGCTGTTCTTCGACCTGACGAAAGACCCCGATCAGTTCGTCAATCTCGCCGACGACCCGGCCTATGCCGCCCGCGTGCGCGACTACGCCCAGAAGGCCCTGTCCTGGCGGCTCGTCCATGCCGACCGCACGCTCACCCATTTCCGCTCCAGCCCGCGCGGGCTGGAAGAACGCAAATCCGAAACCCAAGCCGGAGACCAGCCATGGTCGGTTCCCTCACGCGTCGCGGCGCAATAGCACTCGGCGGCTCCGCCCTCATCCTGCCCTCGCGCTTCGCGATCGCCCAGGCCGACAACAGGCCGGCGATCACGATCGCGGTGCAGAAGGTGGCCAACACCAACACGCTCGACGTGCTGCGCGAGCAGTCCAATGTCGGCGAGCGCGTCTTCTTCTCCTCGCTCTGGGAGGGGCTGATCGGCAAGAACTGGCTCGGCAATCTCGAGACCGTGCCGGGGCTGGCCACCGAATGGAGGCGGATCGACGACCGCACCGTCGAGCTGAAGCTTCGCCAGGGCGTGAAATTCCACAATGGCGACGAGCTGACCGCCGAGGACGTCGCCTTCTCCTTCGGCAAGGAGCGCATGTTCGGCGAGACCCAGCCGGTCGGCGGCAAGACGATCGCCGCCGATTTCTCGATCACCGGCGGGCGCGCGTCCAAGGAGCTGCCGCCGGAAGTGCCGGCTGTGGCGCGTCGTTCCTGGCCGGCGCTGCTCGGCGTCGAAATCGTCGACAAGTACACCGTACGCTTCGTCAACGGCACGCCGGACGTGACGCTGGAGGGCCGCATCTCGCGCTTCGGCAGCGAGATCATGAACCGCCGCGCTTTCCTGGAAGCCAAAACCTATGTCGACTGGGCGACGAAGCCCGTCACCACCGGCCCCTACCGCGTCGCCGACTATCGCCCGGACGTCTCGCTGCTACTGGAAGCCCATGACGAGTATTGGGGCGGCCGCCCGCCGCTGAAGTCGATCCGCTTCGTCGAGGTGCCGGAGACGGCCTCGCGCATCAACGGCCTGCTCTCGGGCCAGTACCAGTTCGCCTGCGACATCCCGCCGGACCAGATCGCGCAGATCGAGCGGAACACTGCCTTCGAGGTCCAGGGCGGCACGATCCTGAACCACCGCCTCACCGTGTTCGACAAGAACCATCCGACGCTGGCGAACCCGCTTGTGCGCCGCGCCATGACGCACGCCATCGACCGGCAGGCCATCGTCGACTCGCTCTGGGCCGGCCGGACCACCGTGCCGAAAGGGCTGCAGTGGCCCTATTACGGCGAAATGTTCATCGCCGACTGGGCGGTGCCGGCCTTCGACCTCAAGGTCGCCAAGGATCTGGTGAAGCAGTCCGGCTACAAGGGCGATCCGATCCCCTACCGCCTGCTCAACAACTACTACACCAACCAGACGGCGACCGCGCAGATCCTGGTGGAGATGTGGAAGGAGGCCGGGCTCAACGTCGAGATCCAGGTCAAGGAGAACTGGCAGCAGATCCTCGAGCGGACCCCGAGCCGGGCGGTGCGCGACTGGTCGAACTCGGCGCCGTTCAACGACCCGGTGTCCTCGATGGTCAATCAGCACGGCCCCAACGGCCAGCAACAGCAGGTCGGCGAATACACCAATGCGGAGCTCAATACGCTGGCAGTTGAGCTCGAAACCTCGACCGACCGCGCCCGCCGCAAGGTCGCCTTCCGGCGGATGCTGGAAATCGCCGAGCGCGAGGACCCCGCCTACACGGTGCTGCACCAGAACGCGACCTTCACCGCCAAGCGCAAGGACATCGCCTGGAAGGCCTCGCCCGCCTTCGCCATGGATTTCCGCGCCGGGAACTGGGGCCGGCAGAGCTGAGACCCACAGACATGGCGGCGCGGCCCTTCGGGCTGCGCCGTTTCGATTTTCTGGGACAGAAGGAGGCTTCGATGCCCCACCCGACCCGCCGCCATGCGCTGCGCCTCGCCACCGGCGCGGCTGCTACGCTGGCGCTGCCGCGCTTTTCCATCGCGCAGGCCGACAACCGGCCCTCGATCACCATCGCTGTCCAGAAGATCGCCAACTCCAACACGCTGGAGACGCTGCGCGAGCAGTCCAATGTCGGCGCTCGCACCTTCGCCAGCTATGCCGAGCCGCTGATCGACACCGACTGGGCCGGCGATCTCTCGCTGAAACCCGGTCTCGCCACGGCCTGGCGGCGGATCGACGACAGGACGGTCGAGCTCACCCTTCGCGAGGGCGTGAAATTCCACAACGGCGAGACCATGACCGCCGAGGACGTCGCCTTTTCCTTCGGCGCGGAGCGGATGTGGGGCGGCGCGGCGCAGGCGGGCTCGTCGGGACTGTTCGGCTCGGTCACGGCGGGCGCCGCCGGCAAGCAGCCGCCGGCCGAGGTGGTCGCGGTCGCCCAGCGCGCGTTCCCCGGCTTCGACAGGATCGAGATTGTCGATGCCCGCACCGTGCGTTTCGTCAACAAGACGCCGGATGTGACGCTGGAAGGCCGCATCTCGCGCAATGTCGGCATCATCGTTTCGCGGAAGGCCTTCGCCGAGACGGCGTCCTGGCTCGACTGGGCGCGCAGACCCGTCGGCACCGGTCCTTACCGCATCGCCGAGTTCAAGCCCGACCAGTCGCTGACGCTGGTCGCTCATGACGATTATTGGGGCGGCCGGCCGCCGCTGAAGTCGATCCGCTTCGTCGAGGTTCCGGAGACGTCGTCGCGCATCAACGGCTTGCGTGCGGGCGAATACGACTTCGCCTGCGACATCCCGCCCGACCAGATCGGCGAGATCGAGCGCGATCCGCGCCATGAGGTGCTGGGCGGACTGATCGCCAACCACCGCCTGACGGTCTTCGACAAGACCCATCCGCAGCTCGAGAATCCGCTGATCCGGCGCGCGATGACGCATGCGATCGACCGCCAGACCATCGTCGACGCGCTCTGGGGCGGACGCACGCGGGTGCCGAAAGGGCTGCAATGGGAGTTCTACGGCGACATGTTCGTCGCCGATTGGAGCGTGCCGGCCTACGACCTCGCCGAGGCGCGCAAGCTCGTCAAGGCGTCCGGCTACAAGGGCGATCCGATCCCCTATCGCCTGCTCAACAACTACTACACCAACCAGGTCGCGACCGCGCAGGTGCTGGTCGAGAGCTGGCGCGAGATCGGCATCAACGTCGCGATCGAGACCAAGGAAAACTTCCCGCAGGTTCTGGCCAAGGGGTCGACACGCGCGGTGCGCGACTGGTCGAACAGTGCCTCCTTCAACGATCCGGTCTCCTCGCTGACCGCAAGCCACGGCCCCACCGGCCAGCAATGGCAGATCGGCGAATGGCGCAACGACGAGATGGGCACGCTCTCGGAGGTGCTTGAAACCTCGACCGATCACGCCAGACGCAAGGCTGCTTTCCGCCGCATGCTCGAGATCTGCGAGCGCGAGGACCCGGCCTACACGGTGCTGCACCAGACCGCCAACTTCACCGCCAAGCGCAAGGCCATCCAGTGGCGGGCGGCGCAATCCTTCGTGATGGACTTCCGGCCGGGCAATTGGGGTGGAATCCGCTCGTGACGGCTCATACCGCCAAAGGCGGCGCCGCGCCCCTGGTCGCCATCCGCGACCTCACCGTGGCTTTCGACGGGGTAAAGGCGCTGCATGGCATCGACCTCGATGTCGGGCGCGGCGAGGCGGTCGGGCTCGTCGGCGAATCCGGCTGCGGCAAGTCGGTGACTTGGCTCGCCGCGCTCGGTCTGCTGCCGAAGAAGGCGCATGTTACCGGAAGCGTCACGCTGGAAGGGCGCGAACTGCTCGGCGCGCCGCCGGCCCTGCTCGACGCCACACGCGGCGGGCGCATCGCGATGATCTTCCAGGACCCGGCGAGCGCTTTGAACCCCGTGATCAGGCTCGGCAAGCAGGTCGGCGAGGCGCTGGCGCTGCATCGCGGCCTCTCGGGTTCCGCCATCCGGGCCGAGGCGAAGCGGCTTTTCGATCTCGTCGGCATACCCGACGCCGCGCGCCGGCTCGACGCCTTCCCGCACGAACTCTCCGGCGGCCAGAATCAGCGCGTGATGATCGCGATGGCGTTGGCCGGCGAGCCCGATCTCCTGATCGCCGACGAGCCGACGACGGCGCTCGACGCGACGATCCAGGCGCAGATCCTCGAATTGCTGACGAAAATCCGGCGCGAGACCGGCATGGCGCTGGTGCTGATCAGCCATGATCTCGGCGTCATTTCCGAGACCTGCGACCGCGTCTGCGTGATGTATGCCGGCCGGATCGTCGAGACGGCCGTGTCGGAGGAATTGTTCGCCCAGCCGCTGCATCCCTACACGCAGGGCCTGATCGCGGCGCTGCCGCCGCTGGAGGGCGTGCGCCGCCGCCTCGACCCGATCGAGGGCAACGTGCCCGAGCCCTGGAATCTGCCGCCGGGCTGTTCCTTCGCACCGCGCTGCAAACGCCATGTCGAGGCCTGCGACATGCGGCTGCCGCCGCTCGACCTGAAGGCACCTGGCCGGTTCGCCGCCTGCATCATGACGCCGCCGCTCGCCCAGCCGCAGCACCAGCCGGAGTCGGTCTTCGCATGAGCACCGCTCCCCTGCTCCAGGCGCGGAGCATCGCAAGGCGCTATGCCATGCGCCAAGGGCTGCTCGGACGCGCCGTCGAGATCCGCGCGGTCGACGGCGTCTCGCTGACGGTGGAACGCGGCCGGACGCTCGGCCTCGTCGGCGAATCCGGCTCGGGCAAGTCTACCGCCGGCCGGCTCGTGCTCGGGCTGGAGAGGCCAGACGATGGCGACGTGCTGTTCGACGGTGCCGCCATGCCGTCCACCGGCACGCGCGACTGGCGGCTGATGCGGGCCCGCATGCAGATGATCTACCAGGATCCGCTCGGCGCGCTCGACCGCCGCCTGTCGATCCTGGAGCAGGTGCGCGAGCCCTATGACGTGCATGGCCTCGGCGAGAAGACCGAGCGCGACGCGATGGCGCTCGCCTTGCTGCAATCGGTCGGCCTGCGCGCCGATCAGGGCCGGCGCTATCCGCACGAGCTCTCCGGCGGCCAGCGCCAGCGCGCCGTGATCGCCCGAGCGCTGGCGACCAAACCGGACCTACTCGTCTGCGACGAGCCGGTCTCGGCGCTCGACGTTTCGATCCAGGCCCAGGTCGTCAACCTGCTCGTCGACATCCAAGTCGAGCTCGGCCTCGGAATGCTGTTCATCAGCCACGATCTCAAGGTGGTGCGCCAGGTCAGCCACCGCGTCGCGGTGATGTATCTCGGGCGCATCGTCGAGGAGGGCGAGGCCGACCTGCTGCTCTCGAACCCCGCTCATCCCTATACCGAGGCGCTGGTCTCGGCCTCGCCGGTGCCGGGTCGTCGCGCCCGGCCGCGCATCGTGCTGCAGGGAGACCCGCCCAATCCGGCCGCGCGCCCCTCAGGCTGCGCCTTCCATCCGCGCTGCCATGCCGTGCGCGCACGCTGCCGGGTCGAGAGCCCCAAGCTGATGCCGCTGCCGGACGGCCGGCTCGCCGCCTGTCATGTCGCCCATGACCAGGCGCATTTCCTAAAGGCTGCGAGCTGATGCTGCGCTTTTTCCTGATCCGGCTCGGCCGCGCCGCGCTTACCGTCGCGCTCGTCGTCACCTTCGCCTTCGTCGTGCTGCGGCTGTCGGGCGATCCGGCGCTGATCATCATGAGCGTCGACGCGCCGCCCGCGGCGATCGCCGCGTTCCGCAAGGCCTGGGGTCTCGACGATCCGATCTGGCTGCAATATCTGCGCTATTTCTCGGCGATCGGCCAGGGCGAGCTCGGTCAGTCGATGCGTGATGGCCGCCCGGCGATCCAGCTCGTGGCAGAGCGCATCCCGGCCACGCTGGCGCTGACCCTGCCGGCGCTGGCGCTCAAGCTCGGCATCGGCATCCCCGCCGGCATCTACGCCGCGCTGCATCGCGACAGCCTGATCGACCGCATCGTCATGGTGACGGCGGTGGCCGGATTCACCGTGCCGAGCTTTGTGCTCGGCCTCGTCCTCGTGCTGGTCTTCTCCGTCCAGCTCGGCTGGCTGCCCTCGGGCGGGCAGGAGAGCTGGCGCCACGCCATCCTGCCGGTGATCACGCTCGGCATCGGCGGCGCGGCGGTGCTGGCGCGCTTCACGCGATCGGCCATGCTGGAGACGCTTGGGCAATCCTATATCCGTACCGCCAGCGCCAAGGGCGTGCCCTGGCATCGCGTGGTGCGCGGCCATGCGCTGCCCAATGCCGCCGTGCCGACCGTCACCGTCGTCGGCTTCATGGTCGGCAGCCTGATCGCCGGCGCCGTCGTGGTCGAGAGCGTGTTCTCGTGGCCCGGCGTCGGCCGGCTTCTGGTGGTCGCGGTGTCGAACCGCGATCTCGCCGTCGTGCAATGCATCCTGCTGCTGGTCGCGATGACGATGGTCAGCGCCAATCTGATCGTCGACCTGCTCTACGGCGTGCTCGATCCGCGCCTGCGCAGCGGCGCGAAAGCGGGAGCGCATTGAGATGGCCGACATCGCCGCCGTCATCCTGCCCGCCGCCGACCGCGACAGGCCTAGGCCCAAGCAGCGCATCCCGCTGCTGGTTTGGATCGGCCTGATCTGGATCGGCTTCATCATCGTCGTGGCGCTGGCCGCCGACTGGATCACGCCCTATCGCTTCACCGCCTACGACCTGCGCAACCGGCTGGCCCTGCCGTTCCATCCGCTGCATTGGCTCGGCACCGACGAGCTCGGCCGCGACGTGCTCTCGCGGTTGATCGTTTCGATCCGGATCTCGCTGCTGGTCGCCTTCGGCGCGACGATCATCTCGGCCGTGTTCGGCACGCTGATGGGGTTCCTCGCGGCGCATTTCCGTGGGCTGGTCGAGCAGTTCGTGCTGATGCTGGCGGATTTCCAGGCGGCGATGCCGTTCCTGATCCTGGCGCTCTCGGTGCTCGCCTTCTTCGGCAACGCGCTGCCGCTCTTCATCTGCCTGATGGGGCTCTATGGCTGGGAGCGCTATGCCCGCATCGCCCGAGGCCTTGCCATCTCGGCCGGCGCCCAGGGCTATGCCGGGGCGGTGCGCCAGATCGGGGCGTCGCCCTCGCGCGTCTACCTCAAGCACATCCTGCCCAACATCGCCTCGACGCTGATCGTCTCGATGACGCTGACCTTCCCCGAGGTGATCCTGCTCGAGAGCGGGCTCTCCTTCCTCGGCCTCGGCGTGCAGCCGCCGATGACGTCGCTCGGCAACATGGTCGGCTATGGCCGCGAATATCTCACCCGGGCTCCCTGGATCATGCTGGCGCCGGCCTGCACCATCGTCATGACCACGCTCGCCGTCAGCCTCGTCGGCGACTGGCTGCGTGATCGGCTCGACCCGACCCTGCGCTGACCGGACCAACGCCATGACCGACGACCCTAGCTCCAACCGCGTCGTCATCTGCGTCTTCGACGGCCTGCGCCCCGATTTCATCACGCCTGAGCTGACGCCGAACCTCGCGCGCTTCGCCGCGCAGGGAAGCTGGTTCCGGCAGGCCCGCAGCGTTTTCCCCTCGATGACGCGCGTCGCCACGACCTCGATCGCGACCGGCGCACCGCCGAACGTCCATGGCGTCGTCGGCAACGCCTTCTTGTTTCCGCAGGTCACGATGGACCATGTCCTCGACATGAGCCGGGCCGACGACATCGCTTTGGCGGAGGCCGCGACGGGCGGCCAGCTGGTCGGCGTCGAGACCTTCGGCGACGTCCTCGCGCGTGCCGGCAAGCGGCTGGCTGTGGTGCATACCGGCTCGGCCGGCTCCGCCTATCTGATCAATCCGCGCGCCCGCGCCAATGGCCACTGGACCTTCTCGATCCTGGGGCGCGAGCACACGCAGACGCCTGAGGCGGTCGACGAGGTCGTTGCCCGCTTCGGGCCGCTGCCCCCGCGCGAGCTGCCGCGCTTCTCAGAGGTCGACTATGCCGAGGCGGTCTTCCGCGAGCATGTCCTCGCCGAGATGGCGCCCGACGTCGCGCTGATCTGGTTCAACGAGCCCGACACCTCGTTCCACTATCGCTTCCTCGGCTCGCCCGAGACGCTGAGCGTGCTCAAAGCCACGGACGCCGCCTTCGGACGCATCCTGGACTGGATCGACGCGCGACCCGACGCGGACCGTTACACGGTGATCGCGGCGTCCGATCATGGCCAAATCTCGATGAGCGACGCCCTGCCGCTTTCCGACCTGCTGCAGGCCGCGGGCCATCCCGGCCGGCGCGCGGCCGAGCGGACCCTGACAGGCGCGAGCTTTTCCATGACCGGCGGCAATATGGGCGAGATCCGGATTCTGGAGGGCGGCGATGCGCGGCGTGACGCGATCGCGGCCTGGCTGATGGAGCAGGACTTCCTCGGCATGCTGTTCTCGCCGACCCGCAACAAGGTCGATGGCATCGTGCCGGGCAGCTTCGCGCTGTCGCTCGTCGACCTCGATCACCCGCGCGCGCCCGACCTCGTCTACGTCCTGCGGTCGCACGAGACGAGAGATCGCTACGGCAATCCCGGCCTCGGCCTGATGACGAAGGGCGACGTGCCCGTCGGCGGCGGCATGCATGGGGGGCTCAACCGACACGAACTCAACACGGTGCTGCTGGCGCGGGGCGCGAGCTTCCCCGCGGCACTCGACGAACGGGCCTGCGGCATCATTGACATCGCGCCGACGATCCTGTCCTCGCAGGGACTTGGCCCCGCCGCGACCATGACCGGACGGTCGCTGACATGTTCGACCGAAGGACCCGCCGATCTGCACAGTTTCGAGACCGGCACCCGGATGTTCCGGCAGGTGCTCAGATGCGCGGACCGTCGGGAGTCTCGCATCATCGTCGAAGGCCGCCGCGACTGATTGCGGCTGCTGGAGCCGACGCCTTGTGGGCAGGGCTTCGCTGCGCCCGTCATGCCCGCGTCGCCGAACCGTCATCCGTTCGTCGTGCGCCATCCAGATAGGTCACCCGCTTTCACGGGGGAGATGGCGTGACGCCTCAATCGGTCGAACTGTCTGGAATCGGCAAGACATTCGGCACGGAGACGGTGCTGAACGATATCGATCTCGCGATCCGGCCGGGCGAATTCATCTCTCTCGTCGGCATGTCGGGTTGCGGCAAGTCCACTCTCTTGCGGGTGATCGCGGGGCTGGAGGCACCCGATCGCGGCATCGTCTCGATCGGCGGAACGCCGGTCACGACGCTCGATCCCAGCGAGCGCAATCTGGCGATGGTGTTCCAGTCCTATGCGCTCTACCCGCACATGACGGTGCGCCAGAACATCGCGACGCCGCTTCGGATGAGACGGCTCTCGCTCACCGGGCGGCTGCCGCTGCTGGGGCGCCTCACACCTGGCCGCCATGCGATCGCCAGCGGCATCGACGCGGCTGTCCGAGCCTCCGCCGAGATGCTGCAGATATCGCAGCTTCTCGATCGCAAGCCGTCGCAACTGTCCGGCGGCCAGCGCCAGCGCGTCGCTCTGGCCCGTGCGCTCGTGCGGGAGCCCGCCGCCTTCCTGATGGACGAGCCGCTCTCCAACCTCGACGCCAAACTGCGGGCCCACATGCGCGACGAACTCGCCGGGCTGCACCGTCGCCTCGGCGCGACCTTCATCTATGTGACGCACGATCAGGTCGAGGCGATGACGATGTCGGACCGCATCGCCCTGCTCGATGCCGGCCGTATCCTGCAGCTCGGCACGCCGGCCGATCTCTACGACCGCCCTGCCTCCCTGACGGTCGCCCGCTTCATCGGCGCGCCGGCGATCAACCTTCTGGCGGTCGAGATCGATACCGCCGGCCGGGTCGCGTTCCAAGGACGGCCGCTGGCGATCACTACGCGTGAGGGCGGTCCGGCGATGGGCATGCTCGGCGTACGGCCCGAAGATGTCAGCCTCGCCAGCGACGGTTTGCCAGCGCGCGTCGTCCGCGTCGAGCATCATGGCGCGGACCGCCATCTTCATCTCGATCTCGTCGAAACACCCGACGTTCGGATCATCATGCGGCAGGGAGCAGGCGAGGCGGCCTCGCCGGAGCCCGGCCTGACAGCGAACCTCGCCCTTTGCCCGCGGCGAGTGCATCTCTTCGGCCCCGATGGTCGGCGGCTGGACGTGCGGCAGGTCGAAAGGGTCGCCGCGTGAGTGCGGTCAGCCTCGATGGGCGGGCCGATGACGTCGTGTTGTCGCGCCCCAAGCCGGCCGAAGTGCGGATGCGTCGTCATGGGCCGATATTCGTCGCCCCGGCGGTCCTGCTGCTTTTGCTGACCTATGTCGTGCCGCTGATCGCGCTCGCGGTCTTCAGCCTGACCGACTACAAGCTCGGTGCCGTCTCGATGCGGTTCCTCGGGCTGGAGAACTTCGAGCGCGCCTTCAGCGATCCGGTTTTCCTGCGATCGCTCGCCAACACCGCGCTCTATGCCGCGCTGGTCATTCCCTTCGGGGTTCTGCTCGGCCTGGGTGTCGCGCTTCTGGCCCATGGTCGCAAGCGGACGCGCTGGATTTGGGAGACGGCCTATTTCCTGCCGGTGACGGCGACGCTCGTCGCGATGGCGACCGTCTGGCAGTTCCTGCTGCATCCCTCGCTCGGACCGGTCAATGCGGCGATCAGGGCGCTGGGCCATGATCCCGTCTCGTTTCTCGCCACGCCCGCGCTGCTGATCCCGACTCTGGCGCTGATCGGCATCTGGCAGGTGCTGGGCTTCAACATGGTCCTGTTCCTCGCCGGGTTGTCGGGCATCCCGAAGGAACTCTACGAGGCCGCCCGCCTCGACGGCGCCAGGAATCCGATCGACCTGTTCCTGACGGTGACATGGCCGATGCTGGCGCCGACGACGATGTTCGTCGTCGTGACCACGTCGATCAGCGCCTTCAAGGTGTTCGAGACGGTGGCCGTGCTGACGCGCGGCCGCACTGGTTCGGAGACGCTGCTCTACGCGCTTTATCTCGAAGGCTTCGAATATGGAGAGACCGGCTACGCCGCCGCGCTGACGCTGCTGTTCCTGGCGATCATCCTGGTCCTCTCGATCGGGCAGACCATGCATCTCGACAAGAAGGCGCATTACTGATGCGCGCGCTGGTCCTGCGTTGTCTGCCCGTCCTCGTGCTGGCGCTCGGCGCAGCCGTGATGCTGCTGCCTTTCTACTGGATGGCGCTGACCTCGATCCGCTCGCCCTCGGAGATTTTCGACGTTTCGCTGTGGCCGATCCCGCCGCAGTTCGAGGCGGCGCAGAACTATGGCCGCGCCGCAACACAGGCTCCGATGGGCCGGTTCATGCTCAACGGCGTCATCGTCTGCCTGGGAATCCTGATCGTTCAGGTGCTGGTCGCGGTTCCCGCTGCCTACGCGCTCGCCAAATTGCGCTTCCGCGGCCGGAATGCACTCTTCGCGCTGGTCGTCGCGGCGCTCTGCGTGCCGATGCAGGCTCTCGCCCTGCCGCTCTTCATCGGGCTCGCCACGGCCAATCTGCTGAACACCTATTTTGCGCTGATGGCGCCGTTCTTCCTGTCGGTCTTCGCCATCTTCCTGTTTCGCCAATCATTCCGCAGCTATCCCGACGAGATCATCGATGCCGCGCGCATGGACGGCTTTTCCGAGTTGGAGATCTGCTGGGGGCTCGTGCTGCGCGGATCGATCCCATCGCTCGCGGCCTTCGCGGTGTTCTCGCTCGTCGCCCACTGGAACGACCTCTACTGGCCGTTGATCGTGGTGAGCGACACCGCGCTGGCGCCGCCGCCGCTGGGGATGCTGTTCTTCTCGGACGTCGAGTCCGGCGCGAATTACGGCGCGCTGATGGCCGGCGCGATGATCATCACCGCGCCGATGGTCCTCTGCTTCCTGCTCGCGCGCCGCCATTTCATCGCCGGCGTGACCATGACCGGCGTCAAGTGACCACGCCTTTCCCAGCACACTGCAACAAGCACTGGAGAGTCTGATGTCGTTTCGCACTCGTTTCGCGGCCGGGGCCATCGCCCTGGGTCTCGCGCTGGCGCCCGGCCTGGCCGCGGCACAGCAGGTCACCTTGAACGTGCTCTACAATCTGCCGGGCTTCACCAAATTTCATCAGCCGCTGGCCGAGGAGTTCATGAAGCGCAATCCGGACGTGAAGATCAATCTTCTCGCCCCGGCGGTCGCCTATCCCGAAGGCCATCAGCAGGTTCTGCGCTCGGCCGTGACCGGCACTGCGCCCGACGTGTTCTATTCGGGCTATCATCTGCTCGGCGAACTGGTGACGACGCTCAAGGCCCGCGGCCAGATCACCGATCTCGGCCCGTTCATCGAAGCCGATGGCGGCAAGGCGTTCCTCGACAAGAACTACACGCCGCAGATGGCCGCGCTCGGCGTGGTCGACGGAAAGCAGTACGGACTGCCGGTCAACGCTTCCTCGCCGATCATCTTCATCAACGCCGATCTCGTGCGCAAGGCCGGCGGCGATCCCGACAAGATGCCGACGACCTTCCCCGAGCTGATCGCCCTGGCGACGAAGATCCGCCAGGTCGAGCCCAAGGCCGCGGGCATGGCCTACGACATCGGCGGCTGGCCCGATGACTGGCTTTGGCAGGCGCTGATCTACACGCAAGGCGGCGAACTCACCGATCCCGCGACCCGCAAGGTCGCCTTCGACAATGCGGTCGGCCTCAATGCGCTGAAGCTCACCCGCCAGTTCGTCACCGAGGCCGGCCAACCGGTCCTCGACTGGGACCAGTCGCGCCAGCAGTTCGGCGCCGGCCTCACCGGCTTCATCTTTTCCACGCCCGCTCACGTCCAGACGATCGAGGGCCTGGTCGGCGAGCGCTTCAAGCTGACGACTGCGACCTTCCCGCTCGAGGACAAGGCCAAGGGCGGCGTCCCGACCGGCGGTAACGCGGCCGTCATCATCGCCCAGGACAAGGCCAAGCAGGCCGCTGCCTGGAAGTACCTGAAATGGGTGACCGGCCCCGAGGCGCAGAACATGATCGTGCGTATCACCGGTTACCTGCCGACCAATAAGCTCGCGATCGGGCCCGACTTCCTCGCGCCCTATTATGCCGAGCACCCCAATGTGAAGACGGCCTCGCTCCAGGCCGACAAGTCGCGTCCCTGGGGCGGCTATCCGGGCGGCGATTCCGTCCGCATCTGGCGCACGCAGCGCGACATCATCGCCGCGGTGATGCGTGGCGAGACCACGCCCGAGCAGGGCCTGCGGCAGATCGTCGATCAGACGAACGCCCTGATGAAGTGAACGCCCGGGCGATCACTCGAAAAAAAGCGGCGCGACGGCCCCGGCCGCCCCGCCGCTCCTTGACGGAAGCAGATCATGAAAATCATCCAGATCACCGACACGCATCTGGTGCCGCCCGGCGGCCTCGTGAACGGCGTCGATCCCGATGCCCAGTTGCGCTCCGCGATCGCCGACATCGTGGCGCGTCATGCCGACGCCGACCTGCTCGCGATCACCGGCGACCTCTGCAATGACGGCGACCCGAGCGCTTATGCGCTCCTGCGCGAGATCCTGGCGTCCGTGCCGTTCCCCGTCCGGATGGTGCTCGGCAACCATGACGACCGTGCCAATTTCCGCGCTGCCTTTCCCGATCACCCGGTCGACGCCGCCGGCTTCGTCCAGTTCCATCAGGACACCGCCTTCGGCCGCCTGCTGTTCCTCGACAGCCATGAACCCGGCGTCATCGGCGGCCGATACTGCGCGGCCCGCTTGGCCTGGCTCGATCGGGTGCTCGGGGAAGCGGGCGCCGCGCCAGTCACCGTCTTCATCCATCATCCCCCGGTTCCCGACGGGCTGGCGCATTTCGAGAACATCCGCCTGGAGGACGATGGCGCGATGCTGGCGCGGCTTTCCAGGCATCCCGGCGGCGTGCGGCACATCGTCTTCGGCCATATCCATGTGCCGATGGTCGGCACCAGCAACGAAGGCATCGCCTACAGCTCGGGCCAATCCTGCGCGCATCGCTTCATCACGGCGCCGGACGAACCGAGGCCTTGGTGGACGGCCGGCGCGCCCTGCTACCGCATCCTGATGCTCGACGAATTCGGCTTCCGGGCCTACTCCACCGAGGTCGGGCAGCAGCCGACCGCGCGGGCGCCTTATTGCGCGGGGCCGTAGCCCGCCCTCAACCCGCCTTGAACCAGTCCTTGCCGGGCGCTGCGTCGATCAACTCGCGCGTATAGGGGTTTTTCGGATCGGACAGCACGTCCCGAGCCGGGCCGAATTCGACGATCTTCCCCTTGGACATCACCGCGATGTAGTCGGACACTTGCGCGGCGACGCGCAGGTCGTGGGTGATGAACAGGAGGGTGATGCCGAGCTGCTTTTGCAGGTCCGACATCAGCTCGAGCACCTGCTTTTGCACGGACACATCCAAAGCCGAGACGCATTCGTCCGCCAGGACGACCTCGGGGTTCATGGCGAGCGCGCGCGCGATACCGATGCGCTGGCGCTGGCCGCCGGAGAACTGATGCGGCTTGCGGTCATAGGCTTCGGGCTTGAGGCCGACCAGCGAAAGCAACTCTTTGGCGCGGGCCTGCGCCGCGCCACGATCCATGCCACCGAGCAGGGCGGCGCGCTCGATCACCGGCCCGACGCGGTGGCGTGGATTGAGCGAGCCGTAGGGATCCTGGAAGATCATCTGGATCTTGCGGCGGGCGGCATTGAGCGCCCGGCCGGTCAAGCTCGCGAAATCGACGTCGCCGATCCGGATCTCGCCCGCCGTCGGCGGCACCAGGCGCATCGCCACCTTGGCCAGGGTGGATTTGCCCGACCCGGATTCGCCGACGATGCCCAGCGTGTGGCCCTTCGCGAGCGACAGCGAGATGTCGTCGAGCGCCACCACCCGGCGCGTGCCGACCTGATAGATCTTGTCGAGATGGGACAACTCGATCGCACGAGGCCCGGCCTGATCGTCGGACAGGCGCTTCGTCGCCGCACGCGGCACGGCGTCGATCAGTTGCCGGGTATAGGCGTGCTGGGGATGATTGAGGACTTGGTCGGCGGTGCCGATCTCGACGAGTTGTCCGCTCCTCATCACCGCGACGCGATCGGCCACCTCGGCCACCACGCCGAAATCATGCGTGATGAAGAGGACGCCGTGGTTGAAACGGTCCCGCAGCTCGCGAAACAGCCGCAGCACCTGCGCCTGCGTCGTCACATCGAGAGCCGAGGTCGGCTCATCGGCGATGAGCAGAGCGGGATTCATCGCCAGCGCCATCGCGATCACGACACGCTGGCACTGGCCGCCGGACAACTGATGGGGATAGCTGTCGTAGATCCGCGGCGGATCGGGCAGGTTGGTGCTGCCGAACAGTTCCAGCACGCGGGCGCGACGATCCTTCGCCGTCATCCTGCCGTGCAGGATCAGCACTTCCTCGACCTGCGCTCCGACCTTGATGGCGGGGTTGAGCGCCGCCATCGGTTCCTGGAACACCATCGCGAGCCGATCGCCGCGCAAGGCCCTCCGCCTGGCTTCCGGCATCGTGACGATGTCCTCGCCGCGAAACAGGATGGACCCGCTTTCAACCGACAGGCCGCGCGCCACTGCCCCCATGATCGCGCTCGACAGGACCGACTTGCCGGAACCTGACTCGCCGACGACGCAGAGGATCTCGCCCGGCCTCAACTCGAAACTGATGTCGCTGACGGCGAGCTTGCGATCCGCACCGCGCGGCAGCGAGACATTGAGGCTTTTGACCTGGAGAATGGGAGCGGACGCGTCCGTCATGTCGAAACGACGCTCTTGGCGGCTTCCTGGAGGCCGTCCGACAGCAGGGACAAGCCGAGCATGAGCAGCGAGATCGCAATGCAGGGAAAGATCACGACATGGGGAAACACCATCGCCATGGCCTTGCCATCGGCGACCATGCTGCCCCAGTCGGGAGTCGGCGGCGGCAGTCCCAGCCCGAGGAAGCCGAGCACGCCGATGGTGATCGCGGTGTAGCCGAGCCGCAGGCACAGATCGGCGAGCAGCGGCGTCGTCGCGTTGGGCAGGATCTCCCGGAGCATGATCGCCAGATGGCCTTCGCCGCGCGTGACGGCGGCGGCCACGAAATCGCGGCCGCTGATGTCCATCACCAGAGCGCGCGTCAGCCGGAACACGGAAGGGGCGCTGCCGAAGCTGACGGCGATGACGATGTTGGTGCCCGAGGCGCCGAAGGCCGTGATGATGATGATGTAGAGCACCATCACGGGGAAGGAGAGCAGCGCGTTGGCGAAGAACGACATCGCGGTGTCGACAACACCCTGGAAGTAGCCGGCGAGCAGGCCGGCCATCGTGCCGATGACAAAGGCGGCCGCCGTCGCCATGGTCGACCAGAGCAGCACCGTGCGGGTCCCGTAGATCAGCCGGGAGAGGATATCGCGGCCGAGAAGATCGGTCCCGAGCCAGTAGTGGCCGCCGCCGGCGGCCGGCGCGCCGGGAAGTTGCAGCGGGATGATGGTCTTGAGCGGGTCGTAGGGCGCGATCAGCGGTGCGAAGAGCGCGACGAGAGCGAACAGCAGCACGACCGTCAGTCCAAACAGCGATGCCGGACTGCGCGAGACGGCGCGCAACAGGCTCATGGCGCGGCCCTCACCGGAACGGCGGCCGCGAAGGTGAGACGGGGATTGAGCCAGACATAAGCCAGGTCGGACAGCAGTTGCGTTCCGACCACCGCGATGACCGCCACCATCGTCCCGGCCTCGATCAGATAGACGTCGTGCTGGAGCGAGGCCGTGTAGAGCAGCGTGCCGAAGCCGCGATAGCCGAAGAACGCCTCGACCACGATCACGTTCGAGAGCAGCCACGGAATGTAGAGCATGATCACGGTGACGGGCGCGACCAGAGCGTTGCGCAGCGCGTGTCCCAGCACGATGCGCGGGAAGGACGCGCCTTTCATCAGCGCCGTGCGGATGTAGGGGCTGGCCATCACCTCGACCATCGCGGCGCGCGTCATCCGGGCGAGATAGCCGGCGCCGGCCAGTGTCAGCACCATCACGGGCATGACGATCTCGTTCCAAGCGAAACCGGAGGTCATCGCGCTGGCGCCCGGCAGCCAGCCGAGCCAGAACACGAAGATCGCCGACAGGAAGACCGCACTGGCGAATTGCGGGATCGACGTCGTCGCGATCGACAGCACCGAGATGGCGCGGTCGAGCCATGAGCCTTCGCGCATGCCGGACAGGATGCCCAGCGCCAGTGCCAACGGGACCATCAAGGCGAGGGACAGGCCGGCCAGCAGGGCCGACTGCCACAGATAGTCGCCGATCATTCGCGCGACCGGTTCCTTGTAGTGGGTCGACATGCCCCAATTGCCGGTCAGGAACTGGGACAGCCAGCGGACATAGCGCAGCAAGAACGGGTCGAGATAGCCGTTTTCCCTCAGCCACGCCTGACGCTGTTCGCCGGTGGCGAACTGCCCGAGGACATGCGTGGCGACGTCATCGGCATTGAACTCGAGGGCGGCGAAGACGATGAACGACACCGCCACCATCGTCGCGGCCATGGTGGCAAGACGCTGCGCGATGAAACGGACCAAACAACAATCCCCGCATTCGTTCGTTAGTCCGCCGATCCTGCGCTGCGACCCGTTTCGGCGTAAAGGCCCGGGGGTCGTCGCGGGAGGCCACGACGGCCTGTGGTGTCACGATGTCATTGCGTCGGCCAGCCGCATCAGGCCGCGAGCCAGACCTCGTGCATCTTGAAGAAGTCAGACGGGTGAACGTGGTAGTTGCGCACCTTCGGCGACACCGCAGTGATCTTGTCGAGCCAGAAGGGCTGGATCATCACCGCGCTGTCCTGCAGGATCGCCTCCGCCTTGGCCATGTGCACCGAGCGCTTCTTGGGATCGATCTCGGCCATGGCGAGGTCGAGAGCCGCGTCGAAGGCCGGGTTGGCATAGCCGCTCTCGTTCCAGGAGCCGCCGGAGCGGTAGGCCAGGTCCATGGCGATGACGCCGAGCGGCCGGTGCGCCCAATAGGTCATGCCGAAGGGAACCTTGGTCCAGACCGGCCAATACTGCGCCGAGGGCACGACGTTGAGCTTCAGTCGGATGCCGGCCTCGGCGAGGCTCTGCTGCAGGACCTGTGCGGTGTTCTGCTCCCACAGTCCCTGCGTGTTGCCGACCATCAGCTCGATGTCGATGCCGTCCTTGTGCCCGGCCTCGGCGAGCAGCGCCTTGGCTTTGGCGACATCGCGTACAAGCGGCGGCAGCGCGGCATATTCCGGGTGGAACGGCGCGACATGATGGTTCTCGCCAAGCGAGCCCTGGTTGCGGATGCCGAATTCCAGGAGCTTCTTGTTGTCCGCAGCGAGCATGATCGCCTTGCGGACACGAATGTCGTCGAAGGGCTTTTCGGCAGACCGCATGCGGATGCAGACGGTGTTGGCGGCCTTCTGCCGCAGCAGCTTCACCTGCGGCAGCTTCTCGACGAGGTCGATCTCGGTGACCGAGACGCCGTAGAGGATGTCGACCTGATTGGCGACCAGCGCCGCGACATGCGCTTGCCGGTCGTTGCCGAGATTGATGTAGCGGATCTCGTCGAGATGGGCCGGCTTGCCCCAGTAGTCGTCGCGCCGCTTCAGGGTGGCGCGCTGCGCCACTGCATAGTCTGTGAGCTGGAACGGGCCCGTGCCGATCGGGTTCTTCGGCCAGTTCGCGCCCTGCTCGTCGAATTTGCGATGCAGGATGGGCGCATTCTGGGCGTAGAGCATCTCGGGGATCGAGAGCACGGCCTTGTCGAGCACCAGCGTGATCTCGTGGGAGCCGGTCTTCTCGATGCTCTTGATCATCGAGAACGAGGTCTTCAGGTTGAATTTCGAGGTCGGTGCCGTCCAGCGCTTGAAGTTGAACAGCACGTCCTCGGCATCGAAATCGTCACCATTCGACCATTTCACGCCCTTGCGCAGGGTAAAGACCCAGGTCTTGAGGTCGTCGGACGGCTTCCAGCTTTCGGCCAGATAGGGCTTGGTGATGTTGTCGGGATCGACCTCCGTCAGGTATTCGATCGATTGCCGGTAGATGTTCGAGCCGTCGATCCACTGCGAAAGCATCGGATCGGTGATTTCCTGAACCTGCGCCTGGAAGCGCATGATGCCGCCCTTGCGTGGCGTTTCCTGAGCCATGGCTGGGGCGACCGGGCTGCCGCCGATCATCTGGGACAGGAACGCCTCGGCGCTGGGAACGGCCACGCCGAGCAGCGTGACTGTCCGCAGGAATTGCCGTCGTGAGATTTCGCCGGCGACGACCTGCGTGGAGAGTTTCTCGACGGCCGGATGCGCCGGACTGCCATCGCTGCTCTTCAGGATACTCATGATGGTCCCCTCGAAAGTTCTGGTGGCAACGATGATGGCTTCGATATCGGTGTCTCGGTCGCGAACGGGAATTCGGAATGACTGTTCGAGGCCGGCTGCACCATCGAAGGAGCCAGTTTCAAGCCATTCCAACAAAGTGAAGGCGAGCGGCCCTCAAACGCCAAGTGCTATTGTCAGATAGCGGCATGCCAAAAACTGATCCGGGACCGATGCCCCAGCCGCGAGCAGCGTCTAGCCCGCATCGGAATCCGCCGCATCCTGCCTTTTGCCGAGAGAGACGGCGAAGCGGGAAATGATCCAACTGCGGAATGTGGCGACGATGGGCTCCTGGAGATCGTCGGCGGCGAGCGACAGGTAGTAGCCATAGCCGCTTTCGACGCGCACCTCCCACGGCGCCACGAGCTTTCCCTCGGCGATCTCGCGGGCGAACATGTCGATGTCGAGGAGTACGACCCCCTGGCCCGACATCGCGTACTGGGCCGCCGCCAGCAGGGTGTCGAAGGTCGAGCCGCCGCCATTGTCGTCCAGCATGATCCCGGCCCGATTGGCGAAATGCGACCAGAGATGGCCGACGGGATTGCCCTCGACCCGGACATGCAGCAGTTCGCTCTGCCTGAGGAAGGCGTCGATCGACAGATCGCGCGCCTGCGCCGCCAGAGCCGGCGAACAACCGGGCGTGACCTCCACCATCCAGAGCAGGTCGCGGATCGCCTCGGACACGCGCGGCCGGTCGAAGACCACGGCGATGTCGTAATCCTCCTTCGGGACTCCGGGCGCGTAGGAGCTGAAGATCTCGATCGCGATGTCGGGATGCAGGGCGCGGAACTCGGCCATCAGCGGCAAGGCCACCTGATGGAGAAACGACGGCGGGAAATGCACCTTGAGCACGCGGCCGCCGCGCGGCGCGCCGACGCGCAATTCGGCCATGGCCTGCTCGAGCCGGTTGAAGGAGCGCGTCACCGCCGGCAGCAGTGCCTCTCCGGCTTTCGTCAGCTCGAGGCCGGACTGCTTGCGGATGAACAGCTTCTGCCCGAGCAGTTCTTCGAGGCCGGCGACATGGCGACTGACCGCGCTCTGCACGACATTGAGCTGCTCGGCGCCATGGGTGAAGCTCAGGCACTTGGCCGCGGCCTCGAAGGCGCGAAAGGCGTTAAGCGGGAGCCATTGTCGTTTCATCGGCGATCCTGACGGACGCGCTCGAACGCTCGAACGCGACAAAATCGAATGAGCCAAGAGACGCGTTTCGGCTGCGCGAAGCAAATCGTCGTCGTGCGGGTCGCCCCGGCACCGGGCGCCACCTTCGCCCGTCTGCCTAAATTAGATGGCGCTATACAGAATAAGCGTTTCCCGAGGCGGTTGCGGCCGGATTAGCGTCACGAGCCAATTCGGAGCCGATGATGCTTGATTTCACCCAGATTCGAGAGCTGATCGATCAGCGTCGGCCTGGTCACAGCCTGCCGCGGGCGTTCTACACCGACCCGGCGATCTTCCGGTTCGATATCGAGCAGGTCTACGCCACATCCTGGATCATGATCGGTTTCGAGGTCGAGCTGCCGCAGCCCGGCAGCTACATCTCGCTCAAGATCGGCGAGTCGCCCATCGTCGTGATCCGCGACCGCGCAGGCACCATCCGGGGCTTCCACAATTCCTGCCGCCATCGCGGCGCGCAGATCTGCGAACTCGGCAAAGGGCGCGCCTCGAAGCTCGTCTGCCCCTACCATCAATGGGTCTACGACCTGTCCGGCAATCTCCAGCATGTCGAGCGGATGGACGAGACCTTCCGCTACGAAGAGCATTCCCTGAAGCCGATCAGGGTCGAGACGGCGGCCGGCGCCGTCTATGCCTGCCTGTCCGAGGACGCGCCCGATTTCGAGCCGTTCCGCCGCGGCATCGAGCCGCTGCTGGCGCCCCACGACCTGAAGAACGCCAAGCTCGTCCACGAGGCCGTCCTGGTCGAGAAGGCCAACTGGAAGCTCGTGATGGAGAACGCGCGCGAGTGCTATCACTGCCTGGCGTGCCACCCCGAGCTCTCGGTCGCCTTTCCCGTGATGACGCGCCTGAAGACCGACGACGAGGGCCACCGGCTCGGTTTCGAAAAGCGCATGACCGAGAACGGCCTGCCGATCGGACCCGTCGAGGGCACCTGGTGGCAGGCGGCGCGCTTCCCGCTCAACAAGGGGGCCGTGACGCTCTCCCTCGACGGCCAGCCATCGGTGAAGAAGCCGATGGTCGAGGCTTGCGGCGGCGATGTCGGCTCGATGCGCTGGGCGCTGGAGCCGCACAGCTTCGCTCACGCGCTGGGCGACTATGTCTTCATGTTCAGCGCGATACCCGTCGGTCCCGAGGAGACCATCGTGATCGCCAAATGGCTGGTCCACAAGGATGCGCAGGAAGGCGTCGACTATGTCGTCGACGATCTCATCGCCACCTGGAACGAGACCAATCTGCAGGATCGCGATCTCGCCGAAAACAACCAGCGCGGCGTCAACAGCGTCGGCTACCAGCCCGGCCCCTATTCGAAGGAGGCCGAATCTCTCGTCATCCGTTTCGTCGACTGGTACTGCGACACGGTCCGCGAGATCACCGATCTCCACGCGCAGCCGGCACAGCCGCTGCGTCGTCTGAACGCTCGGTGAGTGGCCACGGTGAACGCCGACGGTCGCCTCGGCGCCACGCAACTCTCCGGTCGGGATGCCTGGGACGGGCAGGACGATCCGCTGGTCTGCGTCGCGGTCGAGGACGAGACGCCCGACGTCAAGACTTTCCGGTTCGAGGCGCGGTCCGGCCGGCCGTTTTCGTTTCATGCCGGCCAGTTCGTCACGCTTTCCATTCCGGTCGGAGGCGCGACCGCGTCGCGCTGTTTCACGATCGCGAGCTCGCCGGCCCGCGCCGCGCAGATCGCGCTGACGATCAAGGCCCATGGTCCCGGCGGCGCGACGCGATGGCTGCATGACAGCGTCACACCGGGCTCGATCGTCGAAGCACGCCGGGCCACCGGCCTGTTCCGGATCGAGCAGGAACCGCGCGAACCGCTGGTTCTGGTCTCGGCCGGCAGCGGCGCGACGCCGATGATGGCGATGCTGCGCTGGCTCGACGATCTCGGCTGCGACGCCGAGGTGCACTACATCCACATCGGCAAAAGCCAGGCCGATCTGCTGTTCAAGCGCGAGGTCGAGGCGATCGCCGCGCGCCGGCCGAAGCTGATGCTGCATTGGTTCACGACGCGCGAGGGTTCGGCCCGGCCCGATGCCGGCACGATCGCAGCGCTGGTGCCGTCTCTCGCCTCCGCCCGGACGTTCGTCTGCGGACCGGACGCCTTCATGGCGGCGCTGGCCGAAGCCTTCGGCCGCGCCGGCGGCGCAGCCGACCGCTTCCACCAGGAGAGCTTCGTCGAGGATATGGCGGCGGCGCCATTGCCGGCTTCGGCCGGCTCGGCCGGTCATCCCGTTCGCGTGCAGCCGCATGGCACCGTCGTCGAGGCGCATCCCGACGAGACGCTGCTCGTCGCGCTCACCCGGGCCGGCATCGCCGTTCCGAGCTCCTGCCGCAAGGGGCTTTGCGCCACTTGCCGCATCAGGCTCGTCTCCGGAGATGTGCTGATGAAGCAGGATGGCGGTCTTTTCGACGACGAGGTCGAGGCCGGAGACCGCCTGGCCTGCTGCTCCTATGCACTCGGACCTCTCGAAATTCGGATTGCCTGATGTCAGAGATGAAGCAGACCAGACGCGATCCCGGATCGACCGGCGACAAACCCCTGCCGGTGCGTGAGCACGCGCAACTGCTCGTCGTCGGTGCAGGCCCCGCCGGCCTGGCGGCGGCGATCGAAGCGGCGGGGCGCGGCGCGCAGGTCGTGCTGGTCGACGAGCACCCGGTCGACCATGCCCTGATGGGCCTCGATATCCCGTTCCATTTTGGCCAGCGCATGAACGGCGCCGTCCGCAACCGCGAGCGCATGATCGAGCGCATCGCCGAGGCTGATCCGCGCATCGCGGAGGCCTTCGAGGCCGGCGTCGATGTCCGTCTCGGCGTCGCGGTCTGGGGCCTGTTCTCGCATCGCCCCGGCCTGCGCTGGGTCAAGAGCCACGTCGCCGGCCTGACGGAAGGCTCCGACAGCTGGCTGATGAGCTTCGACGCCGTGATCCTGGCGACCGGCCGCCGCGACATCGGCCTCGCCTTTCCGGGCTGGGATCTGCCCGGCGTGATGGGCGTGACCGCGGCCGAGACCCTGCTGACGCGCTACGACGCCTTCGACGGGCAGCGCCTCGTCATTCTCGGTTCGGGCGCGGAGGCAACGGGCTTCGCCTCGGCCGCGCGCGCGGCCGGGCGCGAGGTCGCCGCGATCGTCGAGGTCTCCGACCGGGCACTCGATGCCGAGGGCTGCCGCGCGCTTGCGACGGCGGGCGTGCCGATCCTTTTGGATGCGATGGTCGCGCAGGCTTTCGGTGGCGCCGACGGCGTCGAACGGGTCGGCATAAAGGCGCTTGGCGCAGTGGGAACCGACACGGAAATCGTCTGCGACACGCTCGTGCTCGCCATCGGCGCCTGTCCGACGATCGAGCTGTTCGACGTCGCCGGCACCGAGATCGTCTTCGACGGGCTGCGCGGCGGACATGTGCCGGTGATCGAGCGCTCCGGCCGGACCTCCATGCCAGGCGTGTTCGGCGCCGGCGACTGCATCGGCATCGATCCGCGCAAGAGCAGCGATGCCGGCATCGCCGCTGGCGAAGGCGTCCGTGCCGCCGCCGCGGCGTGCCAAGAGCTCGGCCTCGGCCGCTACGACAGCGCAGCGGTCGAGGCCGCCGCGCCCGAGGGCGGCGTCGATGTCGCAATCGTCCGCGCCGCCTGGGCTGCGGCGGCGATGGCGGTGTCGCAAGCCGACACGCCGGTCTGCCAGTGCGAGGACGTCAGCCTGCCCGATCTCTTGGGCGTGCGGCCGCCGCGCTATCTCGATCGCGACCAGCCCGCCATGCTGCGGCGCGACCTCGAGACGCTGGCGGCGGGTGGACTGGTCAACCAGGATCAGATCAAGCGCCTGACGCGCGCCGGCATGGGGACCTGTCAGGGACGACGCTGCCGCGAGCAGGTCGGTGCGATCGTGGCCTGCGCGACGAAGACGCCGCTTTCGGCGATCCCGCTGCCGAGCTACCGGGCACCGGTCAGGCCGCTGCCGCTCTCGGTCTTCGCGGACACGGGCGAGGCCGCCGAGATCGCCGAGCATTGGGAAGGCTGGTTCGGGATCAAGAGCCAATGGGTTCCGTTCTGGGAGCCGATCCCGCCCGTCGCCGAGAGGGAGGACGCCAAGTGAGTTCCGCGAAAGGCGCATCGATCGTCGTCGTCGGCGGCGGCGTCACGGGTCTCAGCACTGCCTGGTGGCTGGCGCGCGCCGGCGCCGACGTGCTGGTGATCGAGAAGGGCATCGTCGGCTGGGAGGCGTCCGGCCGCAATGGCGGCGGCGCCACCCATCACCAGAGCCCGCTTTTCGCCGAGGAGCAGCGGCTCTGGCCACAGATGGACGAGCTCCTGGGCTACCCGACCGAGTTCCAGCCCAAGCGCATCCGGGTCGCCTTCTCCGAGAAGCAGATGCAGGAGTTCGAGATCGGCGTCAGCAACACGCGCGGCCAGGGCTTCCCGGTCGAATGGCTCGACCCCAGGCAGCTCAGGGAGATGGTGCCGCTGCTCGGCGACAATGTCGTCGGCGGTATCTATCTGGAGCGCGGCGGCCATGCCAATCCGCAGCGAACCGTGCAGGCCTATGCCTGGGCCCTGCAGGATCTCGGCGGCCGCATCCTCCAGCACACGACGGTGACAGGGTTTTCGCGCTCCGGCGGCAAGGTCACGGGCGTCCAGACCAGCGCCGGCGATTTCGCCTGTGACAGGCTGGTGCTCGCCGCCGGGCCGCAGACCGGCATCCTCTCGGGCCTGCTCGGATCGGAGGTGCCCGTCACCCCGGCCCGCGCCGAGATGATCGTCACCGAGCCCTTGCCGCTGCTGCCGATCGGCGGCGTCGACGGCAACAACCTCTACGGCCGCCAGACCATGCGCGGCAATCTCGCCTATGGCGGTGGCCCCCATGAATGGCTGCCTGTGGAAGGGCATGCGGGCGCCTATCGCCCGTCGAGCCCGCTGGCGCGCAACATCGCCAGGCGGCTGGCGGAGATGTTCCCCAAGGCCGCCCATGTCCGCATCATCCGCAGCTGGGCCGGCATCATCGAGAACACGCCGGACGGCCGCCCGGTGATCGACCATCTGCCGAGCGCCGAGAATGCGGTCGTCGCGACGATGTCGAGCGTCGGCTTCGGCCTCTCGCCGGCCAGCGGCCGGGCGATCTCGGAGCTCGTGCTCGACGGCGCCTGCTCATTCGCCGACCTGACCAGCTTCCGCCTGTCGCGCTTCGGCAATATCGGGCCGGACTGGCGCGAGCGTCTCGGCTGGGTGCCGCCCGAAACGGAGGACGGCCATGCCAGCGCAGCCTGAGCCGATCGCCGACCGCTATTCCGGCTGGCGGCTTCTGAAGGAGAGCCTGACCGGCAATGCCGGCTGGAAACCGGCCTGGCGCAAACCCGAGCCGAAGCCGGCCTATGACGTGATCATCGTCGGCGGCGGCGGTCATGGGCTGGCGACGGCGCATTACCTCGCCAGCGTCCACGGCATCACCAATGTCGCGGTGCTGGAGAAAGGCCCGATCGGGCTCGGCAATGCCGGGCGCAACACCACGATCGTCCGCTCGAATTACGGGCTGCCGTCGAACACGCGCTTCTACGAGCATTCGCTGAAGCTGTGGGAGGGCCTCGAGCAGGACCTCAACTACAACGTCATGATGAGCCAGCGCGGCGTGCTGAACCTGTTCCATTCGGACTCGCAACGCGACGTCGCCGTCCGGCGCGGCAATTCGATGCGGCTGCAGGGCGTCGACGGGGTCCTGCTCGACCGCGAGGGCGTGCGCGCCATGGCGCCCTTCATCGCACTCGATAACCCGATGTTCCCGATCTATGGCGGCTTGCTGCAGCCGCGCGGCGGTACCGCCCGCCACGACGCCGTCGTCTGGGGTTTTGCGCGCGCCGCCGACCGGCGCGGCGTCGACATCATCGAGCATTGCGAGGTCACCGGCATCAGGCGGGAGGGCGACCGGGTCACCGGCGTCGAGACGACGCGCGGCTTCATCGGCGCGGGCAAGGTCGGCGTCGCCGTCGCCGGCAACACCTCCAGGCTCGCCGACATGGCGGGTCTGAGGCTGCCGGTGGAAACGCATCTGCTCCAGGCCTTCGTCTCGGAGGCGATCAAGCCGATGATCGACAGCGTATTCACTTTCGGCGCGGGCCATTTCTACATCAGCCAGTCTGACAAGGGCGGCCTGGTCTTCGGCGGCGATCTCGACGGCTACAACTCCTATTCCCAGCGCGGAAACCTGCCGCTGGTCGAGCATCTGATGGGTGCCGCCGTCTCGATGATCCCGGCTTTGTCACGTCTGCGCGTGCTGCGGCAATGGGCCGGCATCATGGACATGACGATGGATTCTTCGCCCTTCATCTGCACGACGCCGATCGACGGGCTCTTTTTCAACGGCGGCTGGTGCTATGGCGGCTTCAAGGCGACGCCGGGCTCTGGCTGGTGCTTCGCCCACACGATCGCGACCGGAGCGCCGCACGCGCTCAACGCCGACCTCACCATCGATCGCTTCCGCGACGGCCGGATGATCGACGAACGGGGCGCCGGCCCCAACCCCTGGGCGCAGTAGAACGACGATGCAGCTGATCCCCTGCCCTTTTTGCGGCGCCCTTCCCGAGGACGAGTTCCACTATCGCGGCGACGCCACCGTGAAGCGCCCCGCTCCCGACGCCGGCGAGCAGGCCTTCTACGATTTCGTCTATACGCGGAAGAATCCGCGCGGCTGGCATGTCGAATGGTGGCACCACTATGCCGGCTGCCGGCAATGGCTGAAGGTGCGGCGGAACACACTCACGCATGAGATCGGCGGCTCGGTCGGTCCCGCCGAAGAGCTGCAGGTGTCGCCATGACCGGCACGCGGCTTCCCCAAGGCGGTCACATCGACCGCGCGAGGACGATCGCCTTCAGCTTCGACGGCAAGAGCTATCAGGGCCATCCGGGCGACACGCTCGCCTCGGCCCTGCTCGCCAATGGCGTAAAACTGGTCGGCCGCAGCTTCAAATATCACCGGCCGCGCGGGATCATGACGGCCGGCCCCGAGGAGCCCTGCGCGCTGGTCGAACTGCGCGATGGCGCGCGGACCGAACCCAATACCAAGATGACCGAGGTCGAGCTCTATGACGGGCTGACCGCGACGAGCCAGAACCGCTGGCCGTCGCTCGCCTTCGACCTGATGAGCGTCACCGGGCTTGCCGGCGGCGCGATCTCCGCCGGCTTCTACTATAAGACTTTCATGTGGCCGAAGGCGTTCTGGGAGAAGCTCTACGAGCCGTTGATCCGGCGTGCCGCGGGGCTCGGCCGCGCGGCGAACGAACCCGATCCGGACCATTACGAGGCGATGCATTCCCATTGCGACGTCCTGGTCGTCGGCTCGGGAGCGGCGGGTCTCGCCGCGGCGCGGGCCGCAGGCGCCAGCGGCGCGCGCGTCATTCTGTGCGAGCGCGATGTCCTGCTCGGAGGCGGCCTGCTGCTCGATCCCGCGCAGGAGGCCTGGCGGCAGAGCATGATCGCCGAGCTCGAAGCCATGCCGGAGGTCGAGATCCTGCGGCGCACCAACGTGTTCGGCTATTACGACCACAATCTGCTCGGCGCGGTCGAGCAGGTCGGCGACCATCAGGCCGAACCTGGTCCCCATTCCGTCCGGCAGCGTTACCGCACCATCCGGGCCGGTCACGTCGTGCTGGCGACGGGGGCGAGCGAACGGCTGATCGCCTTTCCCGGCAACGACCGGCCGGGCGTGATGATGGCGGGCGCGGCGCTGACCTATCTGCGCCGTTTCGGGGTCGTGCCGGGCCGGCGCGCCGTCGTCTTCACCAACAACGACAGTGCCTATGAGACGGCTCTGGCGCTGAAGGAGGCAGGGCTGGAGCAGGTGGTGCTGGTCGATGCGCGCCGTGACTGCCCGCTCGCCGAGCGCGCGCGCCAGCGCGGCGTCGCTGTGCGTCTCGGCGTCGAGGTCAGCGATTTCAGTGGTTCGCAGGTCAGCTTGCGTCCATGCGGCGGGACCGGCAGCGAGACCGTAGCCGCCGATCTGCTCTGCGTATCGGGCGGCTGGAACCCGAATGTGCATCTCGCCAGCCAGTCCGGCGGAAAACTCGCCTGGGATGGCCGGCTCGCATCTTACGTGCCGGGGCAGTCCGTGCAGGCCGAACTCTCTGTCGGGGCAGCACGCGGCGTGTTTGGGATCGGCGCGGCTGCCAGCGACGGCATCGCGGGCGGCAACGCGGCCGCCAGCTCCATGGGCTTCACGCCCGACGCCGCGTTTCCCTTGCCCGAGATCGATGCTCCCGAAGCCGCGCTGGAGCCCCTGTGGGAGGTGTCCGCACCCGGAAAGAGTTTCGTCGATCTGCAGCACGACGTCACGGCCGACGACATCCGTCTCGCCCATCGCGAGGGTTTCAGCCATGTCGAGCACGCCAAGCGCTACACCACGCACAACATGGCGACCGACCAGGGCAAGCTCGGCGGGCTGGTCGGCGCCGCCATTCTGGCGCAAGCGCGCGGCGAACCGGTCGAAACGGTCGGCCTGCCGACCTTCCGGCCCTATACGATGCCGGTCGCGATCGGCGCGCTGGCCGGCCACGCCTCAGGGGAGAACTTCCAGTCCGTCCGCCGCACCGCCCTGCACGACTGGCACGTCCGAAACGGCGCCGTGATGCAGCCGACCGGCGCCTGGCTGCGGCCATTCTACTACTCAAAGAGCAGGGAGACAGGCTGGGAGCCCATCTTCCGCGAGGCCCGGGCGGTACGCGAAGGCGTCGGCATCTGCGACGTCTCGACGCTCGGCAAGATCGACGTGCAGGGGCCGGACGCCGCGACATTCCTGGACCGGCTCTACACCAACACCTTCTCGACGCTAGCGATCGGTAAGGCGCGCTACGGGCTGATGCTGCGCGAGGACGGCATCGTCTTCGACGACGGCACGACCTCGCGGCTCGGGCCGGAGCATTTCCTCGTCACCACGACGACCGGCAACGCCGCGCCGGTGCTGGAGCACATGGAGTTCTACGCCCAGACGGTCTGGCCCGAGCTCGACGTGCAATTCTGCTCGGTCACCGATCAATGGGCGCAGATGTCGGTCGCCGGCCCTCGCGCCCGCGACACGCTGGCGCGCGCCATCCGGGAGCTCGACCTGTCGAACGAGGCGTTTCCGTTCATGGCGGCCGGCGAAGGCACCGTCGACGGCGTGGCCGTGCGCGTCTTCCGGATCAGCTTCTCGGGCGAGCTCGCCTATGAGGTCGCCGCGCCGTCCGGCCATGGCGAGCAGGTCTGGGAGGCCATCCTCGCCGCCGGGCGCGAATTCGGCATCGTGCCCTATGGTCTCGAGGCGCTGTCCCTGATGCGCATCGAGAAGGGTCACGCCGCTGGTCCCGAGCTGAACGGCCAGACCACCGCGGCCGATCTCGGCATGGGCAAGATGATGAAGAAGGCCGGCGACGTGGTCGGACGCGTGCTCGCTGGCCGTCCGGGGCTCGCCGATCCGGCCCGGCCGCGCCTGGTCGGCATCCGCCCGGTCGATACGACCCAGCGCCTGCGCGGCGGTGCGCATCTGGTCGCGGACGCCAACTCCGGCCAGAGCCTGGGCTGGGTCAGCAGTGTCTCGCGCTCGATCGAACTCGGCCACTGGATCGGGCTGGCCATGCTCGAAAACGGCGAGACGCTTCAGGGGAAGAGGCTCCACGCGGTCTCGCCGCTGCATGACGAGGCGGTCGAGGTCCTGGTGACGAGCCCCCACCATGTCGATCCGGAGAATGCCCGTGTCCGCGCCTGATCGCCGATCGCCCTTCGCCGAATGGAGCGGGCGCGTCGGCGGCGCCGATGCAGGCGACCCGCTGTCGATCACCGAGCTGTTTTCAGATTTCGTGCAGATTTCGGCCCGAAAGGGCAGGCAGGCCGATCTCGCGGCCGCGCTGAAGACGAGGCTGGGGCTCGATCTGCCGCCGCCCGGCGGGTCGTCTGCGGCGGCCGGATATGTCGCGCTCTGGACCCAGCCGAGTTCCTGGCTGCTGCGGGCTCCGCTGCACGAGGCCGCCGGCCTGACCAAGGCCATGGCCGCTGAATTCGCCGATCTGATCGCGGTCGTCGACCAGAGCCATGGCCGCTGCGTGCTGCGGCTCTCGGGCCGGCACGCCCGCGACGTGCTGGCGCGCTGCTGCCGGCTCGACCTCCACCCCCGCGTCTTCGGCGTCGGCGCGAGCGCGGTCACGCTGGTCGGCCACGTCGCCTGCGTCGTGCACAAGATCGATGCGACCCCGACGTATGACGTGATCGTGGGCTCGACGTTCTCGGTCTGGCTTCTGGACCAGCTCGTCGCGGCGGCTGATGGTTTCGGCTGGCGTTTCGAGCGAGCCGGCACCGCGCCATGATCGACCTCGCTCATCCGACCTCAGTCTGGAACTCCCTGCCATGACAATCCATCGTCCCAATCGGCCGCTCGGCTTCCAGACCCGCGCGATCCATCAAGGCTACGATCCCCTCCAGGAGCGCGGCGCGGTATCGCCGCCGATCTATATGACCTCGACCTTCGCCTTCGCCGACGTCGCCGAGGCTGATGCGGTGGTCGCCGAGGAGAGCGAAGGCTTTCTCTACGGGCGCGAACACAATCCGACGCAGGATTTACTCGAACGGCGCGTCGCCGATCTCGAAGGCGCCGAGGCCGGCGTCGCCGCCTCGTCCGGCATGGCCGCGATCAGCTCGCTGTTCCTGTCCGTGCTTTCGCCGGGCGACGAGATCGTCGTCCATCACACTTTGTACAACAACACCACCGCCCTGACCGGGGAAGGCTTGCCGCGCTTCGGGATAAAGGTGGTGAAGGTCGATCTCAACGATCCGGACAAGCTGATGGCGGCGGTCACGCCGCGAACGAAGCTGGTCTATTTCGAGACCCCGATCAATCCGACCGGCGAGGTGCTCGACATCGCGGCGATCGCGGCTGTCGCGCACAAGGCGGGCCTGCGCGTCGTGGTCGATTCGACCTTCGCCTCGCCGGCCTTGCAGCGGCCGCTGGAGCACGGCGCCGACATCGTCGTGCATTCGCTGACGAAGTACATCAATGGCCATGGCGACCTGCTCGGCGGCATCGTTCTCGGCGACGCCACGACCATGCAGAGGGTGCGGGGCCTCGGTCTGCGCTATCTCACCGGCGCCACCCTGTCGCCGATGGCCTGCTTCCTCGTCCTGCGCGGCCTGAAGACCCTCAAGGTCCGCATGCGCCAGCATGGGGAGAACGGGCTCGCGGTGGCCAAGATGCTGGCTGCCCATCCCGCTGTGCGCGTGGTGCGCTATCCATTCCTGCCGAGCTACCCAGGCTACGAGATTGCCCGTAAGCAGATGGCCAATGGCAGCGGCATGATGTCGTTCGAGCTCAACGCGGGCTATGACGGTGCCATCACGATGATGAACCGGCTCAGGCTGATCGCCCGCGCGGTCAGTCTCGGCGACGTCGAATCTCTGATCATGCATCCCGGTGGCCTGCTTCAGGCGCGCCGGAAGGTCTTTCCCGAAGCGAAACTCGGGACTGGCGTCACCATGGACCTGATGCGGCTTTCGGTCGGCCTCGAGGACGCGGAGGATCTGATCGACGACCTGAAGCAAGCGCTCGGTGGTCTCTGACACGCGCTTGCGGACGGGCTTGGGCTGGCTTCCGCGGACGCCGAGATTTCCGGTTCACCAGCGATTTCGCTGCAAGCTTTCAGCTTTCGCGTGCTCGGATCTGTGAGATCGCCTGCGGGTCGACCATCCGCAGAATGGGCGCGAGCAGTGCCGCGCCGACGACGCCGCTCATGGAGCGTCGATCCGGGGGGCGAGCAGCGAACATGACAAATCGATGGTGGGGTTGATCACGGCGCTCGACGGCGGCGAGCCATATGCTGATGCAGGAACTCGCAGCCTCGATCGCGCGCTTCAGGATCGGCGACGACTATCGGCAATCGTCTCAGAGCAACGACGAAGCGGCAACTGAAGATGCGCCGCCCGATCGGCGGCCGAGTGGGACTCGGCGTGAGTCCGGCCAATGGGTTGGCCTCGCCAGTCGCCTCAGCCCGCCTTGCGGCGGGGTGGTTTGCGTGTGCGGGCGGCGAAGTCGCGCCAGAACGGGTCGTTGATGCGCGCGCCGAGCGAGATGCCGCTCTCGATCAGCGCGGCGGCGATCTCGCGGCGCTCAGGGGCGCGGACGAGTTCGGCCGCGAAAGTGATGTTGAGCGCCACGGCATCGTCGTGATCGGAGCCGACCGCGACGGCCAGCCCGCCGACGCCCGGGATCGCGTCGCCATTGGCTTCGGCGAAGCCTTGGCGGCGGATCACGTCGAGACGCCCGGTCAGATCGTCGATCGATCGCGGCGCGGTCTCGCTCGTTGCCTGTAGCGGATCCGGATAGAGCCTGCGAACCTCGTCGTCGGAGAGGCGCGCCAGCAGCGCGCGCCCCGGCGAGCGCAGATAGGCCGGCCCGCCGATCAGATGGTCCGATGTGTGGACCCGGATCGCGCGCGTCCCGAGCTTCGCCTTGAGCGTGACCGCGTTCGGCCCGTCGAGGACCATGACGAAGCCGGTGTGGCCAAAGCGTCCGACGAGCTGGTCGAGTTCGACAGAGGCCATCTCGGCCAGATCGACGCTGGCGCGGTGCTGGCGCGCTCCGGCCATCAGCAGAGGGCCTGGCCGGTAGCGCCGCGTCGCCTTGTCCTGCTCCAGAAAGCCGACCTTGGCCATGTCCTGCATCAATCGCGAGACCGTGCTCTTGGGCAGGGCTAGCTCTTCCATCAGCCGCGTGACGGACAGCTCCTGATGGGTTTCGAAACAGCGCAGGACGCGGGCCACGCTCGTGATGACGGCCATCGATCCGTTCCTGCCTCGTCTCAACCCTGTGAATCCGATCCTGGTCTCATATGCCGGGACATGCCGGGCGGCAACGCAATTCGCGACGCTCGTCTGCAGGCCGGTCTGCTGGTTCCGCCGCTCGCTTGAGGCTTCGCAAAAATGTCTCACATAGAAAATTATGTCCCATATATTGGAACTATTTGCCGAATGATGTCGAGCTTTCTCGATCCTTTGAGGACACTGGCATCGGCCGGGCGCCGAGGCAGCGTTGCGTCGGCGACGACGGCGCCAGCTCGACGGGGCAGGGCCTCCGCAGGGGCGTCCCATGCTCGCTAGGACACCGCGCAGCGCAGGCTTCAGGATCGGAGAGGTCGCGATCGATCGGGTCATCGAGATGCTCGGGCCGGTCCGCGATCCCGCGGCGATGTTCCCGCATTGGAACGGGCTGCGGCTGCCAGCACCTCCGGATGCCCGCGGCGCTGCCCTGCTGGCGATCCGGCCGGAGCGCATCGCACTCGGCCCGCCAGGCATCGGTTTCTTCGACGCGACGCTATGGGATGCGAGCTTCGTCGGCGACCAGGTGATCTATACGATTACGCGCGAAGACGGGAGCCAGCTCCACGTCAAGGAGCGCAATCGCGGCGACGGGCACTTGCATGCGCCGGGCACGAGGGTCGGCCTGAGCTGGCGAGCCGACGCGGCCGTGATCGTCGATCCGTGACGTCGCGCTGCGTCAGCCCGACCGCGCATAGAGGTCGCGCAAGACTGAAAAGGCCAACTTCTTCGTCCGCTTGTCCTCGGCGATCAGGCCCTTGCGGTTGAAGCCGCGCTGGAAGCCGGTCTGGCGCCGTTGCGAGCGGAAGTCATAGAGCAGCCAGGCGGCGATTCCGCGGATCCAGGGCGTGCGGGCGACGACCGCCATCTGCAGGCGGTAGAACTCGGCCTGCCAGTCCTCGCTGAACAGAACGCGCCCGCCGCCGCGATGCCCGGGCAACGCATCCGCGCCCGTCTCGCTGATGATCACCGGCTTGTCGGGAACGGAGTTGGCGACCAGCCGCTCGAGATTGGTCACGTCCGGCTCGTACCAGCCGAAATATTCGTTGAGGCCGATCACGTCGAGATCCTCAGTGAGCCGGTCCTCGATGGCGAAGCGCTCGCGGTTGATCAGGCAGGCGGCACCGATCAGGCGGGTCGGATCGGCCTGCCGCGCCCGCGCGGTGAGGCCGGCCATGAAGCGATAGCGTTCGTCGGTGTCGGCGTTCTCGTTGCCGACGCCCCAGATCACGACGCTGGCGCGGTTGACGTCGCGCGCGATCAGCTCGTCGAGCTGGTTCTCGGCGTCGGCATAGGTGTCGGGATTGCCAAAATCGATCGCCCAGTAGACCGGCACCTCGGCCCAGAGCAGCACGCCCTCCTCATCGGCGATGCGCGCGACCTGCTCGTGATGGGGATAATGCGCCAGCCGCAGGAAATTTGCGCCGAGCTCGCGGGCATGGCGGAAGCGGCGGCGGATATCGGCTTCGGTGCTCGTCTTCCCCAGCACCACGTCGTCCTCATGGACGCAGGCGCCGGCGAGGAAGAGCGGCTCGCCGTTGAGCCTGATCTCGGTGCCCCGCGTCGCGATCTCGCGGAAGCCGATCCGGTCGCGCCAGGTATCGGCCCCGAACCGGATTTCGACGTCGTAGAGCTTCGGGGTTGTGGGCGACCAGAGTTTTGGCCGAGCCTCGATCTCGACGTGCCCCTCGCCAGCCGAGATCGCAATTGGCGCCTCGATCCCGAGTTCTGGAATGCACAGCGTCGCGCTGCCGTCGATCGTGTCGGACAGCGTCACCTTCGCTGCGATCCTGCCGAACCCGCTGCCCGGCACGAGCCCGATCGTGGCCTGCCTGACGAAGACGGCCGGCAAGCGAAGCAGTTCGACCTCGCGATAGAGCCCGCCATAGTTGAACCAGTCGACATGATGCATCGGCACGCGGTCGGCGCGCCTGCGGTTCTCGACCATGATCTGCAGCCGGTTGCGGCCGGCGGCGAGCACCCCGGTCAGCTCCAGCGAACACGGCGTTGAGCCGCCGCGATGGCCGCCGACAAAGCGGCCGTCGACGAAGGCGAGCAGCGCGTAGTTCGCGCCCGCCAGCTGCAGGAAAGTCCGCTCGCCGGGCTCGCCGGGCTGCCAGTCGACATGGCGCGTGTACCAGGCCGCGCCCTCGAAATGCGTCCATTCCGGCTTGAAGAGGTTCCAGCAGGACGGCACCGGCACGAGCTCGCCCGCTTCGATCTCGTAATCGCGCGGCGTCGCCCATTGCGAGGGCGGCGTCTCGTCCTCGGCATACCATTTCTGGCGCAGGCCCTCGTCGAACAGGTCGAGCGTCAGCCGCCAGAGTCCGTCGAGGCTTTCCGCCGCGCGGCCGCCGGCCTGGACCAGCGTTGTGGCCGTGGCGTAGCCGGCTGCGAAGCCCTCGGCATAAGTCTCGTCATGAAGATGGGCGAAGGGATCGAACGCGCCGCCATCCGTCATCGCTCCGGCTCCGCTCGGTAGCCGATCCCGACTATGCGCCGGAACGCCCAGGGCCAGCGGCCGGGCCAGATGAGGTCGGCGATCATCGCGATCGCGATCCAGCGGAACCAGGTCGCGAAGGTGTTGGAGAGGCCCTGCGGCTCCTCGTAGCCGCCGACCCAGCCGTCCTGACGGCGCACGCCCTGCATGATGTCGGCGAAGCCGCCGTCACGGTTCTGGAAATCCAACAGTGCGTCAAGCAGGACGAGGCACCAGCGCTCGATCTCGGCGCGGCGATGATCCAGCAGACCATGGCCGTGGACCAGCACGTCGACGGCATCGACATCGATGCAGGCGCTGTCGATCGTGGGCTGCAAGGTCAGGCAATAGTCGACCGCGCGCTCCTGATAGGGCAGCGCCCGGCCGGTGGCGTACCAGAGGTGGAAATTGTGCATCGAGCCGGCGAAGGCGTGGAGTAGCTTCAGCGGGTCGGAGAGCTGGCCGACGCCCCAGAACCCGGTCGCGGGCTCCTGCAACCGGTCATGCCAGGCGAAGAGCTGTTCGAGCGCCGCCGCGACCTGCACCTTGATCGCATCGTCGCCATCGCGCGCCATCAGCAACAGGAAGCTGCCGAGATTGACGATGTTGTTGCCCTCCTGCCAGGGGTCGCGCAGATCGCGCAGGCTCAGCCAATGGCCGAGCGCCTGCGGCTCGAGCAGGGGGGCGGCGAAGGCGAGTTCAGGCTTGCGGGCAGGAGCCAGCGCCTCGATCGCGCCCAGCGTGTAGTTGGTGACGTGGAAGTCGATATAGCGCCAGGTCTCGGCGCGGTCGGGCTTCTTGAAGACGTCGTCGTCGCGCATGCCGGCGATGCGGAAGCGGCCGTCCGGCAGGCGTGATTGCTCGAACCACGTGGCCAACGCAGCGCGTTCGGCCGGTGTATGGTCGTCTAGACCGCCGAGCAGGCTCAGGGCATTGATGCCGTTATAGCTGCCCGGCAGCAGCATGCCGGGCCAGGCGCCGGCGTCGTGATGGGCGCTGATCCGCATCACCCCGCGCGGCTGGCCTTGCGCCTGCATCGAGGCCAGCCAGATCAGCGTGCGCGCGCGCGCCTCGTCGATGCGCCGCGCCAGGCCTTCCAGCGGCTCGTCCGCCAGCCTGCGCGCTCGTCCTGACTGCGTCATCCCTTGACCGCTCCCGCCGCCATGCCGGCCATCACACGCTTCTGGGCAATGAGGAACAGCGCCGCCACCGGCAGCGTCGTGACCACCGAAAGCGCCATGATGCCCTGGAAATTCGCGCCGAGCTCGCCGTTCATCGAGAGCAGCGCCACCGGCAGCGTATAGGTGTCGGGCGTGCGCGAGATCACCAGGATCGGGAACCACTGCGCCCAGTTGAGCAGAAAGGTGATGATCGCGACGGTGGCGACGACCGGCGCCGCCATCGGCATCACCACCTTGAACAGAACCTGCGCCTCGCTCGCCCCGTCGATGATCGCGGCCTCGATCACCTCGGGCGCAATGGCGCGGAAGAACTGCTCGAACAGGAAGAACTGTATCGGACCGAGCGCCAGGAACAGCACGATGCCGGCATAGGAGCCGAGCAGGCCGAGCTTGAACATGACCAGATAGACCGGGATCACCAGCAGCATGTAGGGATACATGATGGTGATCAGGAAGCCGTAGCGCAGAGCCGAGAAGCCCGGCAGCCGCGGCCGGCGCACCAGCGCATAGGCGCCGAGCGCCGTGACGGTGACGCCGAGCAGGGTCGAGGCGCAGGTGATCGCGACCGAGTTCAGCCCGTAGCGCCAGAGCTCGACGCCGCCGATATTCGCGATTTCCGACAGGATCGAGAGGTCGAAGCGCTCGGGCCACAGCTTGAGCGGCGCCGACAGCATCTCGCGCGTCGAGCGGAAGGCCGAGACCAGCATCCACCAATAGGGGTAGATGAAGAGCAGGCCGACGAGGCCGGCGACGCCATAGGCGGCGACGTAAGCAAGTGGCGAATGCTGGCCGGAGGGCGCGGCTCGGTCGGTCATGCGGCCCTCCTGTCGCCGATCCTGAAAGCGCTCAGCGAGATGCCGATGACGATCGCGAAGAGGATCGAGGCCATCGCGGTCGCCTCGCCGTAGCGGCCCTGGTCGAAGAGCTGATAGGCGTAGTAGCTGACGAAATTGGTCCGGTCGCTCGGGCCGCCCTTGGTCATCACCACGACGACGGTGAAGGTCTTGAGGAACTGGATCAGCGCATAGACCGTGTTGATCATCAGCGCCGGCCGCAATTGCGGCAGGATGACCCAGCGCCAGCGCTGCCAGGTCGTGGCGCCGTCGATATGGGCGGCCTCCTCCAGCGCCTTGTCGCGGATCGAGAGATTGGCGAGGAAGATGATCACGTAGAAGCCGGCATGGTGCCAGAGCTCGGCGATAAGCACGGCGAACATGGCAGTATCCGGGTTCGAAAGCCCGCCGAAGGCCGGCAGGCCGAGCAGACCAAGGCCCGCATTGATCGCCCCGAAGGAGCGGTCGTAGAGCCAGCGCCAGACGACGTAGCCGGCGACGTCCGGCGTCACCACCGGCAGGAAGATCGCGAGGCGGAAGAACAGGTTGCCGTGCTTCAACAGCGTCGAGTCGAGCAGGGTCGCGAAGCCGAGCGCGAAGGCGAGGTTCGCGACGACCGACAGCGCCGTATAGAGCAGCGTGCGCGCCAGCGAGGCGAGGAAGACCGGGTCGGCGAGCACGGCGGCATAGTTGGCGAGGCCGACATAGACCGGGTTCGGCTTCAGCGCGCTGGCGGACGCCGTGAACGAGACCTGGATCGAGAGCAGGATCGGCCAGACGCCGAACAGGATTGTCAGCGCCGCGAAGGGCGCGACGAAGAGGTAGAAGACGCGGTGATCCCAGGCTTCGGCGAACCGGCCGGCGAGGCCGGTCCGTTCGGCTGGAATGGGAAGGGCGGCGCTGGTCATGACAAGGTCGTCCCGAGCGTGTCCTGCCATCATCCCTTCGCCAGTTTCGCCGCGAGTTCACGCATCTCCTTGGCGGTCTCGGCGATGAAGGGCTTCCAGTCGGCCGGCGGGGCGGCCAGACCGGCGAGCAGCTTGCGGTGGAAGGCGGCTTCGAGCTCCGGATAGAAGGCGTGGATCGATTCCGGGAAGTCGTAGGCGACGAGCCGGCCCTCCGCCTTGGCGAAGAACTGCTGTCGTTCCGAGAGCTTCGAGACGTCGAGATCCTTGCGTACCCCGGCGCCGACCAGTTCGAGCGAGGCTTGCTGCGCCGCCTTGCCGAGCAGGAACTTGGCGAACTCCACGGCGAGCGCCTTGTTCGGCGCGTTCTCAGGTACCGCGACGCCGCGCATGCCGCCGATTACGACCGCATTCTGCTCGCCCTCCGTGAAGCGCGGCCACGGGCCGGAGACGAAGTCCCCATTCAGCACGTTCGGGCCGTCCCATTTGCGCACGTTCCAGTCGCCGACGCGGAACATGCCGGCGCGGCCGCCCTCGATGACCTGGTACATCTCGTTGAAGGAGTGGTTGATCGTATCGGGCGCGGCGAATTTGTAGGAGGAGTAGGTCTTGAGGAACTCCTCCAGCACCTGCGCGTGCTTCGGCTCGTCGATGGTGATCTTGCCATCCGGATCGATCAGCGTGTGGCGAAGCCCGGTGCCGAAGGTGAAGAGGTCGAGCATGTGGATCAGGTCGCGCGGCTTGGCGGCCTGCAGCGCGAAACCGAAGGTGTCGGCCTTGCCGTTGGCGTCGGGGTCGGCGTCGCGGAACTTCGCAGCGATGCGCTTGGCGTCCTCCCAGGTCTCGGGAAACTTCTCGCCTGTCTTGTCGAGCCAGCTCTTGCGCACGCCGAGCGCCATCTGCACGCGCTGCACCGGCAGGATGATCATCTTGGCCTTGTAGGTCGCGACCTTGAGGTCGTCCTCGCCGAGGAACGCCTTGTCGGCGACCTGCCCGAGCGCGGCCTTCAGGTCCATGACCTTGCCGGTCTGGCTCTCGATGCGGATGACGCGCTCGTAATTGTTGAAGATCAGGTCGGGCGCCGTGTCGGTGTTGAGCGCGCCGATGACGCGGCCGAACCATTGGTCGGTCGGATAGGATAGTGATCGCACGGTGACGCCTGGCCTGGTCTTGGCGAATTCAGCACCGGCCGCCTGGAACCACTTGATCCCGTTGTCGCCGAGATCGTGCCAGATCGTCAGCTCCTGCGCCCTCGCAGGCGCGGCGAGCAGCAGGGCGGCGGCAAAGACGGCGCCGAGACACTTGGCCAGTCGCATGGTCGATCCTCCCTGGACCTGTGCCCATTCGGGCTACGTAAACGTTTTCGTTGACTTATTCTTACGCCAACCCGATCAAGACATCAAGCCGGTCGCCGACGCGCTGGCAGCAAGAGACGCAAGTGGCTGCACCCTCGAAGAAGTCCTCGCCGCGCCGGGCCAGTGCCACCGAGCGTGGCGTCTCGATCCGCGCCGTGGCCGCCCGCGCGCAGGTCTCGATCGCGACGGTCTCGCGCGTGGTCAACGGCGTCGCCAACATGGCAGCGCCCGAGACGGTCGACCGCGTCAGGGCGGCGATCGCCGAACTCGGCTACCGGCCGATGAGCGCCGGGCGCTCGCTGCGCCAGCGCCAGAGCCGGCTGGTGGCGCTGATCGCCGCCAACCTCGCCAATCCGGCGATGACGGCGATCGCGGCCTCGGCGGAGGTCGCGCTGCGCTCGCGCGGGCTCGTCATGGTGCTCTGCGACAGTCACGACCGGGCCGACCTCCAGGACGAGTACCTGCTCGAGATGCGCTCCCATCTTGTGCGGGCGACGGTTCTGCTCGGCGCGGTGGCGAGCCCGCGGCTCACCGCGATGCGACAGGCCGGCGAGCCGCTGATCTTCGTCAACCGGCGCTGTCCCGACGATGACGGCCAGCCCTATATCGGCATCGACAACCGCCGGGCCGGGCGCGACGCGGCAGGGTTCTTCCTGGAGCGCGGCCTGCGCGACATCGCCGTGATCCACGGCCATCTCGGCTCCTCGGCGACGGTCGAGCGCCTTGGCGGCATCGCCGAGGCGTTCGCAGTGGCGGGCGCGACGCTGGCGCCGGGGCGCTTCCTGACCATCGCGGGGGCCGAGCATCTCGAGATCGGGCATGGCGCCACAGACGCGCTGCTGAAGGCCGGCACGTTGCCGGCGGGCATCGCCTGCGCCAGCGACATGATCGCCTTCGGCGCCCATCGCCGGCTGGTCGAAGCCGGGTTCGCACCTGGCCAGATGCCGCACCTGCTCGGCTTCGACGACAACCCGCTCAATCCCTGGATCGCGCCCTGGCTCTCCTCGGTGCGAATCCCTTACCGGGAATATGGCCAGGCTCTGGTCGATCGGATCGATCGCGCCGAGACCGCCGGCGTCGGCAGCGAGGTCATCCTCAGACACGAGATCATCGTGAGGCCGGGTGATTGAGCGCCTCGCCTGAGGTTTCGCACCGTCAGATACGGCTCATGTCAGATGTGATCGCGCGGTAGCCGTCCGCTCCAGTGATCGCCGGCGATCCAGGCCAGCAGGCCTTGTCGGTTGAATTGAGCGCGGTCGATCTCGGCGACCGCCCGCCATGCGAGGCAGAGCATGCAGGACATCACCGGCGCGCGGCCGAGGCGCGGCCGCTCGGCGATCGGCGCCAGCGTCGGCATGCCGGTGCCGAGCATGACGATCGCGTCGAGATCATGCGCGGCGAGGCTGTCGAGACCGCGGCGGGCGACGTCGGAGCCCATACCGTAGATCGGATGGAAACTGCCGCTGGCGGCGCCGCCCTCGGCCTTGGCGGAGACGATGAACCCGCGCGAGGTCCAGTAGGCGGTGCTCGCCCGGTTGAGGCTGTCGTCATAGGGCGACACCAGGCCGATCGTCTTCGCCCCGAGCAGCGTCAGCGCGTCGACGACGGCGCTGGCGGCGGTGATCACGCTCACGCCCGCCTGCCTTGCGAGCGTCGCACGCATCGCATCCTCCGCCTCGCGTCCGGCGAGATAACAGGCGCCGGTGCAGGCGAAGGCGATGCAGCTGAGCGGCGCGTTGCCGAATTGCCGGATCGCGTCCGGAAGCGAGACGAGATAATCGCGCAGACGGTCTTCCATCGTGGCGCAGCCGCTGGTCAGCCGGCCGTTGATCCAGGCGAAGCCCTTCGGCATCAGCAGCGCCAGTTCCGGCTCGACCGTGGTGTTGGCCTGCGGCGTGAGCACGCCGATCAGTCCCTTCGGTGCGTATTCGAGTCCGCTCATCGCCGTTCCGCCTTTTCGAGAAACCGGGTTCAGACAGCTTGACGCTAGGTTGTCTTATAAAGCATACAAGATCAAGCAGGATCGTAGATGCGCCTGGATGGGACGGCGGACAGCATGATCGAGACGCCGGTGCTGATCGTCGGAGGGGGCCCCGTCGGCCTGACGCTCGCCGGCGAGCTCGGCTGGCGCGGCAGCTCCTGCCTGCTGGTCGAGGAGCGGACGGGGCCGACCGAGCATCCCAAGGCGACGCTGCTCGGCGCCCGCTCGATGGAATACTACCGGCGCTGGGGCCTGACCGAGGCGATCTACGCCGCCGCCCTGCCGGCGGACGTGAACTACTTCATCACCTTCTCGACGCGGCTGACCGGGCACGAACTGCACCGCATCGTCTCGCCCTCGATCCGTAAGACGATCGAGCGCCCGGCCGCCGCAATGGCGCGCTGGCGCGAGCTCGGCTGGTCGCCCTATTACAAGACCCAGATCGGCCAGCAGGCGCTGGAGCCGGTGCTGCTCGACTTCGTCTCCGGGCTGGAACCGGTCGCGATGCAGCATGGCTGGCGCTTTCTCGATTTCACCGAGGACGCCGACGGCGTGACCTCGCGGATCGAGGCGGTTGCGACGGGGGCGGTCGAGACGGTGCGCTCGCGCTATCTGGTCGCCTGCGACGGCGGCGGCTCCGGCATCCGCAAGGCCCTCGGCATCCGCATGAACGGTCGCGGCCGGATGCGGCCCAATGTCAGCTTCTATTTCGAATCCGAGGCGTTCCTGCAGGTCCATGATCGCGGCCTCGGGAACCTCTATTTCATCTTCGCGCCCGACAGCTTCGGGCTGTTCACCGCGATCGACGGCCGGACGCGCTGGGCCTTCCAGTTCTATTTCCTCGACGGCAGCCGCCCGACCGCGAATCTTGATCCGCAGGAGATCCTGTTCCGCGCCATGGGCCGGCCTTTCGCGTTCACGCTGAAGGGCGTGCAGCACTGGCACCACCATCAGTCCGTCGCAAAGAGCTGGCGGTCGCGGATCGGCGTCGACGAAGCACCCGGCCGCGTCTTCCTCGCCGGCGACGCCGCCCATCTCTTCGCGCCGACCGGTGGCGTCGGCATGAACACCGGCATCGGCGACGCCGTCGATCTCGGCTGGAAGCTCGACTTCGTGCTGAAGGGCTGGGGCGGCGAGCGCCTGCTCGCGTCCTATGAGGACGAGCGCAAGCCGACCGCGGTGCGCAACAGCGTGATCTCGGCCAACAACTCCGACAAGATCGACATGGTGATGGCGGAGACGCCGGCCGAGATCGAGGAGGACGGTCCGCGCGGCGACAGGGCCCGCGCCGAGGTCGCACGAAAAATCTGCTGGATGGCGCGGCAGTTCAATTCGGCCGGGACGCATCTCGGCTATCGCTATGTCGACTCGGCCGTCATCGTCGCCGACGGCTCGCCCGAGCCGCCCGACGATCCGACGCAGGTCGTGGCCTCGACCTGGCCGGGCTCTCGTGCGCCCCACGCCTGGACCGGCCCCGATACGAGCGTGCGCGGCGAGACAACGCTCGACTGGTTCGGGACGGGCTTCGTCCTGCTGCGCGCGCCCGGTGCCGGCGAGACCGATGCCTTGACGGCGGCCTTCGCCTCGCGCGGCATGGCGCTTGCGACGCATGATCTGGATACGCCCGCGCTGGCCGCCCTGTTCGAGCGCAGGCTGGTGCTGGTGCGGCCGGACGGGCATGTCTGCTGGCGCGGCGATGATATGCCTGAGGATCCGGGAGGTCTGGTCGATGTCGTCCGCGGCGCTTGATGCTACGACGCCCGCCATCGCGATGGCGGGGATCGAGAAATGGTATGGTGCGAGCCAGGCGCCGGTGCATGCGCTGGCGCCGACCGATCTCTCGGTCGCCAATGGCGAGCTGCTCGTGCTGCTGGGGCCGTCCGGCTGCGGCAAGACCACGCTGCTCAGGATGATCGGCGGGCTGATCGAGCCGACCCATGGCGAGATGACGATCGAGGGCCGGCCGCTCTGGCGGGACGGCGCGCGCCAGAGCGAGACGGTGGCCGAGCTCGGCATGGTCTTCCAGGAGGCGCATCTCTTCCCCTGGTTGACGATCGAGCAGAACATCGCCCTGCCGCTGGAGCTGAAGGGCATGGGCAAGGCGCAGCGGTTTCAGCGCGCCCGCGAGCTGACGCGTCTCGTCGGCATCTCGGGGTTCGAGACGCGCTGGCCCAAGGAGCTCTCCGGCGGCATGCGCCAGCGCGCCGCGATCGCCAGGGCGCTGTCCTACGACCCGCAGATCCTGCTGATGGACGAGCCCTTCGGCGCGCTCGACGCGATGACCCGCGATGCGATGAACCTCGAACTGCAGCGCATCTGGATGGAGACGAAGAAGACGATCGTTCTGGTGACGCATTCGATCGGCGAGGCGGTCTTCCTCGCCGACCGCATCGTCATGCTGTCGCCGCGTCCGGGCCGGATCGACTCGATCGTCGATGTCGACTTGCCGCGGCCGCGCCACCCGGACGTGCAGGCGACGCCGGAATTCCAGGCGATCGCCAAGGGCCTGCGGGCCCGGCTGGCGGAGATTTCGTGAGATGAGCGCGATGACCGGAGACAGCGCCCCAGCCGCGGCCAGACCCAGCGCGACCGCCGCACGCAACAAGGCGCGCCGGAGCCGCGAGGCCTGGCTGCCCTGGATCACCACGCCGGTCCTGCTGGCGCTCTTCGTCGCGGCCTGGGGCCTCTATGTCGACCTCGCCAAGGTCTCCGCCTTCATCCTGCCGGCGCCGTCCGCCGTCTGGAGCGCCTGGATCGAGATGCTCGGCTCGCGCCGCGCCTGGGGCCATACCGGCATGACGGTTTATGCCACGCTCGTCGGCTTCGCCTGGGCGCTCGTCGTCGGCGTGGGGCTCGGCATCGTCATCGGCCGGGTGCGCTGGCTCGAACAGACGCTGAACCCCTTCATCGTCGCGACGCAGGTCATCCCCAAGGTCGCGCTGGTGCCGCTCTTCGTGGTCTGGTTCGGCTTCGGCATCACCTCGAAGGTGATCGTCGCCGCCGTGATCGCCTTCTTCCCGATCCTGACCAACACCGTGCTCGGGGTGAAGTCGATCGACGCCGGCCATCGCGACGTGATGACCAGCCTCAACGCCACGCGCTGGCAGATCTTCCGCCGGCTCGAACTGCCGTCGTCGCTGCCCTACATCCTGACCGGCATGGAGGTCGGCGTCGTGCTGGCGATCATCGGCGCCATCGTCGGGGAATATCTCGGCGGCAATTCCGGCCTCGGCTACCTGCTGATCGCGAAGATGAACGCCTACGAGACCGACGCGCTCTTCGCCGTCATCATCCACATGACGCTGCTCGGCTTCGTCTTCTATTTCGCCATCGGGGCGCTGCGACGCCTGCTGATCCCCTGGCACCAGTCGGCGGAAATCCGCGACTGATCAGGCGGCGGCCGTCGCCATCTGGCGTAGCCCCTCGATCATCGAGGAGCGCATGAGATGCGCCTTCAGCCGCTCGGGGTCGCGCGTGATCGCGATCATCTCGTCGAGCATGGCGCGCCGGCGGGCCGGGTCCTTCTCGCGCATACGGGCACGGTTGGCGTCGGACTGGGCGAGGATCTGCTCGGCCGCGACCGGGCGGCGCAAAGCGTCGTAGCGCTCGAGCCGCGACAGCGGCGCGCGGCGCAGCAGGATGTCGGTCAGCGCATCCGACAAGGCGAAGGCGTCGTGAATGCCGCCGTTCAGCCCCATGCCGCCGGCCGGACTGTTGAGATGGGCGGCGTCGCCCGCGAGCGCGACCCGGCCGACCGCGTAGCGCGGCACGATGCGCTGATGCACGCGATAGGCGCGTTTCTCCAGGACCTCATAGGCCTGCTCGCGCGGCACGATCTCCTGCAGGCTCGCCTCGATCGCGGCCGCCGTGAGCTGCTCCTCGATCGAGAGATCCTCGCGCGGATAGAGCGAGACGCGCCAGCGGCCCGGCACCCTGAGCAGGCTGAAATTGCCGTCCTGCTTCCAGCAATAGCTGACGTTCGAAAGCCCGGTCAGATGCTCCTCGAACGGGAAGGTCGTGGTGACCAGCAGCGTCGTTTCGGGATAGGTCCGCCCCTCGAAGGGCAGGTCGAGTTCCCTGCGCACGAGGCTGCGGGCGCCATCGGCTCCGACGAGGAAGCGGGCGCGGTCGGTGCGCGGGCCATCCGGGGTGCCGCTCGTCACCATGACCTCGTCGCCGGTCTGGGCGAAACCGAGCAGCGGCACACCGAAACGGATTTCGACATTCGCCATCGCGGACAGCCGTCCGAGCAGCGCCTGCGAGAGCTTCCACTGCTCGCATTGCAGCCGGTAGGGATGGCCGGTCTCGTCTGCCAGCACCGAGAGGTCGAACACCGCCCGCTCACCGGAAGGATGCGAGCGGATCTGCCAGTGCGGGCAGACCAGCCCCTGCGCCACCAGCTCCTGCGCGATGCCGAACGGCGCCAGCATGTCGAGCGTCGGCGGATGGAAGGTCGAGGCCCTGAGATCCTCGGAAACACCGGGTTCCGCCTCCAGAACCCGCACGGACAGACCCGCTTTTCCGAGCAGGAAGGCGAGGCACAAGCCCACCGGCCCGCCGCCCGCGATCATCACGTCCAGACTCGCTGCGGCAGGCATCGCGGTTTCGGCTCCGGGCCGGTTGACGTTGTCTTTCTAATAAGACAACCTTGCCGCCTCGTAAAGCCAAGGGTCCGTCCGGCATGGCATCGCCGCTCTTCGCGCATCCCCCGGGTCGCCGCATCGCCGTGCTCGGCGGGGCGGGCGGCATCGGGCGCGCGCTGGTGGCCGAGCTCGTGGCACTGGAAGCGGAGGTCGTGGTGCTCGACCTCGCGACGGTTCTGGAGCGGCACCGGCCAGACGGCATCGCCATGAGCGCAGCACTCGACGGCGCCGACGAAGCCTCCGTCCAGGCCGCCTTCGCGGCGGTCGAGGCGCGCTTCGGCGCCCTCGACGGCGTGGTCAACCTGATCGGCTTCAGCGCCCAGAAGCATCCTGTCGGCGCGACGCCGACGCCGGTCTGGGACGAGGTCGTCACCGGCAATCTCGACAGCGCCTTCTACTGCGCCAAGGCCGCTCTGCCGCTGTTGGCGAAGGGCCGGGACGCGGCGATGGTCCTGACCTCGTCGGGCCTCGCTTTCAAGGCGACGCCGGGCTACGGGCCCTATTCCGTCGCCAAGGCCGGGCTCGTCGCGCTGACACGCCTGCTGGCGCAGGAGAATGCGCCGGCGATCCGGGTCAACGCTGTCGCACCTGCGGCTGTCGACACCGCCTTCCTGACGGGTGGCACCGGCCGCGGCGGCGACACCGGCGCGGAGGCAGTCCGGCTCGACCTCGCGGCCTATCTCAAGACGATCCCGCTCGGGCGCATCGCCCAGCCGATCGACGTGGTCGCACCGATCCTGTTCCTGCTCGGGCCGGGCGCGGCCTACATGACCGGCCAGGTGCTGCACATCAATGGCGGGCTGTTGATGCCATGAACGCGATGACCCCAACCGATGCGTTAAGTGCACCGGCCGAGATCACGAGCTTCATCGGCGGCTCGTCCGTCGCCGCCCGCGGCGCGCGCCTGCCGGTGGTCTACCCCGCGACAGGGCGCCAGGTCAGTGAACTCGCCGAGGCTGATGCTGACGAGGTCGCGCTCGCGGTCGCCGCGGCGCGAAAGGCGTTCCGGCATTCCGGCTGGGCGCAATTGGCGACCGAGCCGCGCCAGGCCGTGCTGATGCGCCTGCACGATGCCGTGCTGGCCGAGGCCGACGAACTCGCCCGGCTCGAATGCCTCAATCTCGGCGCACTAATGCGGGAGCTGCGCGAGCGCCAGCTGAAGCGCGCCGCCTACAACTTCAAATTCTTCGCCGAGTTCATCGGCCAGACCAAGGGCGAGGTCTACGACCAGATGGCGGGCTATCGCAGCCTTGTCGTGCGCGAGCCGGTCGGCGTCGCCGCCCTGATCGCGCCCTGGAACGCGCCGACGGCGCTCGCCTCGATGAAGGTCGCGGCCGCGATCGCCTTCGGCAACACCTGCGTGCTCAAGCCCTCCGAGCAGACGCCGCTCGCTCTGCGCCGGTTCGTCGAAATCCTGCACGAGGCCGGCCTGCCGGACGGCGTCGTCAATCTCGTCAACGGCCGCGGGTCTGTCACCGGCGAGGCGCTGGTCGCCCATCCCGACATCGACCTGATCAGCTTCACCGGCGGTACCACGACCGGTCGCCGGATCATGGCGCAGGCCGGCCAGCGCCTGAAGCCGTGCACGCTCGAACTCGGCGGCAAGAGCGCCAACGTCATCTTCGCCTCGGCCGATCTCGAGCGCGCCCTCGATGCGGCGCTGGTCGGCATCTACTCCAACAACGGCCAGCAATGCCTGGCAGGCTCGCGCATCCTGCTGGAGCGTTCGATCGCCGACGATTTCATTGCCCGCTTCGTCGCCCGCGCCAGGATGATCGCGATCGGCGACCCGATGCGGGTCGAGACCGAGCTCGGCCCGGTCGCCTCGAAAGCGCAGCGCGACCGCGTGCTGTCCTTCGTCGAGACCGGCCGGCAGGGCGGCGCGACCCTGCTGACCGGCGGCAAGGCGGCCGCGCTCACGGGCGATCTCGCAGGCGGCTTCTTCGTCGAGCCGATCGCGATGCTGGCGACCTCCAACGAGAGCGCACTCTGCCAGGAGGAGATCTTTGGCCCCTTCGCCACCTTCCTGATCTTCGACACTTACGAACAGGCGATCGAGCTGGCCAACGGCACCGATTTCGGCCTGGTCGCCTATCTCTGGTCCGACCATCTGCCGACCGTCGAGCGTGCCACGCGCGATCTCAGGGCCGGCGTGGTCTGGGTCAACACGCCGATGGTGCGGGATTTGCGGGCACCTTTCGGCGGCTTCAAGGATTCCGGCGTCGGCCGCGAGGGCGGGCAGGCCTGCGAGCAGTTCTACACCGAGGTGAAGACCGTGACCGTACCCTCGCGACCGGTCGCGATCCGCAGACTGGGACACTTGCCGGCCTGACAGAGCAGACATCCGAAAAACAGGGGAACGAGACCATGACGACGCGCCGCCGCTTTCTCACCCATACCGCCGCCATCGCCGCCGGCGGACTGGTCTCGTCGCCCGCCATCCTGCGCGCCCAGGCGCGCGAGGCGATCACGGTGATGACGCCGTTCGGCTTCATCTCCGACTTCATCGAGATGATGAACGCCGTCTCCGGCGGCCATTTCGCGGCGCAAGGGCTCGACGTGAAGCTGCTCGGCGGCCAGGGCACCGCGCAGGCGACGCAGCAGCTGATCGCCGGCCAGGTCGCGTTCATTCGCGCCGCCGCGATCGACCAGATGCGCGCGGTCGCTACGTCGGGCGCGCCGCTCGTCGCCTTCTCGACGCTCTATCAGGGCTCGACCTTCCACATGGTCAGCCTGAAGGACAAGCCGATCAAGACCGCAGCCGATCTCAAGGGCAAGACGGTCGGTATCGTCTCCGTCGCCGGCACGACCGAGATCTTCCTCGACCTGATCCTCGCCAAGGCCGGCTTGAAGAAGGACGACGTCAAGCGCGAGACGACCGGCAACAGCCCCGGCGCCCTGCAACTCGTCAAGCAGGGCCGCGTCGACTGTTTCATGTGCGCGATCAACGTCGTCGTCACGCTGCAGCGCATGAACGAGGCGATCGAGGTCTGGAACACCGATCTCTACGCACCGATGCCGAGCCAGGGCTACGTCACCACGCAAAAATTCATCGACGAGAAGCCGGAGACGCTGACGAAGATCATGCGTGCGATGAAGGCCTCGGTCGACGAGATGATGACGCAGCCGCTGAAGCCCGTCTTCGAGCGGGCGGCCAGGGATTTCGAGATTCCCGGGATCAAGGATCTCGACACGATGGTCGCGGTCAACGACGCTGCGCGTCAGCAGCTCTGGCTCTCGGAGGGGCGCGAGAACCTGTTGCGCAACGTGCCCAGGCTCTGGAAGGACGGCGCCGACGCGCTCCGCAATGGCGGTGTCGCCGATGTCAAGGCCGTCGAGGCGCTCTATACGAACCGCTTCATCGACGCGGTCAACAAGGGCTGAGCTCAGGCGATCGGCGTCCAGCGCGCCGCCGGCCCGACGCTCATCCGCGTCAGCGTCATGCGGTATTCGAAGCGCTCGGGCGTATAGAGGCTCTCCTGATGCAGCACCGGCCGGCGCTGCGCATCCAGCATCAGCCGGCGCATCGCGATCAGAGGGGCCTGCTCGGCGATGCCGAGATGGCGCGCCGCCATCGCGTCGGCCGCGACCGCGGTGATGACCTGCTCGGCCTGCTCGGCGATGACGCCCTGTCGATCGAGCTGGCGGATCACCGGCTCGTCGCCCGGCCGGTCCGGGTCGAGCAGGCCGGCCAGCCGCGCCGGAACATGGATCGTGGTCAGCGAGATCGGCTGGCCGAGATAGCTGCGCACGCGCACGATCCTGAGGCAGGCATCCGCGCCGAGCCCCAGCGCCGGTTCCGGGACGACCATCTCCCAGGACAGGTTCGTGGCGGTCGTGCTCGCCTCGTAGGAGATCAGGTTCTCGAGCAGACCCGAGATGTTGGTCTTGTCGGCCGGCTCCGACGCCGCGACCGGGAATGTGCCGATCCCATGCACGCGACGGATCAGGCCTTCGGCCTGTAGCCGCTCGAGCGTCTTGCGGATCGTGACGCGGCTGACGCCGTAATCGCGCGCGAGCGAGGGCTCGGACGGCAGCGGCAGCGTCGGGTCGAGGCCGCCCTCCGTCAGGCGCTGACGCAACTGGATATAGACCTGGTGATAGAGCGGCGCGATCCGCGACTGTGGCGCCGATCGCCCGCTGGCCATAGCCTCTCGCTCCATCCGAGCTTCCAGATCAGGCAAGAGCGATGACACAGCTCAGCCGATCTTGAAAGGACATCGCGATGCCGCCGCGTGGACGGTCGAACATGGCGTCGAGATCGCCGCGCAGGCCGGGATACGAGGCGGCGCCTGCGGCGGCGAGCGCGATGCTTTCCGGTTCAGGCGAATGCTTGGCTTTAGGCTAGGCTGAACCGCACGATCGCATCGGCACGCTTGTCCAGACCGGGGAGCAGTTCGAGCCCGAGGCCGACGGCATCCGACACCGTGATCATGCCGTTCTCCGCCTTCGGCAGGTCGGTGACCAGTTCGGTGTACCAGCCTGTGTAGAAGGCGCGCACCGATTCCTGGATCAACGCATTCCGGGCGTGCAGCGAGAAATGGCAGGACGCGGCATAGACGACCGGGCCCGTGCAGTCGTGCGGCGCGACCGGCGTGTGCCAGGCTTCCGCCATGCCGGCGATCTTGCGGGCCTCCGAGAGGCCGCCGCACCAGGACAGGTCGAGCATCACGACCCCGGCGGCGCGGGTCTCGAGATAGTCCCGGAACGAATGGGTGTAGGCCAAAGTCTCGGAGGCGCAGACCCAAGCCTTGGAATGGCGCGCATACTCGCCGAGGTCTTGGACATTGTCGAGCCGGAACGGATCCTCGTGCCAGTAGGTGTCGAACTCGGCGAGCCGCTCGGCAAGCTTCTTCGCCATCGGCAGGCTCCAAAGCGAGTGGAATTCGACCATGATGTCCATCCGGTCGCCGACCGCCTTCCTGATCTTGCGGAAGGGCTCCAGCGCCGCGTTCAGCTCCTGGGGAGAGATGTCCCAGCCGGCACTCCGCTCTGCAGCGATGTCGAAGGGCCAGATCTTCATGCCGGTGATGCCCTGCTCGAGCAGGGAATGTGCCAGCTCGTCGGCCCGGTACAGGAAGCCTTCGAGGTCCTCATAGGGACCGCCCTGCTCGCCGACATGCCAGTTGGCGACGGCCTGCGAGCGTGAATCGCGGATATATTTGTAGCCGGCACAGGTATTGTAGGTGCGGATCGTCTCGCGCGCCTTGCCGCCCAGCGCGACTGAGACCGGCTGGCCGATCGCCTTGCCGTAGATGTCCCATAGCGCGAGGTCGACCGCCGAGTTGCCACGCGTCTCGACGCCCGAGCCGCGCCAACCGAGATAGTTGCTCAAGGATGCATTGCGCGCCTCGATCTGAAGCGGGTCGTGGCCGATCAGCTTCGGCGCCACGGTCTCGTGCAGATAGGCCTCGACCGCGGCCGCGCCCATGAAGGTCTCGCCGAGGCCGACGAGCCCCTCGTCGGTGTGCAGGCGCACCCAGACCAGGTTGCCGAACTCGCTCAGCCGAATGGTTTCAAGTGCGGTGATCTTCATGGGCCGATCCGGAGACGCCTTTGCTCAGGGGGAAGCGGTCCCCGCCGCACGCCGCGGCGGGGACGGGTAGGGCTCACTTGCCGCGGATCTTCGCGAGCTCGGCTTGCAGGCGTGCGACCGTGTCCTTGCCGATCGTCGCCTCGTGGCGCTGGTACACGGCGGACGTCGCCTCGCGCATCTTGGCGAGTTCGGCAGGCGTGATCTCGACGACCTGCATGCCCTTGGCCTTGAGGTTCGCCAGTGACTTGTCGTTGAGCTCGCGCGAGACGCGGCGCTCCTCGTCGCGGCCGACGACGGCGCAGTCGGAGAGGATTTTCTGCTCCTCGGCCGAGAGCTGGTCCCAGAGCTTTTTCGAATAGAGCATCAGGAACGGCGTATAAGCGTGGCGCGACAGCGTCAGGTATTTCTGCACCTCGTAGAGCTTCGAGGTGTCGATCGTGACCAGGGGGTTCTCCTGCCCGTCGATCGCATTGGTCTCGAGCGCTGCGAAGACCTCGCCGAACGCCATCGGCGTGGCATTGGCGCCCATGCTCTTGAAGCTGTCGAGGAAGATGTTGTTCTGCATGACGCGGACCTTGAGCCCGGTCAGTTCCTCCGCTTTCGAGACCGGACGCTTCGAATTGGTCAGGTTGCGAAAGCCGTTCTCCCAATAGGCCAGGTTGACGACGCCGAAACCAGGCAGCTTGTCGGCGATATAGGCGCCGAACGGACCGTCGAGGACGGCGTCAGCCTCCTTCTCATTGGTGAAGAGGAAGGGCAGGTCGAAGACGCCGAGCTCGGGCATGATCCCGACCAGCGGGGAGGAGGACGTCACGACCATCTCCTGAGTGCCGGCTCGCAGCGCCTGGGTCGCCTGCAGGTCGCCGCCGAGCGCCCCGCCCCAGAACGCCTGGAGCTTGAGCTTGCCGCCCGACTTCTCGGCCATGCAGGCGCGCATCTTGGCGACGCCGTTGCCGACCGGATGGTCCTCGTTGATGCCGTTGGAGACGCGGATGTTGCGCTCCTTGATCTGGGCTTGAGCCGCGCCGGCGCAGGCTGCGAGCGCGATGCCGGCGAGGAGCGAGAGGATTCGTGTGCCCTTGGTCATGGTCTTCTCCCTGTGGTTTCTAGGCTTCTTCTTTAGATTTCAGCGTCCGCTCAGCCAGGCGAGCGGCACCATCACGAGCTGCGGAAACAGCACGAGCACGAACATCGCGATCGTCTGCGCGATGAAGAACGGCCAGACGCCGCGCATCACCAGACTCATCGGCACGCGCGCGACGCCGCAGACGACGTTCAGCACGATGCCGACCGGCGGCGTGATCAGCCCGATGGCGTTGTTGATGATGAACAGCACGCCGAAATAGATCGGGTCGATCCCGGCCTGCTTGACGATCGGCATCAGCACCGGTGTCAGGATCAGCACGGTCGGCGTGAAGTCGAGCGCGGTGCCGACCGCCATGACCAGCAGCATGATGATGATCATCAGCACGGTCTTGTTGCCCATGAAGGGCTCGAGCATCACCGAGAGTTCGGCGGGGATGTTGGCCTGGGTGATCAGCCAGGCCGAGACGACCGCCGCGGCGACGAGCAGCATCACGGCGCTCGTCGTCTTGGCTGCGAGCAGCGTGACCCGGTAGAGGTCGCGCAGCTTGAGCTCGTGATAGACCAACATGCCGACGATGAGCGCGTAGACCGTGGCGACGACCGCTGCTTCCGTCGGCGTGACGATGCCGAAACGGATGCCGCCGAGGATGGCGACCGGCATCAGCAAGGCGAGCGAGCCGTCCCGCGTCGCCTGCCAGCGCTCCGCCCCGGTCCGGCGCGGCAGCACGGTGATCTGGTCGCGGCGGCAGACGATCCACCAGGCGATGACCAGCGACAGCCCGATCAGCAGGCCGGGGAAGACGCCGGCGAGGAAGAGCCGGGTGATCGAGAGATTGGCCGCTACGCCGAAGACGATGAAGCCGATCGAGGGCGGGATGATCGGCGCGATGATGCCGCCGGACGCGATCAGCCCGGCCGAGCGACCGACATCGTATCCGGCGCTGCGCATCATCGGCAGCAGGATCGAGGCCAGTGCCGCGGTGTCGGCCGCGGCCGATCCCGACAGCGAGGCCATGATGACCGCCGCGAAGATCGCGACATAGCCGAGCCCACCATGGAGATGGCCGACCAGCGACAGCGCAAAGTCGACGATCCGCTTCGACAGGCCGCCGGCATTCATCAGTTCGCCGGCAAGCAGGAAGAACGGGATCGCCAGCAACTGGAACGAATCGGCGCCGACGATCATGTTCTGGGCGATGATCTGGGTGTCGTAGACGCCGAGCCAGAGCATCAGGCAGACGGCGCAGACGATCAGCGAGAACGCGATCGGCATGCCGATCGCCATCGCCCCGCAGAGCGAGACTAGGAAGATCGTGACGGTCATTCGAGATGCCCCTTCAGATCGCGCGAAGGGTCGCCGCTGTAGTCGCCGGCGAATTCGGCGAGCTCGAAGGGGCCGAGCCTGCCGGTGAGGGCGCGCAGGAGCCTGGCCAGTGTGATGAAGCCGATGCCGAGTCCGGCGAAGTAGAGCACGCCGTAGACATAGGCCATGCTCAGGCCGGTGACCGGCGCGACGGCCGAGGCGTTGATCGCGTGCTGCTGCCAGGTGCCGTCGAGCAGCATGACGCTGCAAGCGAGCACGATCACATCACTGACCACCATGCAGCCCAACCGGGCCCGGTCGCCGAGCTTGCCGACCAGCGTATCGACTCCGAGATGGCCGTTCTCGCGCATCACCACGACGGCGCCGAGATAGGTCAGCCAGACGAAGAAATAGCGCGACAATTCTTCCGACACGTCGATGCCGGAGTTGAAGGCGTAGCGCAGCACGACATTGCCGAACACCATCACCACCATGCCCGCGAGCAGAGCGACGAGGACGGCCTCAAGCGCGCGTAAGACCGATTTCTCCAGCGTTGCGATCATTGAGCGTTTCCCGGTCGTTTCTTGTCGGTGTGGATGCGCTTGTGTCGGAGCCGCGCGGCCCGAAGGCGATATCGGCCTGGGCGATCTTCAGAAGGCCGACCATCGCCTCGCGGGCATCGCCGGGCCGCCGCGCCGCGATCGCCTGCGCGACGCTGCGGTGGATCGCGACCGAGGCCTGGGCCCTGGCATGGTCGTGCATCGAGAGGCGGAAGGACGCCTTCAGCACGGCGTGCAGCACCGGCTTGAGCTGGATCAGCAGCATGTTGCCGGACGCGATCAGGATCGCCTCGTGGAAGCCGAAATCCGCCGCCTCGTGCTCGGCCTTGGTCGTGGCCTGCGCCATTTCGTCGAGCGCCTGTGTCACCGCCGTGATCTGGGCCGCGCTGCCGCGCTCGGCGGCGAAGGCAGCCGCCGCCGGCTCGATCATTCCACGCAGTTCGAGCAGGTCGCGCTCGAAGCCGCTCGCCATGTCGGCATCGGTGATCCAGTCCATCACCTGGGGGTCGAGCAGGCGCCAGCGCGAGACCGGCTGCACGCGCGAGCCGACGCGCGGGCCGGTCGTGATCAGCCCCAGTGCCTGCAGCGTCTTCGTCGCCTCGCGGATCACCGTGCGGCTGACGCCAAAGCGCTCCGCCAGCTCGTCCTCGCGCGGAAGCGTCCCGTGATAGCCGGCCGAGCCGCCGACGATCATCCGACCGAGCCGATCGACGATGTGCGAGTGAAAGTTGGACGGGCCGGCCATCTGATCATCGTATCATCATATGATTGGAGATCAAGGCGGAGAATTGACCTGCCATTTTCGCAGTTGCAGATGGGCGGGGGCGGCACATTTGCCACGAGTTCGGCCGCCCTCGGCGCCTGTTCGGCCGGCGCCGTGGTCGAACCGGCCGCGAGGCGCCGCCAGACCGCGCCGATGCCGGAATCGACTCGCTTGAGCCCGTGGAACGGAATCGGGCGCGGAGGCAGCGGCAGCGCATCGAGTGGCTTGCCGGTCATGGCGCCGATCTTCAATCCCGACCCGGCCGAGGCACGTCGCCAGCGTGACGACTGCCGGGCGCGGGGCGCGGCGCTCTTCGTCGCCGGCACCGACAAGATCATCGTGGCCGACGCCATGGCGCGCTATGCCAGCGCCGTTCGGTAAGATATCCATATTGGCGCTGCTCCGCGCCGAGGCCGCGTTCAAGGCGAAGTAGGTGGCTGGCGCGAACAGCGCCGATCGCGCCTGGAGTTCCGTTCTAGCGCCAGTCGCCCGGCGGGAAGTCGGGATCGCCGTAAGGGTAGTAATCGGCCAGCCGCAGGTTCGCGTAGGGCAGGGCAGCGAGATGGATCGTCCCCAGGAAGGGGTGCGGCGGCTCGACCAGCAGGATCGTCGGCGCGAAGCCGCTGTCGTCGAAGCCGCGGCGGAAATGGGCGCGCGACTTGATCGCGATCACGTCGAACTCCTCGGCCTTCAGCCCGAGGCGCCAGAGTTCCGAAGGCTCCATGATCTGGACGAGGTAGGGGCTGAGAACCAGCACGTTGCCGGCGCCGAAGGCGATGCAGAGCCAGATGTCGTCCCTGCCGCGCGCGGTGGTCGCGCCGTCGACATGGCGGATGGTGCCGGTGATGCGGACGGGTGCGCCGGCCGAGTCGTCGAACAGCCCGCCGATCTCGGCGTTGAAGGCGTCGCCCGGACCTGCGCCGGCCGCCAGCACCGCGCGGATCGCGTCGGGCGACGCGATGGTGGCGATCAGGGTGCGTTCGAGCCGCTGCGCGACGATCTCCTGCAGCAGCCAGGTCGCATAGCCCGAACGATCGCTGTAGTCCGCCAGCACGACCGGCGATTGGCCGGCCGCCATCGCTTCGCGGGCGAGCGCGACGCCCTCTGCCATCGGATGGATCTTGACCGTGTCGAGTAGCGCCTCGCGCCGTCGCCAGGTCCATTCGGCCATGTCGTGGATCACGCGTTCGGCGAGGTCGGGGTCGTTGTTGGTCAGGACCTGAAATCCCATGCCGGCATCGGGCACGTCCGACCAGGGAAAACCGAAGAAGACATTGACGAAGACGTCCGGCTCGCGCGCCTCCCAGACCAGGGCTCGCTGGACGAGGTCCGACCAGGGCGAGGCGCCGGTCCACATCACGACCGTCGGCGCCAGGATCGGTATCCGCAGCGTCCGGGACACCGGCTTGAAGCTGCCGCGGATCGCCCGCATCAGCATCCGCGCGGCGCGCTCGCCCTGCAGATGCATGTCGTAATGCGGGAAGTATTTCACAGTGAAGGCCATGTCGGCCTGCTGCAGGAAGGCCTCGTCCTCGTTGCCGTGCGGATCGAACGTCGCCGAGAGGAACGCGCCCCTGCCGACGACTTCGCGGACGCGCCGCGCGATCTCGGCCTCCGGGCGCGGCACGCCCCGCACCGCCAGCGCGCCGTGTAGCGCCATATAGACGCCGTCGAGATCCGGCAGAGCCCGCAGCTCGGCGATCATGATGCCGAGGAAGTGCTCGAAGGCGTCCTCGGTGATCCAGCCGGAGCCTGTGCCGGTGCGTGGCCAGAGCGGCGAGGTGACGCCGATCAGCTCGACATCGGCGTATTCGCGCGCGACCTGGACGAAGCCGCCCATATAGCCCTTGGGATCGGTCGCGAGCAGGGCTTCGCCGCCGGCGGGCGAGCCCGGATAGATGAAGTCCTCCCGCGTCGTGTCGTTCGGCAGGAACGTCACCGTCTCATGGGCGAACTGCAGGACGGCGATCCGCATCATGTGTCGCTTCACGCCGGCTTGACGTCGTAGAATTGCGGGAAGCCGATGCGCATCCCAGTCAGCCCGCGAAAGGCTGTCTTGTCGTAATAAGCGCCGAGCGGGATATACGGGACGTCGATGAAGAACTGCTTCTGGATCTCGGCGCAGATCGCCTTCTGCGCGGCGAGGTTGGTGGCCGAGAACCAGTCGAGGCGCAGCTCCTCCAGCCGCCGCGAGGTCGGCCAGCCGAACCAGGCCTGCTCGCCATTGCCGCGGATTCCGAGCTGGCTCGCCGGATCGAAGTTGTTGGTGCCGTTCAGATAGGTGAAGAAGATGTTCCAGCCGCCCTTGTCGATCGGCTGCTTGCTCGCCCGGCGTTGGACCACGGTGCCCCAGTCGCTCGAGATCAGGTCGATGTTCATGCCGCATTTCTGCAGCGCGTCGGCGGCCACCGCCGCGAGCGCATGGGTCGAGGGATAGTCGGTCGGGTCGAGCATCACGACGCGCTCGCCCTTGTATCCGGCCGCGGCCAGCGCGCTTCGGACCGCTGCGAAATCGCGCTTGCCGACGAGAACCTCTGTGCCGACCCTGGTCGCCAGCGGCGTGTCCGGGCTGAACACGCCGACATGGTCCTTCCACAGCGAGCGCTCGTCGCCGGCGACCGCGGTCATGAAATCGGTCTGGTCGACGGCGCCGAGCAGCGCCCGCCTGATCGCGGGATTGTCGAAGGGCGGGATCAGCGAGTTGAAGCGCAGGCAGCCGATGCCGCCGGCCGGATCGAGCCCTTCGACCTTCACCCCGGCCTTGCGTTTCAGGGTCGCCTGGAGGTCCGGTGTCGGATTCTGCCACCAATCGATTTCGCCGGCGCCGAGCGCATTGGCGGCTGTCGACGGGTCGGGGATGATGCGCCATTCGACACGGTCGAAGAAGACGGCCTTAGGGCCGGCGGTGAAGCTGGCCGAACCGTTCGGGCGCGGCACATAGCCGGCGAATTTTTCATAGACGGTCAGCGCGCCCGGTACGCGCTCGGCGACCTTGAAGCGGAACGGGCCGCTGCCGACCATCTCCGTGACCTGCTTGTTGGGGTCGGTCACGGCGAAGCGCTCGGGCATGATGCAAGGCATCGAGGTTCCGGTCTTGCCGAGCGCGGCTGGCAGCAACGGAAAAGGCCGTTTCAGGCGGAATTTCACGACCCGGTCCGTTTCGGCCGAGAGCTCGTCCGTAGCGTCCATCAGCGCCCGGCCGAAGGCGTCGCGGGCGGCGAAGCGGCGCACGCTCGGCACCACGTCCTGCGCCCGCACCGGCTCGCCGTCATGGAAGCGCAGGCCGTCGCGCAAGGTCAGCCGCCAGGTCTTGCCGTCATCCTCGATGGTATGGCCGGCGACCATCTGCGGCTCGAAATTATAGTCCGCCGTTTGGCCATAGAGCGTGTCGAAGACGAGATAACCGTGATTGCGGGTCACGGTCGCCGTCGTCCAGACCGGATCAACGATCGCGACATCCGATTCCGGGATGAACTTCAGCACTTTGGCGGGTTGGGCGATAGCGGGCCTTGCGAGCGCCGACACGGCAGCGCCGGCGGCGGCGCCAAGGAACGTCCGACGCTTCATGGATGGAGCCTTCCGTTCGAGCCGATGGGATGATGCCGGCTCGTTGGCCAGCGCCGTTTCGGCCAGCCCATCCTAGAGCCGCCGAAATGGCGGGTGCAAGCGACGGCGCTTCCAGCAAGTTGGATGTCGGGTCCGAGTCGCCAGCGGTGGTCACCGGGCCGGGGCGCGGATGCGCGCGATCGCGGCTTCGAGATCGTGCCAGGGCGGCTGCTCCGGTGCGAAGCGCTGGCGGGCGTAAGCTGTGAGGTCGGCGATCTGGTGGTCGTCGAGCGCGTGGCGGAAGGCCGGCATCGCGCCCTGTCCCGGACGCGACAGCCCGTCGATACCGTTCAGCACGGCCTGGAGGAAATTGTCCGGGCGCTCGGCGTGGAGATTGCTGTTCAGCCCGAGCGGTGGCCCTGCATTGAAGGTCACTGCGCCGCGCCCGGCCTCGTGGCAGGAGGCGCACGCGCCGTCATAGAGCCGGGCGGCTGCACTTGTCGCGGGATGTGCCGAGGCGGAGGTCGCAGCCGTGATCTGCCTGATATTCGCCTCCGCTGTGCCGGCCGGCAGTGGATCGTTGAAACTGGCCAGATAATGCGCCACCGCCCGGATATCGGCGTCGGGCAGGGCGCCGAGCTCGCGGATCACCGGCGCCATAGGCCCCGCCGCTGCGCCGTGATGGGGCGACGATCCGCGGCGCAGATAGGCGTACAGCGTCTCCTCGCTCCAAGGGATCGGCGCTCGCGACAGCCGCGTCAGCGCCGGTGCATCCCAGCCCTCGGCCTCACCGCCTGCGAGATAGGACGCGCCGCCCTTCTCCGCGCCGAGCGCATTGCGTGGCGTATGGCAGGCGCCGCAATGACCGAGCCCGTCGACGAGATAGCGCCCCCGGTTCCAGATGTCCGACTGCGCCGGATCGGGCTTGTCTTGCCCCGTCCGGTTGAACAGCAGGTTCCAGCCGGCCATCAGCGGGCGGAGGTTGAAGGGGAAGGCGAGCTTGCTCTCAAGCGTCGCCTGCCTCACCGCCGGCTGCGCCATCAGGAAGGCATAGAGCGCCTGCAGATCGGCGTCGCTCGTCTTCGTGAAGCTCGGATAGGGGAAGGCCGGGTAGAGCTGGCGCCCGTCGCGGTGGACGCCCTCGCGCATCGCCCGCTCGAAGGCCGGATAGGACCATGAGCCGATGCCGGTCTCGGGGTCGGGCGTGATGTTGGTCGCCATCACCGTGCCGAACGGCGTCTCGAGCGCGAGCCCGCCGGCATAGGGCGCGCCGTTCGTCGCCGTGTGGCAGACCGCGCAGGCGCCGAGTGCGGCGAGCAGCCGGCCGCGCTCGATCGTGGCGCTCGCATAGGCGGCGGGGTCCGGTCGCGGGATCGGCGCAATCGCCGGCCGGATCGGGAAGGCGACGGTCGAAAGCCCGGTCAGCCCGGCGAAGAGCGCGCCGAGCCAGCCGAGGCGGCTTCCCCAGCTTCGCGTCGTCGCTTTCGGCGGTTCGGGAAGCGCCTTCGGGACGGTCTCGCCAAGACCCGCCAGCACGCGCTCGGGCGTCAGCGGCAATTCGCGGAAGCGGACGCCGGTCGCGTCGTAGACCGCGTTCACGATCGCGGCGGCCGCCGGCACGGAAGCCGACTCGCCGGCCCCCATCGGCGGCTCGTTCTGGCGGTCCATCAGCACGACGTCGATCGCCGGCAGCTCGGGGAAGGTCAGGATCGGGTAGCCGCCCCATTCGCGGCTGGCGACCGCGGTGGTCTCGCTGAACGAGACCTCCTCGCGTAGCACCCGGCTGGTCGACTGCACGACGTTGCCGTGGATCTGATGGCGCACCCCGGCCGGGTTGATCATCATGCCCGTATCCTGGCCGACGACGACGCGGTTGACGCTTACCTCGCCGGTCGAGCGGTTGACGGAAACCTCCGCGACCCAGGCCGACCAGGCGGCCCCGACGCCCGGCCAGCTGCCATGGCTGTAGCGCGCCTGGGCGAAGCCGCGACCGCGCACGGTCTCCGCGCCGTCGTGCTGCGGGGAAGGGCCGACGCGTTCCTTCCAGCCGGCACGCTCGGCCGTCGCCCTGGTGAGCTCGGCGGCGCGGGGATCGGCGAGATGGCGGAGTCGGAAGGCAACCGGGTCCTCGCCAGCCTCTTCGGCGAGCTCGTCGATGAAGCTCTCATGCGCGAAGACGTTGGGCATGGCCGAGACGCCGCGCAGCCAGGAGGCGCGCACGATCGGCGCCATGTCGTGGACGGCGACGCGCAAATTCTCATAGGCGTAAGGCGGCCGCGCCGTACGGTCGCCCATCGTCAGCGTCGCCGGCTGGGGCGAGACCTTGCCCGTCAGTAGCAGCGCCAGCGTCGGCGCGGCGTTGGAGGGGTAGCGGGTCTGGAAGTCGTAAGCCGCGAGCGCGCCGCCGGGGCCGAGCGCGCCCGAGACGTCGATGAGCTGGCCGGCCCCCTTGGGCTCCCAGAGATGCTCCTGCTCGCGGGTGAGCTGCACCCTGACCGGCCGCCCGACCGCACGCGACAGCAGCACCGCATCGGCGCAGACATCGTCGGCGCAGTTGCGGCCATAGCACCCGGCGGCCTCGGCCCGGACGATCTCGATCGCCGGCTCCGGCAGTCCGGTCAGCCGCGCGAGGTCGGCGCGCAAGGGGTAGGGATTCTGGCTCCCAGACCAGACAGTGATGCCGTCGTCGCGGACATCGGCGACGGCGCAGGACGGGCCGATCGAGCCGTGGATCTGGTAGGGCCAGACATAGGCGCGGTCGAGCCGCTTCCCGGCGGCTGCCAGCGCCGCATCGACATCGCCCTCGTCGATCAGCACGCGCGTCTGCGAGGGGTGGGTGCGCAGCGCCGTCTCCAGATCGCCGAGACCGGCGCCGACCGCCCAGGGCTTCCACGAGACTTTCAGCGCCGCAGCGGCCTCGGCCGCATCCTCCTCGCGCTCGGTGACGATACCGACGAAATCGCCCTCGACCACCACCGCCACGAGACCGGGAATATGCGCGACCGAAGCCTCGTCGACCGATTCCAGACTGCGCCCGACGAAATCGCCGCCGTCGATGCCGGAATAGGGCGGCCGCACGACGCGGCCGTGCAGCATGCCGGGCACGCGCACATCGTGGACATAGACGAAGCGGCCGGTCGCCTTGGCGGGGATGTCGACCCGCGCGATCGGGCGGCCGACGATCCTGTGCTCCGCGACCGGCTTGAACGCGGCCGTCTCGGCCAGCGGCAGGTGCAGGCGGACGTTCCGCAGCAGCTCGGCATAGGACACCGACGCATCCGCCAGGCTGCGCGAGCGCAGCACGCCCTCGGCGACGCTCAGATCGTCCTGTGTCGTAGACAGATAGGCCGCGCCCAGGCCGATGACATGCGCGCGCGCCTGCGCCGCCGCGATCCGCAGCGGGACCGAGGTCACCTGGATGGTCTCGCTGGCGATCGTCGGGCCCTGGTCGGGCGCGTTCTCGGTATCGCCGAGCACCATCGTCACGGCCCCGACGGCGACGTCGAGCTCCTCGGCGACGATCTGAGCCAATGCCGTGCGGATGCCCGTGCCGAGATCGACATGGCCGTTGAAGGCGTAGACCGCGCCCTCATCGGTCAGGCACAGGTGCAGGTCGAAGGCGTCTTCCGGCGCGTCGGCACCGCCTGCGCCCGGCCGCGGGGTCACGATCGCCAGCACGCCGCTGCGCCGCAGGAGCTCGCGCCGCGAGACGGCGCCGGGTTGCGGCAGGCTCATGGTTTGACGGGCCCGGCGGCGCGGAGGAGTTCGGCCGCTCGCAACGCCGCCCGCAGAATTTCGACATGGGTGCCGCAGCGGCAGAGATTATAGCGCAGCTCGTTGCGGAGATCGGCCTCGTCGGGATCGGGGTCGCGGTCGAGCAGCGCCGTCACCGTCATGATCATGCCGTTGAGGCAATAGCCGCATTGCGCGCCCTGCTCTTCGATGAAGGCCTGCTGGATCGGATGCGGCTGGTCGGGCGTCCCGAGCCCTTCCAGCGTGACGATGTCGCGTCCTTCGACGGAGCCAGCGGGGATCACGCAACTGCGAGCGGCGATTCCGTCGATGATGACAGTGCAGGCGCCGCATTCGCCGAGGCCGCAGCCATACTTCGGCCCGTTCAGGCCGAGGTCGTTGCGCAGGATGGTGAGCAGCGGCGTCACACGCGCGGCCTCGACCGCATGCCCGACGCCGTTGACATGCAGGGACAGGGGGCGAGCCGTCTTCAGCATCGCGGCGAGCCGGCCATCATCGCCTGTGCGCCGCGGAAGAGGGGAGACGGCATCGGATTCGCGGCATCGCGGTGGGCTCGTTCTCATTTGTATACAAACAAATTGAACCGAGTTTCCGTCGCTGGCAAGTCTCTCGTCGCGTCCGGGAGACGCAGCCGGCATCCCGGGCGAGGGGGCCTAGCTGCGTGGACGCGGTGGCGAGACGAGATAGGCGGAGATCGCCTCGGTCAGTCGCGCCGCCTTGGCGACATTGTCGGCGTTCGAGAGCATCAGTGCGGTGACCAGGGCCTCGACGACGAGCACCGCCGCGACATTGCTCGAGGGCAGGACCGGATGGGTCGTCTGCGCCAGCAGCAGGTCCTGCGCCAGCGGTGCGAGCGGCGAGGCGACCGAGTCGGTGAGCGCCGTGATCGAGGCGCCGCGATCGGCGGCATAGCGCGTCAGATGCACTACGTCGGTGGCGTAGCGCGGGAAGGAGATCGCGATCAGGGCATCCTCCGGGCCGAGATTCATCAGGCGGCCCGCCGCGATCTCGGTTCCGCCGAATTCGACGATGTTGACGAGGTTCTGGCAGAAGGGTTGCAGGCCGAGCGTCAGCAATCCGGCGATATGGGCCGACAGGCCGAAACCCATCACATAGACGCAGCGCGCACTCACCAGCTTTTCGACGATGCGGCCGAGCGCGCCGGGCTCCAGCGCCTCCGCCGTGCCGCGCAGATTGGCGAGCGTGTCCTGCAGCCCTTCGCGTAGGGGCGAGCCGCCATCGGCGCGGGTGAAGCTGCCCTTGAGCTTCTCGACGGGGCGCAGCACGGCCTGCAGGGTGTCGGCAAGCGCGGCGCGCAGATCGGGGAAGCCGGCGAAGCCGAGTGAACGGGCGAAGCGCGACAGCGTCGCGGTCGACACGCCGCTGGCGGCGGCCAGATCCTCGATCGACAAAGCCGAGCCGCGCACCGGATTGCGCAGCAGATGCTCCGCGATCGCCCGGTTCGACGCCGACCCAGCCGTCTGCAAGGCCAGCAGTTTGCGGCCGAGTTCCGAAGCGGCGAAGGCGACGTCGCTCGCGCCGCCGATACGATTCTCGGAATGAAGAGAAATTTTCATCTATTGACCATATGAAAATTATTCGCCAAAGAGAAGCCGAGCGGGATCAGAAAATTCGACCTTCGATCATCGGGAGACATCGTCATGCTGAAGCGCACCTTCATCGCCGCCGCCTGCGGCACGACCCTCGCCATTCTCGCCGGCCCCAGCTTCGCGCAAGTGCCGAAGCTGCGCATCGGCGTCGAGGGCAATTATCCCCCGTTCTCGATGATCGCGCCCGACGGCAAGCTCGGCGGCTTCGACATCGACATCGCCAATGCCGTCTGCGCCGAGATGAAGGCCGAATGCAGCTTCGTCCAGCAGGAGTTCGACGGGATGATCCCGGCGCTCAACGCGAAGAAGTTCGACCTGATCGTCGCCTCGATGACGATCACCGACGCCCGCAAGAAGTCGGTCGATTTCTCCGACCCCTATTACGACGTGCCCTCGCGCTTCGTCGCCAAGGCCGGCGCCTTCGCCGATCATTCGCCGGCCGCGTTGAAGGGCAAGAAGATCGTCGTGCTGCGCAACTCGCCGCGTGCCGCTTACCTCGCCGAGAACTACAAGGAGAGCGAGGTGGTTCTCGCCGGCAAGGAGACCGAGGTCTACATGGAGCTCGCGGTCGGCCGCGCCGACGTCGGCTTCGGGTCGTCCGTCGTTTCGGGCGAAGCCTTCCTGAAGAAGCCCGAGGGCAAGGGCTATGCCCAGCTCGGCCCCTCCGTGCGCATCGGCGCGGGCTCGGGCGTCGGCATCGCGGTACGCAAGGACGACGAGGCGCTGCGCGCCAAGATCAATGCCGCGCTCGCCGCGCTCAAGGCCAATGGTGGCTACAAGGCGCTGGCCGACAGGTATTTCGACTTCGACATCTCGGGTTCGTGAGCGTCTAGCGCTCTCCTCGCCCGTCAACCCTTCCCGTCATTGTCGGGCTTGTCCCGACCATCCACGTCTTCGCTCGCCGCGCGCTACGACCAAGACGTGGATGCTCGCCCTTGTGGCGAGCATGAGGGAAGAGGCAGACCGCGCCGGACATCACCATGCTCCACGGTTATCTCCCCGCGATCCTCGACGGCCTGCGCTCGACGCTGCTGGTCTCTGCCGTCTCGCTTACGATCGCCTGCGTCTTCGGGCTGATCGGCGCGGGCGCCAAGCTGTCGAATTCGCGTGCCGCCAACATCGCCGCCGACGTCTACACGACGCTGATCCGCGGCCTGCCGGAGCTCGTGCTGCTGCTGCTGATCTTCTATGGCGGCCAGATCATGATCAACAAGCTCGCCGACCGTGCGGGCCTCGGCTATCTCGACATCGACCCCTTCATCGCCGGCACGACGACGCTCGGTTTCATCTTCGGGGCCTATCTCACCGAGACCTTCCGCGGGGCGATCCTCGCCATTCCGCGCGGGCAGAGCGAGGCCGGCCTGGCCTATGGCATGAGCCGGCTCATGGTGCTGCGCCGGATCGTGCTGCCGCAGATGGTGCGCCACGCCATCCCGGGCTTCACCAACAACTGGCTGGTGATGATCAAGGCGACGGCACTGCTCTCGATCATCGGGCTCGACGACATGGTCCACCGCGCCAATCTCGCCTCGGCGGCGACGCGCGAGCCCTTCACCTTCTACGCGGCGATCGGCGCGCTCTATCTCGCCGTCACCACGGTCTCGATCCTGGTCCTCGGCTGGGTCGAGAGACGCTTCTCGCTCGGCGTTCGCAAGGTCGAGTTCTGATGATCGATTGGGCGCTCATCGCGGAATCCTGGCCGCTCTATCTCAACGGGCTCAGGGTCAGCCTGATCCTGATGGCGATCTCTGTCTCGGCATCGTTCCTGCTGTCGGTGCCGCTGGCGATCGCCCGCGTCTCGCCGAACCCTTTGCTCGCCAAGCCGGTGTTCCTCTACACCTATGTCATCCGGGGCACGCCACTCCTGGTGCAGCTCTACATGATCTATTTCGGGCTGGCGCAGTTCGAGTGGCTGCGCGAGAGCGCCGCTTGGCCGCTGTTCCGCAACGCCTGGTTCTGCGCCTGGCTTGCCTTCGCGTTGAACTCGACCGCCTACACCACTGAAATCCTTGCCGGGGCGCTGCGGCAGACGCCGAGTGGCGAGTTGGAGGCGGCGCGCAGCCTCGGCATGAGCACGTCCTCGATCTATCGCCGCATCCTGCTGCCGGGCGCGATGCGCCGGGCCCTGCCGCAATATGGCAACGAGCTCGTCATGGTGATGCATGCGACCTCGATCGCCAGCGCCGTCACCATCGTCGAGCTGACCCGGACCGCGCGCGACGTCTACTACAACAGCCTCGCTCCGCTGGAGGCCTTCGGTCTGGTGGCGGTATTCTATTTCGTCATCACCTTCACGCTCGTCGGCATCGTCAAATTGCTCGAGCGACGCCTCCTGAAACATCTGCGGCCGAAATCCGTCGACCCCAAACCCGCCTGACGCCATGCTGACCGAGACCATCGCGATCCCCGCCGCCAGCCCCGGCACCAGCCATCACCTGACCGTGCATCGCTTCGGCCGGGCCGGAGCGCGGCCCTGCGTCTACATCCAGGCGGCGCTGCATGCCGACGAGATCCCCGGCATGATCTGCGCCCAAGCGCTGCGGCGCGAGCTTTCGGCGTTGGAGGCCGCCGGCGATCTCGCGGGCGAGGTCGTGCTGGTGCCCGTCGCCAACCCGCTCGGCTTGAGCCAGCAGGTCCTGGGCCAACCGGTCGGGCGCTTTTCGCTCAATGATGGTGGCAATTTCAACCGGGACTGTCCGGACCTGACGGCGGGGATCGGCGCGATCGGCGAGCGGCTGACGGACGATCCGGAAGCCAATCTCGTGCTCATCCGCGCTGATCTTGCGGCTGTCCTTGCCGGGCAGCCGACGTCGACCCCGGCGCAACATCTCAAGAAGACGCTGCTCGGGCTCGCGCTGGCGGCCGATCTCGTGCTCGACCTGCATTGCGATGCGGAAGCGGCGATGCATCTCTACACCCATACGGGCAGTGCGGAGACCTTCGCGCCGCTGGCCGCCTTCCTCGGTGCGCGCGCGGTGCTGCTGGCGACGCTCTCCGGCGGCGATCCGTTCGACGAGGCGCTGAGCCGGCCCTGGGCCGAGCTGGCACGCGCCTTTCCGCACAGGCCCGTGCCGTTCGGCTGCCAGTCGGTGACGGTGGAACTGCGCGGCCAGCGTGATGTCGATCACGCGCTGGCCGCAAGCGACGCTGCCGCGATCCTGGATTTCCTGCGTCATGCCGGCGTCATCTCCGGCGCGGCACCGGCCGTGCCGGAGGCGCTCTGCCAGCCGACCGCGCTGGAGGCGTCGGAACCGATCGTCGCGCCAGTAGCCGGCATCCTGGTCTATCGCCACGAGGTCGGAGAGGCGGTCGCGGCCGGTGCGGTCCTGGCCGAGATCGTCGATCCGCTGACCGGGGCGGCGACGCCGGTGCCTTGCGAGTCGGACGGAGTCTTCTACGCCCGCTCCGCCTTGCGATTCGCGATACCGGGAAAGCGGCTCGGCAAGGTCGCCGGCACGCGCGTCAGGCGCAGCGGCCGGTTGCTGAGTCCATGAAGGAGGCTGCCATGAACCAGTCTGCCATGAAGGACGACACGATGGACCAGGCGATGATCGCGCGATCGCCGGCTGCCGGCCTCGCTGTCGAAAAACTGCGAGCCGGGGGGGTGCGCAAGAGCTTCGGCGCGGTGGAGGTGCTGAAAGGCGTTTCGCTCACCGCGAAGGCCGGCGACGTCATCGCCATGATCGGCTCTTCGGGCTCGGGCAAAAGCACGGTGCTGCGCTGCCTCAACCTGCTCGAAAAACCCAGTGCCGGGCGGATCAGCGTCAGTGGCGAAGAACTGCGCCTGACGCCCGACCGCAAGGGCGAACTCGGCGCGGCCGATCCGGCCCAGCTCAAACGCATCCGGGCGAAGCTCGCCATGGTGTTCCAGCAGTTCAACCTCTGGGCCCATATGACCGCTCTGGAGAACGTCGTCGAAGCGCCCATCCGCGTGCTCGGGCTGTCGAAGGCCGAGGCGATCGAACGGGCCGAGCGCTATCTCGCCCGCGTCGGCGTCTCGCACCGCAAGGATGCCTATCCGGCGCATATGTCTGGGGGTGAGCAGCAGCGCGTCGCGATCGCGCGGGCGCTGGCGATGGAGCCGGAGGTGATGCTGTTCGACGAGCCGACCTCGGCGCTCGACCCGGAGCTCGTCGGCGAGGTACTGCGGGTGATGCGCTCGCTGGCGGAGGAGGGCCGCACCATGCTCGTCGTCACGCACGAGATGGGTTTCGCCCGCGAGGTCGCGAGCCGGGTGATCTTCCTGCATCGTGGCGTGATCGAGGAGGAAGGCGCGCCCGCCGAGGTGCTGACGCGGCCGCGCAGCGAACGTCTCCAGAGCTTCCTCTCCAACAGCTTGAAGTGAGCCGGCGCCGTCCGGGCCGCCGGATTCAGGGGCTCGGCATCGGCTCCGCCGCGGCGTCCTGCAACGCGTCGATGTGGAGCGCGGCGGCCTTCAACGCCTTGCTCTCGATGGCGCGGTAATGCGCTACGACTTCGCGCCCCGTCGCCGTCAGATGGGCGCCGCCGCCATTCACCCCGCCGGTCGAGGCTTCGACCAGGGGATGGCGGAACATCCGGTTGAGATCGTCGATCAGTAGCCAGGCGCGGCGATACGACATCCTCATGGCTCGGCCGGCGGCGGAGATCGAGCCGGTCGCCTCGATCGCCTCGAGCAGGTCGACCTTGCCCGGGCCGAGCCGGCCGGTCGGGGTGAGATCGACTCTGACGCTGATCAGGGCCGCATCTCTTCGGGCGGGTGACGCAGCCATGACGATGTCCTTTCCCATCCGCTCGCTCCAACCCCTATTTGGTCACGGGGGGTCGATCGAGACGCTCTTGATCACCGCATGGACGGCACTGCCCTCTCGCAGCCCGAGCGCATCGACGGATTTGGCCGTGAGGCGCGCGAGCAGAGTGTCGCCGCTGCAATCGATCCGCAATTCGACGGCGCCGCCCTCGCGCCGCGCACCGATCTCGGCGACCGTGCCCGGCAGGATGTTGAGGGCGCTGACGCCCTGCGGCCGCGACAGGCTGATCAGGACGTCGCTGGCGAGGATGCGCACGCTCAATCTGGCACCGGGCGCCAGCGGGCTGCGCGCGACATGGAGCTGCCCGGCGCGCGTTGCCAGGACGGTCAGGCCATAGTCGGGGTCGTGCCCGACGATCTCGGCCTCGATCAGCGCGCCGGCTTCGGCCCCCTGCGACAGGCCGGCGACGTCGAGTCGCGCCATCACCTGCGCCGTCGGCCCGCAGGCGGTGACCCGGCCTTGGTCGACCGTGACCAGCGTGGTCGCCAGACGCGCGACCTCCGAAAGTGAATGCGAGACGTAGATGATCGGGATGCCGGCCTCGTCACGCAGCCGCTCGATATAGGGCAGGATCTCGGCCTTGCGTGCGTCGTCGAGCGAGGCGAGCGGCTCGTCCATCAGCAGCAGACGCGGCTGCGACAGCAAAGCGCGGCCGATCGCGACGCGCTGCTTCTCGCCGCCCGACAGGGTTCCGGGCCGGCGCTCCAGCAGATGTCCGATGCCGAGCAGGTCGAGCACGCCCGTGAGGTCGCTGCTCGCGCGTTCGCCGCGTGGCGCGAACCAGCGGCCGAAGAGCAGGTTTCGGCGTACGCTCAAATGCGGGAAGAGCCGCGCCTCCTGGAAAACGTAGCCGATGCGGCGCCTATGCTTGGGCAGGAAGATACCGGCCTGTATGTCGACCAGTGTCTGCCCGTCGACGACGACGCGCCCGCTGTCTGGCCGGATCAAGCCGCCGATGACGTTGACGAGCGAGGTCTTGCCGGAACCCGACCGGCCGAACAGAGCCGTCAGCCGGCCCTCCGAGGCGAAGGTCGCGTCCAGCCGGAAACCTCCGAGCCGATGCCGAACCGCGATCTCGACGACTTGGTTCGTTTCGGGTGCCCTGTTCATTCGACGGCGATCCGTCGCCCGATGATCCGCGCCAGCCATTCGGAGACGAGCAGGGCTGCGACCGAGAGCGCGATCGAGATCAGGGTCAGGCGCATCGCGCCGGCATCACCACCCGGGACCTGCGTGAAGGTGTAGATCGCGGAGGGCAGCGTCTGGGTCTCGCCGGGGATGTTGGAGACGAAGGTGATGGTCGCGCCGAACTCGCCCATCGCTTTGGCGAAGCAGAGGATCATGCCGACGAGCACGCCTGGCAGGCACAATGGCAGCGTCACCGTCGCGAAGACCCAGGCCGGGCTTGCGCCGAGCGTGCCGGCCGCATCCTCGAGCTTGCGGTCGACCGCTTCGATCGAGAGCCTGATCGCCCTGACCATCAATGGGAAGCCCATCACGGCGCAGGCGAGCACCGCGCCGGTCCAGCGGAACGACAGGACGATGCCGAACCAGTCATACAGCACTTGGCCGACCGGCCCGCGCCGCCCGAACCAGACCAGCAGCAGATAGCCGGTGACGACGGGGGGCATGATCAGCGGCAGATGGACGATCGCGTCGAGCGCCGACTTGCCCCAGAACCGACCACGCGCCAGGAGCCAGCCGACTGCGAGCCCGAAGGGCAGGCTCGCAAGCATGGCCGTGGTCGCGACGATCAGGCTGAGCCGAACCGCGGTCCATTCCTCGGGCGAGAGCCAATCGGTCACGACCGGTCAGGAGGCGTTCGCGGCCTTGTTCAGGACCGTGAAGCCCTGCTTCTCGAAGGCGGCTTTCGGGCCGGCCCCGCGCAGATAGGTCAGGAAGCCGGCCGCGTCGGGATTGCCCGAATCCTTCGTGACCGCGACGGGGTAGAGGATCGGCGGGTGCGAATCCTCGGGGAAGGTCGCGACGACCTTGACCTTGGGATCGGCCGCGGCATCCGTGGTGTAGACGATGCCGAGCGGCGCCTCCCCGCGCGAGACCAAGAGCAACGCGGCGCGGACATTATCGGCCTGCGCCACCTTGTCCTTGACCTTGTCCCAGCCGCCGAGCTTCTCCAGCGCTGCCTTGCCGTATTTTCCGGCAGGCACGGAATCGACGTTGCCCATGGCGAGCCGCCCCTGGCCGAGCGCGGCGGAGAGATCGACGCCCGGCGCCAATGCGACGGTCGCCGTCGAATCGGAGGGTGCGATCAGGGCGATGCGGTTGGCGAGCAGGGTGACGCGGCTCTCCGGCCGGATCAGGCCCTTGCCGGCGGCATAGTCCATCCAGTCGAGATCGGCGGACAGGAAGAGGTCGGCGGGCGCACCCTGTTCAAGCTGCTTGGCCAGCACGTTGCTCGCCGCATAGGAGATCTTTGGCGCCGGCTTGCCGGTCTCCTTGACCCAGGCCGCTGCCGTCTCGTCGAGCGCGTTCTTCAGGCTCGCCGCCGCGAAGATCACGAGTTCCTTCGGTTGGGCCTGGGCGCCGGTCGCCAACGGCGCGAGCCCGCCCAGGAGCACGGCCGCAAGGGCGATCACATGCCGGCGGATCATCATGGTTCTCGTCCTCGTCAGGTTGCCATACGTTCTATATCACTGGATATAGCCAACCGGCCGCGAGGTCGAGGGCGCCGGAGCGGAACTCGACACCCGTCGCCGGTTTCCGGTACCAAGCCCGGCCTCGACCGCCCTTCCATCGCAAAGGACCCCGGACATCATGAAGATCAGCGCGCGCAACCAGCTCAAGGGCACCATCGTCGAGATCACCAAGGGCTTGACCACGGCCCATGTCAGGCTCGATGTCGGCGGCACGATCGTGACCTCGGCGATCACCAACGCAGCGGTCGACGAACTGAAGCTCGCGGTCGGCCAGACGGCCTATGCGGTGGTCAAGGCCTCGGACGTGATGATCGCGATCGACTGACGTCGGAGGTGGTTCCGATCCTCTGGCGGTTATAGCCGAGCGGATACAGGGCTGCCGTCATCCCGACTCAGCGCGCGAACAGCTCCAGCGGCAGGCTGCTGAAGACCTCCGGCGGCCCGTCCTCGCGCAGCACGAAGGTCTGGCCGACGCCGGCGGCGAGCCCCGTGCGGGTGTCGGGGATCATGATGTGGACGAAGAAGACCATGCCGGCCTCCATCACCAGCGGGTTGCCGGAATAGATCATCGGCGGCACGTCCATCCAGGTCGGGCGGAAGGTGCAGCCGAGCGCGTAGCCGCAAGCCGAGAAGCGCTCCTGGCCGAAGCCGGCCTCGTCGAGCACCTTTCGGTGGATGTCGTCGAGGGTGCCCAGCGCGCGGCCGGGCCTGGCGGCGTCGAGGACCTGGCGCATCGCCTCGCAGGCGACGTCGTGCTGCGCCTGCTGGCGCGGATCGACCTTGCCCAGCACGACCGTGTGCTCGATGCAGACATTGTAGCGGCAACAGGAGGCGCCGAGCTCGATCATGAGCTGGTCGGTCTCTTCCAGCATGCGCGGGCCGGCGACGCCGCGTCCATAGAGCGCGCGCGGGCCGGAATTGACCAGGGGGCCGCCGGCCGGCATGTCGCCGCCGCCGACCAGCATGGCGCCGACGCCGGCGGCCGTCGGCACGCTGTCGAGCACGCCGGGCCTTGCCGCATCGACCATGGCGGCGACCGCGGCATCGGCCAATTCGCCGGAGCGCCGGACATAGGCCAGTTCGGCCGGTGATTTCACCAGCCGCTGCCGGCGCACGATGTCGGAGCCATCGACGACCTCGGCGAAGCCCGACAGCGCCGCCTCGACCTCGCGGCTGTTGGCGCCAGTCAGGCCATAGGTCGCGAATTCAACGCCGATGCGCGAGCCCCTGAGGCCGAGTTCGGCCAGGATCGCCTGCATGTCGAGGGCCGGTCGCGCGTTCTCGGCGTTGAGCCAGATCCTGACATCGTCATAGAGCGAGGCGACCTGCGCCTGTCTGAGATCGGGCCGTCGCGTCAGCAGCACGGTGGGCTTGTCGTCGGCGGTGATGATGCCGACCTGGAAGAAGACGTAGCCGGCAGTGTCGAAGCCGGTGAGATAGTAATGGCTCTCCTGGGCGAAGACGAGCAGCGCCGAGAGGTCGCGGCGCTTCAGCTCGGCGCGGGTCGCGGCCAGGCGCTGATCGTGCTCGGCCTTGTCGAAGCGCAGGGTGACGCTGCGGCCCGAGCCGGTGGCGGCCGAAACCTCGCGCATCACGCCACCTCGCAGATGTCGAGGATGACGAGCATGTAGATTCGGATCATGTCGAGGAAGTCGCAGATCTCGACGCGCTCGTCGGGCATGGTGTTGTAGCGTCCGCCCGGGCCGCAGACGATGCCCTCCATGCCGAGCTCGGCATAGAGGTGGCCGGCATCGGTGCCGTAGAAGCCCGGCGGCGTGATCGCGCCGGTCGGCTGCTGTTCGCCACGCACGGTCTCGTAGGCGGCGTTGATCGTGCGCACGATGCGGGCGTCCTTGGCGACCTCGAATGCCGGCATCGATTGGTGGCCCTCCTTCTTCTCGACCCGGATCGAGGCCTTGAGTCCGGGGAAGCGCGCCTCCAACGCGTTGAGCTCGCGGCGCATGTCGGCTAGCGCGCCATCCTGCGTCTGGCCCGGCGCGAAGCGGCCGGAGCCCTTGAGCTTGCAGTAATCGGCGACTTGCGGGGCGCGCCATTCGTGCAGCTCCTTGCCGAGCGCGCCATGGACGACGCCGACATGGACGCGGTTGATCGAGGCATGTTCAGGCGTCGGCGCGCCGGAGAAGGTCATGGCGTTGAGGCGCGGGATCAGGTCGCAGGCGGCGACGATCGCATCGACCGCCTGCTCGCGCTTCGACATGTGGCGGGTGTTGCCGAGGAGCTCGATGACGAAGGAGAAGGCGCAGGCATGCATGGTGATCGCCTGCAGGTCGGACGGCTCGCTGTTGACGAAGTAATCGGCGCGCACGCCGTTGCGGATCGCCGCGACCGTGCCGACGCCGCCCTGCAACTCGCCGACGACATAGGTTAGGACGACGTCGCCCTTCAGCTTGACGCCGGCGTCGAGCAGCGTCTTCACCGCACAATAGGAGGCAGCGTCGCCAGCCTTCATGTTGGAGACGCCGATGCCGTAGATGAACTCCTTGTCGACGAGGCCGCCCCAGGGATCGACTGTCCAGCCCTCGGTCGCCGGGTTCGTGTCGAGATGGCCGTTGAAAAGTACGCTCTTGCCGCCGCCCGCGCCCTTCCAGCGGCCGATCGCGTTGACGCGCGCGCCGTCGTCGAAGGGTTGCGCCTCGGCGTCGATGCCCATTGCGGTCATCTGGCCGACGACATGATGGACCAGTGCCTTCTCGCTCTCGGTCTCGGAATAGCTCTTGTGCCTGGCCCAGTCAGAGATCAGCGCGAGGCAGGCCTTCTCGTCGAGCGAATGGATCAGGTCGCGAGGGTTCATCGCGCTCTCCTGCAAGTTCTCAAGGGTGGATCGGCGGCGGCATCGCCTCGAGCAGCGAGCGCGTATAGGGATGGCGCGCGCCGGCATCGAAATCGGCCGCGTCAAACAGGTCGACGAGGTCGCCGCGCCAGACCACCGCGATACGGTGGGCGAGCTGGCGGACCAGGTTGAGGTCGTGCGTGATGAACAGGCAGGAGGTCTCAGTCCCCGCCTGGAGCTCGACCAGGAGCCGCGCGACCGCCGCCTGCACGGAGACGTCGAGCGAGGAGGTGATCTCGTCGCAGATCACGAGCTTCGGCTTGGCCGCGAAGGCGCGCGCGATCGCGACGCGCTGCTTCTCGCCGCCCGAGAGCTGGTGCGGATGGCGCCTGGCGCAGTCCGCCGGCAGACGGACCTGGCCGAGCAGTTCGGCGACACGCGCCTCGATCTCGCGGCCCCTGGCGAGGCCGTAGAGCTTCAGCGGGCGGGCGATGATGCCGCCGACGGTCTGGCGCGGGTTCAGCGAGGAATCGGGATGCTGAAAGATGATCTGCGCGGCGCGGCGGTAGGCCCGGTCGATATCTCCACGGGCCGACACCGTCCTGCCGTCGAAGGCGATGGTGCCGTCGAAATCGGCGATGCCGGCGATGGCGCGCGCGATCGTCGATTTGCCCGAACCGGATTCACCGACGATGCCGAGGATCTCGCTCTGGCGCAGGTCGAAGGAGATGTCGCGGGCGCCCTCGACGGCGGCCTCGCCGCGCCCGGTCAGGCGCTGAAGCAGCGAGCGTCCGCCATAGCGCACGGTCAACTTGTCGACCGCGAGCAGCTTCGGCGCAGTCGCGGCGGGCGCGGGTCCGGACAGCTGGATGTCGGGGCGCGGGGCTGCCGCAATCAGGGCGCGGGTATAGTCGTGCTGCGGATGGCGGAACAGCGCTTGCGTCTCGCCACGCTCGACGATCTCGCCGCGATGGATCACCGCGACCTCATGGGCGATGCGCGAGACGAGAGCGAGGTCGTGCGAGATGTAGAGCGCGGCGACCCCGGTGTCCTGCTGCAGCGTCTGGAAGATGTCGAGGATCTGGCGCGAGGTGATGGTGTCGAGCGCCGTCGTCGGCTCGTCGAACAGGATGAGCTCGGGGTCGCAGGCGAATGCGGTCGCGATCACGACGCGCTGCTTCTCGCCGCCCGAGGCCTGATGCGGATAGCGCTGCATCATCGCGGCCGGCCGGGTGATGCCGGTGCGCGCCAACAGCGCCTCGCCCTCGGCATAGGCCTGCGCCTTGGTGAGCTTGCGGTGGCGGATCAGGGTCTCCGAGAGCTGGTCGCCGAGCGTCAGCGTCGGGTTGAGCGAGGTGCTCGGATCCTGGAAGACCATGCCGATGCGCGCGCCGCGGATGTCGGCGATCTGGCGCGCCGTCTTCATACGCAAATCCTCGCCCGCCAGCAGCAACTCGCCGCCGAGTTCGCGCGCATTGCCGGGGAGGTAGCGCATGATCGCCCAAGCGAGCGAGGTCTTGCCCGAACCGGATTCACCGACGAGGCCGAGCGTGCGTCCGCGCGGGATCGACAGATCGACCGATGTCAGCGCTTTGAAAGGCCCGCTCGGCGTCTCGTAGGCGAGCGTATAGCCGCGGACTTCGAGGGCGGGCGTTGCGGCCATGCTCAACGCCGCCTGCGCGGGTCGACGAGATCGCGCAACGCGTCGCCGAAGAGGTTGAAGCCGAGCGCCGCCAGCGCGATCGCGACGCCGGGCGCTGCGACGCAGATCGGGTTGCGGAACATGTATTGCCGGGCCTCGGCGATCATCAGTCCCCATTCGGTCGAGGGTGGTTGCGCACCGAGGCCGAGGAAGCCGAGCGTCGCGCCGAGCATGATCGCGAAGGAGACCCGGATCGTCGCCTCGACGATGATCGGCGCGATGGTGTTGGGCATGATTTCGCGGCCGATGACGTAAGCCGGGGATTCGCCGCGCGCCTGCGCCGCCAGCACGAATTCCCGGGTCCGGACCGAGAGCACGGCGCTGCGCGCGATGCGGGCGAGGCCAGGCGTGAAGGCGACCGCGACCGCCAGCATGGCATGGCCGGAGCCACCGCCGAGCACGGTGACGATCAGGAGCGTGAACAGGAGGTCGGGCACGGCGAGCAGACCGTCGAGCAGGCGCATGATGACGCTGTCGACGGTGCCGCCCGTCGCGCCGGCGACGAGCCCGATGAAACCGCCGGCCAGGACGCCGAGGATCGTCGCGCTCAGCCCGAACAGGACGGTCGAGCGGGCGCCGTTGAGGATGCGCGAGAGGATGTCACGGCCGAACTGGTCGGTGCCGAGCCAGTATTGCGCGGAGGGGCCCTGCAGCCGCGCCAGCGGATGGAACTGCTGCGGGTCGTAGGGCGCCAGCGACGGGCCGGCGATGGTCATCACCGCGATGATCGTCAGCAGCACGACGCCGGCGATGCCGGTGGGATGGCGCAGGATTTCACGCATAGCGCACGCGCGGGTCGAGCTTGGCAATGACGAGGTCGGAGATCAGGTTCGAGATGGCGTAGGCGAAGGCGAGCACCAGCGTCGCCGCCTGGATCACCGGCAGGTCGCGGTTCTGCAGCGCGTAGATGATCAGCCGTCCCAACCCTGGCCAGGCGAAGACCTCTTCGACGACGAGGATGCCGCCGAGCAGATAGCCGACATCGAGCGAGATCACCGCCACCGCCGGCGCCATGGCGTTGCGCAGCGCGTGATGCATGACGACGCGGCGCTCGGACAGGCCCTTGAGGCGCGCGGCCCGGATGTAGTCCGAGCCGAGTACGTCCGACATCTCGCTGCGGACCTGCCGGGCGATGTGGGCGGTCAGGATCAGGCTCAGCGTTGCAGCCGGCAGGATGACATAGGAGATCGCCGTGCCCAGCCCCTGCGAGAGCGGCGCGAAGCCGCCGGCTGGCAGGAAGCCGCGATCCGGCCCCGACAGGAAGACGAGCAGCAGCGTCGCGGTGACGAATTCGGGCAGGGCCGTTCCGACATAGGCGAAGAGGCCGACGACGAGATCGACGAGGGTGCCGCGCTTCAGCGCCGCCAAAACGCCGAGCGGGATCGCGATGATGGTGACGGTCGCCAAGGCGACGAAGGCGAGCGCGGCCGAACGCCAGAAGGCCTCGGCGATCAGCACCGCCACCGGCTGCGACAGCCGCATCGACTGGCCCCAGTCGCCGGTCAGCATGCCGGAGAACCAGCGCCAATATTGGACATACCAGGGCTGGTTCAGCCCGAGCTGCAGTTCGAGCGCGCGCAACTGCTCCGGCGTCGCCCACTCGCCGAGGATCATCACCGCGGCGTTGCCAGGCAGGATCTGCGTGATCGAGAACACCGTCAGCGAGACGATCAGCAGGACGACCAGGATCGCGGCGAGACGCCTCGCGAGATACGCCGCGCTCATGCCCTCACGCCTTGTCGAGCCAGACGTTCTCGACGAAGAAATAGCGCGAGAGCGGATGGCCGACCCAGTTCTTCACATAGGCCTTGTTGGCTGTCAGCACGTCCTGGAACATCGGGATGATGCTCGGCACGTCTTTGATCATCAGCTTTTGGGCGTCATCGTAGATCTTGCGGCGCTCGGCATCGTCGATCGTGGCGCGGCCCTTGGCGACGAGCGCGTCGAACTCCTTGTTGTTCCAAGCGGTGTCGGCGAAGGCGGCGTCCGAGGTGAAGAGCAGGGTGAAGGCCTGGTCCTCGGTCGGCTGCATGCCCCAGTAGCCGATGTAGAACTGCCCCTTCATCCAGACATTGGCGAGATAGGTGTCGTGCGGGATCGTCTGCACGTCGATATCGAAGCCGGCCGGCTTGGCCATCTCCTTGATCGCGATGCCGACCTGCGAGCGGATCGCCGGGCGGTTCGAGCAGACCAGCGGGATTTTCAGGCCCTGCGGATAGCCGGCCTCGGCGAGCAGCTTCTTCGCCGCGGCCGGATCGTATTTCGGGGCCGCGGTCTCGAGCAGATAGCGATAGCCCGGCGAGATGCAGTTGTCGGCGGCGGGGCGGCCATAGCTTTCCAGGATGATGTCGACGAGCGTCGGCCGGTCGATCGCCAGCGCCATCGCCTGGCGCACCCGGACATCGTTGAAGGGCTTGGAATCTTGCCGCATCACGACGTTGACGAAGCGGCCGGACGGGGTGCGAACGCCGACGCTGCCAGGCGCGGTCGAGATGCGCTTGTAGTCGGCCTGCTGGACCTCGAGCATCGCGTCGACCGCGCCGGAGAGATAGTTCTGCGTCTCGGCGGCGAGATCGGGGAAGTAGTTCATCTCGACCGCGTCGACATAGGGCTTGCCCGGCTGGTAGTAGGCCGGGTTCTTGACGAGCTTGAGCAGGCGGGCGCTGTCGAACATTTCCTGCTTGAACGGCCCGGTGCCGACGGCCTTGGTGTCGAGCGCGTTGAGCGGGCCTTTCAGCATCTCGGCCGAGCAGATCCGGGCATTGGCATGCGCCAGCGAGATCGGCAGGTCGGCATAAGAGGTCGAGAGCGTGAACTTCACCGTCAGCGGATCGACCGCGGCGACATCGGTGATCATGTTCAGCACGGTGCGGGCGGGCGAGGCGCTCTTGGGGTCCTGGATCGTCTTGATCGTCGCGACGACGTCTTCCGCCGTGAATGGCTTGCCGTCGTGGAAGGTCACGTTCGGCCTGAGTTTGAAGACGAAGCTCTTGGCCTCGGCATCGGCGCTCCATTCGGCGGCGAGGTCGGGGATCGGGCGCATGTCGGTGCCCATCCGGGTCAGGCCGGAATAGAGCATGTCGACCGCGAGATACTCGGCCGGGCCGGAGATCTGGAGGACGTTGAGCGAGGCGACGCGGGTCGGGTGGCTGATCTTCAGCGTGCCGCCGCGCTTGGGCGCGGCCTGCGCGAACGAAAGCTCGGGCAGTGCGGCGGTGGCGGCAAGGCCGGCAAGTGTGGCGCGGCGCGTGATCGGAGCTTGCGTCATGGGTCGTCCCCTCAGAGAACTTCGGTGAGAGCGTCGGGCAGGCCGGTCAGGATCTCGGGCGCGCCCTCGGTGACGAGCAGCGTATGGCCGACGCCCATAGCGTAGCCGGTGTCGCTGTCGCCGATCATGACGTGGTAGAACAGCGTCATGCCGGGCAGGCAGGGCGTCGGGTTGCCGGAATAGATCATCGGCGGCACGTCCATCGAGGTCGGCGCCCAGGTGCAGCCGACGGAATAGCCTGTCGCGCCGAAACGGTGCGCCGCGAAGCCGCCCTTGTCGAGCCCGTCGGCATGGACGTCGAAGATCTCGCCCAGCGTCGTTCCGGGCCTCGCGATCTCGGTCATGCGGTCCATCGTGGTCCGCGCCGTCTCGTACATGTGCTTCTGCTGGTCGCTGGCGCGGCCCATCAGGATCGTCCACTCGGTCTTGCAGTTGTAGCGCCGGTAAGCGACCGGATACTCGACGATGACCTGGTCGATGGCTTCGAGCCGCCGCGGCATCGAGACGCCGCGGCCGTAGACGGCACGGGCGCCGGAGTTGAACAGCGGCGCGTTCGGCGGCATGTCGCCGCCGCCTTCGAGCACGACCTTGAGATAGGCGGCGGTCAGGGAGGAATCCATCACGCCGGGCTTGGCGGTCTCGATCACCACCTCCAGCGACTTGTCGAGCAGTTTGCCGGCCTGGCGCATATAGGCGATCTCGGCCGGCGACTTCACCAGCCTGAGCTTGCGGATCAGGTGATCATCGTTGTCGAGCGTGCAGAAGCCGTCGAGCGTCTTCTGCAGCCGCCACAGGTTCCAGCCGGTCAGGCCGTGGGTGTTGAGCTCGACGGCGATGTTGGCGCCCTTCAGCCCCATCTCCTCGAGAATGCCCTTGAGGTCGCGGGCCGGATTGGCGTCCTCGGCGTCCCACCAGATCCGGATGTCCTCCATCGTCGAGGTCTGGCGCGCCTGCAGCAGGTCCGGCCGGCGCGTCAGCAGCACGATCGGCGTCTCGTCGGCGGTGACCACCGAACACTGGAAGAAGACGGAGCCGCCGGTGTCGTAGCCGGTCAGCCAGTAATGGCTCTCCTGCGCGAAGACGAGCATGGCGTCGAAGCCGCGCGCCTTCAGCGTCTGGCGCAGGCGGGCCTGGCGCGCGAGATGCTCCTCACGGGCAAAGGGCAGGGTCGGTACGCCGGTGAAGGCCATCGTCTCGCTCTCCGGGGCAAAGGCGGCTGGATCTTCGTGGCGGGATCTCCTGTGAAAAGATCGGCCGCGATCGCCAGCGCTCTTGCTTGCAGTCACGCTAAGGGGTTGGTATACCACTCGTCAACCACTGGAATGCACAGAGCTTGGACACGACTGCACAGAAAGCGGCCTCTTCCGGAGATGCCGAGCGCGACGAGCCGAAGGATGCCGGGTCAGGCGGCGCCTTCGCCGAACCGGAGAAGAGCCTGTCGGCGCAGGCCTATGAGCGCGTGCTCGACATGATCATGTCCGGGCAGGCCAAGCCTGGCGCCTTCTTCACCGAACGCCGGCTCGCCGAACAGCTCGCCATGTCGCGCACGCCGCTGCGCGATGCGCTGCTGATCCTGGAGAGCGAAGGACTGGTCGTGCGCCTCGGCCCGCGCGGCGTCCAGGTCGCGACCATGCAGATCGAGGAATTCGTCGAGAATCTCGGCGTACGCCGCCTGCTGGAGCCGGAGGCGGCGCGGATCGCCGCGGGCCGGATCGAGCCGGACGTCCTGGCCGGGCTGAAACGACGCTTCGAGGTGCTGCGCGACGGCTCCGACGCTGGCGAGGCGGCCGATCGCGGCGAGGTGCGCAGCGCCGACGACCGGCTTCACAGCGTTATCGCCGATGCGGCAGGCAATGCGCGGCTCGCGGGAATCGTCCGGACGCTGCGCCGGCAGACGCTGATGTTCGATCTGCGCAGCCTGCCGGAGCGCTTCGGCGACACCTGCCGCGAGCATCTGGCGATCGTCGCGGCGCTGTCGGCGGGCGACGGCGAGGCGGCGGCGCAAGCGATGCGCGACCATCTCGACGCCGTGCGCGCCAGCATCGTCGCGCGGCTGGCGCGGCTTTGAAGGCCGACGCCTCCCGGTCGGAGAGAGGTCATGCCCGACCGGACATCGCGTTGGCGGAGCGGCTCTTCGCCGAACTCGGCCGGCTGACCGGCGGACCCGGCGGCGTCACGCGAGCCTCCTATGGCGCAGGCGAGAACTTGGCGCACGACATCGTCGCGCGCGAGGCAAAGCGCCTCGGCCTCCCGCTCCGGCGCGATCCCGCGCTCAACCTCTTCGCCACGCTGAAGGGGCGCGGCGAGGGGCCGGCGATCATGATCGGCTCGCATCTCGATTCCGTGCCGAATGGCGGGAATTTCGACGGCGCGGCTGGCGTGCTGGCCGGGCTTGCGGTGCTGTCGGGGCTCGTCGAGGCCGGATTGGCCCCGCCGCGCGACATCGTGCTCGCCGTGATCAGGGCCGAGGAGAGCGCCTGGTTCAACGCCTCCTATATCGGCAGCCGGGCGGCGCTCGGCCTGCTGGCGCCCTCGGAACTCGACAGCGTCCGGCGCAGCGACGACGGCCGCAGCCTCGCCGACCACATGCGCGATGCGGGGGCTGATCTCGCGGCGCTCAGGGCCGGGACGAGCGGGCTCGACCCCGCCGGCATCGCCGCCTTCATCGAGCCGCATATCGAGCAGGGCCCGGTGCTGGTCGCTCAAGGTCAGCCCCTCGCGATCGTCACCGGGATTCGCGGCTCGGTCCGGTTCCGGCGTGTCGTCGTGCAGGGCGAATATGCGCATTCGGGCGCAACGCCGCGGGCCTTGCGCCGCGATGCGGTCGTGGCCGCTGCCGATCTGACGCTGCGCCTCGATCGGCTATGGCGCGAGCTTGAGGGGCAGGGGAAGGATCTGACGCTGACGATCGGCCAGTTCGCGACCGATCCGGCCGAGCACGCCTTCAGCAAGGTCGCGGGCCGCACCGACCTTTCGATCGACCTGCGCAGCGGCTCGGCCGCGCTCCTGGAGCGGGCGCCCGGCTTGATCCGGCAGATCGCGGCCGAGGTCGCCGAAGAGCATGACGTCGCCATCGATCTTGGCGCGCTGTCGGGCACGCAGCCGGCCGCGATGGATCCAGGGCTGATGGACGGCCTCGCGCGCGCCGCCGAGGCGGAAGGCTATGCGGCGCCGCGCATGGCCTGCGGCGCCGGGCACGATGCGGCGATCTTCGCGCAGGCCGGCGTGCCGGCCGCGATGCTGTTCATCCGCAACGAGCACGGCAGCCACAATCCGCGCGAGGCGATGACGCCGGCGGATTTTTCGGCAGCCGCGACCGTGCTGATGCGGTTCTGCCTCGAAGCGGACGGCCTTGTTTTGCGATGAGCGCGAGGCGCGGCGCGATCCTTGACCGATCGCGCCGCACCTCGCATCCTGATCAGGCGTTGGGCTGGCGGAACGCCGCTTCCATCTCACGGCGGACGCGCACGGCCTGACTATCGGGATCGTAGACGACGTCGTCCCATTTGATCCGCTGGCCTTCGGCGATCTCGGTCTTTAGCTTCACGTTGTGGGCGAGGCCGAGCGGCAGATAGCCTTCCTTCAGCGACATGTCGGCCGGTGTCTGCTTGCCCCAGACGCAGAAGCCACCTTCGCCGTCGAGCATTTCGCCGGGCGTCAGCTTGCGCTTGGCGGTGGCGACGACATCCGAGTTGAAGGCGATCGGCGCGCCGGTCGGCTCCTTGCGCAATGCGGCCGAGGCGACGGAGATGCCGAGTTCGAGGCCGATCATGTGGATCGGGCGATAGAGCGAGGAATACTTCCCGGTCTTGTCGGGGAGCATGCTGTATTCGCGGAAGCACTCCTCGCTATAGGCACTGTCGGTCTCGAAGACGACATAGGTGCCCATCACCAGCGAGTGCGGCACGTCGGTGCCGTCACGATAGACCGAGGAGGTCACTTCGGTGACGCCGGATTTCTCCAGCGTGCCGCCTTCCGATTGCGGCTTGCAGATCTCGGCGCATTCGAAGCGGGTGGCGGGGGGGAAGGCGAGCCCGTTGGTCTGCGACTGCAGCCCGGTGGCGTTGCAGACCGCGGTCATCTCGATGCCCGACTTCGTGCCGTCGACGAAGGAGTTGAACATCTTCGGGTTGATCGAATTGCGGTCCTTGATCTTCATGTATTTGTCCAGGATGTCCCAGACGGTCTCGGGCGTCGACTGGTGATAGGTCGGGTGGTAGCGCGTGCCCTTGCCGGCCGCGACGACCTTGAAGCCCGCTGCGCGGGCCCAGTCGACATGGTCGGCGATCAGCGCCGGCTGGTCGCCCCAGGCCAGCGAATAGACCACGCCGGCGGCCTTCGCCTTGCGGGCGAGGATCGGACCCGCGACCGCGTCGGCCTCGACATTGACCATGACGATGTGCTTGCCGTGCTCGATCGCCCGGAGCGCGAAGCGGATGCCGGCGCCGGGATCGCCGGTCGCCTCGATGATGACCTCGATACCGGGATGGTCGATCAGCGAGTCGGCGTTGTCGGTGACGATGGTACTGCCGTTCTTGAGCGCGTCGTCGATCGAGCCGGCGGCGTATTGCTGCTCCGGCCAGCAACCGAGCTTCAGCTGCGACTTGGCGCGGCCGGTGTTGAGATCGGCGACGCCGACGAGATGCATGCCGTCGGTCTGGCGGACCTGGGACATGAACATCAAGCCGAACTTGCCGGCGCCGATCAGCCCGACCGTGACCGGCTTCCCGGCGGCCTGGCGTTCCAGCAGCATGCGATGGAGATTCATGGGTCGGTCCTCTTGTGTGGGCTGGTTCGGCCGGGCCGGCAGGGTTCGCCGGACGGAATCGGGATCGGGCGCAGCAAGCGCTCAGCCGGCGGAAACGCGGGCAGCGGTCGGGGCGGGCGCCGGAGCAGGCGCGGCATCCTCGTCGGTCATCTCGCGTTTCCTCGTCGAGCGGCGGGTTTTCACGACCGAAAGGTCGCGCTGCCCGTCTTGCTGTCGCGAAAACCTAGGGAGCGGCCGCCCGCCCGGCAATTCAGATTATGTGCGACGACGATGTAGGCTGGCTAAACTGTCGCCGGCATCGCGTGCTGCATCTGCGAAGCGTCGCGCTCGGCCCGGAGCCAGTCGAGGAAGGCCCTGGTCTTGCGATGACGCAGATGGCTGTGCGGGCAGACGATCCACTGCGTGGCGAGCGCGATGTCGGGCGGGGTCTCGACCGGGCAGACCAGCAGGCCGTCGCGCAGTTCGCGCCAGGCCAGGAGTTCGCTTTCGAGCGCGATGCCGAGACCGTTGACGGCCGCGTCGATCGCGGTGTGGCTGCGATCGAACAGTACGCGCTGCCAGCGGCGCGCCGGCTCGACCTCGGCCTCGGAGAACCAGCGCGCCCACTGCATCTGCGACTTGACCGAGTGGATCAGGCGATAGTCGGGCAGGCCATGGGCCGGTATCCCGCCGGCCGGCTTCAGCGCCGGTGCGCAGAGCGGATAGAAGCGCTCCCGGCCGAGGCTTTCGACGAAGAGGCCGGGCCAGACGCCGTCGCCGTGCCGGATCTGGATGTCGACGTTCTCCTTGCCGAAATCGGTCGTCTCGTTGGTGCCGTCGAGCCTGAGCTCGATGTCGGGATGGGCATCGACGAAGGTGTGCAGGCGCGGCAGCAGCCATTTGCTGGCGACGCTGGGCGCGGCCCTGACCGTCAGCGTCATCGCCGAGCGGAAGCCGCGGACATGCTGGGTGACGTCGGCGATATGCTCAATCTCGCGCCCGACCATCTGGAAATAGCGCTCGCCGGCCTCGGTCAGCGTGATGTTCCGGCCGATCTTGATGGTCAGCGCCGTGCCGAGATGCAGCTCCAGCGCTTGGATCTGCTGGCTCACCGCCGAGGGGGTGACGCGCAGCTCCTCGGCCGCGCGCGAGACGCTGCCGGCCCGCGCCACCGCATGGAAGACGACGATCGAGCGGAAGGGGATCTGCATCGCGGACCATTAAGTTCAGCTACAAGGACGCCGAATATAACTCAATTGTGCGTGGCGGCCAGCGATCTAGGCTGCTCTCGCGGCAGGGCTCTGCCGCAGGGAACAAAGCCTCCGTCCAGAGAGGCGTCAGGAACGTTGGACACCGGCCCCGCGCCGGACCGCCCAGGAAGAGGAACCCGGTCGACATCCCCGCTGCCGCGACACCCGCCGCCTCTCCCGTCCGGGATGTGCGCGAGGTCGCATGAGCAGCGCCGGCGATGCCGACGAAAACCGATCGCCATCGCATCAGCCGCGCCAAACCCAGTACATCGGCAGCGCGTCTCGCGCGGCCCCATCGCCATCCGGAGGAAGACCCATGTCGGACGATCACACCACGCTCTCGGCCCGCAGCACCCTCTCTCGGCGCGCATTGCTCGCCGGCGCGGCGGCGATCCCGCTGGTCGCGATCCGCACCGGGCCGGCGCGCGCCGCCGAATTCGAATACAAGCTCGCCACCGGCCAGTCGCTGTCGCAGCCGATCAACACCCGCCTCGGCGAGGCCTGCAAGCGCATCCAGGAGGCGAGCGGCGGCAAGATCGAGATCAAGTTCTTCCCGGCCTCGCAGCTCGGCTCAGACACCGACCTGCTGACGCAGATCAGGAGCGGCGGTGTCGACTTCCTCAACATCGCCGGCTCGGTGCTCTCGACGGTCGCGCCGCTGGCGGGCATCGCCAATGTCGGCTTCGCCTTTTCCGACTACACCCAGGTCTGGAAGGCGATGGACGGCGATCTCGGCAAGCTGATCGCGGCGCAGATCGAGCGGACCGGTGCGCTGGTCGTAGCCAAGCCTGGCGACAACACCTTCCGCCAGATCACCTCCTCGGCCAAGCCGATCAAGGCGCCGGCCGATCTCGCCGGCTATCGCATCCGCGTGCCGGTCTCGCCGATCTTCACCTCGCTGTTCAAATCGCTCGGAGCGGCCCCGACCTCGATCAATTTCAACGAGCTCTACACCGCGCTGCAGACCAAACTGGTCGACGGCCAGGAGAACGGTCTCGTCACGATCGAGGCCGGCAAGATCTACGAGGTCCAGAAATACGTCTCTGAGACCAACCACATCTGGGACCCCTTCTTCATCCTCGGCAACCGCCGTTCGGTCTCGGCTCTGCCCGACGATCTCAAGGCCATCGTCAGGCGCGAGTTCGATCGGGCCGCGAGCGAGCAGCGCGACGACACGACCAAACTCAACGCCACGCTGAAGGATCAACTCGTCGCCAAGGGCCTGACGTTCGAGGCGACCGACAAGCCCGCCTTCCGCAAGGCGCTGAGCGATGCCGGCTTCTACAAGGAGTGGCGCGGCAAGTTCGGCGAGGACAACTGGAAGGCGCTCGAGGCCGTGGTCGGGTCGCTGGCATGAGCGCTGCGACCGGCGATCCGCATCTGGCGGCGCTCGAGCCTGGAGACGATCGCGGGGTGATCGGCAAGATCGAGCGGGGCTTGCGCCTGCTCGTCGAGATCCCCGCCGCGGCGGTCGTCGTCGCCGAGGTCGTGATCCTGTTCGTCGGCATCCTGGCGCGGACCTTCCACACGCCGATCATCTGGTCGGACGAGCTGGCCTCGATCCTGTTCCTCTGGCTCGCCATGCTGGGCAGCGCGATCGCAGTGCAGCGCACCTCTCATATGCGGCTGACCTTCTTCATCTCGTTCCTGTCGCCGCGGGCCGAAGCCTGGGCGGCGACGCTCGCTGCCGGTGGCGTCGCAGTCTTCCTCGCGCTGATTCTCCACCCGGCCTGGGAATATCTGGAGGACCAGGCCTTCGTCGAGACGCCGGCGCTGGGTTGGCCGGGCACGATCCGGGCCGCCGCGATCCCCGTCGGCTGCGTGATCGCGCTGCTCAGCGTGTTGCTGAGCCTCGCCCGACATTCGCTGCGCGACGTTCTGTCGGTCGCGGCGCTGATCGCGGTGATCGGCGGCGGCCTCTACCTGATCGGTCCCTCGCTCAAGGGCCTCGGCAACTGGAACCTGCTGATCTTCTTCATCGGGCTGCTCGGCGTAGCGGTGATGGCCGGCGTCCCGATCGCCTTCTCCTTCTGTCTCGCCACCGCCGCCTTCCTGCTGGTGACGACGCGCACGCCGCTGCTCGTCGTGGTCGGGCGCATCGACGAGGGCATGAGCTCGCTGATCCTGCTTGCGGTGCCGCTGTTCGTGCTGCTCGGGCAACTGGTCGAAGCCACGGGCATGGCGCGCGTCATGGTGGCGTTCCTGGCTTCGCTGCTCGGCCATGTCCGCGCCGGCATGTCCTATGTCATGCTCGGCGCGATGCTGCTGGTCTCCGGCATCTCCGGCTCGAAGACCGCCGACATGGCGGCGATCGCGCCGGTGCTGTTCCCGGAGATGCGCAAGCGCGGCATGAAGGACGGCGAGCTCGTCTCGCTGCTGGCGGCATCGGGCGCGATGAGCGAGACGATCCCACCCTCGATCGTGCTGATCGCGATCGCGTCCGTCACCGGCGTCTCGATCGCGGCCTTGTTCACCGCCGGCATCCTGCCCGCGCTCGTGCTCGCACTGGTGCTGGCGCTGGTCGCGCGCTACCGCGCCGGAACCGAGGAGGATGCCAACGTCAAGGTCGCGCGCGCGCCGATGTCGGTCGTCAGGAAGACGCTCTGGATCGCGGTGCCGGCGCTGATCCTGCCCTTCCTGATCCGCAGCGCGGTGGTGGAAGGCGTCGCTACGGCGACTGAGGTCTCGACCATCGGGATCGCCTACAGCCTCGTGCTCGGGTTGCTGATCTATCGCGGGGGGCTGTCCTGGCGCGGCGTCATGCCGATGCTGACCCAGACCGCCTCGCTCTCGGGCGCGATCCTGTTCATCGTCGGTGCGGCCAGCGCGATGGCCTGGGCGCTGGCGCAGTCGGGTTTCTCGCACGATCTCGCGGCGCGGATGGCCGGCGTGCCCGGCGGCGCCTATGGCTTCCTGCTGATCTCGGTCGTCGCCTTCATCGTGCTCGGCAGCGTGCTCGAAGGCATCCCGGCGATCGTGCTGTTCGGGCCGCTGCTCTTCCCGATCGCGAAACAATTCGGCATCCACGAGGTCCATTATTCGATGGTGGTGATCCTGGCGATGGGGCTGGGACTGTTCGCGCCGCCCTTCGGGCTCTGCTACTACGCCGCCTGCATCATCGGGAACGTGCCGCCCGATGCCGGCATGCGGCGGATCTGGATCTATCTGTTCTGGCTCTTCATCGGCCTCTTGCTGATCACCTTCATCCCATGGATCTCGACAGGGTTCCTGTGAGCGGCGCGCCGCCGCTCGCTCAGCGCTTGATGAAATCGACGAAGGCGCGCAGCGGCGCCGGCAGGTGGCGACGCCCTGCGAAATAGAGGAACGGCCCCGGAAAGCTCTGCCACCAAGGCTCGAGAACCGGGACCAGCGCGCCCCGGTCGAGCTCCGGCCGCAGCCATCCTTCGAACAGGTGGATGACGCCGAGGCCTGCCACGGCTGCGCTCACCGCGAGGTCGACGGCCGCGCCGAGCCGGACCGTGAGTGGGCCGGACGGATCGAGCCGCACCACCTCGCCCTCTCGCTCGAACTCCCAGGTCGGGATGCGCCCGCTCGCGAACTGCCCGCGCAGGCAGGCGTGGTTCAGCAGGTCGCGCGGGTGCTCAGGCCGGCCGCGCTCGGCCAGATAGGCCGGGGCGGCCGCCGTTGCGAAGCGCTGCGTACGCGGGCCGATCGGCACCGCGACCATGTCCTGCTCGAGCCGCTCGTCGTATCGGATGCCGGCATCGCAGCCGGCCGCGAGGATATCGACGAAGCCGTCCTCCACCATCACCTCCAGCCGTATGTCGGGATAGGCCTTGAGGAATGGGGTGACGATCTCGGGCAGCACGAGCCGTGCGGCGCTCGCGGGGACGTTGAGCTTGAGCATTCCCGACGGCCGGTCACGGAAGGCGTTGATCACGTCGAGCGCCGCCTCGACCTCGCCGAGCGCCGGAGCCAGCCGCTCGGACAGCCGCGCGCCAGCCTCGGTCAGCGCCACGCTGCGCGTCGTCCGGTTGAAGAGCCGCACGCCGGACTGTGCTTCGAGCCGTCTCACAGCCTCGCTGAGCCGCGACGCGGAGGTGCCGGTCTGGCGCGCGCCTTCGCGAAAGCCGCCGGCGCGGACGACGGCCATGAAGGCGGCAAGATCGTGAAGGTCGGTCATTGTTCGCTGTTCCGCACAAGCTGTATCACCTTTGCGAGCTTATCCGAACAGCGTATCCGCGCCATATGCGATCGGCACCCAACAGGAGAAAGCCGATGACACAGCTTCACGGAGCAGGAACCGCCCAACTCGGCACGCACCGGGTGAACCGCATGGGCTATGGCGCCATGCAGCTCGCCGGTCCCGGCGTGTTCGGGCCTCCGAAGGATCCGGCCGGCGCCATCGCCGTCTTGAAGGCAGCGGTCGCCGGCGGTGTCGACCATATCGACACCAGCGACTTCTACGGGCCGCATATCACCAACCGGCTGATCCGCGAGGCGTTGCATCCCTATCCCGACGCGCTCGTCATCGTCACGAAGGTCGGAGCGTTGCGCGGCACCGACGGATCGTGGAACGAGGCGGCGACGCCGGCCGAACTGACCCAGGCGGTGCACGACAATCTGCGCAATCTCGGCGTCGATGCGCTCGACGTCGTCAATTTCCGGATCATGGGTGACGTCCATGCGCCGAGCGAAGGCTCGATCGAGGAGCCGTTCACGGCGCTCGCCGAGCTCCAGCGGCAGGGTCTGATCCGACATCTCGGACTGAGCAACGCGACGGCGAAGCAGATCGAGCAGGGTCGCGGCATCGCCGAGATCGTCTGCGTGCAGAACCACTACAATCTCGTGCATCGCGACGACGACGCCCTGATCGACAATCTCGCCGCCGCGGGAATCGCCTATGTTCCGTTCTTCCCGCTGGGCGGCTTCACGCCGCTGCAGTCGGACGCTCTGGCGCGGCTCTCGGCCGCGCGTGGCGTCACCCCGATGCAGCTCGCTCTCGCCTGGCTAATGTATCGAAGCACGAATATCCTGCTGATCCCGGGAACCTCGTCGGTCGCGCATCTCCGCGAAAACCTCGCTGCCGCAGATATCGTGATCACGGCCGACGAGCGCGCGGCTCTCGACGCGATCGTCCACGGCGAGGCGTGATCGCGGCTCAATCTTGGGAGGCCGCGAGCATGCAGATCGCGCGCGCGACCTCGTAGGATTTCTCGAAAGCCGGCAGCGGCAGGAATTCGAAGCGCGAGTGGAAGTTCAGCGCGCCGGTGAAGAAGTTCGGCGTCGGCAGCCCCCGAGCCGAGAGCGCCGCGCCGTCGGTGCCGCCGCGCATCGGGATCAGCTTCGGCGCGATCTGCAGGGCCGACAGCGCCGAGAACAGCAGGTCGACCGAACGGCGGTCGTCGCCGAGGCTGTCTGAGATGTTGCCATAGGTGTCGCTGATGGCGCAGGTGACGTGGCCGCGCGGATAGCGCTGCGCGATCATATCGGCCGTAGCAGTGATCTGCCGCTTCCGCGCCTCGAAGCGCGCCCTGTCGAAGTCGCGGATCGTTACCTTGACATGGGCTTCGCTGGGATTGCCCCTGATGTCGTGCATCCAGATATAGCCGTCGCGGCCTTCGGTGCATTCGGGCGTCTCCCTCCGGTCGAAGGCGGCGATGAAGTCGTGGGCCATCAGCACGGGATTGATCATCACGTCCTTGGCCGACATCGGATGGGCGGTGACGCCGGTGAAGGCGATCTCTGCCGATGCCGCGTTGAAGGTCTCGATCACGATCTCGCCGAGTTCGCAGCAATCGATCGTATAGGCGAAGTCACAGGCGAAGCGCGCGAGGTCGAGCGCCTTGGCACCGCGTAGGCCGATCTCCTCGTCCGGTACGAAGGCGACCAGGATGTCGCCATGCGCGTCGTCGGGTCCCAGATGGGCGAGCAGCGTCATGATCGCGGCGATCGCCGCCTTGTTGTCGGCGCCGAGTACGCTGGTGCCGTCGCCGAAGACGATGTCGGCGCCGACCCAGGGCGCGATCTCGGGATGTTCGGTGACCCGCAGCCAGATGTCCTGCGCCGGATTGAGGCAAAGATCATGGCCCTCGAAGCGCAGGATTTGCGGGCGGATGACGGGCGAGAGCCCGGTGTCGACGGTGTCGACATGGGCGATGAAGCCGATCCTCGGTGCATCGGCCCTCGTGCCCGGCTTGCGGGCGGTGACGGTCGCGCAGTCGTCGACGACGACATCCGCCAGCCCGAGCGCCCGTAATTCCTCCGCCAGCAGGTTCGCAAGTGTCTGCTGCCCCGGCGTACTCGGCAGGGATGAGGCCCTTGGGTCGCTCTGGCTCTCGATCGCAAGATAGCGGAAGAAGCGCTCGACCAGCTCGTCGCGGATGCTCATGAGGTCTCCTGTCCTTGAACGACGAACGCCGGGCCTCGCGGCCCGGCGTCCTCTATAGCGCGAAAAGCGGCCTCACTTGGCCTGCTGGTTACTTGGCCTGCTGGTCATTTGGTCCGCTTGGCGCCGACTTCCTCGTCCCAGCGGCGGAAGGCCAGGACCATCTTGTCGGGCGTCAGCGGGGTCTCGATCGGGTTGCTGGCGATCAGCGCCTCGTATTCCGGCCGGCCATATTCCGCGATCGCCTTCTGGCTCTCGGGCGGCGCCATCGACAGCGGCACGTCCTTCACGGCCGGGCCGGGATAGAAATAGCCCTCGTCATAGGTGAAGGCCTGCTGCGCCGGCGTCATGGTGTGGCTGATCAGATCGAGGATGACCGCGAGCTTCTCGGGCGCGACACCCTTGGGCACGAACATGTACTGCGCGTCCGAGACCCAGTGGAAGCCCTTCAGCGTCTGGATCTTGGCCTCCTTCGGCACGATGCCGAGCGCGCGCGGGTTGATGTCCCAGCCGGTGGTCGAGACGATCATGTCGCGCGAGCCGTCGCCGAGTTCCTTCATCGTCGCGCCGGTGCCGGTCGGGTAGTACTCGATGTTCTGGCCGAGCTCCTTGAGATAGGCCCAGGTCTTCTCCCAGCCGGCGGCCGGGTCCTTCGGATCCTTGTCGCCGAGCAGATAGGGCAGGCCCATGATGAAGGTGCGGCCCGGGCCGGAATTGGCGGGGCGGGCGTAGAGGAAGCGGTTGGGGTTCTGCTTGGTCCAGGCCAGCAGCTCCTCGGCCGTGGTCGGCGGCTTGGCGACCTTGGTCGGCATGTATTCGAGCAGCGGGCCGGACGGATAATAGACCACGCACATGCCCTGGCCGCCGCCGAGATTGTGCATGTCGAGCGCCGCCTTGAGCAGGATTTTCGTGGGGTCCGGCAGCGAGGCGGCATGCGCCGGCAAGAGCGGCTCCCAGAGGTTCTGCTCGATGCCGGCCGAGAGCGCGTCGAGCCCGCCGATGATCAGGTCGATGTCGACGCGCTTGGCCTCCTGCATCGCCTTGATCTTGCCCGGCAGCTCGGGGGCCGGCGCCTTGGTGAAGGTCATGCGCGACACCAGGTTCTTCTTGGCGTCACGGTAGTTCTCCAGCGGCTTCTGCAGCAGCGCCAGCGCGCCGCCGACATCGATGATGCTGAGCGCCACCGGCGAAGTCGGCAGCTTTGGCGCCTGCGCGAAGGCAGCGCCGGTCTGCAGCGCAGCGACCGCGGCGACGCCGCCCTCGACGAACTGGCGGCGGGTCGCGCCGGACTGGGTCTGTTTCTTGTCGGTCATGGTCATCTCTCCCTTGAGGTTCTTCGTGGTCAGGCTGGACTGGGCGGTGACGAGGCGTCGCGCCGAAAGGCTTGGTCATGCGTCCATGGTGCTTGTGAGGCGCCGCAGCTTGCCGGTAGATCGCGGCGCGCATTCAGGCAGCCGCGAGGGACGACATCATGGCCGGCAACAGCGATGGGATTCTGCTGTCGGACTGGCTGACGCAGAGCCTGCTGCCGGGCTGGCTCGCGCGCGCCTGTGATCCGGCGCGGCCGGGCTTCGTCGAGATGCTGGCGGCGGACGGCACGATCATCGACAGCGACGAGCGCAGCACGCTGGTGACGGCGCGGCTGATTTACGTTTTCAGCCATGCTCATCTGATGGGCGTTCCCGGTGCGCTCGCTGCGGCGAAGCACGGCGTCGATTTCCTGATGACGCGGTGCCGGCGCGGTGACGGGCGCTTCAGCCATCGCTGCCTGACGGACGGCACGCCGGTCGATGCCCGCTCGGATTTCTACGACCTCGCCTTCGTGCTGTTTTCGCTCGGCTGGTACGGCCGCGCGAGCGGCGACCGCAGCGCCTTCGCGCAGGCGGAGGAGGTCATGGGCTTCCTCGAGAGCGACCTCGCTCATTCGGCCTGCGGCTTCGCCGAGGACACGCTCGGCACCCTGCCGCGTCGGCAGAACCCGCATATGCATCTGCTCGAAGCCTGCCACGCGCTGGCGCAGGCGAGCGGCGAGGCGCGCTGGCTCGACCGCGCCGAGGCGCTGGTCGGGCTGATGCGGACCAGGATGCGCGACGAGGGCGGCGCGCTCGCCGAATTCTTCACGGCCGACTGGCGATTGGCCGAGGGGCCGCACGGGCTGATCCGCGAACCCGGACATCACTACGAATGGGTCTGGCTGCTGCTGCATCATGCGAGGCTGACCGGCGGCACGGCGGCGCGGGAGACGGCGGGCGAGCTCTTCGCCTTCGCTGGGCGTCATCGCGGCGCGCCCGCGCATGGCTGCATCGTCAACGAGATCGGCCCCGACGGGACGGTGCTCGACGGCCGCGCGCTGCTCTGGCCGCAGACGGAGTATCTCAAGGCTCTGGTCGCCCGGATCGAATTCGAGGAAGACGCGGACGCCGAGGCGGAGTTGACCCGTCATCTCGCCCTGATGTTCGCCCGCTTCGTCGATCGCGACACCGGGCTCTGGATCAACCAGATCGATGCCGAGGGCCGGCCGGTCCCGGGGCCGATCCCGGTGCGCGTGCTCTACCATCTCGTGCTGGCCTGCGCCGAGATCGTGCGGGTGCGACCGGGGATGAAGATGCCTTAGCGCCCGCATCTCCCCAGCCCTCATCCTGAGGAGCGAGCCGAAGGCTCGCGTCTCGAAGGATGCTCCAGCGATCTCCGGAGCCTCCTGGAGCATCCTTCGAGACGCCGCTGCGCGGCTCCTCAGGATGAGGGTTTTGGGGGCAAGCGACGGCTTCATGATGCTCCGGCCTTCCAGCCGGCGGCAGCGAGGATGTCGTCGACCAGGCGCTGCGAGGCCAGAGCCTCCTCGCCGGTGACCACGGGGTCGCGGCCCTGTTCGATCGCGTCGAGAAAGTCGGCGATGACGGCGCGGTGGGCGTCGTGGGGGAAGTCCATGATGTTGGCGCCGCTGCCGGTCGACCCTTCCGCTTCGACGACCTCCTTGCGGCCGTCGAGGAAGGAGAGCTCCAGCCGGCCGCCGACCAGCGCCGCGAAACCCTTCGTGCCGATGATCTCGATGCGCTCGGGATGGCCGGGATTGGCGGCCGTCGTCGTCACCAGCGTCGCCGGCGCGCCGTTGCCGGTTTGCAGCAGGGCCGAGACGTAGTCTTCGGTCTCCATTCTGTGGAGGGCAGTGGTGCGAGCCTGCGCCGCGACGACTTGGGAAACGCCGACCAGCGAGCGGAACAGGTCGAGCGAGTGGATGGCCTGAGTCAGCAGCACGCCGCCGCCGTCGCGGGCCAGCGTGCCGCGGCCGGGCTCGTCGTAATAGGCCTGGGGGCGCCACCACGGCACCTGCAGGAAGGCGGCTTCGACGCTGCCGAGTTCGCCTGAGTCGAGCGCGGCCTTGAGGCGCAAGGCCGCCGGGCGGAAGCGGTGCTGCAGCACGACGCCGAGTGTCCGGCCCGAAGTGCGGGCGGCCGTGACCAGTTCGGCCCCGCGCGCGCTGGTCAGTTCCAGCGGCTTCTCGACCAGCACATGCTTGCCGGCTGCGAGACAGAGCTTCGCGACGTCGCGGTGGCTCGACGGCGGCGTCAGCACGATCGCAGCCTCGACTGTCGGGTCGGCCAGTGCCGCATCAAGATCGGTCGTCGTCGGGAAGGGGAAATCGCGCGAAAAGGCGGCGGCGCGCTCGGGCGTGCGGCTGACGGCATGGCGCACATCGGCGCGATCCTTCAAGTCGAGCAGGCTCTTCGCATGCGGCAGCGAGGCCGGCCCGAGCCCGATCACGGCGATGCCGATGCGGCGGGTCATGCTGCGCTCCGGGACGCCTGCGCCGGGAGGCGGACGGCGCGAGCTTGAGCCTCCAGCGCCAGCCGGCAAACGGTGAAGACATGGGACTGGGTCATCGCGGTCTCGCCGCGCGTCCCGACATCGGCGATGAGGTCGCGGAAGTAAGTCAGCGGCTCGGCGGAGGCGTCGATATGGCGGGTGCCGGCCTTGTCGACGAGGAAGACATGGTCGGTGCCAGGGCGGCCGGCGATGTCGACATATTTGCGCAGCTCGATCGTGCCTTCAGTGCCCAGGATGGTGAGGCGCCCGTCGCCCCAGGTCGGGAGCCCGTCGGCAGTGAACCAGTCGCAGCGGATATAGCCGTTGGCGCTGTCGCCGCGCAGCAGGATCTCGCCGAAATCCTCGAAATCGGGCAGGTCGGGCGCACCGTAATGGCCGATCGCGGAGGTGACGACCTGTGCATCCTGCGAGCCGGTGAAATGCAGGAACTGGTCGATCTGGTGTGAGGCAATGTCGGTGAGGATGCCGCCGTAGTTCACGGTGTCGAAGAACCAGGCCGGGCGGATGGCGCGGTTGAGACGATGCGGCCCGAGGCCGAGCGTCTGCACCACGCGGCCGATTGAGCCGTCGGCGATCAGCTTGCCGGCGACGATGGTCGCGGGAACGATGAAGCGCTCGGAGAAGCAGACCGAGAAGATCCGGCCCGTCTGCGCGACCGCCGCCTCGACCGCGGCGAGCTGGTCGAGGCTCGTCACGCCCGGCTTGTCGATCATCACGTCCTTGCCTGCCTGCATGGCGCGGATGGCGATGTCGGCGCGGTCCTTGGGGATGGCCGCGCAGGCGATCAGGTCGATCGTGGGATCGTCGAGCAGCGCTTGCGCCGGCCGCTCGACGAGGTCCGGGAAGCGCTCGCGGAACCCTGAGAGCACGCGCTCGTCGCTGGTCGCCGGATCGTAGCCGACGCAAGCTCCGCCGGCCGCGATCAGCTCCGCCACCATGTGGAAGATGTGGCGGTGGTCCAGACCTATGGCGGCGAAGCGCATCACGGCTCTCGTCCCGTCACTTCGGCGCGTGGCCGACGCCGATCTCCTGGTCCCAGCGCCGGAAGGCGGCGACCAGGCGCTCGGGCGTCAGCGGCGGGCGGGTCGGTGTCTTGGCGATCAGCTCGTCGTACATCGGCCGGCCATACTCCTTGAGCACGTCGCGGCTCTCCTGCGGCGCCATCGCCAGGGTCACGCCCTTGGCGGCGGGGCCGGGGTAGAAATAGCCCTTGTCATAGGTCGCGGCCTGCGCCTCGGGCTTGAGCATGTGCGACATCAGCGCCAGCAGGGCCGGCAGCTTGTCGGCGGCCACGCCCTTGGGGATGCACATGAACTGGGTGTCGGGAATCCAGTGCGTGTTGGCGAGCACGAAGACCTGCGCCTCCTTCGGCACGATGCCGAGCGCGCGCGGGTTGATGTCCCAGCCGAAGGTCGAGACGATGACGTCGCGCGTGCCCTCGCCAAGCTCCTTCATCGTCGCCGCGGTGCCGGCGGGGTAATAATCGATGCCGGAGCCGAGCTCCTTCAGATAGGCCCAGCTCTTCTCCCAGCCCTTGGCCGGATCGCTGGGGTCGGCGTCGCCGAGGATGTAGGGCAGGCCCTGCAGGAAGGTCCAGCCCGGGCCGGAGTTGACGGGCCTCGCATAGGTGAAGCGGTTCTTGTTCTGCTTGACGTAGGCGAGGAACTCCTCGGCCGTCTTCGGCACGGTTTTCAGGCGGTCGGCGGCATATTCGAACAGCGGCCCTGACGGCGAATAGGCGACGGCGACGCCCTCGTTCTGGCCGAAATTGCGCTGCATCATCAGCGCCTGCTCGTGATAGACCTCCTCGGCCTTGGGCAGGCTCGCGGTATGGCTCTTCCAGACGTCGATCCAGAGGCCCTGTTGGATGCCGTCCGACATCGCGCCCGGTCCCGTCAGCACGAGGTCGATGTCGACGCGGTTGGCCTCCTGCTGCGCCTTGAGCTTGGCCGGCAGCTCCGGCGAGGGTGCGCGCGAGAAATTCAGCCGCGAGACCAGCTTGGGGTTCTCCTTGGCGAAGCGCTCGATCGAGACCTGGGTGAGCTGGAGATTGCCGGCGACGTCGATGATGTTGAGCGCGACGGGCGCGCCTTGGGCTCGCGCGCCGGTCACCGAGAGCGCCGCGAGGCTTGCGGCGCCCACCATGACTGTCCGGCGGGATGGCGTGTGTAGGTTCGACTTGGTCATCCGTTCTCTCCCTGACGTCCGACCCTCTATTCCCGCGTCTCGTCGCCGAGGTCGCGCCGGGGTCTTTTGTGTTGCCGGCCGGATGGCCGGCACTGTCGTTTACGTGCGCCGCGCTCCCCGTCCGACGATCTGGGTCGGGTTGACGAAGCGCAGCGCGATCACCAGCCAGATCAGCGTTGTCGCCATGTAGACGACCGCCATCGCGTCGATCGACTGCACTGCACGCACACCAGCCGCGAAGACGGCGTAGTAGAGCGCCACCACCAGCGTTTGGCTGGTCGGTCCGGCGGTGAGGAAGGTTAGCTCGAACATCGCGATGGTGCGCACCAAGACGAGCAGCAGCGAGGCGAGGATGCCCGGCATCAGCAGCGGCAGCAGCACATGGATGAAGAGCTTGAAGGTGTTGGCGCCGAAGACGCGCGCCGCCTGCTCGATCTTGGTGTCGATCTGCTCGATGAAGGGGATCATCACCAGGATGACGAAGGGCACCGTTGGCACGAGATTGGCCAGCACGACGCCCGACATCTGCCCGGCGAGGCCGAGCTTGTAGAGCACGGTCGCGAGCGGGATGCCGAAGGTGATCGGCGGCACCAGCAAGGGCAGCAGGAAGAGCAGCATGACCAGCTTCTTGCCGGGGAAGTCGCGCCGCGCCAGCGCATAGGCCGCGGGCACGCCGATCAGGCCGGAGAAGAACACGACCAGGAAGACGACCTGGAAGGTCACGGTCAGCACGTCGTCGAGCTGGAATTCGGCCCAGGCGGCGGAATACCAGCGCGTCGTCCAGCCGGCCGGCAGCCAGGTGCCGAGCCAGCGCGAGGCGAACGAGCTCGTCACGACGGTGGCGATCATGCCGAGCAGGTTGATCAGGAAGAAGCCGATCACCGCCCAGTTGGCGGCGGCCCAGAGCTTCGTCGAAAGGCGGGTGTCGGCGACCATGGGTTCAGCCCTTCCCGCCGCCGGCCGGCCCGCGATAGAGCAGGCCGCGCAGGCTCAGCACCAGCACGACGATCGAGAGCTGGACCACGCCCATGATCATCGCGATCGCCGAGGCCATCGAGTAGTCGTATTCCTCGAAGGCGGCCTGATAGGCGGCGATCGAGATGACGCGTGTAGGACCCGCCGGCGCGCCGAGCAGTACCGCCGAGGGGAAGACCGAGAAAGCCTGCACGAAGGAGAGGCAGAAGGTGATCGCCAGCCCCGGCAGCAGCAGCGGGAACATGATCGTCTTGAAGCGCTCCCAGGGGCCGGCGCCCAAGGTCGCCGCCGCACGCTCCAGCGCCGGGTCGATGCCCGACAGATAGGACAGCGTCAGCAGGAAGGTGAAGGGGAAGCCGGTGATGACCAGCGAGAGCACGACGCCCCAGTAGTTGTGGATCAGCTTCACCGGCGAGCTGATCAGGCCGAGCGTCATCAGCGTGCGGTTGAACCAGCCCTGCGGTCCCAGATAGTTCAGGAGGCCCTCGGCGACCAGCACGGTGCCGAGCGTGATCGGGATCACCAGCAGGGTGGTCAGCAGGCGCTGGCGCTGTAGCAGCCGGACGCGGAAGGCGATCGGCACGGCGAAGACCAGCGTCAGCAGCGTCACCGGTACGGCGAGCCAGAGCGTGGTGGCGATCGTGCCGTAGAGGAACGAATCCGAGAAGAACTTGCTGTAGTTGGCCAGGATCGGCCCGGTCTTCGGGTTGAAGGACAGGAACAGCCCGTACATGAACGGGTAGATGAACAGCGCCAGCAGGAACAGCACGGCCGGCAGCACCAGCAGGGTCAGCCCGTCGAGCCCGCGCGCGGCGAGCCTTTGCTGGAGCGGGATGTGTTCGGGGATGGCGCTCATGCGGCCTCCCCATAGACCAGCACGCGGGCAGGCTCGGCGCCGAGCGTGACCACCGCGCCAGGCTCGTATTTGTCGGTGGCCAGGAAGGAAAGGTCGGTGCCGTCCTTCATCCGGGCGAAGCCGACGAATTCGCGGCCGCGGAACTCGGTCGAGATGATCGTCGCCTCGAGGCCGGGCTGACCGGCGGCGACGGGGTGCATGTCCTCGGGCCGGATCGCGAGCGAGCTCTTGTGGCCGGCCGTGACCGTGCCGCGGGTGCGGCCGGCGATGGTGGCGCCGCCGACCGTGACCCTGGCCATGCCGTCGGAGACCTCGGCGACCTGGCCGGAGACGACGTTGCGGAAGCCCATGAACTCGGCGACGTCGAGATGGTCCGGCCGCGAGAACAGGTCCTCGGGCGTGCCGACCTGACGGACCTCGCCGTCGCGCAGCACGACGATGCGGTCGGCGAGCGAGAGCGCCTCCTCCTGGTCGTGGGTGACGTAGATCGTGGTGGCGCCGAGCGTATTGTGAATGCGGCGGATCTCGGCGCGCATCTCGAGGCGCAGCTTGGCGTCGAGGTTGGAGAGCGGTTCGTCCATCAGCACCAGCGGCGGCTCGACCACGATGGCGCGGGCGATGGCGACGCGCTGCTGCTGGCCGCCCGAAAGCTGGCCCGGCAGCTTGTCGACCTGGCTCTGCAGGCGCACCAGCGCCGCCGCCTCGTCGACGCGACGATCGATCTCGGCCTTGCCGACGCCGCGCATCTTGAGGCCGAAGCCGATGTTCCGGCGCACGCTCATATGCGGGAAGAGCGCGTAGTTCTGGAAGACCATGCCGAAGCCGCGCTCCTCGGGGCGCAGCGGATCGATGCGCTTCTCGTCGAGCCAGATGCCGCCGCCGGTCGCCGGCAGCAGGCCCGCGATCAGGTTCAGCGTGGTCGACTTGCCGCAGCCCGACGGGCCGAGCAGGGCGATGAACTCACCCTTGCGGATCGAGAGCGAGACGTCTTTCAGCGCGTTGTGCGTGCCGAAATCGCGGCTGAGCCGGTCGAGCTTGAGCTCGCGGAAATTGGCGGCGTGGATCGTCATGCGTGAGCGCGCTCCGCGCCGGCGTGGTGCTGATCGGCCATGCAAACCTCCCGCGAAAAAACCCGGCTTCTCCTTCGCCCGGCGCCCGCGACGTGGCGGGCGAGACGTGGTGCCGGATGACGCAGGCGATTGACGCTGCGAGCCCGACGTTGGTATGCTAGTATACTAGCTGGTGGTTGTGCAATGACGATTTCCGCCCTGCGCCAAAGTCCGGACCAGATCTACCGGACCCTGCGCGCCGACATCATCAACGCCGTGATCCTGCCGGGCGCGGCGATGTCGGAAGCCGGCATGGCGGTCAGCTTCGGCGTCAGCCGCACGCCGGTGCGCGAGGCCTTCAAGCGGCTGGTCGAGGAGGGCTTCCTGGTGGCGGTGCCGCAGGTCGGCACCTTCGTGGCGCCGATCGACCTCGCCGCCGTCCATGACAGCCAGTTCGTGCGCGAGACGCTGGAATGCCGCACCGTCGTGCTGGCGGCGCAGCGCATCCAGGACGAGGATCGCCGGCGGCTCGACGCGCTCGTCGCGCAGCAGGCGGCGGCGGTGGCCGCCAATCATCGCCCCGACATCTTCGCGACCGACGAGGCCTTCCATGCGGAGCTGTCGCGGATCGCCGGTTACCCTGCCGTCTGGTCGGTGATCGAATCGGTCAAGGCGCAGCTCGACCGGGTCCGCTGCCTGTCGCTCGAAGCGCCGTCCTGGTCGGCGGTGATCCTGAGCGAGCACCAGGTGATCGCGGCCTGCGTCAAGCGCGGCGACGTCGAAGGCGCGGAGGTCGCGATGCGAGCGCATCTGCGCACCGTCTTCAAGACGATCGAGGCGATCGCCAAGGACCATGCCGACGCCTTCGACAACACCAAGCTCGCGCTTTCGCGCGCGTGACCGACGACAAGAGCAGGCGCCGGTCAGGCGCCGCGCAGGGAGGCGACGATGGAAGAGACCTTTCGCTGGTTCGGGCCGGCCGACGCAGTGACGCTGCCGCAGATTCGGCAGACCGGGGCGCGCGGCATCGTCACCTCGCTGCACGACATTCCGTATGGCGAGGTCTGGAGCGTTGAGGCGATCGAGGAGCGCAAGGCGCTGATCGCGGCCGCTCCCGCGCTTGGCCTGCGCTGGAGCGTGGTCGAGAGCCTGCCGATCCATGAGCGGATCAAGCTGAATGAGGGCGACCTCACCGGGCTGTTCGACAATTACCGCACCTCGATGCGCAATCTCGCCGCCTGCGGCGTCACGACGATCTGCTACAACTTCATGCCGGTGCTGGACTGGACGCGGACCACGCTCGCGCATCCGCTGCCGGGCGGCGGCACGGCGCTGCGCTTCGACATCGTGCGCTACGCGGCCTTCGACTGCTTCATGCTGGAACGGCCCGGCGCCGAAGGCGATTTCGCGCCGGAGACGGTGGCGGCGGCCAAGGCCTGGATAAAAGCGGCCTCGGAAGCCGACAAGGCGACGCTGCTCGCCAGCATCATGGCCGGGCTGCCCGGTGCCTTCGACCGTTACGACATTCCCGGCCTGCGCAATATGCTCGACCGATACGCAGGCGTCACGCGCGAGGTGCTGCGCGAGAACCTCGCCCGCTTCCTGCGCGAGGTCATCCCGCTCGCCGACGAACTCTGCATGCGCTTCGCGATCCATCCCGACGATCCGCCGCGTTCGCTGATGGGCCTGCCGCGCATCGTCTCGGGCGAGGACGACATCGCCTTCGTGTTAGGGGCGGTCGACAGCCTCGCCAACGGCCTGACGCTCTGTTCCGGTTCGCTGGGAGCCGGGCCAAGCAATGACGTGCCCGCCATCGCCCGGCGCTTCGCGGGCCGCATCCATTTCGCCCATCTGCGCAACGTCGCCAAGGATGCCGACGGCTCCTTCATGGAAGCCGACCATCTCGACGGTGACACTGACATGGTGGCGCTGGTCTCGGTGCTGCTGGAGGAGCAGGAGCGTCGAAGGCTTTCAGGCGAGGTCAACTGGCGCATCCCGATGCGGCCCGACCATGGCCACGAACTGCTCGACGACATCGGCCGGCCGACCCATCCGGGCTATCCCGTCATCGGCCGCCTGAAAGGGCTGGCTGAGTTGCGCGGCGTGATGCGGGCGGTCTCCGTGACCAAGGGCTGGGCGCTGTCCTGAGGCTAACCAATCTCAGGCGGAACGCAGCAGCGCCTCGACGGCGCGGCTGAGGAGCGGGGCGGCCGCGCCGCGGATCTCGTAGGCGGGGCTGGCACGAACGCTCGACAGGGCCGGCATCGCGACGCCTTCCATGCCGCCCTCGGCCTGGAAGAGCGTGGCGAAATGCGCCCAGAGCCGCGGATTGGCAACCAAAGGCCCGCTGACGACGATGCGCTGCGGAAACAGCAGCCGGCAGGCATTGGCGAGCGCCCGCGCCAGGATGCGCGCCGCCGCGTCGATCTCGGGCAGGCTCACAAGGTCTCGGGTGGCGAGCTGGTCGCCCAGCACGGCCTCGTCCTCGCCGAGGTCGGGCCAGCGCTGGCGCAGCGCCGGGAGCAGGGCCCAGAGTGCCGCCCCGGTCTCGAGGCAAGCGGTGTTGCCGCAGCCGCAGAGACGCTTGCCCAGCACCGAGAAGCGCCAGTGGCCGATCTCGCCGAAGGGGCCGCCGGCGGGAGCGAGCGGCTCGCCGTCGACGGCATGGGAGAGCCCGATCCCCCAGCCCCAATGCAGCAGGAGCGTTCCGCCCTCGCCGGCGGCGACATCGGCGAGCCTGGCGCGCAGCTCGGCATCGAGATTGCGGCAGATCGCGACGGGACCGGCGACCGGCTCGAGCAGGCGGCCGAGGTCGAGGTCTCGCATGCGCGGCCAGCGCGAGGCCATCAGCCAGCGCTTTTCCGCCCTATCATGCAGGCCGGACAGCGAGACGACGGTGCCGGCCAGCATCATGCCCTGCGGCATGGCCGCCTTGAGCCCGCCCGCCATTGCGACCAGCGCTGCCGCCATCGCCTCGTTGCCGGAATCGGGCACCATCGTTACAATGCGCTCGGCGACGAGCTTGCCGTCGAGGTCGACCAGCGCTGCCGCGAGAGACTGGCTGGCGACGTAGATCACGATCCCGCCGACCCTGCGGGCATGGGCGATCAACAGGTTCGCCGGGCGGCCGCGCCCGGTGCTCTCGCCCGCGCCCTCGACGATCAGCCGACGGGCCAGCAGCTCCCCGACGACATGGGAGATCGTGGTCGAGCGCAGCCCGGTCAGCCGGCCAATCTCGGCGCGCGATTGCGCCTGGCCTTCGGCGAAGAGGCGGTAGATCCGGGCGCGGTCACGCTCCGGCGCCCGCTCGAAGGTGCTGTCGTCGATCGTCAGAAGCGTCACGTCAGCCTATTTGGAACGTTTGTGTTCAAAAATAAGGATTGCGTTCTCCATTGGCTTTCATAAACTCGGGAGGGCGAATTCAAAACGAAATCATCAGAGATCGGTTCGAAAATTGACGATGGATGTCCGTATCGTTTCCGACAAGGCGACACTCGGCGCTCAAGCCGCGGCGCTCGGGGCTGACGCCATCCACGCGGCCCTGGCTGCTCATGGCGAGGCGACGATCATCGTCGCCACCGGCGCGAGCCAGTTCGAGATGCTGCAAAACCTCGTCGCGACTGACGGCATCGACTGGTCGAAGGTGACGGCCTTCCATCTCGACGAATATGTCGGCCTGAGCAAAACCCATCCGGCGAGCTTCCGGCGCTATCTCGGCGAGCGCTTTGTCGCTCCGCTCGGCGGCAAGGTCGCGTTCCATCCGGTCGACGGCGAGGGCGATCCCTCGGCCGAGACGAGGCGGCTCAACGACCTGATCGCGGGGCGGCGCATCGATGTCTGCTTCGCCGGCGTCGGCGAGAACTGCCATCTCGCCTTCAACGATCCGCCGGCCGATTTCGAGACGACCGAGCCCTATATCGTCGTGACGCTGGACGAGGCCTGCCGGCGCCAGCAATTCGGCGAGGGCTGGTTCCCGACGCTGGACGCGGTGCCGCAGCAGGCGATCTCGATGAGCGTCGCGCAGATCATGACGAGTGCGCTGATCGTGCTGTCGGTCTCGGATGAGCGCAAGGCGGTGGCGGCGCGCGATGCGCTGGAGGGGCCGGTGACGCCCGATCATCCCGCCTCGATCCTGCAACGGCATCCCAACACTGTGATCTTTCTCGATCCGCCGGCCGCCTCGCTGCTGCAGCGGGCCTGAGCGGGAGGTCGCGATGCGCTCGGCCGGCCTCGTCGATCTCCAGGTCAACGGCTTCGCCGGCATCGATTTCAACTCCGGCACGATCACCGCCGCCGAACTCGACCAAGCGCTGGAGGCGATGCTGGCGACGGGCGTGACGACCTGCCTGCCGACGATCATCACCGCCTTTCCCGACGAGCTGGAAGCGCGGCTGCGGGCGCTCGACGCGGCCGTTACGGCGAGCCGGCTCGGGCCGTCGATGTGCCCCGGCTATCATCTCGAAGGGCCGTTCCTGAACCCGGCACCGGGCTATCGCGGCTGCCATCCGTTTGAGGCGATGACATCAGCCGATCCGGCGCTGATCGCGCGGCTGCAGGCCGCGATCGCGAGGCCGATCCTGATGGTGACGCTCGCGCCGGAGCTGGAAGGCGCGCCTGCTCTGATCGAAAAGCTCGCGGGCGAGGGACGGATCGTGGCGCTCGGCCATACGGCGGTGGATTTCGCGCAGGTCGCGGCTGCGGCGCAGGCCGGTGCGACGCTCTCGACCCATCTCGGCAACGGGCTGCCGCCGAACCTGCCCAAGCTCGCCAATCCCGTCTTCGCGCAGTTGGCCGAGGACGGGATGCAGGCGAGCTTCATCGCCGACGGCATCCACCTGCCGCCACCAGCGCTCAAGGCGCTGCTGCGGGCCAAGGGTCACGAGCGGGCGATCCTCGTCACCGATGCGGTGGCCGGCGCCGCCGCGCCGCCCGGCCGCTACACGCTCGGGAGTCTCGCGATCGAGCGGCATGGCGACGGTTCGGTCCGGCTCGCGGGCAGCCCGTCGCTGGCGGGGGCGGCGCTCTGCCTCGACCAGGCCGTGCGCAATGTCGTCGCCTGGGGTCTCGCCGATGCGGCGGGCGCGCTCGCCATGGCCTCGTCGCAGGCGCTGGCCGCGATCGCGCCGGCGCTGACGGCTTTCGGTATCGCGCTGCCGGATTCCGAGGTGGACTGGTCCGCCGACCTCCATGTCCGGCGCGTCCGGATCGGCGCGATCGCGCGCAGCTTCGACACCGCAATGACGGCCTGACGACAGCCATCACAAAAGGGGAGAACGGACATGACTGACCACAAGGCGACCATAGACCGCCGCAGCGTCCTAGGTGGGCTTGCGACCATCGCGGCCGGCACGGGCGGCGCCTTCGCCGCCTCGCCGCCGCTGCCCTCCGCGCCGGTCGCGATCAGCATCATCGATGTCGGCGGGGCGCTGGCGTTGATGCAGAAGGCGTTCGAGGATTATCGCGCGGCCAAGCCGAAGCTGGTCTCGCGCATCACCTTCGTGAAGGCGCCGGCGCCCGAACTCGCCAGCAAGATCAAGGCGCAGCAGGATGCCGGCAAGGCCGATCTCGACCTCGTGCTGACCGGCAGCGACGGCCTCGCCGCAGGTCTCGACCAGAAGCTCTGGCTCAAGATCCTGCCGGATTTCGCCGACAAATTCCCCGGCATCGAGGAGAATTACGAGCCGGCGGCCCTCAACCTGCACAAGGTCCAGGGCGACGGCTTCGGCGTGGTGGTGAACTACTATCCCTCTGGCCCGCTGCTCGAATACGCCCCCGAGCGCGTCAAGCAGGTGCCGACCACGGCCGAGGAGCTGCTGGCCTGGGCCAAGGCCAATCCCAACCGCTTCATGTATGCCCGGCCCGCCAATTCCGGGCCGGGCCGCACCTTCATGATGGGACTGCCCTACATCCTCGGCGACAAGGACCCGCAGGACCCGGTCGGCGGCTGGGACAAGACCTGGGCCTATCTCCAGGAGCTCGGCCAATCCGTCGAATATTATCCGACCGGCACGGGAGCGACGATGAAGGAGTTCGGCGACGGCTCGCGCGACATCATCATCTCCACCACGGGCTGGGACATCAATCCGCGCGCGCTCGGCATCGTGCCGAAGGAAGCGAAGATCCAGACGCTGAAGGGCTTCCACTGGGTCTCGGACGCCTTCTTCATGTGCGTGCCCAAGGGCGTGCCGAACGACCGTCTCGCCGTCGTGCTTGACATCATGGCGCATGTGCTGACGCCTAAGATGCAGGCCTATTCCTATGACGAGGGCTATCTCTATCCCGGCCCGGCGGTGAAGAACGTGCCGCTCTCGCTCGCGCCCGAGGCGAGCCAGAAGGTCATCGCCGAGTTCGGCCGGCCCGAATATGCCGATCTCATCGCCAAGAATCCGATCGAGCTGCCGCTGAAGCCCGAGAAGATGGTCGTCGCCTTCCGCAAATGGGACGAGCTGGTCGGAGCGAAGCGGGCGAAATGAGTGCGTCCGTTCCCCGGATCGCGCGCGGCGGCAAGGCGATCTATGGTGCGCCGCTCGGCATCCTGATGCTGGAGGCGCGCTTCCCGCGCATCCTCGGCGACATGGGCAATGGCGGAACCTGGCCGTTCCCGGTGCTCTACAAGGTGGTCGGCGGCGCGAGCCCCGACCGCGTCGTGCTCCAGGGCGCGGCCGGGCTCCTGCCGGACTTCATCGCAGCGGGCCGGGAGCTGATCGCGCTCGGCGCCGAGGCGATCACCACGAATTGTGGCTTCCTCTCGCTGCTCCAACGGGAGATGGCGGAGGCGCTCGGTGTCCCCGTGGCGACCTCGGCGCTGATGCAGGTGCCCTGGGTCCAGGCGACGCTGCCGCCGGGCAAACGCGTCGGCATCGTCACGGTCTCCGCCGGCAGCCTGACGCCGGCCCATCTGGAGGGCGCTGGCGTGCCGCTCGATACGCCGGTGCGGGGCACGGAGAACGGGCGCGAGTTCTTCCGCGTGCTGATCAAGGCGGAGAAGGACGACATGGATGTCGGCCTCGCCAGGCAGGATGTGGTCGCGGCGGCCCGCGATCTCGTCGCGGCTCATCCTGCGGTCGGTGCGATCGTGCTCGAATGCACCAACATGCCGCCCTATGCCGCGGCGGTGCAGGAGGCGACCGGGCTGCCGGTGCACGACATCTATTCGATGATCTCGTGGTTTCATGCCGGCCTGCGGCCACGCCGCTTCGGCTGACCGAACTTATCCCCGGCCCCTCGCTGCCGGCGGATGATCCTCGCAAGGCCCGCGCTTCCCGAGCGGGCCATCCCTTGCGAGGCTTTCATGAGCGCCACACCGCGGCTGTCGCTGCCCTACATCGCCGCCGGTCAGGCGCAGAAGCACGTCACCCACAATGACGCGCTGGTGCGGCTCGACGGGCTGATCCACCTCGCCGTCGCCAGCCGTTCGCAAGGCACACCGCCGTCGTCGCCGACCGAGCTCTCGGCCTATCTGATCCCGACTGGGGCGAGCGGCGTCTTCGCCGGCAAGACCGACCAACTCGCTCTGTTCGAGGATGGCGGCTGGAGCTTCCTCGTGCCGCGCAAGGGCTGGCAGTGCTGGATCGAGGACGAGGCGGAGCTGCATGTCTGGACCGGGACCGAATGGCGGCGCGCCAGCCCGATTTCCAGCCTCGGCGCCAGCCTCTGGGGCGTCAACGGCACGGCCGATGCGACGACGCGCTTCGTCGTCCAGGCTCAGGCGAGCCTTTTCAATCATGCCGGCGGGGGGCACCAGCTCAAGCTCAACAAGGCCTCGTCCGGGCAAACCGCGAGTCTGCTGTTCCAGGACGGCTATTCCGGCCGGGCCGAGTTCGGGCTCGCCGGCGACGACAACCTGCACCTGAAGGTCAGCCCCGATGGTTCGGCTTGGACCGAGGCGCTGGTCGTCGACCGCACGACCGGCGTCGTCAGCCTGCCGGCCTCGCCTTGGGCGCAGGAGACGCAGCGCCAGAACCTGCTGGTCAATGGCGACATGCAGGTCAACCAGCGCGGCTTCGCGGGAGGCGCGCTCGCGGCGGGGAGTTATGGCTTCGATCGCTGGAAGGCCGATACAGGTGGCGCGAACCTGTCGCTGAGCGGCTTCGACGTGACGCTGGCGTCGGGGGCTATCGTGCAGCCGGTCGAGCCCGGACTGTGGGGCGTGTCGTCCTTCGCCTCGACGGCGCTCTGTCTTTCCGTGGAGGGCCTGAGCGGCGGCAGCCTCAGCGTCGGCATCGGCAGCCAATCCGGCACGATCACCGCCGGCTCCGTGCGGCGCGCACTGACGCTGACGACCGCCGCCGGCGACACGGGCACGCTCGCGATCCGGCTCGCGCCGAGTTCAGGCTCGGTCAGCTTCCGACGAATCAAGCTCGAATTCGGCGCGGTGCAGACCGGCTGGGTGGCGCGGCCTTTAACGATCGAACAGATGCTGTGCCGGCGCTATTTCTGGAAGCATGACGGCATCGTGCTGATCGACGGCTACCAGGCGGCGGCCGCGACGATCCGCCAGCCGATCGCGCTGCCGGTCAGGATGCGTGCGACGCCGTCCGTGAGCGCGACGGTCTCGCAGGAGATCAACATCCAGGGCACGGATCGCGGCGTCGTCGTCCAGTCGCCGGACCGTGCCTATGGCTACATCACCGCGCAGGCGCTCGGCCGCGTCCGCGCCGGCTTCGACGACATCGCCTTCAGCGCGGAGTTGTGAGAACCGTCACTCGCTGACCAGTTTGCGCACTCTGAGCAGCGCCAGCAGGCCTTCGTCGCGACGCTCTTCCAGCTGCGCGATCGAGCGGCCATCCGCCTCCTCGGCGACGCCGGCGACGATGGCGCGCTGCACCTCCTCGCCGAGCTCGGGGTCGCCGAGCGAGCGCCAGCGCCTGACCTGGCTCGGGCCGAGATGGGCGAGGTAGCCTGCGATGCCACCTTCGCCGCCGCCGAGATGATAGGTCATGTGCGGGCCCATCAGCGCCCAGCGCAGGCCGGGGCCGTTGCAGAGCGCCGCGTCGATCTCGGCGACGCTCGCGACGCCCTGCTCGACCAGATGCACCGCCTCGCGATAGAGCGCCGAGGCCAGCCGGTTGGCGATGTGGCCGGGCATTTCGCGGTTCAGGATCACCGGCCGGCGCCCGAGCAGGCGGTAGAAGGTCGCGGCGCGCGCGACCACCGCGTCGTCGGCGCCGACGATCTCGACCAGCGGCACGAGATGGGGCGGGTTGAACGGGTGAGCGACGATGACGCGGGCCGGCGTCGCGCAATCGGCGACGATGGCGCTGCGGACCAGCGCCGAGGTGCTGCTGGCGATGATCGCGTCGGGAGCGGTCAGCACATCGATCTCTGCGAGCAGGCGGCGCTTCACCTCCTCCTTCTCCGGTCCGTTCTCCTGGACGAATTGCGCACCCGCCAGCGCCTCGCCGAGATCGGTCGTGAAGTCGAACTGGCCGGTGGTGTCGAGGCCGAGCTCGGCGAGCTGCAGCCGGGCCCGCTCGACATAGGCTGCGAATTTCGGCTCGGCCTCGGGCGAGGGATCATAGGCCGCGACGTCGAAGCCATGCGCCATGGCGAGCGCCGCCCAGCTCGCGCCGATCATGCCGGCGCCGACGATGGCGATGCGTTCGATCTTTGGCGACATGGCGCTCATTCCGGCTTCAGGCCGGTCGCCTTGATCAGCGTGCTCCATTTCGCCATCTCGCTGTCGATAAGGGCCGCCGCCTCTGCCGGCGTGCCGGGCTTGGGCGTCACGCCCTGGAGCTTCATCGCCTCCAAAGCACGTGGGCTTTTCAGCGCCTTGCCGATTTCGGCGTTGAGCTTGTCGATGACCGGCTGCGGCGTGCCGGCGGGAGCGAGCACGCCGAACCAGGAGCCGATCTCGAAATCGGGCAGCCCCTGGGCGATCGCGGTCGGATAGTCCGGCATGAAGGGCGAGGGCTCGCGGCCGGTGGTGGCGATCGCCTTGAGCGAGCCGGCGTTCACATGCTGGAGCACGGACGGAATGGTGTCGAACATCACCTTGACCTGGCCGCCGATCATGTCGGTCATCGCCGGCCCAGAGCCGCGATAGGGCACATGGCCGAGTTTCGTGCCGGCGCGTGCATTGAACATCTCGCCGGCGAGATGCTGCGGCGAGCCGTTGCCCGAGGACGCGTAGTTGAACTCGTCTGGCCTGGCCTTGGCCAGCGCGATCAGTTCGGGGATCGTCCTCGCCTGGACCGAGGGGTGGACGACGAGCGCGAGCCCGACCGTGCCGGCCAGCGTCACCGGCGCGAAATCCTTCTTCAAATCGAAACCGGGTTTCGCCTGCAGGCCCATATTGATCGAGTGGCTGGTCAGCGCGCCCATCAGCAGGGTGTAGCCGTCCGGCTGGGCGCGCGCGACGGCGGCTGCGCCGACGCTGCCGGCCGCGCCGGCGCGGTTCTCGACGATGACGCGCTGGCCGATCGTGTTCGACAGTTCCTCGGCGATGACGCGGCCGATGATGTCGGTCGCGCCGCCCGGCGCATAGGGCACCAGCAGCATGATCGGCCGGGTCGGATAGGCCTGCGCCATGGCGCCAGGCGCGAGAGCGATCGAAAGCGCGGCGAGCGCGCCGCCCAGGATGCGGCGTGTCGGCATGGGGTGTTCCTCCGGTGAGAGCGGGCCGGTTGATCCGGCCTCGGCTGGTGGTGGCGCCATCCTGCCGGAGTGGCGCGCGCCTGTCTTCCGCGATCAGTCGCGATAGAGGCTTTTGACATGGGCGTTGATCGCCGCGATCTCGGGCAGCGCCCCGCCATTGCGGGCGGCGAGATGGCCCTCATGCCAATACCAATCGTCGAAACCGACATTCAGGACGCGGTATCCGGCCTCCGCCAGCAGCCGGCGCATCTCGCCGCGGCGCGGTTCGACGAAATTATGCTCGATGGTGAAAAGCGCGACCCGGTGCCAGGCGAGGTCTATCGTCCGGAGGATGTCGAGCTCGGAGCCCTCCGTGTCGAGCGAGACATAGTCGAAGCCCGAGCCAGCCTTGCCGTCGCTTTCGTCCATCTCGTCGAAGGTGATTGTCTCGACCGTGATCAGGCCGTTCTCGCTGATCGCCTGGCGGCGATGCTCGGCATAGCCGTCGGCTTCGGCATATTCGGCGAGCGTGCCGATCTCCTGCGAGGCGACGAAGGAGAGACGCTGGCCGCCCTCGCGATGCACCGCCTTTTGCAGGCAGGCGGACGAGCGGCTGGCGACGAGTTTTGCGAAGAGCAGCGGATTGGGCTCGACCAGGACGCCGCTCCAGCCATGGTCGCGCTCCAGGCAGAAGGTGTTGGCATGCAGCACGCCGTCGAAGGCGCCAATCTCTGCGAAGCGGCCACTGCTACGGCCGAGACACATCGCCAGCACCCAGCGCTCCTGCTCGATCTGCGAATGGGTCGGCGTCTCGAAGGCGTCCTGCCAGGTCCGGGGCGATATCAGGGTCAATGGATTTCCGGCTCCGGGATCTTCGCTGTCCCTTCCAGATAGTCGAAATCGCAGCCCTTGTCGGCCTGGCGGATATGGGCGGCCGACATCTTACCCCAGCCGCGCGGATAGTCGCGGTCGGGCGGCGTCCAGGCTGCGAGCCGGGCCGCGATCTCGGCTTCCGAAAGGTTCACCGAGATGCTGCGGGCCTCGACGTCGACCGTGATGATGTCGCCGCTCTGCACCGCCGCGAGCGGGCCCTTGATGTAGGCTTCCGGGGCGACGTGGAGCACGCAGGCGCCGTAGCTGGTGCCGGACATGCGCGCGTCGGAAATCCGCAGCATGTCGCGCACGCCCTGTTTCAGCAGCACCTTCGGGATCGGCATCATGCCCCATTCCGGCATGCCCGGCCCACCGACGGGGCCGCAATTCTTCAGCACCATGACGTGGTCGGCGGTGACGTCGAGGCTCGCGTCGTTCACCGCCCTCATCATCGCGTCGTAGTCCTCGAAGACGAGCGCCGGACCCGAATGCTTCAACAGACGCGGCTCGGCGGCGGACGGCTTGATGACGCAGCCATCGGGCGCGAGATTGCCCTTGAGCACGGCGAGGCCGTTGGCGGTCGAGACCGGCCGCTCGAGCGGGCGGATGACGTTGTCGTCATACACCGTGGCGAGCGCGATGGTCTCCGACAGCGGCTTGCCGGTGACGGTCATCGCGCCGGTGTGGAGCTTGCTCTCAAGCTGCTTCAGCAGCGCCGGCAGGCCACCGGCATAGAAGAAATCCTCCATCAGGAAATCGCCGGAGGGACGCAGATTGGCGATCACCGGCACCTTTCGCGAGAAGGCGTCGAAATCATCGGGCGTCAACGTCACGCCGGCGCGGCCGGCCATGGCGATCAGGTGGATGATCGCGTTGGTCGAGCCGGCGACCGCCATGTGGACGACGAGCGCGTTCTCGAAGCTCTGGCGCGTCAGGATGCGATCGGGCGTCAGATCCTCCCAGACCATCTCGACTATGCGCTTGCCCGATGCCGCCGCCATGCGCGGATGAGCGGCGTCGGCGGCGGGGATCGCGGATGCGCCGGGCAGGGTCAGGCCCAGCACCTCGGCATGGCTCATCATGGTGGCGGCGGTGCCCATCACCATGCAGGTCCCGTGCGAGCGGGCGATGCCGTTCTCCATGTCTTTCCACTGCTCGTCGGTGATGTTGCCGGCCTCCTTCTCGGCCCAGTATTTCCAGACGTCGGCACCGGATCCCAGGACCTTGCCGGCCCAGTTGCCGCGCAGCATCGGGCCGGCCGGCACATAGATGAAGGGCAGGCCGGCGCTGCAAGCGCCCATGATCAGCGCTGGGGTGGACTTGTCGCAGCCCCCTAGCAGCACCGCACCGTCGAGCGGATGGGAGCGGATCGACTCCTCGGTCTCCATCGCCAGGAAGTTGCGGTAGAGCATCGTCGTCGGCTTCTGGTACTGCTCGGAGACCGACATCACCGGTATCTCCATCGGAAAGCCGCCGGCCGCCCAGACTGCACGTTTCACCGCGTCGGCGCGATCGCGCAGATGGGTGTGGCAGGGGTTGATCTCGGACCAGGTGTTGATGACACCGATCACCGGCTTGCCCATGAACTCGTCATGGCCGAGCCCCATCTGCAGCGCCCGCGAGCGATGGCCGAAGGAGCGCAGGTCGCTGGCGCCGAACCAGCGCTTCGAGCGCAGCCCGTCGGGCGTCTTGCGGGGATGGGACATGGGCGGTTCCTCGTTTTTCTTTGTTGGCCTACCGTCATGGTCGGACTTGACCCGAACATCTCGGAAACCAGAGGCTTCTTGTCATGAGATTCTCGGGTCGGCGCTGCGCTCTGCCCGAGAATGACGGCGAGCTACTCGGCCGCCGCGCGCATCGCGCCCCAGCCGGAGACGATCTGGCGCAGTTCGGCGCGCTCGGCCTCGGTCAGTTCCGGCAATCCAGGTAAGCGCACTGGGCCGACATCCGTTCCCATCAGCCCAAGCGCCTCCTTGACCACGGTGACGTTGGCGCCGTTGCCGTATTTCGTGCGCAACGTTTCGAAGCCGGCGATGGCATCGACCTCGCGGCGTGCCGCCGCATAGTCGACAGCCTCCAGCGCCCGCCAAACCGCGAGCGAGCGCTCGGGCGCGACATTGATCAGGCCGGAGGTGAAGCCGCGGGCACCGAGCGCGTAGAAGGGCGCAGCCCAGCCCTCGGCGAGACCGCAGATCCAATTGGCCGAGGTGCCTTGCGTGGCGCGGACGCATTCCGACAGCAGCATCATGTTGGTCGAGGCGAATTTCACGCCGGCGACGTTGGCATGCGTCGCGACGCGGACGAGGTCCTTCACGCCGATCGCGTCCGAGCGGATATAGGCGACGAGCGGCAGTTCCAGCGCCTCGGCGATCGCGATGACGTAGTCGGCCTGCGATTGCGGCGCAGCGAAGGGGTCGAGCGGGTGATGCACCATCACCGCATCGCAGCCCGACTTCGCGGCGAGCCTGCCGGTCGCGATCGCCTCGCGCAGCGAACGGCCGATGCCGGCGGTGACCAGCGCCCGGCCTCCGGCCGCCTCGGCCGCGACCGCATGGCTGCGCACGACCTCGTCTGTCGTCATCGGATAGAACTCGCCGGTATTGCCGGCCGACACGATGTTGTGGATGCCGGCCGCGGCGATCCCCGAGACGATCCTGCCGGTCAGCGCCCAGTCGGCCTCGCCGTCGCCCTTCCAGGCGGTGACGTGCACGCCCGAGATGCCGCGCAGCGCGGTGCTAAGCCTGTCATTCGTCATAGGCCAGTCCCTCCGCATCGGCGCCGAAAACCTGTCGCACATGGGCTTTCGCCGAGCGGACGATATGGCGGCGCATCCTCTGTTCCGCGAGCGCGGGCTCGCGCGTCTTCAACGCCTCGAAGATCCCGCGATGTTCCTCGAAGCCCTGGCCGCGCTCGGCCGGCTCGGAGAGCAGGGCGATGCGCTGGGCGTGGTCGTACATGCGCTGCCCATCGAGCCGGCGCTCGAGATAGGTACAGCCGGAGATGCGGTGGATCGCGCCGTGATAGGCCTCGTTCAGGGTGACGAGGTCTTCGAGCGCGCTATGGGCGGTGGCGTGCTCCATCTCCTCGATCAGCCGGCCGATCTCGGCGATGTCGGCGTCGCCGATGCGGTTGGCTGCGATATGGGCCATGACACTTTCCAGCGCCGCCCGCCCGAGCGCCATCTCCAGCGCCTGGCGCGGCGAGAACTCGACGAAGACGCCGCGCCGCGCTTCCGTGCGCACGAGCCCCTCGCTCTCCAGCTTGCGGATCGCGTCCTTCACCGGCGTCGTGCTGACGCCGAGCATCTCGGCCAGATGGCGCTCGTTCAGACGCTCGCCATTGCGGAAGCGGCCGGCGACGATCGCCCGGCGCAGGCGCTCGTGCACATGCTCGCGCAGGGAGCGGAGCAGTTGCGGCGCCACGGGTTCGATCGGTTGATGCGCTGTCATCATCGTTCGGAGCAGGCTCGGCAGGGCGTCTGCATAGACGCCGCGCGTGCAGCATTCACGCCAATCACAATCATCACAACGACCGGTTCGGCACAAGTCTGAAATTTCAGATTTCAAACCGTTGATGCTGTGCTATGTCGCTCGACCAAGGCTCGCCAAGCAGCCATCGAACCATGACGGAACCGGGAGGGTGACCATGACACTGACACGCAGGGCCGCGATCGCGGGTGCGAGCTTGCTGGCGATGCCCGCCGCCTTCGCGCAGGGCGCTTATCCATCGAAGGTGGTCACCATCGTGGTGCCCTTCGCCGCCGGCGGCACCACCGACATCCTCGGCCGCCTGCTGGCCGAGCGGCTGGGCGCGCGGATGAATGGCCGCTTCATCGTCGAGAATCGCGCCGGGGCCGGCGGCAACACCGGCGTCGCGGCAGTCGCGCGCTCGGAGCCCGACGGCTACACCCTGACGATGGGCACGGTCTCGACCCATGCGATCAATCCTGGCGTCTATGCCAAGATGCCCTATGACCACATCAAGGACTTCGCGCCGATCTCGCAGGTCGCGAGCGTGCCCAACATCCTGATGGTCAATGTCGACCTGCCGGCCAAGACGGTCCCGGAACTGATCGAACTGCTGAAGAAGAACCCGGCGAAATATTCCTTCGGCTCGTCGGGCGCCGGTACCTCGACCCATATGGCGGCCGAGCTGTTCAAGGTCGCGACCGGCACCGACATGGCCCATGTGCCCTATCGATCGAGCGGGCAGGTGACGCAGGACCTCCTGTCTGGCCAGATCCAGGTCTCGTTCGACAACATCACCATCGCCTGGCCGCATGTCGAAGCCGGCAAGATCCGGGCGCTCGCCACCGCGACGCCGGAGCGGCTCGCCGTCGCGCCGAACCTGCCGGCGCTGGCCGAATTCATCCCTGGCTATGCCGCGACCTCCTGGCACGGCTTCTTCGCGCCGGCGAACGTGCCCAAGGAGATCGTCGCCCGGCTCGCGACCGAGACCCAGGCGATCATGCGCGAACCGGGCACGATCGAGCAGTTGAAGAAGCTCGGCGTCGACCCCGTCGGCTCGACGCAGGAGGAGTTCCGCGCCCATATCGCCGCCGAGACCAAGCGTTGGGCCGAGGTGGCGCAGAAGGCCAATGTGAAGATCGAGTGATCGAAGGGCCGATCATTCCGCCAGCGCGGCCGCCTGACGCGGCGGTCTGCGCTTCCGGTGCTCGCGGACGGAAGTCCGCTTCGCTCTGGTTCTCGACCGCCACGCCGTTCGTCCCACGCCGACGACATGCTCGACCCTTCGCTGGAGCCTGCTCTCGATCATGACCACCCTTACCGACGAAAACCGCCGCAAGCTTCAACGCGTCTCGACCGCGACGCTCACCACCGCGCTGTTCAAGCGCGGCTTCCGCAATGTCTTCCTCCAAGATGTCAGGCCGCTCAGCCAGAAGACGCAGAGCATGGTCGGCGAGGCGTTCACGCTGCGCTACATCCCGGCGCGGGAGGATCTGGACATGCTTTCGGCTTTCGAGGGCACACAGCACCCGCAGCGACGCGCGGTCGAGGACTGCCCCCCGGGGCACGTCATGGTGATCGATTCGCGCAAGGATCCGCGCGCGGCGTCGGCCGGCGGCATCCTGGTGTCACGGCTGATGCAGCGCGGCGTCGCCGGCGTCGTCACCGATGGCGGTTTCCGCGATAGCCCTGAGATCGCGGCGATGGCGATCCCGGCCTATCACAACCGCCCGAGCGCGCCGACCAACCTGATCCGCCACCATGCGCTCGACATCAACGCGCCGATCGCCTGCGGCGACGTCGCGGTCTATCCCGGCGACATCGTCGTCGGCGACGGCGAGGGCATCTGCGTCATTCCCGCCCATCTCGCCGACGAGATCGCGCCGGAGGTCTACGAGCAGACGGCCTATGAGGATTTCGTCGCCGAGCGAGTGCGGGCGGGGCAGGGCATCTTCGGGCTCTATCCGGCCAATGCCGAGACCAAGGCCGAATTCGCGAAATGGCGGCCCGGCTGGGCCTGACGCGGGCGCGCCGAGGCACCATTAAGCCAGCGGTAACGCCGCTCGGGCATGGTTTCCGTTTCAAGGCACGCGGCAGACGGGCTCGAAGCGGGGCATGAGGAAGACAGACGACACCGCCAGGCCAACCGCCAGCCTGCTGTCGCGCTATGACGCCTGGGTCGACCGCAAGCTCGGTCTCTCGGTGTTCGATCCCGATCTCGCCGCGCATCTGCGGGCGGCACAGGCGGACATGTTCCTCCGCGTGCTGCCGCCGATCCTGGTCTCGAACGTCCTGTCGGCGGTCGTGATAGCCTGCACCGCGATCTATCACGGCTGGCGCTGGTTCCCGGTCATCTGGATCGCCTATGCCGGGATCACGGGCGCGATGGGCGTCCGCCAGATGCGCGCCGTCCGCTCTCGGCCGCGCGACAAGCCGCCATCGCCCAAGTTCATCGACCGCATCCTGATCGATTCCGGACTGATGGCGCTGCCCTGGGTGATCCTGCCGATCGTGCTGAACCCGTCGGTCGCGCCGCAGATGGAGGTGCTGATCGCGACGACGCTGGCCGGCCTGGTCTGCGCCGGCACCTTCACCATGGCGAGCATGCCTTCGGCGGCCCTGGTCTTCGTGGCGCTGGTGTTCTCCGGCCGCATCGTCCAGCTCGCCTTCGTCTCGCTCGACCATGCGGTGGAGAACCTGCTGTTCCAGGCGATCTTCGGCTCGGTGATGCTGATCTCGCTGCGCAGCATGGCGCAGATCGTGCGCGACCGCGTCAGCGCCGTGGTCGGCGCGCAGACGATGGGGTCCGAAGCGCATGCGCATGCGCGCGACGAGGAGAAGCGGCGCGAGCAGGTCGAGGCGGCGGCACATGGCTTCCGCGAGGAGATCGCCACGATCCTGGCCTCGGTCTCGCAGGCCGCCGTGCGGATGACCGACGCCGCACAGCGGTTGCTGACGATCGCCCGGTCCTCGCAAGGCAATCTCGCCGGCGTGCTGACCAAGGTCGGCGCCGCCAAGAGCGACATCGCCTCGGTCGAGATGGGATCGCGCGGCCTGACCGAGAGCATCGTGCTGATCCGCAGCGAGGCGGCGAAGACGACGGGCCTCGTCCGTACCGCGGCGGCCGACGTCGAAGCCTCCGTCGCGATCAAGAACGAGCTGATCGAGGCGGTGCGCGACATCGGGCAGGTGTCGAACCTGATCCGCGAGATCGCGGCGCAGACCAACCTGCTCGCGCTCAACGCTACGATCGAGGCCGCCCGGGCCGGTCAAGCGGGGCGCGGCTTCGCCGTCGTCGCCAGCGAGGTGAAGAGCCTCGCCGCCCGCACCGGAGCCGCGACCGAGGAGATCGCGCGGCGGATCGAGGAGGTGCGCGGCGCGGCCGAACGCTCGCTCGGCGCGGTGATGAACATCAGCGGCTCGACGGAGGCGATCGTCGGTGCGGCCAGCGGCATCGTCGTGGCCGTCGACCAGCAGAGCGAAGCGATCGCCGCGATGCTGGCGTCGCTCGGCCGCGCGGTCGAAGAGGCCGAGCAGGTCGCCATGGCGGTAGAGGTCGTCGCCGCGGATGCGGCCCGGACGATGGAGAACGGCCTCCAGGTCTCGGAGGCCGCCGCCGGCGTCGGCGCTTCGGCCGGCCTGCTCGACCAGTCGGTCGGGCGGTTCTCGCGGCAGGTCGTGAGCGGCTGAGGCCTGAAGCGTCAGGCCCTGCCGTCGCCGTAGAAGTCGCGATACCAGGCGACGAAGCGCGCGATCCCGGTTTCGATCGGGGTCTGCGGCGCGAATCCGACCCGCGCCGCGAGATCCGCCACGTCGGCATAGGTCGCCGGCACGTCGCCGGGTTGCATCGGCAGATGGCGCTTGAGCGCCGGTCTGCCGCATGCCTGTTCGAGCACCGCGATGAAGCGGTCGAGCCGGACCGGGGTGTGGTTGCCGATGTTGTAGATCCGCCAGGGCGCGGTCGCCGTCGCGGGGTCGGGACGGGCCGGATCGAAGGCCGGGTCGGGGGAGGGCGGCGCGGACACCAGCCGGACGATCGCCTCGCTGACGTCGTCGACATAGGTGAAGTCGCGGCTCATCTCGCTCTCGGCGTAGACGTCGATCGACCGGCCTTCGAGGATCGCCTTGGTGAACTTGAAATAGGCCATGTCGGGTCGGCCCCAGGGGCCGTAGACAGTGAAGAAGCGCAAGGCCGTCGCCGGGATGCCGTAAAGATGGGCGTAGGAATGCGCCATCAGCTCATTGGCGCGCTTCGTCGCGGCATAGAGCGAGACCGGATGGTCGGCGCCGTCATGCTCGCTGAACGGCGTGCGCCCATTGGCGCCGTAGACCGAGCTCGACGAGGCGTAGATCAGGTGCCGGACGGGATGGTGCCGGCAGGCCTCCAGGATCGACAGGAAACCGTCGAGATTCGACCTGGCATAGGCGTGCGGATTGTCGAGCGAATAGCGCACCCCGGCCTGGGCCGCGAGATGGATGACGGCGTCCGGCCTGAAGGCGGCGAAGCGTGCCATCACCGCCTCGGGCTCGGCGATGTCGAGCTCGGCGAAGGCGAATCCGGGCTGTGGCAGCAAGCGGGCGAGCCGCGCCTGTTTCAGGGCCGGATCGTAGTACGGCGTCAGGTTGTCGAGGCCTAGCACTTCGCTGCGGCGCTCCAGCAGCGCCTGGGCGACGTGGAAGCCGATGAAGCCGGCTGCGCCCGTGACGAGGATGCGAGCCGGATTGCGTGTTCTTGGCGTCGTGCTCATGGCCGGGGGGCCTAGCCAAGCGGGCCGGGAGGGTCAAGCGAGGCCGAACAGGCTCATGCCGCCGCGAACAGGTTGGCGTGGGTGATGCGCAGCCTGATCCGCTCGCCGACGGCCGGCGCGACCTGGCTCGCGAGATCGACGTCGAGCCGCCGCGCCAGCCCCTGCACCGCGACCTCGGCCCGGCGCAGTGGCCCGTTGCGGCGCAGATGCTCGACCACGCCAGGCAGCGCAAGCGGTGCGTCGTCGACGATGCGCAAATGCTGTGGCCGGACATAGAGCGAGCCCGGCCCGGCCTGGTTCTGGGAGAGGCCGCCGAGCACCGGCCGGTCGCCGAAGAAGGCCTGCCCGCCGACGACCTTGACCGGCAACCGGTTGGCCTCGCCGAGGAACTCGCAGATGAACGGCGTCGCCGGATGATCGTAGACGTCGTCTGGCGAACCGACCTGTTCGAGCCGGCCGTCGTTCAGGATCGCGACGCGGTCGGCGAGTTCGAGCGCCTCCTCCTGGTCGTGGGTGACGAAGATCGTGGTGTGGCCGATGCGGCGGTGCAGATCGCGCAGCCAGCTGCGCAGGTCCTTGCGGACCTTGGCGTCGAGCGCTCCGAAAGGCTCGTCGAGCAGCAGAACGCGCGGTTCGATCGCCAGCGCGCGGGCCAATGCGACGCGCTGGCGCTGGCCGCCGGAGAGCTGGCTCGGATAGCGCCGTCCGAGATCGGGCAGTTGCACCAGCTCCAGCAGATCGTGGACGCGCTTGCGGATCTCGGCCTCGTCCGGACGCTCCCGGCGTGGGCGCGAGCGCAGCCCGAAGGCGACGTTCTCCGCGACCGTCATGGTCTTGAACAGGGCGTAGTGCTGGAAGACGAAGCCGATGCGCCGGTCACGCAAGGAGAGGTCGCGCGTATCCGTGTCGCCGAACAGGACGCGGCCGCGATCGGCCTGCTCGAGCCCCGCGACGAGGCGCAGCAGCGTGGTCTTGCCGGAGCCGGAGGGGCCGAGCAGGGCGACGAGCTCGCCCGGTTGGATGTCGAGCGAGACGCCGCGCAAGGCGGCGAAGGCCTCGAAGCGCTTCTCGATCGTCTCGATGGTGACGGAAACCGACATCGCTCGTTTCCTCAATGATGCCGGCTGGCGGCGATCGCGTCGCCGTAATGCCATTCGAGCAGGGTCTTCAGCGCCAGCGTGATCAGCGCCAGGCCCGCCAGCAGCGAGGCGACGGCGAAGGCGGCCGCGCTCATGTATTCGTTGTAGAGGATCTCGACATGCAGCGGCATGGTGTTGGTCAGGCCCCTGATGCGCCCGGAGACCACCGCGACCGCGCCGAACTCGCCCATGGCGCGGGCGTTGCAGAGCAGGACGCCGTAGAACAGGCTCCATTTCACGTTCGGCAGCGTGATCGTCCAGAAGGTGCGCCAGCCGGAGGCGCCGAGCGTCAGCGCCGCCTCCTCGTCAGCCGAACCCAGCGACTGCATGTGCGGGATCAGTTCGCGCGCGACGAAGGGGAAGGTCACGAAGATCGTCGCCAGCACGAGGCCGGGCAGCGCGAAGATGATCTTGACGTCGTTGGCCTGCAGCCAGGGGCCGAGATAGCCCTGCGCGCCGAAGAGCAGCACGAAGACCAGGCCCGAGATCACCGGCGAGACCGAGAAGGGCAGGTCGATCAGGCTGATCAGCAGGTTCTTGCCCCGGAATTCGAACTTGGCGATCGCCCAAGCTGCCGCGATGCCAACGATCAGGTTGAACGGCACCGCTATGGCGGCGACCAGCAGCGTCAGCCGGATCGCGGCCTGGGCGTCGGGCTCGTCGATCGCGGCGACATAGGCCTGCCAGCCACGCGCCCCAGCCTCGACGAAGACCGAGACCAGCGGCAGCAGCAGGAAGAGCGCGAGGAAGGCGAGCGAGAGCGCGATCAGGCCGATGCGGACGACAAGGCTCTCGCCGGTGGCGCGTCGCACCGGGCGGCGCTCCGGTCCGGCCGCGGCGAAGGGGAGGGCGGCGTCAGACATCGCCGAACCTCCGCCTGGCCTGCGCCTGGATCAGGTTGACCGTCAGGATCAGCGCGAAGGAGAGCAGCAGCATCATCATCGCGACGACGGCGGCGCCGGCATAGTCGAACTGCTCCAACCGGATCACGATCAGGAGTGGCGCGATCTCGGAGACCATCGGGACATTGCCGGCGATGAAGATCACCGAGCCGTATTCGCCGACGGCGCGGGCGAAGGCGAGCACGAAACCGGTCAGCAGCGCCGGATAGACCGGCGGCAGGATCACCCGGAAGACGGTGCGCCAGCGCGCGGCACCGAGCAAAGCGGCGGCTTCCTCGACATCGCCCTGCATCTCCTCCAGCACCGGCTGGACCGTGCGAACGACGAAGGGCAGGCCGACGAAGATCAGCGCGACCATGACGCCGAGCGGGGTGTAGGCGATCTTGAGGCCGAGCGGCGCGACCAGCGCGCCGATCCAGCCATTGGGCGCATAGATCGCCGCGAGCGAGATGCCGGCGACCGCCGTCGGCAATGCGAAGGGCAGGTCGACCGCCGCGTCGATCAAGCGACGCCCCGGAAATTCGTAGCGCACCAGCACCCAGGCCAGGATCAGCCCGAAGACCGCGTTGACGCAGGCGGCGAACAGCGCGCCGAGGAAGGAGAGCCTGAGCGCCGCCAGCGTGCGCGGCGAGGTCGCGACCGCACAGATGTCGGCGGGCCCGGCGCTCGCCGCCTTGATCGCGAGAGCGGTCAGCGGCACGAGCACGATCAGGGACAGCGCGGTCAGCGTGATGGCGAGCGAGAGCCCGAAGCCCGGCAGCACGCTCGGCTGCCGCCAAGGCTTCCCAAGCGGTAGTGCCAGCGCCCCCGCCGCCATGTTCAGCGCGCCGGCTTGTAGAGCTGGTCGAAGGTGCCGCCATCGCCGAAATGGGTCGACTGCGCCTTGGCCCAGCCGCCGAAGGCGGCGTCGATGGTGACGAGATCGACCTTCGGGAAGTTGGTGATGTCCTTGGCGTCGGCGGCCTCGGGATTGCGGGGCCGGTAGAAGTTCTTCGCGATGATCGCCTGTGCTTTGGGGGTGTAGAGGAAGTCGAGATAGGCCTGCGCCGCCTCGCGCGTGCCCTTGGCGTCGACATTGCCGTCGACCAGCGCAACCGGCGGCTCAGCCAGGATCGAGAGCGACGGCACGACGATGTCGAATTTGTCGGCGCCGAACTCCTTCAGGGCGAGGAAGGCTTCGTTCTCCCAAGACAGGAAGACGTCGCCGATGCCGCGCTGGGTGAAGGTCGTGGTGGCGCCGCGCGCGCCGGTGTCGAGCACCGGGACATTGGACAGGAGCTTGCCGATATAGTCGCGAATTTTGGCCTCGTCCTTGCCGAAAGTCTTCTCGGCATAGGCCCAGGCGGCGAGATAGTTCCAGCGCGCCCCGCCCGAGGTCTTCGGGTTCGGCGTGATGATCTGGACGCCGGGCTTCACCAGGTCGCCCCAGTCCCTGATCGCCTTGGGATTGCCCTTGCGCACGAGGAACACGATCGTCGAGGTGTAGGGCGAGGAGTTGTGCGGCAGCCGCGTCTGCCAGTTCAACGGCAGCTTCTTCGAGCGTTCCGCGACCGCGTCGATGTCGCCGGCGAGCGCCAGCGTCAGCACGTCGGCATTGAGCCCGTCGATCACAGTGCGGGCCTGCGCGCCCGAGCCGCCATGCGACTGGCGGATGGTTGTGATCTTCTTGGCCGCCTTGGCGTTCCATTCTGCCAAAAAGGCGGCGTTGATCTCCCGATAAAGCTCGCGCGTCGGATCGTAGGAGACGTTGAGCAGTTCGGTCTGGGCGCGCGCGCCGGTGACGATGCCGAAGCAGAGTGCGAAGGCCGCGAAGATCAGTCCGTGGCGCCAGATGCGGTGGACGAGCGCTTGCGTCATCTCAGGGCTCCGTTGTCGACCTCGCCGGATTCCACAGTCGCGGGCCGGCAATCGTTCTGAATAACAAACGAAACGTACTGAATTCTCGACATCGCCTCAACGGCCGCCGACAGAATCGGCTTCCAAACTCGAGGCCGGCGGGAGAAAACGCCTCTCTCCGCAGGCTGTTCCCCGCACCATCGCGCGGGCCGCCATCCACGAACTGTGCCAGCGATTGCGGCGAAATCCGGGTGGTTCCGTCCGGGACGATCTCGGCCTGCTGATCCAGACCACGCCAGCGCGGCGATGCAGGAACTTATGGCCGCGCTGATCGTTGATAGGGGTTGACCATATCAAACCGCAGGAGTGCGCCGTGAAGGAGCCGATCGTCGTCCATACCGAAGAGGATTACGAGGCTGCCCAGCGCCGCGTCGAGGAACTCAACGCCGAAGCGGAAAGCCCGACCAAGCACGACGAACTGGCGGCGCTGGCGGAGGCGATGCTGGCGTTCGAGATGAGGCGCGAGGATGCGCAAGAATGAGCCTGCGCTATCATCCAAACGCCGATCGCTTTACGACACCCTAACGCTGCCGCACGACGCGGAAGCCGTTTGTCTGGAAGCGTACGTCGAAATCATATTTGAAGCGAGATGCCGAACGGACATAGCGCGGCTCGTTGCTGAAGGAGCCGCCGCGCAAGACGCGTTCCTTGCAGCCTGACTTCACCCAGGCGGAGCCGTCCGCGGGCGCGGATCTGTAGCTGTCGTTCCAGCAGTCCTCGACCCACTCCGCCACGTTGCCCGACATATCGTACAGGCCGAACTCATTGGGCGGATAGCTCGCAACAGTGACTGCGGTCGTCGAGCGCGGTCCGTCGCAGCCCGAACAATTGGCTCGGGCCTTCTCCATCATCTTGCCCCAGTAATAGGTGGTCGGCCGGCCGGCGCGCGCGGCATACTCCCATTCGGCTTCGGAGGGCAGGCGATAGCTCTGGCCGGTCCTCTTCGACAGCCAGGCGACATATTGCTGCGTGTCCTCCCAACTCAGGTTGCCGACCGGCCGCTTCCCACGGCCGACGCCACGGTCGTCCGGCGAGAAGTCGCAACCCTTCGCCATGACGCAGGCATCCCACTCGTCATAGGTCACTTCGGTGCGGCCGATATAGAAGGGCTTCCTGATGGTGACGTTGTGGACCGGCGCCTCGAAGCGGAACAGTTCGGTCGATCCCATGGCGAAGGCGCCCGCCGCGATCGGGATCATCTGCGGGCATTCCGCGCAATCCTGCAGCGGAGCGTTGGCTGGCGCGACCGGCGCTGCGGGGGCAGCCGCCTTACCGCTCAACTGCTCGATCCGGGCGCGCGCTTCGGCGGCGTAGAGCCCGTTCGGCCAGGCATCGAGATAGATCCGGAAATCGCCGAGTTCCGATTTGTCCTTGATCGAATTCCAGTAGCGGGTTTCGAGGCTGGTCGTGTCGGCTGCGGGCGGGGTCGGGCGCGTCTGCGCCGTGACGAACGCGCCGGGTACCGAGGGCCCGGCGAAAGCTGGATGCGGCGCCAGCCAGATGAAGAGGCACAATGCGAAGGCCATCGGCCCGGGCGCAGCGATCGGCAAGGGAAAGCCGGAGGTCCGGCTCACATCGGGTTCATCGGCCATGAATTGCCATCTTCTACGAAACGACCAGCGGGCGGGGGGAAGACGTCTACCTGCGCCGCCGCTTCTGCGGCCTTACCACGGTTACCTCGATCCGCTTCGACATGACCGGCGGATCATGCGGGATATGGTCGTGGTCGCCCAGCACGAGCTGCAGCGTGTGACGGCCCGGCGGCAGCGAAATCCGCTTTTCGGTCTGCCCGAGGCCGAAATGGAGATGGTTCGGATCGCTGGGGATAGGTTCGCCGAACGCGGGCGCAGGCTGGTCGATGATGAGGTGGTGATGTCCGGTGCCAGCCTTGACGACGCCGGCCGGGGCGACGCCCATGGTGCGCAGTCCGAACCGGACGGTGAGATTCGCCGGGACGACCGAACGGTTGGGAAGATCGATGAAATAGACCTCCGAATCCGGCAGTGACGCCGTGCGCCCGGGAGCGGTGGCCTTGTCGGACACCGTCACGCGGATCACCGGCGACATGACGGGCGGATTGTGCGGCACATGATCGTGATCGCCGAGGAGCAGCTGCAGCGTGTGCGGGCCGGGCGCGAGAACGATCTCGGCCTCCGTCTGGCCACGCCCGAAATGCAGATGGGTGGGATCGCTGGGGATCGGCTCGCCCAACGGCGGCACCGGGCTGTCGATGAGAAGATGATGGTGACCGGAATTGGTCTTCGCCATCGCTGCCGGAACGACCTCGAGATTGGATGCGCCGAATTTGATCGTGACCTTCGGCGGAATGACCGCGCCATCCTTCAGATCGGCGAAGAAGACCGTGGCATCGGGCCGGATCTGCGTACGCGGCGTCTGCGCCTCGGCGGTTATCGGAGACAGGAGCAGCATCGACCATGCTGCGAGGGTCCGTAAGGCAGATGGATCCGGCATCGTCCAGTTCCTCCGCGAACCGTTCGTCGCAGGAGTAGCAAAGGGGCCTGGGAAAGGCAAAGTTGCCGTGCCGCCAATGCCACTGGGAGTGGGCGTCCACCGTCACCGAGGGAGGCCGATGCTCGACGACAGAAACAGGAGATCGAGATCACGGGTCGCTTCAGCCAACTGGTCGGCGGCGGCCACTTCCCGACGACCAACATCGTCGGGTGTCGGATGGTAGCGGGAGAGGGACTCATACCGTCCCCCCACGACAAGCCCCTGGTAGAGTTTAGGTTCAGCAGAGGCGCGTGATCGGGATACGCCGCATCGATTGTGCTGTTGACCAATTCACGCAGCTTCGTACCCGGCTCATGGAAGTGCAGTGTTAATCGAGGAAGTCGGCTAACCGGGAGAGGGCTTGAAACTGCAGGCCAGTCCTGAATTCCTTGAGAAACAATATTAATGCCGATCCGAAATCACTCGTTGAGTGACGTTGATAAGTTAGGCTGGGCATTCCACCGATATCTGGTCCCGCCCGATTTTCAGTGCCGATCATGCTTGCACTGACTGTGATCTGCCAGCGCCTCGATGATCGCGCAGTCGCAAGCTGCAACTCCGCCGGAGCAGGTCGCCGCGATGCGCTCGAGTTCCTTCTCCAGCGAGCGCAGCCTTGCGATCTTGTGGCGGACGTCGTCGAGGTGGGCGACGGAAATCGCATGGGCCTCGTCGCAGGCCATGCCGGGGTTGTCCGACAGCCTGAGCAGGGCGCGGATGCCGTCGACCGGAAAGCCGAGATCGCGGGCATGCTTGATGAAGGCGAGGCGCTCGACATGCGCGCGGCCATAGCGGCGCTGGTTGCCCTCGGAGCGTTCCGGCTGCGGCAGCAACCCGACCTGCTCGTAATAGCGGATCGTCTCTACCTTCACGCCGGTCCGGTCGGACAGCGAGCCGATCGGCATGATCCGTTCGAGGATTTTCGCTTCCATCGCAAATTAGTCCTTGAACCTAAAGTGGCTAGAGCTCGTATGTAGATGGTCTCGCGGCGCCCACAAGCGGAGACGACTCATGACAGCGACCTCGGATGCCAAGCTCCAGACACTGAGCTGGAAGGTCGGCGGCATGGACTGCGCGAGCTGCGCGGCGACGATCCGCGGCGCCGTCGAAAGACTGCCCGGCGTGAGCGACGTGAAGCTCTCGGTGATGTCCGAGACGATGACGCTCGTGCTCGACGAAAGCCAGAGCCAGCGCGAGGCGATCGAGAAGCGCGTCGCCAGCCTCGGCTACACGACGGCGGTCGTGGCCGCGAAGACGATGCCAGCCCCGACCCCGGGTCCAGAGCCGGCGGCGGCCTGCGGTTGCTGCAATGATCATGGACATGCCGAAGCGCCGCCTGCGCCGGCGATCGAGTACAAGCCTGCATCCCTGAGCTGGAAGATCGGCGGCATGGACTGTGCTGGCTGTGCATCGACCATCCGCGGCGCGATCGAGCGACTGCCGGGCGTCAGCGACGTCAAGCTCTCGGTGATGTCGGAAACCCTGACGCTGGCGCTCGACGAGAGCCAGACGAAGCGCGACGCCATCGAGAAGCGAGTCGCCAGTCTCGGGTTCATCGCCACATCGCAGGCGTCGAAGACGCAGGCGTCCAGGTCTGGTAAAGGCCATGGCTGCGACCATGCGGATCATGCCGGCCACGACCATACCGGTCATCGCCATTCCCATGACGATCATGGCCATTCTCACGACGATCATAAGCACGCGCGCAAGCCGGTAACGGTCGAAAGCTCCCGCGACCACGCCGCGGACGCCGGCCACGGCCTGCCGGGCCACGTCCACGAAGCAACGCCCGACGGCGTATCCTGGTACCAGACCAACAAGGGCCGGCTCGTCCTGACGACGGGCACGCTGCTCGGCGCAGCCTGGGCCTCCAGCCTCGTCTGGCCCGCCGCCGCGCACTGGGCCTTCATCGCGGCTTGCGTGATCGGGATCATTCCCGTGGCGCGCAAGGCCTATGCGGCGGCCAGCGCCGGTATGCCCTTCACCATCGAGATGCTGATGACGATCGCCGCCACCGGTGCGCTCTTCATCGGGGCGGCGGAAGAAGCGGCGCTGGTCGTCTTCCTCTTCGCGGTCGGCGAGGTGCTGGAGGGGGTCGCGGCCGACCGTGCGCGGGCCTCGATCCGGGCGCTCGGCGACCTCGTGCCAAAGACGGCGATCATCGAGGAGAACGGCGAGACGCGCACGGTCGACGCCGCCGCCCTGAAGATCGGCCAGACGGTGCTGGTGCGGCCGGGCGATCGCATTCCGGCCGATGGCGAGATCACCGACGGCGTCTCCGGGATCGACGAAAGCCCGGTAACCGGCGAGTCGGTGCCCAAGACCAAGGGCATCGGCGAGCCGGTGTTCGCCGGCTCGGTCAACAGCGAAGCGGCGCTGCGGGTCCGCGTCACCAAGGCGGCGGAAGACAACACCATTGCCCGGATCATCCGTCTCGTGGAAGAGGCGCAGGAGGCGCGTGCGCCGACCGAGCGCTTCATCGACCGCTTTTCGCGCGTCTATATGCCTGCGATAGTCGGACTGGCCGTACTGGTCGCCATCGTGCCGCCACTGATGCTCGGCGGAGAGTGGTCCGTCTGGATCTACCGGGCGCTTGCGCTGCTGTTGATCGGCTGCCCCTGCGCGCTCGTCATTTCGGTGCCGGCATCGATCGCCGCCTCGCTCTCGACCGGTGCGCGCCAAGGCCTACTGATGAAAGGTGGCGTCGTCATCGAGGCCGCCGCCAAGACCGGCATCGTCGCTTTCGATAAGACCGGCACACTGACGCAAGGCCGCCCGCGCGTGACAGAGGTCGTCGCGCTGGGCCGGACCGAGCGGGAGGTCGTCGAGCTCGCTGCCGCCGTCGAGACCGGATCAAGCCACCCGCTGGCGCTGGCGATCATCGAGCGCGCTAAGGCGCATGCGATCCCGATAGGCAACGCAACGGAGGCCAAGGCGATCGCCGGTCAGGGCGTCACCGGCATGTTGGATGGGACCGCCATCTTCGTCGGCGCGCCACGTCACGCGCTCTCGCGCGCCAGTTTCGACGATCAGGCCAAGGCCGCCGTGGAGCAGTTGGAGACGGCAGGCAAGACTGTCGCCGCCGTGATCGCCGACGGCGCGCTGGCGGGGCTGATCGCGATGCGCGACGAACCGCGCGAGGACGCCGCCGCCGGCATCGCCGAGCTGAAGGTGATGGGAATCCGCTCGCTGATGCTGACCGGCGACAACGCCCGCACCGGCGCGGCTATCGCCGGCTCGTTGGGCATGGAGCACAAGGCCGAGCTGATGCCGGAGGACAAAGTTGAGGCGATCAAGGCGCTCTCAGTCGACGCCTCGGTGATGATGATCGGAGACGGCATTAACGATGCGCCGGCACTGGCCGCCGCCGGCATCGGCGTGGCGATGGGCTCGGGCACCGACGTGGCGCTCGAAACAGCCGACGCCGCGATCCTGAAAAGCCGGGTCCGCGACGTCGCCGCCATGATCCGGCTGGCGCGCGCGACGATGAGCAACATCCGCGTCAACATCGCCATCGCGCTCGGGCTGAAGGCGGTGTTCCTCGTCACCACGGTGTTCGGCTACACCGGGCTTTGGGTGGCGATCCTGGCCGACACCGGCGCGACCGTCATCGTCACGGCCAACGCCCTGCGGCTGCTGCGCTTCAACGCCGGCCGCGCGGCTTGAGCGGCGCGCGCCATGTCGGGCATGGAAATCGCCAGCTACATGATGACGGTCGTCTACGTCATCAGCTTTCTGGCCATGTCGGCCATCCTCTCGAAAGAAGCGGGAAGGCCGATCTGGCTCTTTCGCAAGGGGCGAGAAAAGCAGGCGATGCCCGCCACGCTGTTTCGCCTCGCCTTCGTCGGCGCGGTGCTCTGGCCGCTCGTGCTGGCGCTGTTCGGCAACCCGGTCAATGCCGACCCGCTCGCCAGCGCCCTGGACGGGCCCTGGCTCGATGTGCTCGGGCATCTTCTCGTCGTGGTCGGAGCCTGCATCGCGATCCTGTCGCAGCGCCATATGGGCGTGTCCTGGCGGATCGGCGCGGCCGAGGGCGAACTGGGGCCGATCGTCGATTCAGGCCCCTTCGCGATCTCGCGCAACCCGGTCTTCGTCGGTCAGGCCCTGCTGTTCTTGGGACTCTTCATCGTGCTGCCCAGCCTGATCCAGGCGGCCCTGACGCTCGCGCTCCTGGTCGCCATCGTCCTCCAGGTCCGCATCGAGGAACGCGTCCTCTCGCAGACCCTCGGCCAGCCCTACCGCGACTACCGGCAGCGCGTCCGGCGCTGGCTCGGAACGCGCCGCCGCGCGGAGAACACGACGCCATGACGATGCAAAAGCGGCTGGGAGACGTGCTGGGCTGGGCGGTCGCGGCCGCGGTGCTGGATCAGCTCTCGAAATGGCTGATCCTGACCTATGTCATGGCGCCGCCGCGCGTGATCGAGATCGCGCCATTCCTCAACCTTCGTCTCGGTTTCAACTACGGCGTCAGCTTCGGAATCGGCCGCGACACGCTGGAGGCATGGCCGGGTTTGCTGGCCGCATTCAAGCTCATCGTCGCGCTCGGCCTGATGGTCTGGGCCGTCAAGAGCACGATCCGGGCGGAGCGCATCGGTCTTGCGCTGGTCGCAGGCGGCGCGTTCGGCAACGCGCAAGACCGCTGGCGTCAGGGCGCCGTGACCGACTTCATCGACCTCCATTGGGGCGGCTGGCACTGGCCGACCTTCAACGGCGCCGACATCGCCATCTCGGCCGGCGTCGGCCTGATGCTGCTGGCCGCTTTGGCCGATTATCGGCGTGGCCGCTCCGTCGCGGGTCTGGCGGAGACGAAGGCCGCTCCGGCTAAGTCGGGAGAGCGGACGTGAAGCGGATCAGGCGATGGCTTGCGATCGCGGCTTCCGCCGACGTCAGGCCGTTCGCACTGCTTTCGCGGGCCGCCGTCTGGCGCCTCGGCGGGCTCATCGCTCTGGTCGGGGCAGGCCTGCTCGCGATGGGCCAGATCCATCCCGAGCCAGTGGCGCAGCGCGGCGGCGGCGCCGTGATCCATCCATGGGCGAAGGGGTCGGCCCTCAAGGGCGACAAGTTCCCGTTCTACGCGACCTTCACCAACAGCGGCGCTCGTCCCGATCGGCTGCTCAAGATCGAGACGGCGGCCGCCCATCACGCCGGCCTGAAGGCGCTCGATACCAAGACCGGGCTCATTCGCCCCATCGAACTCGACGAGCTGGCCGTTCCGGCGAACGGCAAGGTGTCGCTCAGGCCGGGAACGCATCAGATCACGCTGATCGGCCTTTACGCCAAGGTCGAGCCCGGCAGCTTCATCCCGGTGACGTTCGTGTTCGAGCGCGCCGGCCGCCTCTCGGCCGATATCCGGGTCGAGAACCTCGGCGAACCGGAGCACAAGGATCACAGTTAAGCACTCGGCGTGTCGACGGGGCGATCTGGAGAGCGCGAGCCGGCGACCGGACGGGCGACTGAGGAGAACAGGAAATGGGCATAGGCCACTCCCATGGCGGCGCGGCGCCGGCGGGCACCGCAGCCGGCAAGCACAAGAGCCGGCTCGCAATGGCGCTCGGCCTGACGACCGCATTCATGGTCGCGGAGGTCGTCGGCGGGCTCTGGACCGGCAGTCTGGCGCTGTTGGCGGACGCCGCCCACATGCTCACGGACGCTGGCGGCCTTGCTTTGGCGCTGATAGCGATCCGGTTCGCCGAACGACCGGCGACGCCGGAGAAGACTTACGGCTACGTCCGCGCGGAAGTTCTCTCGGCGCTGACCAACGCCGTCGTCCTCCTCGTGCTGACAGTCTACATCCTCTACGAAGCGTATCGGCGCTTCCAGAACCCGCCCGAGATCATCGGCGGCCCGATGTTGGCGGTCGCGGTCGTCGGCCTCTGCGTCAACCTCATCAGCATGAAACTGCTTTCGGGCGGATCGTCCGAAAGCCTCAACGTCAAGGGCGCCTATTTCGAGGTTCTGAGCGATATGCTCGGCTCGCTCGGCGTCATCGTGGCGGCCATCGTCGTCATGGCCACCGGCTGGACGATCGTCGATCCGATCGTCGGCGCCGGCATCGGGCTGTTCATCGTGCCGCGCACCTGGAGCCTACTCAAGCAGGCCGTCCATATCCTGCTGGAGGGAACTCCGCCCGAGATCGATCTGAAGTTGCTTGAGGCGAAGCTGTCGGCGGTTCCTGGCGTCGTCGCCGTCGACGATCTGCATGTCTGGACGATCACGTCTGGACTGGACGCTATGAGCTGCCACCTGGTCGTCGATGATATGGCGCGGTCGGCAGCCATCCTCACGACGGCGAGCGCGGCCATGCGCGCGGAGTTCGGGCTGGCCCACACCACGATCCAGATCGAGGATGGCACGATCAGGAACGCCGAGGGCCACGTCACACGCCTGTAGGGCAATGACGCCCTGCTGGGACATGGGCGAGGAGGCGCGCGACGAGGAGATTGGCTGGGAAGAATAGTTCTCGCACGGGCATCAGCGCTGCGGGGATGACGGCGGGGCGCTTGAGGAGTGGGCCTTGGGGTCCGTCTGGTGCCGCCGATCCTCTACTTCCCGCATTCGCACGACGCTGACGGCGTAGAACAGGATCGCCAGCGCGATGAGCGCCACGGCCAGCGCCACGTTGCGCGACTTCATGATGTCCTGCCTATGCGGCTTGGCCAGGAAGTCGCCGCGAAATGCCCGCGCTCCTTCCCCTTTACGGCAGCGAAAAGGGTCATCTCGAAAGCCTTCCTTAAGGTTGATGGAGCGGCAAGAAATACCAATGAAATCTGAATCTTAGGCTGATAATTTAGGGGTCCGATTTCGCGCGAGTTCAACGCGTCTTCGCTAGAAGCGCTCTCAACGACATGGGAGAGCGTCATGAAGAAAAGGCATAGCGTCATCGCAGCGGTGGCCCTCGGCATCGCCACATCGGCCATGGCCACGCAGGCGTTCGCGGCCGGCGCCACCGACCTCGCCCATCTTCATGCCGGCCAGCCTTCGCGCACGCCGATCGGCTGGCAGCAGTTCTGCGTCGATAATCCCAATGATTGCCGGACGCCGCGTTCGGCCGCGACCGTCATGCGCCTTGACGACAAATCCTGGAGCGAGCTCCTGGCGGTCAATCTGGCGTTCAACAAGGCGATCGAGCCGGTCACCGACCAGGACCAGTTCGGCGTCATCGAGAACTGGGACTACGCCAAGACCGGGAAAGGCGACTGCGAGGACTACGTCCTCGAGAAGCGGCGCGAGCTGATCAAGCGCGGCTGGCCGCTCTCGGCGCTGCTGATCACGGTGGTGATCGACAAGGAGGGCGGCGGGCACGCCGTGCTCACCGTCGTCACCGACCGCGGCGAGTTCGTGCTCGACAACCAGACCGACAAGGTCCTGCCTTGGTCGAAATCCGGCCTGACCTTCATCCGGCGGCAGTCGCCGGAGAACCAGAATGTCTGGCAGGATCTCGGCCGCTTCCTCGGCCGGCCCGACGTCGTCACCGCCGCGATCAAGGCCGCGCGCTAGCATCGCTGGGCGACGGGGCGCGGTCAGCGTCCCGCCAGCAGCGGTGTCAGGATCTTGTCGAACTCCTCGATGGTCAGCGCGCCGACCTTCCTCTCCCCGTTGACGAAGAAGGTCGGAGTCGAGTTGACGCCGAACTCCTTGGAGCCGCGCTCCTGGACCTGCTTGACGCCCGTGAAGAGATCCTCCCGCTTCAGGCAGGCCTCGACCGTCTCCTGCGTGAAGCCGGCCTGCTTCATCGTCTGGCTCAGCGCGTCGAGCGGCTTGGGCGAATGCGCCCAGCCCTCCTGCGTCTTGTAGAGCATGTCGACGATCGGATACCATTTCGCATCGTCCGAGCAGCGCGCCAGCATGAATCCCGCCGTCGAGAGCGGATCGAGCGGGAACTCGCGTGCGATGAAGCGGACCTTGCCAGTGTCGACGTATTTCGCCTTGAACGCCGGCCAGGTCTTGATGTGGAAATTCATGCAGTGATGGCAGGTGAGTGAGGCGTACGCGATCACCGTGACCGGCGCGTCGGCTGCGCCGAACACCTTCTCGGGAAGAGGACCGGGTTCAAGCAGCTTGGCGGCGAGCGTGGTCTGCGCCGTCGCTGGATTGCCGACGAAACCAGTGGCGACGAACCTGGCCGTGAGCCGAAGCAGCGAGCGGCGTGCGAACATGGAATCCTCCTTCCGGAACACTGATCGCACCTGAAGCCACTTCAGGTTCAAGCACCTCCGACGGCATTCAGTCTTCGATATGATGCGACAGGCGGTCGCAGTGCTGGCTCTGCGCCGATGGACGGAATTGGCTATGACGGCGTTCGATCGCCGCAACGCAGATGATCGCCTGATGGACGCTCTTACCCTTTTCGGCCTCGTCGCCGTGACGCTCATGCTCGTCACCTACGCTTTCGAGCAGCGCAGCCCCTGGTTCGTCATGGGCTTCGGCGTCGCCTGCGCGCTTGGCTCGGTCTACGGCTTCCTGCAGGGCGCCTGGCCCTTCGGCGTCGTCGAGGCGATCTGGTCGGTCGTCGCGCTTCAGCGCTGGTGGACCAGGCGTACGAGCGCGGGACAGACGCCGACGATTGCCCCTTGAACCTCAAGTGGCATCAGGTTGTAGAGAGCCGTTAACTGTCCTTTTTGACGCTTTGTCAGCTTCGTTCGCGCAAAAATTATCGCATGCTCTCACAGATTCGCTTCTCGACCCTGCGTCTTGCCCTCGGGCTCATGCTCGGCGCGTTCGTCCTCTCGGGCTGCGTCACCGGCGACGGCGACACGCGCCATCTCCAGCCGCTCCCGGCGCGGCTGGTCTCGGACATGTCGGCCAAGGGCATGAGCCAGAGCGATCCCATCCTCCTGCGCATCTTTAAGAAGGAGAGCGAGCTCGAGGTCTGGAAGCGTGACCGCAGCGGCCAGTACGCTCTGCTCAAGACCTATCCGATGTGCCGTTGGTCGGGCCAGCTCGGCCCCAAGACGCGTGAAGGCGACCGGCAGGCGCCGGAGGGCTTCTACACCGTCACCGCCGATCTGATGAATCCACGCTCGCAGTTCTACCTGTCCTTCAACCTCGGCTATCCCAACCCGCTGGAGAAGTCGCAGGGGGCTACAGGCTCGGCGCTGATGGTCCACGGCGCCTGTACCTCGTCTGGATGCTTCGCCATGACCGATGAGGGCGTCACCGAGATCTACGGGCTGGCGCGCGAAGCCTTCGCCGGCGGGCAGCGCAGCTTCCAGGTCCAGGCCTTGCCATTCCGGATGACGCCGGAGAACTTGGCGCGGCATCGCAATAGCCCTCACATCGCCTTCTGGCGTAACCTGAAGGAAGGCTCGGACCATTTCGAGGCGACGAAGCAGCCGCCGAAGCTCGCCGCGTGCGGTCGCCGCTACGTCTTCAACGCCAAGGAGGGCTCGGGACCGTTCGCGCCGGCCGAAGGCTGCCCGTCTTATGAGATAGACCCGGACGTGCAGCCGTTGGTGTCGCAGCGCCAGGCGCGCGACGAGGCCCGCTTCGCCGAGCTGGTCGGCAGCGGAACGCCGGCGATGAGCTACGCTTATCTGGACGGCGGCATGCACCAGAGTTTCCGCGCGATGCTCAGGAGCCTTGGGCCCGAGCGCATGCAACCCATGGTCGCCGGCAAGGTCGAAATCAGCCGCCCTGATGCCGCGCTCGCCGACCCATTTGGCGGTGCCCGAACCGACACGACCGGCTCTCTCGCACCCAAGTGAGTATCTTCCCAGCCGCATCACGCCCAGCCGGCTAAATCGGCGGCATCGCGGCACCTCGGAGCGAATGACAATGACTAACCAGCCACCCGTTTCCGGTCATCTCCACTCCTCCCGTCAACGAGGGGACCGTAGCGTGAGGCGTCGCAATCTGGTCGTGCTCGCCATTCTCGTGGGCTTCGTCACATTCGGCTTCGTCTTGAGCTTCTCTCATGTTGCTCTCGAAGCGGGTGGCTCTGCCAGGAAAACCCAGCACTGAAGATGCAAACCGACAGATGCTATCACGGGCCTTTGCGAGCTGACTTCGCCTGCGGCCTTGGTGTCCGGTGCGCCTTTTTGGTCAACGGACGGCCATAGAGCACGAGTCGATGACCCGTCAGCTCGAAGCCCAGTTCCCTGGCTACCAGAGCCTGTAGCCGCTCGATCTCGTCTGACCTGAATTCGACAACCGCGCCGCTCTCGATGTCGATCAGGTGGTCATGATGGACCTCGGACGCCGGCTCGATATGGACACGCCCTCCGGCAAAGCTGTGGCGCTCGACGAGGCCCGTGGCTGCGAAAACCTTCACTGTCCGATATACGGTCGATAGCGATATGCCGGGGTCGATCGCGGCAACCCGACGATAGATTTCCGGCACGTCGGGATGATCGTCGGCCTTGGCGACGACATCGGCGATGATGCGGCGCGGCGCCGTGATGCGCTGCCCCGCCTGGCGGCAGTGGCTTATCAAAGCGTCGGCTGCGTCGGACATCGCTTCCTCCTCCAGTCCTATTAATGAGAATCGTTCGCAAATGAATTGACAATATGGCGTGCAACCATAATCTGCTTTTGCAAACGAGTTGCAATTTGAGGGGCGGACAATGCTCGACAAGGTCGAGACCGGTCAAACCGGTTGGCGCAAGGCGCGTGGCGAGCCGTCCCTGCTCGACGTCTTCAGAACGATCGCGGTCGCGCCCGGCGCCACGCCGTGGCGTAAGTTCCTCGCCTTCTTCGGCCCGGGCTATCTCGTCGCCGTCGGCTACATGGACCCCGGCAACTGGGCGACCTCGCTCGCCGGAGGGGCGCAGTTCGGCTACACCCTGCTCTTTGTCGCGCTTCTCTCCAACATCATGGCGATCATCCTGCAGGCGCTCTGCGCGCGGCTCGCCATAGGCTCGGGCCGCGACCTCGCCCAGGCCTGCCGCGACGCCTATCCGCGCGCCGTGTCATGGCCGCTCTGGCTGCTGGCGGAGCTTGCGATCTGCGCCACCGATCTCGCTGAGGTGATCGGCACCGCGATCGCGCTCAACCTGCTTTTTGGCCTGCCGTTGGAAATCGGCGTCGTCGTCACGGCGCTCGACGTCTTCGTCATCCTGTGGCTGCAGAACAAGGGCTTCCGCTGGATCGAGGCCTTCATCATCACGCTGCTGGGAGTGATCGCGATCTGCTTCGGCGTCCAGATCGCTCTTGCCGACCCCGACTGGGGCCAGGTGATCCGAGGCTTCGCGCCGACGACCCAGATCGTCACGAACCCGCAGATGCTCTATCTCGCGCTCGGCATCATCGGCGCGACAGTGATGCCCCACAACCTCTATCTACATTCGGGGATCGTGCAGACGCGGGCCTTCGGCGCGAGCCTGCCCGAGAAGCGCGACGCGCTCAAATGGGCGACCGTCGACTCGACCGTCGCACTGATGTTCGCGCTCCTGGTCAACGCCTCGATCCTGATCCTGGCGGCGGCGACCTTCCACAAGACCGGCCAGACGACGGTGTCCGAACTGGAGAAGGCGCATGAGCTGCTGGCGCCGCTGCTCGGCCTGTCGATCGCGCCGACGCTCTTCGCCATCGCGCTGCTCTGCTGCGGCCTGAACTCCACGGTGACCGCGACCATGGCGGGTCAGATCGTGATGGAGGGCTTCCTCGACATCAAGCTGCCTGCCTGGGTCAGGCGACTCGTGACCCGGCTGGTGGCCATCATCCCAGCAATCATCGTGACCTGGATCTACGGCGCCAGCGAGACCGGCAAGCTCCTGATCCTCAGCCAGGTCATCCTCGGCCTGCAACTGCCCTTCGCGATCGTGCCTCTGGTCATGTTCACCGCGTCGAAGAGCAAGATGGGGGAGATGGTCGCGCCGAAATGGCTGACCGTCACCGCCGCCCTTATCGCCGCGATCATCATCGCCTTGAACATGAAGCTGCTGTTCGACCTCGCCACGGGTTGAGCGTGATCAGCCATGTCGCATTGCGGGGGCGGCAGCGCTCCGCTATGTCCGGCCTGTGACAATACGAGCAGCCAGAACCGTCGTCATCCAGGCGCTGCTCGCGCTGGCGATGGCCTATGTCCTGATCCTGCAAGGGGTGTTCGCAAGCGCCGCCGCCGGCTCCCGCCTCGCCATGTCGGTCGGCGAGCCAGGCCTGACGCAAGCGTTGTGCTCGGGCGCTCAGGCTCCCGACGCAGCCCCATCGGACGAGAGCCCGCACCACGCGACCGCGCAGCCGTCCTGCTGCGCCTGGAGCGCCTCGGTGGCGGCCGATCCCGTCCTGCCTCCAACCTCGCCAGCGATTGCCATCCCCTACCTCGCTCCGGCCGGCCTGCCGATCGCGTTCGGGCAGGCCAACACGCCGGCGATCCTGTTCCGCGCCGCGACCGCGCAGGGATCGCGTGCGCCTCCCACCCTCGAAGCGTGACCCGAGCGCCGGCCGTCGCGCCGGTACCATCACCCTGACGAGGATACATCCATGAAGCGTTTTGCGATCGGCGCTGCCGGCGTCGCCCTGTCTCTGGCGGCCTATGCCGCCACCACCGTCCGCGCCCACGACTATGCCGTCGGGCCGCTCAAGATCGGCCACCCTTGGGCCAGGGCAACGCCGCCTTCGGCGAAAATCGGCGGCGGCTATCTCGCAATCGAGAACACCGGCCCGGAGCCCGACCGTCTGATTGGCGGCTCGACCGAGGCCGCGGCTCGCGTCGAAATTCACGAGAGCAGCCTCGCCGACGGCATCATGCGGATGCGTGAGAAGACGGACGGCGTCGTCGTCCCGCCTGGCCAGACGGTGGAGTTCAAGCCGAGCGGCCTGCACCTGATGCTGGTCGACCTCAAGGCGCCGCTCAAACAGGGCGACAAGGTCAAGGCCACGCTGGTCTTCGAGAGCGCCGGCGCGGTCGCGGTCGAGCTGCAGGTGCAAGCCGTCGGTGCGCCGCAGCCGGCCGCGACCGGCCATGCCGGGCACTGAGGCGCGCCATGCCCGTCCTCAAATGGATCCGTTACGGCGCCTGGGCCGGCGTCGTCCTCGTCGCATTCGTCGGGACCGCCATCCTGCTGGGGTGGTGGCAGGTCGATGGTCCCGGTCGTTCGCTTGCCGGCCGCACGGCCGTACAGGGCGTGCCCGCGATCGGCGGCCCGTTCACGCTGGTCGATCAGACCGGCAGGACGGTCACCGACGCCGACTATCGCGGCAAGCCGATGGCCGTCTTCTTCGGCTTCACCCACTGCCCCGAGGTCTGCCCGACCACTCTGGTGCAGATGGCCAATCTGACCGGGAAGATCGGAGCGGCGGCGGATCGCCTGCAGATCCTGCTGATCACGGTCGATCCCGAGCGCGACACGCCGGAACAGCTCGCGCTTTACCTGCAGTCCTTCGATCCGCGGGTGGTCGGCTTGACCGGCTCCCGCGAGCAGGTCGATGCGGCGCTCGCCGCCTACAAGGCCTATGCGAAGAAGATTTCGACCGAGAGCGGCTACACCATGGACCATTCGGCCTCGGTCTATCTGATGAAGGCCGACGGCAGCTTCCGCACGATGATCGACTACCACGAGGAGGAGGCTTCCGCGCTGGAGAAGGTCCGCATGGTGCTCCGATGAGCCCTCGCGGGCGCAGGTTGTTCGTCGCCGCGATGCTGGCGGCGATCGTGATCGGAGCGGCATCCGTCCTCTTCATCGCGACGCGCCGAGAACAGCCGGCAGCGGTGGTGCCGGCCGGGCTCACGATCGAGACCGCCGATGGACGCACGTTGTCGGAAGAGGCCTTCCGTGGCCGCTTCGTCCTGCTCAACGTCTGGGCGACCTGGTGCCCGCCCTGCGTCAAGGAGATGCCGTCGCTCGACCGGCTTCAGGCGATGAAGGGCAGCGGCACGTTCGAGGTCGTTGCCCTGTCGATCGACCGGCAAGGGATGGAGGTCGTGCAGCCGTTCTTCCAGCGGACGGGGCTGACTCGCCTGGCGATCTATCTCGACCGCGAGGCTAGGAGCATGCCGGCCCTGAAGATCACCGGACTGCCCACGACCGTCCTCATCGATCCGGCCGGTCGCGAAATCGCCCGCTGGCCGGGGGCGCGGGAATGGGACCACCCGGCGACGGTGGCGGACATCGACGAGCATATCGCCAGGTCTAGGGAGACGACGCGATGATCCCCGTCGCCCCAGGCAGGGCTAGTCAACAGAGCGCGAGGATGCTGCGTCGCGATTGCTCAGCTCCGACCGCCTGGGCTATTCTCTGGTCATGACGTCGATCGGCACATCACGGGATCTGGGGCGAGGCCTTCTGGCCGCCGCCTGCGGTCTCGTGCTGATGTTCCAGCTGATGGCCAGTGCGCTTGCCGGGAGCACCCATCTCGCCGTCAAGTTCGACGCCGGGGAAATCTCACTCGTCGAGATCTGCGGCGCCACGCCGGATTCGAAGCGTGATCGGTCGGCGCATGTCGAGGGCGTCAATGCCTGCTGCGTCTGGGCGAAATCGGTCGCCCTGGCGCCGATGGCTCCCCCTGTCCCGGCCTCGCTGACCCCAAGACGCGCCGAACCGGCCAAGACGACCTTCGTGCAGCCAGTTGACGGACCAGCCTCGTCCAGTCCGCAAGGTCCGCCCCAAGCGACAGGGCCACCGCGCCGCAGCTGAAGGGCGAGCCTTTATGCGGCCTGCGGCGTCATCGCGCGCCAGCCTTCCAGTCCAGACCCGTCGCCGCCGGCCGTGAGCGTGGACGCTCGCCATGCCAGGCTTGAGCGGCATGACCATTCCGTTTTCGAGGCCCGAGATTGATCGGACCAGTGCTCAGATCCAGACGGCTTGTGCTGTCGGCGGTCGCCATGGCGACGCTGGCGATCGCTGTCGGCTATGCCATGGTCGCCGACAGGACGCCGCGATCACAGAGCGCCGACGCGCTCGTCTTCCAGCGGCTCGACGGCAGCTCCACCGGACTTGCCGGCTTTCGCGGGCAGGCCGTGCTGCTGACCGTCTGGGCGACATGGTGCTGGTCCTGTCGCCAGGAGCTGCCGGCGCTGGCGAGGCTCCATCGCGGCCTGGGCGGACGGCCTCCCGCCGTGATCGCACTCTCGGTCGATCGCGACGGCGCGGAAGTCGTCGAGCCGCTGCTGGAGCAGTTGAGCGTCAAGGACCTGCCGGTCTTCCTCGACCCGACGGGCGCGTCGGTTGGCCGGCTGGCCATCTCGGGCCTGCCCACCACGATCCTGCTCGGTCCTGACGGCGTCGAAAAGGGGCGCTGGCATGGCGTCAAGGCATGGGACGAGAAGCCCATGATGGACGAGATCGCGGCGCTCATCGCCGGTCGTCCTGGAAAGCAGGCCCGCTGATGGACATCGCCAATATCGGCATCTGGGCGGCGCTTGCGGCCGGCGCGGTCTCGTTCCTCTCGCCCTGCGTCCTGCCGCTCGTACCCGGCTACGTCTCGTATATCGCCGGCGGCTCGGTCGCAGCCGTCGATCCGCCCTCCCGGTCCTCATCGCGGCTGAATGCCGTCGTGATGAGCACCTGGTTCGTGCTGGGCTTCTCAACGGTCTTCGTGCTGCTCGGCGCGGGCGCGAGCGCGCTCAGCCACGTCCTCCTCGCCTATCGCTATGAGGCCGGCATCGTCGGAGGCGCGATCGTCCTCGTCTTCGGCGTCTTCACGACCGGGCTCGTGCGCCTGTCCTGGCTGGAGCGCGAGCTTCGGGTCCAGGCGCCGATCGCCGGCGGTCGGCCGGTCGGCGCATACCTCCTTGGCCTCGCCTTCGCCTTCGGCTGGACGCCCTGCATAGGCCCCGTTCTCGGCGCCATCCTGACGGTCAGCGCCACGTCGCCATCGGCCTCCAGTGGCGTCGCGCTGCTCAGTGTCTATTCGCTCGGTCTCGCGATCCCCTTCATGCTGACGGCGCTATTCGCAGACGGCATGACGGCGAGATTGCGCCGTCTGCGCGGCGCGGGGCGCGCTCTGCAGATCGTGGCCGGCGTCACCATGATCGCGATGGGCCTGGCCATGATGTCGGGCCAGCTCTCGACGATCGCCTTCTGGCTTCTCGAAACGTTCCCATTCCTCGCCAAAATCGGATGAAAGGCATGATTTCCATATGACAGGCAGCGACAGCGCCGCCAGCGGGCACGACCGCTGGCTCTATCTCTTCATCGCCTGGGTCGTCGCGGTCGCGGCGAGCCTCAGTGCGCTCTTCATCGGCGAGGTCGTCGGCCAAGCGCCCTGCAGCCTGTGCTGGCACCAGCGCGCCTTCATGTTCCCGCTCGCGATCCTGCTCGCGGTGGCGAGCTACAGGGGCGACACGGGCGCCTGGCTCTATGCACTGCCTTTGGCCGCCATCGGCGTGGCGATCGCCGGATTCCACAGCCTGCTCTACGCCGGCTTCATCCCCGAAGGAATCCAGCCCTGCTCGCAGGGCCCCTCCTGCGCCAGCGCCGACATGGCGATCCTCGGCATGCTGCCCTTGCCCTATCTGTCCCTCGCGGCCTTCCTCGCGATCGCGGTCGCGCTTATCGGCTCCAGACCAAAGGCCGCATCATGAACCGTCGCGCCATCGTCGTCCTCACCGGCGTCTCCGCCCTCGCGCTCTTCTCCGGTGCTGCCGTCTTCCACCAGAACGAGCAGGCCAAGCGAGCCCGCGCCATCGCGGCCTCGCGCACTGAAGCGCTGGTCCGCGACCACTCGCCGATTATCGGCCCCACGAGCGCGCCCGTCACGATCGTCGAATTCTTCGATCCGTCCTGCGAGGCCTGCCGCGCCTTCTATCCGCCGCTCAAGCAGATCCTGGCTCTCTTCCCCAACGAGGCGCGGCTCGTCATCCGCTATGCCGCGTTCCACGAGGGGTCCGACCAGGCGGTCAAGATCCTCGAAGCGGCGCGCCTCCAGGGCAAGTTCGAACCCGTCCTCGCGGCGCTTCTGGAATTCCAGCCAGAATGGGCGGACCACGACAAGCCCGATATGGAGAAGGCATGGGCGCGGGCGAAGGACGCCGGGCTCGACATCGAGCGCGGCAAGCGCGACGCGGCCCGGCCGGACTTCCAGACGACCTTGGAAAAGGACGCCGAGGATGTGAAGGCGCTTGAGGTGACCCGAACGCCGACCTTCTTCGTCAACGGCCAGCCCCTCACCGAATTCGGCCCGCGCCCGCTCTACGAGATGGTCAAGCGCGAGGTCGAGAAGGCGCGGAAATAGGACCGACTTCGCCGTCGCTGCGAGCTTATTGGCGAAGACCGAGCCGCCCGTTGAAACGATTCGTAACAATGTAGGGACGCTGATTTCGCTAAATGATCAGGGATACCGGTACTCTAGCGCCCGATGACCCGAAAGCCGCACGACTTTGACCCAGCGCGCCATCTCCAATTTGGGCGAGCCGCCCGCCGAGCCGAGGGAGTCGCATGTCCTCGTCGTCGATGACGATCCTCAGATCAGGATGCTGGTGGCGCGTCTCCTCCGAGCAAGCGGCTTTCGCGTCACCGGCGCCGGAAATGGCGATGAGATGAAGCAAGTGTTGGCGTCGACCGCCATCGATCTCATCGTGCTCGACGTGATGCTTCCGGGTGCGTCGGGCTTCGATCTGTGCCGGGAACTCCGTCAGGATTCGCTTATCCCGATCATCATGCTGACCGCACGCGGCGAGGAAAGCGACCGCATCGCGGGGCTTGATATCGGTGCCGACGATTATCTTGCCAAGCCGTTCGGCCCGCGCGAGCTCGTTGCGAGGATCAACGCGGTGATGCGCCGCATGCGGGTTAGTGGAGCAACGAACAGTCTAACGCCTGCGCGATCGTTCATGTTCGCAGGCTGGGTCCTAGATATTGTAAGGCGCGAGCTGATCGACCCGCAGGGCGCGGTCGTCGACCTCAGCACGGGCGAGTTCGACATGCTGAGGGCTCTCTTAGAGGCGCCAGGCAAGATTCTCAGCCGCGACCATCTGCTCGATCTCGCCAAGAACCGTGTCGCGACGGGGTTCGACCGCGTCGTTGATGTGCAGATCAGCCGCCTCCGCCGGAAGATCGAGGTCGATCCCGAGGGCGTGCCCATGATCAAGACCATCCGCGGCACCGGCTACATGTTCATGCCTGCGGTCGAACGCCGATGAAGCGCTTCTGGCCCGACACGATCCAGTCCCGCACGGTCATTGTGCTGCTACTCGGGCTCGGCGTCTTTCACATTCTCAGCCTGTGGACCTACCAGGTCGGCTTGCGCTCCGAGATCGACTTGACCAACGAGAACCGGCTGGCGGAGCGGCTCGTTTCGATCAAGCGCGCCATTCTTGCCCTTCCTGTCGATGAGCGCGACGGCATCGCGCATTCCCTGTCCGGTGGCCCCATCGAGGTTCACTGGAGCGCGGTTGGTCTGACGGCCGCCAACGCCGACGACGACCCGGCACTTTCTGCTCTTCGAAGCCGCCTCGTGGAAATGGCGCCGGAACTCATCGACCAAGGGCTCATCGTTGCGGCGCCTCGTACCATGGATGGTCGCGGTGTCGATCCACACCAGATCCAGGTGTCGATCAGAGCGACAGATGGCGGCTGGGTCAACTTCAGCGTCACACGGCTCAGCGGCCCCCATGGTACGGGCCACGGCGTCTTCTTTTCAACGACGCTGATGGCGCTCGGCGTCGTCCTTGTCTCCGTCCTGATGGTGCGCTGGCTCACGCGCCCCTTGCGCATCTTCGGTGACGCCGCCCGGCAGACCTTCGTCGGCAACCGTGCCGCCGAGGTTCCCGTCGAAGGCCCCCGGGAGGTGCGCGACTTGGCGGAGGCATTCAACGACATGCAGCGCCGCATCAAGCGCCTTATCGATGACCGAACGCAGACTCTTGCCGCCGTCTCGCACGACCTCAAGACGCCGCTGACCCGTTTACGGCTGCGTGCTGCGGAGCTCGACGGCCACGCGTCGGTCCCTGAGATCGAAGCCGATCTCGACGAAATGGAGGCGATGCTCGATGCGAGCCTGATGTTCCTGCGCGGCGAGCAGGTCAGCGAACCCGTTCGGGATTTCGACCTTTCCGCGCTTCTGGAGACGATCAAGGACGACTTCGTCGATGCCGGTCGCGCTGTGGCGCTCGTTGCTCCTCCGCGCCTGCGCGTCAGCGGTCGCCACCTGTCCCTGAAAAGGGCTTTTACCAACCTGATCTGGAACGCCGTGCGATACGGCAAGCACGCTGACATCACACTCGAAATCAAGGACGGCGACATCTTCATAGCGATCGAGGATGACGGCCCGGGAATTCCGCAGGACCAGCTTGAGGCGGTCTTCGCCCCATTCACGCGCATCGAGACCTCCCGCAGCCGCGAAACAGGCGGTGTCGGCCTAGGCCTGACGATCGCCAGATCGGTGTTGCGCAGCCACGGCGGCGATGTCGAACTGCACAATCGACATCCACGTGGCCTGAGAGCCGCCGTCCGACTGCCGGCCGGCATAGATCCGTGACGATGGCGGGAGAACAACCTTTCGTTGCCGGCGCGGCGCGCCGTAGGAACCTGTCGGTCGCCTTGGCACTCGCGACGTGGGTCTCTGCCTCCGGCGCGATGTCACAAACCATTGCCATCGTCGGTACGGGAACGGCGTCGTGCTCGCGGTTCACGTCGGCCATCGCCGACAGGCCCCTCGAAGAGCGCGAGTTTTTTGCGTGGGGGCAGGGCTATATGAGCGGCATCCTTTTCACCGCGCCAGCCGGTGTCGATGATGGTCTCTCACTCACGCCCGAGAGCTTTCCCATTCCCGCGCAGATCGCGTTCGTCCGGGCATTCTGCGATCAATTTCCAACCGCGACCTACAGCGAGGGCGTCGAAACGCTTTATCGCGCGCTCGGCGGCAAAGCAGTCAAGTAGCCCCGGCCCAGCGCTCTGGGAGTCGTTGAAACACGATGTAACACACGGTTCCGGCCGCATCGGGTAGCGTCAGATCAGCCCGATTCACGAGCGGAAACGACCGTCGCCGATGCCATTCTTGCCTGCCGTTCTCCAATCCCAACGCCGATGCGTCATCGCGCGCGGTCGGCCGCTGGCCGCGCTTGTCGCCGCCGGAACCCTGCTCGGCGCCTGCGTTGCCCCTCCGGTGATCGCGACGGGTCCAAGCCCAGCTGATGCCTCGGTACGCGTTCCTGCTCTCGCTTATCAGCCGATGACGGGAGGCGTGAAAACCTTCCGCCCGGTCGAGCCCAAAGGCTGGGAAGAGCTGAACCGTCAAGTCACGCCGAAGGGGAACTGACGTGACCGTTTCCATCAGACTCCAGCGCGTCCGACACGCCCTCTCGCTCGTCGCTCTGACCGCCGCTCTTGGCGGCTGCGCGTCCTTCTCGCCTGATGGGGGTGTCGGCACGGCGCAGTTCTTAGCGCTGTCCGAGCTCGACAAGGATGTCGTCAAGATCAGCAACGAGGCCGACGCCATCTCCGCACAGGCCCGCGTCGAAAAGCTGCTGAAGGGTGCGGTCTCGGCCGATGCGGCCGTGCAGATCGCCCTGCTGAACAATCGCGGCCTGCAGGCATCGTATAACGACCTCGGCCTTGCCGAGGCCCAGATGGTGGCGGCGAGCCTGCCGCCCAATCCGCGCTTCGCGGTCTCGCGTCTGACCGGGCGGCTGGAGACGGAGATCGAGCGCACTGTTGTCGCCAGCCTGTTTGCGCTCGCGACCCTGCCGGCGCGACGCGAGATCGCCGCCGACACCTTCCGCAACGCACAGCTCAAGGCGGCGGAAGCCACATTCAAGCTCGCCGCCGATACGCGCCGGCAGTTCTATCGCACCGTGGCCGCCAACCAGCAGGCCAGCTATCTACAGCAGGCCGTTGCGACCTCGGAAGCAACCTCGGAGCTGATCAAGCGGCTGGGTGAATCCGGCGGCATGAACAAGCTGGAGCAGGCGCGCGAGCACGCCCTCTATGCGGAGACCACGGCGCAGCTCGCCAAAGCGAAACTGCAACAGAAGATCGAGCGCGAGCGCCTGATCCGCCTGCTCGGTCTCTGGGGCAAGGATGCCGCGCTGCGGCTACCGTCAAGCCTGCCGGCCCTGCCGGCTCGCCTCCAATCGGTGAAGGAGATCGAGGCGCAGGCTCTCAAGAAGCGGCTCGACATCCAGATCGCGCGGGGCGACCTCGACAAGCTCGCCAAGACGCTAGGCCTCACCCAGGCGACGCGCTTCGTCAACGACGTCGACCTGCTCGGCCGCACCACCTACGACCGCGGCAAATCGATCGGCGTCGCAGCCGATGGCGACGCCACGCTCGATCGCGAAACGAAAAGAACCCGCACGCTCGAACTCGAATTCGAGATCCCGCTGTTCGACTTCGGCCAGTCGAAGGTGGCATCGGCAGAGCAGAGCTATCTCGCCGCCGCCAACCGGCTGGCCGAGAAAGCGGTCAACGTCCGCTCGGAAGCGCGCGAGGCCTATACCGGCTATCGCGGCACCTATGACATTGCCAGGCACTACCAGAACCAGGTGCTGCCGCTGCGCAAGATCATCCAGGATGAGTCCCTGCTGCAGTACAGCGGCATGCTGATCGATGTGACGACGCTGATCGTCGATGCTCGCGCCCGCATCCTCAGCAACGCCCAGGCCGTCGAGGCCCGACGCGATTTCTGGATCGCGACGGTCGATCTGAAGCACGCCGTTATCGGCGGTGGCGTCGGCGGCGCAGCCTCGTCGGGCGGCCCGGCCGTGGCCGACGCCGGCGGCGGCGCTGCGGCCCATTGATGAACCCCGACAGGAGACTGCCATGACGCTATCACGAAGAGGGTTCGTCGGCGCGTCCGGCTTTGTGGTCGCGGCCGGGGGCCTCGTCACAGGGCGGGCTCAGGCCACCAGCATTCCCGAGGCTGCCTCGACCAAGAGCCCAGAAACGCAGATCCCCAAAGCCCCGACGACCGGCGTTGATTACCAGCCGGTGGTGACTCTGAACGGCTGGTCTCTGCCTTGGCGGATGAATGGCAACTGGAAGGAGTTCCACCTCGTAGCCGAGCCTGTGATTCGCGAGATCGCGCCGGGTATGAAGGCTCACCTCTGGGGTTATAACGGCCAGTCGCCAGGCCCGACGATCGAGGCGGTCGAGGGCGACAATGTCCGCATCTTCGTCACCAACAAGCTGCCGGAGAACACCGCCGTCCATTGGCACGGTCAGCGCCTGCCAAACGGCATGGACGGCGTCGGCGGACTGACACAGCCGCACATCCCGCCGGGAAAGACCTTCGTCTACGAGTTCCAGATGCGCCGCTCGGGCACCTTCATGTACCACCCTCATTCCGACGAGATGGTGCAGATGGCGATGGGCATGATGGGCTTCCTCGTCGTGCATCCCAAGGACCCGGCGTTCCGGCGCGTCGATCGCGACTTCGTCTTCCTGCTCAACGCCTTCGACATCGAGGCTGGGTCCTACGTGCCCAAGGTCAACACCATGCTCGATTTCAACCTCTGGACCTGGAACAGCCGAGCTTTCCCCGGAATCGACCCCTTCGTCGTCGCCAAGAACGACAAGGTCCGGATTCGCTTCGGCAACCTGACCATGACCAACCATCCGATTCACATGCACGGCTATGAGTTCAAGGTCTCGTGCACCGATGGCGGCTGGGTCGATCCGGCGGCGGCCTGGCCCGAGGTCTCGATCGACTGCGCGGTCGGGCAAATGCGCGCCTTCGACTTCGTCGCCGACGAGCCGGGCGACTGGGCGATCCACTGCCACAAATCGCACCACACGATGAACGCCATGGGCCATTCGGTGAAGACCTATATCGGGGTCAATAAGAAGGACCTCGCCAAGCGCATCGCCAAGATCGCACCCGGATACATGCCGATGGGCTCCAACGGCATGGGCGAGATGGGGTCGATGGAGATGCAAGGCCCCGCCAACACCCTGCCGATGATGACCGGCTATGCCCAGTTCGGTCCCGTCGAGATGGGCGGGATGTTCTCGGTGGTGAAGGTGCGCGAGGGTCTCGCCGCGGGCGACTACAAGGACCCGGGTCCGTTCAAGAACCCCGAGGGCACCGTCGCCTTCGAATACAAGGGCCAGAAGCTGGCCGAAGCGCCGCGTACGACCGGCCCCGACAGCGGTCTCGATTCCGTCGACTGGCAGGTCAAGGACCCCCGCAAGCCCACGCTCGCCGCCGATGGCACGCCGCTGCCCGCCAAAGCCGGCGGCCATTCCAATCACTGATCGTCTTTCACAGAAGCTGGAGTCACTCATGACGACGAAGATGCCGCGACTGAAACTTGCCGCGATGGCAGTGCTGCTCTCGACGGGCGCAGCCCTTGCCGGACCAGGAGCCGCCGGCCATCACGACGGCGAAGTTGCCTATGGCAAGCCAGGTGATCCGAAGAAGCCCGCGCGGCTGATCCAGGTCACGATGAGCGAAAAGGACGGCAAGATGGCCTTCATCCCGGACCGGATCGAGGTGCGTCGCGGCGAGCAGATCAAGCTGGTCATGCGCAACAACGGCGAGCTCGACCACGAACTCGTGCTGGCGACGCTTGAGGAGAACCTGAAGCACGCGATCGAGATGCAGAAGAACCCGGACATGGAACACGATGACCCGAACGCCAAGCGCCTGATGCCGAAGAAGACCGGCGAGATCGTCTGGCAGTTCACCAAGGCCGGAGAATTCGACTTCTCCTGCCTCATCCCCGGCCACCGCGAAGCCGGCATGACCGGCAAGATCATCGTCAAGTGACGTTGCTCACTTCAGCACATCAAGGAGATCCACCATGCGCACAATTCTCGCCGCATTCGCGCTGACCGCGCTGCTCGCCAGCCCGGTCCTGGCCCAGGACGCCCCGATGGTCAGCGCCACCGTCAAGAAGATCGACACCGAGCAGGGCAAGATCACGCTCGACCATGGCCCGATCAAGAACCTCGACATGGAGGGCATGACGATGGTGTTCAAGGCGGCCGACCCGGCCATGCTCAAGACCGTCAAGGCCGGCGACAAAGTCAAATTCACGGCCGAGCGCATCAATGGCCAAATCACAGTTACGAAGATCCAGAAGTGATAGATCTGCGCCTGCGCGGCGGTTGGGATCGCAGGAGGCCTGCCCTCAAGCTCGCCGCCTGCATCCTGGCGGGTGCGGCATCGCTCGCCTTTGCCGCTCAGGCGAAGGCGAGCGACGGAAACTTTCAGTCGGTGCTGGTCGAAGCCGGCTGCCCGACGGCCACGATCGACAAGCTCTCGGATCGCGACGGAACGGCCACATACCAGGCGAACTGCTTCTCGACCTCGCACAAGGTGATCACCGTGACATGTGTAAGAGGTGTCTGCGCCGGTGGGCACACGTTCTACGACGACCGTGAGGATCGCGGTTGAACCTCCTAAGCACCAGCTATTCGAGGAGCGACAAATGCTGACGCGCCGCCATATCGGCATTGGCCTACTTGCTCTTGCATCTCCTATCGGCGATGTGATCGCCAAACAGCCAGAGGCCGTCGTGACCACCTACCGGAGTCCGACTTGCGGCTGCTGCAAGGCTTGGATCAGCCATCTCGAAAAAGCGGGATTCGCGACGAAGATCGTCGAGTTGGATGATCTCACGCAGACGAAACGTCGGGCTGGCGTACCGGCCGCATACGACGCATGTCATACGGCGTTCGTCGATGGGTATTTCATCGAAGGTCATGTGCCGGCTGGCGACATAAGACGGTTGCTCGCCGAGAAGCCGAGAGCCCGAGGCCTTTCCGTGCCAGGCATGCCAGTCGGCTCGCCGGGGATGGAGGTCGGCGGCGCGCCGCCAGAGCCATACCAGACCATGCTCATCGCGGCGGACGGCTCGGCAAGCGTCTTCGCCACCCACTGAGGTCTCGCTTCACCGCCATCGACTTGATCGTCCAGCGAGGTTCAGCCGCCATCATGACGGCTCGATAGCATCGCGCGTTCGGAATACCAGCGGCGGGACTGTTGCACTTGAGTCTAGCGTGTTGATCACCTCGATCGAGGCGGGGTGCTCGATCGCTTGGTGCGAGCTGAGGAGTCGGGAACCTACCACCTTCCTGCCGTCGTGAATGCCAGTGTTACATTTGGTAACAGCCCGGAACACCACGCGTTCTCGGCAATTCTCCCCTGCACGGACCAACGCCGTCCAGCAGTGGAGCCTGAGACCCATGCATCACATCGATCCGCACATGCAGACCTGCATCGACACCTGCCTGAGTTGCTACCAAACGTGCCTCGGCATGAGCACCGGCCACTGCCTTGATGTCGGCGGCGAGCATGCTAGGCCCGACCACATCAAGCTCATGCTCGCCTGTGCCGAAACATGTCGCGCCACCGCTCACGTCATGATCATCGGTTCAATCCATCACAAGCATCTCTGCGCCGAGTGCGCTGACATCTGCGGCGACTGCGCGAGCGAGTGCGAGCGCATCGGAGACATGGATGCCTGCGTCAAGGCCTGTCGCTCCTGCGCCGAAAGCTGCCTGCAGATGGCGGCGTAATCGACGCGTCCGCCCCCCCGAACGCGCCGCCCGACTGAACGCTCAGTCAAACCAAGGAATAGCCGACATGATCCGCACGACACTGATCTCGCTCTCCTCCGCTCTCGCCGTCACTGCCGCAGTCGCGCAGCAGCCTGCCTCCAAGCCGGCCATGGATCCCGCCATGCACATGAAAATGATGCAACCGACCGCATCCGATTCGGCGTCCACCAAGGGATACAAGGAATCGATGATGGGAATGATACAGGCGATGCCGATGACGTTCACCGGCGACGCCGACATCGACTTTATGATGCAGATGAAGGGACACCACCAAGGCGCGATCGCCATGGCGAAGGTCGAACTCGCCAACGGCAAGGATCCCCAAGCCAAGAAGTTGGCGACTGAGATCGTCGCGGCTCAGGAGAAGGAAATTGCGATGATCGACACATGGCTGAAGTCGAAGGGCAAGTGACACAACAGCCGATGTGGCCGTCTACGCCATAGTTCTGCGTCAACGCCGGCAGGATGCCTCACTCGAGGCATCCTGCCGGTCGCGCGCGCCTACGGCCGGCGATCCACCGGGTCCTCGGTCGTGGCACCTTCCCGCGCATACCGCTTGGGAGATCTACGCTCTCTGCTGGCACGATCCGTGCTGTAATGGGGAAAAGCCAACGTTGGCCGTGTGGCCGGCGATGCACGCCGACTTCAGCGTTTCCCCTTCGCAGTCCTCAAATGGTTCGCCGCACGAGCCTAGTAAATTTTTACTCGGCTCAGGCCCAACCTTTGGACTCGCCAGCCGGACAACCGACTAGAGGCTCGCCATGAATGCCGACCACGTCGCTTCCCCAGGGCCGAAAAAAGCGCCCTCGTCGGGGCATACGCCAAGCGCTATGGCGAAAAGCCACGGTCACCGCCACGCCCTCGCAGGCCCAAATCTATCGCCTGACGTGAAGGACCCGGTCTGCGGCATGGCGGTTGATCCTACGACGACGCCTCATCATGCCGAATTCGAGGGCAAGCCTTATCATTTCTGCTCGTCGGGGTGTCGGACGAAATTTGTCGCGGAGCCGCTGAAATACCTTGCGGCAGCGCCAGCCAAGACGACCGAAGTGGCTTCGGAGGGCGATATCTATACCTGCCCGATGCATCCGCAAATCCGGCAGGTCGGCCCCGGATCATGTCCCATCTGCGGGATGGCGCTGGAGCCGGTCGTCGTCAGCGCAGAGGCCAAGCCCAACGCCGAGCTCATCGATATGACGCGGCGGTTCTGGATCGGACTGGTTCTGGCGGCGCCAGTCTTCGCCATTGAGATGGGAGGGCACCTGACCGGGCTCGATCATCTGATACCGCGCAATCTCTCCAACTGGATCCAGTTCGCCCTGGCGACGCCCGTCGTGCTCTGGGCCGGGTGGCCATTCTTCGAGCGCGGCTGGCAGTCGCTCCTGACTCGCAACCTCAATATGTTCACGTTGATCGCGATGGGTACGGGCGTAGCCTGGATCTACAGCGTGGTCGCCACGCTCGCCCCTGCGATCTTTCCGCCGGCGTTCAGAAGCATGGAGGGCTCGGTCGCGGTCTATTTCGAGGCCGCCGCCGTGATCACCGTGCTCGTCCTGCTCGGTCAGGTCCTGGAACTTCGGGCTCGTGAGAGCACCAGCGGCGCGATCCGGGCTCTGCTTGATCTCGCGCCGAAAACTGCGCGACGCATCCTCGACGATGGCGGCGAGGAGGAGGTCACGCTCGATGCCGTCGCCGTCGGGCACCGCCTTCGTGTCCGGCCCGGCGAGAAAGTCCCGGTCGATGGCGATGTCGTCGAAGGGCGAAGCGCCATCGATGAGTCGATGGTCACCGGCGAGTCGATGCCAACCACGAAAAAGGTCGGCGATCAGGTTATCGGCGGCACGATGAACCAGTCGGGCAGCCTGATCATCGAGGCCAAGCGCGTCGGCCACGACAGCATGCTGGCGCAGATCGTCCAGCTTGTCGCCAAGGCGCAGCGCAGCCGCGCCCCGATCCAGCGGCTTGCCGATCAGGTAGCGGGCTATTTCGTGCCCGTCGTCATTGCGATGGCGCTCCTCGCGTTCGGCGCCTGGGCGATCTGGGGGCCCGAGCCGCGCCTGGCCTTCGGGCTCGTGGCGGCGGTCTCGGTGCTCATCATCGCCTGCCCCTGCGCGCTGGGACTGGCGACGCCGATGTCGATCATGGTCGGCGTGGGACGAGGCGCCGAAGTCGGCGTCCTGATCAAGAACGCCGAAGCGCTGGAGCGTATGGAGAAGATCGATACCCTCGTGGTCGACAAGACGGGCACGCTCACAGAGGGGAAGCCGGCTGTCACCTCGATCGTTCCCGCCGAGGGCTTCGACGAAACCGAGATCCTCCGGCTTGCAGCAAGCGTCGAAAAAGCCAGCGAGCATCCTCTAGCAGTCGCTATTGTGGCGGCGGCGGTCACTCGGGACCTCGGGACCTTCGTAGTCACGGAGTTCGACTCACCGACTGGAAAGGGCGCGTTGGGTACGGTCGACGGCCGCAGAGTGGTACTCGGCAACGCAGCGTTCATGGCTGAGCACGGTGTCGACGTCGCGCTCCTCGCGAAGGCAGCCGATGACCTGCGGCGCGAGGGCGCGACTGCTATCTTCATCGGCATCGACGGGCGCGCGGCGGGCACGTTCGCCATCGCCGACCCGGTCAAGGCCTCGACGCCGTCTGCCCTGGCCGCCCTGAAGCAGGAAGGCATCCGGGTCGTCATGCTGACCGGCGACAACAAGACGACGGCCGAAGCCGTTGCGCGACGGCTCGGCATCACCGAGATCGAAGCCGACGTCCTGCCGGAGCAGAAGAGCGCGGTCGTCGAGAAGCTCAAGCGCGAGGGCCGCGTCGTCGCGATGGCGGGCGATGGCGTCAACGACGCACCGGCACTGGCTGCCGCCGACGTCGGGATCGCCATGGGCTCCGGCACCGACGTCGCCATCGAGAGCGCCGGCCTGACGTTGCTCAAGGGCGACCTCAACGGGATCGTGCGGGCAAGGCGCCTGTCGCAGGCGACGATGAGCAATATCCGCCAGAACCTGTTCTTCGCCTTCGTCTACAACGCAGCGGGCATCCCGGTCGCCGCTGGCGTGCTCTATCCGATCTTCGGCGTCCTGCTGTCGCCGATCATCGCCGCGGCAGCCATGGCCCTGTCGTCCGTCAGCGTCATCGGCAATGCTCTCCGCCTCAAGGCGGTTCGCTTGTAAAGCCAAATAGAAGCGCTAGCGCCCATGACCAGCGATACCGTCAAGCAGCGGGTGGGGCGGCACGGCCAGGCGCTTCAAGGCTGAACGCGCCTCCATAGGCAGCTCGGTTCAAAGCTGTCGCCGCGAGCCAAGCCCGTCACCATCATCCTGCGGACCAAGGGAACCTACGCCGAGATCAAACGCATGATCTGACGCGATCGGGGAGCCGGCCTGCTGAAAAGCGGGCCGGCTTGTCCATCGCCGAACCGTGGCAAAAGCCTCGCTCCAGAACCGAAATCGGGCAAGGGGCGAGCTATGTGAAACACCAAAGCGCGAACGCGCCAGCGGCAAGCCACACGACAAGGACAAAGACCAGACCTGCTCGGCTGACCGGACGTTGATCGCGCAGCGATGCCGCAGTCCGAAACTCGACCATCAACTCTGCCGGCACGATCCTGACCGCGAGCATGATACCCAAGGGAACGATCAGGAGGTCATCAAGGTAGCCGAGGACAGGTATGAAGTCCGGGATAAGATCCAGGGTCGACAGCGCGTAGGCGGCAACGGCCGCAGCCATGATCTTCGCCAGCACAGGTGTCCGAGGATCACGCGCGGCGATCCAAAGCGCGATGACGTCACGCTTGATCCTGCGTGCCCAGCCTTTCGCGGTCTCAATCCACGTCATTGCCACCATTTAACACGCCAGAGCTGGGGAAGGGACATAGCATCCTGTGCTCGACATGTTCGAACCGTGAGCGCATTGCCAGTATTTGGTGAGCTTGCGCGAGCTGCCGCTCGATCCTGCTCACATTCATGTCAAACGGGCTGCGTTTCTCTTGTTCCTGACGACATGATCAGCCATCACTCCAAAATGATCGTCCATGTGGCCCTGCGGATCGCGATGCGCGCCGCCATCATCGTGGGACTGATCGTTTCCGGCTGGACCCCGGCAGCGATGGCGATGCCGCGCGTGTCGGACTGCGCCATGATGATGCAGTCCGGTTCGACTGCCGACGATAGCAGCGCCTCGGACATGCGAGCGCCATGTCCCTTTGCGGCCTACTGCGCGGTCGCCAGCGTCTTCGTTGCTCCTAGCATGGCGTCGACAGAGTTCGTCGTCTACGAGACCTCGCAGGCTCATATCGGGTTCAACGATCTCGGTCGGCCAGAATTCCAGCCGAGCCCACCAGCACGACCTCCCCGCTCCTGATTCCATGACCGGCTGACACTATGCAGACGTCCGGCTCGCTCCGGGTGCTGCGTCGCTGTCGGCCCGTATCGCGATCCGCCTGCCACTCGCATGGCGCGGAACCATGGAATCTGGAGACATATCATGTTGTTCAACACGTTTTCGCGCGCCCGCCGGGCCGCGCTGTTGGCGCTCGCCCTGAGTCTGGGAAGCTCTGTCGCTCACGCCGATATCAAGGATTACGAGTTCCAACTCGTCGCGAAGGAGATGACGAAGGGTGATGGGATCGTCGCCGTGCGCCTGATCCGAAAGTCCGACGGCAAGCCTGTGCCCGAGGCGATCATCTTCGCGACGCGGCTCGACATGCAGCCCGACGGCATGGAGGCGATGAAGACCTCGATCGAGCCGATGCCGAGTACGGAGCCGGGCGTGTATCGGCTGAAGGTCAATCTCACGATGGAAGGCGGCTGGCGCTTGTCGCTCGGTGCCAAGATCCAGGGCGAGGCCGACTCGCTCGAAAGCCGGCTGGTCTTCAAGGCGCTGCCATGAACCGCGCGAGCCGTATCATCCGGCTCGCGATGCCCGGAGCAGCCACGGTTCTCCCGTTGCTGCCTCCAGTTGTCGCGACCGAACGCACCCTTTTTAAGCCGATCGCGGGAGAAGCGTCGTGAAAAAGCTGTTCACGCTCGTGGCGGTCATTCTCGCCATCGCAGCCGCCGGGGTCGTCGGGGTCGTGGCCGGCCGTTCCGATATGCCCCTGCCGCCGTGGCTGATAGGCGCCAAGGTCTCGATTGCGAAAGCTGGTACCGAACCTGCGGGCACCGGGCCGATCGTCTACTATCGCGATCCCGACGGGCTTGCGGCTTTCTCCGCCGTTCCCACCAAGACCAGCGCCGGCAAGGCCTACCTGCCGGTGCGCGCAAGCCAGGACATCCAATTCGAAAAGCCGCTTGAGAACGCCGAGAAGCAAGCGGCGGCGGCACCGGATGCCAAGCGTATCAAATTCTACCGCAATCCGATGGGGCTGCCCGACACCTCGCCGACGCCGAAGAAGGATTCGATGGGGATGGACTATCTCCCCGTCTACGCCGGCGAAGAAGAGGACGGCAGCACCGTCAAGGTCAGCGCCGGCAAGCTGCAGAAGGCCGGGGTGCGCTCCGAGCCTGTCGTACTGGCGCCGCTCGGTATGCCATTGCGCGCGCCGGGCACGATCCAGCTCGACGAGCGTCGCGTCTCGGTCGTCGCCCTGCGTTTCGAGGGTTTCATTGAGGCGGTCGAGAACGTCACCACAGGCTCGACTGTGCGCAAGGGCCAACCGCTGATGCGGGTCTACGGCCCGGCCCTGTCGAGTGCCGCCGCCGAATACGTCTCGGTTCTCAATGGGCGCGCCGACGGGCCGATCCCGGCGCAGGGTCTGAAGGGAGCGCGACGGCGGCTGGAGAACCTCGCCGTTCCCGATGCTGCCCTCAGCACGATCGAGCGGACGCGCGAGGTGCCCATAGCTATCGCATGGCCCGCGCCGCAGGACGGCGTCATCCTGGAGCGAGCGGCCGTGAACGGCATGCGGGCGGCACCAGGCGACGTGCTGTTCAAGATCGCCGACACCTCGGTCATCTGGGCGCAGATCGACCTTGCCGAGCGTGATCTCGGCATGGCCGCGGTCGGCCAGGAGGTCACGGTCTCTCCACGCGGCATGCGCGGTAAGAACTTCGCCGGCAAGATCGCGCTGGTCTATCCGCAGATCAACAAGGAGACCCGCACCGGACGAGTCCGGGTCGAGCTCGCCAATCCCGACGGCGCGCTGATGCCCGACATGTATGTCGAGGCGCAGATCGCGACGGGAACGGACAAGCCGGTGCTGAGCGTCGCCGACAGCGCCGTCATCGACAGCGGCGCGCGCCAGATCGTCCTGATCGACAAGGGCGAAGGCCGCTTTGAGCCCCGGGAAGTCAAGCTCGGGCGTCGCGGCGCCGGTCGCGTCGAGATCATGGAAGGCGTCGCCGCCGAGGACAAGGTCGTGGTCTCAGCCAACTTCCTGATCGATGCCGAAAGCAACCTCAAGGCCGCGCTCCAGGGCCTCGACAGCGGGGAGAAACAGCCATGATCGCCACGCTCATCGCCTGGTCGTCGCGCAACCTGATGCTGGTCTTCATCGGCACGGTCTTCGCCGTGGCGTCAGGCGCCTATGCCCTCAAGACGCTGCCGCTCGACGCGATCCCCGACCTCTCGGACACGCAAGTCATCGTCTACACCGAATACAAGGGCCAGGCCCCGCAGGTGATCGAGGACCAGGTCACCTATCCGCTGACCACCGCCATGCTGACGGTGCCAAAGTCGAAGGTCGTACGCGGCTTCTCGTTCTTCGGCGTCTCCTTCGTCTACGTCATCTTCGAGGACGGCACCGACATCTACTGGGCTCGCTCGCGCGTGCTCGAATTCCTCAATGGCGCCGCCCGCAAGTTGCCGGCCGGCGTGACGCCGACGCTTGGACCTGACGCGACCGGCGTCGGCTGGGTCTACCAATATGCGCTGCAGGCCAAGGACAAGTCGCTCGCCGATCTGCGCTCCCTGCAGGACTGGACCATCCGCTTCGGCATCGCCAAGGCAGAGGGCGTCGCCGAGGTCGCCAGCGTCGGCGGCTTCGTCAAGCAGTACAATGTCGTGGTCGATCCCAACCGGCTGCGCGCGCTCGGCATCCCCCTCTCGAAGGTGCGCGACGTCATCCGCGGCAGCAACGCAGATGTCGGCGGCCGCACGGTCGAGCTCTCGGAGTTCGAGTTCATCATCCGCGGCCGCGGCTATCTCAAAAGCGTCGCCGATCTCTCCAATGTCGTGCTCAAGGTGAGCAACGGCACGCCGGTCCTGCTCAAGGACGTGGCGCGGATCGAACTCGGCCCCGACGAGCGTCGCGGCATCACCGAACTCAACGGCGAGGGCGAGGTCGCCAGCGGCATCGCTTTGCAGCGCTTCGGCCAGAACGCGCTGAGCGTGATCGAGAACGTCAAGGCGCGACTGGCCGACATGGCCGCGAGCCTGCCCAAGGGGCTCGAGATCGTGCCGGTCTATGATCGCTCAAACCTGATCAACGATGCCATCGCGACGCTGAAATCGACGTTGATCGAGGAAAGCATCATCGTCGCCCTGGTCTGCTTCGTCTTTCTGCTGCATGTGCGCAGCGCGCTGGTGGCGATCCTGATGCTGCCGGTCGGCATCCTGATGGCCTTCGGTATGATGAAGCTGCTCGGGCTCGGCTCCAACATCATGAGCCTGGGCGGCATCGCCATCGCGATCGGCGCCATGATCGACGCGGCCATCGTGATGATCGAGAACGCTCATAAGCATCTCGAACGCGCGCCGCCCGGCAAACCACGGATCGAGTCCCTGATCGAGGCGGCGAGCGAGGTCGGCCCAGCGCTGTTCTTCAGCCTGCTGATCATCACCGTCTCGTTCCTGCCGATCTTCACCATGGAAGCGCAGGAAGGGCGGCTGTTCAGTCCGCTCGCCTTCACGAAAACCTTCGCGATGGCTGCGGCCGCGATCCTTTCGGTGACGCTGGTGCCGGCACTGATGGTGATCTTCGTGCGCGGAAAAATCGTTCCCGAGCACCAAAACCCGGTGAACCGCCTGCTGATCTGGCTTTATCGCCCACTGATCGGGCTGGTGCTGCGGGCCAAGACCGTGACCATCCTGCTGGCATTGGCGGCGCTTGCCGTCTCGATCTGGCCGGCGCGCCAGCTCGGCAGCGAGTTCATGCCGAGCCTGAACGAAGGCACGCTGATGTACATGCCGACGACCTTGCCGGGCTTGTCGGTGACCAAGGCGGCCGAGTTGCTGCAGATCCAGAACCGGATCATCAAGACCTTCCCCGAGGTGACCTCGGTCTACGGCAAGGCCGGCCGCGCCGAGACCGCGACCGACCCGGCCCCGACCGAGATGTTCGAGACCGTGATCAACCTGAAGCCCAAGGCCGAATGGCGGGCCGGCTTGACTGTCGATGGCCTAGTTGCGGAACTCGACAAGTCGCTCCAGTTTCCCGGCATCTCCAACGCCTGGACCATGCCGATCAAGGCGCGCACCGACATGCTAGCGACCGGCATCCGCACGCCGATCGGCATCAAGGTGCTGGGCACCGACCTCGTCGAGATGGAAAAGCTCGCCCGGCAGATCGAGACCGTGGTCAAGGCCGTGCCGGGCACCGCCAGCGCCTATGCCGAGCGCGTCATCGGCGGATACTATCTCGATGTCACGCCCGATCGCGACGCGCTCGCGCGCTACGGCCTGATGATCAGCGACGTGCAGGATTCGGTCTCAACCGCGCTCGGCGGCGAGACCGTGACGACGACCGTCGAGGGCCGCGAGCGCTACGGCGTCAATATCCGCTATCCGCGCGACTATCGCAGCGACCCGCAGTCGATCGCGCGCGAAGTCCTCGTCGGCATGCCCAGCGGCGGCACCGTGCCGCTCGGCGAGGTGGCTTCGATCAAGCTCGCGCGCGGCCCGACCACGATCCGCACCGAGAACGGCCAGCTTGCGATCTACATCTTCGTCGACATCCGCGACCGCGATCTCGGCGGCTATGTCGCCGATGCAAAGGCCGCGGTCGCAGCCAGCATCCAGTTCCCGCCCGGCTCCTATGTAACCTGGAGCGGCCAGTTCGAGTATCTCGAACGCGCCAAGGCGAAACTCGCCGTCGTCGTGCCGGTGACGCTGCTGAGCATCTTCCTGCTCCTCTATCTCAACTTCCGGCGCCTGACCGAAACGCTGATCGTGATGCTGTCGCTGCCCTTCGCGCTGGTCGGCGGCCTCTGGCTGATGTGGTGGCTCGGCTTCAACCTCTCGGTCGCGGTCGTGGTCGGCTTCATCGCGCTCGCCGGTGTCGCCGCCGAGACCGGGGTGATCATGCTGATCTATCTCGACCACGCCCTCATCGAGGTGAAGGCAGCGCGCGCTCGCGACGGCCGACCCTTCACCCGGGTCGATCTGCGCGAGGCGATCATGCTCGGCGCCGTCGAGCGCGTCCGTCCCAAGATGATGACCGTCGTTGCCATCATGGGCGGCCTGATCCCGATCCTGTGGAGCACGGGCGCCGGCTCGGAGGTAATGCAGCGCATCGCCGTGCCGATGATCGGCGGCATGGTCTCCTCGACCGTACTCACGCTGGTGGTGATCCCGGCGATCTATGCTCTCATTAAAGGGTATGGGCTGCCGGTGGCCGCAGCCCAGCCGGATATCAGCGGTGAACCCAACGCCGCTATGGTTGCAGCGGGAGCTGTGCACTAAGTTTTCCTGTTTGCGTCCGGTGCTTGGCAAGGCCTTGACGCTTGAGTGCCTGATCGTAGCGGGCGACCCTAGGCTGAGGGATGGGCCGCGTCCGGGTCGTTTGGGTTTGACGACCGATCTGCGCCGGCCCAGACTGCAAAGAAAATATCAAACAATTGAGGGAGAGGATGAGTGTCAGTCGGTCCGAACCGGCTAAAAGGAGCACCGACCTTTATAGCCACTCGTAGAGCGTTGCTTGCCGGGCTAACCGGCACTCTGGCATTCTCTGCCGTACCCACCGTGCGCAGCGCCCAGCCGTTCCGTTTCGGGCTCACGCCTGTGTTCCTGAGCTCCGACCTGGAGCTGCTTGAGGCGCTTCAGAAGTACCTGAGCTCCTCGATGGGAACCGAGGTGCAGCTCGTCCTCAAGCGCACCTACCAAGAGATCACGTCTCAGCTCGTTTCGGGGCTTCTCGATGCCGCCTGGATCTGCGGTTTCCCCTTCGTCGCCTATCGCCAGGAACTCGACCTCGTCGCCGTGCCGATTTGGCGGGGCCGAATGACCTACCAAAGCTACCTCATCGTCGCGGACGGGCGAGAGGCTTCCACCATCAATGATCTGCGTGGCGACATCCACGCGTTCTCAGACCCGGATTCAAACTCCGGCTATCTAGTGACGCGCGCGCTCTTGGCTGAGCAGAGGGTCAAACCGCAGGATTTCTTCCTACGGACATTCTTTACATATGGCCATCGCAACGTCGTCCGCGCCGTCGCGGCAGGCCTCGCTCAATCCGGCAGCGTCGACGGTTATGTCTGGGAGGTCATGACCGAGACGGAGGCTGGGCTCACGCGTCAGACTGTGCCGGCGTGGCGCTCGGACTGGATGGGATTCCCGCCGATCGCGACCGCGGCCACAAATGCCGGCAGCGATGGGGTCGCAAAGCTGCGCAAGGCCCTTTTGGAGATGCCGCTGGCGTCCCTCGGTCGCGATGTCCTCGATCTGCTGCGCCTAGACGGCTTCGCGAAAGGCGATCCCTCGCTGTTCGACAGCATCGCCCGGCGCGTCGATCTCGTGAGGGCCGCGGGATGAAGCCGTTTCCGCTCGATCCGCGGCATTGGCCGCTCGCCTTCAAGGCTCCGCTCCTCGCGGCGACCTTCATGCTCGTCGTCAGCGGCGTCTTGACGAACGCGGTTCTTTCCCGCCTGCGGGAGACGCAGGAACGTCATCTCGCCGCGATGTCTACGATCTACCTGAACGGCCTCGCCGCCGCCCTGGTGCCTCACGTCCTGAGAGACGACATCTGGGAGGTCTTCGACACCATCGACCGTGGCGCCAGCCTAGAAGGCGGCTTCGGCCGCGCGACCGTTATCGTCACCGATACGAACGGGCAGACCATCGCCGCCAGCGATCCGAAGCGGACCCCGGTATCGAGCCGGCTGGCCGACAGGGAAAAGACCTTTCAAGGCGAGAGCACGCTGATCGTCGATGCCGTCAGCGCAAGGGCCTACGCCCGCCGCGCGCTCGTCTACCAGGATCGGCGCATCGGTACGATCTACGTCGACTACGACGTCCGTCACCTGCTGCGGGAGCGCGAGGACGTCCTGCGAACGCTGCTCGGAACGAACGCGGCAATCGCCATCCTCCTGGCGGCCATCGGCTACTGGATCATCCGGCGGATGCTCGGACCTCTGCGTACGCTCTCGCGCCACCTCGATCTCGGCGTTGCCGGAGCCGTTCAGCCCATTCCCGTTGCCGAGCTGCAGGGGGCGACGTATGAATTCCGTCGCCTCTTCCGGCGGTTCAACGTCATGGCAGAGGCTCTCAACGACCGCGAGGCGATGGCGAGGGAGCTGGCGAACGAGGAGCGCCTGGCGAGCCTCGGGCGTCTCGCCTCCGGAATGGCCCATGAGATCAACAACCCGCTCGGCGGGCTCTTCAACGCCATCGACACGATCAAGCGGCACGGCGAAAAGCCATCCGTGCGCAACGCTTCGCTCGATCTCATCGAGCGCGGATTGAGGGGCATCCGCGATGTCGTCCGCGCCACGCTCGCCACCTATCGGGCCGATCGCGACCCCCGAAACCTGAGCGCTGCCGACCTGAACGACCTGAGATTCCTGCTCGGGCCCGAGATCGCTCGCCGCGCGTTGACCCTCGATTGGAGCAACGTGATCGAGAGGGACCTGCCGGTGCCCGCCTCAGCCGTGCGCCAGATCGCCCTGAACCTTCTCCTGAACGCCTTGCAGGCCTCACCATCGGGAGCTCGGCTGCATTTCGGGGTGTTGGCATCAGGCGATCAGCTTAATCTGTCCATACACGATCAGGGCCCTGGCCTAAGCCCTGAAGCCCGGGCGGTGCTCGACGGTGTTGGCAGACCCATTTCATCGGGTGACGGCAGTGGCCTGGGGCTCTGGATGACACGGCGCCTCGTGCACGATCTCGGCGGCCGCATCGCCGTCGAGACGTCTCCCATCGGTGGCGCCCTAGTGCGCGTCATCATCCCGCTGGTGGCTGTGGAGGAGATGCGCGATGTCGCTTGAACGCCGGGCCATTGGGGTCATTGAGGACGATCCCATCATGGGAGAGTCGCTGGTCCAGCGCCTGACGCTCGAAGGTGCCCAGGTCAGCTGGTGGCGCACGAAGTCCGATGCCGTGACGGGACTTGCTCGCAGCCGGCACCATGCCGTGGTCTGCGACCTGAAGCTGCCGGACGGGTCCGGCGAGGACATCTTCGCCGAAGCCGTCAAGTCCGAAGGCGCGCCGCCGTTCCTCTTCATGACCGCCTATGGCGAGATCGACCAGGCCGTACGCCTGATGCGCTGCGGAGCGGGCGACTACGTCACGAAGCCGTTCGACATGACAGCCTTCCTCGAGCGCCTGGAGGCGCTCGCCGACCCGCTCGAGGGCGATGATCACGGCATTCTGGGCGTCTCCGCTGCCATCCGCGCGGTCGAACGGACGCTCGTTCGTCTGGCCAAGGTCAGCGCACCGGTCCTGCTGACCGGCGAGACGGGAAGCGGCAAGGAAGTCTGCGCCCGCCTCCTCCACGCCTCGCGTGGACGCGATGCCGGTCCCTTCATGGCAGTCAACTGTGCGGCAATCCCTGCAGAGCTCATGGAAAGCGAACTCTTCGGCCACGAGAAGGGCGCCTTCACCGGAGCGCAAGGACGGCACTTGGGGTACGCCGAGCGCGCCGGCACGGGCACGCTCTTCCTCGACGAGATCGGCGATCTCGCCCCACGGCTGCAGGCCAAGCTTCTTCGTCTCCTGGAGGACCGGACGTTCACCCGCGTCGGCGGCGAGCTACCCCAGACCTTCAAGGCCCGCATCGTCTGCGCGACCAATGCAGACCTCCCGGCAAAGGTGAGGGCGGGCACGTTCCGCGAGGACCTTCTGTACCGTATCAACGTCGTGAACGTGCCATTGCCGCCGCTCCGCGACCGTGGCGAGGACATAGTCTGGCTTATTGACCGGTTCGTCTCGGAGCGTGAGGAACAATCCGGGGATCGCATCCACGGCCTCAGCGCCTTGGCGCTCGAGGCCGCGCTCGCCCATAGCTGGCCGGGGAATGTGCGTGAACTGAGAAACCGCGTGGAGCGGGGGATCGCTCTCGGCGACGGGCCTCTGTTGATGCCCGGCGATCTCTTCCCGGACATGGCGCCGACATTGCCGTCAGGAATACGCGAGGGACTGGACGGCGTACGCGACGAGGCAGAGCGCCGGCACATCATCCGGGTGCTGGCGGAGAGCGGCGGAGCCATGCAGGCGACGGCCAAGGCCCTGGGAATCTCGCGTACGACATTGTGGGAGAAGATGAAGCGCCACGGGATTCCGACAGCGTCGGCATGACCGGAAAGCCGGACGTTCGCGCTCGCAGCATGTTCGGAATTCCGAACATCCGAGAGACGCGCCAATCGTCCATGTCATTGAAATTAAAACATTTCTAAAGCGCAGCTCGATCGGCACGCGATCTGCAGTCCTCCAGCGCCGGCTCAGAAGAAGCAGGTCTGGAGGATTCCCAATGAAGAAGTGCGATCTGATGGTCGACATCGGCCGACGCCGGTTCCTGTCGGGAGCCGGCATCGCCGCAGCAGGCGCCGCGGCGACCACGATGGTCCCGGGGTCGGCTCAGGCCAAGCCTGCGTCCGCACGCGTCGATTATCCGGTCAACCGCCTTGGGACCGTTTCGGAGCTGAATGTCAACGAGCCCAAGGACGTCTCCTATCCCGACGCGGATGCGCCGGGTGTCCTAATCAAACTCGGCAAGCGCGTTCCCGGTGGCGTCGGCCCTGATGGCGACATCGTGGGCTTCGCGACGCTCTGCCCCCACAAGGGCTACCCGCTCGCCTTCAACGCGACCGACAAGACCCTGAACTGCCCTGGCCACTACTCACGCTTCGACTGTGAAGCCGGTGGGCAGCAGATCTGGGGCCAGGCGACCCAGAACCTCCCACAATACGCGCTTCGCGTCGAAGCCAACGGCGACATCGTGGCGGAGGGGCTCGACGAGCTCCTCTACGGCCGCCTGTCCAACGTGCTCTGAGCGGAGGATCGACCATGACCTACAAGCGCCAGATCGACCGCCTCCCGATCGTCCCAGCGGACGCCAAGGAGCACAACGTCACCTGCCACTTCTGCATCGTCGGCTGCGGCTACAAGGCCTACACCTGGGACATCAACAAGCAAGGCGGCACCGACCCGAGCCAAAACAAGTTCAAGGCCGACCTGTCGAAGCAGGAGGGCGCCGACAGCGCCGCCTGGTACTCGCCCTCGATGTACAACATCGTCAAACAGGGCGGCAAGGACGTCCACCTCGTGATCATGCCGGACAAGGGCTGTTCCGTAAATTCCGGCCTGGGCTCCGTTCGCGGCGCACGGATGGCCGAAACCTCCTTCTCCGAGGCCCGCTCGACGCAGGCACAGCGCCTGACCGATCCCATGGTCTGGCGCTACGGCGCGATGTCGCCAACCTCATGGGATGACGCGCTCGACCTCGTCGCCCGCGTCACCTGCCAGGTCGTCAAGGACCAGGGCGAGGACGGTCTCTTCGTGTCGGCCTTCGACCATGGCGGAGCCGGCGGTGGCTACGAGAACACCTGGGGCACCGGGAAGCTCTACTTCGGCGCCATGAAGGTCAAGAACATCCGGATCCACAACCGGCCGGCCTACAACTCCGAGGTCCACGCCACCCGCGACATGGGCATCGGCGAGCTCAACAACTGCTACGAGGACGCCCAGCTCGCGGACACGATCGTGATGGTCGGAGCGAACTCGCTGGAGACCCAGACCAACTACTTTCTCAATCACTGGGTACCCAACCTGCGCGGCACTTCGATCGAGAAGAAGAAGGCCGAGCTGCCGAACGAGCCCCACGCTGCCGGCCGGATCATCATCGTCGACCCGCGCCGCACCGTCACGGTCAATGCCTGCGAGACCGAGGCGGGCAAGGACAACGTGATGCACCTCGCCATCAATTCGGGCACGGACCTCGCCCTCTTCAACGCCTGGATGACCTACATCGCGGAGAAGGGGTGGACGGACAAGGCGCTGATCGCGGCTTCCACGAACGGCTTCGACAAGATGGTCGCCGCCAACAAGACCACGCTCCAACAGGCGGCAACCCTGACCGGGCTGACGGTCGACCAGATCCGACAGTCCGCCGAATGGATTGCGATGCCGAAGGAGGGAAATGCCCGCCGCCGTACGATGTTCGCCTATGAGAAGGGCCTGATCTGGGGCAACGACAACTACCGCACCAACGGCGCTCTCGTGAACGTCGCGCTCGCCACCGGCAACATCGGCCGTCCGGGTGGAGGCTGCGTGCGCCTAGGTGGCCATCAGGAAGGCTACTCGCGGCCCTCCGACGCGCATGTCGGCCGTCCGGCCGCCTATGTCGACAAGCTCCTGCTCGAGGGCAAGGGTGGCGTCCACCACGTCTGGGCCTGCGACCACTACAAGACCACGCTCAACGCCCATCAATTCAAGCGGAACTACAAGAAGCGCACCGACATGGTGAAGGAAGCCATGGACTCGGTGCCCTTCGGCGACCGCGCCGCGCTCGTCACGGCGATCGTCGACGCCATCAAGAAGGGCGGGTTGTTCTCGGTCGACGTCGACATCGTGCCGACCCAGATCGGGCAGGCGGCTCATGTCTGGTTGCCCGCAGCCACTTCGGGCGAGATGAACCTGACCTCGATGAACGGGGAGCGCCGCATGCGTCTCGTCGAGCGCTACATGGACCCGCCCGGCCGCGCGATGCCGGACTGCCTGATCGCGGCGCGCATCGCCAACAACATGGAACGCGTCTACCGCGAGATGGGGATGGCGCAGGTCGCCGACAACTTCAAAGGCTTCGACTGGAAGACCGAGGAAGACGCCTTCATGGACGGCTACGCCAAGCATGAGAAGGGTGGGGAGCACGTCACCTATGCGCGGCTGAAGGCTATGGGCACCAACGGCTTCCAGGAGCCTGCCACAGGCTTTGCCGACGGCAAGATCGTCGGCACCAAGCGCCTCTTCGCCGATGGCAAGTTCGGCGGCAAGGACGGCAAGGCGACCTTCATGGAGACGCAGTGGCGCGGGCTCCAGGCTGCCGGCAAGCAGGCCGAGAAGGACAAGTTCGCGTTCCTGATCAACAATGGGCGTGCGAACCTCGTCTGGCAGAGCGCCTATCTCGACCAGCAGGACGACTTCGTCATGGCCCGCCAACCCTACCCCTTCATCGAACTGAACCCCGCCGACATGACGGAGCTCGGCCTGAAGGACGGCGATCTGGTCGAGGTCTTCAACGACAATGGCTCGACGCAGGCGATGGCCTATCCCACACCCTCGGCGAAGCGGAAGCAGGCCTTCATGCTCTTCGCCTTTCCGACCGGCGTCCAAGGGAACGTGGTCTCGGCCGGCGTCAACGAGTTCGTCATCCCGAACTACAAGCAGACCTGGGGCAACATCCGGAAGATCGCCAACGCCCCGGAGGGAACCAGGCACCTGTCCTTCAAGAGCCAGGAGTACGCGGTCTGATCGCTGCGCCGATAGGGCCGCTCGTTCGCGAGCGGCCCTATCTCTTGTGCTCCAGCCCTCGCCAGTCAGGTCCCATTGATGACGATCGCGATTACCTCGCAACCCCCCGGCGCTCTGCGGGAGCCTCGGAACGACCTCCTGTCAGTTCTGGAAGCCTGCGCTAGCGCGGCGCGATACGCCGCGCCCTTGCGAGGGGCGGAGACGGTGCCGATCTTCGATGCCATGGGGCGCACCCTCGCGGCGACCGTCGCGGCCAGGGTGGCCATGCCACCCTTCACGCAGTCCGCCATGGATGGGTACGCCCTCGCAGCAGGTGATGGCCTACCATCTGGGTCACGCCTCGATGTCGTCGACCGGATCGCCGCAGGCTCGGTCGGGAAGAGGGTTTTAGAGGGCAAGGCATCTCGCCTCTTCACAGGCGCTCCGCTGCCCGACGGGGCCGACGCCGTCGTCATGCAGGAACACATCGAGCGCGAGGGAAACGCGATCATCCTTGGCCGGCCGATCAGGGCGGGCGACAACGTGCGATATCGCGGCGAGGATATCGAACCGCTCGAGCGGCTCCTCGGCGCCGGTGAACGGCTCGACGCCCGTCACATAGCGCTGCTGGCGGCACAGGGAATCGACCGCGTCGACGTACGTGTCCGTGCGCGCGTCGCCGTGATCTCCACAGGCGATGAACTGCGACAACCCGGCGCCGGCCTGGGGGCCGCCGCGATCTACGATTCCAACAGGCCGATGTTGCTTGCCCTCATTGCGCAGGCTGGCCTGATCGCGATCGACGGCGGCTGGGTGCCGGACGATGCGGGCCGCCTCTCCGCCCGCATGCGCGAACTCGCCGGGTGTGCGGACCTCGTCATTACCAGCGGCGGCGCATCGGTGGGCGAAGAGGATCACGCCTTGACCGCTCTCGAGCGGGCAGGAGGCCGAGGCGAGACGCTCCAGATGGCGCTCAAGCCCGGGAAGCCCGCGGTCGTCGGCGCGATCGGGGCCGCGGCCTATCTCGGTCTGCCGGGCAACCCCGTATCGAGCCTGGTGTCCTGGCTCATCCTCGGCCATGCCATGGTGAGCGCCCTGGAAGGCCGGGCTCCGAGACAGCGCCTGGGCTGCCCGATGACGAGCCGCTCCCGCTTCGACCGCCGTCCAGGGCGCGCCGAATTTGCGCCCGCCCGCCTGTCGGAGGACGGTCGCGTCGAGATTCTCGGGCGCGGCGGTTCGGCTCGGCTGAGACCGCTCGTCCAAGCCGATGGGCTGGCCGAGATCGCGACGGAGAATGCCGGCGTCCTGCCGGGCGATACGGTCCTCTTCCACCCTTTCCGCGACGGCTTCGTCGTCTGATCCAGCCCATCGGGAGCATCGAAGATATGAAATCCGTCTGGCCTGCACTTGCCTTCGCCGCCTTTTCGGCGACCGGCGCCATCGCACAGGACATCTCAGCCGGCGAAAGATCCTGGAACAAGTGCCGCGCGTGTCACCAAGTCGGTGACGCCGCCAGGAACGGCGTCGGTCCGCAGCTCAACGGCCTGATCGGGCGGCACTCCGGCGCGGTAGAGGGATACAGCTACTCGGCCGCCAACAAGAACTCCGGCATCACCTGGGACGAGGCTGTCTTCGCGGACTACATCAAGGATCCGAAGGCCAAGATCCCCGGCACCAAAATGGTCTTCGTAGGCATCAAGAACGAGCAGGAGATCAAGGATCTGACGGCCTTCCTCAAGCAGTTCGCGGCGGACGGCAAGAAGGCGCCATGAGCTAGCTTCGAACCGGGTAAGCGACCGCTCGGACCGGCAGTGCCGTCGTCGCGATGAAGCAGGCCGTCAGCATCAGGCCGGACCCGAGCAGGCAGGCATAGAGCCCTCCGGCCTGATAGAGCAGCCCGGAGAGCAACGTGCCGGCGAAGCGGCCGAGCGCATTGGCGGCGTAGTAGAAGCCGACATCCTCGGCCGATTTCTCAGAACCTGCATAGGCCAGGATCAGGTAGGAGTGGACGGAGGAGTTCACCGCGAAGGCGAACCCGAACAGGCTTAGGCCCGCGACAAGGACGAGGTCGGGCCGCAGACCGGCCCCACTGGCGAGCAGCGCCGCGATGGCGAAGGGGATGAATGCCAGCCCGAGCGACCAGATTCGGGCCGCCGGAACCTCACTTGATAGCCCGTCGCTGCTGCGGCGGATGAAGGCTGGCGCCGCTGCCTGGACCAGCCCGTAGCCGATGGTCCAGAGCGCCAGAAACGTGCCGACCATCGTGAAAGTCCAGCCCGAGGCGTAAAGGAATACGGGGACGCCGACGACGAACCAGACGTCCCGCGCCCCGAACAGGGCGACGCGTGCGATCGCGAGCAGGTTGACGCTGCGGTTTTTGGCGAACAGCTCGCGCGCGTTCTTGCTGGCCTTCGCCTTGCCCATCATCGCCGGCAGGAACGTGACCACCCCGATCAGGATCAGCGCCAGCATCGCGGCCATCGCCCACAACGCGCCCCTGAAGCCGAGCGCCTCCAGCAGCAGCCCGCCGAGGAAGAAGCCGAGGCCCTTCATCGCGTTCTTCGAGCCGGTGAACCAGGCGACCCAGTGGAACAGGCGACCTTCCGCGTCCTCGGCTTTCGCGGCCGCCTCGGCCACCTTGATCGCCGATTTCGAGGCAGTTTTTGTGAAGTCCTTGGCGACGCCGCAGACGCCCTGCGCCATCACGACCCAGGCGACCGAGGCCGCGGCCGTCCAGTCGGGCGACAAGCCCGAAAGCAGGAGGAAGCCGAGGATTTGGGTGGAAAGCCCCACCGCCAGCATCCGCGTGATGCCGTAGCGCGCCGCGAGCCAGCCGCCGATCAGGTTGGCGGCGATGCCCGCCGCCTCGTAGAGCAGGAACAGGAAGGCGAGCGTGAAGGGCGAGTAGCCGAGACGGAAGAAGTGCAGCAGCACGAGCATGCGCAGCGCGCCGTCGGTCAGGGTGAAGCCCCAATAGGCCGCGGTGACGATGGCGTAGTTGCGCGAGCCTTCGGTCATCCTCTCAGATCCCGACCCGTTCGAGATGGCAGGCGAGATCGACCATCCGGCAGGCATAGCCCATCTCGTTGTCGTACCAGGCGTAGACCTTCAGCATCGTCCCGTCGGTGACGAGCGTCGAGAGCCCGTCGACGATCGCGGAGCGCGTGTCGCGCTGGTAGTCGATCGAGACGAGCGGCCGGGCCTCGAAGCCCAGGATGCCGGCGAGCGGCCCCTTGGCTGCCGCCTCGAACAGCGCGTTGACCTCGGCGGCCGTCGTCGGTCGCTCCAGCTCGAAGACGCAGTCCGTCAGCGAGGCGTTGAGCACAGGCGCGCGCACGGCGTGGCCGTCGAGCTTGCCCTTGAGCTCCGGGTAGATCAGCGCGATCGCGGTGGCGCTGCCCGTCGTCGTCGGCTGCAGCGAGAGCATCGCCGAGCGCGCCCGACGCAGGTCCTTGTGGGGGGCATCAACGACCACGTTGGTGTTGGTCGGATCATGGATGGTGGTGATCTGGCCGTGCCGGATCCGCAGGTTCTCGTGCACAACCCTCACCACTGGGGCGAGGCAGTTGGTCGTGCAGGAGGCGGCAGTCACGATTGGATGCGAGGCCGGGTCGTAGAGGTGCTCGTTGATGCCCACGACCACGTTGAGCACCGACGCGTCCTTCACCGGCGCGGCCACGATGACGCGCTTGGCGCCGCGCTTCAGATGGCCCTCGATCGTCGCCGGCGTGAGGAACTTCCCGGTGCATTCCAGAACCATATCGACGCCGAGATCCCCCCATGGAATGTCGCCTGGCGCCGCCTCCGCGGAGAAGCCCATCTTCCGTTCGTCGATCCGGATCGCCACGTCGCCTTCAGGTCCGATATCGGCACGCCAGCGCCCCTGCATGCTGTCGAATTCGAGCAGGTGGGCGGTAGCCGTCGCCCCGCCCTTGATCTCGTTGAGATGCACGACATCGAGCCGGTTGCCGGAGCGCGGATCATCGCCCTGCCGATCGGTAGCGCCGAACGCCGCCCTGAGCGCCAGACGCCCGATGCGCCCCATGCCGTTGATTCCGACCCGCATGTCCCTGCTCCGTCCGATGATCCCGAAGGCTCCTTCACCCGGATGACGACAATATGTCAATATGTCGGTTGACTCCGACATATTGATCATACAGCATTTATGTCGACATCAACCGACATAACGAGATACGATCATGGAAACGGCTCCCCTCAAGGTGCTCTTCGTCTGCAAGGGCAACCACGCGCGCTCGATCATGGCGGAATCCATCATGCGCCGGCTTGCCGGTGACAAGTTCACGGTCTTCAGTGCCGGCTCGCAGCCTCGGCCTGAAATCAGTCCCTTCGTCGTTCGACTGCTTCAGTCGTTGAACCACGACATGACGGGGCTGCAGCCGAAGAGCTGGAACGAATTCGCGGGGCGGGACTCGCCGGAGCTGGACTTCGTATTCACGCTGTCGGAGACCGCCGCCAACGCGGTGCCGCCAGCCTGGCCCGGCAACCCGATGACGGCGCTATGGACACTACCCGATCCCGCCGCCTTCGAGGGCGAGGACGTCCAGAAAGCGCTCGCCTTTGCGGATGCCTACCGCATGCTGAACAACCGCATCTCGATCTTCTCGAGCTTGCCGTTGGCGACTCTGCAAGGCATGGCCCTCCAGCACCGGCTCGACGCGATCGGGAAGGACATGGGGCGCAGTGATCTCGGACCAAAGGAAGACGCGGCGTGACGCAAAAGCCGGAAGCATCGAAGCTGGAATCCTCCGACGCGGTCGCCTTGCTTGGTGCCCTCGCGCAGCCGACGAGGCTGGAGATCTTTCGACTTCTGATGCGCTATCGGCCCCACGGCCTCGCAGCCGGCGATATCGGCCGGCTGCTCGCCGTCGCGCACAACACGCTGTCATCGCATCTCGGCGCGCTGGAGCAGGTCGGGCTTCTGGCGTCGCGGCGCGAGGGGCGCCACATCATCTTCGCCGCCCAGGCCCCTCGTGCTGACGGCCTGCTGGCCTTCCTGTCCGACGCCTGCTGCACCGAGGGCGTTGCACCCTGCATGAGCGAGACGGCCGCGATTCCGGCACGTCGCGAATATGTCGCCAGCGATCATCCTCTGCGGGTGCTCGTCGTTTGCACCGGCAATTCGGCGCGCTCGATCATGGCCGAGGCCGTCCTCATCAGGGAAGGCCTCGGTCGGATCAAGGCCTTTTCGGCGGGGAGCCGCCCGCAGGAGGCGCCGCATCCACTCGCGCTCGGCCTTCTCGATGATCTCGGCTACGACATCACGGCCATGCGTTCGAAGTCCTGGGACGAGTTCCTTGGCACGAACGCGCCCGAGCTCGATCTTGTCATCACGGTTTGCGACGACGCGGCGGATGCCGCATGTCCGGCCTTTCCCGGTGTGCCCCTGCGAGTCCACTGGGGGCTCGACGATCCGGCAGGGGCCACTGGGCCGGCAGCGGCCAAGCATGCCGCATTCCTCCAGAGCTACCGCGACCTGACGGCGCGCGTCACTGCCTTTGTCAACCTCCCCTTCGAGCAAATGTCGCTCGCCGAGCTGCAGCCCGTGCTGGCGGCGATCGGCCGAATGGACGGCGCGACGGAGAAGTCGCTCGCTCAGGCGGCCTGACCCTTCCCGAACGCCCGAGCGCCTTCTGCGCGACGACGGAGGCGCTGGTGCGTCTCAAAAAATCCGCAACCTGACACTTGCACTCTACAAGGATAGTTGCAATATTGATCTCATGAATGATGAACAGGCTGTCGCCTCCCTCTCCGCTCTTGCGCATGTCGACCGACTGGCCGCCTTCCGAATGCTGGTGAAGGCCGGGCCTGACGGGATGCCGTCAGGCGAGCTAGCGGAGCGTCTTGAAATCCCGCCGACTCGGATGAGCTTCCACCTGGCGACGCTGGAGCGATCCGGCCTCGTCGCATCGCGGCGTGATGGACGCCGCATCATCTACGCCGCGAGCTACGATGACATGCGTGGGCTCCTCGGCTTCATCACCGAAGACTGCTGCGGCGGCAATGTTGCCATCTGCGGTGACCTCGTGACGCTGGCCAACACATCATGCGTTTCGGAGACGTGCTGATGCGCCTCCTTCGCGCGCCCTGACGCCGACAGAGCAAATACCAACCGCGGTCTAACCATCTCAGATGCGCCTTGAGCGCGGCCCGTCCATTGGCGTGGGTGCGGCCCACCTGCCGCGCGCATCCGTCGTCAACACTTGGAAGGTCCACGATGAGCGTCACGATCTACCACAACCCTGCCTGTGGCACGTCACGCAACGCGTTGGCGATGATACGCCAATCCGGCGAAGAGCCTGTTGTCGTTGAGTATCTCAAGACGCCGCCGAAGCGAGAGACGCTCGTTGCCCTCATCGCCGCGATGAGGCTCACACCTCGCGATGTCCTGCGCCAGAAGGGGACGCCCTATGCCGACCTTGGCCTCGACGACGCGAGCCTCTCGGACGAGGCGCTTCTGGATGCGATGATGGCGCATCCCATCCTGATCAACCGCCCGATTGTCATCACGGACAAGGGCGTCAGGCTATGCCGCCCATCCGAAACGGTGCTCGATTTGCTCGACCGTCCGGTGGCGAGCTTCACCAAGGAAGACGGCGAGGTCGTGGGCGACCTAGGAGCAAGGTCATGAAGGCGACGGCGACAAGCTTGATCGATCTTCCGAACGTCGCCATCGACCAGTTGGAGGCGATCGACGTACCGGCCCTCGCCGAGGGCGCCGCGCCCCAGCATCCACCGCGCATCCTCGTGCTGTATGGCTCGATCCGGGAGCGATCCTACTCGCGCCTCGCGTCAGAGGAGGCTGCTCGCCTGCTGCGCTGGTTCGGCTGCGAGGTGAGGACCTTCGATCCACACGGCCTGCCGCTGCCTGACGGCGCCGAGCCCGATCATCCCAAGGTGAAGGAGTTGCGTGACCTCGCCGACTGGGCCGAGGGCATGGTCTGGGTCAGCCCCGAGCGCCATGGCGCCATGACCGCAATCATGAAGGCGCAGATCGACTGGATACCGCTCAGCCTCGGCGCCAAGCGCCCGACGCAGGGCAAGACGCTGGCACTGATCCAGGTCAGCGGCGGGTCGCAGAGCTTCAACGCGGTGAACCAGATGCGCATCCTCGGCCGCTGGATGCGAATGATCACGATCCCCAACCAATCTTCGGTTCCGAAGGCGTTTCTAGAGTTCGACGAGGCCGGCCGCATGAAGCCTTCGCCCCTCTATAACCGCATCGTCGATGTCTGCGAGGAGTTGGTGAAATTTACTCATCTGACGCGCGGGCGATCCGGCTACCTGACCGATCGCTACTCCGAGCGGGTGGAAACGGCCGATGCGCTTATGAAGCGGGTCAACCAGGCCGCGATCTGACCTGCCGCTTCGAAACCTCATTCTTTTCCTGCCTCACCGCCTCGTCGTGCGCGGCACCACTTCCGTCGGATATCCTCATGCTTGCTCTCGCCATCTTCGTGGCCACGCTCGTTCTCGTCATCTGGCAGCCGAAGGGGCTCGGCATCGGCTGGTCGGCCTTAGGCGGGGCTGCGGTCGCCATGCTCGCCGGCGTCGTTGGCTGGGCCGATCTCGGAACGGTCTGGGGAATCGTATGGGACGCCACCTTCACGTTCGTCGGCCTGATCATCATCTCGCTCATTCTCGACGAGGCCGGATTCTTCGCGTGGGCGGCGCTGCATGTCGCGCGCTGGGGCGGCGGCAACGGGCGCCGGCTCTTCCCGCTCGTCATACTGCTCGGCGCCGTCATCGCAGCCTTCTTCGCCAATGACGGAGCGGCACTGCTGCTGACGCCGATCGTGCTGGCGATCCTGCTGCGGCTGAACTTCCCGCCGGCAGGCGCTATGGCCTTCATCGTCGCGTGCGGCTTCGTCGCCGACACGACCTCGCTGCCGCTGGTAATCTCCAACCTCGTCAACATCGTCACGGCGAACTATTTCCAGGTCTCCTTCGCCCGCTATGCGGCCGTGATGGTGCCGGTCGATCTGGTCTCGCTCGCGGCCACGCTCGTCGTGCTCTGGGTCTACTACGGCCGCGACATCCCGGCCTCGTATGCGGTCGACGAGCTCGAAGAGCCCGGCGCCGCGATCAAGGACAGGGCCGTCTTCCGCGCCGCCTTCCCGCTGCTGAGCCTACTGCTCGTGGCGTATTTCGCGACCGCGCCGCTCGGCATTCCGATCGCCTTCGTGACGGGCGCCGCCGCGCTCGTCCTCGTCGCCATCGCGGGGCGCTGGTTCTCCGGCGGAAAGGGCGCCGTCGTCTCGGTGCCGAAGGTCCTGCGCGAGGCGCCCTGGCAGATCGTTCTGTTCTCGATCGGGATGTATCTCGTGGTCTACGGCCTCGGCAATGCCGGCCTGACGGACATCGCGGCGGGCGTGCTGGTCTGGCTCGCGGACAAGGGGAGCTTCGTCGCCACGGTCGGGACCGGGTTCGTCGTCGCCCTCCTGGCTTCGGCGATGAACAACATGCCGGCCACTCTGGTCGGGGCCCTCGCGATCGACCGGGCCGACGTCGCTCCAATGACCCGGGAACTGATGGTCTACGCCAACATCATCGGCAACGACCTCGGCCCGAAGTTCACGCCGATCGGCTCGCTCGCGACCCTGCTCTGGCTCCACGTCCTCGCCGGCAAGGGCCAGACCATCACCTGGGGTCAGTACATGAAGGTCGGGCTCGTCATCACGCCGCCCGTGCTGCTGGTCACGCTCGTGGCGCTCTGGCTCTGGCTGCCGGTCATTTCGTGATGACGGCGCGAGGACCGGGCCAAATGGGCGGCGTCACGAACCAAGACTGTTTCCGATGAGCGCCGTCCTCGACGTCGCGGTGATCGGCGGCGGGCAAGCGGGTCTGGCGGCAGGCTATTTCCTGCGGCGGGCGGGTCTTCGCTTCGCCATCCTGGACGGGGAGCGGAGTGCTGGCGGCGCTTGGCTCCACGGCTGGGATTCGCTGCGTCTCTTCTCACCGGCCCAATGGAGTTCTTTGTCGGGCTGGCCGATGCCGACAACCGCCGGGGGCTATCCGACACGCGATGCCGTCATCGATTATCTCGGCCGGTACGAGCAGCGCTATGGCTTGGCCGTGGAACGACCGGTCGAAGTCGAAGCGGTCATGCGCGATGGCGACCAATTCGCGATCACAACCAACTTGGGTCGAAGGCAGGCGCGCGCCGTGATCAGCGCCACCGGTACGTGGAGACATCCGTTCCGGCCGTCCTACCCGGACGGACACCTCTTTCAGGGCCGTCAGCTTCATTCGGCGCAATACCGGACCGCGGCCGAGTTCACCGGTCAACGCGTACTCGTGATAGGAGGAGGCAATTCCGGAGCCCAGATTCTCGCCGAGTTGTCTCTTGTTGCCGACGTCACATGGGTGACGCCGGCACCACCGACATTCCTCCCAGACGAAGTGGATGGGCGCGTCCTATTCGAACGAGCCACCGCACGTTGGCGAGCGGCGCAGGAAGGCCGTTCGGTGGATGCGCCAGCCGGTGGGTTCGGCGACATCGTCATGGTACCGTCCGTCATGGAGGCGCGGGAACGAGGCGTCCTGAACGCCGTCGCGCCATTCGCGAGATTCTTCGAGGGCGGTGTGATTTGGCGCGACGGCAGCCGATCGGAGGTCGATTCTGTCATCTGGTGTGCGGGCTTCCGCCCGGCGCTTTCGCATCTGACCCCACTAAAACTGTTTCGCGGCGACGGCCGCGTCGCGACCGATGGAACTCGCTCGGTCATCGAGCCGAGGCTCTGGCTTGTCGGCTATGGCGACTGGACCGGTGCTGCTTCGGCTACGCTGATCGGCGTGATGCGGACCGCCCGGACGACGGTGGCCGAGATCGTCGAAGCCTTAGCGTGACACGACTGCCGCGCTCTTCGAACTTCGCCGCCGAGCGAGCCCATGCGTTAGTGCCATGTTCCCATCGACCGATCTGCGGCGATCTGGAACGTCGCTCGTTTGCGACGCCTATAGCTCTGGTTGGCGCGCTCCGGCATGAACGCACAGAAGCGCCAGCAGAGCGAGAATCCCGAGTCCGCTGGTCAGCCAGATCGCGTTGACGCCGTACCGGTCCAATGCGAAGCCGAAGATCAGAGGTGCGGCCGCCTGGAGGGCTCGCCCTGGCCCGCCGATGAGACCCTGCGTCAACCCGTAGCCCACGGGTCCGAAGAGAGCGAGCGGCAGCGTGCCCTTCGCGATCGTCAGCACGCCGTTACCCGCTCCGTGCAGGAAGGCGAAGGCATAGGCTCCCGGTGCGCCCAGCCAAAGTAGAACGGCCGCGCCGATCGGGTGCGTCAACGTCGCGAGCCGCGTCGAGACCAAGGGATGGAAGCGTCGCAGCAGTGTGAACTCAAGGATCCGCGCAGCGACCTGAGCAGGCCCGATCAGCGCCCCGGCGCCTACAGCGACCGCTGTCGTTGCGCCCGCCGCCTCCAGCAGCCTCGGCAAATGGGCCGCCATCGCCGTGCTGGTGAACCACGTGACGGCGAAGACGAAGGCGAGCAGGACCATCGCGAGCCTCGCGCGGGATGGTGGGCTGGCCTGCGTATCCGGCTCGGTCGCGGAGGCGGACGACGCCGCCAGATTGCCCGCCGGAAGCCAGGCGTTGAGAGGCAGCGCCAGCATCAGCTGGAGGGCGGCCCATCCGAAGCAGGCGATACGCCAGCCGTAGCGGGCCTCCATCAGCGCCGAGAGCGGCCAGCCGACGGTGCTGGCGAAGCCCGCGATAAGCGTGATGCCGGTGATCGGGGAGCGCGCCTCCCGCCCGTAGATGCAGGCAAGCGTGGCGAACGCGGCCTCGTAAAGGCCGATCCCCATGCCGAGACCGACGACAAGCCAGCCCAGCCAGAGCATGACGGGCCCTTGCGCCAGCGCCATGCAGGCGAGGCCGGCAGCGAGGATCAGGTTCGACGCGATCAGCATACCCCTGCCGCCATGGCGGTCGATCATCATGCCGGCCCAAGGCCCGACGATCGCCGAAACGACCATCGCGGCGGAGAATGCCGCGAAGATCATGACGGGACTGATGCCGAGATCGGCCGCCATCGGCGTCGCCAGCACGGCGGGCAGGTAGTAGGTCGAAGCCCAGGACACGGTCTGCGCAGTGCCCAGGGCGATCACGATCTTTGTCGTCGGCCGGCCGGGCGAGCTCATGCGCAGCAGCGTTCCTTTTCGCGAGGCTCGGCTTTTTTCCCGCAGCCACAGCCCGATCGTCCGGCGTCCTTGGCCTCGGCATCGTCGGCGCAGCAGGCGTCCGCCGCGGCAGGAGCCGGGCCGCCGCAGCAACCCGACGTCGCTGCCACCTTTACACCGGCTGGCATCGTGCTGCAGACGCCGGTCTCGGGGAGGACGAGCTCGACGCGCCTGGCTGCCTCATGGTCGCCGGCAATCTCGGCAACGATCGAGCGCACCTGTTCGTGCCCTGTGGCGAGCAGGAAGGTCGGCGCGCGACCGTAGGCCTTCATCCCGGCGATGTAGAAGCCGGGCTCGGGATGGGTGAGCTCGGCCGCGCCATGAGGCCGGACGGTGCCGCAGGAATGCACGTTCGGATCGATCAACGGCGCGAGCGCGGGGGGGCATTCCAGCGCCGGATCGAGTTGAACGCGCAGCTCGCGCAGGAAGCCGAGTTCGGGTCGAAAGCCCGTGGCGACGACGAGTTCGTCCGCCGCGAGGGCGCGGCCGTCGTCGGCGATCAGGCACAGTCCGGCCGCGCCTGTCTCGATCCGCTCGAGCCGATAGCCCATTTCGACGGCGATGTGTCCCTCGTCGACGAGTTGGGCAATCCGCGTCCCGAGTTCTCCGCGCGCCGCGAGCTGGTCGGCCGCGCCGCCGCCGAAAGCCTTGGCGAGATACGGCCCGCGATAGAGCCAGGTGATTTTGGTGTTCGGAACCCGCTCCTGGAGTTCCGCAAGCGCGATCAGCGTGCCGATCGCCGAGTGCCCGCCGCCGAGAACGGCGATACTACGGCCCGCGTAACGGCTTTCGGCCTCACCGTGCACGTCGGGCATGCCGTACCGGATCCGGCCGACCGCTTCCAACTCTCCGATGGCTGCCAAACCGCCTGAGCCAGCGGGGTTCGGCGAAAACCAAGTCCCGGACGTGTCGATGACGGCATCGGCCAGGACGGTCGTTTCGCCAGCATCGCTGCGATACCTGACGGCAAACTGCGCCCGCTCCCGGCCGGTTGTCTTCACTTTGTCGAATGCCAGCCGGGCGACCGCGACGACGTCGGCATCGAGCCGGATCGCCTCGCTCAGCGCGGAGTGCTCGGCAAGGGGCATGAGATATTGCCCGACAAGGTCGCCGCCGGTCGGATAGGCATCGGGCGAGGGCCGCTTCCACCCTGTCGCCGCGAGCAGGCGCTCGGCGGCCGTATCGACGTTGAACTCCCAAGGCGAAAACATCGGCACGTGTGCCCATTGCCTGACGGCATGGCCGATGGCCGGACCCTTTTCGAGGACGACGGGCTTCAGCCCGCGTTCGATGGCATGGGAGGCAGCGGCCAAACCGATCGGGCCTGCCCCGATGATTGCGATCGTCTTGCTCATGCTAATATCCCATATATCCGGATTTATCGAAATAATAAGCAAATTCAAGCAGCCTCTGCTCCTTGAGCCTGGCATCGCTCGTCGGCGCAGCACTCGTCGACGAGGAAGCCGACGAGGGCTTTCATGACGTCGTAGTTGGCCCGGCAGATCAGCGTTCGGCTCTGCCGCTCCTGCGTCACGAGGCCGGCATGGATCAGTGCCTTCAGGTGAAAAGAGAGGGTGGACTGGGCGATCTGGAGCCGCTGCTGGCACTCTCCGACGGACAGCCCCGCATGACCGGCCTTGACCAGAAGGCGGTACAGCGCAAGCCGGGTTGGGTTACCCAGCGCCTCAAGCTGCGATGCTGCTTCGTTCGCATTCATGACGTCTTGGACCATTTCAAATTTCGCTTGTCAATTCGTATTTCCAGTTTAATCGAATTATCGCGTGTGCGGGTCTGCTTCTACTCTCCTGCGAGTTTGTGGATGGTGTCCTGGCCTTTTTGAGGGACACCGCAACGGAGATCGTGGCCGCTGACATCGAAAGCGCAAAATGCGATGGCGCGATCTGTCCGCTCCTAGTCCGGCGCAGGTCTTTCGGACTGGATCGCTGACGCTAGACTGGATCCATACTCACCAACCGGAGACCAGCCCATGTCCTTGTCCGATTCCGCCCTGATCGTCATCGACGTGCAGGAATCCTTCCGCCATCGGCCGTATTTCTCGGAGGCCGACGTCCCGGCCTTCATCGAGAAGCAGCAAGCGCTGATCGACGGCGCTAAGGCCGCAGGCATCCCGATCGTCCAGATCTTCCATGTCGAGGACAATGGTCCCTTTGCCGAGAGCTCCGGGATGGTCAGGCCGCTCGAGCCGCTGGCGATCGCGCCCGATGCGGTGTTCCGCAAGCGCCGCCACAGCGCGCTCGTCGGCAGCGGGCTCGACGTCTGGCTGACGCACAACGGCATCCGCAGGCTGATCGTCTCCGGCATCCGCACCGAGCAGTGCTGCGAGACGACGACGCGGCATGCCTCGGACCTCGGCTACGCGGTCGACTATGTCGGCGAGGCGACGCTGACCTTCGTAATGACGGACGCAGCAGGTCGCTCGTGGAGCGCCGCCGAGATCAGGGCGCGCACCGAGCTCGTGCTGGCGGGCCGCTTCGCGCGGATCGCCACCGTAGCGGAAGCGCTATCCGCGCCGTCGCAGAAGATCGCCGCATGACGCATCCGCAGCAGCCGCACGTGGTGCCGGTTTATGTCTTGGTGCCGCCGCGCGTGCTGCTGCTCGATGCCGCTGGCCCGGTCGAGGTGCTGCGCAAGGCCAATCTCGAGCAGGGCGGCTTGCGCTTCGCCGTAAGCTATGTCGGCCCGCGCGCGACCGTGGCGAGCTCGATCGGGCTGGCTCTGGCCAAGATCGAGCCGTTGCCGGCGAGCCTGCCGCAAGGCGCGCTCGTCATCATCGCCGGCAGCGCCGACGCGCCGATGGGGCCGGCAGCCGAAGACTGCGAGGCGGACGCGCGCGACGAGGCCGTAATCGTCGCCTGGCTCACCGGTGCGATCCGTCCGGGCATCAGATTGGTCTCTATCTGCTCGGGCGCGCTGCTCGCCGCCCGTGCCGGCCTGCTCGACGATCACGACTGCACGACCCATCACGGGTGCATTGATGCGTTGGCAAGGCTCGCGCCGAGGGCGCGCGTCCGCGAGAATCGCCTCTTCGTCGAGGACGGCGAGCGCCTGACCAGCGCCGGCATCACGGCCGGCATCGACCTGATGCTGCACATCGTGGCGCAGATGGCCGGCCATAGCTGCGCGCTCGCGGTTGCGCGCTATCTCGTCGTCTATCTGCGTCGCGGAGGCGCCGACCCGCAGCTCTCGCCATGGCTGGAGGGGCGCAACCACATCCATCCCGCCGTCCACCGCGCCCAGGATGCGGTCACCGCGGACCCGACCGGACACTGGTCGGTCGAGACGCTCGCCGATGCCTCTGCCACGAGCCCGCGCCACCTCTCGAGGCTGTTCAACGCCCATGCCGGCATGAGCGTCACGGCCTATGTCAACCTAATGCGCGTCGCGCTAGCCCGCGAACTCCTGGCCGGATCGCGGCTCGACATCGAGACGGTGGCCGAACGCGCAGGCTTCGCCTCGCCCCGTCAGCTGCGCCGCGCCTGGGGAAGACTCAACGACCTGCCGCCGAGCCTAGCGCGACTGAAGGAGACCAGGGCAAGTCGCTGAAAGGACGACGTTTGGCGTTCACGCCGCAATCGATACGCGATCGCGGCTTCGTAGGCTTTGAACTGAGGTTCGCCGACGACACCTAATCCGTAAATCCAGGAAACAGCTCGGCAGCACCGGCACCGTCCAACGCGCTGGTCCAGGCCGATACCAGACGCGCGATCGGGTCTGATGTCCCGGACTGCCGCACGATGCTCACGATGGATGGATAATGGCCGCCGCGCTGTTTCAACTCCGACAGCGCCGCTTCCCTGTGCTCTCCGAGCTCGTTCAAGAGCCTGACGAGAACTTCCATTATGGCATCCAGTTGGACGACCCGAAGGCGCCCTTCATCCGTATAGACTTCGGGCCGTGCCGCGGTCAGATAGTCCCAAGCATCCGGCCATTTTTGACCAACCGCTTGTTCTCCTGAAAGCCACCGCGCACCCCGATAGAACTCGAGCGCGCGCCAGCATCGATCCGGTATCGCGACGGAATTGATCAGCCGTGGGGCCTCGCCGTCATTGACCGCTTTGATCAAGTCCTTCCTCAGAGGAGCCGCACGGGACTCTAGAGCGGCCGCGACGGCAGTATCTGACTTTATGCAATCCGCCTGGGAAGAATAGCCAAATGCAGAAAGTGCCGTATCGAGATAGCAAAAGCGAGGATAGGGCAGCAATTGGATGATCCGGAATATGCTCAGGGTCGCCGTCTCCCAACCGACTGGCAGAGCCGCCGTGTGCACGTCATCGAGGGGCAGACCGACCCTCGCGCGCAGGATTGCCGTGTCTCTGAGGATCGGGTCGGCAGTCTGAGCTACCTTCTTGGTCGGCGCTGCCGGGGCAGTTTCGGCGATTGCGTCCTTGATACGCGCTATCTGATGTTCGGCCGTCGACCCCTTTTTTGCTGGTGCGGTTCCAACGACCTTGCGCTTGCCCCATCGCGGGCGGCCTGCCGTATCCAGGAGGACGAGGCCGCGCCTAGGTGCTCCATTCTTGATCGGCACGAAGCGGCGGACGTCAGCACTCGCGGGAGCTGCCAATACTGCTATCAGAGCGTCAACCTCAGCGCGGCAAACCTCCACGTCCGCGAGGGGCAGGCTGAATTCCTTCGACAGGTCGCTGGCCGACAATGACGCCGCCCTCAGATCCGCATAGGCATCCTGCAGGCTACGGTTCAGGCGTTCATAGTCGGCCCTCTCGGCGAGGTAGCGCACATAGTTTTTCCGCCGGCTGCGGACACGGCGATACTCGGTATCGGCGCCGGACTTTCCCCCACCCCGACCATCCTGCGCCGCTTCGATCCCGAGGCTTCGTACGATGTCGTCTTCGACCTCCTTCATGGCAGTGGGAAGGGCACTGCCGACAAAGCGATTGGTTGTAGGGAGGACGGCCGCAGGAGACGTCGCAATCACCCTCTCGACCATGGCACCATGCCGCCCGAACTCGGTCCACATATCCGGGTCTCCGAACAGCAATGCCGAGAAGTCGACGGCGCCCGACTTGAGCTTGCCCGCAGAAATCGCGTCGGCGACGAATGCAGCCATCAAACGTCGCCGTTGCGCCTTATCCATGCTCGCGACCAGCGAGGAAGCCATGTCGTTGTCTCTTCGATGCGCTCGGTAGCTTTCATGATGACATATCGGGCTACAAAAGCCAGTAGCCAAATCCATCGCTAATCGAGCTACAGGAGCTTCGTCTCCACGAGCGCGTCAGATACCCGGTCCGAGAGAAAAAGCCGCTAAGGCAGGAAACAAGGCTACTATGGCGCGAAAGACAAAAATGCCGCACCGCCCGAGGGGCGGTTCGGCATTTTCGTCTCCGCGCTGCGCGGCGGCTGTGCGTTCCGATCAAGTTCCGATGCTCGGAGGCACTCGTTGGATCACTTGTGTCCCGCGCGGCATCTGCGATGCCGCGCCGCTCTCTGAGCGGCTGCGGGCCTGAAGGTTTTTATTGCTCGAACCCCACTATCTATCTCGTGGATTGCGGGCAGAATTTCCTTGACTGGAAACATGAGAGTGATTCGCGATGTCTCGCGAGTTGACGCTTGAAGATATCGATGGGCGCCCGCGGAGCCTCTTCGCTCCGTCTCGGCATGCCCTTGATCGCGTCCTGGCCAAGGCCCTGGCGCGGGCCGAGGAACGAGCACGGCGGAACGTAGAAGACGCCATCGCCCACAACCCGATCCGCGACGCCGGCTTCGCCGCAGACAGGATGTCGGCCGCGATCGCGCGTGCCGTTCGTACCGAGTTTCCGACCATCGGGCTTACGCCCACGAAGCGCCGACCCATGCCCGATACCGGCGGCATGAGCTTCCATTTCGGACATACCTCCGTGACCGAGCGATCCACGGCTCTGAAGCCTGGGCAGACACATTGGTGCCGCAACGGGTTCGGCCATGCCTACCTCGGCAAGGACATCAACTACACGTCTCAGCCCGGTGCCCATCAGTTGTACATCGAACGGCGCTCGGCCGTGGAGCGGGTCTTGGGCGGCGAGGAGCCCGGCAGGATGCAGGCCTATATTGAAGACACCGAAAAGGTCGGCGGCAACCGTGAAGCTGACATCGGCCCGACGGAGTTCTCGTTCGGGACGACCGGCAAGACCGAGGCCGAGCGGCTGGAATTCTGGCGCCTGGCTCACAAATATCCTGAGCGCGCCAACGGGATCATTCAGCACCGCTTCATTCTGCAACTGCCGAAGGAAGCGTCTGCAGCCGAGCGACTTGCGATCGTCAAAGCCTTCGTCGCTCCGTTCGACGCCCCGTTCGGCATCGACGATGAACGGAAAATCCCGTACTGGGCCGCCCTGCATGCGCCGACGGCGGACAACGATCCCAGGAACTTCCACGCGCACGTCATCGTCTTCAATCGCCCGACGAAAATGATTCCTTGGCCTGAAGGGGGTGACGACGGTTCGACGGACCGCAGGCTCATCCCCACATGGGATTTCGCGGCTGTCAGGCGCATCCGCACGAAGCACCGCAACTACCGCGATCAGTTCCCGATGCGCCAAGACGTGCCGAAGCTACTGCGGGGGCGGTTCGTTCAGCGCGAGCGCGAGCGTTTCGCAGGTCTGGTCAATGCCGAGATGGAGAAGGCGGGCAAAGCGATCCGGTACGATCATCGCAGCTATGCCGAGGCAGGCATCCTGGACGTCGAGCCCGAGAGGAAAGCGGGATACGCCAGGAAGATCGTTCGTCGCGATCGCGACCTGTCTCTTCACGACGTCGCAGACGAGATCGCTGGCGTCGCTGTTCGGTCCTCTCGTTTACATCAGGCCAAGACGCTCAGCGCTCTGGACCGTCTGGTCACGGCGGCTCGAAATGCGCCGGACGAGTTCGCTGGAATCATGCGATCGATGCCGTTTTTCTCGCGACAAGGAGCGCGGATAGATTGGTCCCGCGCACCATCGTCCGCTTCCCGACAACTCGCGATCGAAGTGGCAGAACGCCGGAAGGCAGTCCTCCATCTTCAAGCCGTTCAAGCGGGCGAGGTGGCAACGCTCGACGCGTTGATCGCCTCGACGGGGCAAAACTCCTCAGCGAGGCATCACATTCGCCTTCAGCGGGAGACCAAGAGCCGCATCACGGACACCCGGCATCGGTCGGTTCACGCTCTCGGCGAATTGCCGACCGCGGAAGTCGCCGCCGATCTCCATGCCGTCGCCAAAGAGGAGAAAGCGGCTCAAGCGCGAGCAGCTCAAGCAGCGCTCGATAGCGCCAACCGGGCTGTACAGGCTGCGCTCAACGCGTGGGCCCATGAAGTGGAGCCGAGGGAAGTCGAAAGAGCGAAAGCCACTCCGTCGATCGCTCCCTCGGCGTCGTCTCCACCCGATAAAGCCCGCGCTGAGAAAATTTGGCAGGAAGCGTTGGCGTTGCGCCGCAGGCAGGAAGCCGAGGGTCCGACCGCTGACGAGCGGAGGCAACAGGAAAGGCGGAAGGCGATCCTGTCCAATCCGGGTCGACGGGGCGGGAAGGGATTTGGAGATTGATCGGACGGCCGCGGCTCGGTCGTCGAAGGCTTGGTCATGCGACCATCTGCGCGCCTGGGCTTGCCCAGACCGATGAAACAGGGCGATGGCCCAGCACCATTGTCATTGGGACATCGATCCGTGGAACCCTGATCAGGGAACCCCCGTGAAAAGAGCATGTCGGTGATCCGGCGCTCGCGGGCGTGACGCTCCGACCTTGGCGAGCCCAATATGACCGAAAACATGCCCAAAGTCACCGACGACATCGGCGACCGCGAACTCGCGCACTATCGTGCGCTCTACCACGCTCAGAACGACAGCGCCGACCACTTCCTGCGCTGGGACATTCACATGGCCCATGCCGCGCGACTGGAGGCGGAGCCCGGGAAGATATTCGAGGCCTATGGCGGCCTCTCCGGCAGGCAGCTTGGCGAAGGCGCTCGGATCGCCGCGCGGCGCTACGCCCTCCTAATCGCGGAGGTGCCGGCGCATGACGCCACGATCGTGGCGCTGAAGGCCGAGATCGCCGAAGCGATCGAAAGGGACGAGGACGAAGTTCGGAGATCCTACGTTCTGCGCCTTCTCCAGGCGTCGCTCATCCGTGATGCCGAGCGCCTGGACATCGACATCGCCATGGTCGCGCGCCCCGCGCCGTCCGCCCTCAAGCACTGAGGTCGGGCCAATGACCAAGGTCGTCTACGATACCGAGACCACAGGCCTCTCGCGCCACTACGACGTGCCGCTCCAAGCCGCCTTCATCGTCTGCGACGACGATCTCGTCGTACAGCGCGAAATCGTGGCGCGCGGTCGGCCGCCGCAACACATCATTCCTTCGCCGGACGCGCTCCTGACGACGAGAACGACGCCAGCGATGCTCGAAGGCGCGCCGCTTTCCCATCTCGACCTCATGAAGACCATCGCCTCGGTCGTCTCGATGGCCGGCCCAGCATGCTGGGTCGGATACAACAGCCTCAAGTTCGACGAGTCGATCTTGAGGCAAGGCTTCCTTCAGACGCTCCATCCCGTCTATGCGACCCAAGCGCCGGGCTGTACGAGAGCCGACGTCATGGTCATGGCGCAGGCTGTCGCGGCTCACGAGCCATGGGCACTGGCCGTGCCTCTCAACGAGGCCGGTAAGCCGACCTTTCGGCTAGGCGCTCTCTGCGCCGCCAACGGCATCGTCCTTTCCAATGACGAGGCACATGACGCACTAGCCGATGCGCGTGCCACGCTCGCGATCCTCCGACATCTCCGGGAGGCGGCTCCCGCCACCTTCGGGATGATGATGGCGAACTCGGATCGTCGGCATGTCCTCGACATGCTGCGTAACACAGAGTTGCTGGCCCTGACCCAGCACTTCGGGGCCTCGAGGACCCTTCCGATCGCGCCGATCATCGTCAGCCCCACGAACGGCAACGCTTTTGCCGTCGCCGACCTCACGGTCGATCCGGGCACCTATCTCGAGACGAGCGAGGCCGAGCTGGCGGAGCTGTTGGCGATCCGGGGACCACGCCCGATCTTCACGATCGCCGCGAACGCCCAGCCGATGCTCTTTCCGTTCGATCATGGCGGAGCCGCCTTCCTCGATCCCCTCCCGATCGAGGAATACAAGGCGCGAGCCAGACGTATCCTCGACGATCACGGATTCGTGGCACGGTTCACTGCCGTGCTCGGGCGACAGTTCGGCGATCGTGCCGTCGCCTCGCAGCCTGAGGAACAGATCTACGATCGCTTCATCACCAAGCAGGATCAGGGGCATTCCCGACGATGGCATGAAATCTCCTGGGAGCAACGCGATCGCTTCGGCCAGGTCGTGGTCGGCGATCCACGGCTCCAGGCGTTCTCGCGGCGCATGGTCTTCGAGGCGGCTCCGGCAACGATGGCGCCGGCGGACCGTGCGGCGATGACGACCTGGCTCGTCGATCGCCTTCTCTCCGATGTCGATCGTCCTTGGATGACGATCCCGGCAGCGCGGCGCCGTCTTGCGGCCCTTGCGGCGGCCAGCTCTCCAGGCGACGTCGACCGCCTGAAGACCATCGCGGACATCTCAGCTTGGCTCGACGCCAAATCGGCATCGCTCGACGCGATGACCGATTGATCGAGTAAAACGGGACAGATGACATCGAAGGTCACCGCCCTCCTGGGGCGGTGACCTTTTTCGTAGCTGCTCTGACAGGGGACAGGGACGGGTGCGCCATCTTACCGGAAAGACAGGTGGAAAAGCGCCGAAACGGCGAGGGCGAGAGGAGGAATCGTGCTGCCGCGTGGCAGTCACCCCTGGGGAAAGAGCAGAGACCATGACCAAGAAAAACATCGTAAACACCGCATCGCGCAAGCCTGTCGGCATCGCCTCGCCGGTCCTCGCAACGACGATCCGGCCGATCTGTGAAGATCTCGCCGCTCTCGCAGATCTGTTGCCGGCAGCGCCGACCGAAGTGGAGCGCCTGGCCGCTCTGCAAGACGTGACGCCGGCCTCGACCGCCATGATCGCGCGCGCGACCTTCCACGACAACCAACTCGGCCGGTTCGTCAAACTGATGTCCAAGGACGAGACGCTGACCGAGGAGCGGATCGACACCTTCAACGCCCTCAATCTGCTTCGGCAGAGCGCCTACCTCGCCGCGGCGCTGATCGAGCCGAGCTCCGACGACGACCGCTGGGCCAAGGATTACATCGGCGAGTGCCTCGCCTCGGCTGCAAAGCGGCAGGGTGACGCCGCCCGCGCTAAGCTTCTGCGCCAGGCGTTCGGCGTCGCGCCGAAAGCCCGGAAAAAATCCAGCGTCGCCGACGTCGGCGAAATGACCGCGTGGATCCACGAAACGGTTCGGAGAATGGAACTGATCCGGGCCCCTGCGGCAGACACTTCCGCCGACGAACTCGCCCGCGGCGGATGCTATCGGCTGGAAGTGGCGCCGTCGCTCGAGGCGTTCTTCGCCGCCGCGCCTGATCTCACGTCTCTCGCCGAGGAGGCCATGGATCTGCTGGCGAAAGCGGATACCTGGACGCACTCTGTCGGCGAAATCGACCGGACCCTCAAGCAGGCAGCAAAGTCGGCCCTGACACTCGCATATGCTGCGATCGCCCGGGTGGGTCTGTGGCCGGCGCGCACGGAACGCGATCTCCACGCCAAGGCAACCTGCAGGGCCATCCTTCGCAATCGCGTCGCGGATCCCGCGAGCGCGAGAGCCGTCGCGGCGATGGCCTACGATCTCGGCAACGGCGTGGCCGGGCAGAGCGATCGGTTCAAGGTCGAACCGCAACATGCCACCGAGAGGTTTCCCGGTCAGGGATGACCTGGAGGACAGATGAACTCCGTAGGGTCATCTGAAAGGGGCGGGCCGCAGGGTTCGCCCCTTTTCGCCGTTCGATGAGTGCGGTCGGCAGCCACGACGGCGGCCCCCGAAACATCGAAACGAGAGACCGGCGGATGCCTGATATCCATACCTCGCGTGGAAAACCCAATCGCCGAAGCAAGCCCACGTCCGGCTGCACCGAGGCAGAGCATGCCCGTGTCGACGAGAATGCCGATGCGTCGGCCGTCTCGTCGGATAAGATGATCGCCGTCTACGATCGCAGCGAGGTCGAGCGTCAGGTCACGCTGGCGTGGGGGTTCGAGCCTCGGCTCGAGGAATTCTACGGGCCGCCTCCATCTCTCGGTCCCGATGAGGGGCCACGGGTCGAAAAGCTTCTCTCGATCCTCAATGATCCGCGAGGCCCTGATCGTTCCCTGCTGTTCGGGACGCCGAGCCTTCAGAACGCACTGTCGCAGGTTCACGCGCAATGTCCGGCATTCAGCGAGGTCGTTGCGCTGTATGAGCGCGCCGTCGCTCTATCGGCGATGACGGGCGCCCCGGTCTCGGCGCCCCCCGTGCTGCTGCTCGGCGAGCCTGGGATCGGGAAGACGCATGCGTCGAAGTCGATCGCCAAGGCCCTGGGTGTCGATATCCATGCCTTCTCCTGCGCGACGTCGAGCGATGCCCAGGCGCTCCTGGTCGGTCATCCGCCCAGTTGGAGAGGAGCCCGCACTGGAATCCTGACCGAGGCCATGATCGCGTCGGTCAGTGCGCAGCCGGCCGTGCTGTTCGACGAAGTCGACAAGTTCATGACTCACCATACCGAACAGCCCTACGCCGTCCTCCTGTCGGCTCTCGAGCCTGAAAACGCCGGTGCCATGCGGGATGAGTACCTTCAGGTTCCCTTCAACGTCGCCAACGCCCTGTTCATCCTGACCGCCAACGACGCAGGCCAAATACCCGACTTCATCATGGATCGGGTGCTCGCGTTCCACATCGCACCGCCCTCGGGCGACGCCCTCGTCGCGATCGCGCGAAACATCGTCGGCGACGTCGTCAACAGCCTGCGCGGCGGGGTCGCGCTGCCCGATGAAGTGACCATCCGCCGTCTCGCGAGGACGAACCCTCGCGGCATCAAGAAGATCGCCAAACTGGCGTACGGCTTCGCCGCTGCCGCAGGTCGGGGCCGGATGGCGCTCGCCGACATCGAAGCCGCAGAGGCCGTTGCCGCGGGCGCCTCCAAGCCTGCTCGTATCGGGTTCCTGACGTCGGCAAGAGGCCACCGGCCGGCCGGCTAGAACGCCTGCGCCGGCGATAGCCCCGGCGGGTTGTCGGTCTGTTGCATTCACCGCGCTATGCGCGACGCCATGGTTCGGAGCGGTCGAGGCGTTCGAGGGCCGCCCGCCATTCCAGGAACCACGAACAGGTAGCGCCTTCACCAGCGCTGCCTGTTCGTATTCCAAGCCCGGCAGGACCGGGCCGGGGCAGCAGGGAGAAGGGAGAAGTTCGACGGAACGACACCGTCACCCCTCATGAACTCAAGGAAATATCATGAATACGACTAACCGCCGCGACCTCATGCTCAGCACGATCGCCATCGAACCGAGCCCGCTTCCTGTCATCGACGACCTCGCCGGTCTCGAGCGCCTCGTGCCTCAGGCGCCGAGCGAGATCGAAGGCCTCGCCATCTTCCGCAACCAGCTCCCCGGCCTGTTGGCCGTTCGTGGCCGTGCCGATGCCCATGCCGGCGAGGTCCGGAGCATGATCTCGATGATCGCGCGAGAGCCGGATCAAGTCGAAGCGTGGATCGACGTCATCAATGCGCTGACCATCCTGGCGAACGCCGCGAACCTGACGCTTCTGCTCCTGCCGGTGCGCTCGGAGGACGACGGGTGGGCGCGGGAAGAGTTCGGCCGCTACCTGCTGAGGCATGCCCGTCGCAATGGTGATGGCGAGGATCTGGCACTGGTGCGGCGCGCCGTCGGCGCACTGCCGCGCCGGTCCGCCCATCTGACGCCCCCCGCGGGTGCCGAAGAGATCAGCGAGATGATCATGGCAATAGCGCGCCGCGTCGAAGCTCGGCAGCCGAAGCTGGTCACGACCGAGCCCGGTGCCCCCGGCACCTATCCGCTCGAGCAGGTCGAAAGCCTGAAGTCCTACTTCGCCGCTGCGCCGCATCTCGCTGGGCTTCTCGACGGCGCCCGCCATGTGTTCGGACTTGTCGACGCGCTACGCTGCGGCGGCGATCAGCCTGAAATGAGAGCAGAGGCGATCGAGGGCGGGCTGGTTCTCGCCTATGCCCGGCTGCTTCGCATCGCGCTCTGGCCGGCGCGCGGCCGGCAGGACGTCGCCGCCAAGATCTCGGCGCGCGATCTCGTCCGCTCTCGCGACGCCGACCCCGATCGGCTCGGGGCGCTCTGGGAGATCGCCTTCAACCAGGGCGAGACCGTCGCCGGTCAGAGCAGCCGGTTCCTGAACGTCGACGAGCAAAACTGACGACCGCACCTGCAGCTCGGGGAGAAGCTGAAGTGAATGGGGGGCGCGCTCGGCGGCGCGCCTTTCGTCATGAAGGCGCAGCGCGAGGCCTTCCCATAGGACAATCCAAAACAGAGTTCCCGCGAGCCCAGCTCAATGACCGGCAGCGCCAGAGTGAGGGAATACGAAGAACACCCCTCTGGAACCCTTTCCGAACACCAGATCAGAGATCGTCACCAATGCCTAAAATGCTCACGGCGCCGTCGCCGACCACTCCCATCGCGCCTCGCTGCAACGCCGCGCCTCGGCGACTGAAGGATAGCCATTCCCCAGCAGCCGTTCGGCTGTGGGTGCCTACCGCGTGGCCCGAGATCGGCGGGCCTCGCCTCGATCTGAAGCCCGACCCGCGCTTCGCCGAACTCATCTTCACCAGCCGCTTCGTTCCCGGCGAGCGCACCACCGTCTACATCGCCGGGTGTCGGGGCCTCCTGAGCTCGGTTGCTCAGCTACTCCATATCGGTGCCTGGAAGATCTCGACGACCCAGGACGAGTCGCCCGGGCTCCTGCGCCGTCTCGATGCCCTCGGTACCGACCGGTACGGCTCGACCTACAGGGTCGGCGCCGAAGCCGTGGAGGACCCGCACTTCAGCCGATGGGGTCTCTCGATGGTGGGGACCGACGTAATCCTGTCTCCTGGCAGCCCGCTGAGGATCCTGCCGCGCGGTATCGAGGTGATCCTTCCGGCCGATCTCGACTTCGACACCTTCGAGCGCCTCCTGCGCCAGGCGCTCTCGAACGCGGAGCTCGGCAGGTGGGTGGCGTCGCCTGCAGGGCGTGCACACTGCTCCCGGTTCGGGCTCTCACCCTCGCGCTTCGAGCGGTACAGCGCGTACGACATGGGAGGTGGCGACCGCATGTCCCGCGCCCGCGAGATCTTCCTGTTCAAGCCGGCCAAGCAGTCGCAGAGGCTCGTCCGGATCATCGAAACGATCATTCTGAACCATGTTCAAAGAAGCGTTCCTTGACATTCGGTGGGCCTAGAAATGCCGACAGTCGCGCGGCCAGCGCCGCGCGATCTTTCTCCTTCGTCTCGCATTCCCAGATCGTCAGGACGCGCCAACCCGCGCGTTCAAGATCGTCGACGCTTCTCGCGTCACGAGCGACGTTCCTGTCGAACTTGTCGGCCCAAAACTCCGATCGAGAACCTGGAACGGACGCCTTTCGGCAGCCTGGATGTCGATGCCAGAAGCAGCCGTGTACGAAGATGACAGCCATTCGCCCGGGAAAGACCAAATCGGGCGTTCCCGGCAAATTCTTTCTGTGCAGCCGGAAGCGATATCCCAATGCGTGAGCGGTCCGGCGGACGACAAGCTCGGGAACGGTGTCCTTGCCGCGAACACGTGCCATAAGCCACGACCGTCGCTCGGGGAGGAGTCGGTCTGCCATCGGTCAGGCCGCCAATCGGCTATCCCGCGCGAATTCGATCTTGGCGCTTATGGCCTTGAAGATGGCCTCCGCCATGATCGGAGAAACGCTGTTCCCGATCATGCGGAAGCTGTGCCAAATCGTCGGATGGAAGAGATGAGCATCCGGGAACCCCTGGAGCCTTGCTGCCTCGCGCACGGTTATGACCCGCGGCTCCGAGGGATGAAGCGGCCGCACCGCCTGAAACGAGCCCTTGTCCGCTCCCGTTCCGGCGCGCAGCGTAGGACACTGACCGTTCCAATCGAGGCGCGGATGGCGGCCAACCCGGTCCATTCCGCCTTGCGGCACCTCCGCAAATCGGGCCTTCACATCCGGCCTGTGGTCGACGATGCGATGGCCCGTGAAGATGCCATCAGGCGCCCGCAACGGCGCCGCGTAGAGGCTGGGACGACCGAGCTTTCCTATCTTCCAACGGTCGAACCCGTCTTCGAGGTTTTCGAGCTCGCGAGCCGATGCAAGGTCGCCGATCGCGTGCCTTACGGTAGCGGGTGCCTTGCGGAAGGGGTGCAAGTCGGCCTCGGACAGCGGGTCCGCGCGATCGCGATGCATGCCGACGACGAAGAGGCGGCGCCGTTTCGTAGCGGCTCCGAAGTCTGCGGCATCCAGGATCAGCGGCCCGAGAAGGCGGTACTTGTCGCCGAGCTGCTCCAACGCCTCGTCGAGGACGATTCGGGAATCCTTGTAAGCAAGCCCCCTGACGTTCTCCATGACGAAGAAGTCAGGCTCAAGGTCGGCAACCAGCCGGAAGAAATGCCCTATCAGATGACGGCGCGGATCTTTCGGATCGCGGCGCCCGATATCGCTGAACCCTTGACAGGGCGGCCCGCCGAAGACGCCCTGAATGCTCGTCCCGACCTGCGCGCGCACTTCGTCCGCGGACAACGTGCCGATGTCGGCAGGGATCAGCTTGGTCTTGTCGAAATTGGTCTTGAACGAGGACGTGAGGATGGGATCGAGGTCATATGCGGCGGCAACCTCGAAGCCCGCCTTATGAGCCCCGAGCGAGAAACCGCCGCTACAGCAAAAGAGGTCGATTAGCGCCATTCTGGGCCCGCTTACCATGTAGCGGCGATTCGCGCGATCGCCGTCACGCCGCCATCTCGTTGAAGATGGGATAATCGAGATAGAAGGTCCTGTAGGCTTCGATCTCAGCGTCCTTCAACTCGAATTCCAACGACTTGGCGTTGATGCGGGCGGCTGCCGGCATCAACCGATCGAGCGAGCGCTTCTCCTTTTCCGTAAGAATGGGAAGCGCAATCTCGAATGGCTTGGCTGCGCTCAGGAACGGCAGCTCCGACAGTCGGCACGAAGCCAGTCGTTCGGTATCGGCCTGGTCTGCGATCATTCCTCCAACCGTGACCATGACCGCATCGTCGGCATACTGGAACGTCCAGATGGGACTGTACTCGCAGCCCGGCTTGGATGCGAGGACGGCCGCCCGAAGACGGTCATGTATGAGGTCGGCGACAAGCTCGGGGAAATCGACGCGGGTCAGGCGCTTCGCCATCTCCGCTGTGACTTCGACGTCGGAAATTTCTGCCAGATAGCGCTCCTGCGAAACGGTCTCGTCGTCGATCTTGTTGTTGCTCAGTTGCTCGACTTTGGCGTTCACGGACACGAGGACGAGGCTGCCGGACGATAGCGCGCCGACGGCCGTTTCCAGATCTCCGGACGTCGCGCTCCTCAATGGACCGTCGTAATCCAGCCAGACGAGCCCCCGCTTCTCGTTCAACACCTCTCCGAGCTTCTCCCCGGCAGTGCCCATCACCACGTCGATGCAGCCGAAAGGCTTGTTGAATGCGACGCGCTTGGAGCGGCTAATCTGCCTTTCGATCGTGACCAGATCGGAGATGCCGACGACCTTGTGCATGAGCACGAAGTCGGTGAACCACATCGATCCGAGCCCTATATAGCGGTAGTCACGTACTGCGAACGTCGGATCGAGCCTCAACAGGGTCCTGGCGATCAGCTTGCGTTCGACGTTCTTGTTGGGCCGCAGCATGTAGTTGATGGATTCGAACGACCGCTGGCTCACCGCGAGACCTCGCGCCGATAGCAGTACTCGAAGCTTCGGATCCCGACCTCGGAGGGCGACGAGCCGATCAATCCAAGCGCCTCCGACAGCGCTTCGACTTCCGCCCGTTCCCGAGCATATTCGATGAGAACGACATCGTTCTGCGCTATGGCGGGAAAGATTGGCGCGGCGTTGGCGACGACCCGCTGGACAGGGCGGGCCGGCGCCAGTTTCTCGACGCGCTTTGCCTTCTTCGCTTCGGCTCGCCGGGCATTCGTATAGTCCGTTAGGCGCTTCGTCGCACGCTTCATGACGGCGAGAGCGCTCTGATAGAACGGGTTGCTCGCGTCTACGTCGCGCTTTGTCGTCTTCCAGGGCAGCAGCTTCGGATCGTCGCTCTCAAACCGAGCGACGCCCATGAAGCCGATGAACTGCGGATGCCAGGCCGGGACGGGCTTGACGCCCCAGCCGGTCTCCGCCGACTTGTCGGCGCTCACGACCACGCGGTCGTTGCACACGACGTACCAGCCGTAGACGCCAGCCTCCGGGGTTCTGGCGGTGGCCGAGGTGTCGTCGGGAGGAGCATCGGCGAGGCCGCAGGTGATCTCTATGCGGACGCCGCCGCGTTCCTCGACATGCTTGAAAGGGGCGATATCGGCGCTCTCGCGAAATGCGGGCATAACGGCTTCGATCTCGGTTCCGTTGACCGTCACTTTGAGGCCTCGAGACAAAATGAACGCGTAGTCGCGGGCGATCATCTTGTTGAGTCGATCGCGAAAGATCGGATTCTCGAACTGACGCCAAATCGGGTCGTAAAGCTCGGTCATGGTGATCGTCGTGCCGACGATAGGATCGGGAGCCTGATCGACCGCAAGGTCGAAGGACCATTCCATGATCTCTTCGTCGTTCTCGCGCCGAACCTGAGGGTCGCGGCGCCAACGGTCGACGTCGACGGCCACGCCGAAAGATTCCGTCCCCGTGCTGCTCTTCATCTCGAAGCGATTGCCCATCTTGAAGATGGCGCGCTTCATGCCGATTCCGTAGAGCCCGATCGTTCCGTCGTTGAGGGCCGGCGCGTCGTCCGGACGGCCAAATCGGAAAGCGTAGTCGGCGGCAACCTCGATCGGGATACCGCCGGAGCCGTCCTTGATGCTGAAACGGGTCCGATCGAACTCGATCGCGACCGAATGCCCCGCGAAAGGTCGGTCAGAGTCGAGCTCGACGTCCGCCCGACGCGCGGCTTCGGAGATGCCGTCGACCGAGTTGTCCAACAGGTCCAAGATGCAGTCGGCGAGATCGATGTCTCGCGTCAGCATGCTGATGAAGAAATTCTTGGACGGGTTGGCATTCGCCCTCACCGCCGGCGGCGTCGCATTCGGCATTCGTGTCTCTCCCACACGAGATGAGCTACTATGGGTTGTGATCCGTCAAGCGCACCGCTTGCTCAGAATGGGGATGGAGCAGATCGACTTGATCCATCATGACGATCTGCCAAGTCTGACACCTTAAAGCCTCAGCCTTATGGTTATCCTTGCGCTATCGCTTGCAAAGGCATCTCGTTGCTGCTATGTTCTCTTTGTCCTGCCCGTATGGATCGGAGCTGTGGGGCGATGAGTTCTGTCACCACTCGACACAGTGGGTCGTGAGCATCTAACCACCGAAACCCAGCGGCTAATCGGGCGACCGTCGCAGGATACGGTCGTCTCAAGTTCTGTCGGTCGGGCCAAACGCTCGACCTTCCCAGGGATTGTGTTCGGACTGGGGTCGACTTGATCGTATCCGTGTAGGGGCGTGAGAACTTCGCTGCCTGCACTACGCCGGGCAATCACGTGCCGTGCCCGGGTACGTCCGAGTGGATGGCGCGGATGCTGCTCTCGGAGACGGGAGCGGATGTCCGTGAGTCCGCTCGATGAGGCCAGATCCTTCCGTCTCTCTTCACGCGTGTCTGTCGCGACGTGGCGACCGCGTCGTCAAAAGCCATGGTCGATGCGACCATGGCTAGGAAACCCGACACTGATCGAGGGCTTTCCGGAGGGACGACCGCAGGAACCGCGGCTCGTACTCAGCCGAAGCCTGCAGGGGCCTTCAGTAGCGAGCAGCGACCTGCTCTCGACCCGGCAATCGCCCGTCTCATCGAAGCGCTTGCGCGAGAATGCGCGCGTCGCGATCATTCGACTTCGGCCGGTCGAGGCGACGCCGCCCAAAAGGAGAACAGATGCGCACGGCGATCTACGCTCGATTCTCGTCCGATCTCCAGAACGATCGATCGGTAGAAGATCAAAACGTCCTATGTCGAGGCTATGCCGAAAAGGCGGGGTGGCAGGTGGTCGCGACCTTTGCCGACCATGCCGTCTCAGGATCGTCGATCCATAACAGGCCCGACTATCAGCGCATGATCGGCTTGGCGGCTGCCGGCGAGATCGATGTCATTCTGGCGGAAGACATCGATCGCCTCTCGCGAAACCTCGCCGACATCGCGCGGCTGTACGAACGCATGAGCTTCTTTGGCGTGAAGCTCGTCACGGCGGCCGACGGCGAGCTCGACGAAATGCATATCGGATTCAAGGGTACCCAATCCGCCGTTTTTCTCAAAGGGTTGGCGCAGAAGACGAAACGCGGAATGGCCGGCGTCATACGGCAAGGTCGACACGCCGGTGGCCGAGCGTACGGCTACAAGGCCGTCCCGGGAGCCCCTGGCGAACTGACGGTCGTCGATTCTGAAGCCGAGATCGTTCGGCGCATCTTTGCCGACTACGTCGCGGGCAAGTCGCCGCGCGCCATCGCTGGCGAACTCAATGCCGAAGGCGTTCCTCCACCGCGCGGGACTTACTGGGCGGCGATCACGCTGAACGGCAATCGCAAGCGTGGTCATGGCATTCTTCTCAATCCGCTTTATGTAGGCCGCCTCGTGTGGAATCGCGTGCGGATGGTCAAGGATCCCGAGACCGGAAACCGCATATCGCGGGTCAATCCCGAGGCGGAGTGGCAGGAACAATCCGTCCCGGCACTGGCGATCGTGGATCCTGACATGTTCGCTGCAGCGATTGCCAAGCGCGGAGGGCGAGCTGCGATGGCGCCACGCGACCGCTCGACGCCCCGGCATCTGCTGTCCGGGCTGCTCCGGTGCGGCTCCTGCGGTGCCGGCATGTCGGTCAAGGATCATCACCGAGGACGAACACGAATTCGCTGCACGAAGGCGACCGAGTCCGGGAGCTGCGACCATACCCGAGCTTATCAGCTAGACGTCATCGAGGCTGCCGTGGTGGGCGGACTCCGCGAGAGGATGGTCGATCGCGACGGCATCGCGCTTTATGTGCGCGTCTACAATGAGGAGCGGCAGGCACTTGCGGCGGACAGCGTCAACCGACGCGCCCGGATAGAGAAGCGTCTTGCGCAGGCCGAACGGGAAAAGGAACGGGTCTACAAGGCCTTCGTCGTGGGGCTAATCGAGGAAGATCAGGTCAAGCGCGAGCTTGCTCCTCGGAAAGCCGAATGCGAAGCGCTTCGGGCCGAACTCGCTCTGTGTGACGAACCGCCCAACGTCGTCTCGCTACACCCGGCAACCGTGTCTCGATACCTAGCATCGATCGAAAGCCTGGAACGGACCGTGCGCGAGGGCGAAACCTATGGGGCGGATTCGAAGAAGGCCCTCCGCGATTTGATCAGCACGGTCACGGTGTACAAGGCGCCTGCCGGTGTTATGCCGGAAATCGAGGTGACCGGACATCTGACGAACTTGATCGGAGGCGACCATTTTCCCACCGGCAAGGCCGTGGGGGGGCGAATGGTAGCGGGAGAGGGACTTGAACCCCCGACACGCGGATTATGATTCCGCTGCTCTAACCAGCTGAGCTACCCCGCCCCAGGACATCGCGCCCGAAAGAGCGCCTTGCCGTGACGGCGCGATATAGGGGGGCGCTCCCCTTCGCGTCAAGCCTTCGACGCGATGCGGACCGGCGCCATGACGTGCTGATGACGCTTAGCGGGCGCTCTCCGCGACGTCCGCCATGCGTAGAACGCATCGGGGAAGGCTTGAAGCGGGCCCGTCGCGCCATAGCTCAGGGTGACACCGGCCGAAAGGGCCGCTGCGGCAGGAGCGACGATCGGCGTCGCTCTCGATGCCGCCGCGAGGCCGGTCTTTCGGAGTGCCATCCATGTCCTCTCTTCAGAATTATGTCGCCGCCGCGCTTCTGGGCGGCGCCGCCTTGTTCGCCGCCGCTCCCGCCTCGGCCCAGGCACGACCGGCCTGGGAAGCGGCCTGCTCCTACAAGCAGCCGAACACCAGCGGCAACGGTTACGCCGTCATAAACGATGCCTGCGCGCACCTGCGCTTCTGCCAGAGCATGGCCGATCAGGGCCGCGACGGTATGCCGATGGCCTGCTTCGGCTTCGCGCCCGCGCCGCGTCCGAGCGACAAGCGGCTGTGACGGCCCGCCCGCCCTTCAGGAAACGAGCGAGGCGAGTTTCCTGAGTCGGACGACCTTGAAGTAGCCCGGTCCGACATGGACCGTCTCGTAGCGGCCGGTCCTGGCGGCCCAGCCGGTCAGCCGACTGACCTTGAAGTCCGTGCTCCAGCCGACCGCCTTGGCGAGCGGCGCGAGCGCGGCCCAGAACGGTGCGAGCACGCCGCCATCGTCGACGAGCCGGCTCGATATGACGATCTCGCCGCCGGGCTTCAGAACCCGGTCCATCTCGGCCAGCGCCTGCTCGGGATCGGGGACGAGCGTGATCACGAACTGCGCCGTCACCGCGTCGAAGCGCTCCGACTGGAAGCCGAGCCGGCAGGCGTCCATCACCATCAGTCCACGGACATGGCCGAGCTTCTGGCTGGCGACCTTGCGATTGGCGACCCTGAGCATGTCGAGCGAGAGATCGGCGCCGAGCACCCGCGTCTCCGGCGTGAAATAGGGCAGGGTCAGGCCGGTTCCGACGCCGATCTCGAGGATGTCTGGCCCGCAGGCGCAGGCCGCAGCGACAGCCTCGCGCTGGGGCCGCGCCAGCATGCCTTGATAGATCCTGTCGTAGAATTTCGCCCAGGTCGCGTAGACGCGCTTCTGGCCTTCGAGGTCGTAGGTCACCGGCATGGAGCGGCTCGCAGGGAAACGATGTCGAACGGAACGGTGGATCAGCCCTGCGCGAGAGCGAGAGCCGGCTCGGCACGGGCGGGTACCGCGAGCGCTGGACGCAGGATCGTGCCGCCGCCGAGGACGCGCGCGCCGGGGCCGGCATCGGCATAGATCACGCAGGCCTGGCCGGGCGAGACGCCTTCCTCGTCGCCCAGAAGCTCGATCCTTAGCCCCTCGTCGTCGCGCAGCAGCCGGGCCGGGCGCGGCGGGCGGGTCGAGCGGACGCGGACAGCGACGTCGAGGCCGCTCGCGGGCAGGGCGTCGAGCCCGGTCTCGCCGAGCCAGTTCAGGTCGCGCAGCCTGATCTCGCGGACGCCGAGCGCCTCGCGCGGACCGACGACGACGCGGGCGGCGTCGGCATCGAGGCGGATCACATAGAGCGGTTCCGGCGTGCTCAGGCCGAGCCCCTTGCGCTGGCCGACGGTGTAGCGAAGCACTCCGTCATGGCGCCCGAGCACGCGGCCGTCGAGATGGACGATCTCGCCCGGACGCGAGGCGCCGGGCTTCAGCCGCTCGATCACGTCGGCATAGCGCCCGTTGGGGACGAAGCAGATGTCCTGGCTGTCGGGCTTGTCTGCGATGGCGAGGCCGAGTTCGGCCGCGAGTGCGCGGGTTTCGCTCTTCTCGATGCCGCCCAGCGGGAAGCGCAGCAGATCGAGCTGCGCCTGCGTCGTCGCATAGAGGAAATAGCTCTGATCGCGGGAAGGATCGGCGGCGCGGAACAGGCCACGCCGGCCGGTGCCGAGATCGCGGCTGACGACATAGTGGCCGGTCGCCAGCGCATCGGCGCCGAGCTCCTGCGCAAGGCCGAGCAGGTCGCGGAACTTCACCGTGCGGTTGCATTCGACGCACGGGATCGGTGTCTCGCCGGCGAGATAGCTCTCGGCGAAACGCTCGATCACGGCGTCGCGGAAGCGGCTCTCGTAGTCGAGCACGTAATGCGGGATGCCGATCGCCTCGGCGACGCGCCGCGCATCGTGGATGTCCTGCCCGGCGCAGCAGGCCCCGGCCCGGTGCACGGCGGCGCCATGGTCGTAGAGCTGCAGCGTCACGCCGACGACGTCGTAGCCCTCGCGCTTGAGCAAAGCCGCGACGACCGAGGAATCGACGCCGCCCGACATCGCCGCGACGACGCGCGTCGCCGCCGGCGGCTTGGCGATGTCGAGCGAGTTCAGCGGGGCGGTCATGCGGGCGGTCTGATCCGGACAAGGGCGCGAAAGACAGGCCGCGCTCTATAGCGGCTTTGACGTTGGCGTGCCAGCGCGCCCGGCAAATCCTGCCGGGCGGGAATCGGGCTGCGCGCGCTTTTTGCCGCTGCCGAAGCGACGGGTCGCGGCCAAGCTATTGAAAAGATTGATGGTGTGCCTGGCTCGCGACTTGCTGATCGAGGGTTTGGGACGCGTGTCGTCCGGGTTTGGGTCTCGTCAATGTCCGTGAAGCCTTTCGCGTCCTCCAGTGTTGCCGCCGAGCCTGCGGCGCCGCGTCCGCGCCCCGTCGAACGGGAGCGCAAGGCCTTCACCGTGCCGGAGCGGCCGGCGCCGGTCGAGGCTGCGCGCGAGCCGGACCGGACCGCATCCGCCAAGGACGACAAGACCGCAGCACCGGCCAAGACGGACAAGACGGCTCTCGCGGGAGATCCTTCCGCTGCCGCAGCAGTCGGGAAAGACGCAGCCAAGCCGGTCGCCACAGATTCCGCGCAGACCCAGCCGCCGGCGGCCGATGGCCAGGAAAAGCCCGCTCCGACGCCCGCCGCCGCCGCGCCAGCGCAGCCGCTCGATATCGGCGCGCTGGTAGCCATCGCCATCGCCGCCGCGCCTTCCGGGCCAGCAAAGGGCGAGGCCGACGCCACATCCGACGATATATCCGACGCCGAAATCAAGTCCAAAGCGGAGGCCGGCGACGCGGCGGCAGCGCCGGTCCCGACCGGCATCGATCTTCTCGCAGCGGTCACGACACCGCCCCCCCCCGCGCCGCAGCCGGCTCAAACGCCGGTTGCTCCACCACCCTTGCCCGCGAGCGAGGCGAAGGCTGCGCCGACCCAGACCATCTCGCCCGAGATCGCGTCCGTCGCGGTCGCACCGACTGCGATCCCGGCGTTGTCCACGAAGGTCGCGCCCGGCAAGCCGCTGGCCGCGACGGTCGCGAGCGCAACCTCGGCGGACGATGCTTCTCCCGCTGCATTGGCCGAGGCCGGCGACGGCAAGGTCAAGGCCGATGCCGCCGGTGAATTCGCAGGTCTGGTGACCGCGAAGGATGCGCAGTCTGCTTCGGCTGGGACGCCTGCGGCGGGCAGCCATGAGGCGAAGGACTTCAAGCCGCTCGAGGCGCTCCAGCTCGGCCAGCCGGCGATCGATCTCTCAATGCTGGCGCAGCATCGTTCCGGCAAGCATGAGGGCGGCGCGACCCTCGCTGCCGCGACGGAGCAAAGCGCCCTCCAGCAGGGAGCGGCGGCCCAGGGGCAGGCGGCCTCCGGCCAGCCGACGCCGCTGCATGTCGTCCCGGTCGAGATCGGCATGAAGGCGCTCGCCGGGATGAAGCAGTTCGAGATCAGGCTCGATCCGGCCGAACTCGGTCGCGTCGACGTCAAGCTCGACATCTCCGACAGCGGCGAGGTCAGCGCGCGGCTGGTTGTGGACCGGGTCGAGACGCTGCATCTCCTGCAGCGCGACGCCCGCACGCTGGAGCGCGCCTTCGAGCAGGCGGGGCTGAAATCCTCCGATGCCGGCGTCGAGATCAGCCTGCGCGACAATTCAGACCAATCCGCTTCCCGTCAGCAGCACCAGCAGGACGAGGCGCCGCGCCGCAACCGCGCCGGAACGCGCGGCGGCGACGGCGCAGTCGACGATATCGCGATCACCGCCCAATCCACCTCGGTCAGCCGCGTCCGGCTCGGCGGCGTCGATCTCAGCGTCTGACGGCAGGGAAGAGAAACCATGGCCATCTCGAACACGTCGAGCACCACCAGCAGCACATCGTCGAGCTCGTCGAGCCTGACCAGTTCCTCGAGCTCGAGCAGCAATTCGGCGATCGCGGGGAATTTCGACCAGTTCCTGACGCTGCTGACGACGCAGCTCAAGAACCAGAGCCCGCTCGACCCGCTCGACACCAACCAGTTCACGGCGCAGCTCGTGCAGTTCGCCGGCGTCGAGCAGCAGCTCAAGATGAACGACACGCTGAGCGCGCTCCTGACCCTGAATAAGGCCAATGCGACCACGGACGCGGTCGGCTTCATCGGCTCTACGATCACCGCCGATGGCGCCGCGACGCCTCTGAAGAACGGCTCGGCGATCTGGCAGGTCAACGCCTCGGCCGCCGGCAGCGCCAAGGTCACGATCAAGAACTCCTCCGGCAGCGTCGTCCAGACGCTGTCGACGAGCGTCAAGTCCGGCGACCAGACCTTCAGTTGGGACGGCACGACCTCGACCGGCACCAAGGCGGCCGATGGCGACTACACCATCACCGTCGATGGGACCGATCTCTCGGGCAAGGCGCTCACCGTCAAGACCGAAGTCATCGGCGTGGTCGACGGGGTCGATCTCAGCGGCACCACGCCGGCCCTCAAGATCGGCGCGATTTCGGTGGCGATCGACAAGGTCAAGCGCGTCGTCAAAGCGCAGTGAGATCGAATCGGGCGATCACGAAAGCCCTCGCATTCGCCTTAGCCAAAATTTAAGGCCAGCCGCCTATGCTCCTCTCCAGTAGCTCAGTTGAGTTGTGTGAGAGTACCATGACCGAGCCATTGCGACCGCGGGTGAAATACGTGATCGGTCCGGACGGAAGTCCGCTGACGATCGCCGATCTGCCGCCGATGAATACGCGCCGCTGGGTCATCCGGCGCAAGGCCGAGGTGGTGGCCGCCGTGCGCGGCGGGCTACTCAGCCTCGAGGAAGCCTGCCAGCGCTACACGCTGACCGTCGACGAATTCCTGAGCTGGCAGATGTCGATCGACCAGCACGGCCTCGCCGGACTGCGCACGACCCGCATCCAGCACTACCGCCAGTAAGCCACGGATTTTTTTGATTGAAGGGCGCCGGTCTCGCAGGAGGCCGGCGCCCTTCGCATTTCTCGGGTCAAATCGAACCAATCGGCCCTGCGTTAACTCCGCGCTAACCATGCACCGGGAAAAACTTGCCTAGTGGGGTCGCCTCGGTTGGGCGGACCCATCGGTTCGTGGAACGGATGGCGGCGTGAACGGCATCGTCGGGCAGTTCAGTAGGTTCGGAGCGGCGCGCCTGGCGGCGATGCTGGCGGTGACGCTCGGCCTCGTCGGCTTCTTCGGCTTCGTCATGCTGCGAATGTCGCAGCCGTCGATGAGCGTGCTGTTCTCCGACCTGTCGCAGCAAGACGTCAGCGCGATCCTGAAGGATCTCGACACGCGCGGCGTCAAATACGAGCTGCGCGGTGACGGGCAGACCGTGCTGGTCGACAAGACCCAGGTGCCGCGGCTGCGGCTCGACCTCGCCAGCAAGGGCATCCCGGCCGGCGGCGGCGTGGGCTACGAGATCTTCGACAAGGGCGACGCCTTCTCCTCGACCTCCTTCGTCCAGAACATCAATCACCTGCGCGCGCTGGAAGGCGAGCTCTCGCGTACCATCCGCTCGATCAGCCGGGTCCAGGCGGCGCGCGTCCACCTCGTCATTCCCGAGAAGCGGCTGTTCGAGCGCGACCGCGAGCCGCCGCGGGCCTCGATCGCGCTCAAGCTCGCCGGTGAGCTCGATCCGGCGCAGGTGCGCGCGGTGCGCCATCTCGTCTCCTCGGCGGTCGACGGCCTCAAGCCCGAGCGGGTCTCGATCGTCGACGAGCGCGGCCGGTTGCTGGCGGACGGTGCGCAGGGCGAGCAGGGTCTCGCCGGGATCGGCATCGAGGAGCGCCAGACCGCGATCGAGAAGCGGGTCAAGCAGCAGGTCGAGGACATCGTCGCCAGCATCGTCGGGCAGGGCAGGGCGCGGGTCCAGGTCTCGGCTTCCCTCGACGCCAACCGGATCGAGAGCCGCTCGGAGACTTACGATCCCGAAAGCAAGGTCATCCGCTCGAGCCAGAACCGCACCGAGAACTCTCAGTCCAGCGACGGTGCCAGCGGCGCGGTCACGGTCGGCAACGAGCTGCCGGGCGCGCAGCAGGGTGGCGGCAGCACCGCGCCGAAGGACGCCTCCTCGAAGAACGAGGAGGTGGTCAATTACGAGATCTCGCGCACCACGCGCACCGAGGTGCTGGAAGGCGGCAGGGTCAAGAAGCTCTCGGTCGCGGTGCTGATCGACGGACTCTACACGCGCAATGGCAGCGAACTCGCCTACCAGCCGCGCCCGCCCGAGGAACTCGACCGGATCGGCCAGCTCGTGCGCACGGCGATCGGCTTCGACCAGGCCCGCGGCGACAAGGTCGAGGTCGTCAATCTGCGCTTCGCCGAGGCGCCGCCGGCGATCGGCGATCTCGTCGAACAGACCCTGATGCAGCAGCTTCTCTCCTTCACCAAGGAGGACATCGTTCGCTTCGCCGAGCTCGGTGTGATCTCGCTGCTGACGCTGATCGTGCTGATGGTGGTGGTGCGGCCGTTGCTGAAGCAGGTGCTGGCGTCGGAAGGCGGTAGCAGCGGCGGCGTCCGCCAGATCCCGAGTTTCGTGCGCGAGAGCATGGCGATGGTCCAGACCGAGGGGACCGGCGATCCCGCCGCGCCACGCGCCGTCTCGGGCCCGGCCAGCCTACAGGGAATCGAAGTCGACGCGCCCTCCGACCGGATGCTGGCGATCGCCCAGATCAAGGGGCAGCTCAAGGCGCAGTCGGTCGAGAAGATCGGCGGGCTCGTCGCGCAGAATCCGGCCGACACGGTCGCGGTGCTGCGCGGCTGGATTCACGAGAAGGCCCCGGCATGACGGACCTTTGAGCCATGGCCGCAGAACGTTCCATCGCCCCGCGCAATCCCGGTCGCGACGTCGAAGCCATCGGCTATGGCGGCGTCACGACCATTGCCGAGATGAACGGCCCGCAGCGCGCGGCCGTGATCCTGCTCGTGCTGGGCGAGGATCACGGCAAGGCGATCTGGCAGGAGTTCGACGACGAGGAGATCCGGATCATCACCCGGGCGATGGCCGAACTCGGCACCGTCGACTCCGACGAGGTCGAGCGGCTGATGCTGGATTTCGTCGGCAAGCTGTCGAGCGCCGGCGCGGTCACCGGCTCGTTCGACCGCACGATCTCGCTCCTGGAGAAGATCCTGCCGACCGAGCAGGTCGCGCTGATCATGGAGGAAATCCGCGGTCCCGCCGGCCGCAACATGTGGCAGAAGCTCGGCAACATCGACGCCATCGTGCTCGCGAACTTCCTCAAGAACGAATATCCGCAGACGATTGCCGTCATTCTGTCGAAGATCCGCGCGGAGCACGCCGCCAACGTGCTGCGCAACCTGCCGAACGACCTCTCGATCGAGGTGGTCGGCCGGATGCTGCGGCTCGAATCGGTGCAGAAGGAAGCGCTCGACCACATCGAGAACACGCTGCGCACCGAATTCGTCTCGACCCTGACGCAGACCCGCCGGCGCGACCCGCACGAGATGATGGCCGAGATATTCAACGGCTTCGACCGGCAGACCGAGATGCGCTTCCTGGCGGCGCTCGACGACACCAACCAGGAAGCGGCCGGCCGCATCCGCGCGCTGATGTTCACCTTCGAGGACCTCGGAAAGCTCGACCCGGCCGGGCTCCAGACGCTGATGCGCCAGGTCGACAAGGACACGCTGACGCGCTCTCTGAAGGGGGCGAGCGAGGACATGCGCAACTTCTTCATGGGGGCGATGTCCTCGCGCGCGGCCAAGAACCTCCAGGACGACATCCAGAGTCTTGGGCCGTTGCGCCTCAAGGAGGTCGACGAGGCGCAGACCAAGATGGTCACGCTGACCAAGGAACTCGCCGACAAGGGCGAGATCGTGCTCGCCAAGGGCGGTTCCGAAGACGAATTGGTGTATTGAGATGGCGGCTGCGCAGAAATTCCAGTTCGGGACGGATTTCCGCGAAGGCGGCCGACGCGCCATGGGCGAGGCCGAGCTCCAGGCGGCGCGGACCGAGGCGTTCCTCGCCGGGGAACAGCAGGGCCGGCGCGAGGCCGAGGCGCAGCTTTCCGCCATGGCGGCGCAGATCGCCCGCTCGGCCGACAGGTTGCTCGCCCAGGATGCCGCACGCGCCGTCGAGGTCGAGGCGCAGGCCGTGCGGATGGCGCTGACCGCGGCGCGGAGAATTGCGGGCGCTGCGCTGACGGAGAAGCCGCTGGCCGCGCTCGAAGGGGCGATCCGCGAATGCCTCGGTCATGCCAGACAGGCGCCGCATCTGGTGCTGCGGGTGCATGAGAGCACGGTCGAGGCGGCAGAGAGCCTGATCAAGCGTCTGGCCCAGGAGACGGGCTTCGCGGGTCGTCTGATCGTGCTCGGCGAACCCGACATGGCGTCGGGTGACGGCCGCATCGAATGGGCCGATGGCGGGCTGGTGGTCGATTCGCAGCGGCTGTCGGAGCTGGTCGAGCAGGCGGTGGCGAGCGTCTTCGGCCCATCCGCGGCACGGGCGACGAACTGAAAGCAGAACGATGAGCGACAACGACCTCAACCTGCCGCCCTTGAACCCGGCCGACCTGTCCTTCGATCATGACGGGCCGGCCTCGACGCGCTCGGGCCCGGTCCCGGTCAAGACGGCGGAGGATCTGGAGCAGGTCTTCGACGTGCCGGTCACGGTCTCGGCCGTGCTCGGTTCCTCGAAGATCGCGGTCGGCGACCTGCTGCAGATCGTGCCGGGCGCTGTGCTCGAACTCGACCGCCGCGTCGGCGAGGCGATCGACATCTTCGTCAACGAGCGACTGGTCGCGCGCGGCGAGGTGGTCGTCGTCGAGGATCGGCTCGGCGTCACCATGACCGAAATCATCAAGGCCGACCGCTGATGGCGCGCCGGCCCTTCATCCGTTCAACCCGAAAGAACTGAGCCATGCGCCTCATCATCGTCGGCGGTCTCAAGGGACAGATCATCGCGGCCGCGAAGATCGCCATGTCGCACGGCGCCAGCGTCACCCATGCCGACGGGCTGGAGCAGACGCTCGCGGTGCTGCGGGCCAAGGGCGCCGACCTGCTGATGGTCGACGTCATCCAGCCGATCGCGAAATTCGTGGCGGCGCTCGAGGCTGAGCGCATTCGCACGCCGCTCGTCGCCTGCGGCACCTCGACCGACGCCCGCGCCGCGGTGGCGGCGATCCAGGCCGGCGCGCGCGAATATGTGCCGCTGCCGCCCGATCCCGAGCTGATCGCCGCCGTGCTGGAAGCGGTCGCAGCCGATAGCCAGAGCCTGATCTGGCGCGACCCGGCGATGGAGCGCGTCGTCCAGCTCGCGGCCCAGATCGCCCGTTCGGATGCGCCGGTCCTCGTCACCGGCGAGAGCGGTACCGGCAAGGAGGTGATCGCGCGCCATCTGCACCAGAAGTCGCTGCGCAAGGACAAGCCCTTCGTCGCCGTCAATTGCGCCGCGATCCCCGACAACCTGCTCGAATCAGAGCTGTTCGGCCATGAGAAGGGCGCCTTCACCGGCGCGATCGCGCGCCGCATCGGCAAATTCGAGGAGGCCAACGGTGGTACGCTGCTGCTCGACGAAATCTCCGAAATGGACGTCCGGCTACAGGCCAAGCTGCTGCGCGCCCTGCAGGAGCGGATGATCGACCGGGTCGGCGGCAACCAGCCGGTCAAGGTCGACCTGCGCATCATCGCGACCTCGAACCGCAATCTCGGCGATGCCGTGCGGGAGGGTTCGTTCCGCGAGGACCTGTTCTACCGCCTCAACGTCGTGCATCTGCGCCTGCCGGCGCTGCGCGAGCGGCCTGCCGACATCCTGGCGCTGGCCGATCATTTCGCCAAGAAATATGCTGAATCGAACGGGCTGCCGGTCAGGCCGCTGGCTGGCGATGCGCGCAAGCTGTTGCTGGCCAATTCCTGGCGCGGCAACGTTCGTGAATTGGAGAACACGGTGCATCGCGCCGTGCTCTTGGCGCAGGGCTCGGAGATCGGCGCCCAGGCCGTGATGACGCCCGAAGGCGAGACCCTGGGGCCGGCGGCCGGCCGCGACGTGGCGGGGCGCGCCGCACAGACGGCGGAGGCGGTGACGCGCTCGCTCGTTGGCCACACCGTCGCTGATGTGGAGCGCGAGCTGATCCTGGACACGCTCGACCATTGCCTCGGTAACCGCACGCATGCGGCGAAGATCCTCGGCATCTCGATCCGCACGCTGCGCAACAAGCTGAGCGAATATACCTCGGCCGGCATCACCGTGGCGGAGCCCGGCCAGGCACGCATCAGTGCGGCCTGACCGGTCGTTTCAGGACGCGATCACCAGCGGCGATAGCGACGATAGTAGCGCGGACGACCATAGTAGCGCGGCCGGCGGTAGACGACGACGGGGCGGCGGTAATAGCGCGGCCGGCGGCGATAATAATAGTACTGGCTGAACTCGCTGTCGGCCTTGTCGAGGCCTTCCTTCATCTCCGCCACGACCTGATCGTCGGCCTTGGCGGGTTCGGGCGTCGGCAACGGCGCGAGCTTGGGCTGGGCGGCTTCGACGGCGGCGACGCCGCCGAGGCTGGCGGCGGCGAACCCGCCGACCAGGGTCATGATGAACGAACGTCTATCCACGGCATCCTCCGAGACTGGTTCTTGTGACCTTTTCCTGCCCGCATCTCAGCGCATGAAAGGCAAGAGACCATAACGCATCAAGCGGGCTTGTGTTCACCCGTCCGGCGAAATCTTTCGCTCAAGCTTAAGGTGCATCGACGGCGTTGAGCGGGCGGGTCACGTCCTCCAGCGAGCGGCGCTCCGCCGGCACCGCGAACAGCGCCGCGACAACTGCGGCACCCAGCATCAGCGCCGCACCGAAGAGATAGCCGCCGTAGACACTGGCGCGCGAACCGGTGTCGATCAGGATGCCGAAGAGCCAGGGTCCGGCGACGCCGCCCGCCCCGGTTCCGACGGCATAGAAGGCCGCGATGGCGAGCGCCCGCATCTCGACCGGGAAGGTCTCGCTGACGGTGAGATAGGCCGCGCTCGCCGCTGCCGAGGCGAAGAAGAAGACCACGCTCCAGCAGGCGGTGAGCTGTGTGGCGGTGAGAACATCACGCCAGAACAGATAACCCGTTCCCGTGAGCAGCAGGCCGGACATCGCATAGGTCAGTGCGATCATCGGGCGGCGGCCGAGCGTGTCGAAGAAGCGTCCGAGCAGGATCGGCCCCAGCACGTTGCCGGCGGCGAAGGGCAGGATGAACCAGCCGATCGCCTGCGACGGCACCTTGTAGAAATCCGTCAGGATCAGCGCATAGGTGAAGAAGATCGCGTTGTAGAAGAACGCCTGCGCCACCATGAGCGCGAGCCCGACCAGCGCGCGCCGCCTGTGCAGCACGAACAAGGCGTGGAAGACCTCGCGCAGCGGCGTGCCGGCGCGCGGCCGCAGATGCGTCTTCGGCAGGTTCTCAGCCGGATCGTAGGAGACACCGGCGCGACGTTCGATCTCGGCGACGACCTTCGCCGCCTCCTCGGGGCGGCCATGGCTGAGAAGCCAGCGTGGGCTCTCCGGGATCCATTGCCTGAGCACCAGCACGATCAGCCCGAGCGCCGCGCCGATGAAGAAGGCGAGCCGCCAGCCGAGCTCCGGATCGATGCGGGCGGGGTCGAGCAGGACGATCGCGCCGACGGCGCCCAGCGCCGCACCGACCCAGAACGAACCGTTGATGACGAGATCGGTCCAGCCGCGCACGCGGGCCGGCACCAGTTCCTGGATCGTCGAGTTGATCGCGGTGTATTCGCCGCCGATGCCCATGCCGGTCAGGAAGCGGAAGATCAGGAAGCTCCAGAGATTCCAGGAGAAGGCGGTCGCCGCCGTCGCGGCGAGATAGACGAAGAGCGTGATCGTGAAGAGCTTCTTGCGGCCGAGACGGTCGGTCAGCCAGCCGAAGAAGAGCGCGCCCAGCACCGCGCCGGCGAGATAGGCCGCGCCAGCCAGGCCGACCTCGGTGTTGGTGAAGCGCAGCGCTGGGCTTTGTTTCAGCGCGCCCGATACGGATCCGGCGAGCGTGACCTCGAGCCCGTCGAGGATCCAGGTGACGCCGAGCGCGACCACGACCAGCGTGTGGAAACGCGACCAGGGCAGCCGGTCGAGCCTCGCCGGAATATCGGTCGTGACGATCGCTGGCGCGGCATGGAGCACTTCCGCCATGTCCGGCGTTCTCCCTGTCCATGTTACGTCGGCTGCTGGCGTCCGGCTTGAAACGAAAAGGGCGGCGCCGCGAAGCGCCGCCCTTGCCGTGAGCGTCGGATGATCCGCGTCAGCGCACGATCACGCGGCGGCGGACAACGACGCGGCGCGGCCGGCGTATCACCGTGCGACGCACCACGACCGGCCGGCGATAGCGCCGCGGTCGGCGCACGACGACACGCTCGCGGACCACGACCTGGCTGAACTCCGCCTCCGTCTTGTCGAGTGCGGCCTTTGTCGCAGTATCGAGGCTGCCGCCGGCCTGGACCGGCGCTGCGTCGAGAGCCTTCACTGCCGCCTGTGCGATCGCGGTTCCACCGAGCCCGGCCGCAGCCACGCCGCCGAAAATGCTCAATACGAATGAACGTCGATTCATCTATGTCTCCGGAGTATCGGTCGTTGAAAACCGGTCGAGTCGCCCCGAGCCAGAAGGCGAGGTCGAATGGGGCGACAACGCGGCCATTCGATAACAGCCCGTTCAGGGAAAGGTTCCGGAGCGCGATTTCAGGCCGGCCCTAACCACTCGTTAACCACGCACCCGGCAAGAATTGCCGGGCTGCGCTCTGTCGCGCGGCATAGATGCATGGCTTGGAACGGGCTGGTCGATGACCGATGTGACGGCGGGTGCGGGCGGCTTCAAGGTGCCGAGCCGCGGCGAGATGGGCGGGCTGCTGAAGCGGCCCGACCTGTTCCTCGCCATCGGCGTGATGGGCATCCTTGTGGTGCTGATTTTCCCGCTGCCGGGCTTCCTGCTCGACCTGCTGCTGGCGCTGTCGATCATCCTCTCGGTGCTGGTGCTGATGACGGCCCTCTTCATCGAGGAGCCGCTGGAGTTCTCGGCCTTCCCGACGGTGCTGCTGATCGTGACGATGCTGCGGCTGGCGTTGAACCTCGCTTCGACACGGCTGATCCTGGCTCATGGCCATGAGGGTACGGCGGCTGCCGGCCACGTCATCGAGGCCTTCGGCAATTTCGTCATGGCCGGCAATTTCGTGATCGGGGTGATCGTCTTCACCATCCTGATCATCGTCAACTTCGTCGTCATCACCAAGGGTTCGGGCCGTATCGCCGAGGTCGCGGCGCGCTTCGCGCTCGACGCCATGCCCGGCAAGCAGATGGCGATCGACGCCGATCTCTCGGCCGGGCTGATCGACCAAGAGGTCGCCAAGGTCCGGCGCAAGGCGCTGGAGGACGAGGCGAACTTCTTCGGCTCGATGGACGGCGCCTCCAAATTCGTGCGCGGCGACGCCATTGCCGGCCTCTTGATCACCTTCATCAACGTGCTCGGCGGCATCATCATCGGCGTCGCGCAGCAGGGCATGAGCTTCGGCCAGGCGGCGCACAACTACACCATGCTGACGGTCGGCGACGGCTTGGTCAGCCAGATCCCGGCGCTGATCGTCTCGACCGCGGCCGGCCTGCTCGTCTCGAAATCGGGCGTGCGCGGCGCCGCCGACAAGGCGCTCGGCAAGCAGCTTTCGGGCTATCCGAAAGCACTCGGCATGTCGGCGGCGGTGATGCTGCTGATCGCGGTGCTGCCGGGCATACCGATGCTGCCCTTCCTGGCGCTGGCGGGCGGCTCGGCCTGGCTCGCCCGGCATTTCGGCCGGCTCGCCAAGACCAAGGCGAGCGAGGAGGCGGCGGTCGCGCAGGCGGCCTCGCCGCTCCAGGCCGACGGCACGCCGAAGGAAGAGACGCTGAACGACCTGCTCAAGCTCGACGAGCTCAAGATCGAGATCGGCTACGGGCTACTGCCGCTGGTCAATGCGCCGGGCGGGCAGGACCGGCTGACCGACCAGGTCCGGGCGCTGCGACGGCAATTGGCGGCCGAGCTCGGCTTCGTCATGCCGGCGGTGCGCATCGTCGACAACGTCCAGCTCGAGGCGAACCATTACTACATCAAGATCAAGGAGATCGATGCCGGGCACGGCATCGTCTACGCAGGCCAGTTCATGGCGATGGACCCGATGGGCGGCACGGTGACGCTGCCCGGCCACAACGTCATGGAGCCGACCTTCGGGCTACCGGCGACCTGGATCGACGCCGCCCTTCAGGACGAGGCGCAATTGCGCGGCTACACCGTGGTCGACGCCGCGACGGTGATTTCGACGCATCTGACCGAGGTGCTGAAGTCGCACATGCCGGAGCTGCTCTCGCATGGCGAGGTCCAGAAGCTGCTGCGCGAGCTGCCCAAGGACCACGCCGACCTGGTCAAGGAGATCGTGCCGGCCCAGATCTCGACCACCGGCATCCAGCGCGTGCTCCAGCTCCTGCTATCGGAGCGCATCTCGATCCGCGACCTCGCCACCATCGTGGAGGGCATCGCCGAGGTCGCCGGTTCGATCAAGAACCCGCGCGACATCGCCGAGCATGTCCGGATGCGGCTCGCCCGCCAGATCTGTGCCCAGTTCTCGAACGTCCAGGGCCTGCTGCCGATCATTACCCTGTCGCCGGCCTGGGAAAGCGTCTTCGCCGAATCGATCATCGGCCAGGGCGAGGACAGGCATCTGGCGATGCAGCCTTCGCGCTTGCAGGAATTCGTGCATCACGTCCGCGACCGCTTCGAGGAGGCGGCGCGAATCGGCGAGATGCCGGCGCTGGTCACCTCCGGCCTGGCGCGCCCCTTCGCCCGCCAGATCATCGAGCGCTTCCGGCGCGAGACGCCGGTGCTGTCGCAGGCCGAGATCCACCCGCGCGTCAGGCTGAAGACGATCGGCAGCGTGTAGGGGCGCTCAGCGCCGCAGCACCACGACGAGATAGCGCACCGGCTCCGGCCCCGGATTGACGAAAACGCAGTCGGCTGGCGGGCCGAGTTCGAGACAGTCGCCGGGCTGGAGCCGCGTCGTCGTCGCGCCCTCACTGAAATCGAGCATGCCCGACTGCACCCAGATCTGTTGCCGGATGAAGGCGTAGGCGCTGGCGGGGTAGTCGATGCGGGCGCCCGGCGGCAGCTCGGCCTCGACCAGTTCGAGCCCGGCGAGGCCGGCCGGCGAGACCGCCCGGCGAGTGAAGCCGGTCTCGGGATCGCGCCATTGCGGCTGGTCGGCCCGGCGGCGAAGCCTTTCGCTCTCGCCCTCGACGCGAGCGAGCAGGTTCGACATGGTCAGGCCGAAAGCGCCCGAGAGCCGGCCGAGCAGGATCGCGGTCGGGCTCGCCTCGCCGCGCTCGATCTTGCTGATCATGGCGCGCGAGACGCCCGAGCGCTCGGCGAGGTCGCTGAGGCTCCAGCCGCGCAGGTCGCGTTCGAGGCGCACGCGTTCGGCCAGCCTTGACGTAATGTCGTCCACTATCATAACGATCATTCTTCTATAGTGGATACCGATGTCTCGCAACGCTTTCCTGTTCGCCGCGATGTGCCTGGTCTGGGGCCTGACCTTCCTGCCGGTCAGGATCGCGGCCGACCATGTCCCGCCGGTGCTGTTCGCCGCCGCCCGCTTCGTACTGGCCTCTGCATTGATCCTGGCCTGGGCCGGGCGGGATGCCGGTCGCGTGCCGCGTGCCGCCTGGCCGCGCCTCGTCGGCACGGCGCTCCTCGTCAACAGCTTCAACTACAGCCTGCTGTTCTGGGGCGCGGCGCATGCGCCGTCCGGGCTCGCCGCGATCGTCAACATGGCGACGATCCCAGTCTGGTCGCTGCTGGCGGCCCGTCTGCTGGAGGGTGAGGCGATCACGGCGCGGCGGGCGGCGGCGCTCGGATTGGGCGCGGCCGGGCTCGTGTTGCTGTTCTGGACGCGGGCGCGCAGCGGGCTCTCGGCCGGCGGCGATGCGCTGGAGGGGCTGGGGCTCGCCGCGGTCGCGCTCGGCACCTGCGGCTATTGCTTCGGCGCCGTGCTGACCCGGCCGCTCACTGCGACCGTGCCGGTGCTGGCGCTGGCCGGCTGGCAAAGCGCGATCGGCGCGGTCGGTCTGATCGCGATCACGCTCGCGCTGGAGCCGGTCGGCGTCGCGCAGCTCTCGGCGCTGCTGGCGTGGCCGACGCTCGGCGCGCTGATCTTCATCGTGCTGGCCGGCTCGCTGGTCGGCTTCACCATCTATCTCAGGCTGCTGCGCGACTGGGGCGCCTTTCGCGCCGGGCTCTACGCCTTCGTCAGCCCGGTGATCGCGGTCGCCGCCGGGTTCGTCGTGCTGGGTGAAGCCTTCGGCGCGAGCGAGGCCGCAGGCGCGCTCCTGATGTTCGGGGCGGCGGCGCTGGCGCTCAGGCGATAGGCGGCTGCATTGTCTGCGCCTTCGCCTCGGCCTGCTCCATGGCGACCGCGAGCTTGTGCTTCTTCAACTGGCCGCGCTCGAAGGCGAGGATCACCGGCAGCGAGGCGACGAGCGGGATGATCAGGTAGAACAACCGCCAGATCAGCAGCGCGGCGAAGACGGCCGGCGCCGGCACGCCCGGCATCACCGCGAGGAAGACCGCCTCCATCACGCCGACGCCGCCCGGCACCTGGCTGAGCAGCCCGGCCGAGAACGAGAGCAGAAAGGCGCCGAGCACGATCAGGAAGCCGGGATTGCCTGTGTCCGGCAGGGCGAAATAGATGATGCCGGCCGCACCCGCCAGTTCGAGGGGCGCGGCGAGATATTGCCGGGCGACGATCGGAAGGCGCGGATAGACCAGCTCGAAGGAGCCGATCTTCAGCGGTCTGAAGCGCAGCCAGGACCCGACCGTATAGAGCGCGCAGAAGCCGAGCAGGCCGAAGCCGATCAGCCGTGCCGTGCCATCGCCGATGGCGAACCATTTCGACATGCGCGTCAGGGGGCGCAGGATTTCGGGTTCGATCACCAGCACGAGCCCCATCAGCAGAATGGTGCCGAACGCGAAGGTGAAGGAGCAGAGCGCGACCAGCACGGCGACCTCGGCCGCCGTCAGCCCTTTCGCGGTGTAGGCGCGGTAGCGCACCATGCCGCCGGAGAAGACCGAGGCGCCGATATTGTGCGAGAGCGCGTAGGTGACGAAGGAGCAGACCGAGATGTAGGGCCAGGAGATGCCCTTCTCCTTGTGGAGATGCAGCAGTGCAATCCGGTCGTACCAGGCGAGAGCGGCATAGGCGACGAGGGTCGCGAGCGCGGCGTGGAAGAAGGCGGCCGGCGAGATCTGGCCGACCTTCTGGGCGATGCGCAGGGCGACGATGCGGATATTGTCCCAGAGATGGCCCTGTTCGAGCAGCGACTGGATGGCGAGATCGGTTCCGGCCTCGGCCTTGAGCTTGTCCCAGAGCAGTTCAACCGACCAGATCACCGCCACGAGCCCGATCAGCGGCCAGAGATAGTCGAGATACTTCTTCATGAGCGCCGGGACATGCCAGGGAGGTGCGGGGAGACGACGAGGCGGCGTCGGCCGCGATCCCGAAAGGGCTTCACGTCCGGCGATGCCTGCCTCTCTGCCAGCCGCCGCCGGCCAGAGCAAGCGAGCCCCGCGTGTTCGGAGACTGATCCTGCCGCCGCGATCATGTCATGATCGCGGCATTCCCGCGGACGGGACGCCGCACCCCCAGGGCCTGCCGACATGACCGATGCCAGCCTGACCATCACTCTCAGCGGAACCACGGACCTGCCACCCGGCAAGATCGCCGCGATCGTGACCTCGCTGGAAATGGTCGCGCGACCGCCGCTCAAGTCGGACCCGCCGGGGACCGAAGGGTTCTCGCTCGAGCCTCTGCGCGCAGCCGACACCGAACGCTATCTCGCGATCTATCGCGGGCTCGGCGAGCGCTGGATGTGGTTCAGCCGCCTGGTCAAGCCGCCGGGGCATACCCGAGCGATCCTGGCCGACCCGGGGGTGGTCTGCTTTGCGGCCCGCCATGACGGCCGCGACGTCGGGCTGCTGGAACTGGATTTCCGGGTCGAGGGCGAGGGCGAGCTCGCCTTCTTCGGGCTGGAGGAGAGCGTCGTCGGGCGCGGCGGGGGGCGCTGGCTGATGAACCGGGCGCTAGCCTTGGCCTGGGACCGGCCGATCCGCCGCTTCTGGGTCCACACCTGCACGCTTGACCATCCGGGCGCGCCGGAATTCTATCAGCGTTCGGGCTTCACGCCGTTCAAGCGCAGCGTCGAGGTCGACGACGATCCCCGCCTGAACGGAACGATACGGCGCGATTGCGCGCCGCATCATCCGGTGATCGCCTGACGATGCTTCAGAGGCTGGCGCGAGCGCGCAGACCGATCGAATCCATCATCGCCTGGTCGCGCGCGGCGGCCTCGGCGCGCTCGGAGGCGCGCTCGCGATCGTCGAGGATCTCGACCTTCTTCATGTCCTCGAAGGCCTCCTGCAGCTCCGACTTGGCGTCGTCGAGCTGGCCTTTGAGGTTGTCTGCCGATTGCCGCAGGTTGTCGCGGCGGCCGAGCGCGGCCTTGGCGTAGGTCGGATAGGCGAAATGGCCGGGATCGGTGATGCCGGCACGCGTCTCTTCGCTCTGGATCTCGCGATCGAGATCGGCCGCCATGCGGTGGAATTCCGCGATCATCATCTCAATCTGGCTCACACGCCGACGCTTCTCGTCGACCTGGAAGCGTTTGAGACGCAAAAGGGTCTCTCGCGACTTCATGTCGTGTCCAACTCCTGATTACGCATGGCTGGCGCGCCGACCCCTCGACGCCCCAGCCGGAACTCGATCCGCGAGACAGAAAGCACAATGGGCCAAGGAGGTTGACCGTTCCTTACCGAAATGGCCCGCATTTTGCGCATGGCCGAGCCTTCATCGAAACCGCTGATACTCCTGACGAGCTTGGGCTAAGCAGCGGCGACAAGCGGACGATCACGTCCCACCTCGCCGGAAACGCCTCCCTTGCATGCGCCTCTGCGCCAGCCCCGACACGGCAAGCTGCTCTGCGGCCTCGCGCTGACCCGCATCATCGGCTGGGGTTCGACCTTCTATTCGGTCTCCGTGCTGGCGCCGCCGATCGAACGCGAGCTCGGCCTGACGCCCGAGCTCACCTTCGGCGGCATCACCATCCTGCTGATCACCGGCGCGCTGCTGGGCCCCGGCGTCGGCCGCCATCTCGACTTGCATGGCACGCGCCGGGCGATGTGCGTCGGCGCGGTGATCTGCGCGCTCGGTCTCGCCAGCATCGCGCTGGCGCAGGGACCGGTGAGCTATCTGGCGAGCTGGTTCGTGCTCGGTATCGGTCACGCGATGACGCTCGCCAATGTCGGCAACATCACGGTGGCGCAGTTGATGGGCGAGCGCGCGCGGCGGACCATCGGCATCATGATGCTGGCGACCGGGCTGTCGTCGAGCGTGTTCTGGCCGCTGGCGGCGGCGCTGACCGAGGCGCTCGGCTGGCGCGGCTGCTGGCTCGTCTTCGCAGCGATGCAGCTCGTCGTCGTGCTGCCGATCCATGCCTGCATCCCGGCTTGGCATCACGTCGCGCCGCAGGCGGTCGGTGACGTGGCTCATGACGAAACGCCGGCCGATACCGGCCGGATCGCGCCGTCCCAACGCAAGGCGGTCTTCTGGCTGCTGGCGCTCATCTTCTCGGCGAGCGGGCTCGTCTCCTGGGGTCTGCCCCTGCATCTGATCGGCCTGCTGCAAGGCTCCGGCCTGAGCCAGGCGACGGCTGTCGGGCTCGCGACCCTCAGCGGGCCGGCGACGCTGCTGGCACGGGCCGTCGATGCGCTCGCGGGCGAACGCTTTCCGGTCGAGAAGGTGGCGCTGGCCGGCCTCGCGCTCGGACCGCTCGCTTGCCTCGTCATGGCGCTCGCCTCGGGGCCGCTGGCGGTCGCGGCCGCCTTCGTGATCTGCTTCAGCGCGGCGATGGGCGTGATCTCGGTCGCACGGGCGACGCTGCCGCTGGTCTTGTTCGGCCGGCGCGGCTTCGGGGCGATGCTCGGCCGGCTCGCCGTGCCGCAGAACCTCGCCTTCGCGGTGGCGCCACTGCTCTTCGCGGTCCTGATGGAGCGCCTCGGCCCGCAGGCGCTGCTGCTGATCTCGGCCGCGGTCCAGGGCGTCGGGCTCGCGGCGATGCTGATGCTGATCGGCCGGCTTGCGCCGGCCCGTCGTCATGGCGATGCTTGAGCCGGCGTCTCTCTCGGCCTGAGCAGGATTTCGCGCAAAAGACGCCCCGCCGGCCCCAGGACCTTGTCCTTGCGATGGGCGACGACATAGGGAATCCGCGGCATCCGGTCGAGCCCGTCCCAGCGCTCCAATTGGAGGGCGACGAGGCGTCCCGAAGCCAGGTCCGCTGCGATCCGATGACGTGGCATGCTGCCCCAGCCGAGGCCCGCGAGGAGCAAATCGTGCTTGGCGGCGAGATCCGTCACATACCAGCGATCGACGCCGCGGACACCATAGTCGGTGCGTTCGAGTGGCTGGTCGCGCTGGGCCGGCGTAAGATTGATCTGCAGGACGAGATGGACCTGATCGCGCAGACGTTCGGGGGTCAGCGGCGGTGGGATCTTCGCCAAGGGGTGCTCCGGCGCTGCAACGGCGACTAGCTCGGTCTCGCCGCAAAGGCTGCGGGTCAAGTCGTGATTGGTGAAGGGGCGTTCGGCGAGCAATCCGAGATCTGAGCGATCTTCGCTCAGCGCACGGGCGGCGTTGTCGAAGTCCTCGACGGCGATCCGGATGCGCAGCAGCGGGAAGGCGACGCGAAGCTCGGCCAGCGCCGATACGAGCCTGGGCATCGGCGCCATGATATCGGTCACGATGTGCAGTTCCGCCTCGAGGCCGTGCGCGATGCTCCGTGCCTGAAGCTTGAAATCGGCGACGTCCTCGGCGATCCGCCGGGCGCGTGGCAGCAGGGCGCGTCCCGCTTCCGTCAGGGCCGGGCGGTAGGCCGCGCGGTCGAACAGCACGAGATCGCTCTGCTCTTCGAGCTTCTGGATCGCATAAGTGATCGCCGACTGGGCACGGTTCATCCGGCGCGCTGCGGCGGCGAAGCTGCCCTCATCGACGATGGCGAGAAAAACCGCGAACTGATCGAGCGTGATCGCATCCATGATGTTCTGATTATCCGAATAGGATATTCAAAACTATCCCGATTTTTTAGAAGTGTTCTCTCGGCCACTGTCAGGGCACCGGCGCGACAGGCCTGTCGTGTCATCGGGAGATCCGCCATGTCCGACATAATCGTCACGCCTGCACCCACGACCTCGAACAAAGCGTTGCGCATCGGCCTGTGGGCCGCGCAGGGACTGCTCGCCATCGTGTTCTGCGGGGCAGGCTTCACCAAGCTGATAACGCCGATCGACCAACTCGCCGCGATGATGCCCTGGGCCGGACAATCGCCGGTCTTCTTCGTGCGCGCCATCGGTCTGATCGACCTCGCCGGCGGCCTCGGGGTCCTGCTGCCCGCACTGACGCGCATCCAGCCGCGCCTGACCTGGCTCGCGGCTCTGGGCTGCCTCGTGCTCCAAATCTGTGCCGCCATCTTCCATGTCGGCCGCGGTGAATTCGCCGTATTGCCGCTGAATGGGATGCTGTTCGTCTTGTCGGCCTTCGTGTTCTGGGGCCGTCTCCGAAAGGCGCCGATAGCGCCAAGGGCTTGAGCGATGCTCGTCATCGACGCACGCGAGGTGCCCCGGGGGCCGGGTCTGACGCGCCGCCTGCTGCCGATAGTGGGGCTCGCGATCGTGTCGGGCGCCGGGGCTTCGGCTCAGGTACGCTCGAGCCAGGCCGGCAAACGCGCCGCGCCTGCGACTCATCGGATTGTCCTGCATGTCGGCACCAACGATCCGGCGACGATGGCGCATGCGATCGGCAATGCCGACAATGCGATGCGGACCTATCGGACGCTCGGTCAAGACGTCCAGATCGAGATCGTGGCCAATGGGGCGGGCGCGCACATGTTCAGGCGAGACACCAGCCCGGTCCGGGCCGGCCTCGACCATTTGCGGGCGGTGTATCCCGAGATCGTCCTCAGCATCTGCGGAATCACCGGCTCGATCTGGGAAAAGAACGAGGGCAAGGCGATCGCGCTCCTCGACGGGGTCCGGGTCGTACCTGCCGGGATCGTGCGCATCGCCGAACTACAGGAGGCCGGCTGGAGCTACGTCCGGCCATGACTTCGCCGGCTTTCTCAAGGATCGGATCGGGCTGATGTCGATCGACAAGCCATCCCGCAGGCTGCTGTTGCAGGCCGCTCTCGGCGTGCTCGCCTGCTCCGCGCCGGCGCAGGAGCGACCACCGGTGTTCCGGACGCGGCGTTACCAATTCACCGAGATCGAGCCCGTCGTTCCGATGCCGTCGCTGCGGCTGACCCGGCTCGACGGCAAGCCGGCTTTCGTGCGGCCGGTGGCCGGCCAGGTTACGCTGGTCTATCTCTGGGCGACCTGGTGCCCGATCTGCCGGATCGAGCTGCCGCTGTTAGAGAGCCAGATGCCGGCGCTGAAGCGCAACGGCGTCGCGTTGTCGACGATCTGCACGGACGGCCCCGATCCCCAGAGTGTCAGGGCCTATCTCGCCCGACTCGGCGTCGCGCAGCTTCCGGTGTTTTGGGATCGCGACGGCAAGCGGCTCGCTGCGCCCGGAGCCGACGGCGGGGAATCCCCGTTCACGCTGGCCTCGGGCTTGCCGATCACCTATCTGGTCGATCCGCGCGGCGGCGTGCGCGGCTATCTGTTGGGTCAGGCGGACTGGATGTCGCCGGAGGCCGCGGCGATTCTGGGCTACTTCGCCAGGGCCTGAGACGGGCTCAGCTGTTCATGATCGCCGCAAGTCGGGCATAGCATTCGGGCAGCGAGGTCGCCTCGTCCTTGGCCTGCTTGAGGAAGCCCTCCAGCGCCGGGTTGAGCCGGATCGCCTCGTCGACTTCAGCCGAAGCGCCCTGGCGATAGGCGCCGAGCCGGATCAGCTCTTCCATGTCGGCATAGGTCGCGAGCGTCTGCCGCGCCTTCTGCACCACCGGATAGAAGGCCGGGTCGCAGGATTTCGGCATGGTGCGCGAGACCGATTTCAGGATGTTGACGGCCGGATAGCGACCACGCTCGGCAATCGATCGTTCCATCACGATATGGCCGTCGAGGATGCCGCGCACCGCGTCCGCCACCGGCTCGTCATGGTCGCCGCCATCGACCAGCACGGTGAAGAGGCCGGTGATCGCACCAGCGCCGACGCCGGGGCCCGCGCGCTCGAGCAGCCGCGGCAGCTCGGCGAAGACGGTCGGCGTGTAGCCTTTGGTCGTCGGCGGCTCGCCGGCGGCGAGCCCGATCTCGCGCATCGCCATGGCGAAGCGCGTCACCGAATCCATCAGGCACATCACCTGCTTGCCCTGGTCGCGGAAATATTCGCACAGCGTCAGCGTCGTCAGCGCCGCCTGCTTGCGCATCAGCGCCGGCTCGTCGGAGGTTGCGACGACCACGATCGAGCGGGCGAGACCTTGCGGCCCGAGATCGTCCTGGAGGAACTCCTGGACCTCGCGGCCGCGCTCGCCGACGAGGCCGATCACGTTGACGTCGGCGCGGGCGTAGCGCGCCAGCATCGAGAGCAGCACCGATTTGCCGACACCGGAGCCGGCGAAGATGCCCATGCGCTGGCCGAGGCAGCAGGTGAGGAAGGCGTTGAGCGCACGCACTCCGAGATCGAGCGGCGCGCCGACGCGCTTGCGCTTGTGCGCCTGGGGCGGGTCGGCGCGGAACAGGCAGAGCCGCTCGCCCTCGGGCAGCGGCGGGCCGCCATCGACCGGCCGGCCGAGCGCATCGACGACGCGGCCGAGCCAGGCATTGCTCGGCCGGATTCCGGGCAGTGCCTTGTCGACATAAGCCGGGCAGCCGCGGCGCACGCCGTCGAGCCCGCCATAGGGCATCACCAGCGCCTTCTCGCCGGAGAAGCCGATCACCTCGCAGGGGACGCGCGTGCCGGTCGCGATCTCGATCTCGACCCGGCCGCCGAGGCTCATCGCGCCGACCGGGCCGGAGACCTCGACGAGCAGCCCGCGCACGGCGGTGACGCGGCCATAGACCGTGACGCCGTCGAGCGCCTCGATCGCGGCGGCGAGCGCCTCTAGCCTGTCGGAGCCGCGCAACGGGCTGTTCATAAGTGTTTCCGTCAACCTTTCGTTTACGTCTGTCGTTAACACTGTGTTTCGAGGTAGCGGCGTGTCGCGGGGCCGAATCCGGCTCCGTTCCCCGACGAGGACCTTCGCGAAAGGCGTTTCGCGGGACGACGTTCGACCGATCCGTGTCAAATTCGACTCACCTCGACAAGGATCGTCGTCTTTCTTCCACGAAGCGCTTGCGCAGGAGAATCACGGTTTGTTAACCAATTCTCCGTAGCGTGTCGCGTGGCGTTTCATCGGGCAAGCGCGTCGTCGTCCAGGGCCGTGGGGGTTCGGACGAGTAGAGCGGTCAGCTTGCCTGCGGGCGAAATTGGGGACGTGACATGCGGGTTCTGCTGATCGAAGACGATAGCGCAACCGCTCAATCGATCGAGCTCATGCTCAAATCCGAGAGCTTCAACGTCTACACCACCGATCTCGGTGAGGAAGGCGTCGATCTCGGCAAGCTCTACGACTACGACATCATCCTGCTGGATCTGAACCTGCCCGACATGTCCGGCTACGAGGTTCTCCGCAGCCTCCGCGTCGCCAAGGTCAAGACGCCGATCCTGATCCTGTCGGGCCTCGCCGGCATCGAGGACAAGGTCAAGGGCCTCGGCTTCGGCGCCGACGACTACCTGACGAAGCCCTTCCACAAAGACGAACTCGTCGCCCGCATCCACGCCATCGTGCGCCGCTCGAAGGGCCATGCCCAGTCGGTGATCACGACCGGCGACCTCGTCGTCAACCTCGACACCAAGACCGTGGAAGTCGACGCTGCCCGCGTTCATCTCACCGGCAAGGAATACCAGATGCTGGAGCTGCTCTCGCTCCGCAAGGGCACAACGCTGACCAAGGAGATGTTCCTGAACCATCTCTATGGCGGCATGGACGAGCCCGAGCTCAAGATCATCGACGTCTTCATCTGCAAGCTGCGCAAGAAGCTCGCCAACGCCTCTGACGGCAAGAACTATATCGAGACGGTCTGGGGCCGCGGCTATGTGCTGCGCGAGCCGACCGAGGCCGACGAGCGGATCCCGGCCTGATCGCTGTCATTCGGCGGTCACGAAAAGCTGCGAAACCAATCTTGGCCTGATCGTCGGATGTACACGACAGGTCGACGGGGACCCCGCCGCGAGGCGGGGTTTTTGTTTGTCGGGACGGGTTCGGTGGAGCGGCGGCTCCGGTCCTGCCGGGTCAGCCCCTGAGGCCGCCCAGCGCCGGAATTCGCGTCCGGTCGAAGGGCAGGCCGAGGCTCGCGACCTGCGCCTTTGTCGAGTTGCTCTCGCGATAGAGGCCGCGATGGCCCTTGTCGGGCACGATCGTGGTGGTGATGCCGATCACCGTCTCTGCCGCGCCGAGCATGAAGACGCCGTCCGGCGCCAGGCGCTGGGCCAGCGCGGCCATCACCTTCGCCTTGGTCGGCACATCGAAATAGATCAGCACATTGCGGCACAGGATGATGTCGAACTGGCCGAACTGCGCATTCGGCTCGAGCAGGTTGTGGGCCTTGAGCTGGACCATGGCGCGGATACGCTCGTTGACCTGCCATTTGTCGCCGTCTTGCTGGAAATGCCGCAGCAGCATTTGAATCGGCAGGCCGCGCTGAACCTCGAACTGGCTGTAGATCCCGGCCCTGGCCTTCTCCAGCACGTCGACCGAGATGTCAGTGCCGATGATCTCGACCTTCCAGCCGACGAGCCGCGCCGCCATGTCGTCGAGGATCATCGCCAGCGAATAGGCCTCCTGGCCGGTCGAGACGGCGGCGCACCAGATCCGCAGGGAACGGCTGGCCGCATTGGCCGCGAGCTTCTCCGGCAGCACGACGTCGCGGAACAGGTCGAAGGGCGTGCGGTCGCGGAAGAACAAGGTCTCGTTGGTGGTCATCGCATCGACCACGGCGGATTCCAAGCCGGTATCGCGACCGAAGCGCAACTGGTCGACCAGTATCGTCAGGCTGGCGAGCCCGCGCTTGCGGCAGAGCATGCCGAGGCGGCTCTCGACGAGGTAGCGCTTGTCATGGCCGAGCGACAGGCCGGAGCGCTGGTGCAGCAGGCTGCGCAGGAACTCGAAATCGGCCTCGGTCATGAGCCGGAGCCTCCACGCAGGAGACCGCGGATCGCGGGGCCTATCGAATCGAGCGGGATGACCGCGCTGGCGTGGCGGGCGCGCACGACCGAGCCCGGCATGCCCCAGATCGTGCTGGACAGTTCGTCCTGGGCGATCACCGCCGCGCCGGCCCGGCGAAGCGCTCCCGCGCCCTCGGTGCCGTCGCTGCCCATGCCGGTCAGCACAAGGCCGAGCGCGGCGGGACCGAGATGGCGCGCGGCGTCAGCGAAGAGCACGTCGACTGCCGGCCGGCAGAACCGGACCGGAGGCCCGTCGGTGATGGTGGCGACGAGATGGCCGAGCTTGCGGTCGATGCCGAGATGGCGTCCGCCCGGAGCGATGTAGACCGTCCCGCGCGAGAGCCGCTCGCCGTCGAACGGTTCGCGTGCCGGAATCCCGACCTGGGCCGCGACCTGCTCGGCGAAGGAGGCGGTGAAGAGTGGCGGCATGTGCTGGACGACGAGCGTCGTCAGCTCGTTCAGCGTGCCGCCGATGTCGTGCAGTACCTTGGCGACGGCGCGCGGGCCACCGGTCGAGGCGCCGATCATCAGATAGCGCGGCACTAATGAGACCAGCGGCTTCAGATTGGTGGGCCCGGTCTGGGGCAGTTCGAGATCGACCTCGGGCGGCAGCGAGCCGGGCCGCGTCGGCGCATGGGCGATGTTGCCGAGCTTGAGCAGGAACTCGCTGCGGAAATCGAGCGAGAGCGTCAGCCCGCTGCGGCTGTCGGGCTTAGAGAGCACGTCGAGCGCGCCCTTGGTCATGCATTCCAGCGCGATCCTGGCATTGCGCTCGGTCAGCGTGGTGGCGAGCAGGACACCGGTCTTGGGACTTTCCTTCAGGATGTGCGGCAGCGCCTCGGCGCCGCCGACGCCCGGCATGTCGAGATCTAGCACCATCACGTCCGGCCGGAAGCGCCCGGCATGGGCGACCGCGGTCTCGCCGTCACCCGCGACGGCGACGACGTGGAACTGGCCGCTCTCGCCGAGCCAGCGCGCGAACAGCCCGCGCACGACGACGGAATCGTCGGCGATCACGACCGTCTTGGGTCGCGTCGCGGCGGGGGCGTGGATGTTCGGCAGCGGCATCGGGCCTCACACGTGGCAGGTCGGGCGGCGATGCGGCGGCCGGTCGGCGCCAATCGTCGGTTTCAGGCGTTCAGAGCAGGCCGACCTGATGGAACTTCGACGCGACGATCTCCTTGTCGAAGGGCTTCATGATGTATTCGTCGGCTCCGGCATGCATCGCGCGCGCGATATGGGCGATGTCGTTCTCGGTGGTGCAGAACACCACCTTGGGACGCTTGCCGCCCGGCATCTGGCGCAGCGTGCGCAGGAAGTCGTAGCCGTCCATGATCGGCATGTTCCAGTCGAGCAGCACGGCATCGGGCATCTCGCCCTTGCAGGCGTCGATGGCGCGGGCGCCGTCCTCGGCCTCGGCGATGCGGAACTGCAGGCCTTCCAGGATGCGCCGGGCGACCTTGCGGATCACGGCGGAGTCATCGACGACGAGGCAATATTTCATGGCGCTTCTCCGAATGGGTCGCTGCGGCTCAGGCCGCCGCGGGCAAATCGAGTTTCAGGACGGCATCGACGTCGAGGACGACGAGAAGACGGTCGTCGAGGCGGTGCACGCCGGTGGCGAGCAAAGCCCAGTCGCGGTCGAGATGCACCGGCACCGCCTCGAAGGTCGAGTGGTCGAGCCGCATCACCTCGCCGACCGCATCGACGATCAGCGCGTAGGCCTCGCGGTCGCTGTCGATGCCGACGGCGACGAGCTCGGTCTTGCTCTTGCAGCAGGCCGGTCCGCTGTGCGGTGCATTGAGGCGCTTGCGCAGACAGATCGCGGTGACGACGCGGCCGCGCAGGTTGATGAGGCCGACGATCTCGGCCGGTGCGCGCGGCACGGGCGTGATCTGCGTCGTGATGAAGACGTCGTGCACGCGCCCGATCGGCAGGCCGAGCATCTGCTCGCCGATGAAGACGGTGACGTAATCGAGCGAATCGCCGAAACCGGACGGCGTGGCCATGCGCGTAGTGGCTTGCTGCGTGGTCATGCGGCTTGCCTCATCATGGTCTTGCGTTCGGCGAGCTCCGCGAGCAAAGCGCGGCGGTCGAACTTGCCGACGATCTCGTCGAGGCGCGCCTGTGCCGCCCGCAGATGGGTGTCAGGCGTGGCCAGCGAGGTCAGGCCGATGATCCGGACCTTGTCGCCCGCCCGGCCGGCGCGCAGGCCGGCGGCGAAGGCGTAGGCGGCGTCTTGGTCGCGGTCGAGATCGATCAGCACGGTCTCGACGCCGGTCTCGGCGACCAGCGTCGCGGCCTCGCCGAAATCGCCGGTGGCGGCGATGGCCTGGCCCGAGGCCTTCAGCACCGGGCTCAGCATCTCGCGCAGGAAGTCGGACGGCTCGACCAGAAGCACACGGGCGGCGGCGGCCGGTGCCTGGGCCCGGCGCGTGCCGAGCCAGGCCGGATCGGCCTTGGGCAGATAATGCGCCAAGTCGAGGATGTCGGTGGCGCGGCCCCGGATCATGGCCGAGCCGATGACGCCGCGGTCCTGCGTCGCCTCGAGCTCGACGTCGAGCGCCTCCTCGACGATGTCGACGATCGCGTCGACGGCGAGGCCGAGCGTCAGCTCGCCGTCGGAGACGATCACGAGGGGCTGCAGGCCGTCGCTGCGGATCGTCGTCTCGCCGACCGGGACGATCGGCATCAATCGGCCGCGATAATGCAGCAGCACGCGCCCGCCGCTGCTCTGGAATTCGCTCGCCTCGACCTCCTCCAGCCGGGTGACGAGCGAGAGCGGCACCGCCTTGACGCCATCCTTGCCGGCGCGGAAGACGAGCATGGTGGTGGCTTCGCGTGGCGCCTGGGTCGCTTGCGCCTGCGTCTCGGCGCGCAGCAGATCGACCGATGCCCCGGCGCCGACGAGCCGGGCGATGCCGTTGGGATCGACGATCAGCACGACCGCGCCGTCACCGAGGATGGTGTTGCCCGAGAATAGCGGGATGTGCCTGAGCTTCGTCGACATCGGTTTGACGACGATCTCCTCGGTGTGGAAGACGCTGTCGACGAGGATGCCGAACTGGCGCTCGCCGATCTGCGTCACGACGATGAAGCCGTCCTCGATCGCGGTGCCCTTCGCGCCCATCAGCCCGGCCAGCGCGATGATGGGCAGCAGTCGGTCGCGCAGGCGCAGGACCGGCGCGCCGTTGATCTGCTCGACATGGTGGTCGGCATCGGCCCTGACGCGCACAAGTTCGCGCACGACGATCTGCGGGATCGCGAAGCGCTGCGTCCCGGCGGCGACGATCAGCGCCGAGACGATGGCGAGCGTCAGCGGGATCTTGATGGTGATCGTCGTTCCCTGGCCGGTGATGCTGGCGATGTCGATCATCCCGCCGATCTGGTCGACATTGACCTTGACGACGTCCATGCCGACGCCGCGACCGGACACGGCGGTGACGTTGTCGGCGGTCGAGAAGCCGGGATGGAAGATGAAGCGGCTGAGCTCGCGCTCCGGCATGCGCTCCAGCTCGGCATCGGAGGCGAGTCCCTGGAGCGCGGCCTTGCGGCGGATACGGGCGAAATCGAGGCCCTTGCCGTCATCGGCGATCAGGATCGTGACCGAGCCGCCTTCGTGATAGGCGGCGAGCCGGATCGTGCCATAGGCCGGCTTGCCGGCGGCGATGCGGTCCTCGGGCGGCTCGATCGCATGGTCGGCGCAGTTGCGCACCATGTGGGTGAGCGGGTCCTTGATCAGGTCGAGGATCTGGCGGTCGAGCTCGGTCTCGGTGCCCTCCATCACCAGTTCGATGCGCTTGCCGAGTTCGGCGCCGAGATCGCGCACGATCCGCGGCAGCTTCGCCCAGGCGTTGCCGATCGGTTGCATGCGGGTCTTCATCACCCCGTCCTGCAATTCGGCGGTGATCAGCGAGAGCCGCTGCAGCGGTGCCTTGAGGCCCGCATCGTCCTGCTTGCGCGAGATCTCCAAGAGCTGGTTGCGGGTCAGCACCAGCTCGGAGACCATCGTCATCAGGTGCTCGATGGTGTCGACGTTGACGCGCAGCGTGGCCGGTCCGGTCGCGGCGCGGCTCTCGCGCGGTGCATGGTCTTCGGTGGCCGCCGGCGCGGTCGAGGGGGCGCCTGCAACGCTTGGCGCAAGCGGCTGCTCGATGCGGCCGTCGCGGCCGCGCTCCGGTCCGGGCGCGCTGCGGAAGACGAGGTCGAGCCCGTCCTCGATCTCGGACGCGGTCGCACCATGGCGGGCGAGATAGGCCGCGACCGGGTCGGCGCCGGGTTCCGGCTGGGGCTGGGACAGGGCAAGTTCGGTCTTGGCCTGCTCGGCCAGCGCCCGCAATTCGCCGATGAGGGTCTCGTCGCTGCCGGCGGGCTCCTCGCCCTTCTCGGCAAGCTCCGACAGGATCTCCTTGATGCGGTCGATAGTATCGAGAACGGCGCTGACCGCGATGGCGCTGACGGTCGCGCCGTCGCGGAACTGGCCGATCACGGATTCGGCGGCGTGGGTCAACGCCTCGAGCCGGGGCAGGCCGATGAAGCCGCAGGTGCCCTTCACCGTGTGCACGAGGCGGAAGATCGTGCGCAGGATCTCGCGGTCGTTGGGGTCCTGCTCGAAGCGCACGAGTTCCCGATCGACCGTGTCGATGTTCTCGCCGGTCTCGTTCAGGAACTCTTGCAGCAGCTCATCCATGCCCGAGGCCACCGATCACGCAACAACACTGGCCCGATCTAAGCAGCAGAAGGGTTTATGATCGGTTGAGATCGCGCCGAAACCCTCAGGGAATCCGGCCGGAACGCGAAAGCCCCCGTCAGGTGGCCTTTTCGGCGACGATCGTGACCGTGTCGCCCTCGATGGCGAAGCGGATCACCATACCGGCGGCGCGCGCGACCATGCCGGTGTAGAGCGGCTGGACGGCATGGGCGTCGATCGTGCCGGTCTCGGACTGGCCGACGATCAGGTCCTCGACATGGGCGGGGATGCGGGCATGGGAGCCCGTCGCGGTGATCTCGAAGCGGCCCTGTTCGCCCTCGACCGTGGCGCGCGAGACCAGCTTGCCGCCGCGCGGGACGGCATGGGTTGCGATCACCAGCAGGTTGAGCAAGAGCTTGACCTGGTTCTTCGGCAGGAGCGCACGCGGCGCCTCCCAGTCGAGCGAGAGCTTGTCGTCGTTGAGGAAGCCGTTGGCGACGTTGCCGGCATCGCCGAGATCGATCATCGCGCCGGCCGAACCGGCGGCGCCGAAGGCGAGCCTGGCGAATTGCAGGCGGGACGAGGCGTTGCGGGCGCTCTTCTTGATCAGTTCGAGCGCGAAGTCGCGCATCGACGGGTCGTCCTCCTCCAGCACCTCGAGTGCGTTGACAATCGCGCCGACCGGGCTGATCACGTCATGGCAGACGCGGCTGCAAAGGAGAGCGGCCAGGTCGAGCGGCTCGAGCGAGATGGCGGTCATGGCGTTTCGATCCTGGGGTCAGCGGCGCAGGGCGCCCGCGCGGCGCGGGACGCAGGTCTGGTGAAGATATGGTGCCATCTTGGTTTGCATGTGGTTAACCCTCATCGACATGCAGCCTGACGGAGGACGCCGATGAGCGCGACCGCGGCTCCGGGCCTGGACGATCGCGACGGCCTGTCGCGCTGCCTGGCGCAGGCGGCGTGCAGCGGCGCGGCGGCGCTCCTGCGCCTGCGCGCGGCGCGCGACGTCAAGGTCAAGCCGGATGGTTCTCCGGTCTGTTCGGCCGACATGGCGGCCGACCGCGCCGCAAAGCGGACGCTGGCGCTCCTGCTGCCGCAAATCCCGGTGATCAGCGAGGAGAGTGCCGACGCGGTCGCTCCGGGGCCGCTCTTCATCCTGCTCGACCCGCTCGACGGCACGCGCGAGTTCCTCGCCGACGGCGACAGCTATTGCGTCGCGATCGCGATCATCCACGACGGCCGGCCGATCGCGGGTGCGATCGCCGCACCGCTGCTCGGCCGGCTCTGGTTCGCAGGCGAGACCGCCTTCGCCCAGGCGCTGGACGGCACCGGGGCGATGCGGGGCGAGCCGCTCCCGATCGCGGTCAGAGCCCTCCCCGCGGAGGGGCCGGCGACCCTGGTCAGCCGTTTCCATGGCGACATCTTGAGCGACGCGGTAGCGAGCGCGATCGGCGCGAGCGCCAAGCGCCCGGTTTCGTCGGCGGTGAAGTTCGGGCTGATCGCGTCGGGCGAGGCCGACCTGCATGTGCGCGCCGGCCAGACGATGGAATGGGACATCGCTGCGGGGGACGCCATCCTCGCGGCGGCCGGCGGCATCGTGCTGACGCTGGACGGTGCGCTGCCGCATTATGGCGCGAGCGAGCGGCATTATCGCAATCCACCATTCGTCGCGGCGAGCGGCGAGGCGTTGGCGCGCCGGGCGATCCAGGCGGCGCAGGCGGCAGTGTGAGAGCCGTTCAGCGCGCGATGGTCTCGTAGACCTCGCCCCATTTGCCGTCTGCCGCCTGGCGCAGGCCTGGATCAGCGAGGAAGGCGGCGCGGTTTTCCGCCGAGCGGAACAGGAACAGGCGGTTCTCAACGATCGCGAACTGGCGCGGATCGGTCTCTGCCGCTGCGCCCTCGGCGACGACGGCGGCATCGAAGCCAGCATAGGCCGGCTCGTAGATCGCCGGCGCGTCGCGAAACGCCTCGCGATTGGCGGCGGAGGCGAAGCGCCAGACCGCGCCGCCATGCTCGAGCTCGAAGTCGGAGCGGCCCGCCACGGCGTGCCCAACCGCCTGATACGCCACCGGATCGAAACCGCGTAGCGCGAGGCCGGAGCGCAAGTCTCGCTGCATCACCTCGCCGAGGCGCGGCAGCACCGGCAAGCCGTCAGGCAGAACGGGCGCGAAGGGCTGGGCGGCCACCGCGCGCGTCGGTTTGGCCGCGAGCGCCGGTTGCAGGGCCGCGGCGAGCACCAGCATGCCGGCCGCAATCGAGATCCAACGCCGCCATGCCAGCGCCTTCATCACGCCAAATCCTCGTAGCTGCCTATCCTGGGCGCCACCCGGCGCTGGAATCTTCACCTGTTGGATACTGTTGCAGCGTATCCATCCGGTTACCGAAATGGTGCGTATTTGCGCGGCGTCGTGATTCGGGTTCTGGCGGCCTGGTGTATCCCGCGCCGCCCCATGTCCATTCGCCGGGGTGCCCCACATCCCGATCCGGCTATCCCCGCCTTCCCGGCCCGACGCCTTCTCCGGAGACCGATCCGATGAAACAGACCCGCCGCAACTTCGTCACCGGAGGACTCGCCGCGGCGAGTGCCGGAACGGGCCTCGTCCCGACGCTCGCCCTGGCTCAGCAGAGCGGCTACGACCAGAACCGCTCCTTCACCCAGAACGAACTGGTCAATTCCGGCCACCAGTTCTTCGGCAGCGTCTCGCGCGGGCTCGCGCTGACGATCGAGGAGGCGGTGCGGCGCTGGGGCGAGCCGAACGGCTACGTCCTCGGGCAGGAGGCGTCCGGCGCCTTCGTCGGCGGCCTGCGCTATGGCGAGGGCACGATGTTCACGCGCAATGCCGGGGACCGGAAGGTGTTCTGGCAGGGGCCTTCGCTCGGCTTCGACTTCGGCGGCGATGGTGCCCGCACGATGATGCTGGTCTATGGCCTGCCGAGCGTCGAGGCGCTCTATCAGCGCTTCGTCGGCATCGACGGTTCGGTCTACTTCATCGGCGGTTTCGGCTTCACGGCGCTCGCGGCGGAAGGCGTCATGGTCGTGCCGATCCGAACCGGTGTCGGCTGGCGGCTCGGCGTCAATATCGGCTATCTGAAGTTCACGCCGCAGGCGACCTGGAATCCCTTCTGAGCGGCGACGCTGGTCAGAGACGCGCCGGCGTGGCAGTTTCGTGTTTCCAATGACGTCCGGTGCGGAGCGTTCTCGTCGTGATTGAAGCGGTCATGCTCGTCACGCTTGGTTTTCTCGCGGCCACGCTGATCGCGCTCGCCTGCGTGCCGGCTCTGGCGCGCCGGGCCGACCGGCTGGCGCGCAAGCGGGCCGAGGCCGCCTTTCCGCTGTCGCTCGCAGAGATCGCCGCCGACCGTGACCATCTGCGCGCCGAGCTGGCGCTGCGCGCGCGGGCGCTGGAGCAGGATGCGGAGCGCGGCTTCGCCGCCAAGGCCGGTGCGTTGCAGGAGATCGGCAAGCGCGACATGCGGATCGCCGAGCGCGAACGCACCATCGCCGAACGCGAGGCCACGGTCGCCGAGCGCGACGCTGAACTGGTCCGGCTCGCTGCCGAATTGGAGCGGACGCAAGCGGCGCTGGCCGCGGAGACTTCCGGCCACGCCGACACGAATGCGGCGCTGGCGAAGCGCGTCGCCGATCTGGCTGATGTCGAGCGCAGCCTGGCGGAGGCGCGTGCTTCGCTGACCGGCACGAGCGCCGATCTCGCGGCGCGCGGCTCGGAACTGGAGCATGAGCGGGCGGTGCTGGCGCGCATGCAGACGACGCTCGCCGGGCGCGAGCAGGAACTCGCTGCCTCGCGCAGCGAGGTGGATGCGCTGCGTCTCGCGCAGATCGAGAGCCGGACGCAGATCCTCGTGCTGGAGGGCAAGCGCGACGATGCCGTCCAGCGGCTCGCCGCGAGCGAGGCCGAACTGAGCGCGGCAGCTCACGCCCATGATGCGGTCGTCACCGGCCATGGCGAGGAGGTCAAGGCGATCCGCGAAACCCTGCGCGAGCGAGATGAACGGCTGGAGACGCTCCACGCCGAAATCATGGTGCTGCAGGGAGCGCTGAGCGAAGCGCGCACCGAAAAGCTGAGCGGCAGGCATGGCGACGCCCTCGCTCCGCTACCGGCCAACGACGCCAATGCGGCGCTGCGTCAGGAGATCGTGCGGATCGCCGAGCGGCTGATGACGATGGCGCCCAAGCAGGAAGCGGCGGAGTAGCGGGACATCCTGCTTTCAGCCGGCGGCATCATGCTCTAGGAAGGCGCGCCCGCGCCTCGCGCCCGAGATGGTTCCCGCTGTGACCGACAAGATGTTCGATCTCCTCTGCATCGGCGAGCCGCTGGGCGAATTCAACGCGACGCGCGGCGAAGCCGGCGCGTTCCAGTTCGGCCATGGCGGCGACACCTCGAACTGTGCCATCGCGGCCGCGCGGCAGGGCGCCCGCGTCGCCTATCACGGCGCGCTGGGCGACGATGCGGCCGGCCGCTCCTTCCGGGCGCTGTGGGCGCAGGAAGGCGTCGACGATAGCCATGTTCCGACCCATGCCAGCGCCCCAACCGGGCTGTATTTCGTCGATCATGGCCCATCCGGTCACGTCTTCTCCTATCTGCGTGCCGGCTCGGCTGCGAGCCTGATGGGGCCGCGCGATCTGCCGCTGGAGGCGATCCGGTCGGCGAAGATCGTCCAGGCCTCGGGCATCAGCCAGGCGATCTCGGCCAGCGCCTGCGACGCGGTGTTCGAGGCGTTCGCCGCCGCGCGCGAGGCCGGCGTGCTGACCGCCTACGACACCAATCTGCGCCTCAAGCTCTGGCCGCTGACCCGGGCACGGGCGATCATCCAGGCCGCCTGCGCGATGGCCGACATCGTGTTGCCCGGCCTCGACGACGCGACGCTGCTGACCGGGTTGACCGCGCCGGACGCGATCGTCGATCTCTATCTCGGCATGGGCGCCAAGGTCGTGGCGCTGACGCTCGGCCATGAGGGCTCGCTGGTGGCGACGCCGGGGCGGCGCGAGCGGCTGGTGCCGATCAAAGTCGAGGCGATCGACGCCACCGGCGCCGGCGACTGCTATGACGGCGCCTTCCTGGCCGAATTCATCCGCACCGGCGATGCCTTCGCGGCGGGCGCTTACGCCAATGTCGCCGCCGCGCTCTCGACGCAGGGGTATGGCGCGGTCGCGCCGCTGCCGCGCCGAGCGGATGTCGAGGCGCGCGTCGCACAAGAACGCGTCGCTAAAGAGGCGAAGGCTGCCCGCTGATGAGCGTTGAAATCCGGCAGGAGGCGAGCAGCCTGCTCGCCCGTTACGAGGTCGTGATCAGCGACGTCTGGGGCGTGGTCCATGACGGGCTCTGGGCGCTGGAGCCGGCCTGCGCGGCACTCACCCGCTTCCGCGAGGGCGGTGGCGCCGTCGTGCTCCTGTCGAATGCGCCGGGGCCGTCTGAGCAGGTGGCAGGCACCATCGCCAGGAAACGGGTGCCGCGCGGCTGCTGGGACCGGCTCGTCACTTCGGGCGACGTGACGCGCGCACTGATCGTCGAGAGCCACCACGACAAGGTCTTCCATATCGGCTGGCAGTCCGACAAGGCACTGTTCGAGGGCACACATATCGCGCTGGTCGGCGAGGACGAGGCCGATCTCGTCGTCGTAACCGAGCTCTACGACTATTATACCGAGACGCCGGAGCAGTACCGGCCGCTGCTGGAGCGCTTCGCAGCGCGGGGCCTGCCCTTCATCTGTGGCAATCCCGATCTCGTCGTCCATGTCGGCGAGGACCTCCTGCCCTGCGCCGGCTCGCTGGCTGTGATCTACGAGGAGCTCGGCGGCAAGGTCGCCTGGGCCGGCAAGCCGCATCGCCCGGCCTATGAGCTCGCGCTGGCGGCGGCACGCGAGGCGCGGGGCGGCCGCGAGGTCGATCCGGCAAAAGTGCTGGTGATCGGCGACGCGGTCCGCACCGATCTCGCAGGCGCCAACATGATGGGCTTCGACAGCCTGTTCATCGCCGGCGGTATCCACCGCGAGGAGACGATCCGGGACGGGGCGGTCGATCCGGAGGGGGTGGCGAAGGTGCTGGCGGGGCAGCCGGCGCGACCGCTGGCGACGATGGCGGCGTTGGCCTGACCGCTCAGCTCCGCCGCGCCCGCAACGCCTTCCCGACATCGTCGAACAATCCCTGCAGTGGCCTGAACACGAAGCGCACCGTCGAGCGGCCCGGCGGCACGGCGACGGCGCGGAACAGGACGTTCGCGCGCAGGAGTTCGGCCGGCTTGCCGTCGATCTCGGTTTGCCACCAATGGTGCCAGACGTCGTTGAGCACGATGAAGCCGCCGCGCGGGGCGTCGACCTTCAGCGAAACCTCGGTGGTGCCGTAGTCGGCGATGACGACCGAGCCGGCTTGAGCCGGACCGGTCGGGACCGGCGGCGGATCGCGCTCGAGCAACACGCTCGCCCTCGGGTCGAAGCCCTGCGGCCATTGCCCGCTGGCCAGGATCGCGTCGAAATCGGCCTTCTCGGCTTTCGTCACCAAGAGGACGCGCGGTAAAGCACGCGGGTTCTCGTAGACATAGGCGTCCCTGGTCCGCGCGATCTGGACGAGGTCGCCGGGCTTCAACTGCTTGTCGATCTGCTCGGCGGGCACGCCGGTCGCGATGAAGCGCAGGCCGAGCATGTCGGCGAGCAGAGAGCGGTAGCCCGGCATCAGGGGTGAGAACTTGCGCTGGTCGGGCAAGGCGACATGGTCCTCGGCGCCGGTCGCCCGGCTGTAGAGTCCGAGCCTCAGCGGATTGTAGCCCAGCGTGTTGTCGAGCTCGTGGACGAGGCTGGCGTTCGGCCAGTGAAAATCGATGCCCGCGAGCTCGATGCGGTCGCGCCGGTCGGGCGCGGCGGTGCGCGCGGTCTCCCGCTTCAGGAGCCCAATCGTCTCGTTCTGGCTGTCGGGCCGCAGGACATCGTACATCGCCGAGGGCAGGGCGGTGGATTCGCTCGGACCGTTGTTGACCGAGAGGTCGATCGTCATCGTCGCCGCCAGCACGATCGCCGCCGCGAGCGAGGAACCACGCAGGCTCAGGCCGCGCGCCGCTGCCAGCGCGCCGAGCGAGAGCACGGCGCAAAGCAGGCTGGTAAGCAGCGGCAGCGCGGCAACCTGCATCCGTCCCACCGTCCAGGCGAGCCACAGCGCGAGGCCGAACGCACCGAGCAGAATCGCGGCCGTCGCGACATGGTGCCAGGCCCTCGCCGGCGGCGCATCGTCGGTCATGACGAGATGGGTAAGATAGCCGCCGAGGATGGCGAGCAGGGCGCCGAGGATGAAAAGCGCGTCGGCCGGGCGGCGGTAGAAATCGACGCCGGGAAGCAGGAAGAGCAGCTTGAAGCCCGGCGTGTAGCGGCCGAGCGCGAAGATCAGCACGACCAGCGCCGCGATGCTGAGCGCGACGATCTCGCGGCGGAGCAGGGCGCCGCGGACGATGCCGACCGAGAGGATCAGCAGCATCGGCGTCAACCCGAGATAGAGCTGGCTCATATTGCGGGCGAGATAGAGGTCGAGCGCGCCGAAGCGGGCCTCGAAGGCAGGGCTCGGCGCCCCCCAGAAATTGTCGAGCGGGCCGGCCGCGCCGTAGAGATTGGCGAAGAGCCCGGTCAGCAGCGCTGCGGGGTGCAACGAGCCCTTCTCGGCGCCGAGGAGATCGATCACCGGGCGGTTCGATTCCTGCGCCAGGAAGGCGGTCAGCAGGATCGGCACGGTCGCGACCAGAATGGCGCCGAGCGCGCCGGCGACCAGCGGCGGCAGGCTCGTGCGCAGGGCTGCCCAAGGCCTTTGCGCCATCGCGATCGCGGCGATGACGAGGCCCGCCAGCACATAGACCCCGATCAGCGCGACCTGATCGCGGCCCAGCACCATGAAGCCCGCCACCACGCCGGCCGCGAAGCCGTAAAGCAGCGAGCCGCGTTCGAGCGCACGCGCCACCAGCATCAGCGTGATCGCGAAATAGCCGAGGCTCAGCACCTGCCCGACATGCTGGATGCGCCAGGCAGCGGCCGCCCCGAAGGCGAAGGCGAGTGCTGCGACAATCGCGCCGGCCGGGTGCCAGTCGCGGTCGCGAAAGATCACGACGATCGCGAGCGCGCCGGCCAGCAGCGTTCCGAGCACGGCGCCGTCGCCCCAGCGGAAGCTCGGCGCGGGATTCAATGCGGCGATCAGGGCGAAGGAGGGCGAGAAGATCAGCGATTGCGGATCGGCGACCTGAGGCGAGCCGGAGAAGACGTAGGGCGTCCAGAACGGCGACAAGCCCTTGTGCCAGCTCGCGGCCAGGAATTGCAGCTGCGGCTGGAAATGCGCCTTGGCGTCCCAGGGGATGGTCAGCGCGCCCGAGAGCCAGGGCCAGGACAAAGCGAGCCAAGCGAGAGCGACGATGCAGGCCACCCAGGCAAGCGGCCAGCGCGGAGATTTCGGCACCGTCGTTGCTGCGTCTCGTCCGGACATCGCTCAGCTCTGCCCGGTCGCGCGGCGGCGATCAATCCTTCGGCGCGGCCCGGGCCATCAGCGCGTCCATGTCGATGGCGTGGCCGGCCCGGTCGCGCTTGGAGGCGAGATAGCGGACATTGTGGACGTTGGGACGGCCGAGCACGCGCTGCGTCGCCGCGACCTCGAGCCCGGCGGCCTTGATCGCACCGACCTTGAGCGGGTTGTTGGTCAGCGCGACGACGCGGCCGACCCCGAGCTGCTTCAGCATGGTCGCGGCGAAGTCGAAATGGCGCTGGTCGAGATCGAAGCCGAGCACCTCGTCGGCGTCGTACGTATCCCAGCCCTGGCTCTGCAGCTTGTAGGCGCGCATCTTGTTGGCGATGCCGTTGCCGCGGCCTTCCTGGTCGAGATAGAGCAGGACGCCGCCTTCGTTCTGCGCCATCCACTGCACGGTCTCGCGGAGCTGGTCGCCGCAATCGCATTTCAGCGAGCCGAAGAGATCGCCGGTCAGGCAGGCCGAATGCAGCCGCACTGGCACGGGCTGCGTCAGGTCCGGCTTCCCGACGATGATCGCGACCTGATCGCGCAGGCCTTCGCCGCCACGGAAGACCACGAATTCGGTGTCCGGCGCACCTTCGAGCGGCACCGGCGCGCGGCCGACGATCGCAAGCGACGCGGCCTGCAGGCCGCGATAGGCCTCGACCGCCTCAGTCGCGACCGCGACCAGCGGCTCATGGGCGACCGCTTCGGCATCGACGGGCACGACGAGCACGGCAGGGGCGACGAGCGAGAGGCGCGCGAGCTCCAGCCCGGCATTGTCGAGCGCGGAGGCCTGGGCGACCGGAGCGTCGACCCTGGCGTCGGTCTTCAGGGCCAGCGTCTCGATCCGGGTCGCGTCGATCTTCGGCAGAGCGAAGATGCCGGTCTCGCTGCGGCCCTTGGCGCCGAGGCGGCGCAGGCGCGCAGCGGTGAGGACGAGATGGGCGTTGCCCTGCGCGAGCACGCCGAGCCGCGCCAGCATATCGGCGTCGCCAAGTTCGGCCGACAGCGCGAGTGCGATCTCGCCGCCCTGGCGCAACAGCACGGGACGGCCGGCGCGGAACTCGGCGATCGCGCGGTCGACCATTACGATGGCCGCCTCCTGCGAGCGGCCGAAGAGCGTACGCGACTTAGGCATGGAAAGGTCCGTCAGATTGAGCCGGGGACCGGCAGAGGAACATCGCTTCTACGGCCGCACGACCCTCTCGGATCGCGCAGTTCACGCGCTTGTCGAAACGTGCCTGCAGTGGAGCGAGTTCCCCTTGCGAGCACTTTCTCGTCAGCCGGTCATGCAGCAATCCAATCCGCCGTGCATTCGTATAGAATGGCGAGATTGAACGTCGCATGAATGGCGCTGGCGGCTGCGGCCGCGAGGGACGGAGGCCGGAACGATGGACGATCATGGTGGGCTCGCGCCGGGGGCCGCAGACGCCACGACATATAGCAAGCCCGCGCGGATTTTCCACTGGATCACCGCCGCTGTCGTCTTCGTGATGGTGCCGGTCGGCCTCTGGATGAGCTATCGGGGCAACACGCTGAACCTCTGGGACGGGCTGACCAACGGACTCTACAGCGGCCACAAGCTGACGGGCTTCCTGCTGCTTTGGCTGATCGTCGCGCGGCTGGTCTACCGCTTCCGCCGCGGCGCGCCGCCGGACGAGCCGAGCTTGCTCTGGTGGCACAAGGCCGCCTCGCACGCGACGCATTGGCTGCTTTACGGACTGCTGCTGGTGGTGCCGATCCTCGGCTGGATCGGTGTCTCGCTCTATCCGTCGCTCGACGTCTTCGGCCTGTTCAAACTGCCGGCGCTGGCCAAGCCCAACGAGGATGCGGCTGCGAAGGTGCTGTCGCTGCACGGCACGCTGGCGCTGCTGCTGGCGGCTGTCGCCTGCGCGCATATCGGCGCCGCGCTCTACCACCACCTGATCCGGAAGGACGGCGTGCTGCGGCGGATGATGCCGCCGTCGCGCTAGAGCATAGGGGCGGGCGCCGGTGCTGCGGCTGTATTTCTCTCCCGGCTCGAGCTCGATGGCGCCGCATATCGCGCTCAACGAGATCGGCGCTCCGTTCGAGGCGACGCCGCTCTCCTTCGCCCGCAAGGAGCATCGCGGCGAAGCGTTCTTGGCGATCAATCCGGAGGGCAAGGTGCCGGTGCTGCTGATCGACGGGCGGCCGCTGACCGAGGTCGCCGCGATCCTGTTCTATCTGGCGAGGCGCTATTCCGAGGCCGGCCTGCTGCCAGCCGATACGGAGACCCAGGCCCAGGTCGTGTCCTGGATGTCGTTCATCGCCGCGACCGTCCATCCGGCGCGGCGGCAGGGTCTCGACCATGCCCGCACGATCTATGCGCTCGCCGATCGCAGGCTCGGCGGCAGCGACTGGGCGGCGGGCGCCTATTCGATCGCCGACATCCATCTGTTCCGGCTGTTCTGGCGCTTCCGTGGCAGCTTCGACCCGCCGCGCGACGCCTTTCCCAATTTGCATCGCCATCACGACCGGATGATGGAACGGCCGGCCGTGCGAAAGACCTGCGAGATCGAGGCGGCGGTCGGCTACGAGCTGCCGGCGTAGCGGCGGGTTCAGACCGGGCGCGCCCAGAGATCGGTGTGGCCGATCACGCCTGAAGCGCCGTCGATGCGAGCGGCGAGCCAGTCCTGCACCGTCTGCGCATCGACATGGCCGGTTTCGCTGGCCGCCTGCGCGATGCCTCTCGCGAGTTCGGCAATCAGTGCGGACTGCCCGGCGTCGAGCTGCCAGGCGCTGTCGGCGGTCGAGACGGCGAAACCGGATTTGCGGAAGGCCTCGGCCATGGTTTCGGTCGCGAGCGCGCCTTCGGCCGGCCCGAAGCCTTTGTCGCTGCGCTGGTGATGGGCGAAGGCAGCGAGCATCCGCGCATCGGCTGGATGGGCGGGTCGCCATTTCTCGCGGCCGTCATAGGTCAGCACGGTGTAGAGCGGGATGCGCTGGCTCGCCAGCGCCGCGACGAAGCGCTCGATCCAGCGCTTCGAGGCAAGGTCGAACAGGGCGGCGGCCGTGACGAGATCGGGTTGCCAGCCCAGTACCCATTCCAGATCCTTGTTCAGGTCGGCCTGCCGCGTGTCGACCGTGATCGTCCTGTGACCCTTGGCGAGGACCAGTTCCTCGCCCTGCTCGCGCGCCTCGTCGGCCCAGTCGGCCAGGCGGATGCGGGCGGCGGCGAGCAGCGCCTCGTCGAAATCGACCAGGGTCCAATGCTGCCGGGCGGGCAGGGCGGCATAGGCGCCGCGCAGGTTGGAGCCGGCACCACAGCCGAGATCGACGATGCTGATCGAGCCGCGGCCGGAGAAATGCGCGCCGACCGCCGCGAGCAGTTGCGGGTTGCGAGCCGCATGGTCGGCCGGCTCGCGAAGTGCGAGCCATTCTGGAGAGAAACCGGCCATCACATCACCTTCAGGCAGGCTTGCGCAACTCGCGCTGCCGTATCGTTCCAGCGCGGCAGCGAATCCGCTGCCGCCCAGGCCGCGTCGGCCATGCGCCGGCGCACGCCGGCATCATCAATCAGGTCCGCCAGCCCCTTGGCAAGCGCGTTCGCATCGCCCGTGGGGACCTTGCACGCAGCGGCGTCGGGCAGGGCTTCCGCGCCAGGCCCACTGCGGGTGCAGACGATCGGAAGGCCTCGCGCCAGCGCTTCGGTCAAGACCATGCCATAGCCCTCGAACAGGGACGACATCACAAAAACATCCGTATTGTCATAGAGTTGCATGAGCTGGCCTGAGTGCACAGCACCGGCGAGCCGGATCCGGTCCGCAAGCCCGGCCATTGCGATCTTGTCGTGCAGAAAGTCGACAGTACGAGGCGCGTGGTCGGGCGAGCCGGCTATGGTCATGATCCATCGCCGATCTCGGATGGCGGCGAGCGCCTCGACGAGGATGTCGTATCCCTTCCGGGGGATAATCGAGCCGACCGCAAGCAGCCGAACCGGGGCACCGATGCTGGCTCGCGTCGCGCGCATGGCCGGATCGGTACCGGGAACGGCTACCGTGATGATGGCGCCTGAGACGGCATAGTCGGCCGCGAGCGTGTCACGTGTGGCCGAGCCGGTTACGACCACGGCGCGCGCATGGCCTAGCGCGAGCCGTTCGCTCCGGCGCAGGAAGGCGACCTCGCCCGGGAAGCGGCCGGTCTCCAGCGCCAGCGGATGGTGGACGAGGGCGACGAGACGTTGCGAGAACCGTGCCGCAAGCGTCTCCGGAAAGGCGCCGAAGGCGAGGCCGTCGATCAGGAGCACCTCGTCGGCGGCGGTTTCGGCCAGGAGGCGTTCGGTCGTCGCCAGATCATCTGCCGTGGGGAAAGGGAAGGAACCCGGTAGCGCCAAATGGCGCGCCGCTATACCGCTCTCACGCCATTGCGCCAGCAGCCGGCGGTCGTAGCCGTAGCCGCCGGTCGGCAGGTCGAGGTCGCCGGGAATGGCGAAGACGATCCCGCTCACGCGAGCGCGCCCTCATAGGTCGCCCGGGCCAGATCGGTTTCGTGCAGCGTCACGCGGATGCGGGCGAGGCCCGCGCCGTCCGTGCCGAGCGCGCCCGCTTTCGCCGCGGCCGCCATCGCATCGAAGATGTGCTTGCAGAGGAATTCGGTCGTGGTCAGCATGCCGGCGAATTGCGGCAGCGCATCGAGGTTCTGGTATTTCAGAGGCTTGAGCACGTCTGCCAGCACGTCGAGCGCCGCGCCGATGTCGACGACGACGTTCTGGCGCGTCAGTGTCTCGCGGAAAAAGGCGACATCGACCACGAAGGTCGCGCCGTGCATGTTCTGAGCGGGGCCGAAGAACGGATCGGGCAGCGAATGGCCGATCATGATGCGGTCGCGGACTTCGACAGAGAACATGCGGGCTTCCTTGGGCGGGTACGAAATAGAGCGCGTTCAGGCCGAGGCCAGCGGCCTGCGGCCAAGGGACTGCGACAGCCGCAGCAGATAACCGTCGGGGTCCTGGACCAGGAACTGGTGCACGCCGGTCTCCTCGCTACCGTTGATCCTGTACCAGCGTTCCTCGGGACCGAAGAAGATCGGCCAGGACGCCTGTCTCACGGCATCGATCAGCAAGCCGACGTCCTTGACCATGATCTCGAAATTGATGCCGCGCCCATAGGGTTTCTCGCGCGCCCCGGTGTCCCAGATGCCGCGCCGTTCGGCCGGGCCAGTGTCGTATTCCTCCAGCATGAACTCGACGCCGTCGCGCTCGATCGCGGCGAAACCCTGCTCGGGCCGGTCGTAGAGGATGCGGAAGCCGAGAAGGTCGCGCCAGAAGGCGAGGCTTGCGGGCAACGAGGTGATGTTCAGCTCCGGGACGAGGGCCGGGCGGGGATGCTGACGGGTCGCGGTCATGGCGCCGCTTCATAGCAAATCGCGGCGGTGAGGCCAGTCGCGTCGGGCGCGAGCAGCTTCGGCAGCCTCGTTGCGGCCTGCGCGAAGGGGATGTCCTGCGTGATCAAAGCGTCGAGGCGCTCGTCCGCCAGCAGCGCCATCGCGGCGTCGGCCCGCCTGGCGTAGTTCCAGCGCGCGCGGCGCAAGGGCGAGACCTGCCCGACCTGCGACGAGACGAGTTGCAGCCGCCGCGAGTGGAAGGCGCCGCCGAGGCCGGCCGCGACCGCACCCTCGCCATACCAGCTCAGCTCGACGATGCGCGCCTCCTGGCCGGCGCAGGCGATCGCGCTGTCGAGGCCGGCGGCCGTGGCGCTGGCGTGGAAGACGATGTCGGCGTCCTTTGGCGCTTCGGACGGCAGGGCGAAGCGGAAGCCGAGATGGCTCGCGAGCGCCGCGCGGCGCGGATCGATGTCGATGAGCGTCACTTCGGCACCCGGCAGGCGCGCCGCCAGCCAGGCGACGAGCAGCCCGAGCACGCCGCCGCCGACGACGACGATCCTGTCGGCGGGGCCGCTCCCTGCATCCCAATGGGCGTTGAGCGCCGTCTCCATATTGGCGGCGAGGATGGCGCGCCGTGCCGGCACGGCTTCGGGCACGCGCGTCAGCCGGTCGCGCGCTGCGACAAAGCGGTCCTGATGCGGATGCAGGCAGAACACTGTCGCGCCCAGCATGTCGGCAGGGCCGGCCTCGACGCGGCCGACCGCGCAGTAGCCGTATTTCACCGGGAAGGGGAAGGCGCCGTCTTGAAACGGCGCGCGCATGCGTTCGTGCTCGCAAGTCGGCACGCGGCCCTCGCAGACGAGCCGCTCAGTGCCACGGCTGACGCCGCTCCAGAGCGTGCACACCAGGCAGTCGTCCGGGCCGGGCATGGACAGGGCGACGGTGTTCAGGGCGCATTCACCCGGCGCGACATACCAGAGCGCCATCGCTGTCCGGCTTGCACCTTCGGGGATTGCCGGCTTTACGTCCTGCGCCATTTCGCTTCCGTCTCCTTCTCCCGCCGAGCCGCCGACCGACGTATGACAGAGACCGCCGTGAATTCCAGCCCCGCTCCGACCACGTTCGAGCCCGGCGTGCAAGAGGCCGTCGGCCATGCCGGTGCCGATCCGCGCGCGCTGACGCCGGCCGGCTTGCAGGCGCTGTCGACGCTGAACGCCCGGCGCGGGCTGGTGCTCGGTCTCAATCTGGTCACGCTGGCGGCCCTGCTGTTCGGTCTCGCGCAGGTGCTGGGCAGCGGCGGCTGGACGATCGCCGATATCGTGATCTTCGTCGCATTCCTGTTCGGCGCGCCCTGGACCGTGCTCGGCTTCTGGAATGCGGTGCTCGGCCTCTGGTTGCTGCATGGCGTCTCGGACGGGCTGAGCCAGGTCGCGCCCTTCGCCAAGGCGGGCGACGATCCCACGCCGCTGATGATCCGCACGGCAGTCTTGATGACGCTGCGCAACGAGGATCCGGCCCGCGCCTTCGCCCGGCTGCGCGTCGTCAAGCGCAGCCTCGACGCGACCGGCGAGGGCGCCCGCTTCGACTATTTCGTGCTCTCGGACACCAACGATCCTGGTGTCGCGGCCCGCGAGGAAACGCTGGCCGCTGCCTGGGAGGCGGAGCTCGGCGATCCCGGCCGCCTGACCTATCGCCGCCGCACGGACAATACCGGCTTCAAGGCCGGCAATGTCCGCGATTTCTGCGAGCGCTGGGGCGCGGACTACGAGCTGATGCTGCCGCTCGACGCCGACAGCGTCATGTCCGGCGCGGCGATCGTGAAGCTCGCGCGGATGATGCAGGCGCATCCGAAGCTCGGCATCCTGCAGAGCCTGGTCGTCGGCATGCCTTCGCGTTCGGCCTTCGCCCGCATCTTCCAGTTCGGCATGCGCCACGGCATGCGGCCCTACACCATGGGCTCGGCCTGGTGGATCGGCGATTGCGGGCCGTTCTGGGGACACAACGCGATGGTGCGGATCGCGCCCTTCCGTGATGAGTGCCATCTCCCCATGCTGCCCGGCGGGCCGCCGCTCGGCGGCGCCGTGATGAGCCACGACCAAGTCGAGGCGACGCTGATGCGCCGCGCCGGCTACGAGGTCCGGGTGCTGCCGGTCGAGGCCGGGAGCTGGGAGGAGAACCCGCCGACAATGCTCGATTTCGCCAAGCGCGACCTGCGCTGGTGCCTGGGCAATCTTCAATACCTCCGGCTGCTCGATCTGCCGGGGTTGAAGGCGATGAGCCGCTTCCAGCTCCTCTGGGCGATCCTGATGTTCCTGGGCTTGCCGGCCTGGACCCTGATGATCGCGCTGCTGCCGCTGAAGGCGATCGAGGACGCGACAATCGCCGATTATCCGGCGACGCTGGCGGCGTTGCTCTACGTTTTGTTCTTCGCGATGTATCTCTCGCCCAAGCTCGCCGGCTTCGCCGACATCCTGCTGACCAGGGGTGGCACCGCCCGCTACGGCGGCACGCTGCGCTTCATCTGCTCCTCCACAATCGAGGTAGTCTTCGCCTTCCTGCAGGGCGCGGTCTCGACCTTCCGGACGACGCTGTTCATGGTCGGGCTCGCCTTCGGACGGGCGAGGATCGGCTGGAACGGCCAGGCCCGCGATGCGCACGCGCTGTCCTTCGCCACGGCCGTCTCCGGCCTGTGGCCGCATCTCCTGTTCGGGCTCTACCTCTTCGGCACGCTGGCGGTGCTGTCGCCCAAGCTGCTTGCCTGGTCGCTGCCGCTGACTGCGGGCTATGTGCTGGCGATCCCCTTCGCCATGGCGACGGCATGGCCGGCGCTGGGCGCCTGGTTCGTCAGCACCGGGCTCTGCGGCATCCCCGAGGATTTCGATCCTCCCGCCGAGCTCGTCGCCATCCAGGCCGGGCCCGCGGCGTGAATCAGCCTTCGCCGAAGGGCACGGCTAGGGCGGTCGCGCGCAGCCTGCGCATCTATCACGGCGATCCGGCGCGTAGCGCCGCGATGGACGCCCTCTACGGCCGGTTCCTCAAGCCCGGCAGTCTCGCCTTCGACATCGGTGCCCATGTCGGCGACCGGATCTCGTCCTTCCGACGGCTTGGCGCGCGTGTCGTGGCGCTGGAGCCGCAGCCCGGCCCGGCCCGCGCCATCGCCCTGATCCATGGCCGCGACGGCGAGGTCACGCTGCTCAAGGCGGCCTGCGGCGATCGCGAGGGCAGCGTCACGCTGAAGATCAACAGCGCCAACCCGACGGTCTCGACGGCGTCCGAGGCTTTCGTGGGCGCAGCGCGCGGGGCGGATGGTTGGGCGAGCCAGGTCTGGGATCACGAGGTCAGCGTGTCCTGCACCACGCTCGACGCCCTGATCGCCCGCTTCGGCGTGCCGGATTTCGTCAAGATCGACGTCGAGGGTTTCGAGGCGCATGTATTGGCAGGGTTGAATACGCCCGTGCCGGCGCTCTCCTTCGAGTTCACCACGATCCAGCGCGACGTCGCCGAAGCCTGCCTCGCTTTGCTGGAGACGCTCGGACCTTACCGCTTCAACATCGCGCTCGGAGAAAGCCAGGTGCTGGAACTGGCCGAGCCCTCCAGCGCGGAGGCGATGGGCGCCTTCCTGCGCGAGCTGCCCCACGCGGCGAATTCGGGCGATGTCTATGCCGTGCTGACGAGCTGAGGCTGCAACCGCAAGTTACATTCCGTCATCAAAGGTGATCGCGGGCTCCTGCTTTATCGCTTGCCTTAGGTCAGTCTGCCCAATACATCCGCGCTCCGTTCTGGATACCTCGTGTCCTGGCTCTCCGAGACCAGGCAGGCGCGCGCCGCTCTGCGGATGGCGTGTTCCGTATCCTGAACTGTTGTTCGTGGCTCAGAGGCAGAGCGCCCGGTCCGAAAGACCGGGAGGTCGGTGGTTCGAGTCCGCCCGGGCAGCTCCAGGAACTAGCTCAGTGGATAGAGCACAAGATTTTTAATCTTGTTGTCGGGGGTTCGACTCCCCCGTTCCGAACCGTTCGCCAGCAAAGCGAATGACATCACGGGAAGCCGACCTGCTTTCCGCGCCGTGACGGTCCCGATCGCTGCCTCACGCAGCCGTGACGGGCGGCATGGCAGGCGCATCCGGCGCCCCGCGTCATGGCGGATACCGGCCGCTGCGACCGCCATCGACATGGCGCGACGCTCGTCCGCCTGCGGGCGGGACGGTTTCGCTCGTGCTCGTGCGCGCGACCGGCGGCCTCAAGCCATGACCCGTGCCGGGGGCGTCGGAGAGCGGGTCGGCGACCTTTTGCCGTTTGCCGGCGGGACCGATGGGGTCGCGCCGGCCCGACATAGCCTCTCGCGGCCGAGCCGCGCGCGGCCAACCGAAGGAGACGACGATGACACGCAAGATTCTCCGGCTGATCGCGACGATCGCCGAGAGCCAGAGGGGCCTGCTGCGGCGGGACGGCAAGTTCGAGCGGATGCTCGGGCCGGGCCGGCACGTCCTGTTCGACCCGCTGCGCCGGCTGAGCGTCGACGTCGTCTCCGTCGTCAACGGCGAGATGCCGGCCGACCAGCTCGCCGTCTTCGCCAGGAGCCATCCGGATTTCGTGGCCGAGAACCTCTCGGTCGTGCGGACCGGGGCGGGCGAGGTCGCGATCGTCTCGCTCGACGGCCAGCCGAAGCATTTTGTCACGCCACTCGCGGTCAGGGCGTTCTGGACCGCGGTGACGCGGGTCGAGAGCGAGCTGATCGACGTCAAGGCCGCGCTCAGGGTCGAGCCGCGTCATCTCGACAAGCTCAACCTCGCCGCGTCGCCTCTGGTGACGAGCGCGATCGTCGAGACGCACGAGGCTGGGCTGCTCTTCGTCGACGGCGTGCTCGTCGACGAACTCGCGCCCGGCCGGCATGCCTTCTGGGCGGTCGGCCGGACGGTGAAGGTCGCCAAGGTCGATCTGCGGCCGCTGCCGGTCGAGATCACGGCGCAGGAGATCCTGACCAAGGATCGCATCGCGCTGAGGGTGACGCTGACAGCGTTCTATCGGGTGCTCGACGCACGCCGGCTGAGCGCGGCGACGAACGACCTGCAGACTACACTGTACCGGCTGGTGCAGTTCGCGGTCCGCGAGGCGATCGCGACGCGGGCTCTCGACGACATCCTGGCGGCGCGTGCCGCCATCGACGGCGAGATCAGGGCCTATGTACGCGAGCGGATCGGCGCTTTCGGCGTGGAGATCACGGAGCTCGGAATCAAGGACGTGATCCTGCCCGGCGAGGTTCGCGATCTCCTCAACAAGGTCGTGGAGGCGGAGCGGATGGCCAAGGCCAACCTGATCCGCCGCCAGGAGGAGACTGCGGCGACGCGGTCCCTGCTGAACACGGCCAAGCTGATGGAGGACAACCCGCTGCTCGTCCGGCTGAAGGAGCTCGAATCGCTCGAGAAGCTGGTCGAGAAGGTCGGCCGCATCGACCTGCATGCGACGGGGCAGGGCGCGGGCCTGGAGGCTCTGCTGCAGGGGCTGTTCAAGATCGGCCACGCTCCGGTGCGGAGCGCCGCCGACTGATCACGCGACGATCCACCAAGGCGGGTCCTGGGCCACGCGCTTTCACCGGCGCGTGGCCCGTTCTATATCGGCGGGGCTGTCGGGCGTCCCGGCGCCATTCATCCGCCTGTCAGCTTCCCCACACTAGAGGGAGCTTTTGCAAGGATCGCCATGCTTCCGCCGCTCCGCTTTATCGCCGTCACGATCTCGCTTCTGGCGTTCGGGCCGCCCGCGCTCGCCGCGCCGGGCGACATCGCCGTCGAGCTCCGCAACGAGTCCGAGCCGGTGACCTGCGCCGAGAAGGACAACGTCACGATCAAGGCGATCTCGCCGGAGGTGCGGCGCTTCCAGATCGAGGCGGCGCATCCTGCCTATAACGCCGGCCTGCTGAGGGATAACTGGGACGCCGACTGGACCGATTGCGACATGAAGGGCGACCCGTCCTTCGCCGCGCCGGTGCCGCCGCGCCGCGTCACCTTCTACGAGAGCATCGACTACTGGCTCGTCGGCTACACCTTCCCGACCTTCTGGCGGCCGGCCGACACCACTTTCAAGGTCGGCGACCGGGTCGAGAAGGGCCTGCATCTCGTCCAGCTCTGGAAGCTCGGCAAGGACCGCTCGCACGAGCTGCTCGTGGTCTATCCGCAGGACGGCTACTGGCGCGCCCGGCCGATGCCGCCGCCGCAGCTCGCCTCGTCCGCCTACGGCTCGTCCTTCCTGTTCGGGCCGATCGAGACGGACGGACGCCCGGTGGTGAACATCCGCGAGATCGAGTTCGATCCGAAGACGACGTCGTTCAAGCTCGCCTTCAAGGATGGTTCGTCCGGCACGCTGACCTTGTCCTCGGTCGACGAGAACCGGATGGTGCTCGATGCCGTGCTCGACAAGCCCGTGACCGGCGGCAAGGGATTCCTGGCCCTGCGCTCGATGTACGTCACCGAGTTCAACAACGACGTCGCCCGTATCGCGGTCAAGGAGCCCGGTGCCAAGGGCTGGCGCGAGGAGCCGCTGATGCCGTTCTCCGGCGCCAAGGCGACCGACGTCTGGATGGGCCGCACCACCCATTCGCGCCACAACACCTCTTCGCCCGACATGGTCTTCCGGCATTTTTCGGCCGACCCGAATCCGCCGCCGAAGCCCGAGAAGAAGTGACTTGTCATTCCGGGTTCGGCCCTGGCGGGCCGCCCCGGAATGACAGGGGAACGCATCGCCGCTCCGCCGCGTTGGCCCATGACGCGGCCCGCTCCGCGCGTTAGCCTGTCGATCCCGCCCACGCCTAGAGGCCGTTCATGCCGCGTTTCGCCGCCAATCTCTCGATGATGTTCACCGAATGGGCGTTCCTCGACCGCTTCAAGGCGGCGTCCGACGCCGGCTTCGAGGCGGTCGAGTTCCTGTTTCCCTACGAGCATTCGCCCGAGCAGGTCGGGCTGGCGCGAGCCGGGGCGCAGGTCGAGCAGGCGCTGTTCAATCTGCGACCGGGCGATTGGGAAAAGGGCGAGCGCGGCATGGCCGCGATCCCCGGTCGCGAGGACGAGTTCCGGGCCGGGATCGCGACGGCGCTGCCCTACGCCAAGGAGACCGGCGTCAAGCGCCTGCACATGATGGCAGGCCATGCCGACCCGAACGACCCGGCGGCGCAGAAGGCCTATCGCGCCTCGATCGCCTACGCGGCCGATGCGCTCGCAGAGCACGGGCTCGACCTCTTGCTGGAGCCGATCAACGGCAAGGACATGCCCGGCTATTTCCTCAACGATTTCGACCAGGCGGCGGCCTATGTCCGCGAGTCCGGCCGGCCCAACGTCAAGCTGCAGTTCGACATGTATCATTGCGAGCTGATCCATGGCGACGTCTCGGGCAAGCTCAGGGCGCTGTTTCCGCTGGTCGGCCATGTCCAGATCGCCCGCGCCAACGGCCGCCACGAGCCCGACGCCTCGGGGCCGGACTATCCCGCGCTCTTCGCCGAGCTCGACGGGCTCGGCTATGCTGGGTTCGTCGGCTGCGAGTACCGGCCGCAAGCCGGCACGCTCGAAGGCCTCGGCTGGTTCTCCGAATTCCGCAAGCCAGACGACTGGAAGCCCGATCTGCGGGACCCGGTGTGATGGCGGCCTTCGCCCACCCGGTGGTCGTCGCCGATATCGGCGGCACCAATTGCCGGCTGTCGCTGGTGCCGCGGCCGGGCGCTCAGCCCGAGCCGCTGGCGCGGATCGGCACGGGCTCGTTCCCGACGCCGGCCTTGGCGCTCGAGAGCGTGCTGTCGAGCCTGTCGCAGCGCCCGCGCTCGGCGGTGCTCGCGGTCGCCGGGCCGCTCGACGGACGGCATGCGCAGCTCACCAATGCCAACTGGCGCTTCGACGGGCCATCGCTGGCGAAGGAACTCGCGCTGGAGCAGGGGCTGCTGGTCAATGATTTCGAGGCGCTGGCCGCCTCGCTCGCCGTGCTGAAGCCGGCCGATCTCGACACCATCACGCCCGGCAAGCCCGAGCCCGAGGGCCTGCGGCTGATCCTCGGTCCCGGCACCGGCTTCGGTGCCGCCGGACTCGTGATGCGGGCCGGTCGCGGCCTGCTGATTCCGACCGAGGCCGGGCACATCGGCGTCGGGCCGGAAGACCCGACCGAGGTCAAGATCTGGCCGGCGCTGAGCGCGGGCGTGTCGCGGCTCACCGTCGAGCACTTGCTCAGCGGCGACGGGCTGGTGCGCTTCCACCGTGCGGTGACGCATGGCTCCGGCAATCTGGAGGCCGATGTCAGCGCCGCCGACATCACCAAGCAGGCGCTCGACGGCGAGCCGATGGCGCTGATGGCGGTGGTCTGCTTCTGGCGGCTGCTGGCGCGGGTCGCTGGCGATCTCGCGCTCGCCTTCAAGGCGACGGGCGGGGTCTATGTCGCCGGCGGCATCGTGCCGCGGCTCCTGCCGCTCGCCGACCGCGCGACGATCCACGCCGTCTTCGCCGGCAAGCCGCCGATGGAGGATCTCGCGGCGAGGTTCGCGCTGCATGTCGTCACCGCTCATGACGCGGCCGAGCAGGGGCTGGCGGCGATCGCAGCCGGGCCGGAGCGCTTCGGCCTCGACGACGCGGCGCGGCTCTGGGCGGCGTGAGCGGCCGGCGTCAGGCCTTCGGTGCCAGTCGCTTGCCCTTGAGCGATTGCCCGACGATGGTGCCGGCGGCGCGGCGCTCGGCGCGTTTCGCCTTGATCGCGCCGACATCCGCCTCGCCGACATGGCGCGAGCGCTCCAGGATCTCGAGCGTGTATTCCTCATAGGTCAGGCCGAGCTTTTCGGCGCGTTCGAGCCGGCCGAGCGCGATTTCGGGGCCGCCCCGACGCCAGGCCCGGCGCGAGGCGAAACGCCAGTCGAAATAGCCGCCGATCTCGCTCTTGCCGGATTCAGGCTCCGGCGCGCGGACCGGGTCCAGCGCCGGGCCGCCATTGTCGCCGATGCTCCCGCGCTCGCGTCTACGTGATCCCGCCATGGTCGGCTCCGTCCATTAAACGAGACGATTGTCATCGATGATGGATGAGCATGCAAGAGCTGGAATCGCTCTGGACGGGCCGGGGCGATTGTGGTCTTGCGCCGGGCATGGCGTCGCCTTCACCTGCCTCTGCCGCCCGCGGCGATGCGAGCCCATCGCCCTGCCGCGAACCGCCGCTGTTCGGCATCCAGGCGCTGCGCGCGGTCGCGGCGCTGATGGTCGCGGTCCACCATGCCCAGCACGACGCGATCGTGGTCGCGGCACGGGCGGGAGGCGCCTTCGCCTATTCCGGCATCCTGCCCTGGATGGCCGGCGTCGACATCTTCTTCATCGTCTCCGGCTTCATCATGGTCCATGCCTCGGCCGGGCTGTTCGACCGGCCGGGCGGGGCGCGCCTCTTCCTCGGCCGCCGGCTCGCCCGCATCGTGCCGTTGTACTGGGCGGCGACGACGCTGTTCGCGATCGTCGGGCTGATCCTGCCGGGCGCGCTGAACTCCGGCACGCCGGGCCTGGCCCAGATCATCGGCTCCTACCTGTTCTGGCCGATGGTCTCGACGGTCGGGCTGGTCCAGCCGGTCTATTCGCTCGGCTGGACGCTGAACTACGAGATGCTGTTCTACGGGTTGTTCGCACTCGGGCTGCTGTTGCCAGGCCGGCTCGGGCTCGCGCTCGTCACGCTGCTGCTGGCCGGGCTCGTCGCAACGGAGGAGCTGGCCGGGCCGTTGCCCCTGCCCTTCGGCTTCTGGGGCCAACCGATCGTGCTCGAATTCGCAGCCGGCATGGGCATTGCGCTGCTGCGCCGCGCCGGGCTCAGGCTCGCTTTGCCATGGCGCTGCCTCCTCGCCGGGCTCGGCGTCGCCATGCTGGCGTCGGCGGGCGATGCGGAGGCGGCAGTCGTCTGGTCATCCGTCCTCCCGCGCGGAGCGGCGGCTGCGCTGCTCGTTCTCGCCGCGAGCTGCGGCGAGGGCCGAACGAGCCCGCCCTCGGCCCCGATCCGCAGCCTCGCCGTCCTAGGCGATGCCTCCTACGCGCTCTACCTGGTCCATCCCTTCGTCATCCGCGGCCTGCGCGAGGTGGCGGTCAGGCTCGGCCTCGGCCAGCCGCTCCTCTTCATCATGGTGGCACTGGCGGGCGCGACCGCCGCAGCCCTCGTGGTCCATCGCCTGTTCGAGAAGCCGGCGACGACCTGGCTCAGGCGCCGGTTCCGCGCCTGACGGGGTGACAGCCGGCTGCCGGCGGTCTATCCCCCGCCCATCCCCGAACCCGGAATGGTCATGGCTCCCTTGCTCCATCTGCGCGACGTCGCGCTCACCTTCGGCGGCCAGCCGCTGCTGGAGGCGGCGGAGATCGCAGTCTCTGCGGGCGAGCGCGTCTGCCTGGTCGGGCGCAACGGCTCGGGCAAGTCGACGCTCCTGAAGATCGCGGCAGGTCTGGTCGAGCCGGATCAGGCCGAGCGCTTCGTGCAGCCCGGCGCGACCGTGCGCTATCTGCCGCAGGAGCCCGATTTCACCGGCTACAAGACCTCGCTCGCCTATGTCGAAGCAGGGCTCGGACCCGGCGACGACGCCTATCGCGCGCAGTATCTGATCGACGAACTCGGCCTGACCGGCAACGAGGACCCGGCCACCATGTCGGGCGGCGAGTCGCGTCGCGCGGCGCTTGCCCGGGTGCTGGCGCCCGAGCCCGATATCCTGCTGCTCGACGAGCCGACCAACCATCTCGACCTGCCCGTCATCGAATGGCTGGAGCAGGAGCTGAAATCGCTGCGCTCGGCGATGGTGCTGATCAGCCACGACCGGCGCTTCCTGACCTCGCTGTCGCGCGCCACGATCTGGCTCGACCGTGGGCTGACCCGGCGGATGGACAAGGGCTTCGGCGAATTCGAGGCTTGGCGTGACGAGGTGCTCGCTCAAGAGGAGCTCGATCGGCACAAGCTTGATCGCAAGATCGCCCGCGAGGAGGACTGGCTGCGCTACGGCGTCAGCGCCCGCCGCACCCGCAACCAGCGGCGCCTCGGCGAACTGCACGGCCTGCGCGAGCAGCGCCGCACGGCTCGCCATGCGACCGGCAACGTCCGACTGGAAGCGAGCGAGGCCCAGAGCTCGGGCAAGCTCGTCATCGAGGCGATCGACGTCGCCAAGGCGTACGGGTCCAACACGGTCGTGAAGAACCTGTCGCTGCGCGTCGCGCGCGGAGACCGGATCGGCATCGTCGGCCCCAATGGCGCCGGCAAGACCACGCTGATCAACCTGCTGACCGGGGCGCTGAAGCCTGATTCCGGCAAGGTGAAGCTCGGTGTCGCGCTGGAGATGGTCACGCTCGACCAGCGCCGCGAGAGCCTTGATCCGGCGACGCCGCTCGGCGACGCGCTGACTGGCGGCGGCTCCGACCAGGTCATGGTCGGCGGCACACCGCGCCATGTCATCAGCTACATGAAGGACTTTCTGTTCCAGCCCATCCAGCGCGGCACGGCGGTCGGGGCGCTCTCCGGCGGCGAGCGCGGCCGGTTGATGCTGGCGCGCGCGCTAGCCAAGCCCTCGAACCTGCTCGTGCTGGACGAGCCGACCAATGATCTCGACCTGGAGACGCTCGATCTGCTGCAGGAACTGCTGGCCGACTACCAGGGCACGGTCCTGCTGGTCAGCCATGACCGCGACTTCATCGACCGCGTCGTCTCCAGCGTGCTGATCTCGGACGGCGACGGCGTCTGGACCGAGTTCGCCGGCGGCTATTCAGACATGCTGGCGCAGCGCGGCCGTGGCGTCGGGGCGAAGACACGTGTCGTCGCGGGCAGGGCACCAGTCGAACCGGCGAATGCGGCGCCGGCGCCGGTGGCAGCCGCCGGCAAGCGCAAGCTCTCCTTCAACGAGAAGCATGCGCTCGAGACCCTGCCGAAGACAGTCGAGCGGCTGCAGGCCGAAGCCGCCAAGCTCAACCTCGCTCTGGCCGGCGACCTCTACACCCGCGATCCGAAGCTTTTCGCCAAGGCGACCACGCGGCTGGAGGAGGTGACGCGCGAGATCGCCGACGCCGAGGAGCGCTGGCTGGCGCTGGAGATGCTGCGGGAAGAGATCGGCGCGTAGCTCCGCCATACCTTTTCCCTATCCGCGCAATCGCGAAAACGCATTTGTTGCGCCCGCCTTTGCAACGCAAAGATCGCGGCGCAGAAAATTCGGGGAAACTCCATGAGACTCAAGGGCAAGACGGCGCTGATCACCGGTGCGGCGCAGGGCTTCGGCTTCGGCATCGCCGAGACCTTTGTGCGGGAAGGCGCGCGCGTCGCGGTGCTCGACATCAACGGCGACAAGGCCAAGGAGGCGGCCAAGGCGATCGGGCGCAAGGCCTTCGCGCTCGCCTGCGACGTCGGCAAGGGCAAGAGCGTCGACAAGGCCGTCGAGCGGGTGCTCGCGAAGTTCGGCCGGCTCGACATCGTCGTCAACAATGCCGGCATCAGCCATCGCAACCAGCCGATGCTCGACGTCTCCGAGGAGGAGTTCGACCGGGTCTTCGACGTCAACGTCAAGTCGATCTATCTGATGGCGAAGGCGACCGTGCCGCATTTCCGCGCCAATGGCGGCGGCGTGATCTTGAACATCGGCTCGACGGCGGGCGTGCGGCCGCGTCCGGGCTTGACCTGGTACAACGGCTCGAAGGGCGCGGCGAACCTGATCTCCAAATCGATGGCGGTCGAGCTCGCGCCGGACCGAATCCGCGTCAACGCGATCGCGCCCGTCGCCGGCGAGACGCCGTTGCTCGCCACCTTCATGGGTGAGGACACGCCGGAGAAGCGGGCGCAGTTCAGGGCGACCATCCCGTGGGGTCGGCTCTCGACGCCGCAGGACATCGCCAATGCGGCGCTGTTCCTCTGCTCCGACGAGGCCGAGATGGTGACCGGCAGCGTGCTGGCGGTCGATGGCGGGCGCTGCATCTGAGCGCGTCTGCCAATCCGCCAGCGCGGCCGTCTGACATGACGTTCTGCGCTTCCGACGCTCACTGACAAAAGTCCGCTCCGCTTCGGTTCTCGAACGCCGCGCAAGCTGACTCACGCTGACGAATTGTCAGATGCGCTTAGACCCCGGGGACGTCAGACCGGTTTCATCCGGAGCGCGATCTGCTGGCGCAGCATCACGCTGCCATCGGCCTCGAAACCGCGCTGTTCGAGTGTGATGTGGGGAGCCTTCGCGTCGCCCTCGATCCGGAACAGGTGCCAGGTCGCGCGCTCGCCATGGCCGAGTGGGCCGATCGAGGCCGAGGGCACGCCGACGATCGGCACGTCGTGACCGACGCCGGCGCGCCAGGCGAGCGAGAATTTGTGGTTGTGGCCGTGCAGGACGAGATCGGCGCCGGTCCGTGCCAGCATCGCCTCGAAGCGCGCGGCGTCGACCAACTCGCGCGAACGACGCGCACCGCCGACATAGGGCGGGTGGTGGATCAGGACGACCCGGATCAGACCCTCGTCGCGGGCGCGGTCGAGCAGGGAGACTGCCGCCGCGATCTGCTTGCGGCCGACCTTGCCGGTCGCCATCAGCGGCAGGGTCGGGATGCCGGTGTTGATGCCGATCAGGGCGACGCCGCCGCGCCGGCGATACCAGGGATAGCCCGGCTCGCCGCCGTCGCTCGCGCACCAGGCGCCGATATGGCTGTGCAGCGCCTTCAGCGAGGAGCGGGCATAGGCGTCGTGATTGCCCGGCACGAAGCTGACGGCGTCGCGAGGCCCGAGTGTCTCGAGGAAATCGACGGCAGTGCGGAACTCGCCCGGCAGCCCGATATGCGAGACGTCGCCGGTGCAGGCGACGTGGTCAGGCGCCTGCGCGCGGATATCCTCGACGATCGCCGCCAGCACATCCATGTCATGGGCGTGACGGCGTTTACGCCGCCAGTTGACATAGCCGGTGGCGCGCTTGCCGATGAGATGATGCAGCGAGAAGCCCGCGAGCGGGCCGAGATGCGGATCGGACAGATGCGCGAGCTTGAACACCACTCAGCGCTTGCCCTCGCGACGGTCGTGCCGTCAAGCGAAGGATTGCCGTCAAGCAAATGATCGCGCCGGATCGTGAACCAGCCGTCGCGGCAACAGGCTCAGTTCGCCGTCCCGGTCAGCTCGGAGACGATGAACGAATCGGTCAAGGTGACGGCCGGCTTCCAGACGTAGGCGGGCTTGGCGCGCAGAGCGGCGGCGATGAAAGACAGCAGCATGATCAAATCCCCAGCGGTGATGCGCCCTTGTCTGCCTCCTTTGAGGCGCGTTTATGACGTAACGGAACGTGAAATGGGCCTCAGCCATGCATCAATTGCATAGACAATTAACGACCTCTTTGGATTTGGGCCGGACATGACCGGCGGCCAGCCGAATCGCGACACGGACGAGGCGGCCTGGAGCGGTTGGCCGCGGAGCCTGCTTCGGCGCGTGCTGCACGTCTATTTCCGGCTGGTGCGCGGGATGACGCTGGGAGTCCGTGCTGCCGTCCTCGACGATGCGGGCCGCGTCTTCCTGGTGCGCCACACCTATACGCCGGGCTGGCATCTTCCGGGCGGAGGCGTCGAGGTCGGCGAGACGCTGCTGGACGCGCTCGCCAAGGAGCTGCGCGAGGAGGCCTGCATCCGCCTGACGGGAGAGCCTGCGCTGCACGGGGTGTTCTTCAACCGGGCGATGTCGGCGCGCGATCATGTCGCGGTATTCGTGGTACGGGCGTTCGCGGTGGAGAACAAGAAGCTGCCGGACCGAGAGATCGCGGAAGCGGGCTGGTTTTCGCTCGATGCGCTGCCGGAGGGGACGACGGCGGGGACGCGGCGGCGGTTGAAGGAGGTCGATCGAGAACACGCCAAGATAACGGATTGGTAACGTCAAGCGACGCTTTACGCTTGACATGCATGCTGCTAGTGCCTCGACGTGGATATCAACAGCATTCGACACAAGGCGCTCCGGTCATTCGCGGAGAGCGGCAAGGCGAAGGGTCTGCCCGGTAATCTCGTTGGCCGACTTCGCAACATGCTGGCCTATCTCGCTGTGATCGAGACGATGGAAGAGCTGAAGGTGCCGCCAAACTTCGGTGCTCATGAGTTCACGGGCGACAGCAGGGCCGTTTGGTCGCTGACGGTGACGAAGAACTGGCGCATGACCTTTCGCATCAACCCGTCAGGCGCGATCGAAGACATCAATCTGGAGGATTATCACTGATGGCCATCAAGCTTCACACGAGCTTCGCCGTTCATCCGGGCGGGTGGCTAAAGTCCGAGATCGTCGAGCCGTATGGATTGAGCGTGACCGTCGCGGCCGAGAAGCTTGGCGTGACGCGGCAGGCCATGAGCAATCTGCTGAATGGCAGCGCCGGGCTCTCCGCCGAAATGGCGATCCGCTTCGAGAAGGCGTTCGGCCTTCACGCCGAGACGCTGCTGCGGATGCAGGCTGCGCATGATCTGGCCAAGGTGCGTATCCGCGAGAGCGACATCAAGGTGCAGCGTGTTGCCGCCGCCTGAGGCGCTGCCGATCGGCCTTTCAATCTCGTAGACGCTCTTCGGCACCTCTGCTACAGCCCACCGCCATGACCAACGGGCACCGCCTTTCCGACCTGCGACGACCGGCGCGCTGACAAGCGCCTTTCCGGCATGCCGCCGCGCGGCCATGCCCTCGAATTTCCCGTCGCAGGTCCTTTGCCCGTCATGACGTCGCTGCCGCTGACCATCCGCCACGAGCTTCCGCTCGATTCCGCCGCGATCGAGCGGCTGCACGAGCGCGCCTTCGGGCCCGGGCGTTTCGCCCGCACGGCCTTTCGCCTGCGCGAGGGCGTGCCGCCCGATCCGGCGCTCTCCTTCGCCGCGCATGTCGGCACCTTCCTGGTCGGTTCGATCAAGGTGACACCGGTCCTCGCCGGTGGCCACCCCGCGCTGATGCTCGGGCCGCTGACGGTCGATCCCGCCTTCGAGGGGCGCGGCATCGGCGCGGCGCTGATGAACCGCTCGATCGAGGCGGCGCGTGCGGCCGGGCACGACCTGATCATGCTGATCGGCGACGCGCCCTATTACGCCCGCTTCGGCTTCAGGCCGATCCCGCCGGGCCAGCTCGTTCTGCCCGGGCCGGCCGATATCGCACGCTTCCTGGCGCTGGAGCTGGTCGAGGGCGTACTGGCCGGGCGGCATGGGGCGGTGACGGCGTTTCGCTGAGGCGCCTATCCCGCGTCGTCATTCTCGGGCGTCGCAAAGCGAAGACCTGAGAACCTCATGACGAGAAGACGCTGGTTTCCGAGATGGTCGGGTCAAGCCCGACCATGACGACTTTTCAAGCCGAGTCGCTCTTTCGGTTGAACCGCCGCCCGCTCTCGCCGAGCCAGCCGGCGACCAGCGCGCCGAAGAGCAGGGCGAGGCCGAGCAGCCCGATGAAGAGCGGCGAGACCGAGACGCCGCGGACGATGCCGGAATCGCTGATGCGCAGGCCTATCCAGTCGGCGCCGGCAAAGCCGGTGCCGGCGCGCACCGGGACGATGCGCGGGATCGCGACGCCCGAGCCGGCCTCCTGGCCGATGCGGCGCGAGGAACCGCCGGTCGCCTCGGCCAGCGCCCGGAGCGCTTCTGGATTGCTGACCACCTCCATCAGCTCGCGCGGGTTCTCGGGGCCGACGCTGGCGAAAGCGGTGAGATTCTCCGCCGAAATCCTGTGCAGGCCGAATTCGCCGCTCTGGAAGCGCGCCGTGAACAGGCCGGGCCGGCTGGCTTCCAGCGGCACCGTGCGCGATTGTCCACCTGGCCCGGTGATCGTGATCGGGCCGGGCGCTTCGCCGAGCGTCTGGCGCTCGACCTCGATGACGCTGCCGCGCGCGCTGGCGCGCAGCGCCTCTTCCTCGAGTTCCGGTTCCTTCATCAACCAGTGGCTCATCCGGCGCAGCAGGTCGAGATAGGGACCGCCATCGCGGAAGCCGCGCGCCCAGAGCCAGGCATGGTCGGAGAGGAAGAGCGCGACGCGGCCCTTCTGCTCGCGCGCCAGCATCAGCAGCGGGCGGTCGCCGGGGCCGGACATCACGGCCGAGCCGGTGCGGGCGCGGGCGCCGACCATGCGCAGCCATTCGCCCCAGCGGGGCGGCTCGACCTCCGAGCCCGGCAGGTCGCGGGTGACGGGGTGGCGCTTGCCGGGGTCGCTGACGCGGGCGCGATAGGCCTCGTCTATCACCGAGCCGTCGGGCTGGGCCGGCAGGATCTGCCCGAGCGGGGTGCGCGAGAGCGACTGCGCGCCGGCATATTCGGGGCCGGCCGCGACCAGCAATGCACCGCCGTCGCGGACATAGCGGACGATGTTGTCGAAATAGACAAGCGGCAGGATCGACTGGTTTGCGTAGCGGTCGAAGATGATCAGGTCGAATTCCTTGATCTTGACCTGGAACAGCTCGCGCGTCGGGAAGGCGATCAGCGAGAGCTCGTTGATCGGCGTGCCGTCCTGCTTCTCCGGCGGACGCAGGATGGTGAAATGCACGAGGTCGACATTGGCGTCGGCCTTGAGCAGGTTGCGCCAGGTGCGCTCGCCGGGATGCGGTTCGCCCGAGACCAGCAGCACGCGCAGCTTGTCGCGGACGCCCTCGATGGTCACGACCGCGCGGTTGTTGGCGAGCGTCAGCTCGTTCTCGAGCGGGGCGGCCTCGATCTCGACGACGTTGGGTCCGCCGCGGTCGATCCTCACCGGCACCTGCACGATCTCGCCGGTCACGACCTCTCGCCGCGCCACGACCTCGCCGTCGCGGCGCACGATCAGGCCGGCGCGGCCGGGGCCGCCTTTCTCGATGACGCGCAGCCTGATGGTCTGGTCCTTGCCGACGATGCCGAAGCGCGGCGAATCGACCAGCACGATGCGGCGGTCGATCTCGGCCTGGCGGCCGGTGGTCAGGACATGGAGAGGCGCGCGCAGGCCGAGCGCCTCGGCGGTGGCGGGCGCGTCATGGGCGAGGCCGTCGGTGACCATGATCGCGCCGGCGACGCGTTCGGACGGCACGTCGGCGAGGCTCGCCGCCAGCGCCTCGAACAGGCGGGTGCCGTCGCCGGAGCCTTGCGCGTCGCGGACATCGACGAAGCGCGGCTCGACATTGCCCATGCCGCGGAGTTGCCGCTCGATCTCGGCCTGGGCGGCGTCGGTCTGCGCGGCGCGGTCGGCGAGCTTGTTGGAGCCCGAGCGGTCGATCACCACGGAGACGACGTCCTTGACCGGCTCGCGGTCCTCGAAGACCAGCGAGGGATCGGCCAGGGTCACCGCGAGTACGGCGAGCGCCAGTGCGCGCAGGATCGCGCTCCGGCCGGCCAGCATGATCGCCGCACCGGCCGCCAGCGCCGCCAACACGCAGAGCGCGACCAGCAGGGGCAGCGGGACGAGCGGCGCGAAAGAGAGGCTCCACATCGGCTTACTGTCCCAACCGTTCCAGCAAGGCCGGCACATGCACCTGGTCGGCCTTGTAGTTGCCGGTGAGCGCGTACATCACGAGGTTGACGCCGGCGCGCAGCGCCATCTCGCGCTGGCGCGGATCGGAGCCCGAGAGCGGCACCATAGCCTCGCCGCGCTTGCCCGTGGCCCAAGCCGAGGCGAGGTCGTTCGAGGTGATCACGATCGGCGAGACGTTGTCGCCGGCGCGCGCCGGGCGGCGGCCGTCCTCGGCGGCCGGCGGCAGGATCTCGACCCAGGTCGTGCCGGTGTCGTAGCGGCCGACGAAGGCGTCGAGGATATAGAAGGTCTTGGTCAGAACGTGGTCGCGCGGCAGCGGCTCGAGCTCGGGGATGTCGAGCGTCTGCAGCATGCGCCGGAGCTGGTCGCCCTCCGGCGTCGCGCCGGCGCCAGGCCTCGCCGAGAGCGCGTCGCGCGTGTCGAAGATCACGAGGCCGCCGCCCTTCATATAGGCCTCGACCTTGCGCAACGTCTCCGCCGCGGGGATCGGCCTTCCGGCGACGATCGGCCAGTACAGCACCGGGAAGAAAGCGAGCTCGTCGCGCTCGGCATTGACGCCGACGGCCTCGCCCGGTTCGAGCGCGGTGCGGGCGCCGAGCACGATATTGAGGCCCGCCATCCCGGCCTTCGACATGTCGTCGACGGTCTTGTCGCCGGTGACGACATAGGCGAGCCGAGTCACCGCACCGTTGGCGAGGAGTTCGCGCGGGATCGGCGGTTTTGAGTCCGGGTTCGGTTCCTGCGCGGGGGCGGCAGGTTGGGCGCGGGCGGGCTCCGCCGGCAGCGCCAGTGCGAAGCCTAGCGCCAGCAGCAGGGCGGCAGGCGCCGCCTTGCGGGCACCGCGCGCGAAGGACAGCCGGCCGCCGAGCCAGAGCGTCGCCAACGTGTCGGCGACCAGCAGCAGCAGCGCCAACACCAGCAGCTGCGGGCGGATGTCGAGCGCGATCGGCCGGTCGACGGGCAGGATCGGGGCTCCGAGCGCGGCGAGGTCCATCACGGTGAGCGTGTCCGTCGGATTGAGGGCGTTGACGGCGAGCGAGCCGTCGGCGGGGCCGTAAATGCCGGGCGGATGGGCGAGCGTGGCGCGGCCCGTGAAGGTCCGCGCCACCGGCTGGGCGGTCGGCGGCGGCGAGCGGAAGGCGCCGCGCCCGTCGAGCACGCGTGTCGGGGACAGCGTCTCGACGCGGGCGTTCTCGCCCGGCTGGTCGGCTGGGCCGGTGCCGGCGAGCGCGACGATCTTGCGCAGCATCTCGACGAAGAGCCCGGACAGGGGGAGGTTCGACCAGGTCGTGTCGGCGGTGACGTGCATCATCGCGATCATGCCGTCGCCGCGGCGCTCGCCGGTGACGACCGGCGTGCCGTCCTCCAGAGCCGCCCAGGTCTTGCGGGCGAGATCGGCTTCCGGCTCGGCCAAGATCTGGCGGTTGACGCGGACGTCCTCACTGATCTGCGTGCCGAAGAACGGGCTCTCGCGGGTGAAGGGCGCGAGCTTGCGCGGCGCGTCCCAGGACAGGCCGCCGCCGAGCGTGCGGCCGCCGCGGCGCAGGCGCACCGGCGTCAGATCGTCGGATGCAGCGGCGAGCCGCGCGCCGGCGAATCGCAGCAGCACGCCGCCCCTGGCGATGAAGGCGTCGATCTTGCCGACGGTGTCGCGGTCGAGCGCTCCGATATCGGCCAGCACCAGCACCGAGAGGTTCTGCGCCAGCAATTCGCCGATCGGGTCGTTGGAGCCCTGGCGCGGCTCGCGGATCTCGGCGAAGGGCGAGAGTGCGCGCGAAACGTAATAGGTCGGCGATAGCAGCGGCTGGGCGGTGTCGGTGGTCGCGCCCGAGACGATGCCGACGCGGCGGCGCTTGGCCCGGTCGTCGAGCAGCGCGACGGCGGCGGACGAGCGCTCGCCGGCGATCTCGATGCGCGAGACGGCGTTGCGGACCTCGATCGGGAGGGTCAGCTTCGCCGAGGTCTGGAGGTCGGAGCCGTTGAAGACGAAGGGCGCCTCGCCGAGCGGCAGGCCCTTGAGGTCGAGTGCCCGGATCTGACCGGTCGCCGCGGCCGCGGGGATCGGCCGCAGCACTTTGACGCTGAGCGCGCCGGCGAGGTTCTCGGGGTTCGCCAGCGCGAGCTGGTCGGCGGGGCTGGCATGGATCGAGAGCCGCTTCGCGTCGGCCTCCTGCTTCAAACGGGCGAGGAAGCTGCTTTCGTCACTGAGCGACACCCCGTCCGCGACCCAGACGATCTCGGCCTCCGGCACCGTGCGCAGGAAGGCCTCGATGCGGGCGAGGTGCGAGGCGCGGTCCGGCGCATGCGGCTGCAGCGGCAGGGCGCGCAGACGGTCGAGCGCGGCGCGGGGCTCCGACAAGGCGATCTCGCCCGGCGCCTCGGCGAGGCCGAGGATCGCGACGGGCCGGCCCTCGCGTGCGGCAGCATTGACGCGTGATTCCGAGACGGCGACGCGCTCGGGCCAATCGGTCGCGGCGCCGAAGCCGTTGTCGATCAGCAGCAGCATCGGCCCGCGCGCCGGACCGGCCTCGCGCGGCGGGTTCCAGACCGGGCCGGCAACGGCGAGGATCGCGAGCGCTGCGACCACCATGCGGAGCGCCAGCAGCCACCAAGGCGTATGCGCAGGCAGCTCGCGCTTGGCGACGAGGTCGGCCATGATCTTCAGCGGCGGGAAATCGATCCGGCGCGGCCGCGGTGGCGTCACCCGCAGGATCAGCCAAAGCGCCGGCAGCAGCGCCAGCGCGGCCAGTGCCAGCGGGGCGGAGAAGGCGAGGGGGAGCGAGCTCAGCATGGCGGCCTCTCCCCCCTTTTCTCCGGTCTCGTGACGAACCTCGCCGTCGTACCGAGCGCGGCTTCGCAGCTTGTCCGGGATGACGGAGAGGGTCCCGCACCACTCCTCATCGCCCTGCTCCCCGCGACGCCGCGATCAGGCTCGCCACCCGCAGCACGCCCTCGCTCGCCGGACGGTCGGTGCGATGCAGAGTCAGGGTCCAGCCGGCCTTGCGGCAGGCCTCGCGGATCGCGTCGCGATGAGCCTCGAGCCGCTGGCGGTATTCGGCGCCCCAGGAACCAGCGTCGCCGACGCGCAGCGACAGGCCGTCTTCGAGATCGAAGAGTTCCGCCTGGCCGGTGAAGGGGAAGGTCTCCTCGATTGGATCGGCGATCAGCAGGACATGGCCGCGCGCGCCGGACGACGCCATGGTGGCGATGCGGCCCGCGAGCGAAGCTGACGGCGTCAGCCCGTCGGTGATGATGATAGCGTCGGCAAGACGAGGCAGCGCGGCGTCCGGCGGCAGGTCGGCGACCTGTCCCTTGGCGTCGACCAGGATCGCCTGGGCCAGCGTCTCGACGATGCGGCGCGAGGCCAGCGCCCGGGTCAGGCCGAGATGGCCGACGCGCTCGCCGCCCTCGACCAGCGTCTCGGCGAGAGCGAAGCCGGCGACCAGCGCGCGGTCGACCTTGGAGGCCAGCGCCAGCGAGGAGGCGAAGCCCATCGAGGGCGAGCGGTCGATCCAGAGCCAGATCGCGTGCGACGCCTCCCATTCGCGCTCGCGGACGAAGAGATGGCCGTCGCGGGCCGAACGGCGCCAGTCGATGCGCGAGGCGGATTCGCCCGAGACCAGCGGCCGGTACTGCCAGAAGGTCTCGCCCGGTCCGGCCCGCCTGCGCCCATGGATGCCATGCACGCTGGCCGAGACCCGCCGCGCCTCCAGGACCAGCCGCGGCAAGCGCGCCGCGAGATCGAGCGAGGCGGTGAGGACCGGCTTGGCCGGCTGGCGTTCGGCGGGGCCGAGAACGCGCGTGCGCAGCATGGCGTGTACGATCTCCCTATCCTATCCGTTCGACGAGCTTGCCGATGACGCTCTCGACGGTCTCACCGTCGGCGCGGGCCGCGAAGGTCAGCGCGATGCGGTGCTTCAGCACCGGCAGGGCCAGCGCCGCGACGTCGTCGACCGAAGGCGCGAGTCGGCCCTCGACCAGCGCGCGGGCGCGGCAGGCGAGCGTCAGCGACTGGCTGGCGCGGGGTCCCGGACCCCAGGCGAGCTTGTTGGTGATCGCCGGATCGCCGTCACCGGGGCGGGCCGAGCGGACGAGATCGAGGATCGCGTCGACCACGGCCTCGCCGACGGGCAGGCGGCGGACCAGCCGCTGCGTCGACATCAGCGTCTCCGCGCTCATCGCCTGGACCGGCTTGTGCTCGGCGGCGCCGGTCGTCTCCAGGAGGATGCGGCGCTCCGCCTCGCGATCGGGGTAGGCGACGTCGATCTCGAGCAGGAAGCGGTCGAGCTGCGCCTCCGGGAGGGGATAGGTGCCCTCCTGCTCGATCGGATTCTGGGTCGCCAGCACATGGAAGGGGGCGGGCAGGTCGTAGCGTTCGCCGGCAACGGTGACGTGGTGCTCCTGCATCGCCTGCAGCAGCGCCGACTGGGTGCGGGGAGAGGCACGGTTGATCTCGTCTGCCATCAGGAGCTGGGCGAAGACCGGGCCCTTGATGAAGCGGAAATGACGCTTGCCCTCGGCGCTCTCGTCGAGCACCTCGGAACCGAGGATGTCGGACGGCATCAGGTCGGGCGTGAACTGGACGCGCCGGGCGGAGAGGCCGAGCACGGTGCCCATCGCCTCGACGAGCTTGGTCTTGGCGAGGCCGGGCACGCCGACGAGCAGGCCATGGCCGCCGGCGAGCAAAGTGATCAGCGAGAGGTCGACGACCTTCTGCTGGCCGAAAATGACCTGGCCTATCTCCTTGCGGGCGGCGCCGATGGCACCGAGTGCCGCTTCCGCCGCCTCGACGATGCCGGTGTCGAGATTGATCGGCTGTGCCGCTCCGGTCTGCGCCATCGTCGCTCTCCTTCATCGGCGCAAAGCCTGCGCCTCGATTCGCCTGCGAACCCAATCCGCCTTGAACGGTTGAGTGTGGACGGGCCACCTTGCCGGCTCAAGGGGCCTTGGGGTGCGCTGCACAGAACTCGGCTTCACGATTATGTAGAGTTCAAGGCGGAACGGCGATGCAACCACCATGCCGCATGCGGCGCAGAGGGACGGTTCGATGATACAGGCTGCCTCGGCGATGGACCGGCTGCTGGCCGATCTCGGCGGCGGGAAAACCCGCGGATTGCCGCCGGTCGAGCGTTGGAGTCCGCCGTTCTGCGGCGATCTCGACATGAGGATCTCCGCCGACGGCACCTGGTTCTACATGGGCACGCCGATCGGCAGGGCCGCGCTGGTCAAGCTGTTCTCCTCCGTGCTGAAGCGCGAGGGCGGCGATTACTTTCTCGTGACCCCGGTCGAAAAGGTCGGGATCAGGGTCGAGGATGCGCCGTTCCAGGCCGTCGAGATGGCGGTGGAGGGGCAGGGCGAGGCGCGCTCCGTCGCGTTCCGGACGCAGGTCGACGATGTCGTGACGGTCGGCCCGGACCATGCGCTGCGCTTCGAGAGCGAGGCGGGCGGCGGCCTGAAGCCCTATGTCCATGTCCGGCGCGAACTCTGGGCGCGGGTGACGCGGGCCTTGACCTACGATCTGCTGGCGCTCGGCGAAGTGCGCGACGTCGATGGCGCGGCGATGTATGGCGTGGCCGCGGGCGGCGCTTTCTATCCGGCCGTGCCTGCCGCCGAGATCGAAGGCTTGGACACGGAAGGCTCGGACAAAGAAGGCCTGGAAGCATAGCGACGATGACGGGACGGGCCTTGAATTTCAGCGCCGAGCAATTCGCGGCGCTGGCGCAGGAGCGGTTGCGGCAGCAGCCTCCGGGCATCGGTGACGTGATCGCGCGGCCGCGCGGTGACCACGAGCACCAGCCCGAACCGATGGCGGCGCCGGACGAGGCGCGCGCGATCCCGTCCGCCGTGCTGATCCCGGTGGTGCCGCGGCCCGGGGGGCCGACCGTGATCCTGACCCAGCGGGCGGCAGCGCTCCGCAGCCATTCGGCTCAGGTCGCCTTTCCCGGCGGGCGGGTCGATGCGGTCGACGGCTCGCCGCTGGTGACGGCGCTGCGCGAGACCGAGGAGGAGATCGGGCTCGCCCGCGAGCACATCCGCACGCTCGGCTTCCTCGACGCCTATCTGACGGGGACCGGCTATCGCATCGTCCCGGTGGTGGGGCTGGTCGAGCCGCCCTTCACGCTGACGCTCAACCGAAACGAGGTCGACGAGGCCTTCGAGACGCCGCTCGCCTTCCTGCTCGATCCCGCCAACCACAAGCGCGAGGGCCGTGAGTGGAAAGGCCGCTACCGCACCTACTATGCGATGCCATTCGGCGATCGCTATATCTGGGGCGCAACCGCCGGCATGATCCGCAACCTTTATGAGCGGCTGGCCGGCTGACGAGAATTGGATCGCGCGCCCATGCTGCGTTCGCTGACCGAGGAGATCCTGCTCTTCGTCCTGCCCTTCTGCGCTTTTGCCGGCTATCTCGTGATCCGGCGGCGCAATCCGCTCGACGTCGAACATTGGAGCCCGCATGTCTTCCGCCTGTCGGTGGTCGGGCTGGTGCTGGCGGCGCTCGCTTTCGTGGTGACCGGCTGGGTCTCGCCGCGCTCGCGCGGTGCCTATGAGCCGCCACATATGGAAAACGGGACGCTGGTGCCCGGCCGCTTCAAGTGAATCCCGCCGCGCAGGCCCGGATCGACGCCTATCTGGCCGATCCGGCGATCGCGGCGGTGCTGGCGGCGCTGAATGGCGACGGCGAGGACACCCGCATCGTCGGCGGCGCGGTGCGCAACCTGATGCTTGACGAGCCGCCGGGCGATTGCGACCTCGCCACGACCTGCCTGCCGCCCGAGACGATCGCGCGCGGCGAAGGCGCCGGCTTCAAGGCGGTTCCGACCGGGATCGCGCATGGCACGGTGACGCTGGTGCGGGATGGCCGGGCCTTCGAAGTCACGACGTTGCGCCGCGATGTCGAGACCGACGGGCGGCACGCCGCGGTCGCGTTCGGGCGCGATTTCGTCGAGGATGCGCTGCGGCGCGACTTCACCGTCAACGCGCTCGGCCTCTCGATCGACGGCGTCGTGCACGACCATGCGGGCGGGCTCGCCGATCTGGCGGCGCGGCGCATCCGCTTCATCGGCGACCCGGACGAGCGCATCCGCGAGGATTACCTGCGCATCCTGCGGTTCTTCCGCTTCCATGCGCAGTACGGCGCAGGCGAGCCTGATCGCGCGGGCCTCGCTGCCTGCATCGCCGGCCGGAGCGGGCTCGGGGCGCTGTCGCGCGAACGGGTGCGGGCGGAACTGATGAAGCTGCTGGTCGCGCCTGGCGCGGTTGCGGCGGTGACGGCCATGGCCGACTCGGGACTGCTGCTGCCGATATTGAGCGGCGTGCCGCGTCTTACGCGCTTCGCGGCGGTCGCCAGGAGCGACACCGGCGAGGTCTATCCCGCCTTCCGGCTGGCTGCGCTGGTGGTCGTCGTCGGCGAGGATGCGGTGCGGTTGCGCGAGGGCCTGAAGCTGTCGAACGACGAATTCGACCGCATCGCGCGGCTGGCGCGAGCGCAGGAGGCGCTAGCAGGGTCCAGCGCCTTGCCCGCGATCGCGACGCTGCGGCATCTCGCTGATGAGACCGGCACTGACTCGGTCGCCGGCGCGCTCGTCCTGCTCGATGCCTGTGCCCCGGCCGAGCGGCAGGCCCGAATGCAGGCGCTGATCGCGGAGCTCGGTCGCACGCCTCGCTTCCTGCCGAGCGGGCGCGATGTCGTCGCGCTGGGCATTCCCGCCGGGCCGGCGGTCGGCAAGGTGCTGGAGATCGCGCGCCGGGGCTGGATCGAGGCCGGCGCCCCGGCAGGTGCGGGCGAGCAGATGGAGTTGCTTCGTCGCGCAGCGGCGGCATCGAATGGCTGACGATCGATCTTATGGCCACCGCACCGTCGGCGGCAGCGAGGACAGAATCGAGTCGACATTGCCGCCGGTTTTCAGGCCGAAGATCGTGCCGCGATCGTGGAGCAGGTTGAACTCGACATAGCGGCCGCGCCGGACCTGTTGCTCGTGGCGGTCGGCCTCGGTCCAGGGCTTGGCCATGTTCGCCCGCATGATCTCAGGGTAGACGCTGAGGAAGGCCTCGCCCACGGCCTGGGTGAAGGCGAATTCCCCTTCCGGATCGGTGGACCAGAGATAGTCGTAGAAGATGCCGCCGATGCCGCGCGGCTCGTTGCGGTGCTTCAGGAAGAAGTATTCTTCGCACCATTGCTTAAAGCGGGCGTAGTCGGCGACGGGCGCGAAGCGCTCGCAGGGCTCGCGCATCGCGGCGTGGAAGGCGATCGAATCGGGATCGTCCTGCGTGCGCCGGCGCACCAGCACCGGGGTGAGGTCGGCGCCGCCGCCGAACCAGGGCTTCGTTGTCACGACGAAGCGGGTGTTCATGTGCACCGTCGGCGCGTGCGGGTTCCAGGGATGGGCGATCAGCGAGATGCCGGTGGCGTGGAAGCGCGGATCGTCCGAGGCGCCGGGGATCTGGCCGGCGAATTCGGGCTGGAAGGTGCCGTAGACGGTCGAGACATGGACGCCGACCTTTTCGAAGACGCGGCCGGTCATCACCGACATCACGCCGCCGCCGCCCTCGGCTCCGTCATGGTTGGTGCGGTTCCAGGCCGTGCGCACGAAACGCCCGGGCGTGGCGGCGTCGGCTTCCGGGGCGAAGGGCCCGCTCGCCTCGTCCTCGATCGCCTCCAGCGCGGCGCAGATGCGGTCGCGGAGGGTCGCGAACCAAGCTTTGGCTCGGGGCTTCATGGGTTCGGCGAGGGCGAGGCTGGCTGTGGCCATCGCGGTGTTTTCGTCGCTCACAAACCTGTCTCCCCGGTACATTTTCTTTTGAGCGATGTCAGGGCAAACCCGCCCACCTGCCGCAAGGCTTCGCCCAGAACCATAGCCGCCGCAACCGCGACGTTGAGCGAGCGAAGGCCGGGGCGCATCGGCACATGCACCACCGCGTCCGCCGCGGCGTAGACCTCCGGCGTCACTCCAGCGGACTCTCGCCCGACCATGACGATGTCGCCGGACGCGAAGGCGAAATCGACATGGGCCGTGGTGCCGTCGGTCTCGGCCAGGATCAGGCGGTGGCCGGCGGAGCGCCGCCATGCATCGAAGGTGGCGAAGGAATTGTGGCGGGTGATGGCGGCGCGTTCGAGATAGTCCATGCCGGCGCGGCGGAAATGCCGGTCGGAGACGTCGAAGGTGGCGGGCTCGACGATGTCGACGGGCAGGCCGAGGCAGGCGGCCATGCGGATCATCGTGCCGGAGTTCTGCGGGATGTCGGGCTGGTAGAGCGCGAGGCGCAGCGTCGGTGTCGTCATCGTGCTGCTGTCATGGGATGGCGGTCCGGCATGCGTCAAGGACGCTGGCCTCCGTTGCCCGCGCGCCCCATATCCGGTCATGATTCAGACGCCATCCCCATCCAAGGAGCGGCCACGCATGTTCGCTCCGCTGTTCCGCTTCCTCGAAAGCCGCATCGACGTCTTCGCGCCCTTCGACGAGCGCGAGGTGCCGCCGCGCGGCGTTTGGCCCTTCATGTGGCACCACATCAAGGGTGTGAAGGGCTGGATGGCCCTGATCATGCTGACCGGCTTGGGCTTCAGCGGCATCGAGGCGCTGATGTATCTGATGGTCGGCTGGTTCGTCGACCTACTGACCCATTCTTCGCCCGAGACGATCTGGCGCGAGCAGGGCTGGCTACTGACCGGTGCTGCGGTGCTGCTCGTGGTCGTCCGGCCGCTGGTCTATTTCGCCAACCACGCCATCGTCGACCAGGTCGTGGTGCCGCAGATCACCAACCAGATCCGCTGGCGCAACCATGTCTACACGCTCGGTCACGCGCTCTCCTATTTCCAGAACGACTTCGCCGGCCGACTGTCGTCGCGGGTGATCCAGGCCGGGCAGTCGATCCGCGGTGCCACGATCGAGGTCATCGACGATCTCTGGTACGCGCTGATCTTCGCGACCGTCGCGATCGGCTTCTTCGGCAAGACCTCGCTCTGGCTGGCGCTGCCGGTCGTCGTCTGGATGGGGGCCTATGTCGCGCTGCTGGTCTATTTCGTGCCGCGCGCGAAGAAGCGCTCGGAGGCGAACTCGCTCGGCCGCTCCTCGACGACTGGGCGCATCGTCGACGCCTACACCAACATCCTCACCGTCAAGCTCTTCGCCCGCGCGGATGCCGAGCGCTCGGCCGTGCGCGAATCGCTCGGGTGGTGGAACGCCTCCTTCCTGCACCTGTCGCGGCTGATCACCGGCGTCAGCGTCATCCTGCAGACGATGAACAGCCTGCTCGTCGTGGTCACGGCCTGGCTATGCCTCTGGCTCTGGGGGCAAGGCGAGATGACGCCGGGCGCGGTCGCGGCCTCGATCGGCCTCGTGCTGCGGCTGGTGCAGATGTCGAGCTGGCTGATCCATCTCGTGCGCGGCGTCTTCGAGAATCTCGGTTCCGTGCAGGAGAGCATGGAGACGATCGCCAAGCCGCACGACCTGACCGATGTCCCGGCCGCGCAGCCGCTCGCTGTGACCAAGGGCGCGATCCGCTTCGAGCATGTCCGCTTCAACTATGGCCGCGAGCGCGGGCTGTTCGAGGATCTCAACCTCGAGATCAAGCCAGGCGAGCGGATCGGGCTGGTCGGCCCGTCGGGCGCCGGCAAGTCGACGCTGGTCAACCTGTTGCTGCGGCTCTACCCGCTGGCGGGCGGTCGCATCCTGATCGACGGCCAGGACATCACGCAGGCGACTCAGGACAGTCTGCGCGCCCAGATCGGCATGGTGACGCAGGACAATTCGCTGCTGCACCGCTCGATCCGTGACAACATCGCCTATGGCCGGGCAGGTGCGAGCGAGGCACAGATCGTCGCGGCGGCGCGACAGGCGCAGGCGCACGACTTCGTGCTGGGCTTAGGCGACCAGGACGGACGACAGGGCTACGAGGCGCGCGTCGGCGAGCGCGGCGTCAAGCTCTCGGGCGGGCAGCGTCAGCGCGTCGCGATCGCCCGCGTCCTGCTCAAGGACGCGCCGATCCTGATCCTCGACGAGGCGACGGCGGCGCTCGATTCGGAGGTCGAGGCGGCGATCCAGGACCAGCTCACCGAGCTGATGTCGGGCAAGACGGTGATCGCGATCGCGCACCGGCTCTCGACCATCGCGGCGCTCGACCGGCTGATCGTGCTCGACCAGGGCGCGATCGTCGATACCGGCAGCCATGCCGAGCTCGTCGCGCGGGGCGGGCTCTACAGCCGGCTCTGGGCCCGCCAGTCTGGCGGTTTCATCGCCTCCGCCGATGCCGAGGCCGCCGCGGGCTGAGCCGCGACCTGCGGCGATCGCGCCGTGACGGAGGCCTGCGGAACAGTAGACTTCGTCAAAACTGCATGCCAAAGAGCCGGCAGTGACGCGCCGCCGCATTGCGGCAGCGCAAGGGCGCTTCTATGACGGGTGCCCAGGCTTGAATTAGAGCCGTTGCAGGCTGGACTTGAGACAAAGGATTGGATCGTGGCGCACGCGACCGGTACGACTTCCACGGAAACCACCCGCCGCGATTTCCTGATGCTGGCGACCGGCGCCGCCGGTGTCGTGGGCCTCGGCGCCGTCGTCGTCCCGCTCGTCAGCCAGCTCGCCCCCGATGCGCAGACGATCGCCGCCGGCGCGCCGATGGATGTCGATCTCGCGCCGATCGCCGAGGGCCAGGCGATCAAGCTGTTCTGGCGCGGCAAGCTGATCTTCGTGCGTCACCGGACCAAGAAGGAGATCGACGAGGCCAAGGCCGTCGACGTCGCGACGCTGCGCGATCCGCAGACCGACGCCCAGCGCGTCAAGGACGGGCACGCCGATTTCCTCATCGTCTATGGCAACTGCACCCATCTCGGTTGCGTGCCGCTCGGCAATTCCCCCGGCGATCCGAAGGGCGATTTCGACGGCTGGTTCTGCCCGTGCCACGGCTCGCACTATGATTCCTCCGGCCGCATCCGCAAGGGCCCGGCGCCGCTCAACCTGCCGGTGCCGCCCTATGCCTTCACCGCCGACACCAAGATCAAGATCGGCTGAGCCATGACCGGCTCGCCCTTCCTTCACCAAGAACATTTCAGCGCAGACGACAAAGACCCGAGGCATCCGGCATGAGTGGTCATAGCTCCTACGTCCCGAAGACGGGCATCGAACGCTGGCTCGACGCCCGCCTGCCGATCGTCAGGCTGATGCATGATTCGGCGGTGTCCTATCCGACCCCGCGGAACCTGAACTATTTCTGGACCTTCGGCGGCATCCTGACCTTCATGCTGGTGGCGCAGATCGTCACCGGCATCATCCTGGCGATGCACTACACGCCGCTCTCGACGGTCGCGTTCAACTCCGTCGAGCACATCATGCGCGACGTGAACTATGGCTGGCTGCTGCGCTACCTGCATGCCAACGGCGCCTCGATGTTCTTCGTCGCCGTCTACGTCCACATGTTCCGCGGCCTCTATTACGGCTCCTACAAGGCGCCGCGCGAAGTGCTCTGGATTCTCGGCGTGGTTATCTTCCTGCTGATGATGGCGACCGCCTTCATGGGCTATGTGCTGCCTTGGGGCCAGATGTCGTTCTGGGGCGCGACCGTCATCACCAACCTGTTCTCGGCCCTGCCGGTGATCGGCGAGACGATCGTGACCTTCCTGTGGGGCGGCTATTCGGTCGACAATCCGACCCTGAACCGCTTCTTCGCGCTGCATTACCTGCTGCCGTTCATGATCTTCGGCGTGGTCATCCTGCACATCTGGGCGCTGCACCATGTCGGGCAGAACAATCCGACCGGCGTCGAGGTCAAGAATGTCGAGAAGGACACCGTGCCGTTCACGCCCTATGCGACGATCAAGGACGTGTTCGCGATGGTGTGCTTCTGCATCCTGTTCTCGTATTTCGTCTTCTATCAGCCGAACATGCTCGGCCATGCCGACAACTACATCCCGGCCAACCCGGCCGTGACGCCGACGCACATCGTGCCGGAGTGGTATTTCCTGCCGTTCTACGCGATCCTGCGCGCCATTCCCGACAAGCTCGGCGGCGTCATCGCCATGGGTTCGGCCATCGTCGTGCTGGCCTTCCTGCCCTGGATCGACACCTCCAGGGTCCGCTCGATGAGCTACCGGCCTGCGGCGCGGGTGCTGTTCTGGGCCTTCGTCCTGGTCTGCATCGGACTCGGCTATCTCGGCGGCATGCCGGCCGAGGAGCCCTATGTCACCTATTCGCAGATCCTGACGGCACTCTATTTCGGCTTCTTTGTCGCGCTGTTCCTGATCGGCCTGTTCGAGACGCCGAAAGCGCTGCCGACCTCGATCGCCGATTCCGTGCTGGGCGCCATGCAGGGCGGATCGGGTGCGCGCATGGCGACCGCGACGGCCGCCGAACCGATCGCGAAGGGCTGACAGACATGACCACCACCCCGTTTCGTCTGGCGCTCGCTGCCCTCAGCCTGTCACTCTCGCTGGCGGCTTCGGCCGCCAACGCCGCCGAGGGCGTCGTCAAGCCGCCGAAAGAGAAATGGTCGTTCGACGGCCCGATCGGCAAGTTCGATCGGGCGCAGCTCCAGCGTGGCTACAAGGTCTACAAGGAGGTCTGCGCCAACTGCCATGCCGCCTCTTTGGTCCGCTTCCGCAATCTGTCGCAGCCGGGCGGCCCCGAATTCACGCCGGGCCAGGTCACGGCGCTGGCCGCGACCTACCAGATCAAGGACGGTCCCAACGAGACGGGCGAGATGTTCGAGCGGCCTGGCCGCGCGGCCGACCCGTTCCCGTCGCCCTTTCCGAACGAGCAGGCGGCGCGCGCGGCCAATGGCGGCGCCTATCCGCCGGACATGTCGGTGCTGGCCAAGGCACGCGAGCAGGGGCCCGATTACATCCACGCCATCTTGACGGGCTACAAGGACGAGGCGCCTGCCGGCATCACGCTGCAGCCCGGCCAGTACTACAACGAATACATGCCCGGCCACCTGATCGCGATGCCGAAGCCGATCGCAGATGGTCAGGTCGAGTATCCGAAGGGGCCCGACGGCAAGGCGCCGGTGCCCGAGACGGTCGAGCAATATTCGCACGACGTCGCCGCTTTCATGATGTGGATGGCCGAGCCGCATCTGGAGGCGCGCAAGCGCCTTGGCATGCAGGTGATGATCTTCCTCGCTCTTTTCGCGGGCCTGCTCTACTACACCAAGAAGAAGGTCTGGGCCCGGATGCCGGACGGCTCGCCGGCACATTGAGGCAACAGGATTTCAGGAAAGGCCCCGGAAACGGGGCCTTTTTTCTGGCTGTCTTGCCATATGACCTGCGATCCTTGTCACATTCGCGGCCTATGCCATCGGCAAGCCGCACTAGGCGGGAGACATCGACATGACGCAGGCCGTTCTCGGCATCATCGGCGGCTCGGGCATCTATGACCTGCCGGGCCTGACGGACTTCCGCGAGGAACGGATCGCGAGCCCCTGGGGCGAACCCTCCGACGCCTTGCGTATCGGCTTCCTGGGCAAGACCAAGATCGTCTTCCTGCCGCGTCATGGCCGGGGCCATGCGATCCCGCCGTCCGAGATCAATTACCGCGCCAATATCGACGTGCTGAAGCGCGCCGGCGTGACCGATCTCGTCTCGCTCTCGGCCTGCGGCTCCTACAAGGCCGAGCTCTATCCCGGCCTGTTCGTGCTGGTCGACCAGTTCGTCGACCGGACGGTGCGCCGCGAGAGCTCCTTCTTCGGCAAGGGCTGCGTCGCGCATGTCTCCTTCGGCCATCCAGTCGGGCCCAGGCTGCAGCAGAGGCTGGCCGAGGCGGCGAACGCCGAGGGACTCGCCTTCGTCAAGGGCGGCACGCTGGTGACGATGGAGGGGCCGCAATTCTCGACGCTGGCGGAATCGCTGACCTACAAATCCCTCGGCTACGACCTGATCGGGATGACGGCGATGCCCGAGGCCAAGCTCGCCCGCGAGGCCGAGATCACCTACGCCACCGTCGGCATGGTCACCGATTTCGACTGCTGGCACGAGGAGCACGGCGCGGTCGACGTCGCGACGGTGGTGAAGGTGCTGCACGGCAACGCCGAGAAGGCGAAGCGGCTGGTGGCGCGGCTGGCGGCCGATTTCCCGGCCGAGCGCGATCCCTGCCCGGCGGGTTCGCACACCGCGCTCGACACTGCGATCATCACCCAGGCCGCGTTCCGCGATCCGGAGCTGGTCGCGAAGCTCGATGCGGTCGCCGGCCGGGTGCTGGCAGCGGGCTGATCCGGCAGGCTTGACGGACGGGCCCCGAGGCCCGACCACTGCGCGCCCCTGTTTCGCGAGACGCATCGCCCATGAACCTCGCCGACGCCATTCGCGCCATCCCCGACTATCCCAAGCCCGGCATCGTCTTCCGCGACATCACCACGCTGCTTGGGGATGCCCGCGCTTTCCGCCGTGCGGTCGATGAGCTGGTGCAACCCTTCGCCGGGTTGAAGATCGCCAAGATCGCCGGTATCGAGGCGCGCGGCTTCATCCTTGGCGGGGCGGTGGCGCACCAGCTCTCGGCCGGCTTCGTGCCGGTGCGCAAGAAGGGCAAGCTGCCGCGCGAAACGGTGCGGGCGACCTATGCCCTGGAATATGGCAGCGACGAGATCGAGGTCCACAAGGACGCGGTGACACGAGGTGAGCGGGTGCTCCTGGTCGACGATCTCGTGGCGACAGGGGGCACTGCGGAGGCGGCGGTCGGTCTGCTGACGAGCCTCGGTGCCGAGGTCGTGGCGGCCTGCTTCATCGTCGACCTGCCCGATCTCGGCGGCGCCGACCGAATCAGGCGCCTCGGCCTGCCGGTGCGCACGCTCGTCGCCTTCAGCGGGCATTGAACGATGAAGATCCAGGGCCAGCCCTATCGCACGATCTGGCTCGCGCAGGATGGCTGGCGCGTCACGGTCATCGACCAGACCAGGCTGCCCTTCCGCTTCGAGACCGTGACCCTCGGAACGGCCGAGCAGGCGGCCGACGCGATCCGCGCGATGATCGTGCGCGGCGCGCCGCTGATCGGCGCGACGGCGGCCTATGGCATGGCGCTGGCGATGCGGGCGGACCCGTCCAATGCCGCGCTGGAGGCGGCGCTGGCACTGCTCGTCTCGACGCGACCGACCGCGGTCAATCTGCGCTGGGCACTGGAGCGGATGCGCATCCGGCTCATCGGCCTCAAGCCGCGCTCGCGAGCGCAAGCGGCCTATGACGAGGCGGCGCTGATCTGCGACGAGGACGTCGCCTTGTGCCGCTCGATCGGAGAGCACGGCCTGAAGCTGATCCGCGAGATCGCGGCGCGCAAGCCGGCGGGGGCCACGATCAACGTCCTGACCCATTGCAATGCCGGCTGGCTCGCAGCGGTCGACTGGGGCACGGCGCTGGCGCCGATCTATCTCGCACATGACGCCCGCATCCCCGTCCATGTCTGGGTCGACGAGACGAGGCCGCGGAACCAGGGGGCGGCGCTGACCGCCTATGAACTCGGCGCGCATGGCGTGCCGCATACGGTGATCGCCGACAATGCCGGCGGCCACCTGATGCAACGCGGGCAGGTCGACATGGTCATTGTCGGCACCGACCGGACGACCGCGACCGGCGACGTCGCCAACAAGATCGGCACTTATCTCAAAGCGCTCGCCGCTTACGACAATGGCGTGCCGTTCTATGTCGCGCTGCCATCGCCGACGATCGACTGGAACCTGACCGACGGCTTCACGATCCCGATCGAGGAGCGCTCGGCGCAGGAGGTCACGCACCTGTCCGGTCTCGGCGAGGACGGAAGCGTCGGGATCTTCCGGGTGGTGGCGCCGGGCAGCCCCGCCGCCAATCCGGCCTTCGACCTCACCCCGGCCCGGCTCGTCACGGCGCTGATCACCGAGCGCGGCGTCGCGCCTGCGACCGCCGAGGGGCTGGCCGGCCTCTTCCCCGAGCACGCGCGCGGAGCTGCCGCATGAGCGAAGCCAGCCTGCGGGCCGAGATCGTCGCCGTCGCCCAGGCGATCGATGCGGCCGGGTTCTGCCCGTCGAAATCCGGCAACGTCTCGGCGCGGCTCGGGGGTGGCATGCTGATCACGCCATCCGGCCTGCCCTATGCGCAGACGACGCCTGGCGACCTGATCCATCTCTCGCTCGACGGCGAGGTGCTGGGTGGCGCGCGCAAGCCCTCCTCAGAGTGGCCGTTCCATGTCGAGATCTACAAGGCGCGGCTCGATGCGCAGGCGATCGTCCACACCCATTCGCCGCGCGCGACGGCGCTCGCTTCGACGCGGCGCGGCATCCCCGCCTTCCACTACATGATCGCGCTCTGCGGCGGCGCCGATATCCGCTGTGCCGACTACGCCACCTTCGGCACGCCGGAACTGGCGGCCAACGCGGTCGCCGGGCTGGAAGGTCGCAAGGCGGTGCTGCTCGCCAATCACGGCGTCATCGCGCTCGGCGGGTCGCTCGCCGGCGCGCATCAGATCGCAGCAGAGGTCGAGAACCTGGCAGGCCAGTATCTCGACATGCTCGCGGCGGGGCTGGAGCCGGTCATCCTCGATGCGGAGGAGATGGCGCGGGTGAGCGCGAAGTTCGCGGGTTATGGGAAGGTGGGGTGAGTTCTAGGAGCGACGCCGCTCTAGGAAGGCGCAGCCTTCGAAGCTGAAGACCTCCTCGCCATTCTGGTTCACGCCGCTGTTGCGGTGGAAGAACAGGCCCCATTGCGGGCGCGAGGCGCTCTCGCGCTTATCTGTGCAGCGCGAGTGGTAGGTGATGCGGTCGCCGGCGAAGACCGGCTTCGACCAGCGCAGATTGGTGAAGCCGGGCGAGGGTCCGAGCCGGGGCGGCGCGCCGGTCCGTGTCGCGCGAAAGGCGGCTTCCTGGCGCTTGCGGTGCGAGACCATCGCCGCCATCCAGACCGAGCCGGTGTGCCAGCCCGAGGCCGCGAGCTTGCCGAAGGCGCTGGCCCTCGCCGCCGCCTCGTCCATGTGGAAGGGCTGCGGGTCGAAGGAGCGGGCAAAGGCGACGATCTCGTCGGCCGTGAAGGCGAAGCTGCCGAGCTCGACTCTGGCATCGACCTGCATCTCCTCGAAGAACGGGGCCGGGAGGATCGGCCCGCCGGGCGGCTGGAGCGGGCTGCGGATCACCGGGGCGGTATAGACCGGCGGATGGGCGAGCCAGTCGCCTTGCGGCTGCGCCGCGCCCGAGCCGCGCCGGCCGAACATGATCCAGTTGGTCTGGTCGAGGACGGGCTCGTCGCGCTGGTTCACGAGCTCGAAGCGGAAACGCACCAGCCCCATCTCCGGCCGCGAGCGCGAGGCTTTCGTCTCCAGCACCGTCCGGCGCGCACTGAGAACGTCGCCAGGCTTGACCGGCCGCAGCCATTTCACCTCGTCGATGCCGGGCGCGCCCATGCCGGTCGAGCGCAGCAGGAAACCCTCGGCGATCAGCCGCATCAGCAGCGAGCAGCTATGCCAACCCGACGCGATCAACGTGCCGACGAAACTGTGCTGGGCCGCCTCCGGATCGGTGTGGAAGTCCTGGGCGTCGTAGCGCGAGGCATAGGCGACGATGTCGTCCTGGCTGACCGGGATCGCGCCAAAGCGGACGGTCTCCCCGGTGACGAAATCCTCGAAGGACAGCATCGCGCCCTGCCTCAGTTGGCGAAGCGGAAATGCAGCACGTCGCCATCGGCGACGACGTAGTCCTTGCCTTCGAGCCGGAATTTCCCGGCCTCGCGCGCACCCGCCTCGCCCTTGTTGGCGATGTAGTCGGGATAGGCGATGGTCTCCGCCCGGATGTAGCCCTTCTCGAAATCGCTGTGGATCACGCCGGCGGCGGCAGGACCTTTGGTGCCCTTCTCGATCGTCCAGGCGCGGGCTTCCTTGGGGCCGACGGTGAAGTAGGTGACGAGGTCGAGCAGGGTGTAACCGGCGCGGATGACGCGGTTGAGGCCGGGCTCGGCGAGGCCGACGGCCTCCAGGAACTCGGCCTGCTCGTCGGCCGGCATAACCGCGATCTCGCTCTCGATCTTGGCGGAGACGACGACCGCGACGGCGTTCTCTTCCGCCGCGCGCTTCGCGACCGCGTCCGAGAAGGAATTGCCCTTGTCGGCGCTGGCCTCCTCGACATTGCAGACATAGAGCACGGGCTTCGACGAGAGCAGGCCCAGCATCGCGAAGGCCTTGCGCTCGTCGGCCGCGACCTGGGCGAGGCGGGCTGGCTTGCCGTCGCGCAGCAGGACGAGGCAGCGGGTCATCAGCTCGGCGAGTTCCTTCGCCTCCTTGTCGCCGGACTTGGCCTTCTTCTCCAGTGGCAGGACGCGCTTCTCGAGGCTTTCGAGATCGGCCAGCATCAGCTCCGTCTCGATGATCTCGATGTCGTTGATCGGCGCGACCTTGCCCTCGACATGGGTGATGTCGCCATCCTCGAAGCAGCGCACGACATGGGCGATGGCATCGCATTCGCGGATGTTGGCGAGGAACTGGTTGCCGAGCCCCTCGCCCTTGGAGGCGCCGCGCACCAGGCCGGCGATGTCGACGAAGGTCAGCCGCGTCGGGATGATCTCCTTGGAATTCGCGATCGCGGCGAGCTTCTCCAGCCGCTCGTCGGGCACGGCGACGTCACCGACATTGGGCTCGATCGTGCAGAAGGGATAATTCGCCGCCTGGGCGGCCGCCGTCTGCGTCAGCGCGTTGAACAGGGTCGACTTGCCGACATTCGGCAGGCCGACGATACCGCATTTGAAACCCATGTGACCGATCCGTTGCGTCGCCACCCGAGGCAGGAGCGCCGGTGGTTTGAAAAATGTCGCGTCTTATTGGCGGCGGGGCGCGACAAAGACAAGATGGCGGGACGCGACGCCGCCCATCATGATCACGCGAACGTGCGTGGCCTATGCTGCCATCGGCAGGCACGACTTGGCGTTGCGACATCCCATATCGAACGGATCCAAGCCGATGCGTCTTCTGACCACTGCCCTGATCGCCCTTGGCGTCGCCCTTTCCGGTCTGGCCCAGGCGCAGGCGCCGCAGAGCCGCATCCGCGGCGAGATCGAAAAGATCGATGGCGACACACTCACGATCAAGACGATGGACGGCGCCTCCGCCAAGGTCGCGCTGGCCTCGGGCTATTCCGTCGGAGGCGTGGTCAAGGCGACGACGGCCGACATCAAGAAAGGCGGCTATATCGGCGTCGGCGCGCGGCCGCAGCCTGATGGGACGCTGATGGCGATCCAGGTCTTCATCTTCCCCGAGGCGATGCGCGGCACGGGCGAGGGCCACCGCCCATGGGGCGTTCTGCCGGAAACGACGATGACCAACGCGACCGTGGCCGACACGGTCTCGCGCGTCAACGGCGCCAATCTCGTGCTGAACTATCCCGGCGGCGAGCAGAAGGTCGCGATCAACCCCGAGGCCAACATCATCATGGCGGCGCCAGCCGAGAAGTCGGAGCTGATGACCGGCGCCCAAGTCGTGATGAGCGCGACGAAGCAGGCGGACGGCAGCTACAGCGCGAGCCGCGTCACCATCGCCAAGGCGGGCGCGCAACTGCCTTACTGATCAGTCGCCGGCCTTCTCGCCCAGCCGCTTCACGGCGGCGTGGCCGCGCGCATCCATGAACAAATGGACCTTGTTCTGGAAGCCGGCGTCGTCATGCGCGGCGAGCGGGGCGGCGTATTCGGCGCAAGCCGTGCAGAGATCCTCGACCCAGGACTGCTCGGCCTTGCCGAAATCGTTCAGCACATAGGCGTGGACGAGCTCCTTCAGGCCGGGATGGCCGATGCCCATCCGGACCCGGCGATAGTCGTTGCCGATCGCGGCGGTGGTCGAACGCAGGCCGTTGTGGCCGGCATTGCCGCCGCCGAGCTTCACGCGCAGCTTGGCCGGGGCGAGGTCGAGCTCGTCATGGAAGACGATCACGTTCTCGGGCGCGACCTTGAAGAAGCGGGCCGCCTCGCCGATCGCGCGGCCGGATTCGTTCATGTAGGTCTGCGGCTTGAGCAGGACGATTTTCTCGGCCCCGATCGTCGCCTCGCAGGCCTCGGCCTGGAACCGCGCCCGCCAGGGCGAGGCGCGATGCGCGCGCGCGATCGTCTCGACCGCCATGAAGCCGATATTGTGGCGGTTGCGGGCATAGCGGGAGCCCGGATTGCCGAGCCCGGCGAAGATCAGCATGGCGATTGTTCCGGATAGCAAAACGGCCGGGAAACCCGGCCGTCTCGTCTGGTCTCAGCTCGTCAGGCCGGTCAGGCCTTCGGCTTGGCCTCAGGGACCGGTGCCGGCGCCGCCTCGACGACCGGGGTCTCCTCGACCTCCTCAGCCATCGGCGGGACGATGGTGACGATGGTGGCGTCGGAGCCGATCGTCAGCTTGGCGCCCTTGGGCAGCGTGATCGCGCTGGCTTCGACCGCGTCGCCGATGTTCAGGCCGGCGACTGAGACCTCGAAGAACTCCGGGATCAGCTCGGGCTCGACGTCGATCTCGAGCGAATGCTCGACGATCTGCACGGCGCCGCCGTTCTTGATGCCGGGCGAAGCGTCCTGGCCAACGACGTGGATCGGAATCTCGACCGTGATGGTCTGGCCCGCCGCGACGCGCAGGAAATCGACATGGATCGGGAAATCCTTGACCGGATCGAGCTGGTAGTCACGCGGGATGACCCGCTGCTTCTTGCCGGCGACGCTGATCTCGAACAGCGTGGTCAGGAAATGGCCGCCATAGATCATCAGGCGGGTCTTGTTGGCATCGAGCGCAATCGCTTCGGGAGCGGCGCCTCCGCCATAGATCACGGCGGGTGTCAGGCCTTGACGACGAACTGCACGGGCGGCCCCCTTGCCGACCTGTGCGCGCGCCGAAGCCTCGATTTGCTTCACGGCGGTCATGGTAGTTCCTTGCTTCAAAAGACAAGGCCGCCGAAGGGCGGCCGTTTCGGTCGCGCCCCTGCCTCCAAGGGTGTCAGTGGGACGCGAGGAGGCTCATAGGGGAAAAGGGGCAGAAGCTCAACCCGAAACGGGTAATTTTCCGCCTCACGCCGCCACCAGCCCTAGTCGCTCGTCCCGCCGCCGCAGCAGATGCATCAGCGGCAGCGCGAGCAGGACCATCCAGGCCTTGCCGATGATCTGTCCCGACAGGAAGTCGAGACTGCCGAAGGCGAGCTGCAGGAAGACGACCGAGTCGATCACCAGGCCGACCAGGCTGGAGGCGACCACGGCGGTAACGAAACGGCGCTTCTGAAGCGGGGTGTAAACCGCGAAATCGGCGAGCTCGGAGAGGAGGAAGGCTGCGACCGAGGCGACGACGATCGCCGGCGCCGCGAGGAAGCCGGAGATGATCGCGCCGACGGCGATGGCGCCCATTCCCGCGAGCGGCCCGAGCCGGCGCTGGACGATGTCGCGCAACACCAGCGCGAGCCCTATCATCAGCACGCCGCTCGGTGCCTTGATGCCCGGCCAAACCGGGACGAGGCAGGGACCGTTCGGCACGCAGACCGTGCCGGCATGGCCGATCAGCCAGTTCGCGGCGGGGATCGTCAGGGCGAAGAGGGCGAGCGCGACGAGCCCTTCGGTGCGGCGCTGCTGGTCGATCGTCATAGGTCTGGTCCGGTGTCGGTCGGGGCTTCGAGATAAGCGGCCCAGCCTTTCGCACGGAGCTCGCAGGCCGGGCAATGGCCGCAGCCGAAACCCCAGTCATTCCGCTTCGTCCTGTCGCCGAGATAACAGCTATGGCTCTGCGCGACCACGAGGTCGAGCAACGGCTCGCCACCCAGCGCCTTCGCCAGCGCGAAGGTCTGCGCCTTGTCGCGCCACATCAGCGGGGTGTGGAGCACGAGACGGCGGTCGAGGCCAAGGCTCAAGCTCACCTGCATCGCCTTGATCGTGTCGTCGCGGCAATCGGGATAGCCGGAATAGTCGGTCTCGCAGACGCCGAGCACGATGTGCTTGCAATCGCGGCGATAGGCGATCGCGGCGGCATAGGACAGGAAGATCAGGTTGCGGCCGGGCACGAAGGTCGTCGGCAGCCCGGTCTGCGCGAAGGCGATCTCGCTGTCGCGGGTCAATGCGGTCTCGGAGATGGCGCCGAGCGTGGTCAGGTCGAGCGGATGGTCGGGGCCGAGGCGCGTGGCGTAGGTCTCGGACAGGCGCGGCAGCTGGTCGCGGATGGTCAGCCGGCAGTCGAGTTCGATGCGATGGCGCTGGCCATAGTCGAAGCCGATGGTCTCGACCGCCTCGAAGCGTTCCAGCGCCCAGGCGAGCGCGACGGTCGAATCCTGGCCGCCGGAGAACAGGACGAGGGCGCGGGATTGTCCCACGGCCAGCTCAATCGAACAGGCTGGAGACGCTGGTCTCGGCCGCGGTGCGCTCGATCGCTTCGCCCATGAGCTGCGCGATCGAGATCACGCGGATGTTGCGCGCGACCTTCACGGCCTCGGTCGGCATGATCGAATCGGTGATCACCAGTTCCTTGAGCTTGGAGGAGGCGATACGCGCGACCGCCCCGCCCGAGAGCACGCCATGGGTGATGTAGGCGTAGACCTCGCGGGCACCCTGGTCGAGCAGCGCATCGGCTGCGTTGCAGAGCGTGCCGCCAGAATCGACGATGTCGTCGAGCAGGATGCAGGAGCGGCCCTCGACCGTGCCGATGATGTTCATCACCTCGGATTCGCCGGGCCGGTCGCGGCGCTTGTCGACGATGGCGAGCGGCGCGTCGATGCGTTTCGCCAGCGCCCGCGCCCGGACCACGCCGCCGACGTCGGGCGAGACCACCATGGCGTTCTTCCAGTCGAGTCGGTCCTTGATGTCGCGCGACATCAGCGGGGCGCCGAACAGGTTGTCGGTCGGGATGTCGAAGAAGCCCTGGATCTGGCCGGCATGGAGATCGAGCGTCAGCACGCGGTCGACGCCGGCATGGGTGATCAGGTTGGCGACGAGCTTTGCCGAGATCGGCGTGCGGCCCGAGGCGCGCCGATCCTGCCGGGCATAGCCGAAATAGGGGATCACCGCCGTGATGCGCTTGGCCGAAGAGCGGCGCAACGCATCGGTGATGATCAGCAGCTCCATCAGATGGTCGTTGGTCGGGAAGGAGGTCGACTGGATGATGAAGACGTCCTGGCCGCGGACGTTCTCCTGGATCTCGACAAAGACCTCCATGTCGGCGAAGCGCCGGACCGAGGCTTTCGCCAGCGGCATGCCGAGATGGCTGCAGATCGCTTCTGCGAGGGGACGGTTGGAGTTTCCGGCGACGACTTTGAACGGAGAGGGCATGCCGTGGCGCACCGTTGCTCTTGAGCGAGGCAGGAGCCGGAAGCGGCCGGCTCATTTCGAACGGCTCTTAACAGCGGTGTGACAGCGAGTCGACCGTTGCACCGCAATATGCGGGTGCAAAACGCCCGGCCTGCCCAGGATCGGGCGAGGACTGCCGGCGAGGCGGCGCGGTCGGCTCAGCTCTTCTTGCCGGAGGCGGCGGCGGTCCTGGTGCCCTTGGCGTCGGCCTTGGCCTTGTCGCTGCCCTTCAGGTTCTCGACGGCCGGCGTCGTCACCAGGAAGCTCGCGATCGCGTCCATCGATTCAGATGCCGCCTTGGCGACGATGGTCTGGTCGATGCCTGACCATGGATCGGCGCCGCCGCCCTTGCGGCCGAGGCTCTCACCCTGGACGCGCTGGGCGCGCTTCTTGGCCTCGTCATAGACGTCCCAGACGAAGGCGAGCGCGGTCTGGCCGTCTTCGGTCGGCTGAGCCGTCAGATAGCCGCGGACGCGGAAGCGGGCCGGCTTGTCGCCGGGCACGATCTCCATCTTGCGCTCCGCCGCGGCCTCGCCGAGCAGTCCCGCGAAGCGCGAGGTCACGGCGTCGGGCGCGCCGGTGATGCTCTGCACCGAAACGGGAACGCCCGGCGCATCGACGCGCGGACGCGGCGCATTGGCCGAGGTTGTTTCCTGGCAGCCTGCGAGCGCAAATGCCGCAATCGGCCCCAGCAGGAGGCCGCTCCAACGATCGATCATGTCGCCTCCCGCCCGGTTCGTCCGGGCTCGGATTGCTGTTCCCTGCGGCAAGCCTTGTAGGCGCAACCGGACGCAAGGTCCAGATCGCCGCCCTGTCGATCGCTGCTCGGGGGCAGGGCGGATTGCGGCCGGGCCTTTCCTCGCCCATATGTGTCGGCGATGCGGGTGTGCGACTCCCGCTCCGGAGCATCGCCATGGTCACCACCTCGAGCCGCATCCTCGACGACATCGCCCGCCTCGCCACCGACGCCGCCGGTGCGGCGCAAGGGGTACGCCGCGAGGTCGAGACCGTGGTCAAGACGCAGATCGAACGGCTGCTGCGCGACATGGATGTGGTCACGCGCGAGGAGTTCGAGGCGGTGCGCGAGATGGCGCTGATCGCGCGCGAGGAGAACGACAAGCTCAGCGCCCGGCTCGCCGCGCTCGAAGGCAAGCAGGGCTGAGGCCAGCGGACCAGCGGCACGCGGTCCACAGGCAAGTGCTGTGGACAGGCCTGCCGCGGGATTGAGCCCGGCCCCCGAATCCGGAGAGCGTGCACCCCGTGTTGGGCGCGTCACATCGCCTGCGCTATCGTCGATGAAGAGAGGTGATTCGACCGTTTTCCCAAGAGGAAAGCCGTCGGAGCGGGGCTGTCGGTCCCGGCAAGTCGGGTTGCGTCCTTGCGCTTTCAAGTCGCCGTGTTCCCGTTCTCGAACGCGCCGGTCTGGCCCATCAGGGCGGGCTGGCAGTTGGATCTTTAGGGCATGATGGATCTCGACCTGGATACCGATACCGAACGTCCCTCCAACCCTCTCGACCTGATCGAACGCCTCGCCGCCCTGAACAACTGGACCTTCGACCGCGACAGCGAGGACGAATTGTCCGTCGCCGTCACCGGCGGCTGGTCCGACTACCATGTCGCGATCACCTGGCTCGCCGAAGTCGAGGCGCTGCACATCGCCTGCGCCTTCGATCTCAAGGTGCCGGAGCGCCGCCGGCCCGAGGTGCTCCAGCTCGTCAGTCTGGTCAACGAGCAGCTCTGGCTCGGCCATTTCGACCTGTGGAGCTCGGAGAACGTGGTGATGTACCGCCATGCCCTGCTGCTCTCGGGCGGGGCAGAGCCGACCGACGAGCAGGCGGCAGCCTTGATCAAGGCGGCGATCGATGCCTGCGAGCGCTATTTCCAGGCCTTCCAGTTCGTCGTCTGGGCCGGCAAGACCGCCAAGGAAGGCCTCGAAGGCGCGATGCTGGAGACGGTCGGCGAGGCGTGATCCCGGCTCGTCAAGCGCCCCGGGCTTGACCCGGGGATCGCGTGACGAGAGGCTTTCCGCCAAGAGATTCCCGGGGCTAGCCTGGGAACGACGCCTGCGAGAACCGTCATGACCAGCCCCTTGCCGCAATCGCTCGTCCTCATCGGTGCGGGCAAGATGGGCGGAGCGATGCTGGACGGCTGGCTGCGCATCGGCATGGCGCCGGCCGGGATCAGCCTGATCGATCCGCACCCGTCCGACGAGATCGTCGCACTCGCGGCGGACAAGGGCATGGCGCTCAACCCCGATGCCGCAGCGATCGCCCCTGCCGACGTGCTGGTGCTGGCGACCAAGCCGCAGATGCTCGACACGGCGGCGCCCGCCGTGCAGGCCTTCATCCACCCGAGGACGCTGCTCATCTCGATCCTGGCGGGCAAGACGCTGAGCGATCTCGCCGCCCGGCTGCCGAACGCGACGGCGCTGGTGCGGGCGATGCCCAATCTGCCGGCCTCGGTCGGGCGCGGCATCACCGCCGCCGCGACCGGTCCCGGCGTCAGCGCGGCGCAGCGGGCGATGACGGATGCGCTGCTCGGCGCGATCGGCAAGGTCGAGTGGCTCGACGACGAGAACCTGATCGACGCCGTGACCGCCGTGTCGGGTTCCGGCCCGGCCTATGTCTTCCATCTGGTCGAGTGCTTGGCGGCGGCGGGCGCTGCAGCGGGCCTTCCGCCGGAGACGGCCGAGCGGCTGGCCCGCGCCACCGTCGAGGGCGCAGGCGAGCTGCTGTTCCTGTCGCCGTTGTCGCCTGCGACCTTGCGCCAGAACGTCACCTCGCCCGGCGGCACGACGGCTGCCGCGCTCAGTGTTCTGATGGCCGATGACGGGATGCCGCTGCTGATGCGACGCGCTGTGGCTGCAGCGAAACGTCGCGCCGAGGAGCTTTCCGGCTGATTGGCCTTTTCGAGGCCGCGATCGGAGCCTAGCTTCTTTCGATCGCGTCGCGAATGGAGAGCTGTCATGGCCCGCAAGCCCGCTTCCCCGACATCCGACACCGAAGCCGCCACACCGGCCGATCCGCGCAAGCAGGCGGTCGATGCGCTGATGCGGCTCGCCGCGACCCGGCGCTGGGACGAGATCGAACTGCCGGACATCGCGGCCGAGGCTGGGCTCTCGCTCGTCGCGCTGCGCGGGCTCTTTCCATCCAAGCTCGCCATGCTCGGCGGCCTCGCGCGGATCGTCGACGATGCCGTGCTGGCGGGCGCCTCCGACGATCTCGCTGGCGAGCCGGTGCGCGAGAAGTTGTTCGACTTGGTGATGCGCCGGCTCGATGCGCTGGCGCCCTACAAGGCGGCGCTGAAGAAGATCGTGCCGGGGCTGCGCCGTGACCCGCTCACTCTTGCCGCGCTCAACCGGGGCGCGGTCAATTCCTGGCGCTACATGCTGGCCTCGGCAGGCATCCAGACCGAGGACGCGCTCGGCGGCGTCCGAGTCCAGGGGGCCGTGCTGCTGATGGCGCGGGTCGGCGAGGTCTGGCTCCACGACGACGAGCCGGAACTGTCGAAGACGATGGCGCGGCTCGACCGCGAGCTCAAGACCGCCGGACGGATCATGGCCCGCGTCGAGGACGTGCACAGGTTGACCGCGCCGCTGCGCGGGCTGACGCGGGCGCTATGCTCCGGTCGGCGGCCGCATATCCGCCGGCGCGAGCGGGCCGACGAGGGCTATCGCCGCGACGGCGAGGACTACGCTCCGGCGATCTGAGGGCGCCGTCCGGCGCCAGGGCGATCGTGGCGAAACCGCGGCATCGTTAATCGGGCCTTAGCCAATTCACGCGAATGTGGGGGAATCTCACTTTCGCGGGGAAGACCGTGTCGTTCATCAAGACCTTCGCCAATCTCTCGATCGCTCGCTCCTTCGGGCTCGTCGCCGGTCTCGCCGTCATCATGACAGTGGCCGCTGTCGGCCTGACGCTGAACGAAGCGCGTCAGGAGATGATCGATTTCAAGCGTGCCGAGATCAAGAACGCGGTCGATGCGGCCGCGACGACGATCAACAGCTATCTCGCGCGCGTCGAGAAGGGTGAATTGAAGGAGGCCGAGGCCAAGAAGCTGGCGATCGATGCGATCTCAAGCGCCCGCTTCGACGGCAGCAACTACTATTTCATCATCAATTACGAAGGCATCAGCGTCTCGCACGCCAACAAGAAGATCGAGACGACGGACATGAAGCCGTTGAAGGACGCGACGGGCAAGTTCTTCGTCCAGGACATGGTTGCCCTGGCCAAGACGGGCAAGGCGGGCTTCATCGACTATGGCTGGATCAAGCCAGGCGACAAGGACGCTTCGCTCAAGATCTCCTATGTCGTTCCGGTTGCGAAATGGCAGTGGATGGTGGGCTCGGGCCTGCACGTCCACGATGTCGACGCGGCCTTCGTCAGCATGATGGGCGACGTCGCCAAGGTGCTCGTGCCGCTTGCGCTCGCCATGCTGGCGCTCGTCGTCGTGCTGAGCCGCCGCGCCTCGCGCATGCTGGCCTCGCTCGCCGGGGCGATGAACGGGCTCGCCGCCGGCGACCTGCAGACGGCGATCGCGCATCAGGCCCGCACCGACGAGGTCGGCTCGATGGCGCGTGCGCTGGTCGTGTTCCGCGATGCCGCCTTGGCCAAGGCCGAGATGGAGGCCGACAAGAGCCGCGTCGAGGCGCAGGCCAATGCGTCTCGCGACGCCGCTGACAGCGAGCGCCGTCGCAACGAGGCGGAGCGCGTCGAGACCGCGCGGGCCCAGGAGGATGTCGTCGCCGCACTCGGCGCAGGTCTCGCGCATCTCGCCGAGGGCGATCTCGGCTACCGCATCGACCAGCCCTTCAGCGCCGAATACGCCAAGCTCAAGGACGATTTCAACGCCGCGATCGTGAAGCTCGCCGACACGATGCGCCAGATCGCGACCAACACCGAGAGCATGAAGGCCGGCTCCGGCGAGATCAGCCAGGCGGCCGACGACCTCGCGAGCCGCACCGAGCAGCAGGCGGCGTCCGTCGAAGAGACCGCGACCGCGCTCGACGAACTGACCGCGACCGTCAAGCAGACCGCCGAGAGCGCGCGCCTCGCCAGCCAGGCGACGAGCCAGGTCAAGACCGAGGCCGACCAGTCGACCCAGATCGTCCGCGACGCGGTGCTGGCCATGGGCGGCATCGAGAAGTCGGCGCAGGAGATCTCGCAGATCGTCGGCGTGATCGACGAGATCGCCTTCCAGACCAACCTGCTGGCGCTGAACGCCAGCGTCGAGGCGGCGCGCGCCGGCGACGCCGGCAAGGGCTTCGCCGTCGTCGCCTCCGAGGTGCGCGCGCTCGCCCAGCGCTCGGCTTCGGCCGCCAAGGAGATCAAGACGCTGATCGACGCTTCGACCGTCGAGGTCGAGAAGGGCGTGACGCTGGTCGGCCAGACCGGCGGCGCGCTGCAGCGGATGGCCGACGAGATCAGCCGGGCGACCTCGCTCGTCGCCGAGATCGCCAATGCCGCGCAGGAGCAGGCGTCGGGCCTCCAGGAGGTCAACACCGCCGTCAACGAGATGGACCAGGCGACGCAACAGAACGCGGCCATGGCCGAGCAGTCGACGGCCGCCGCCCATTCGCTCTCGCAGGAGGCCGATAAGCTCGCCGGCGTCGTCGGGCGCTTCCGCCTCGGCGGGGACGTCCCCGGCCTGAAGGCGATGGCGCGGACCATGCAGGCTGCGATCGCGCCCGCTCCGCGTGCCGCCGCACCGAGGCCGGCCAAACCTGCCATGGCCAAGGCCGCGCCTGCGCCGGCCTATGCGGGCGGTGCCGCGACCGCGCGCAAGATCGACCACGACAAGGGCTGGGAAGAGTTTTGAGCGCTCCCGCTGAGCCTGCCGCCCCGATCGGCTTCGACGATTTCCTGAAGGTCGACATCCGCGTCGGCACCATCGTCGAGGCTGCGCCCTATCCGGAGGCGCGCAAGCCCGCGATCAAGCTGGTGATCGATTTCGGCGGCACGATCGGGCTGAAGAAATCCTCGGCCCAGATCACCAGGCACTACCGCCCGGAAGACCTGCCCGGCCGGCAGGTGCTGGCGGTGGTGAATTTCCCGCCGCGCCAGATCGGCAAGTTCATGTCCGAAGTTCTGACGCTTGGTGTGCCCGATGCCGATGGCGAGGTGGTGCTGATCGGTCCGAGCGTTGCCGTGCCGGATGGCGGGCGGCTTTACTGAGTATCGTCCGAAGGCGTCGTCAGCGCAGCGAGCGCGTGAAGCCGACGATGCTGGAAACGACCGCGTTCTCGCGGCCGATGAAGCCATGATAGGCCTGCGCCCGGCAGGGGTTGCCGGTCGAACTGCCACCCTCGATCCAGATCGTGCGGGCGCGGCTGCCGGCCCAGGCCTGGAAAGGCTCGACCAGGTCCGGCAGCGTCTCGCTGCAACCGTCCTGCCGATGATGGATGACCAGGGTCGGCGGCAGGCGGGACGCACTGCCGATCTCCGACTGAACATCGTCGAGGAAAGACGAGGCCAAGACGATGCCGTCGGGGCGTGTCCCCAGCAAGGCCGGCACCTTGAGCGAGCCGCGGCTCATCGCCACGACGACAACGCGCGGCGCGATCGTGCGCATCAATTCCACCGCCTTGGCCGGATCGGCGCCGCCGTCGAGCAGGATGCTGGCGATGCCGCTCCTCGCGTAGGCGCCGCGCGTGCGCACGATCCAGTTGCCCTGCGAGGTGATGTCGCCATTACCGCTGATGCCGATGTAACCGTCGCCGCCGGTCAGCAGCACGAGACCGGCCGAGGCCTTGCCGGCCGGCTTGTTGAGCAGCGCCTTGCCGCTGCCGAGAAAACCGCCGAGATCGACCACCTCTTCCGCACCGGCAACGGTCGCCGCGAAAGCCATCACGACCGCCAGCAGCGGACTCAGCATCCTAGCTCGCATCGGTTCGCCTCAGGCTTGTCTCGCGGTGATGTGAGGCTAGCATTGCGCATTGTCGCGGTCCATGGCGCCCCGGGTTCGGGGGGCGGTCGCCGTCGCCGGCGCGCAGGCCCATCATACGCTAGCCTCGGGAGGCCCGAACGTGAGCGCGCGGCGATCGGCGGAGGCGTCCCAGACGCCTGTCCGCAAGGTCGTCGCTGCCGGCTCCGGCGGCGACCAGGCGAGCGGGAGCGCGTTCCTGCGCCGCCAAGCCTTCTCGACCACGATCCGCACCAGGCGTTGCGCTCCGGCGAAGCGCGAGACCTCCTCTCCCTCCCAGACGATCTCGGCCCGGCCCTGCAACTGGAGCAGCGTGCCCTGTTCGAAATCGAGGAAGAGCAGGCCGCAGCGCGGATCCTCGATCAGATTGCCGAGGCTGTTGAAATAGTTGTTGCCGGCGAAGTCCGGCACCAGCAGCGTTTCGCCCTTGATCCCGACGAAGCCCGGCCTGCCGCCACGATGAGACATGTCGAGCCCGCCATTGTCGCGGTCACTGCTCCGGCTGGCGACGAAGAAGGTATCGGCGGAGGCGATCTGCGCCCTGGCCGCCGCGTCGAGCCCGGTCGGCGTCTCGATTGGCTCGACGTCGCGGGCGTGGGGCCGGGGGATGCGCGCCTGGATGTATTTCGGGCAGTTGCCGAAGCTCTGCGTGACCGCGACCGAGAAGCCGCCGTCATCGCGCCCCGTGACCAGACCATTGGCGCGATTGCGGCGGCGGGTCTGGAATTCGAGACCGAGAAGGCCGACCTCGCTGCCGGGCCGCAGATGTGGCGTCGCGGGATCGTCGGACGCCGGCAACGCGCGTACCGCCAGCGTCGTCGGGGAAGGGCTGCGGATGAAGCCGGGCTGCCCGTGGACCAGCGTGGCGATCGGGTGGCCGCGATCATCGGGCACGGCCAGGAGGGCGAGGGGAAGCTGCCAGAAGAAGAAGCGATGCTGGTCCGGCATCATCGGTCGGATGGCGCCGCCATGGCTGCGGACGCGCGCGCGCTCCTGCGCCGCGATCTCGCCGGGGTGGAAAGGGGACCCGTCCATGGCGCTCACCCTGCCTTCGGCAAGGCCGAGGCCGGCATCGCCTTGAAGAAGGGCAGCGCCTCGACCCGGCCGAGCCAGGCGCGCAGATGCGGGTAGGGCGCAAGCGCAATGCCGCCCTCCGGAGCATGGGCGACATAGGAATAGCAGGCGAGGTCGGCGATCGTGGGCTGGTCGGCGGCGAGGAAGTCACGATCCGCGAGATGGGCGTCCATGAAACTGAGCAGCTTCGCCGCGATGCGTCCGGCGCGGGCGGGGTCATCGGCGACGCCGAACTGAGTGATCAGCCGGGCCGCGGCCGGCCCGTGCATGACCTCGCCGGCGGCGATCGAGAGCCAGCGCTGCACCAGCGCCGCCGCGACCGCCTCCTCCGGCAGCCAATGCGTGCCGGCGCCGTAGCGCTTGGCGAGATAGACCAGGATGGCGTTGCTGTCGGCGAGGACGAGGTCGCCATCCTCGATGACGGGAATCTGCCTTAGTGGATTGAGGGCTCGGAAGCTTTCGCTGCCCCTGATTTCGGCCGGGGCCGGCTCTAACCGGTAGGGCAGCCCGAGCGCCAGCAGGAGAAGCTCGACGCGGTGGACATGGCCGGAGAGCGGTATGCCGTGAAGGATGATCTGCGATGGGGTCATGCGAGCCTCCTGACGATGAGGCCGACAAGATCGTCATTCCGTCATTCGATCAAAAGCTGCTATCGTTCAACTTCAGAATTCCTTTGAATGGAACAATCGATGGATCGGCTGGACGAGCTCGCGATCTTCGTTGCGATCGTCGATGCCGGCAGTCTCGCCGGTGCGGCGCGTCGGCTCAGGCGCTCGCGACCGGCTGTGACGCGGGCGCTGGCGGCGCTGGAAACACGCGCCGGCGGCCGGCTGATCGCACGGACGACGCGCCAGCTCACGCCGACCGATGCCGGCCGCGAGCTCGCCGCCCAGGCGCGACGGCTGCTCGCCGATTACGAACTGGCGCTGCGCGACGTCGCGGGTGCGCCGGTGCGGGGGGTGTTGCGCATCACCGCGCCGCTCGCCTTTGGCCGCCGCCACGTCACGCCGCTGGTCAGTGCCTATCTGGCGCGCCACCCGGAGACGCAGGTCGAACTCGTCCTCGCCGACCGCAATCTCGACCTGATCGAGGAGGAGCTGCATCTGGCGGTCCGGATCGGGCCGCTGCCGGATTCGCGGCTGGTGCAGCGCCGGCTCGGCCTGGTCAGGCGGATCACTGTCGCGGCTCCGGCCTATCTCGCGCGGCGCGGCATGCCGCTGCGACCGGCCGATCTCGCCGGCCACGACACCATCGTCAGTGTCGCGGCGGGGCAGACCCTGACCTGGCGCTTCGGCAGCGGGCGCGGCGCGCATGTCGCGGTGACGCCGCGGCTGATCGTCAACGAGGTCGAGGCTGCGCTGGTGGCGGCACGCGCCGGGCAGGGGGTGGCGCGGCTCCTGTCCTATCAGGCGGCCGACGACATCGCGTCAGGCGCGCTCATACGGATCCTGCGCGAGCAGGAGCCGCCACCGCTGCCGGTCCAGATCGTCACGCCGGCGGGCCTGCAGATGTCGCCGAAGGTGCGCGCCTTCATCGACCTCGCGGCCGAGCTCCTGCCGAAGCAGGCGCCGATCGGCGAGGACGCCTGAAGCGGGTCTCAGAAGGCGTAGCCGACGCGGACGCCGTAATTGGTCAAGCCGCGATTGCGCGAGCAGGCATCGGCATTCGACAGATGCTCGACCGTCGCCATGATCGACCAGTGCTCGTCGAAGCGGTAGCCGAGCGAGCCGGATTCGCGGAACAGCGGCGAGCAGCCGAGCGCGACGCGATCGCGTGGAACGAAGGTTCCGGTATTGCCGTTGTGGAAGGCGACACCGACCGAGGCCTCGACGAAGAGCTTGCTGGTGATGTCGTAGGTCCAGGCGAGGCTCGCATAGCCGTGGCTGGTGCCGCCGGCGGTGTTGAGCGTGCCGCCGAGCGCGAGCCGGGGCACGAAGAAGGCGAGGACGGGGTCCGCCGGAACGAAGGGCTTCACCGTCAGGATTTCGCCGTTGATGTCGACCGGGCCTTTTTCCGGGCTGGTCGGATCATGCGCGAAGACACCGAGCCGGACTTCCGAGATGAAGGATTGGCGCGCCATGATCGGGGGTTGGGCCGGCGTGAGGGCGAGATCCGCCGCGAAGGCCGCCGCGGGAAGGACGACGGAGGCGATTCCCGTCGTCGCAATGAGAACATGGGATAGACGCATAAAGCCCTCTGAAATGCGCGATTCAGCCCCTCATGGCGAAAAGTCTAGAAAAGCCGTCGCTCTTGCAAAGTGTCATAAGACACATCCCGCAACTTCGTCGGCGGGTGTTGCTGCTTTGCAGCGCTCAGACTGGCAGGCGGACGGTCGCGCGCAGGCCGCCGAGGGCCGAATCCGCCAGGATGATGTCGCCGCCATGAGCGCGGGCGATGTCGCGGGCGATGGCGAGGCCTAAGCCCGTGCCGCCCGAGTCGACGTTGCGCGCCTCATCCAGCCGGAAGAACGGGCGGAAGACCTCCTCGCGCTGGTCGGCGGGGATGCCCGGCCCGTCATCGTCGATCATCACGATCAGATAGCGCGCATCGTGGGTGGCGCGGATGGCGATGCGGTCGCCATAGCGGGCGGCGTTGGAGACGAGATTGGTCAGGACGCGGCGGAAGGCGTCCGGACGCAAGACGACGAGCGGGTCGCCGACCACCGTCAGCTCGGTCTGATGGCCCTGGCGCTCGGCATCGGCTTTGAGCTCCTCCAGCAGCGCGCGGATGTCGGTCTCCACCGGCGCTTCGCCGGCGTCGCCGCGCGCGAAGGCGAGATAGTCCTCCAGCATCCGGCTCATCTCGTCGACGTCTTTTTCGAGCGCATCGATTTCCGAGGAGCGCTCGAGCAGCGCGAGCGAGAGCTTGAACCGGGTCAGGATGGTGCGCAGGTCGTGGCTGACCCCGTTCAGCATGGTGGTGCGCTCGCCGACCGAGCGCTCGACGCGGCGCTTCATCTCGATGAAGGCGTTGCCGGCGCGGCGGACCTCGCGGGCGCCGCGCGGACGGAACTCCGCGTCGCGACCCTTGCCGAAGGCCTCGGCCGCGTCGGCGAGCTTCAGGATCGGCCGTATCTGGTTGCGCAGGAACAGCACGGCGATGGTGAGCAGGATCAGCGAGGTGCCGATCATCCAGAGCAGGAAGATGTGGCTGTTGGAGGCATAGGCCTGGTTGCGCCGCGTCAGCACGCGCATCACGTCCTTGCCGAGCTTGATCCGGATCTCGATCAGGCTGGAGCGGCCGACCGTGTCGAGCCAGAACGGGCGCGCGACCTGCTGGGCGAGCTCGGCCGAGAGCGCCGAATCGAGCAGCGAGAAGAATGGCCGCGGCCCCGGTGCCGGCAAATCGGAATCAGGCAGGATGTCGACATCCATGCCGAGCCTGGTCTGGGCGATGCGCGAGAGCGCGGTCGCGTCGGCATCCTGCGGATAGCTCTCATAGACGTCGATCAGCGCGGCGATGTCGGCCGAGACCGCCGAGGACAGGCGCTGGGTCACCGTCTGCCAGTGCCGTTCCATGAAGACGTAGGCGATGACCGACTGCAGCAGCACGACCGGTGCGATCACGATCACCAGCGCGCGCGGATAGAGCCCCTTGGGCATATAGCGCGCGACCAGATGGAGCGGCCGCCGTCCGAGCTTGAGAACGGGCTTGATCGCTTCGTTCAGCCGCGCGAGCCCGCGCCTCAGCCCCGAGAGCGACCGACGCAGTTCGCCGCCGACCCGGGCGAGGTCGGGCGGTCGCCGCGTCGGCTCGACCGGGGTCACGCGCGGTCCGTGACCAGTCGGTAGCCGACGCCACGCACCGTCTGGAGATAGAGCGGATCGGCCGGATCGCGCTCGATCTTGCGGCGCAGCCGGTTCATCTGGACGTCGACGGTGCGGTCGTTGGCGGCCTGGCCCTGAGCGGCGAGTTCCTCGCGGGCGACGACCTCGCCGGCGCGTTCCGCCAGCGCGGTCAGGATCTCGCGCTCGCGTTCGGTCAGGCGGATCGTCTCCTCGCCGCGGCGCAGCTCGCCGCGAGAGAGCCCGTAGATGAACGGGCCGAAGCGGACGAAATCCGGCCGCGTGCCCGATTGCGCGACATCGACCACGACGGTGCGCTTCAGGATGTTGCCGAGCCGCAGCAGGAGCTCGCGCGGCTCGAACGGCTTGGCGAGATAATCGTCGACGCCGAGTTCGAGCCCGCTGATGCGGTCCTTCGAATCGGCGCGGGCCGTCAGCATCAGGATCGGCACCGCCGAACCGGTGCGGAAGCGCTTGGCGAAGTCGAAGCCGTTCTCGCCGGGCATCATGATGTCGAGCACCATGGCGTCGAAGACCAGCGTCGAGAGCCGCGTATCGGCCTCGGCCGCGTTCGCCGCAGTGGTGACGCGATAGCCGTGGTCGCCGAGGAAGCGGGCGAGCAGGTCGCGCAGGCGCCGGTCGTCGTCGATCACGAGGATGTGCGGCGCTTCGTCGGGGAGCGGCTGGCGGGCGCTGGCGGGGGCCATCGGCGGCAGGGTCCTTGTCTCGGGAGCCGCGCGAAGGCGGACTCTCTCAGGCGCGGCTTGCGCCTCAGCGCGGGCGGGCGAGAATGGCCTGCACTTTGTGTCGTTCCGCCGGATCGATCAACCCTGTGAGGTAGCGCGCCACGGTCGCAGCCGCCTCGGGGCCGACCGCATCGAGCGCCTCGTTGATCCGTTTCGCCTGCAGGCTGACCAGCCGTAGCGCCAGGTCCTGGCCGGCGGCGGTGGTGTGGAGATGGCGCTGGCGCTTGTCCTGGATGCCGGTGCGCTGCTCGACGAAGCCGGTCTCGACCAGTTCCTTCAGCACCCGGTTGAGGCTCTGCTTGGTGATCTGCAGGATGTCGAGCAGCTCGGCGATGGTCAGGCCCGGCCGGCGCTGGACGAAATGCAGCACGCGGTGATGCGCCCGGCCGAAGCCGTAATCGGCCAGGATGCGATCGGGATCGCCGACGAAATCGCGGTAGGCGAAGAACAAGAGCTCGATCAGGTCGTGCGGCACGCCCGCGGCGTCTGTCGCCGCCCGGGCGGCGGGGAGGGGGCGCGCATCAACGTCCGTCACCGAATGCATCCTCATTTTTTATGTCAGTGATGTTGACATATCCCAGACGGAAGATTACCGGTCAAGCGTGCTCGGCGAATGAATATGTCGCAATCGACCGTCGTCGCGCATTTAAAGTACCGGACTTGCGGGCGCCACAAGGGTGTGACGACATCCTGCCGGGCCGGACAGGTGAACAGGAGCACCCCATGTCAGTCATTCCTTTCGACCAGCGCGACGGCGTCATCTGGTTCGACGGCAAGCTCGTGCCGTGGAAGGACGCCAAGGTCCACGTACTGACCCATGGCCTGCACTACGGCTCCTGCGTGTTCGAGGGCGAGCGCGCCTATGACGGCGTGATCTACAAGGGCACCGAGCATTCGAAACGCTTCCACAAGAGCGCCGAGATCATGGATTTCACGATCCCCTATTCGGTCGCCGAGCTCGACGCCGCCAAGCAGCTCTGCCTGGAGAAGAACGGGCTGAAGGACGCCTATATCCGCCCGGTCGCCTGGCGCGGCTCGGAGATGATGGCGGTCTCCGGCATGAACAACACCATCCATACCGCGATCGCGGTCTGGGAGTGGCCGTCCATGTTCGACATGGCCCAGAAGTTGAAGGGCGTTCGCCTGGACCTCGCCGAATACCGCCGGCCGGACCCGGCCTGCGCGCCGGTCCACGCCAAGGCGGCAGGGCTCTACATGATCTGCTCGCTCTCCAAGCACAAGGCGGAGCGGGCAGGCTATGCCGACGCGATGATGCTCGACTGGGAGGGCAACGTCGCCGAATGCACCGGCGCAAACATCTTCTTCATCAAGGACGGCGTGATCCACACCCCGCTCGCCGACCGCTTCCTCAACGGGCTGACGCGGCAATCGGTGATCGATCTCTGCCGCCAGCGCGGCTTCGAGGTGGTCGAGCGCCGGATCCGGCCGGAGGAGTTGGAGAGCTTCAACGAGTGCTTCATCACCGGCTCGGCGGCCGAGGTGACGCTGGTCTCCGAGATCGGCCCGTATTCCTTCATCACCGGCAATATGGGCAAGGTGATCATGGAGGATTATTCCGACGCGGTCCGGCCGGGGAAGAAGGCGGCTTGAGCGGCTGACGAATCGGTGGCAGTCATTCCGGGCGCAGCGAAGCGGAGACCCGGAATCCATCGTAGGGTACTGCCTTTTATGATGGATTCCGGATCAGCGTCGTTTCGCGGCTTGTTCGGAATGACGGCGCGCGGGGTAAGCGACCGCACTACTTCGCCACCTTCACCTCGCTGCGAAACAGCGTGAGCCAGTCGTCGCTGGTGATGCCCTTGCACTCGCCCATCTCGCTGAAAGCTGTCAGCGCGAAGCCTGTGTCCGCCCAGGCATAGCCGCCGGCAACGCCGCAATCGCCGAGGCCGCGGCCCTTGTTGAAGAACGAGACCTGGCCGCTGGCCGGGTCGTAGTCGGCATTGACCAGGACGTTGTCCTGGCTGCCGTCGGGCTGCGGGAACTGCGCCTTTCGCGCCTTGGCCACGTCCGTTCCCGGCACGATCCAGAAGCCGGTCGCGAGGTTGTAGGCGCCGCGCGAGCAGAGCAGCCCGACCAGCCGCGCCCCGCCGGCCAGGGGCCAGGCGCCGTCGACGTCCGTCATGTCGGCGGGCGCATCCTCGCACTGGTCGGGATCGAGCCGCTTCACCTGCTTGCGCAGTGCGGCGGTCAGCGCCTTGACCGCCTTCGGCTCGAGAGCGGGGAGTGTCGTGCCCTTCGCGGTTACGACGGGCAAAGGCGGAGCGGCGGGAACGGCCGTGCCGGCGCCCTTGCGGATGAGCGCCGAGGTCGTGTTGAGCCGGCCCTGCTGCTCGTCGAGCCAGAGCAGCGCCGCGACCGAGCCGGCGAGCGACACGTCGAGGATCTTGTCGGCAACCGACACGGTCAGTTTCGTCGCCTTTCGGGCCGCTGCGACCAGCGCCTCGGTGTCGGCCGGCGAGAGCGTGATCTCGGCCGTGTCGCCATCGGCGCTCTTGGTCTGCCAACGCCGTCCCGGTGCGGGGAAGGGAGCGCCGTCCAGCGCGAGAGTCACCACGAGCGCGTCTTCGAGCTTCTCCGCCCGGACCTTGACCAGCAGCCGGGTGGCGCCATCGGCGCCCGCCGGTCGTTCGAGCTTCAGGAAGGCGATCTGGTCGCCGATCTCGCCCGGTAGCGACAGCGCCGTGCAGCTATTCAGGTTGTCGCAGCCGACAGCCCAGTCGCGGAAGGTCTTGCTGGCCGGCGCGGCCATGGCTGCTTGCGATCCCATGAGAAGGATGGCAAGCGCGCCGGCCGCGCGCCATGTCATGCGCATCATCTCGTCCCCCAACGCTGCGCCGCCGCGTCGTCGGCGTCCTTGGCCTCGACCCAGCCGCCGATGGTACCGTCGATGAGATGTTCGCGCTTCCAGAATGGGGCGCGGGTCTTGAGATAATCCATCAGGAATTCGGCGGCCTCGAAGGCGGCACGGCGATGGGCGGAGGCCGCGATCACCAGCACGATCTGCCCACCGGGCGCGATCAGCCCGTAGCGGTGGATCGCGACGAGGCCGGCCAGCGGCCAGCGTACCGCAGCGTCATTGGCGACGCGGGCGATCTCGGCCTCGGCCATGCCGGGGTAATGTTCGAGCTCCAGCGCCTTCAGCCGGCCGCCCTCGTCGCGGCAGAGCCCTGTGAAGCTGACGATCGCGCCGATGTCGCCGCGCCCGGCGCTCAACGCCGCGATCTGGGCAGCGGCGTCGAAATCCTCGCTCTGGATGCGGATGACGGGGGAGGATGTGCCTCCAACCATCGCTATCCCCCCGTCATCGGCGGGAAGAAGGCGATCTCGCTCGCCCCAGTGATCGCGGCGCCCGGCTTGACGTGGACATGGTCGATCGCGGCGCGAACGATCGCCTCGTTGGCGAAGGCGGCCTCGTAGCCCTCGTCGCGGCTCTTCAACCAGCGCACCAGGTCGGCGATGGTGGCGGTGCCGTCGGGAGGCGTCACAGTCTCCTGCGCCAGCCCGATGCGCTCTCGCACCCAGGCGAAATAGACCAGCTTGATCGTCCGGGCGGTAATGGCGGCGTCGCTCATGGCTGGCGCTCGTCCTCCTCGACGAGATGGCGGATGCCGGCGTTGAAATAGTCCCAACCTGTGTAGATCGTCAGCGCGGCCGCGACCCAGAGCAGCCCGATGCCGATCTGGGTGTTGCCGGGCAGGACCTTGTCGCCCGCCGGCCCGGCGACGAGGAAGCCGAGCGCCAGCAGCTGTGCCGTCGTCTTCCACTTGGCCACCTTGGAGACCGGCACCGAGACCTTCAGCTCGGCCAGGAACTCGCGCAGGCCCGAGACCAGGATCTCGCGGCACAGGATCACGATCGCGGCCCAGAGCGGCCAGCCATGGATGGTGCCGTCGGCGACCAGCATCAGCAGGAGGGCCGCGACCAGGAGCTTGTCGGCGATCGGATCGAGCATGCGGCCGATCGCCGATTGCTGGCTCCAGGCGCGCGCGATCCAGCCGTCGAGATAATCGGTCACCGCGGCGACGACATAGACGGCGAGCGCGATCCAGCGGACCCAGTCGTCCTTGGGCCAATAGAGCAGCCCGACGAGGGCCGGGATCGCGACGATCCGGCCGTAGGTCAGGAGGTTGGGCAGCGACCACGGGCCGCGCCGCCTGATGGACTCAGGGAATATCGTCACGACCGACACCCAAACAACGCGCCCAAGCCAGCGTCAACTCGCATTGTCGCGGCTTTGCGGCGAATGTCGTCAGGCATCGTGAAAATAATCGTGAACAGCCTTCGCGGTGGCGGCGTTTACGCCCGGGGTGTGCATGAGATCGTCGAGCTTGGCGCGCTGGATCGCCTTCACCGTGCCGAAATGCAGCAGCAGCGCACGTTTGCGCGACGGGCCGATGCCGGGAATCTCGTCGAGCGGGTTCTTCATCGTGTCCTTCTTGCGCCTGGCCCGGTGGGTGCCGATGGCGAAGCGGTGCGCCTCGTCGCGCAGGCGCTGGATGAAATACAGCGCCGGATCGCGCGGCGGCAGCTTGAACGGCTCGCGGCCGACCATATGGAAGGTCTCGCGCATGGCGTTGCGGTCGGCGCCCTTGGCGATGGCGACGAGGGGGATGTCGCCAGCGCCGCATTCCGCCATGATCTTGCGCGCCGCCTCGAACTGGCCCTTGCCGCCGTCGACGATGACGAGGTCGGGGCGGGAGGGGAAGGCCGAGTCGTCGGGCTCCGGCGCTGATCCGCCACTCCCACCCGAGCCCTCATCCTGAGGAGCGCCGTCAGGCGCGTCTCGAAGGATGCTCACGGAGGCTCCATCGCTTTCTGGAGCCTCCTTCGAAACGGCCGCATTCGCGGCCTCCTCAGGATGAGGGCTGAGAGATGGGCCCGCCTCCTTCGCCAGCCGCGCGAACCGCCGCTGCAGCACCTCGCGCATCATGCCGAAATCGTCGCCGGCGATGGTGTCGGTCGAGATGTTGAAGGTGCGGTAATGGCTTTTCATGAAGCCGTCCTTGCCGGCGACGATCATGCCGCCGACCGCATTCGTGCCCATGATATGCGAGTTGTCGTAGACCTCGACCCGGCGCGGCGCCTTCGCCATGCCGAAGGCCGCGCCCAACGCCGCGAGTAGCGCGCTCTGGCCGGCATTGTCGGCGAGCTTGCGCGACAGCGCCTCGCGCGCATTCTTGCGGGCATGCTCGACGAGGTCGGCCTTCTCGCCGCGCCTCGGTGCGGCGACCTCGATCTTGCGGCCCGCGCGCGCCGTGAGCGCCTGGCCGATCAGCTCGATCTCCTCGACCTCGTGCGAGAGCAGCACGAGGCGCGGCGGCGGCTTGTCGTCGTAGAACTGGGTCACGACCGAGGCCAGCACCTCAGCTTGCGTCAGCGACCGGTCGGCGCGTGGGAAGAGAGCGCGATTGCCCCAGTTCTGCTTGTTGCGGAAGAAGAAGATCTCGACGCAGAACTGCCCGGCCTGTTCGTCGATGGCGAAGACGTCGGCCTCCTCGACGCCTTGCGTGTTGATGTCCTGCCCGGCCGCAACGGCGGATAGCGCCGCGAGCCGGTCGCGATAGCGCGCCGCCTTCTCGAATTCGAGCTCCTCGGCCGCCTCCTGCATGCGCTGCGAGAGCAGCTTCTTCACGCCCGAGGAGCGCCCGGCGAGGAAGTCGCGCGCCTGGCCCGCCAAGGCCTGATAGTCGGGAATGCTGATCTCGCCGGTGCAGGGGCCGGCGCAGCGCTTGATCTGGAAGAGCAGACAGGGCCGCGTCCGGTTCTCGTAGAAGGAATCGGTGCAGGAGCGCAGCAGAAACGCCTTCTGCAGCGCGTCGATGGTGCGCTTCACCGCCCAGACTGAGGCGAAGGGACCGTAATAGTCGCCCTTGCGCTGGCGCGAACCGCGATGCTTGGCGATCTGCGGGGCGTCGTGGTCGCCGCTAAGCAGGATGTAGGGGAACGACTTGTCGTCGCGTAGCAGCACGTTGTAGCGCGGCCTCAGCTGCTTGATCAGGTTGGATTCGAGCAGCAGCGCCTCTGTCTCGGTGCCGGTGGTGACGAACTCCATGTTCGCCGTCTCGGCGATCATCCGCGCGACGGCGTTGGTATGGGCCATGCCGCGCGCATAGGCCGTGACCCGGTTCTTCAGGTTCTTGGCCTTGCCGACATAGAGCACCTCGCCGGCACGATCGAACATGCGGTAGACGCCGGGCTTGTTCGGCAGGTGCCTGGCGAAGCCGGCGATGACCTCGATGCCGTGCTTGAGGGCGCCGGGCGCGGCATCGCCGAGATCGAGCGGCGGCGTCGGGAGGTTGTCCTCCTCGTCGTCGATGGGAGCGTCGGGGCGTTCGCGAGTCATGGGCTGGATGTAGGATGCGCGCGGCGTTTCGTCATGTCAGGAGTCTGTCTCATGCGCTCGCGTCCGTCGTCGAGGCTGCTCGTTGTCGATCGTCATGGTCGCGTGCTGCTATTCCGTTTCGTCTTCAAGGACGGTGCGCTCGGGGGTCAGGACTACTGGGCTACTCCGGGCGGCGGGCTCGATCCGGGCGAAACCTACGAGCAGGCCGCGATTCGGGAATTGCGCGAAGAGACCGGCATTCAGGTCGCGACCGTAGATCCGCCGATTGCCACGCGCGAATTTGTGCTCCAGCTCTCGGATGGAGAACATGTGATGGCGCAGGAGCGCTTCTTCCTGATCCGCGTTGAAGAACCGGCTTTGTCGAAAGACGGCTGGACCGCTCAGGAGCACGACGTCATGACCGGGTCCAAATGGTGGTCGATGGAAGAACTCGCCGGCTCGGACATGACGATCTGGCCCGCCAATCTGTCGACGATCCTGAAAGGTCACATTCGCAATGCCTGACGTCGAAACACGCCGCATCGTGCTCGCCTCCCGCCCGATCGGCGCTCCGAAGCCGGCCGATTTCCGCGTCGAGACCGCCTCCATTCCGACGCCGGCGGACGGACAGGTGCTGCTCAAGATCCTCTACCTCTCGCTCGACCCATACATGCGCGGGCGGATGAGCGCGGCGAAATCCTATGCTGCGCCGGTCGAGATCGGCGCGGTGATGGAAGGCGGCACGGTCGCGCAGGTGCTGGACAGCCGCCATTCCGATTTCGCGAAGGGCGACATCGTGCTGTCGCATTCCGGCTGGCAGACGCTTGCGCTGTCCGATGGCAAGGCCCTGCGCAAGCTCGATCCGTCCGCCGCGCCAGTGACGACGGCGCTCGGCGTGCTCGGCATGCCCGGTTTCACGGCCTATGCCGGGCTGCTCACGATCGGCCGACCGAAGGCCGGCGAGACCGTGGTCGTCGCGGCGGCGAGCGGTCCGGTCGGCTCGGCCGTCGGGCAGATCGCCAGGATCAGGGGCGCGCGCGCCATCGGCATCGCCGGTGGGCTGGAGAAATGCACCTTCGTGCGCGAGACCTTCGGTTTCGACGCGGTCGTCGATCACCAGGCGCCGGACCTCGCCGCACAGCTCGCGGCGGCCTGCCCCGGCGGCATCGACGTCTATTTCGAGAATGTCGGCGGCAAGGTTTGGGACGCGGTGTTCCCGCTGCTGAACCCCTTCGCCCGCATTCCGGTCTGCGGGCTGATTGCGCAGTACAACAGCACCGGCGAGTTCGAGGGCCCGGACCGTTTCCCGGTGGTGATGCGTCAGATCCTGTCGAAGAGCCTGACCATCCGCGGCTTCATCCAGCACGAATTCCAGGCGCAGAGGCCAGAGTTCTATCGCGAGATGGCAGCCTGGATCGCCAGCGGCGACATCAAGTACAAGGAAGACATCGTCGAAGGGCTGGAGGCCGCGCCGGAGGCCTTCATCGGCCTGCTGGAGGGGCGCAACTTCGGCAAGCTGGTGGTGAAGGTCTCAGACTGAGCTGGGCGGCGTCCTCCGCCTTTTTGCTTGACCGCCCGGCGGGCAGGCGGTCATCACCTCCCGCCGCCAACCGGACTCTGCCCATGCCCGTCTTCGCCATCCCTTTCCCGGTGATCGACCCTGTCGCGGTTTCGCTCGGGCCGTTGTCGGTGAAGTGGTATGGGCTCGCCTATGTCGTCGGGCTGATCGGCGGCTGGTGGTATGCGCGCAGGCTCGTCGCGGCGGAGGGGCTCTGGGCCGGGCGGGCCCGTCCGCAGCCCGACGAACTCGACGACATGCTGCTGTTCGTCGCGCTCGGCGTCGTGCTCGGCGGGCGGCTCGGCTTCGTGCTGTTCTACGACCTCCAGCGCTATCTCGCCCGGCCGCAGGACATCGTCGCGATCTGGCAGGGAGGCATGTCGTTCCATGGCGGGCTGATCGGAGCGACGCTGGGTCTTTGGCTGTTCGCACGACGGCGCGGCTATCCCGCGCTCGCCGTGTTCGATCTCGCGGCGGCGGTCGTGCCGATCGGGCTCTTCCTCGGGCGCATCGCCAACTTCATCAATGCCGAGCTTTGGGGCCGGCCGGCGCCAGGCGTGGCCTGGGCGATGGTCTTCCCCAATGGCGGGCCGTTGCCGCGCCATCCAAGCCAGCTCTACGAGGCGCTCGCCGAGGGACTTCTGCTGTTCGTGCTGCTGGCGCTGCTGGTGCGGGCCGGCGGCTTCCGGCGGCCGGGCTTCGTCGCCGGCGTCTTCGGCATGGGCTATGCGGTGGCCCGCATCGTCTGCGAGTTCTTCCGCGAGCCCGATCCGCAGCTCGGTTTCCTGTTCGGGACGAGCGTCGATGCGCTGTCGGGCGGCGTCACCATGGGCATGCTGCTGTCGCTGCCGCTGTTCGCCGCCGGGCTCGTGCTGTTCCTGCGCGCAAGAACGCCGGCGTGAGCGCGCTGAAGGCCGAACTTGCGGCGCTGATCCGCGAGGAGGGGCCGCTCTCCGTCTCGCGCTACATGGCGCTGTGCCTCGGCCACCCCCGCCATGGCTACTACATGACCCGCGATCCCTTCGGCGCGGCGGGCGATTTCACGACGGCGCCCGAGATCAGCCAGATGTTCGGCGAGCTGATCGGCTTGTGGGCGGCGCAGACCTGGCGGGCGATGGGAACGCCGGCTTCCGTGCGACTGATCGAGCTCGGCCCGGGGCGCGGCACGCTGATGGCCGACATGCTGCGCGCCGCCAAGGTCGCGCAGGGCTTCCGCGAGGCGATCTCGATTCATCTGGTCGAGACCAGCCCGGTGCTGCGCGAGGTCCAGGCTGCGACGCTCGCCGGCAAGGCGGAGGCGGTCTGGCACGACCGTGTCGAGGAAGCGCTCGACGGTCCGGTCATCGTCGTCGCCAACGAGTTCCTCGACGCGTTGCCGCTCGACCAGTTCGTGATGACGCAGCAGGGCTGGCGCGAGCGGCTGGTGGGGCTGGCGCACAATGGCGCGCTGGCGTTCGGGCTCGGCGAAGGCGAGGTCGGCCTGGAGTCCAGGGCGCCTCTCGGCAGCGTCATCGAGCAGCCGGCGATCGCGCTCGACATCGTCGCCGAGGTCTCGCGACATTTGGCCGAGGCCAGCGGGGCGGCACTGTTCATCGACTACGGCTCGGTCCGGTCGGGCTTCGGAGACACGCTACAGGCGATGCGGGCGCATGGCTTCGTCGATCCGCTCGCCGATCCCGGCGAGGCCGATCTCACGGTCCATGTCGATTTCGCCCGCATGGCGCGGGCGGCGTCGACGAGCGGCGCGACCTGCCACGGGCCGGCGACGCAGGC